>Ga0160490_100040_pt1 | contig 200321 bp, 182 predicted proteins | sample DIDnMG_7_FD_108210 | JGI IMG/M metagenome (GOLD analysis project Ga0160490, IMG submission 108210) | Enriched soil microbial communities from UW Madison campus, WI, USA - DID2934_E24_Lignin MG | ecosystem: Environmental > Terrestrial > Soil > Unclassified | place: USA: Madison, Wisconsin... | reverse complement strand
GCTGTTTTCGTTGATCGCCGGGGCGGTTGTGCCGCTGGTGATGGACGGGGCAACTTCGTCGAGGTTGTTGATCCCCAGGGTCACCTTCTGGCTGCTGGCATTGCCCGCCGCATCGGTGGCGACAACGGTGAAGCTGTAGCTGGCTTTGCTTTCAAAGTCCGGGTTGCCGGTCAGGGTGACCGCGCCGGTGGAAGCATTGATGCTGAACAGCGCGCTATCACCGGTGGTGCTCAGGCTGTAGCTAAACTGGCTGGGGTCGGTCGCGACAGCAGTCCAGACCACCTGGCCTGCCCCGATGTTTTCATCCACGCTGGACGTACTGGGGCTGGTGAAGACAGGAGCATGGGTATCAATAATGAGGCTGAGACCGCCGGACGCGTCAGTGGCGGCCGCTGCGCCTTTAATCAGCAACGACTGCACCTCATCGGACAGACTGCTACTGCTGCCGAGTGTGATCCCGGCAGTGACGGTGTCAAGGATGGTCTGGGTGGATGCACCGGCGTTGGCTTCCGCGCCGGAGAATGCTGCCAGCAGCAAACCATATTTTTCACCGGCACTCAGGCCATCGGCAGCGTCATAACTGCCACCGTTGGTAGCGACGACCGTCGTGTTCAGAATGTCATCCACACCAAACAGGCTGCTGATAGCGGCGGACGTGTCGGCCACCTGCGTCGCACTCAGGGTGGCTGGACTGTCAGCCGTGCCGCCGATGGCTTCCTGAGCCTTGTTATAGGCGAGAGTGGTCAACACGTTAATATTGAGAACGAGGGTACTGTTGTCTCCGGAGATAACACCCATGCTCCAGAGCTGAGCAGAGAGGTCTTTACCCGCGCCAGTCGCTTCGTCCAGGTAGTCAGCAGCGCTGCCGCTGTTGACGAGCTTAACAATCACCACGCCGCTGTAACTGCCCGCGGAGACGGTTACCGAGCCATTGGGTCCCAGCGTCCCGGTGCCAATCAGCGTTTTGCCATCGGCCTGATAAATCTCCACATTCAAATCGTTACTGCTGAGCGCCGGGCCGCCGACAAAATTAAGCTCGACGGCGTTCTGTACAGCGGGTTCTCCACCGCCGTTATCGTGCTTGCCGCCATTGTCACTCCCGCTATGGCCACTCGCCGCGGCAACCCCGACCACGCCACCCAGTGCGAGAGCGCCAGCCAGGTAGCCCACGTAAGAGTGCGATTGAGGAAGGTAGGTGACCGGATGGCCAGACACCACAGAGCTATTCTGCAGGCCGGCTAAGATACTCTCGAGCCCCGGGTGACCAGAGGTCATGCTGGCCAGCGCGTCAGGAGAACCGTGCGCATAGAAAACATGGCTGCCGTCGGCTAAAGCCGCCCCTTCGGTGCTGGCAGGCGTCATCACCTGGGTAGAGGTGCCATCAGCAGGCAGGGTTACGCTGGTATCGCTTTGCGTAAACCAGTCCTGCAGGGTCAACGTGGTGCCATCGGCATAGTCCAGCTGCAGATCTTGTCCGTGACGCGAAGCCACTACGTCATCGGCCAGCTTGTCCTGATCGTTATCGCCCCGACGCTTGAGCACCCGGTAAGTTTCACCCGGCGCGGCCTTGTGAATGTTGTTCTGCCCGGCCTGCAGAGTGATACGGGTTTTGCCGGTATTGAGCGTGTATTGGCTTGGCTTCATCTGGATCTCGGAGTTCATTGTTTGTTATATCCATTTGGGGCGAACAGGAAAATCGGGTTGCAACGACCACCTGCGGTGTCATCGCTCCTGGAATGATTCACTGAGTGTTTTACGCAAAGGTTTAAGTAAGAAGTCCATCAGCGTGCGATCGCCGGTACGGATGTCGAGCTGAGATGTCATGCCCGGCAGGATGTCCAGCTGACGACCTGTCGTACTGCGCACAAACTGCCCTTCTTCCTGATGGTCAGACTGGCCTTCTGCATGGCTTTTCAAACGAACATGGACGCGGTAGTAGATCTCCTCGCCACGTGATGTGTTTTCCTTGAGGGTGTCGGCCGACACATAGATCACCTCCCCCTGTAGTGCGCCATAAATGGTGTAATCGAAGGGATCAAGGCGTACGGTGGCCGGCAGCCCAACCTGAACCCGGGCAATATCAGCAGGCAGAACCTTAGCCTCAATGATGAGGGCATCATCTGACGGGACGATCTGCATGATCTCATCACCGGCACGTAATACCCCACCCAGCGTGGTGACGCGGACGTTTTTGACGATCCCGGCTCCCATGGCCGTAAAGACCGTATCGTGCACCTGCTGGCGACGGCCAGCCATCTGTTGCAGGGTCTGGCTCAGGTCATCTTCGGCCTTGGTGAGATCGGCTCGCGCATCATCCAGAAACTTATTGCGTCGACCCAGCAGGCGGGCTCGGGCTTCATTGAGATCGCGCTGCGCGTTGAGCCGCTCACTGGTGCTCACATCCCCAGAGCGTTCAAGCCCGTTCACCAGGCTGAGCTTCTGACTGGCTAAATTCACAGCGGTTTGCAGCGCTGTAATATCTTCCTGCAGGCTTTGACGGCGTTGCAGGAACAGCGCGCGCTCAATGTCAGCCTGCTCGCGCAATGCCGGGTCAGGATCGGAGGGGAACCGGGGGGCTGACTGGCCCGTTGATTCTGCGCGAAGTCGGGCAATACGCGCCCTGAGACCGACGATACGCGCGTCCACTTCACCCGCCGCTGCCTCAACGCGGGTTGGGTCGAGACGAGCCAGAATCTGCCCCGCCTTAACATGGTCACCCTCTTTGACGCCCAGCTCGGAAAGTACGCCACCGTCCACGGTCTGGATTATCTGCACCCGGCTGCTGGCGATAACCTCACCGTGTGCCCGGGCGACTTCATCTATGTGGAAATACATCGCCCATATGACAAAACCCAGCACCAGGACAACAATGCTCCCGATCAGCCCGGCGGAGAGTCGGCTACGGTGGTAGTTTTCCAGCCGATGCACTCGAGCGGCGTCAGCGACCTCGTCGTCAAACAGTTCAACGGCCATTAAGGACTCCTGCTGAATTTGATGCTTCTGGCATACGTGTTTTTAAGTTCGTTACTTCAACGGTGGGCCGCGAGCCCGTGGCGCGGGCCATCAGTCCTGGCATCAGTTTTTCTGGTGCACCATCACGTACGATGGTGCCTTCCTGCACGACCAGTACGCGGGTGGCAAAATTAACGGCAGCCATCGGACGGTGAGTGGCGACGATGAGGATATCTTCTGGTTGTAGCCTGGCCTGTAATGCTTTCCAGACGCGGGCCTCCGCTTCGCCATCCAGCGAGGCCGTCGGTTCATCCAGAAGCCAGATACGTGGACGAGACATCAGCACACGTGCCAGACCTACCAGCTGGCGCTGACCGCCAGAAAGACCCGAGCCACCCTCACTGATAGCCATATCCATACCCAGCGGATTACTGGCAGCTACCTGATCCAGCGCCAGATCGCGGGTGACGTCCGTCAACGTGGTGTCACTGACTGCACCTGCCAGCATAAGATTGCTTCGCAGCGTACCTTTGAAGAGCTGCACCGCTTGAGGCAGATAGCCAACCTGAGCACTGACCAGCTGGGGATCAATCTCCCACAAATCGACATCTCCCAGGCGTACGCGGCCCTCACCGGGGCGATACAGCCCGGCCAGGATCTTCAGCAACGTCGATTTACCGCCGCCAACGGGTCCTAACAGCAGAACGCGTTCACCGGCGTGAAAGCGGAGTGCGGGAATATTGAGTTGTTGTACCGGAGACTGCGGAAAGGCGAAGCGCAGCTTTTCCACACTCATATGTTCTGGCAGGCGATCGGGCAACAACAGGGTCTGGCCGGGACGGCGCTCCCCAGGTTTGCGCAGGAGGTTGTTCACCATATCCAGCGCTTCTCTGACCTGCTGCCACTGCATCAGGTACTGAACGCCCTGACTCACCGGCCCGATGACACGACCACCCAGAATACTGCAGGCTACCATGCCCCCGGTGGTCAGATATCCGGCCTCGACGCCCCACACCCCCACCACAATCCCCATGACATACGCCAGCGTCGACAGACTGCCGGTGGTGGTCGTACAGAACTGGCTGAGCGATTTTTGCTGAATGCTGTAACCGGCGATGGAATTGCTGAGCGTCTGCCAGTCTTGTGCAAAACGCCAGCCAGCATGACTGGCGCGCAGCGTCTCGGCACCGCGGATACTGTCCACCAGCAGGCCCAGACGCTCGTTGCTGCGAAGCATCTGTTGGCGCGTGAGACGGCGTAAGCGCAGACGGGTGAACAGGCCAATCGCCAGCGCGACAGGGAGCATTCCGAGGTAAACCCAGCCTACGGGCCCACCGATCAAACCAATCAGCCCGATAAACAGAAAGGCAAACGGCAGATCCACGATCCCGAAGACCAGACCGGCAGAGACAACCTGCCGTACCGAATCCAGGGCCCCCACCTGTGCGGCCAGCGTGCCCAGACTGCCGGGCTGCTGGTCGAGTTGCAGGTGCAGCAGGTGTTCATAGACATGCTGGGAGAGGCGTTTATCCACGCTGCTGGCAACGCTGTCCATGACGCGGGCTCGCAGTGTTTTAAGCAACCAGTCCAGCCCCACAACCAGCACCATCCCCACCACCAGCGTGGTCAGGGTTGCCCAGGCCAGGGTGGGAACCACGCGATCGTAGACCTGCATCGCGAAGAGCGATGTGGGAATGGCCAGGATGTTCACCAGCAGCGTGGCGGCTACGACCTGGAACACCCAACGGCGGTCGCGCAACAGTTCCCGCCAGACCAGGCGCATGGCCGGATTTTCGCTATCCGCGAGGTTTTCTGACTGTACGGGTGAAGCCAGGCTCAACCAGAGTACAGCCGTGTCGTCATCCGCAACCGTACCCGGTGCACCGGTCAGAATATCGTCTACGGTCAGTGTTCGGGCTTCGGCACCTTCACGGGTCAGCGTAAGGGTATCGGTATTCCCCCCCTCACTGTGTCGCTCGGCCAGCCACCATGTCTGTTCGTGCCACATCAGTGCCGGGAGTTGGCGGGGATCAAAACGCCGCCAGGGAAGCAACGCCAGCCGGACATCTTTCATCCCCGCGTCCGACAGTAAACCGCGTACCTGATCCTGTGGGCGATCGGTCAACGGAGGAACGGCCTGCGCACGTGCATACGCCTGCGTTAAAGCCGCTTTATTCACCGGGGCCTTTAGCTTGTCCAGCAAGGCCAGTAATTCAGAGAGAGGAACAGATATCATCAGGGATGGCTCGCAGACGTGTTAGCTAATTGTATGCCCGTGGGCAGGGCGCCAGAGGTATCGTCCATACGTCCCGTGCGTGCAGCCAGGCGCAGACAGTCGACCCGCCATGCCGATCGCACCGCTACCAGCGCTTGTTGTTGTTCGGTTAATTCGCGCACGGCGTTGAGGACATCCAGCCAGCTCTTGTAGCCCGATTCGTACTGGCGACGGAAGGATGCCAACGTGTCGCTGAGTTCAATGACAGACTGCTCATAACCCGTCATCAGCATTTGGTTAGCATCACGCTGATCGAGCAGCTGGCGCGTCTGAATGTCTTCGCTGTGGCGTTGTTGGGCCAGATCCTGTCGTGCGGACTCCACGCGTTCCATTGCCGCGTTCTTGAGGCCGCGGTTCACCAGTCCCAGACCTTCCATCGTGCCGGTCACCACAACATTGATCGTATTTTCATTTCTCTGGTTGGGGATGCCCGAGTAGTCGTTGCGAGAGGCTTGCAGGGAGACGGTCGGCATGGATGAGGTGCGCTGACGTTCCACATCCGTTTCCGCCAGCGTAACCCCCGCTTCGCGGGCTCGTACGGTCGCGCTCTGCGCAAGAATTTGTTCCTGTATAGCCCGATCGGCAGGCAGTTTGAGGATGCTGTCTGGAACCGGCAGGTCGCTTGTGATGGGCTCCTGCGTTAGGGATAACAGCGTGGATTCGGCGGTAAGCAGGTCCGATTTGGCCTGTTCAAACGAGGAACGCGCCTGTAACAACCGGGCCTTCGCCAGGCTGACATCAGCCGAAGACGCCAGTCCCCCCTGCTGACGGCGCTGGATCTGTTCCTGCAACGCCTGATGGTTGGTAACGTTCGATTCTGCAACGGCAAGACGCTCGCGAACACCCTGGACATTCGCATAGGCCACTGCGGTCTCTTCCAGCAAGTCACGACGTGTCGCCCAGGCCGTGGCTTGCTGAGCAAGGGTGTCACTATCGGCGTAGTCAATGGCACTGTCGATACGCCCGAAAGCCCATAACGGTTGCGATACGCTGAGCGTGGTCGAACTGGAGTCATTGTAACCCGAAATTTGCCCTGTCCCCGCGCTGGCCCCAAGCGTGGGCAAACGTGCCGCACGGGCGCTATCGGCGCTTGCCTCTTTGGAACGCACAAGAGCCTGCTGACTGGCCAGACTGGGGTGATGGAGCATTGTGCTGCGCAGTGCGGCAAACAAACCGCCCGGCGAGGTGTCGTCAGAAACAGAGTGCGAGGAGGACGATGTTTCCCTCGCCTGAGCCATGGTCACAGAAATGACAAAGGGTAAAGAAAGTATGATTGCAGAAAGGATGTTACAACCGTGTCGACCTGGAAGAATCCCCATCGTCTGAAGAGCCCTGTATTTAAGAAAGAGTAAAAGGCCCACCGATCACGATTTTTCTCAGGTTATCCCGACATAACAATGATTTGATAAATGGCACGGCCGGAATAGCGAGTACAAATAAGAATATGCTTATTGTTTTACGCAATGATTACCGATCGGCAACATTCATGTCAATATGTGTAATCGTGTAATAAAAGCTGTAAAACATCATTAATTGAGACGATAAGTTCACTTAACTCAAATACAGATAGAGTGAGTAGAAACATTATTGCCAATATATTCGATAAGGCAGTGGATAATATGTCACTAGCGAAAAGTGGCAGAGGGAGGTGTTGATTGTTCGGTGACTCAAGAGAATGTCGCTGCCCCTGAGAGGAAGTGACGATGTATGGCAAAGCAAGACTGTTATAAAGCGTTTTCTGATGGATTACCGCCTCTCTGGTTCCCTTAGTCAGTTCAAACTGAACAGGCCGTTTCTGGCCAACAATGCGGCTATTGTTCCAGGGGTTATCGTCATGTTCAATCTCCATTGGGTCAGGAGATGTGATTATGGTTGTCCTGTATGAGCGAGGAGCGGACCATCATACGCAGATGTTTAGGTGCAACTCGCTTAAAAACAAATGCTTGTGTTAATTTGTAGTGAAGCCGTTAAACAAAAACAATGCTTGAATAGTTAGTGGAGGGAGCATGGGCATAGAGTTCTATATAACACGCGCTGATTTTTGGGCTGATAATGAAGAAGCCCAGATAACTCCTGATGAATGGCTTTCCCTCATCGATAGCGACAGCGAATTAACGAAGGACCTTAAAAATGGCGACTATCATGCTTTGTGGTCAGGTGCTTCATCGCATGATGAGGCATGGCTTGACTGGAGCGATGGCAATATATACACCAAATGGCCAGATACGCGGCTATATAGAAAGATGTTAGGTATCGCCGATCGCCTCAACGCTCGGGTAATGGACGACGATGGTAATATTTACAGCGCCCCATCTGACTGGGAGTATGATCCTTCTTCTACTCATTAACGTCCGCTTCTGGCACGAAGCGGACCGCCTGACACACTGCGAAGTCTGCTATGAGCGAACAGCGGAAGTTCACCTCAACATGCCTTATGAGGACGAGGGGTAGTTGCTAGCGGAAATATTTTGGCGGTTTACTCGTGCTTTCAGTTAGAGGATCTGCTTTATGCATAGCGCGTTATCCGTCACTGGGAATTGGTGCTATGATCGTCATCGCCCAGTCTGGTTGGTGAGTTGTAATATTTGCCGATGGATCAGATCATACAACCCGGGCTGAGTTACCTTCAAATGATCTACTATTCTGCGTACCTATGTAGGATAAAACCCTAATTTCAAATTGTTGATATAACAGAGCGAAAAAATGATATTTGACAGAAAAAAAGATATAGAAGAAACATATGATGTTTCTAAGCTTTTATGTAATAGCTACAACTACACGCCAATTTTATACGCACTAAACATTGCTGAATCGCTACACAAAACCCCTCCAAATGGTCGCTATACTTCTAGGCGTGAACGTTTTATATTGAGTTTGGATTTGAAGCAATATAGCCAAAGCTCTTCTTTGTCTAATGCTGTAAATGATTACATAATTCTTGCCGTTAAATTCTTGAGTGAAGAACAAATAAGTATAAAAAATAAATCGAGGAATTATTTTGTCAAATTATATGATCAAAACTATTTGGTTGAGTGTTACCATGATAGTCTAGTAAATAACACCCCCCTACCAAATTTATTCACTAGATTTGCATGCGGGTGGTTTGTGGATTTTCCCGGCTACGCCTTATGCTTTCTTGACAGTTCGCTGAAAAATAAATATGAAGAACTTTCCGTTCTTTTCAAGAAAAATTTAGTTTTGTGTATCTTAAGTGAAGATTTTTCTGATGAGGAAATTCTGAAGCTTTACACTTTAGGACCTGTTTCAAAAGTTATTTTGATGAGCAGTAGTGGGCATGTATCTCATTACAGCTGCACCGCTTTGTTTGACCTTTTTTGCAGAAACATGTACAGGCTTGAGTGGAGTGTAAAAAATACTCATAATGCGAGCTTTATTATAGAAGATGAATTAAGAAGCAAAGTGGTATCCAGAGTTAAACTCCTAACCAAAAAGATTGAACTCAAAAAATATCATCTTGGCATGTACTTTGATTATGGGATCAAATCTGAGTATATAGATTATCATCTGATCCATCTTCGCTCAATTTGCGAAAAACTTATTAATGATTTATTTTCAGACGCATTCCACGAACATAGTAGTGCTATTGAGACCATCCAGAAATTTGTTGATAACTGTAACTATAGGATTGATACCATAAATGGACTAAATTCATTACTGAATGACCTTAACAAGTGTGTTCATGTTATTCCACAGAATAAATATCTTTATAAAATAGAACATTCAAGCACATTATTTCACGAGACGAACATCGCAGGGATATACAAGGAATTATTATCAATTAGTAACAAAAAACCTTACATTGATTTTACTCAAGAAGAGTTAAACGGCAATGGAAGGACAGATATACAAATAAAGCACAATAAGGAAACCATCGGCATTATAGAGGTCAAACTTTTAAAGCCAGGAGATGAAAATAGAACTGAGGTTATTCGCAAGGGATTGGATCAGTTGTATGATCGATATTCACAAAATCATTACAGGAGAATAGAAAATAACATAATCCTCCAATTGGTTCTTTTTTGTTATGATCCAAACATGACAAATTTAATTAATACTGTGGCTAATGCTATCGAAGAGCATGAGAGAAGAGTTAAAGTTAAGTTTTCTGCTTATGATACAAACAGGAGGAATGTAATTAGGATTAAATTAGAAGAAAGTTATTGTTTATTGAAAACAAGGGTTGAGTATATTGATATAATTATTGTGAAGCTAGAGAATAAATATAACAACGATAGGTTGGCAAAAAAGAACTATAAAATATCTTAATGTGTACCCATAATTCAGTGTTGCTGCAATCGTATCATAAGTGATTGCTCACGCGATCACTTAACTCGATCCTAAAACGGCTCATCGCCAGTTTAGGATTGTAATCTGCTCCCCGTTGTTCCACACAGACTATTGTTAGCTACTTCCGCTTCTGGCACTTAGCAGTCATTCAAGTGAGTCATCTCCATCCCCAGCCATAAATGTGATTCCCCATAAAATTAAAAACCGGGGCCAAAAACCGGCCCCGGTCCTTTCAACGCCTCAGTTCTTATTCTTTAACCCGAGCCCGCTTCCCTCTCTGCTCTTCCCCATCTTCATTGGCGGCCACCAGCGTAAAACTAAAATTCACCTCGGTATGCTCCCCGTCAAGATCCCGTTCCCTCGCCACGGAGCTATCCGTAATCTTCACCGGATCCGCAATCAGCTCCGCCCTTGTCGCAAAGGCAAAGTCATCCCACAGATACTCATCCCCGTTCAGGTTGATCTGCGTGGTCAGGTGCTTATACCCCGGGGCCGACACAAAGAAGTGCACGTGCGCCGGACGGTTGCCGTGGCGGCCAATGGCAGTCAGCAGCTTCTGGGTTGGGCCATCCGGCGGGCAGCCGTAGCCGCACGGCACGATGCTGCGCACGGCATAGCGGCCGTCGTCACCGGTACGAACGCGGCGGCGCAGGTTGTATTCGCTCTGGGACTGGTCAAAGAAGGAGTAGCCGCCGAGGGTGTTAGCATGCCAGATATCCACGATCGCGCCGGCCACCGGATTACCCTGCAGATCGGTCACCTGGCCCTGCAGCCACATGGTTTCCGCCTGCTCCTGACCGTCGTCCATGCGGGCAAAGCCTTCGCTCAGCGGCGCGTTGGCCACGTACAGCGGCCCTTCAATGGTGCGCGGGGTGCCCACGTCGTTGCCGGATGCCGCTTCTTTCTCGTCGGCGCGCATATCGAGATAGTGCTCCAGCCCCAGCCCGGCCGCCAGCAGCGCCGCTTCCTGGCGTCCGCCCAGCTCGTTGAGGTAGTTCACCGCCACCCAGAACTCTTCGTCGGTCACGTCGAACTGCTTGATGGTCTTGCACAGGTCGCTCAGCAGCTGGTGCATGATGTTTTTCAGACGATCGTTGCCGCCGGTGGAATTTAAGCCGCTGCTGATCGCCAGTAAAGTTTCCAGTTCGGTTTGATGTACAGGATTCACGGACATTGCATCTTCCTCTTTGTAGGGTTCAGTTTGTTGTTGTTTTTCGACGACTATTGTTCGTTATGAATGGAGGACGGATGCATGCACAGAGGCTGCACGCTGATTTCCATCCACGGGTAGAGCGGCAGCGCGGTCAGGATGTCGTGCAGCTCCTGGTTGTCCGCCACGTCAAAAATGCTGACGTTGGCGTACTGCCCGACGACGCGCCAGATATGCGGCCATTTGCCCTCCCGCTGTAAGCGCTGGGAGTAGGCTTTCTCTTTCGCTTTGATCGCTTCGACTTCTGCCAAAGGCAGCGACGACGGAATGTTGACCGTCATTTCCACTTTAAAAAGCATCGCGTTTTCCTTTTATTAACGTGCGTAATGACGCAGCTTGTCTTCGTCGATGTCGACGCCCAGTCCTGGCCCCTGCGGTAACGTCACCTGTCCCGCACTGAAATCCAGCGGACGTACCACGATGTCATCCTTCAGCAGCAGCGGGCCGAACATCTCGGTGCCCCACTGCATCTTCACCGTCGACCAGGCGTGCAGCGAGGCCACCGTGCCGAGCGACCCTTCCAGCATGGTGCCGCCGTATAGCGCCACGCCCGCCGCCTGCGCCACGTGCGCCAGCTTCAGGGCCTGCGCCGGGCCGCCCGCTTTGGCGATCTTCAGGGCATACGCGCCGGTAAAGCCGCCGCTCGCCAGGGCGTAGCCGTCATGGCTGGTCGCCACCGCTTCGTCGGCCAGAATCGGCACCGCAAAGCGCTGGCTGAGGGTGATGAGCCCACGCTGGTCCCAGAGCGGGATCGGCTGTTCCACCAGGTCGATCCCGCCGTCCTGCAGCCGGGTCATTCCTTTGATAGCGGTGGTCAGATCCCAGGCCTGGTTGACGTCGACCCGCACGCTGACGTCATCGCCCAGCGCGGCTTTGATCGCCAGGGCATGGCGAATATCAACATCCAGCCCGCGGGCGCCAATCTTCAGTTTGAAGGTGTTGTGCCGCCCTTCCGCCAGCAGGCGTTTGCCCTCTTCAATGTCTTTGTTGGTGTCGCCGCTCGCCAGGGTCCACAACACCGGCAGGCGCTGAGTCAACGCCCCGCCCAGCAGGGAACTGACCGGCAGTCCCAGCGCTTTGCCCTGGGCATCAAGAAACGCGGTTTCGAGGGCCGATTTGGCAAAGGTGTTGCCCTTCACGCTGGCGTTCATCTTCTCCGCCAGGTCGGCCACGCCGTGGAACGACTGGCCGCGCAGCAGCGGGGCCAGATAGGTTTCAATGGCGGATTTAATCGCTTCCGGGCTTTCGGCACCGTAGCTCAGGCCGCCGATGGTGGTGGCTTCGCCCCAGCCGGTGATGCCGTTCGCGCATGTCATTTTGACGATGGTCAGCGTCTGGCACCCCATGGTCGCCATCGACAGCTTGTGCGGGCGGATGGTCGGGATATCCACCAGCCAGCAGGCCAGGGATTCAATGGTGATGGTCATGTACAGCTCCTGCGGTTAAAAAGGTCACGACATGGTGGGTAAACTCAGACGGGCAGGCCACGTTCGACAGATGCGAGGCGGGCAAGGCGACGCATGAGGTCTGCTTCGCCTGGGCCGCGAGCCACTCCGCGTCCTGCAGGGTGGTGACCGGATCGTCAGCACCGGCAATCACCCGCATCGGACGCAGCATGGCGGCAACCTCATCGCGCAGATCTGCCGCGGCCAGCGCTTCGCAGCAGGCGGCATAGCCTTCGGTTGGGGTGCTGGCGAGATCGTCGATCAGCAGCTGGACCATGCCGGGATTCTGCTTGCGGTACGCCGGGGTAAACCAGCGATCCGCCGCGGTGCTGGCGACCGGAGCCATCCCCTGCTGACGCACGGTGGCGGCACGCTGCAACCAGCTTTTCGCCTCGCCGATCTTCGCCGCGGTGTTGGCGACCACGATGCGCGGAAAACGCGACGGGGCGTGGCGGTTGAGCCACATCCCGGTCATCCCGCCGAGGGAGATGCCGCAGAAAAAGGCGCGCTCAATATCCAGATGATCCAGCAGCGCAATCACATCCTGCCCCAGCGAATCGAGGGTGATGCCCTCTGCCGGAACCGGAGAGCGGCCGTGCCCGCGGGTGTTGTAGCGCAGCACGCGGAAGTGGCGAGTGAAGTCGGCCATCTGCGGCTGCCACATCTGCCAGGTGGTGCCCAGCGAGTTGGAGAGCACCAGCACCGGAGCGTCTAGTGGGCCATCGAGGCGATAGTCCAGATCCATTTATGCCTCCTCGGTTTCGGCGTTGAGAGCAAAGGTCAGCGCCACCGGGGTGACGGACTGGAGATACTCTGGCGTCACGTCGCCAAACAGCTCGCGCACCACAATGCCGTCCGCTGTGATATCCATCACCGCCATGTCGGTGTAGATCCGGTCGATGCAGGCCATGCCGGTCAGCGGATAGGTGCAGGTTTTAACGATCTTGCACTCGCCCTGACGGGTCAGATGTTCGGTCATCACATACACGCGCTTCGCGCCAATCGCCAGGTCCATCGCCCCGCCGACTGCCGGGATAGATGAGGGTTCGCCGGTGCTCCAGTTCGCCAGGTCGCCGCGCTCCGAGACCTGATAGGCCCCCAGCACGCAGATATCGAGGTGGCCGCCGCGCATCATGGTGAAGGAGTCGCCGTGGTGGAAATAGCAGCCGCCGTCAAGCAGCGTCACCGGCTGTTTCCCGGCGTTAATCAGCTCCGGATCTTCACAGCCCGGCGCGGGCGCAGGCCCCATGCCGAGAATGCCGTTTTCGCTGTGCAGGAAGATCTCGCGATCCGCCGGAAGGTAGTTGGCGATCCGGGTCGGCAGGCCGATACCGAGGTTCACGTAGGCCCCTTCCGGGATGTCGCGGGCGATGCGTTCGGCCAGCTGTTGATGGGTCAGTTTATTCACGGGATCTCCTTATGCCGTCTGCGGCAGGCGAGCGGGGGCGACCGTCACCACGCGTTGCACAAAAATCCCTGGCGTCACCACCGCTTCCGGGTCGAGTGTGCCGAGGGCGACGATTTCGCTCACCTGGGCGATGGTGCAGCTGGCCGCGGCGGCCATGATCGGCCCGAAGTTGCGCCCGGTTTTGTCATACACCAGGTTGCCCCAGCGGTCGGCCTTCAGGGCTTTGATGAGGGCAAAATCGGCTTTCAGCGGGTACTCGAGGACATAGTCTTTGCCGTCGATGTGGCGGGTCTCTTTGCCCGCCGCCAGCTCGGTACCAAACCCGGTAGGGGTGAAGATCGCCCCCAGCCCGCTGCCGCCCGCCTGAATACGGGCCGCGAGATTGCCCTGCGGGACGAGCTCCAGCTCGACTTCGCCGCGGCGGTAGAGGTCGTCAAACACCCAGGAGTCGGTCTGGCGGGGGAAGGAGCAGATCACCTTTTTCACGCAGCCGGCCTTCAGCAGCGCCGCCAGGCCATAGTCACCGTTCCCGGCGTTGTTGCTGATCAGGGTCAGATCCCGCGGCTGGCGGCGGATCAGGGCATCCAGCAGCTCGGCGGGCTGTCCGGCCGCGCCAAAGCCGCCCACCATCACCACCGCACCGTCGAAAATATCGGCCACGGCGGCATCGGTGGCGGTAATCCGTTTATCAATCATTTGCTTACCTCGTTGTTTTTATTCGTGGACGGCAGGCTGCGCAGGGCGATCCACGCCAGCAGCGCATAGGCCATCAGCAGCAGGGAGACCGGCCAGGAGGCGTCGAAATGCATCAGCAGCGCCACCGCCAGCATGGGCCCGAGGCCGCCGGAGAAGATCGAGCCCACCTCATGCCCCAGCGCCAGGCCGGAGTAGCGCACGCGCACCGGGAACAGGTCGCTCATGATGCAGGGCTGGGTGCCGATCATCGCCCCGTGGCAGAACGGCAGGCCGAGGAACATCGCCAGCATGATCCAGCCGTAGTCCCCGGTGGAGAGCAGCCAGAAGAACGGGAAGGCCATCACCAGCAGACCGATCACGCCGATGTAGTAGACCGGCTTCAGGCCGATGCGATCCGAGAGCGCGCCCCAGAACAGGATCGAGAAGAACTCCACCAGCATCGCCAGAGTTACGGCGCTGATGATCTCCCCGGTGCCGATGCCGATGTGTTTGGCGTAGACCACCGAGAAGGTGAAGAAGATATAGGAGGCCCCGTTCTCCGGCAGGCGCAGGGCGATGGCCTGCAGCAGCGCCTTAGGATGCTCGCGTATCAGCACCATCAGGGGGATTTTCTCGTGCTTCGCTTCCGGTTTGGCCTGAGTAAAGGCCTTGCTCTCGCGGATGTTTTTGCGGATATAGACCCCGACCAGGAAGATTAGGATGCTGAGCAGGAAAGGCACGCGCCAGCCCCAGCTCATCAGCTCCTCTTCCGGCAGCTTCTGCACCAGATAAAAGGCAAAGGCCGAGAGGACAAACCCGCCGGACACCCCCATCTGGCTCCAGGCGGTAAAGTAGCCGCGACGCGATGCCGGGGCGTTTTCGCTTAGCATCAGCACCCCGCCGCCCCACTCCCCACCGGAGGCCACACCCTGTAAAAAGCGCAGGATGATGAGCGAGATCGGCGCCCAGATGCCAATCTGGGCATAGACCGGCAGCAGGCCGATCACGAAGGTGGTAGCCCCCATCAGGGTCAGGGTCATGATCAGCGTCATCTTGCGGCTGTATCGGTCCCCGATATGGCCGAAGACGATCCCGCCCAGCGGTCGGGCGAGGAAGCCCACCGCAAAGCCGGAGAAGGCCAGCAGCGTGCCCTGCATCGGGTCGCCGCCCACCGGAAAGAACAGCGGGCCGAAGACCAGCGCCGCGGCGGTGCCGTACAGGAAGAAGTCATACCATTCCAGGGCATTGCCCAGCACCGAGGCGATCACCAGCTTGCGCAGTTGTCCGGCATCCTGCGTCCCCGCAGCCGGGGCAGCAGTTGTTTGAGTCACGACATTGCTCATCCGCGTTACCTTTTATTGTGGGTGTTACGCTTCCAGGTCATGCCCGACGGCATGGTAGCGACGGTTGAAGTAAACCAGCCCGCGCGGGGCTTCGCTGACGCGGATCGCCTGCACCTGGCAGTAGAAAACGCTGTGGCTGCCCACTTCATGACAGGTGTCGATCAGGCAGTCGAAGCTGGCAACCGACGAGCTGAGCACCGGCGCGCCGCTGGCCATCACCTGCCAGGAGTCATACTCAAAGCGCTGCTCGGAGCGCAGGCTGGCGTTGGCGAAGATCCCCGAAAGATCCTGATGGTCGCTGGAGAGCACGTTGACGCACAGGGCTCCGTTCCGCTTGAAGTGCTCGTTAGCAAAGGAGTTGCGGTTCATGCAGACCAGCAGCGTCGGCGGCGAGTCCGTGACGCTGCACACGGCAGAGGCGGTAAAGCCAAACTTGCCCGCCGGGCCGTCGGTGGTGATCACAGAGACCGCACTCCCCAGCTGCGCCATGGCATTACGAAATTCGGTTTGCAGTGTCATAAGGTTTCCTCACAGATCGATAACTAAACGGGCGCTTTTGGCCCGGGAACAACACAACAAAATCTGATCGCCGTCGGCTTTCTCTTCATCGGTCAGGTAACTGTCGCGATGGTCCGGCTCGCCCTCCAGCACGTCGGTCAGGCAGCTGCCGCAGATCCCCTGTTTGCAGGAGACGCACACCTTCAGCCCGGCCTGCGCCAGCGCCTCGACGATGCTCTGGTTCTCCAGCACCTGCACGGTGATGCCGCTGGCTGCCGCGAAGACCTCGAAGGCCGCGCCGCCGGTTTCCACGTCGACGCTGAAACACTCCTGATGTACCTGCTCCGGGCGATAGCCGCTTGCCGCCGCCTGTTCGGCAACGGCATCCATCAGCCGGGTCGGGCCGCAGGTATAGACGTGGGTGTCGGCCGGGACGTCGGTCAGCACGGCCGCGAGGTTCAGGCGTTGGCTGTCGCTGAAGTGCAGCTGGACGCGGTCGGCCCAGGCCGCCTGCTCCAGCTGAGAAATAAAGGCCGCCCCCTCGCGGGTTCGGGCGCAGTAGTGCAGGCTAAAAGAGCGCCCGGCGGCGTGCAGCTCGGCGGCCATCGCCAGCATCGGGGTGATGCCAATCCCACCGCCAATCAGCAGGCTGTGGCTGGCCGTCTCGTCCAGCGCAAACAGGTTGCGCGGGTCGCTGACCGGGATCCGATCCCCCACCTTCAGGGCATGGGCGGCCAGTGAACCGCCCTGGGATTGGGTATCTTTCAGAATGCCGAGCTGGTAGTGCTGGCGATTTTTCGGGTCGCCGCACAGGGAGTACGGACGCACCAGATCCTCTGCCAGATGCAGATCGATATGCGCCCCGGCGCTGAAGGGCGGAAGGTCGATACCGTCAGCATGCGCCAGCGTCAGCAGGACCACCTCGCCCTGCAACTCCCGCCTGATAACCTGTAATGTCAGCATGTTGACTCCTTAACGCATAAACAGACCGCCGTTGATGTCCCAGGTCGCCCCGGTGACAAACGACGCCTGCTCGGATGCCAGCAAGGCCACGGCCTGGGCGACAAACTCAGCTTCACCTAACTGGCCGACCGGGATCATCTGCAGCAGGCCGGGCATCTTCTCTTCCGGCACCAGGGCGTGAACCATCGGCAGATCCAGCGGCCCCGGGGCAATGGCATTCACCGTCACGCCGGATTTGCTCAGCTCGCGGGCAAAGATTTTGGTCAGGGTCAGGATCCCGCCCTTCGAGGCCGCGTAGTGCGCCCCGGAGGCGGTGCCGCCGTTCTGCCCGGCCAGCGAGGCCAGGTTGATGATGCGGCCGTAGCCGCGGGTGGCGAAGTAGCGCCCAAAGGTCTGGCAGCCGACAAAGGTGCCGCGCAGGTTGGTGGCGATCACCCGGTCGAACTCCTCGACCGCAATCTCCATCACCGGCGTGGCGAGGGTGAGCGCGGCGTTGTTAACCAGCACCTGCAGGCTGCCGAAGCGTTCAACGGTGGCGTCGAGCGCCCTGGTGAAATCCTGCGGCTGGCAGATATCCAGCCCCAGCGCCAGCACCCTGCCCTGACCGTCATCGAGACGATCCGCGGCCTCCCGGGCGCGAGCCATATCGACATCGGTCAGCACCACCTGATAACCCTGCTTCAGCAGATATGCGGCAATCGCGTTGCCGAGACCGGCGGCCGCGCCGGTCACTAATGCGGTTTGCGTCATGAAGGACTCCTCAGAGGATGTAGCCGATGCTGTGCAGCACATCGTCGCTGTTGACCAGACGGATTACCTTCCGGGTAATCAGCAACCTGCCGTCCTGCGGCTTAAGGTGCCAGGTAATGTCCGCCGCGTAGTGGCGGCTGTGGCCTTTGCGGTGCTCCCACAGGGATTGCGCCCCGCGCACCACGATCAGATCCTCGCTCGACTCCAGCAGGCGAAAGCGCGAAAGGGTGCGCAGCGTTCTGGCCCGCGGCGTGGTGGAGATCGACTCTCCGCTGTAGAGGCGCTTCACCCGGCGCTCGCGCATGTGGTGATCGTCGCAGGCGTAGTTGAGGGTGTTTTTAAAATCTTTCTCGTTCGGGTCGATCGGCACCACGTACAGGCCGTCGTGCTGCCACAGCTCCAGCCAGGCGTTGAACTCGCCCTGGTCCAGCAGATCGCCTTCGAGGTTGATTACGGACATCGCCGCGAACAGCACAGAATCCGGGGTCATCATTTTTCGCTCTCCGTCATTAACTTTTTCCACTGCTGGTAGGCCGCCCGCATTCCGGTTTCGGCGCTGACGTCGCTGCGCAGACCGTCATCGGTGCGGTACTCCCCGGCCAGGCCGCGGTTGAGCATGATCCACAGGTCGTCGCCCGCGGTGGCCCCGCGCTGGACGCGCTCCCAGGCTTCGGAGTCATCCGGGGTGCCAAAGCCCATCGGGCCCTGGAAATGTTCGTGCAGACGCAGACGCGCCTGGTTGGCAATCTCCGGCCCGCCGTCCATGGTGATTACCGCATGGTGAATCTCGGTTTCCATCACTGAGATCGGCTGCAGGACGCGGAAGAAGGCCATCGAACAGGCGATGTTCGGGAACAGGTTGAGGTTGAAGCCGGAGCCGCCCACCGCCCGCACGATGCGGCGGACCTGATCTTCGTCGTGCTCTTTGCGCAGTTCGTCCGCCAGCTCAACAAAGCGTTCCGGGATTGGCGCATCGAGGTTAGCCTCCAGATCCACCAGCTCGGGGATCATCACCATCACGCTGTGGCCGTTGCCGAGATCTTCGACATAGCCGCTACCGTCGACGAAGTTGAGCATCTCTTCGGTCTGCTTATCGACGGAGCTCAGGAAGGAGCGGTGGACCACCGGGAAGTGGTAGCCGTCGGTGGTGTTCTCCAGCTGGATCTTCCAGTTGCCCGGGAAGCGGAAGCGGTGCGCCGGCCCGGTCTTAATCGGGTAGCCCGCCCCCTGCTTCATAAACAGATCCATCCACTTCTTCGCCGCGCCGAGGAAATCCTCCAGGGGTTCGATCTGCTCGTTAAAGGTGGCGAACACCATGCCCGCATACTGCTCGGTACGCAGCGACACCAGCCCCAGCTCATTTTTCTCCAGCTGGTCGGCGTAGCTTTCCGGGTGCGGCACGCCGCGCAGGCTGCCGTCGAGGGCGTAGCCCCAGCCGTGGTACGGGCAGACGAAGCTGTTGGTTTTGCCGCTGCGGTGTTCGCAGACGGTGGCCGCGCGGTGGCGGCAGCGGTTCAGCAGGGTGTGAAGGGTGCCTTTGCGGTCGCGGACCACGATCACCGGCTGGGTGCCGATCTCGGTGGTTTTGAAGCTGCCGGTCTCCGGGATCTCGCTCACGTGTGCTACCCAGACCCAGGTCTTCGTGAAAATACGGTCCAGCTCCAGCTGGAACAGCGCGTCTGAGGTATAGAGCGAGGTATGGACGCGGTCCGCCTTCACCAGCGCCGCAATCTCTTCCCGGCTCGGGACGGTCGCGCTGGTGTCGATATTTTTGACATTGATGATGTGGTCACACTGCATAATCTGTCTCCTGCTCGTCGTCGGGGTTCTAATTGTTGTCAGGTACCGGGAGCGCATCCGCCGCCTGCCAGTGGCTTACCGGCCGGCTGAACAGGTTGCGGGTGGTGAAATGGTGCATGGTCATCTCACCCGCCTCGCGACGGAAAATAATCTGCAGCTCGGCGGCGTTCAGGTGCGCACCGCCCGCGGTAAAGGCGGAGGTTTGCAGCATCAGCCAGCGGCCGTGCAGCTCGCCGTCGGCATCCTGATACAGCGCTTCCGAGCATAAAAAGTGGCCGTTGAGGGTGAAGTGCGCGGGGTGGCGGACATAGCCCGCCATCATCGCTTCAATCGCCTCGCGCCCCTGATGTCTGCCCAGCCGGGTGGCGTAAGGTTCTCCCACCCCTTCCCAGCAGGCGTCTGCGCTGAACAGGGCCCCGATGGCCTGTACCGTCGCCATGTTGTCCAGCCGATCGCACAGCCGCATGTAGTTACTGATACAGACCCGGGCTGCCTGCTGATCTTCCAGCTGCTGTAAACGCAGCGCATCCTGTGGGCTCATGCTGGGCTCCGTTACTGAATAATCAGTTCACGCCCGACGCGGGCTTCGATCTTGCAGTACTTCCACAGCTTGCTTTCGCCGTCGCCCACCGGGGTGGTGCGGAACAGGTTGCAGGCGGCCACCACGCTGTCGAGGTTGTCGGCATCGGCCAGCACGTAGGTGGTCCAGGGCGATGAGGTGGACGGGCCGACCATCAGACGGTCGTCGTCCATGTTGCCGATCACCCGGATGCCCTGGGTTTCGTCGATGCCTTTCATCATCACGCCGAACGCGCCCCACACCTGTTTGGCTTCCGCCGGGGTGGCATCAAAGAAGTTCTGGTTCACGCCGATGCAAAAAAGCACGCGTAAGGTTGTTGTCTGGCTCATCTGTTGCTCCATTCGTCAAAATTACAAATAACCCGGCAGAGGCTGGCCACCGAAGTAGACCGTACCGGCGTTGAGATAAGAGAGATCGCCCATAAAGGCGTGCTGGGTGATCACCATGGTGTCGCGCACGTAGCGCTGCAGCGGGCTCTTCATGGTGATGCCGCCCATGCCGTTTAGCGCCAGCGCCTGACGGGTGACCTCGGCAGCCACGCGGGTGACGTGGGTGGACGACAGCCGCAGGGCGTTGATCTGCTCGCAGGCAGGTTCATCCCCGGCGAGAATGCGCTGCCAGACGTCGTCGATGGCGTCGTAGAACCACGCCCGGGCGGAGCGCAGATCCGCTTCGCAGCGGGCAATCTGCATCTGCGCCTGGGGGCGGTCGGCCAGCCGCGGAGCGCCGGTCACCGACTGCTGACGATGGGCAATGGCATAGATTTCATTCAGGGCCGCGCGGGCCACGCCGAGCGCCACCACCGACAGCACCTGGGTAGCAAGGGAGAGCACCGGATAGCGATAGAGCGCCCCGTCGAGGTTCAGCGCGCCGCCGCGCACGAAGGTCCACTCCCGGGGCACAAAGGCATCGTTAACCACCAGATCGTGGCTGCCGGTTCCGGCCAGCCCGACGGTGTTCCACACCGGGTCGATCTGCACGCTGTCGCGCGGCAGGACCGCCATCCGCGGCAGGGATTCACCGCTCTCCGGCATAATGCCGACGCCAAACACCGACGCGCCCATGCTGCCGCTGGCAAAGCCCCAGCGGCCGCTGACGCGGTAGCCGCCGTCGGCCAGCACCGCCTTCTGCGGCGGGAAGATGCCGCCGGCGAAGACCACGTCCGGGCCGTCGCGGTAGAGCGCTTTCAGGGTCTCCGGCGGCAGCGCGCCGAGATAAAACGGGCTCATGCCGAAGCTGGCGACCCAGCCTGCGGAACCATCGGCGGTGGCGATCTGCTCGATCAGCTCACAGAACTGCGCCGGGGAGCACTCCTCGCCGCCGTAGATTTTGGGGACCAGCGCGCGGTAGACGCCGACCTGCTTAAACCGGGCGATGATGTCGTCAGAGATATGACGCTGTTGCTCAAAATCGGCGCTGCGGGCCGCAACGTCATTCAGCAGTGGAACGAGCTCCTCACGAACATGAACGGCTGACATAGCTTCCTCCCGAAAAGAGTGTGCGGCCCGCAGAGAGACGAGCGCTGCCGCAATGAGTGGTACTCACTGAGTTATTGTTAAAACTGTGTTCGCTAAAACGGGATGGTTAGCGGCGTCGTCGTTCAGCCAGCCATTCGGCGGCCTGCACCAGCAGGCCCTCCTCGCCTTTGGCGGCGACGAGCTGTAGCGCCACCGGGCGACCCTGTAGTTCCCCCATCGGCAGGGTCAACGCCGGGTGGCCGCTGAGGTTGAACGGGCGCACCAGCCGGGTGAGATTGACCACGGTAAGCGGGTCCTGCGCCTCGTCCAGGGTCGGGGGCAGTTCCGGCAGGGTTGCCAGCGCCAGCAGCGGGGTGTTCGCCAGCTGAGCATCGACCTGGGCGGTAAATATCCGGCGGATATCTTCTGCGCTCTTCAGGGCGTCGGTATCAATGCTGGCACCGGCGCGGATGCGGGTTGCCACGTCGGCGGAGACGCGGTCATCGCTCAATAACGGGCTAAAGGCCTGCCAGTTTTCGTGGCTGATGACAGTCAGCCCGGCGCGATGCGCATCGCCCAGCAGGGGCAGATCGACCTGCTGCGGGCGCAGGTCGATCTGTGCCAGGGCGTTCAGCAGCAGGGAGTCTATTTCGACGGTTGCCGCCGGGATAAAGCCAATCGCGGGCAGCGTGGTCAGCGGCGCGTTCACCGGAATGGCAAGACGGGTCAGCACCTGGCGCAGGACGCTGCTGCTGCGGGCGAAGATGCCCACGCAGTCCAGCGAGCTGTGGGCGGGCATTACCCCTGCCCGGCTCAGCCGGCCGTAGGTAGGTTTTAACCCGAGGATCCCGCAGCAGGCGGCGGGCATTCGCACCGAGCCGCCGGTGTCGGTGCCGAGGGCGAAATCCACCTCACCGGAGGCCACCACCGCGGCCGAGCCGCTGGAGGAGCCGCCGGGGATCAGGTCAGGAAATCGGGGGTTAACCGGCGTGCCGCTCCAGGGGTTGATCCCGGTGACGCCAAACGCCAGCTCGTGCAGGGTGGTCTTTCCGGTCAGGACGCAGTCCTGTCCGAGCAGGGTCGCCACCACGTCGGCATGCTGTTCCGCCGCCGGACTGGCTGCCAGCGCCGGGCAGCCGGCACGGGTCGGGTAGCCTGCGATGTCGAGGGTGTCTTTCACCGCGAAGCAGAGGTCGCCCTCACCAAGGGTAAACCGTTCTACGTAACCATTGCTCTCAGCAACATGCTGCATAATTCGCACCTTAACAAGAAAAAACGAATCATATTCGGGCGGAGCAGTCTGCGCTGCGATTCAACCCACGTGAACTCAGGTCAATCATGGAAGATTTAGATGAATATTCAAGTAATTTTTCACGTTAATTTTACGTAAAAATAACATTGAAACATTTTTATAACACTTGCGGGAGGGAGGGTTATGATGATGATAAATAACAATAAACAGGGCGCAGAAATGAAAAAAAAGCCGCCCTGAGGTTCAGGGCGGCCATTATTTAAGTGATTGTTTTAAAGCGGATTAACGGGAATTTTTAAGGCTGTCACAAAACCGCAATTCTCCCTGCGGTGCATTCAGAGCTCGTTCAGATTATCGAGCACCTTCGCCAGCGCCAGGTTCATTTTTTCCATCTGGGCGGCGGTCATGCCCTTAAAACCCTTCTCAAAAACCTTGCTGGTAAGACGGTGCGCCTCGGCCACTTTTTCACGTCCGGCATCGGTCAGCATCACCTCGGTGACCCTGGCGTCCTGGACGCTGCTGGCGGTGGTCACCAGGCCGTCATCCCGCAGGCGACCGACGATTTTGGTCACGGTCGGCATCTTGGTCATCGCATATTCGGAGATCTGCGAGATGCTGGCCTTACCGTACTGCTCGGTAATCATCAGCACCCGAAAGCGGGAAACGTCGAGCTGCACCTTTTTCAGTGTGATTTCCATCACTTGCGTGTAACGCGCATAGACATTAACGATCCAGTAGAACGGGAACTCTTCGCGATGAAAAGAGGAGCCGCTGTCTGACGATGTAGTGGTTTGACTCATGAAATGACGTTCCAGAAGTGATGCAATGGCGGCAATTATACCCGCTATTGTCCGCCCGCTATAGCCTCTTCACCTCCTGCGGCGCCTTCTCTTATTACCTCTGCGCCACGAAAGCCGATCGACATCGCAATATGATTCGAAAACGCTACGTGATTAACAATTGCGTATCATTTTTCAAACATAACATTGACGTTTATGTGTGCGATTTCCTATACGTTAGCGCACGTGTTCAGGTTGCACGAAACAACAATACCCATAACCGCAATGTGGAGCTTTTCATGAACGAGAGTCCATCGCTGGAACAGACACGCGCTGACGTGCTGGCTCCACCTTCGCCTGCTGACGACGCGCTCGATCCGCGTCAACAGCGGGTGATCAAAAAGTTATTCCGCAGGCTCATTACTTTTTTGTTCATCCTGTTCGTCTTCTCGTACCTGGATCGCATCAACATCGGCTTTGCCGGGCTGACGATGGGCAAAGATCTGGGCCTCACCAGCACCATGTTTGGCTTAGCGACCACCCTGTTTTACGTGATGTATGTGATCTGCGGGATCCCCAGCAACGTGATGCTGAGCGTGGTGGGTGCGCGGCGCTGGATCGCCATTCTGATGGTGGTCTGGGGGATTGCGTCCACCGCCACCATGTTCGCCACCGGCCCTGGTAGCCTGTATGTGCTGCGGATGCTGGTGGGGATCGCCGAGGCGGGCTTCCTGCCGGGCCTGCTGCTCTATTTAACCTTCTGGTTCCCGGCGCACTATCGCGCCCGCGCCAACGCCCTGTTTATGATTGCTATGCCGGTGACAATGGCGCTGGGCTCGCTGGCCTCGGGCTACATTCTCAACCTTGATGGGGTGATGAACCTGAAGGGCTGGCAGTGGCTGTTCCTGCTGGAGGGCTTCCCGTCAGTGATTCTGGGCTTTGTGGTCTGGTTCTGGCTGGACGACAGCCCGGATAAAGCCCGCTGGCTGACCCAGGATGACAAAGCCTGCCTGAAGGAGATGCTGGAGGCGGATCGCCTGAATGCCGAGAACACCCAACTGCGGGAGCGGGCCGCGCTGGCGCCGAAACAGGGCAGCCTGATGCGGGAGCTGTTCACCCCGACCATCATGCTCTACACCCTCGCCTACTTCTGCCTGACCAATACCCTGAGCGCCCTGAGCGTCTGGACGCCGCTGATCCTGCGCAGCATCAGCGAGGAGAGCAGCAACGTCACCATCGGGATCCTGAGCGCCATTCCGCAGATCTGTACCATAGTCGCGATGGTCTGGTGGAGTAAGCGTTCCGATAAGCGCAACGAGCGTAAAGTCCACACCCTGCTGCCGTACCTGTTTGCCGCCGCAGGCTGGATCCTGACCGCCACCAGCCACGATCCGATGCTGCAGTTCACCGGGATCGTGATGGCTTCGTCGGGTGCCTTTGCCGCGATGGTGATCTTCTGGACGACGCCGGACCGCTCTATTTCACTGCGGGCTCGCGCCGTGGGAATTGCGGTGATCAATGCCACCGGGATGACCGGTGCCGCGCTGGGGCCGCTGCTGATGGGGCTGATGAAAGATATCACCGGTAACTTTAACGCCGGGATCTTTATGGTGGCCGGTTTCCTGGTGCTGGGCGCGGTGGTAATTGCGTTGATTCCAATGAAAAATACCACGCAGCAAGCCTGATGATTTGCACCGACGATCCCCTCTCCCTTTGGGAGAGGGTTAGGGTGAGGGGCAACAGGCAGCCCCGCAGCATCATTGCCGGGTGGCGCTAACGCTTACCCGGCCTACAAAACATGGTTCTCTGGGATAAAGCAATGAAGAACGTTTCAGTAGATAAACAACTTAAAGCGGCTCCCTGGTCCGGCTGGAAATCGCTGAGGCGTTTCCTGTAGGCCGGGACGAGGCGCAGGGACGCGCCGAGAGGGCATAGCCTGCAAGGATGCAGGCTGGTGCCCGACCCGAAAGCCGGAAGGAATAAGCCGAAGGGACCGCGAAGCGGCGATTTTCTTGCCGGAAGCCCGGGTCGCCAGGGTGGTGGCGATTGAGCCACCCTGGCACGTTCACCGGTTCCGTTGTTACAGAGCAGCACGGCTCTGGAAGTGAACGGAATTACCACCAGTGCGGCATATTCCCCTCACCCTAACCCTCTCCCAAAGGGAGAGGGGATCGTCCGTACTCAGTGTTAAATTACTCCGCTGCGACCGGTTTCACCCGTACCCCGGCAAACACCATCACCATCGCCGCGACCAGCAGCACGCCGCTGGCGGTGAATACCCCGCTGGCCCCGTTGAGATCGAACACCGCCCCGCCGCCTGCCGCACCGGCGCCGATCGCCAGCTGGATCGCGGCAACCATCAGTCCGCCCGCGCTTTCGGCTTCGTCGGTGACGGTGGTCGCCAGCCAGGTGGACCAGCCCACCGGTACCAGACCGAAGGCGAAGCCCCACAGGCTCACCAGCAGGCCGTCGACCAGCGCCAGATGCCCAAAGGCCACCATCAGCAACGCCAGGATCCCCATCGCAAAGGGCACCAGCGCCAGGGTCAGCCGCAGGTTGCGCGCCAGCAGATGTCCGGCGATGGAGGTGCCAACGAAGTTTGCCACGCCGAAGCCGAGCAGGATCAGCGAGATGGTTTCAACGCTCGCCTGCCCTACCGTCTCAAGGAACGGACGCAGATAGGTAAAGAAGGCGAAATGGCCGCTGAAGATCAGAATGGTCGCCAGCAGGCCGCCGATCATCCCCGGACGACGCAGGACCCGCCACAGCGTGCTGAGGCTGCCGCTGTTCTCCGGGCGCATCGACGGCAGTACCCACAGCTGCCACAGCAGAGCCAGCGCGCTGGGCACCACGCAGAGGATAAAGACGTTGCGCCAGCCGATCAGGCTGCCGAGATAGCTGCCCAGCGGCGCGGCCACCACGGTGGCAATCGACACCCCGGAAAAGATAATCGCCAGCGCCTTCGGCACGTCGCTGGCGGGCACGAGGCGCATCGCGGTGGCAGTGGACATCGCCCAGAAGCCGCCAATGGCCACACCGAGCAGCAAACGCCCCATCAGCAGGACATGCAGCGAGGGGGCAAAGGCGACCAGCAGGCTGGAGACAATTTGCAGCACCGAGAAGAACATCAGCACCCAGCGACGGTCGATACTTTTGGTGGCAGAGGTGATCAGCAGGCCGGTGACCAGCGCCACCAGCGCGGTGGCGGTTACTGACTGCCCGGCCACCCCTTCGCTGACGCCGAGACTGGCGGCCATGGGTGTCAGCAGGCTGGCGGGCAGAAACTCGGCGACGATCAGGCCGAATACCCCCAGCCCCAGCGACCAGACCGCGCGCCAGGCAGGTCTGGCCGGAATGCTGGCCTCGTTTGCGGCGATGGATGAATGCATTTGTAATACTCCCGTTATGAAAATGTGACGTATGTCGCAAAGCATAGGCAGTTCACCGCGGACGATCTATGACATATAATCTCCACTTATTGATTATTCGTCCGGGAATAGAGAAATGACGCTACAGTCGCCTGATTTGATCAGTGAATTGCTGCGCGGAATGCGCCTGTCGGGGGTGAAGTACCGCCGGATTGAGGCGAGCGCGCCGTTCGGCGTGGCCTTCAGCGCGGCCGCGGGAAAAGCGCAGTTCCACTTTATCAGCCGCGGCCCGGCGGTATTGCGGATGCACAGCGGGGCGCGTTTTGCGCTGAACAGCGGCGATGCGGTATTTATCCCTAACGGCGATGCCCACGCCCTGCTCTCCGGGGATGACGCGACGGTGACGCCGGTCTCGGCTTTTCCCAGCGAGCCGATCTGCAACAGCGTCTGCGATATTCACTGCGAGCCCTGCCCGGACAGCGATAACGTGGTGATATTTAGCGGGTGTATGGATTTCGATCTCGGCGGGATGCAGCCGCTGATCAAGGCGATGCCGGAGGTGATGATGGTCAGCCGTCTGATGACCACCTGGCCGGAGATCCATCCTCTGCTGGAGGCGATGGAGCGCGAGTCGATGACCCGTCAGGTGGGATTTGCCGGGATCCTCGCCCGGCTGGCGGACGTGGTGGCGGCGCTGATCGTCCGCGGCTGGGTTGAGGCTGGGTGCGGGAAAGCCACCGGCTGGATCCAGGTGCTGCGCGATCCGCGTCTCAGCCGGGCGATCTACGCCATGCACCAGCAGCCGGGGGTTAACTGGAGCGTGGCGGAGCTGGCAAAGGAGGCGGGAACATCCCGGTCGGTGTTTGCCGAGCGGTTTCTCTCGGCCACCGGGACTACCCCGGCGAAATACCTGACCGAGCTGCGGATGCGGCTGGCGGTCCAGTATATCGGGCAGGAGAATCAGGCGATTGAAACCGTGGCGCTGCGCCTCGGTTACGGCTCGCTGGCGGCGTTCAGCCGGGCGTTTAAGCGGATTGTCGGCCAGTCGCCGGGCGCGTTACGCGAAGCCGGTCAGACTCCACAGGAGATCTGACCGGACGGATTAGCGGTTAAAGCCAGCTCTGCTGAGACGGAGTGCCTTCGCTGCGCTCTTCACGCGGCAGCTCGATGGTGAGCGTGGAGAGATGTTTTGACCACAGATCGGCCACCCATTTCACGCCGCGCGCGGTAAAGCGCGCCTGGGACCAGGTGTGCTGGTTTTCGCCCACGCCGCTGTGCAGCGTAAAATAGCCCGCGTCGATATGGTGCTGCGGCGGAACCAGATTGCCACCGACGCGCTGCATGATATTGCGCTCCAGCAGGAACTCGCGGAACTGCGGCTCTTTGGCCTTGAGCATTTTACAGAGCTGACGAAAACCCATCGCCTCTTTCACTCTGACGAACTGGTCAAAAAACACCGCCTTTGGGGCCCAGAGCGCAAGCTGTTCCTCCGCCCGGTGGCATTTTTCATACTGCTCGGCCCAGGCGCGTGCCGCCGCTGCCGGGTTGGTAAAGTCCGGGAGATTGGCGTTTCTCTCACGCTCCTGCCAGCGATCCAGCATGGCAGCCGTGAAGCCCGGGGAGATGCGTGAAACCGTCAGCAGGGAGTCTCGTTTGTTGAGCAAAAACTCCTGCCGCGTTTCACCTTCGCGCTCGTACAGACTGGCCGTTACCGGCTGCGAAAGACGCTGCGCTGTTTCCAGGCTCTTCACCATGCGCTTCACCTCGGTATGGGCAATACCGGTCATCTTTGCGATTTCGCGGCTGCTGATGGTGGCAAGCGGGTTATTGGACTGGAAAGTTTGAACAGGAATTACCATAGGTTTCACCCCTCACTCATACATTACTCGGGTAATTTGCTCTAATAGTATACAAATACCTGTTCAAATATCCAGTATAATTTTTAAGCGTACCCCCTGAAAAGCAGGCCACGCCTAAGTTCCCGTAATCAGGACGTTTTTGGCGACGTCTTCAGGCTTTCCAGTTCACGCGCATCATGGCTACAGAAAAAAGTGATGTCGTTGGCGTGCGAACAGGAGAGCTCGCGCAGCCGCTGCTGGTTACGACGCCGGGCATCGTTATCCATCGCCATCATCCACTGGTAAAAGCGCAGCCCGGGGGTACAGTGGCGCTGCGGCTGGCGCATCTCATCCCGGTAAAACCAGGCGTCACCCCCGTGCAGCAGCCACCCCTGCGGCTGGCGGATGGCAATCCCGGCGTGACCCGGCGTGTGCCCGGCCAGCGGTACCAGCAGGATCTCCGGCGGCAGTCCGTTTAGCGCCGTTACCGCGTCGAAGCCAAACCAGCGCTCGCCCTGCACCTGATAGCCCTCCCAGCCAGAGGTGGCGCTCCACTGCCCGGGGCGGTAGCGCTCCCGCTGCAGCCAGCTGTGTCGCTGCTGCGCCGTGTCGATCTCCTGCTGCATTAAGTGGATGCGCGCGTGGGGGAAATCGCTCAGCCCGCCCGCGTGGTCGAAATCCAGGTGCGTCAGAATGATATGGCGGACGTCCGCCACGCTGAAGCCCAGCGCCTCGACCCGGGCGCGTGCCGTGAGCGATTCCCGGCGCTGGATGTTATTCAGCACCCGGAAAAAGCCCGACAGCCGGGAGGGGTCACGCACGTCCCCTTGCCCGAAGCCGGTATCCACCAGCACCAGCCCGTCGCGCTCGGTTTCAATCAGCAGGCAGTGGCAGACCAGGTGCGCATGCAGCCCCTTGCTGAAACCGTCGTAAAATGCGCCGCCCAGCGGGCACATGCACCCGCAGTTAAGGTGATGGATCTTCATATCGCCTCCTCATCAAGGTGATTGCGTCTGCTGATTCTGCTCTGACGTGCCAAAATGCGCGGTGTCGCCGTGGCCGTGTTCACCGCTGCCCTGCACCCGCCGGAGCTGGATGACCTCGCCCTGCTGCCAGGCATTGGCGCCTTTCGCCACCGGGTGGGCCACGATATCGGCACGCTGGCGTTTAATCTCCTGAGTATCGATCCCCAGACGGCGATCGCGATCCGCCAGCAGCGCCGGATCAAGCTGCCCTTCCCCGGTAAAGCCCATCATCAGGGCCGGGATGCCGAGCGGCAGGGTTTTATCGCGATCCGTATGCCAGGTGTGCCAGGTCTTGCCATAGGTGTTGACGATTTTGCTCATCAGCGCCTTGTCCGCCACCGCCGGCAGGCCGGGTGCCACCAGGCTGCCCGATTTCACTTCGTACTGATGGCTGTGCCAGAGCTTTTTCTCCTCCGGCGGCAGGGTGTTAAACAGGCTCTCGCTGATGATGTACTCGACGCCCATCAGTCGGGCGTCCTTCGTATTGCCGTCATAAATGACCGCCTGCATGACGTCTTCATTAAGCACCGTCACGTAGTGATGGGCCTCCATCTGGCCGTTTTTATCCCCGCTGTAAAAATGAAAGCCGTCGAGATAAGCGCTGATCGCCTCCACCGGCGGCCGGGACTGAATCACCTGGGCTCCGGTTTCCAGGGTGCGCATTTTGGCGGAGGTGCTTTCACCGGGGATGGGCGCCTGCGGCGGTGAGTTATTCGCCCCGCAGCCGACAAGAAGCAGGATGGCTGGAACGATCAAAGATAACGATTTCATTGGCACTCCCTTTCACTTAGCCTGGTTATGAAGGTAGTGCAGATGCAGGGATTGATCCGGCATATCTGTGAAAAAACAGCGGCTTCGCTGTGATTCGTCCGCAACGGTAAATTGTCTGGTTATGCGCAAAATGCGCTATCCGACACGCTAAGTGGCTAAGATTCGTCTAAGGTTTTCAGGTGATTGATGACAGCGGCCACGCTGCCCAGCGAACTTAGGAGAACAACCATGATGAGACCTCAACGCCACCCTACACTGCGGCTGGCGATTGGCGGCATCCTGCTTGGGATCACCGCCTTCAGCTATGCGGACGACTCGTCCAGCAGCCAGAAACAGCCACCAGACATCCTGTTTGGCCCGCTGTTTAACGATGTGCAAAGCGCCAAACTCTTCCCCGATCAAAAAACCTTTGCCGATGCGGTACCGAAAAACGATCCTCAGGCGATCCTTGCCGATTACCACATGCAGCGCAAACAGTCCGGCTTCGACCTGCGTCATTTTGTCGACATGAACTTCACCCTGCCGGCGGAGAAGGAAAAATACGTTCCACCTGCCGGGCAGAGCCTGCGCGCGCATATCGACGGCCTGTGGCCGGTGCTTACGCGCACCACCTCCAGCGCCGGGAAGTGGGATTCGCTGCTGCCGCTGCCGAAACCTTACGTGGTACCGGGCGGACGTTTCCGCGAGATCTACTACTGGGACAGCTATTTCACCATGCTGGGGCTGGCCGAGAGCGGCCACTGGGACAAAATCGCCGATATGGTGGCTAACTTCGCCTGGGAGCTGGATAGCTGGGGTCACATTCCTAACGGCAACCGCAGCTACTACCTGAGCCGCTCCCAACCGCCGTTCTTCTCTCTGATGGTTGAACTGCTGGCGACTCACGACAGCGAGGCGCTGAAGAAATACCGTCCACAGATGGAAAAAGAGTACGCCTACTGGATGGAAGGGGTGGATGCCCTCCAGCCGGGTCAGGCCAGCCAGCGGGTGGTGAAACTGGACGATGGTGCCGTTCTGAACCGCTACTGGGACAATCGCGACACGCCGCGTCCGGAATCCTGGCTGGATGACATCAACACCGCGAAAAAATATCCGAGCCGCCCGGCGACGGAGATCTACCGCGATCTGCGCTCCGCTGCCGCCTCCGGCTGGGACTTTAGCTCGCGCTGGATGGACGACCCGCAGCAGCTGGGAACGATCCGCACCACCAGCATCGTGCCGGTGGATCTGAACGCCCTGATGTTCAAGATGGAAAAACTGCTGGCGAAGGCCAGCCAGGACGGCGGGGACAGCGCAGCAGCCAGCCGTTATGAAGGTCTGGCCTCCGATCGTCAGAAAGCGATGGAGCGCTATCTGTGGAACGACAAACAGGGCTGGTATGCGGATTACGATCTGAAAACCAAACAGGTGCGCGATCAGCTGACCGCCGCGGCGCTGTTCCCGCTGTACGTGCAGGCAGCCTCGCAGGAGCGTGCGGACAAGACGGCCTCGGCCGCCGAAGCTCAGCTGCTGAAAGCCGGCGGGATTGCAACGACCAACGTCAACAGCGGCCAGCAGTGGGATGCGCCAAACGGCTGGGCACCGCTGCAGTGGGTGGCCACCGAAGGCCTGCAGAACTATGGCCATAAAAAAGTGGCGATGGACGTCACCTGGCGCTTCCTCACCAACGTGCAGCACACCTACGATCGTGAGCAGAAGCTGGTGGAGAAATATGATGTTTCCACGACCGGCACGGGCGGTGGCGGCGGCGAATATCCGCTGCAGGACGGCTTTGGCTGGACCAACGGCGTGACGCTGAAGATGCTGGATCTGGTTTGTCCGCAGGCCAACCCTTGCGACAAACTGCCGGCTACGCAGCCAGCGGCCAATGATGAACCGGCGACCACGACCCCTGCGGCTACCGGTAATCAACCGGCGGCCACTAGCGCACCGACCACCAGTGACCAGCCGGCGGTAACAACGCCACCGGCGGCCAGTACCCCGTCCACATCACAGCCTGCGGCTAATGATGAACCGGCAGAAACGCAGAAGAGTGTCGGGCAGTAAGGTTTCTTAGGACGGGTAAGGCGTAGCCGCCACCCGGGAGTGTTGTACCGGTGGGACCGATTCCCCCTCACCCCAACTCTCTCCCTCAGGGAGAGGGAGAAAATCCCGGCACAAAAAAAACGGCTCTTACATAAGAGCCGTTTTTACGCGTGTCAGGCGCGTCGTACCATCCTGTAGACAAGAAGCACGAGAATGGCGCCAACCACGGCGACCAGAAAACTTTGCAGGTTAAATCCGGATACACTGCCGCCGATGCCAAACATCGTTGCCAGCCAGCCGCCGACAACCGCACCTACGACCCCAAGGATACAGGTCACAATAAAGCCGCCACCATCACGTCCAGGCATGATGAACTTTGCGATAACACCAGCAATCAGACCAAATACAATCCAGGCGATGATACCCATAGCGATGCCCTCTTGCAGAGTTAAGCTTGCGCAGAACACCCGTCCGCGCGAGTCATCTAAGTATAGGCAATAGTCGGAAAACCAGTTTGAGTACACTGACTTAATTGCGGCTCTGACGAAAAAAATAATTGCTGGTTTGTATTAAGTTCCGCGGGCCGGTGCCGATAACGCATCCACAGACTGTCATCTATCCAGGAGCCTTGGGGCGTGAGTAATTACAGTGAGCAGTTCCTGAAAACTAATCCGCTGGCTGTATTAGGGGTCATACGCGACCTGCAAAAACAGGACGTTCCCGTGCGTATCAGCTGGGGGAACAACCAGTTCATCAGCAAAATTCTGGATGCAACGCCAGAACGACTGGTGATGGATTTGGGGAGCCAGGAGTACGAAAACCGCTCGGTGCTGCGCGCAGAAATCATTACCGTGGCCGCCGACACCCAGGGGGCAAAAGTGGAGTTTGACCTGCCGAAAGTGGAACAGGGAACTTACCAGGGACTGCCCGCCTTTATCACCGCCCTGCCGGCTTCGGTATGGTGTATCCAGCGCCGGGAGTTTTTCCGTATCAATGCCCCGCTGCACCCGGCCTACTTCTGCAAAGCCAAAATGCCGGACAAGAGCGTGATCCGTTTTCGTCTGCACGATCTGTCGCTGGGCGGCATGGGCGCGCTGATGGATAGCGCGAAGCCGGAGGCGCTGGTCGAGGGGATGCGCTTCTCGCAAATCGAACTGGATATGGGCGGCTGGGGTCGCTTCTTCTTCGATGCGCAGCTGATCACGGTGAGCGAGCGTAAAGTGGTGGACAGCAAAAACGAAACCATTACCACGCCGCGTCTGAGCTTCCGTTTTCTCAATGTCGGGCCGGGCCCGGAACGTGAACTGCAGCGGATTATCTACTCGCTGGAGCGTGAAGCGCGGGAGCGCGCCAACAAGGTGCGCTAATCGCGACCGGGCAGCGCGATGCTGCCCGGCAACGGATTACATGGCGTCCATCGCTTTCTGTACTTTCCAGATATAGCGCGGTGCCTGCGGAGCGGGGTGATTGTTGACGACGTGCTCAAAGAACTCGTCTTTGTCCATGTCGTTGATCTCGGCAATCGCCTTTTTGCGATCGGAGGAGAAGGTGCGCAGCAGCGCGCCTGCCCCGTTAACGTAGGAGACCACCAGCGCATACTGCATCACTTCCGGATCCTCAATTCCCTGCAGGATCCCGTGCTCCAGAATGCTCAGGTAAGCGGTACCCATCGAGATATTGCGCTCCGGGTTTTTTAGCTCGCTGGTGGACGGCTGTCCGCTCCAGCCCATATGCCGGTAGACTTCCCGCCCGGCGGTAGAGGCTTTCAGCTGCATCAGGCCCACGGCGTTCGATTTACTGACCAGATTCGGGTTCCCGCCCGACTCCACAGCAATGATGGCGGTCACCAGACGCGGGCTGACGCCCCAGGCTTCACCGGCTTTTTCGCTGATCGGCATCCACTGCATCGCCCGTTTCACCGGCACTTCCGGGTTCCATTCCGGTTTCTGGTAATCCTGCTTTGAACTGCATCCTGCAAGCAACACAATCAAAAAAGCAAACCATCTCAATTTCACGTCATCTGTCCTTATGGTCATTCATCGCTGTTACCCTATCCTCCGCTTGATGAAGGATGCGCTCAGGCGGCATGATATATACATTTAGATTTATAAGTCAGCAAGGAAATGCCATGTCTCAGTTTCATCTCATCGCACCATCAGGTTACTGCATTAACCAGGAAGCGGCCCAACGGGGCGTTGCGCGTTTACTGGATGACGGGCATCGGGTGCAAAATCAGACAATTATACCCCGCCGCCAGCAGCGATTTGCCGGAACCGAGGCGCAGCGCCTGAGCGACATTAACGCCCTCGCCCACCTGCCGGGTGCCGACCAGATTGTGCTGGCGGTGCGCGGCGGATACGGGGCCAGCCGCCTGCTGGAGCAGATCGACTGGCAGGGGCTGGCCGACCGCCAGCAGCGGGATCCGCTGCTGATCTGCGGTCACAGCGATTTCACCGTTATTCAGCTCGGCCTGCTGGCGCTGCATAACGTCATCACCTTTAGCGGCCCGATGCTGGCGGGCAACTTTGGCGCACCGGAGCTGAACGCCTTCACCCTGGAGCATTTCTGGCGCGCGCTGCAAAACCCAACCTATTCCGTGGAGTGGCAGGGCGAGGGCCCGACGTGTGAACGCAAAGGCCAGCTGTGGGGCGGCAATCTGGCGATGGTGGTGTCGCTGATCGGCACCCGCTGGCTGCCCGCTATTGAGAACGGCATTCTGGTGCTGGAAGACATCAACGAGCACCCGTTCCGCGTGGAGCGTATGCTGCTGCAGCTGCACCACGCGGGGATCCTCGACCGTCAGCAGGCGATTGTGCTCGGCAGTTTTAGCGGCTCGGCGGCCAATGATTACGATGCCGGATACGATCTGGCGACCATGATCGACTACCTGCGCTCAAGGGTGTCGGTGCCGATTATCAGCGGACTCGATTTTGGTCATGAACAGAAGACCGTCACTCTACCGCTCGGCGCGCAGGCTTCGCTTGTTCACGCCGCAGGTAAGACCTCTTTAACCCTGAGCGGTCATCCGGTGCTTCAGTCATAAAAAAAGCCCCGAAAGCACCGGATTTCCACGCTGCAAGGGGCGTTAATATGGTAGGGTTTTAGTAACAGTCACCGCGCCACGCAGGGAGTACGCACACATTGGATGCCGCAGCAATAATCAGTCTTTTTATCCTGGGTTCAGTTCTTGTAACCTGTAGTATTTTATTGAGTTCATTTTCTTCTCGTCTCGGCATCCCCATTCTGGTTATTTTTCTCGCCATCGGCATGCTGGCGGGGGTTGATGGCGTCGGGGGGATCCCCTTCGATAACTACCCCTTTGCCTACATGATCAGTAACCTCGCCCTGGCGGTGATCCTGCTGGATGGCGGGATGCGCACCCAGGCCAGCTCGTTTCGCGTGGCGCTGGGGCCGGCCCTGTCGCTGGCGACGGTTGGGGTGCTCATCACCTCCGGCCTGACCGGGATGATGGCGGCGTGGCTGTTCCATCTGGATATCATGGAAGGGCTGCTGATTGGCGCCATTGTGGGCTCCACCGACGCCGCGGCGGTCTTCTCGCTGCTGGGCGGCAAAGGGCTGAACGAACGTGTCGGCTCGACGCTGGAGATTGAGTCCGGCAGCAACGACCCGATGGCGGTGTTTCTCACCATCACCCTGATTGAGATGATCCAGCAGCATGAGACCAGCCTGAGCTGGATGTTCGCCTGGCACATCATTCAGCAGTTTGGCCTCGGGATCATCATTGGCCTCGCCGGTGGCTATCTGCTGCAACAGATGATCAACCGTATCTCATTGCCGGCCGGGCTCTACCCGCTGTTGGCCCTGAGCGGCGGGATCCTGATTTTCGCCCTGACCACCGCGATGGACGGCAGCGGCATTCTGGCGGTCTACCTGTGCGGCTTCCTGCTGGGGAATCGCCCGATCCGCAACCGCTTTGGCATCCTGCAAAACTTCGACGGCCTCGCCTGGCTGGCGCAGATCGGCATGTTCCTGGTGCTGGGGCTGCTGGTGACGCCGTCGGATCTGCTGCCAATTGCCGTTCCGGCCCTGCTGCTGTCGATATGGATGATCTTCTTTGCCCGTCCGCTGTCGGTGTTTGCCGGCCTGCTGCCGTTCAGGGGATTTAACCTGCGCGAGCGGCTGTTTATCAGCTGGGTGGGATTACGCGGTGCGGTGCCGATCATTCTCGCGGTGTTCCCGATGATGGCCGGGCTGGATAACGCCCGCCTGTTCTTTAACGTGGCCTTCTTCGTGGTGCTGGTGTCGCTGCTGTTCCAGGGCACATCACTGTCGTGGGCGGCGAAAAAGGCGAAGGTGGTGATCCCGCCTGTGGGCTGGCCGGTTTCCCGCGTGGGGCTGGACCTTCATCCGGAAAACCCCTGGGAGCAGTTTGTTTACCAACTCAGCGCCGACAAGTGGTGCGTGGGCGCCTCGCTGCGCGATCTGCATATGCCTGAAGAGACACGCATTGCCGCCCTGTTCCGCGATAACGCCCTGCTGCACCCGACCGGAAGCACCCGGCTGCGCGAGGGGGATATTCTCTGCGTTATTGGCCGTGAGCGTGACCTCCCTGCCCTCGGTAAGCTGTTCAGCCAGTCGCCGCCGGTGGCGCTGGATCAGCGCTTCTTTGGAGACTTTATCCTCGAAGCCAGCGCTAAGTTTGCCGACGTGGCCTTGATCTACGGCCTGGATGAAGGGCTGGAGTATCGCGATAACCAGCAGACTCTGGGCGAGATTGTCCAGAAGCTGCTCGGTGCCGCACCGGTGGTCGGTGACCAGGTGGAGTTTGCCGGCATGATCTGGACGGTGGCGGAGAAAGAAGATAACGCGGTGCGCAAAGTGGGCGTGCGCGTGGCGGAGGATAGTGAGGAGTAATGTCCCCGGTTTTGTAGGCCGGGTAAGCGTAAGCGCCACCCGGCGTTTGGCTCCGGAGTTCATGCCGGGTGGCGGCTACGCCTTACCCGGCCTACAACTTATATTGTCACTACTGGTACCCGCGGGGCGAGCGCGGTTAATAACTCGTACCCGATGGTACCCGCCGCAGCCGCGACGTCGTCCACTTTCACCTCATTCCCCCATAGCTCGACCGGCGTACCGATCCCGGCCTGCGGGCATGGCGTAAGGTCAATCGCCAGCATATCCATTGACACGGTGCCGACCGTACCGGTGCGTACGCCGTCCACCCATACCGGAGTGCCGTTTGGTGCGATACGCGGATAACCGTCGGCGTAGCCCCCGGCAACAATGCCGATCCGCTGTTCGCCCGAGGCGCGATAGCGGCTGCCGTAGCCCACGGTATCCCCCGCTTTCAGGGTCTGAACGCCAATGATTTCACTGCGCAGGGTCATTACCGGCTTCAGGCCGCTGTTGGCGATATCCTGCCACTGCCCGGACGGTGACGCGCCGTAAAGCACGATCCCCGGCCGTACCCAGTCGAAGTGCGCCTCAGGGTGCCAGAGGGTGGCCGCCGAGTTAGAGAGCGAGCGGGGGCAGTCCAGCCCCTCCGCCGCCTGCTCGATACGCATCATCGGCTCCACGATGCCGTCCGTTTTTTCCGCATCGGCAAAATGGGCCATCAGCGTCATCCCGCCGACGTTCTTCGCTGCCCGCAGCTGCTGCCAGACGCTGTGCACCCGCTCCGGCTGGAAACCGAGGCGGTTCATGCCGCTGTTCACTTTCAGGTAGATATCGAGCGGAGCGTGCAGCTTCGCATTCTGCAACGCCTTGACCTGCCAGTTGCTGTGCACGCTGGTGGTCAGGCGGTACTTATCAAACAGCGGCAGTTCATCACTATTGAAGAAGCCTTCGAGCATCAGGATCGGCCCTTTCCAGCCGCGCTCGCGCAGCAGGATCGCCTCTTCCAGATTGAGCATCGCAAAGCCATCGGCCGCGCTTAATGCGCTCCAGATGCGATCCAGACCGTGGCCATAAGCATTGGCTTTGACCACCGCCCAGACGCGTGAAGCTGGCGCAGCGCGCCGGACAATTTGCAGGTTATCTTTCAGGGCCTGCAGATCCAGCTGAGCCACAACAGGACGGGACATGACGACTCCTTGTTAGTTATGCGCGCCGTGTAAATGCTGTGGACGTGACGGAGTGAACCCCGGACGGTAGCGCGCGACGCTTAAATCATCAAACGGAATAGCGGGTGTGCGCCCGGAGATCAAATCACTGAGTAACTGCCCGGAACCGCAGGCCATCGTCCAGCCCAGCGTGCCGTGACCGGTGTTAAGCCACAGGCTCTTAAACGGCGTGCGGCCCACGACCGGCGTGCCGTCCGGAGTCATCGGGCGCAGCCCGGTCCAGAAGGTCGCCTGTTCGATAAAGCCGCCCCGCGGGAACAGGTCGCCTACGACCATCTCCAGCGTTTCCCGACGCGGCTGCAGCAGCTCGGTGTTAAAGCCGACGATTTCCGCCATGCCTCCCACGCGGATCCGGTTATCGAACCGGGTGATCGCGATTTTGTATGTTTCATCAAGGATAGTTGAAACCGGGGCACCGCTGTCCTCTTTCACCGGTATGGTCAGGGAGTAACCCTTGAGCGGGTAGACCGGAATATCGACGATGCCCTTCAGCATGGCGGTGGAGTATGAGCCAAAGGCCATGACGTAGGCGTCGGCTTTCACCACCTCGTCGCCGCACAGCACGCCGTAGATCTTCTCTCCTTCGTACAGGAGCTTATCGACTGAGGTGTTGTAGCGGAATTTAACCCCCGCCTGCTCCGCCATCTGCGCCAGGTTCTGGGTAAAGAGCTGGCAGTCGCCGGTTTCGTCATTCGGCAGACGCAGACCGCCGGTCAGCTTGTGTGCCACTTCTGCCAGCGCCGGTTCAACCTGCGCCAGCTGGCTGGCTTCCAGCAGCTGATACGGCACACCGGCATCCTCAAGAACGGCGATATCGCGGGTGGCGTTTTCGTACTGCTGGGCGGTACGGAACAGCTGCAGCGTGCCCCCCTGGCGGCCCTCATACTGAATGCCGGTGGAGGCACGCAGCGCTTTCAGGCAGTCGCGGCTGTACTCCGCCAGGCGCACCATCCGCCCTTTGTTTTCCATGTAGTGCGAGGTGTCGCAGTTGCGCAGCATCTGCCACATCCATTTGAGCTGGAACTGCGTGCCGTCGAGGCTGATCGCCAGCGGCGCATGGCGCTGGAACATCCATTTAATCGCCTTCAGCGGCACGCCCGGCGCCGCCCAGGGCGCCGCGTAGCCCGGAGAGATTTGCCCGGCATTGGCAGCGCTGGTCTCCAGCGCCGGACCCGGCTCACGATCGATGACGGTCACGTCGTGCCCGGCCTGACTCAGGTACCAGGCGCTGGTTACGCCAACGACGCCACTTCCCAGTATGACAACACGCATAGCCACTCCCTTAATAAGCAAAAGAACAATCTTCTGATTACATATTGATAACCCAGCTGAAAATATTATTCAACATAGGCCTTTTTTATGGTGACATATCTCACACCTTCCCCTGCTGACGCGGGTAGCGCGGTTTTGGCATCTCCTGCTGCGCGGCATTTTTAACCAGCATTTTATTCTGCGAGACACCCCTTTTTCGTCACGCGAAAAACGGGAAATCGCAAAGAAAAAAATAGCGTGCCAGCACGCTTTTGAATGGCGTGTTCTATGCTTGAAAAGAGGTTCTCCAGACAGAGAGAGCTACCAACAACGAGGGCGCGCTAATGGCTACCATTGATTCCATGAATAAGGACACCACACGTCTGAGCGATGGACCCGACTGGACATTCGAGCTGCTGGACACCTATCTGGCGGAAATTGACCGGGTGGCGAAACTCTACCGTCTGGACGCCTATCCCCATCAAATCGAAGTGATTACCTCCGAACAGATGATGGACGCTTACTCCAGCGTCGGGATGCCCATTAACTATACCCACTGGTCGTTTGGTAAAAAATTCATTGAAACCGAACGGCTGTACAAACACGGTCAGCAGGGGCTGGCGTATGAGATCGTCATCAACTCCAACCCCTGTATTGCCTACCTGATGGAAGAGAACACCATCACCATGCAGGCGCTGGTGATGGCGCACGCCTGCTACGGACACAACTCGTTTTTCAAAAATAACTACCTGTTCCGCAGCTGGACCGATGCCAGTTCGATTGTCGATTACCTGATTTTCGCCCGTAATTATATTACTCAGTGCGAAGAGCGCTACGGGGTCGAGGAGGTCGAGAAGCTGCTCGACTCCTGCCATGCGCTGATGAACTACGGCGTGGATCGCTACAAACGTCCGCAAAAAATCTCCCTGCAGGAGGAGAAAGCCCGGCAGAAAAGCCGCGAAGAGTATCTGCAAAGCCAGGTGAATACGCTGTGGCGTACCCTGCCGAAACGTGAAGAAGAAAAAACGGTAGTAGAAGCGCGCCGCTACCCTTCCGAGCCGCAGGAGAACCTGCTCTACTTTATGGAGAAGAACGCCCCGCTGCTGGAGCCGTGGCAGCGTGAGATCCTGCGCATCGTGCGTAAGGTGAGCCAGTACTTTTATCCGCAGAAACAGACTCAGGTGATGAACGAAGGCTGGGCCACCTTCTGGCACTACACCATCCTTAACCACCTGTATGACGAAGGCAAAGTGACCGAGCGCTTTATGCTGGAGTTCCTGCACAGCCACACCAACGTGGTGTTCCAGCCGCCTTACAACAGCCCGTGGTACAGCGGCATCAACCCGTACGCCCTGGGCTTTGCCATGTTCCAGGACATCAAGCGGATCTGCCAGAACCCGACGGAAGAGGATAAATACTGGTTCCCGGATATCGCCGGCTCCGACTGGCTGGAGACGCTGCATTTCGCGATGCGCGATTTCAAGGATGAGAGCTTTATCAGCCAGTTCCTGTCGCCGAAAGTGATGCGTGACTTCCGCCTGTTTACGGTGCTGGATGACGATCACAACAACTATCTGGAGATTTCGGCGATCCACAATGAAGAGGGGTATCGTGAGATCCGCTCCCGTCTCTCGGCCCAGTACAACTTAAGCAATCTGGAGCCGAATATTCAGGTCTGGAATGTCGATCTGCGCGGGGATCGCTCCCTGACGCTGCGCTATATCCCGCATAACCGCGCCCCGCTGGATAAAGGGCGTAAGGAAGTGCTGAAGCATGTCCACCGCCTGTGGGGCTTTGACATTATGCTGGAGCAGCAAAACGAAGACGGCAGCGTGGAGCTGCTGGAGCGGTGCCCGGTTAAAGGGAATATGTTGTAGCCTGTTTGCCGGGTGGCGGCTGCGCCTTACCCGGCCTACAAAATCGAAAACCCAGGCGAAAAAAAACCTCTCGTTTGAGAGGTTTTTTGTTTTAGCGCCCCTGAATTACCAGGTCGCCCGGCAGGGATTTCTGCATCCGGTGCCAGATCTCGCCGCTCTCACGACCGTAGCGACGAACCGTTTCGTACACCTGGTCATGCATCCCTTCTGAGCAGAGTTCGCTCAGCTTATGGTAGAAGCCGAGCGCCAGGCTACGGGCTTCCGGATTGGCGAAGTAGTGACGACCGATACGGGTATAGAGCCCTTTCATGCCGTTGAGGATCAGACCATAAATCGGGTTGCCGGAGGCAAAGGCCAGACCGCGGAAGACGTTGTAATCCAGCAGGGCAAAGGCGTCGGCGTGATCTTCCACGGCGGTGGCACGCGCCAGCACTTCCAGCGCCTTATCCGGGTGCTGGCGGAACGCCGTACGGATAAAGATGGTGGCGATGTTGGTACGCACGGAGAGCAGATTATCGATCAGCTGCGGGACGCTCTCGTGATCGAGGCGCGCCAGCGTTTCAAGAATATTCAGACCCGACGTTTCCCAGAAGTTATTCACTTTGGTCGGTTTACCGTGTTGGATCGTCAGCCAGCCATCGCGGGCCAGTCGCTGCAACACTTCACGTAAGGTGGTACGTGTGACGCCAATCAGTTCAGAGAGTTCGCGTTCTGCGGGAAGGATCGAGCCAGGAGGGAAACGGTTATTCCAGATGCTCTCGATAATGTACTCTTCCGCGAAACCCGCCGGGCTTTGCGCCTTTATGACCATAGTGAGTTTTCCATTAACTGCTTTTTACAAAATTCACTCATCATACCAGAGGCAGACAGAGGCAGATAGCGCAGCGAGGCGAGAAAAAAGGGATCGCCGTTTTATTTTTATCATTTAAAATTTCGGCCCGCGCCCCTTGCCCGGCACGGTTTGCGTATACTTAAGCCGTAATTATGTGACGGGCAAGGAAATCTGTTGTGGAAATGTCTTATAGCCGCGCCCTGTGGCGCAATTTTTTAGGCCAGTCCCCCGACTGGTATAAAGTGACCCTGGTTGTTTTTCTGGTTCTCAACCCGCTTATCTTCGTTATCGATCCCTTCACCGCCGGCTGGCTGCTGGTCGCGGAGTTCATCTTTACCCTGGCGATGGCGCTGAAATGTTACCCCCTGCTGCCGGGCGGCCTGCTGGCCTTCGAGGCGGTGGCGATCGGCATGACCAGCGCCGAACATGTGAAGGAAGAGCTGGCGACCAATCTGGAAGTGCTCCTGCTGCTGATGTTTATGGTGGCCGGGATCTACTTTATGAAGCAGCTGCTGCTGTTTATCTTTACCCGCCTGCTGCTGAGCATCCCTTCGAAAACGCTGCTGTCGCTGGCCTTCTGCATCGCGGCCGCCTTTTTATCGGCCTTCCTCGATGCGCTGACCGTGGTGGCAGTGGTAATCAGCGTCGCGGTGGGTTTCTACGGGATCTATCACCGGGTGGCCTCCGCGCAGCCGGAAGATAATCTGCAGGATGACCACCACGTCGATGCCCAACAGCGCGAGGTGCTGGAGCAGTTCCGCGCCTTCCTGCGCAGCCTGATGATGCACGCGGGCGTGGGCACCGCGCTGGGCGGGGTCATGACCATGGTCGGCGAGCCGCAGAACCTGATCATCGCCAAAGCCGTGGGCTGGAATTTTACCGACTTTTTCCTGCGTATCGCCCCGGTCAGCGTGCCGGTGCTGGTGTGTGGCCTGCTGACCTGCTGGCTGGTGGAGAAGTTTAAATGGTTTGGTTACGGCACCCTGCTCCCGAGCCAGGTTCGCGAGGTATTACAGCGTTATGACGATGAGAGCCGCAGCCAGCGTACCCGTCAGCAGAAGCTGGCACTGATTTTTCAGGGGATTATTGGCGTCTGGCTGATTTTCGCCCTCGCATTTCATCTGGCGGAGGTGGGGTTAATCGGCCTGTCGGTCATTATCCTGGCGACCTCCTTTACCGGCGTGACGGATGAACACGCTATCGGCAAAGCCTTTACCGAAGCGCTGCCCTTTACCGCCCTGCTGGCAGTATTTTTCGCGGTGGTGGCGGTGATTGTCGATCAGCAGCTGTTTGCGCCAATTATCCGCTACGTGCTACAGGCGGAGCCGGATGCTCAGCTGTCGCTGTTTTATCTGTTTAACGGCCTGCTGTCGGCCATCTCCGACAACGTGTTTGTCGGCTCGGTCTATATCAATGAGGCCAAAACTGCGCTGCAGAGCGGCGCGATAGACCAGCAGCAGTTTGAGCTGCTGGCGGTGGCAATCAACACCGGGACCAACCTGCCCTCCGTCGCCACGCCAAACGGCCAGGCGGCGTTCCTGTTCCTGCTCACCTCGGCGCTGGCACCACTAATAAGGCTCTCTTATGGCCGGATGGTGTGGATGGCGTTGCCCTATACGGTGGTATTAACCTGCGTCGGTTTGTTGTGCGTCAAAATTACCCTCATTCCTTTTACCCAATGGATGTTGCAGACGGGTATACTGACGGCGCATTAAGTGAGTCAGCCGGGTCGTTTACTGCCCGGTTGCACTTTCGAATGATAAATATCCGATTACGTTATATTTTGCGCGCTGAGGCTGGCGCGCGAATTGTTTTCGTTTACACTGCGCTTTCTATACCTGTTCCAGGGAAATGATTATGTTGAAATTTTTGAACCAATGCTCGCGTGGACGCGGAGCGTGGTTGCTGTTGGCCCTGACCGCCTTCGCGCTCGAAATGGTGGCATTGTGGTTCCAGCATGTGATGATGCTGAAGCCCTGTGTGCTATGTATCTACGAACGCTGCGCGCTGTTTGGCGTGATGGGTGCAGGCCTGGTCGGCGCCATCGCCCCGAAAAGCCCGCTGCGTTACGGCGCGATTGCCATCTGGCTCTACAGCGCCGGTAAAGGCCTCCAGCTGGCCTGGGAGCACACCATGATCCAGCTGCATCCATCGCCGTTCCAGACCTGTGATTTTGCCGCCCGCTTCCCGAGCTGGCTGCCGCTGGACAAGTGGCTGCCGCAGGTCTTCGTGGCAAGCGGAGACTGCTCCGTGCGTCAGTGGGAGTTCCTGACCCTCGAGATGCCGCAGTGGCTGGTAGGTATTTTTGCGGCCTTCCTGGTCGTGGCGCTGCTGGTGCTGATTGCCCAGCCGTTTAAACCGAAGAAACGCGATTTGTTCGGCAGATAAAAAACGTCGGGTGGCGCTGCGCTTACCCGACCTACAGGCTCGTAGGCCCGCGCAAGCGAAGCGCCGCCGGGCAATAAAAAAACCCGCCTCGGCGGGTTTTTTTATTAGCTGCGATTGGGATGATTCATAATATGGTCTTCCCAGTCGCGCACCTCTGATTCCCGCACCGCAATGTGGCGCACCGAGATCCGCTCGCCGTGCATGGCTGCTTTCGAGCCGGCCAGCAGCGGATGCCACTTCGGCAGGTCTTTCCCTTCCGCCAGCAGGCGATACGCACAGGTCGGCGGCAGCCATTCGAAGGTCGGCAGGTTGTCGCGCGTCAGCTTGATGCAGTCCGGCTCTAACTCGAAGCGGCGCTCGTAGTTGCGGCACTGACAGGTTTTGATGTTCAGCTGATTGCAGGCAACGTTGGTGAAATAGATTTCGTCCGAGTCTTCATCCATCAGCTTATGCAGGCAGCACTGCCCGCAGCCATCGCACAGCGATTCCCACTCGGCGTCGGTCATGTTGTCGAGAGTCTTGCTTTGCCAGAAAGGGATTTCGCTCATAAGGATGTCCACACGTCAAAATAAAGCGCACCTTATAACCAGTCTGGCACCTCGATGCAAGTTTTGCCGCCCAAAAGGGGCGGCAAGCGGGGATTACAGCACGCGGGTTTTCAGCGACAGGCCATTAACGGCCAATTCCAGCTCGTCGCCGCCGGTGAGCGGGCCCACCCCTTCCGGGGTGCCGGTAAGGATCACATCGCCCGGCTTCAGGGTAAAGTAACGGCTCATATAGGCAATCAGCGGCACAATCTTGTGGATCATGTCGGCGGTGGAGCCGTGCTGGCGCACCTCGCCGTTCACCTTCAGGCTCAGGGTGGTGTTCTGCGGATCGTCGTTGAATTCCGCCACCGGCACGAAACCGGAGATCGGGCAGGAATTATCAAAGCCTTTGGCTTTTTCCCACGGCTGGCCCGCTTTCTTCATTTTGCCCTGCACGTCGCGCAGGGTCAGATCCAGCGCCACACCATAACCAGCAATCGCCTTCTGCACATGATCTTCAGAGGCCTGACGCAGCGTGGCGCCAATCAGCACCGCCAGCTCCACTTCGTGGTGAACCGAGCCCAGCCCCTGGGGTAACGCCAGCGGCTGGCGGATATCACAGAGCGCCGTTTCCGGTTTAATGAACAGCACCGGCTCGTCCGGAACTGCACTTCCCATTTCCTGAATATGCTTAGCGTAATTACTTCCTACGCAGACGACTTTACTTACCGGATAATCCAGTAAGGCTCCTTGCCAGTTATGATGTTGATACATATACGTCCCCTGAACGGTTAATGTGACGCTGACAGATAATTCTTAAACTAATTTTTCCCCTGCGCCTCAAGATGCTGTTTGAGTAAATTCTCTTGCGGTGGCGGGAGTTGTAAATAATAGCCCTGTTCGGTTAAGGCGGTTTTGACTTTTTCCAGATCGGCGTTGCTCAGCTGCTTGCGGCCGTCGAGGGGCATCAGCATCACCAGCTGCGGCTTGCCGAAGCTTTTCAACAGCGCCTCAGGCACGCGGGAAAAATCGTCCTTTTTTTCGACATACAGGTAGGTCTGGTCGCGCTGGGTACTTCTGTAGATCACACAAAACATATATTTACTCTGAATTAAGCGGGAGGGTGACTTGCCTCAATATAATTGTGACTATAACATGCCTGATACTCTTCGGAATATCACGGCGCACAGGTCGTGGTAAAAGCAAATTGAGTAAGGCCAGGATGTCAAACACGCCCATCGAGCTTAAAGGCAGTAGCTTCACCTTATCAGTGGTTCATTTGCATGAAGCAAAACCCGAGGTTATTCGTCAGGCGTTAGAAGACAAAATCGCCCAGGCGCCCGCATTTCTGAAACATGCGCCCGTGGTCATCAACGTAAGCGGCCTCGAAGCGCCGGTTAACTGGCACCATTTGCAACAGGCGGTCACCGCCACCGGCCTGCGAATTGTGGGTATCAGCGGCTGCAAAGACGCTGAACTTAAAGCCGAAATCGATCGGGCGGGTCTTCCGCTGCTGAACGAAGGCAAAGACAAAGCCCCGCGCGCAGAGCCCCCTGCCCCGCCAGAACTCCCTGTTACCCCTGTCACAAAAACGCGATTGATTGATCTGCCAGTGCGTTCCGGTCAGCGTATTTATGCGCCAAACTGTGACCTGATTGTGACCAACCACGTCAGCGCGGGGGCGGAGCTGATTGCGGATGGCAATATCCATATTTATGGCTCAATGCGAGGCCGCGCGCTGGCAGGTGCCAGCGGCGATCGCGATGCGCAAATTTTTTGTACCCACCTGGAGGCGGAGCTGGTCTCCATCGCAGGTGTTTACTGGCTGAGTGATAACATCCCGGCCGAATTTTCTGGCAAAGCGGCACGTCTGCGGCTGGCAGACAACGCTTTGACCGTTCAACCGTTGAATTGATCCCTTTTTAACAAGGAATTTCTATGGCACGCATTATTGTTGTTACTTCGGGTAAAGGAGGCGTTGGCAAGACCACCTCCAGCGCGGCCATCGCTACTGGTTTGGCCCAGAAGGGAAAGAAAACCGTCGTTATCGATTTCGATATCGGCCTGCGTAACCTTGACCTGATTATGGGTTGTGAACGCCGTGTGGTGTACGATTTTGTGAACGTGATTCAGGGTGATGCCACGCTGAATCAGGCAATGATTAAAGATAAACGTACCGACAATCTCTACATTCTTCCCGCTTCACAGACGCGCGACAAGGATGCGCTGACCCGTGAAGGCGTGGAAAAGGTGCTCGATGAGCTGAAAAAGATGGAGTTCGATTTCGTGGTCTGCGATTCACCGGCAGGCATCGAAACCGGCGCGCTGATGGCGCTCTACTTCGCCGATGAAGCGATCATCACCACCAACCCGGAAGTGTCGTCCGTACGCGACTCCGACCGTATTTTAGGGATCCTCGCCTCGAAATCCCGCCGTGCGGAAAATGGCGAAGAACCGATTAAAGAGCACCTGCTGCTGACCCGTTATAATCCGGGTCGTGTCAATAAAGGTGATATGCTGAGTATGGAAGACGTGCTCGAGATCCTGCGCATCAAACTGGTTGGCGTTATCCCGGAAGATCAATCCGTGCTGCGCGCCTCTAACCAGGGTGAACCGGTTATCCTCGACGCTAACGCAGACGCCGGTAAAGCGTATGCGGACACGGTAGATCGTCTGCTCGGAGAAGAACGTCCTTTCCGCTTCATCGAAGAAGAGAAGAAAGGTTTCCTCAAACGCCTGTTCGGAGGATAAGTTATGGCATTACTGGACTTTTTTCTCTCGCGGAAAAAAAGCACCGCCAACATCGCAAAAGAGCGTCTGCAGATCATCGTGGCAGAACGCCGCCGCAGCGACGCGGAACCGCATTACCTGCCGCAGCTGCGTAAAGACATTCTGGAAGTGATCTGCAAGTACGTGCAGATTGACCCGGAAATGGTGACCGTACAGCTGGAGCAAAAGGACGGGGATATCTCGATTCTGGAGCTCAACGTGACCCTGCCGGAAGCGGAAGAGTCACGTTCGTAACCGTGCCTGTTGCCGGGCGGCGCTACGCTTGCCCGGCCTACGGTTCCCCCCTCCGGGGCGATTACTGCGGATACGCTTCCAGTAGCGTGTTCAGGCGATCGGCCATCAGTTCCCCGCGCCAGCCTGCCACCAGTTCCGGCGTACCGTTCTGCGGTTTCAGTTTCCAGTGCGCGTTAAGCAGCTGGTTGATCTGACGACGTGAGGCCAGCAGCTCGGCGCTGACTTTGCTCTCCGCTGCCACTTCCTGCACCAGGGCTTTAATCGCCTTGAACGCTTTGCGATAACCCGGCATATCCATCAGGTTCAACAGCGGCTGCGGCAATGCCTCTTCCGGCAGCTCCTGCGCTTTTGCTACCAGCGACAGCAGGGTCTTACCGTGGAAGCGGATCTCCGAGCCAGAAAGGCCGATGCTGTCCAGTTCACCCAGGCTACCCGGCATGTAACGCGCCACGGCCCACAGATGCTCTTCACGCACCACAAAGTTCACCGCCAGGTCGCGCTCGCGCGCCTTACGCAGGCGCCACTCGGCCAGAAGCTGCAGACAGGCCAGCTGGCGGGTGCGCAGCTGCCAGGCGTTGCTGATGTCGCGCCACGCCTCTTTCGGATCGGTGGTCTCCTGACGACGCAGCTGCGTCATCCGGCACTCATTCAGGGCGGCAGGCAGCCAGCCGGAGGCTTCGGCCTCTTTCATCAGCTGACCGGCGATCGGCAGCAGATAGAACACATCCGCCGCGGCGTAGTCGAGCTGGCGTTCGGTCAGCGGGCGTGCCAGCCAGTCGGTGCGGGATTCACTCTTGTCGATCGCCAGGCCGGTGTACTCTTCCACCATAGCGGCAAAGCCCCATGACAGCGGGCGGCCGGCAAAGGCGGCGAGGATCTGGGTGTCGATCAGCGGCTCCGGCATAATGCCGAAGGTATTGAGGAAAACTTCCAGATCTTCACTTCCGGCATGCAGATATTTGGTGATGGCGGTATCCAGCAGCAGCGCGCGCATCGGCGCCCAGTCGGTGATCCCCAGCGGGTCGATAAGCGACACATATTTTCCGTCATACATCTGGATCAGACCCAGCTGCGGGTAATAGGTGCGGGTACGGACAAACTCGGTATCCAGCGCGATGGCGGGTGCGTCACGGGTGACATCGCACAGCGAAGCCAGCTCGTCGTTGGTGGTGATCATCTGGTAATTCAAATCATATTCTCTTTGGTTTGCGCCCATAAAAAAACGCCGGCATGGCCAGCGTCTTTGGGTGACTAACACGAAGCTCAGGCTTTATTGTCTACTTTGGCGCGCGCTTCGTCACGTAATTCTCGTCGTAATATCTTCCCGACGTTGGATTTAGGCAGTTCATCGCGAAACTCCACCAGCTTCGGCACTTTGTAGCCGGTCAGCTGGCGACGGCAGAAGGTAATTAGCGCCTCTTCGCTGAGGTCAGGATCTTTTTTCACCACAAAGATTTTCACCGTTTCGCCGCTGCTGCCCGCCGGAACCCCTACTGCGGCCACTTCCAGCACGCCATTGTGCTGCATCACCACGTCCTCGATCTCGTTCGGATAGACGTTGAACCCGGAGACCAGGATCATGTCTTTCTTACGATCGACGATGCGCAGGAAACCTTCGTCATCCATCACCGCGATGTCACCGGTATGCAGCCAGCCGTCCTTGATGATTTCATCGGTGGCATCGGGACGCTGCCAGTAGCCCAGCATCACCTGCGGCCCGCGTACGCACAGTTCGCCCGGCTCGCCGTGCGGCACTTCGTTATCGTCGTCATCCACCAGTTTAGCTTCGGTGGAGGGCACCGGCAGGCCGATGCTGCCGCTGTGGTAGTCGATATCGTGCGGGTTCACGCTCACCAGCGGGGCGCACTCGGTCAGGCCGTAGCCCTCCAGCAGATACTGCCCGGTGAGCTTGACCCAGCGCTCGGCCACCGCCTGCTGGACCGGCATTCCGCCGCCCGCCGACAGATGCAGCGTCGAGAAGTCGAGCTGCTGGAACTCTTTGTTGTTCAGCAGCGCGTTAAACAGGGTGTTCACACCGGTCATGGCGGTAAAAGGATATTTCGCCAGCTCTTTGACCAGCCCCGGAATGTCGCGCGGGTTGGTGATCAGCACGTTCTGCCCGCCCAGCTCGATAAACAGCAGGCAGTTCATGGTCAGGGCGAAGATGTGATAGAGCGGCAGCGCGGTGATCACCAGCTCTTTGCCGCGATGCAGCAGCGGCCCGTAGGTGGCATTCACCTGCTCAAGGTTGGCCAGCATGTTGCGATGGGTGAGCATCGCCCCTTTCGCCACCCCGGTGGTGCCACCGGTGTACTGCAGGAAGGCGAGATCCTGCGGCACCACTTCCGGCTTCACGTACTGCATGCGGTAGCCATTGTGCAGCGCCCGGCGGAAGGAGATGGCGTCCGGCAGGTGGTATTTAGGCACCAGACGTTTGACGTACTTAACAACGAAGTTCACCAGCGTCCCTTTGGCGGTGGAGAGCTGATCGCCCATCCGCGTCAGAATGACGTGTTTCACCTGGGTCTTATCGACCACTTTTTCCAGGGTATGCGCGAAGTTCGAGACAATCACAATCGCCGAGGCGCCGCTGTCGTTCAGCTGGTGCTCCAGCTCGCGCGGGGTATAGAGCGGGTTGACGTTAACCACGATCATCCCGGCCCGCAGGATGCCAAACAGCGCCACCGGATACTGGAGCAGGTTAGGCATCATCAGCGCCACGCGGTCGCCTTTCTTCAGGCCTAAACCCTGTTGCAGGTAGGCCGCAAATGCCCGGCTGCGCTCTTCCAGCTTACGGAAGGTCATCACCTCGCCCATGTTCACAAACGCAGGCTGATCGGCGTAGCGCGTCACGGAGTTTTCAAACAGTTCAACCAGGGATTGATAACGGTCAGGATTGATCTCTGCAGGAACATCCGCAGGATAACGGTTAAGCCAAACCTTCTTCACTACATCACCTCTGAAAAGCGTGTTCGTCGTCATCACAGCCCCGGTTAATAAACAAGTCGTTAACATAATATTAACTCAGCGTACCAGTTTATTAATTGTCCGGATTTAAGGTTGCGAAGCGCGTCACTATTTATTTTTGTTATAGCGATAAAAAAAACGAAACAGCGGCATGGCCGCTGTTTCTTCTTCAGTTATAACAGGTACTTACTCTGTTACCACCGTCCGAACCTGAGCCGGTCCGGGACCGTAACCTGGCCAGCCGCCGTAGCCGTAGCCATATCCATAGCGCCACGGATGCGGGCCCCAGTAGAAGGGGTCAATAGGCTGCGGCGGCATCATAACCTGCTGCACCACCCGCCAGCGTTTGTAGCCGTTGGTCTGCAGGGTCATAAATTTATACGGCGTGTTGCCAATTTTGCCCTGCTCCGCGCCGGTGATGGTGCCGACGACGGTGATCAGCTGGCCACGGAAATCCACCGGGTCGAGGAAACCGTTAATATCGGCATAGATGCGCCCGCGCGAGGCTTCACCCAGAATCGGCCGTGCGCCGCTGTCCAGCGGGACGGTGGCGATTTCCAGACGGGTTTTCCCCTGCTGGTTCATCACCTCCACCACCTTGCCGCCAAAGCGTGCTTCCTGGCCGACGTACAGTTCCGGGGCGTTCATCACCCGGACCAGATCCTGCTGCGGCGTCGGGCTGCTGCCCTTAATAGCATCAGGGACAGAGACACATCCTGTTAATGCCAGGGCCAGTGCCCCGACGGTCAGCAGGCGAACCACATATTTTTGAACCGCCATGATGCGACTCCTTTTTCTCAGACTCTGATACTGAGATTCACTCCCGGCCCGGAAGTTTCTTCCACGCTACGGTGTTTCGCAAATAAACCGGCTCGGCCTTCTCGACCGCCACAGTTTTTCCTGCGGCCAGCAGCTGGCGGGCGATAGGCAGCATATCTTCCGCGGCAGGCAGCAACACTTTACCGTCCACCAGGGGCAGACCGCTGTCGTTGGCCATCCCCGGCCACGCCGGCCAGCCGGTGCCGACGGTCGCCCACTCACCGGAAAGCTGCTTCATGCGTTCGCCTGCTGCGTCCGGGGTGAGCACGGCTTCGCTCTCTTCACCGTGCCAGACGCCCTGCTCATCGCGGGTGTATTCCGCCCAGTAGACTTCACCCATCCGGGCGTCGATAGCGGCCAGCACGCGGGTGGCACCGGTATTGCGCCACGCCCCCTCGGCCATAGTGGCGAGCGTCGAGACGCCGATCATTGGCAGGTCAGCGCCCAGCGCCAGCCCCTGGGCAATGCCGATACCGATACGCACGCCGGTAAAGCTGCCGGGGCCGCGGCCATAGGCCAGGGCATCAAGGTTATTCAGGGAGGTGTCGCCCTCGGTAAGGATCATCTTCACCAAAGGCAGGATACGTTGGGTATGTTCCCGGGGGCACTCTTCGAAATGAGCACAGAGTTTACCGTCGTTCCACAGGGCAACAGAGCAGGCCTCTGTGGCGGTATCAATAGCCAGAATTCGCATGTGTTGTCGCGCTCTCGCAAGGGTCAGTCACAAAAAGGCGCGCATTTTAACACACCCGTCAGCAAATTACTCCGACTGAGACGCCGCCAGGAAGCGCACCGCGCGATCGATATCCCGGGTACGCGGTGCCGGCGGCAGGCTGGCGACAAAGGTGGCCCCGTACGGGCGCATCACCAGCCGGTTGTCGCAGATCACCAGCACCCCGCGATCGTCCACGTCGCGGATCAGACGCCCTACCCCCTGTTTGAGGGTAATAACCGCGTCCGGGAGCTGCACCTCGTCAAAGGGATCGCCGCCGCGCAGACGACAATCTTCCATCCGCGCCTTCAGCAGCGGATCGTCCGGGGAGGTAAAGGGCAGTTTGTCGATGATCACCAGCGACAGGGCGTCGCCGCGCACGTCCACCCCTTCCCAGAAGCTGCTGGTCGCCACCAGCAGGGCATTCCCCGCGCAGACAAACTGCTGCAGCAGCTGGCCTTTGCTGGTTTCCCCCTGCAATAGCACCGGCAGGGTCATGGTGGCGCGGAACTGCTCCGCCAGGTCGCGCATCATGGCGTGGGAAGTGCAGAGCATAAAGCAGCGGCCGTTGTTGGCCTCGATCATCGGCTTGAGCATCGCCGCCAGATGACGGGCGGCCCCGGGCTGATTGGGCAGCGGCAGATTACGCGGCACGCAGAGCAGCGCCTGGGTGGCGTAATCAAACGGGCTCGGCAGCAGCAGGGATTTAGCCTCTGTGATACCGAGACGTTCGGTAAAGTGGTGCAGATCGTCGTTAACCGACAGCGTGGCGGAGGTAAAGATCCAGCTGCCCGGCTTTTGCGCCATCACGTCCTGGAACTTATCGGCCACGGTGAGCGGCGTCAGGGCGAGGGTAAAATGGCGCGAGTTGCATTCGTACCAGTAGCTGTAGCCGGGCTGGTTAAACTCTTTCAGTCGCTTGAGGCGGGCGCGGTAGAGCGTGGCGCGCTCGAAGGCGGCATCCAGCAGCGCCGAGCGGCCCAAAGAGAGCTTCGCCACGTCGTAGCAGAGCTCCAGGGCATCATCGAGCAGCAGCAGCGCGCGCTGAATATGCTGATCGGCCAGCAGTTCGCGCAGGTTGCCGCGATAGCCCGGATCGCCGAGCTGCATGCGGAAATCCTGGGTGCTTTGCGCCAGACGGTCGGCACACTTCTGCAGCTGCTGGGTGTCTTTCAGCTCGGTGCGGTAGGCGATGGTGAAATCTTTCGCCAGGTCCAGCAGCTGGCGGCTGGAGAGGGACTGGCCGAAATACTGGCTGGCGATATCCGGGAGCTGATGGGCTTCATCGAAGATCAGGACGTCGGCCTCGGGGATCAGCTCGCCAAAGCCGCCCTCTTTCACCACCATATCCGCCAGGAACAGGTGGTGGTTGACCACCACCACGTCGGCATCCATCGCCGTTTTACGCGCTTTGACCACGAAGCAGTCTTTATACATTGGACAATCGCTGCCGAGGCAGTTGTCGTTGGTGCTGGTGACCAGTGGCCAGGCGGCGGAGTCTTCGGCCACGCTGGCGCAGGTGCTGATATCCCCGTCCTGGGTCTGGTTGGCCCAGCTGCGCAGGATAATCACATCGCTGAGGGTCTGCACCGGCAGATCGCCCCCCGCCAGCGCCTGCTGTTCGAGACGTTCAATACAGAGGTAGTTGGAGCGCCCTTTCAGCAGGGCCAGACGGCCTTTGTATTTCAGGGCTTTGGCGACGGTGGGCAGATCGCGGCTGTAGAGCTGATCCTGCAAGGCTTTTGAGCCGGTGGAGATAATCACTTTCTTTTTGGCGCGCAACGCGGGCGCGAGGTAGGCATAGGTTTTACCGGTGCCGGTGCCGGCTTCCACCACCAGCGGCTGGGCGCTGTCGATGGCATCAGCCACCGCGTGCGCCATCTGACGCTGCGGCTCGCGCGGCTTAAAGCCGGGAATTGCCTTTGCTAACTGTCCGTCTGCTGCGAAATCGTCTGCCACTCTGCCCCCTGTATTTTTGCACAGGGGATTATGTCAGGCCGCTGCTCCTCGCGCCAGTCGAGAGTGACGCAGGCAAAACAATATGGCAGTCTTGCCTGCTGAAACAGACACTCACGAGGAAACGTAAATGACAATTGTGCGCATTGATGCCGAAGCCCGCTGGTCAGATGTAGTGATCCACAACCAGACCCTGTACTACACCGGCGTTCCGGCAAATCTGGACGCCGGGGCGTATGAGCAGACCGCCAATACCCTGGCGCAGATCGACGCGGTGCTGGAAAAACAGGGCAGCGACAAGTCGCGCATTCTGGATGCGACTCTCTTCCTGGCGAATAAAGACGATTTTGCGGCGATGAACAAAGCCTGGGATGAGTGGGTCGTGGCAGGTCACGCGCCTGTACGCTGCACGGTACAGGCGACGCTGATGAAACCGCAGTATAAGGTTGAGATTAAGATTATCGCCGCGGTGTAAGGGCGTTACTCCTCTTCATCCTCATCTTCAAAACGCGCCACGATCCGCTCGCCGGTATGGGTGGCGCGCAGCTCTTCTGCCACCTGAGAAATAGCCTGTCCGCTGCTCATCCCCTGGGACATCAGCTCCTGAATACGCTCGACGGCCTTTTGCTGCTGGTCGTGGCTCAGTGAAGGTAAACCTGCAAACATCGTCAACTCCTGCTAAATTATCAGCGCTAATTATTTCACGCTGCCCGGTAGTCTACCACCCATGAACCCGTTATCCCCCACTGTTTTGACATTACCCTGGCGTCCTGACGCTGCAGAATTCTGGTTTGCGCCAATAAGCCATCTGCCGTGGGCGATGCTGCTGCACTCCGGTCATGCAGATCATCCCTACAGCCGCTTTGACATTCTGGTGGCCGAACCGCGTTCCACGCTGGTGACCCACGGGACGGATACGCTGATTGACGGTGTTCACTCTGACGCCTGTCCGCTGAGTCTGCTCCAGCAGGCCATTGATGAAATGAACCTGCCCTGCACGCCGAACCCGGACCTGCCCTTCCAGGGCGGCGCGCTGGGGTTGTTCGGCTACGACCTCGGTCGCCGCTTCGAACAGCTGCCGGACCTCGCCGAACGTGATATCACCCTGGCGGACATGGCCGTCGGCCTGTACGACTGGGCAGTGGTGGTCGATCACCACCAACAGCAGGTGTCGCTGGTCTGTCATGGGGATGCTGAGGCCCGGCTGGCGTGGCTCGAATCACAGCGCACGCCCGACAATCTGCCCGCGTTCCGCCTGACCTCCGGCTGGCAGGCCAATATGACCGCGGCGGAGTACCAGGAGAAATTCGATCGCGTGCAGGCCTTCCTGCACAGCGGCGACTGCTATCAGGTCAATCTGGCCCAGCGTTTCCAGGCCCGCTATGAGGGTGACGAGTGGCAGGCCTTTACCCGGCTGAATGCCAACAACCGCGCCCCGTTCAGCGCCTTTTTGCGTCTTGAAGAGGGGGCTATCCTGAGTCTGTCGCCGGAGCGTTTTATCCATCTGGCGGAAGGCACCATCCAGACCCGGCCGATCAAAGGCACCCTGCCACGCCTCGCGGATGCGGATGCCGATCGCCAGCAGGCTGAAAAGCTCGCCGCCTCGCCGAAAGACAGAGCCGAGAACCTGATGATTGTCGATCTGATGCGCAATGACATTGGCCGGGTGGCGGAGCCAGGAAGCGTGCGGGTGCCGGAGCTGTTCGTGGTGGAGCCCTTCCCTGCGGTGCATCACCTGGTGAGCACCATTACCGCCCGCCTGCCGCCAACGCAGACCGCCTGCGACCTGCTGCGCGCCGCCTTCCCGGGCGGGTCGATCACCGGCGCACCAAAAGTGCGGGCGATGGAGATCATCGATGAGCTGGAGCCCCATCGCCGTAACGCCTGGTGCGGCAGCATCGGCTATCTCAGCCTGTGCGGCGGCATGGATACCAGCATCACCATTCGCACCCTGACGGCGGTAGCCGGACAAATTTACTGTTCCGCAGGCGGCGGGATCGTGGCTGACAGCCAGGCCGCGGCGGAGTATCAGGAAACCTTTGATAAAGTGAATCGCATTCTGCAACAACTGGAGCGCTAACTGGTGAATACCCACGACCTGACCCTCGACAATTTTTTATCGCGTTTTCAGCTTCTGCGCCCGCAGGTGAACAGCACGTCGTTGAACCAGCGTCAGGCGGCGGTGTTGATCCCGGTGGTTCGTCGGGAGCAGCCGGGCCTGCTGTTAACCCGGCGCTCGGCGAAGCTGCGTAAGCATGCCGGTCAGGTGGCGTTTCCCGGCGGCGCGGTGGACAGCACCGACGCCTCGTTAATTGCCGCCGCCCTGCGCGAAGCCGAGGAAGAGGTGGCTATTCCGCCGCACAAGGTCGAGGTGATTGGTGTTCTGCCCCCGGTGGACAGCGTGACCGGATTTCAGGTGACGCCGGTGGTGGGCATTATCCCGCCGGATCTGCACTATCACGCCAGCGTGGACGAAGTGGAATCGGTGTTCGAAATGCCGCTGGCGGAAGCCCTGCGTCTGGGCCGTTATCATCCGCTGGATATTCAACGCCGCGGGCACGATCATCGGGTGTGGCTTTCCTGGTATCAGCATTATTTTGTCTGGGGCATGACCGCGGGAATTATTCGCGAGCTGGCGCTGCAGATCGGCCTGAAACCTTGACTATACTTTACATTCGCCTCTTTTTTGCGCCTTTGCGATCTGCCTCCCGCTATTAGTTAATCCCGCCTTAGCCATTAGTTTAATTCATGTGAATAGTTGAGCTGACGGCGGGCTTCCCTCTTACACTATGCGAAGTTATTACATCGTTACTGGAAACCCGGTAACCCTGTCAGGAGTGTTAAAGTGATTAGTATATTCGACATGTTCAAAGTGGGGATTGGTCCCTCTTCTTCCCACACTGTAGGCCCGATGAAGGCCGGTAAACAGTTCGTCGATGACCTGGTCGAAAAAGGATTACTGGACAGCATTACCCGCGTAGCCGTGGACGTTTATGGTTCACTGTCGTTAACGGGTAAAGGCCACCACACCGATATCGCCATTATTATGGGTCTGGCCGGAAATATGCCGGACACCGTAGATATTGACGCCATTCCGGCGTTTATCCGCGACGTGGAAACGCGCGGTCGTCTGCTGCTGGCGAATGGCCGGCAGGAAGTGGATTTCCCACAGGACGACGGCATGCGTTTTCGCAGCGACAACCTCTCGTTGCATGAGAACGGGATGCAGATCCACGCCTTCAGCGGCGACAAAGTGGTCTACAGCAAAACCTATTACTCCATCGGCGGCGGCTTTATCGTCGACGAAGAGCATTTCGGCCAGGACGCGACGGGCGACGTGCAGGTGCCTTACCCGTTCAAATCGGCGAAAGAGATGCTGGATTACTGCCATGAGACCGGCCTGTCCCTCTCCGGCATGGTGATGCAGAACGAGCTGACGCTGCACAGCAAGAAAGAGATTGAAGACTATTTTGCTAACGTCTGGCAGACCATGCGCGCCTGTATCGATCGCGGCATCAATACCGAAGGCGTGTTGCCGGGCCCGCTGCGCGTACCGCGTCGCGCCTCAGCCCTGCGCCGGATGCTGGTGACGACCGATAAATACTCCAACGATCCGATGAACGTGATCGACTGGGTCAACATGTTTGCCCTGGCGGTAAACGAAGAGAACGCCGCCGGTGGCCGCGTGGTAACGGCGCCGACCAACGGTGCCTGCGGTATCGTTCCTGCGGTACTGGCCTACTACGATCACTTTATCGAATCGGTGAGCCCGGATATCTATATTCGCTACTTCCTCGCCGCGGGCGCGGTGGGCGCGCTCTATAAGATGAACGCCTCCATCTCCGGCGCCGAAGTGGGCTGTCAGGGTGAAGTGGGCGTGGCCTGCTCGATGGCGGCGGCCGGTCTGGCAGAGCTGCTGGGTGCCAGCCCTGAGCAGGTGTGCGTGGCGGCAGAGATCGGCATGGAGCATAACCTTGGTCTGACCTGCGATCCGGTTGCAGGTCAGGTGCAGGTGCCGTGCATCGAACGTAACGCCATTGCCTCAGTGAAAGCGATCAACGCCTCACGTATGGCGATGCGCCGTACCAGCGAACCGCGCGTCTCGCTGGATAAGGTGATCGAAACCATGTACGAAACCGGCAAAGACATGAACGCCAAATACCGCGAAACCTCTCGCGGCGGCCTGGCCATCAAGGTGCAGTGCGACTAATCCTCTGACTGTCCCCTGCGACTTTCGTCTTTCATACCTCTTCGCCCATCTGATACGGATGGGCGAATTTTAAGAACTTTTCTCGTTACCTGAAATAATGCCCACTACACTACCTGAGTTGCCACGGGCATTCACGCCAGTGGCTTTTCGGGTGGCCGTGGCATGCAAACAGCTCACAGGATGATTACAGATTATCGCCGCAAACGGATTATCGTCTGCCTGGTGCTGTCATTCTCCACCCTTGTCTGCACGCTCACTATTGGCTTTATTTCGCAGCGCAATTTAAATCAGCAGACCACCGCCTCCTTCGTGTCGCACGCTGTCGAGACGCTGGATAAGATCCTCCAGCCGCTGGAGACCGGGCGCGACGTGGTGCAACCGCTGATCGGCCTGCCCTGCGTTGAGGTCAATTTTTTACTGCGTAAACAGGCCGCCTCCCTGCAAACCGTACGCTCGATTGGCTTGATCAAGGACGGGATTCTCTACTGCTCCAGCATGTTCGGTAATCGCGATATTCCCATCAGCCAGTTCCAGCCCCGACTGCCTTCCCCCGAGCCTTTACTGCTCCTCACCGCCGATCGGGCCCTGCTGAAGGGCAGCCCGGTGCTTATCCAGTGGTATCCGGTGCCCGGCGAAAGTGATGATGGAGTGATGGAGATTGTGAATATCGATCTTATCGCCAGGCTGCTGCTGGAGCCCGAGCTGCCGATCATCAACGACGTTAACCTCAGCGTGGGCGGTAAGCATCTGAACCATGAGCGCCAGCTCTCGGATGCGCTGATGTTTGACAGTGACGAGACGGTGTATCAGCAGGCCTCCAGCAATTTCCCGTTTACCATTACCGTTAACGGCCCTGGACCGACGGAACTGGCCCTGAGAAGTCTGCCGTCACAGCTGCCGCTGGCGGCGATATTCACCATGCTGGTGGGCTATATCGCCTGGCTTGCCACCGCCAGCCGCATGAGTTTCACCCGGGAGATTAATTACGGGCTTGCTGCCGGTGAGTTTGAGCTGTTTTGCCAGCCGCTGATCGATGCCAAAAAGCAGGACTGCGTGGGGGTGGAGATTCTTCTGCGCTGGAACAACCCGCGGCAGGGGTGGATCGCCCCGGATATTTTTATCCCGCTGGCGGAGGAGCATAACCTGATTGTTCCCCTGACCCGCTATGTGCTGATCGAAACCGTCAGCCATCTGGCGATGTTTCCCACCGCGTCGGGATTTCATATTGGCATCAACGTGGCGGCCAAACATTTTCGCGACGGGATGCTTCTTCACGATCTGAACAGCGTCTGGTTCAGCGCCGAGCCCGCGCAGCAGCTGGTGATTGAGCTTACCGAGCGCGATACCCTGCTGGAGATGGATTACAACATTGTGGAGGCCCTGCATCAGAAAGGGGTCAAGCTGGCGATCGATGATTTCGGTACCGGCAACAGCTCGTTGTCGTGGCTGGAGAAGCTTAATCCGGAAGTGCTGAAAATTGATAAATCCTTCACCGCCGCGATTGGCACCGATGCCGTTAACTCGACGGTGACGGATATTATTATTGCTCTGGCCCAGCGCCTGAACATCGAGCTGGTGGCCGAAGGGGTGGAGACCTGCGATCAGGCAAGACATCTTCGCCTGCACGGCGTCGAAATTCTGCAGGGGTTCCTGTATGCGCGGCCTATGCCGCTGCGGGATTTCCCGCAGTGGCTGGCGGAGAGTTCACCTCCGCCACCCCCTCACAACGGGAACATGATGCCGTTGTTACCCTGACTACTCTTCTTCGTCGTGGGCAGACTGCTCTTTAACAATGCGCACCAGGTCCACGCGGTAATCATTGGCGGTCACGATGGTTATCTTCAGCGGCGGTAATTCAAGCACATCACCGGTACGCGGGATCTGGCCGTTAACGGCAATCACCAGACCGGCCACCGTCGCGATATCGTCATCGTGGTTAGTCAGATGTTCCAGACCCAGCGTATGCTGCAGCGCATGCAGATCGGTGGTGCCTTTTACCAGCCAGCCGTCACCATCATTGATGATTTCCGGCGTTTCGTCGGCATCCGGGAACTCACCGGCAATGGCTTCCAGGACGTCCAGCGGCGTCACCAGGCCCTGCACCACGCCAAACTCGTTGGTCACGATAACAAAGCTACCCCGGGCACGGCGCAGCACGCCCAGCAGGTTGATCGGGTCGAGGGTTTCCGGCACCACAATGGCAGGCGACGCAGAGGCGATAGCTTCTACATCCACGCCCTCTTCCAGCGCCACCAGCATCTCTTTAGCACGCACCACGCCGATGATCTCATCCAGCTCACCGCGACAGACCGGGAACAGGCTGTGTGGCGAGGAGAGCAGCTGCTGGCGGATTTCATCCACGCTCAGGCTGGCATCGACCCAGCTGATCTCGCCGCGCGGAGTCATGATCCCACGCAGAGAGCGCGAGGCCAGCGACAGTACGCCGTTGATCATATAGCGCTCTTCTTCCACAAAGGCACCTTCCGGAACCGGCACCGGGACATGGTTATCGCTGTCCTGCTGCGCTTTGGCTTCACGGCGGCCGCCCATCAGACGCAGAATCGCATCAGCGGTACGGGCACGCAGCGGCTGGTTCGACTGCTGGCGAATAAAGTTGCGGCGGGCAATCTGGTTAAACATCTCTATAATGATCGAGAAACCAATTGCGGCGTACAGATAGCCTTTCGGAATATGGAAGCCGAAACCTTCTGCTACCAGGCTCAGACCAATCATCAGCAGGAAGCTCAGACAGAGCACCACCACGGTCGGATGCTGGTTGACGAATCGTGTCAACGGCTTCGAGGCGAGCAACATTACCGCCATCGCAATGACCACGGCGGCCATCATCACCGGCAGATGGTTCACCATACCGACGGCGGTAATCACCGCGTCGAGGGAGAAGACGGCGTCCAGCACCACAATTTGCATCACCACTACCCAGAAGCTGGCGTAGCCTTTGCCGTGTCCGTCGTCATGCTGGCGGTTTTCCAGCCGTTCATGAAGCTCGGTTGTGGCTTTGAAGAGCAGGAATATACCCCCCAGCAGCATGATGAGGTCACGCCCTGAGAAGGTGAAATCGAATGCAGTGAACAGCGGTTGCGTCAGCGTCACCATCCAGGAGATGACCGACAGCAGCGCAAGACGCATGATCAGCGCCAGTGACAGGCCGATTAAACGGGCTTTATCGCGTTGTTTAGGCGGCAGTTTATCCGCAAGGATAGCAATAAACACCAGGTTATCGATGCCGAGTACGATCTCAAGCACGACCAGCGTGAGCAATCCCACCCAGATCTGCGGGTCCATTAAGAATTCCATGACAAGCTCCTGCTAAAGGAATGGCAAAACGGCGCCGCGGTAATGTCGGGCGAAACGGTAAAAGGCGTAAACAGTGAGTGGCGCGAATCGCCGGTAAGGCTGGCCAGAATTGGCCGGATGTGTGACTGGCGTCGGTGACGGTCCATACAGTGGGCTACTGCCCAATACTCCTGACAAGTAAACGGACGCTAAACATATCAGAGACCTGGGCTTTATGGCAAAGATTTACTTTCCTTTGCAAACAGATGTTTCAGCGCTTTTTTTGATCACAGAAATATCTTATTGGCTTAGGCTAAATTACGGATCTTCATCACATAAATTATTTTTTCACTGTCTAAAATAAATCGCGTAAGTATTAGTTCATTGAACTCTAACCCTTATCTGAATCGATTCGTTCTTTCGAAGATGATCACTAATGTCCTGACGCGTTTTGGACATTAACGATAATAAAAGGAGGTAGCAAGTGACTATTGCTATTGTTATAGGCACACATGGTTGGGCTGCAGAGCAGTTACTTAAAACCGCAGAAATGCTTTTAGGCGAACAGGAAAACGTCGGTTGGATCGATTTCGTTCCCGGTGAAAACGCCGAGACACTGATAGATAAATACACGGCTCAACTGTCCAGACTGGATACCAGCAGCGGCGTATTGTTCCTTGTTGACACATGGGGTGGCAGCCCGTTTAACGCCGCCAGCCGCATTGTGGTCGATAAAGATCAGTATGAGGTGGTCGCCGGGGTCAATATTCCGATGCTGGTTGAAACCCTGATGGCACGCGACGACAACCCGAGCTTTGACGAGCTGGTGGCGCTGGCGGTCGAAACCGGTCGCGAAGGTGTGAAAGCGCTGAAAGCGAAGCCGGTCGAAGTTGCAAAACCTGCACCGGTTGCTGCCGCTGCGGCGAAACCCGCCGCCCCGCTTAAGCCGATGGGCCCGAATGATTACATGCAGATTGGCCTTGCGCGTATCGACGACCGTCTGATCCATGGTCAGGTAGCGACACGCTGGACCAAAGAGACCAACGTTCAGCGCATCATCGTGGTCAGCGATGAAGTGGCTGCCGATACGGTCCGTAAAACCCTTCTTACTCAGGTAGCCCCACCGGGCGTGACCGCCCACGTGGTGGACGTCGCCAAAATGATCCGCGTATACAACAACCCGAAATATGCCGGCGAACGCATTATGCTGCTGTTTACCAATCCGACCGACGTGGAACGCGTTGTCGAAGGCGGCGTGAACATCAAGTCCGTCAACATTGGGGGTATGGCGTTCCGTCAGGGTAAAACCCAGGTGAACAACGCGATTTCAGTCGATGAGAAGGATATCGAAGCCTTTAATAAACTGAATGCACGCGGTATTGAACTGGAAGCCCGTAAGGTTTCCACCGACCAGAAACTGAAAATGATGGATTTGATCGGCAAAGTCGGGAAATAACCCTGCGCTGATTTTCACATAAAGCTTATGTCATAGGAGAAGTACAATGGAGATTACCACTCTTCAGATTGTGCTGGTGTTCGTCGTCGCTTGTATAGCGGGTATGGAATCCGTACTTGATGAATTTCAGTTTCACCGTCCGCTGGTTGCCTGTACGTTAATCGGCGCCGTTCTCGGGGATATGAAAACCGGTATCATCATCGGTGGTACCCTGGAAATGATCGCCCTCGGCTGGATGAACATCGGTGCTGCGGTTGCACCGGATGCGGCGCTCGCCTCCATCATCTCTACCGTTCTGGTTATCGCCGGCCATCAAAATATCGGTGCCGGTATCGCGCTGGCTATTCCGCTGGCAGCTGCAGGCCAGGTTCTGACCATCATCGTGCGTACCATCACCGTTGCGTTCCAGCATGCGGCTGATAAGGCGGCGGAGAATGGCAACCTGACGGCCCTCTCCTGGATCCACGTCTCATCCCTGTTCCTGCAGGCGATGCGTATCGCCATCCCGGCGGTGATCGTGGCGATTTCTGTGGGCACCAGCGAAGTCCAGAGCATGCTGAACGCCATTCCTGAGGTGGTGACCGGCGGTCTGAACATTGCCGGCGGCATGATCGTGGTTGTTGGTTATGCGATGGTCATCAACATGATGCGCGCAGGCTATCTGATGCCGTTCTTCTACCTCGGCTTTGTTACTGCGGCATTCACCAACTTCAACCTGGTCGCACTGGGCGTGATTGGTGCAGTAATGGCTATCCTCTACATCCAGCTGAGCCCGAAATATAACCGCGTAGCCGGTGGTGCACAGGTTGCTGGTAATAACGATCTCGATAACGAACTGGACTAGCAGGTGAGCGACATGGTTGATATGACTAAAACTACCCCTCAGAAAAAACTGACTCCAGGGGATATTCGTGGCGTGTTCATCCGTTCAAACCTGTTCCAGGGTTCATGGAACTTCGAACGTATGCAGGCGCTGGGCTTTTGCTTCTCGATGGTGCCGGCGATTAAACGCCTGTACCCGGAAAACAACGAAGCGCGTCGCCAGGCGATTAAGCGTCACCTGGAATTCTTCAACACCCATCCTTACGTTGCCGCCCCGGTACTGGGCGTAACCCTGGCGATGGAAGAGCAGCGTGCGAACGGTGCCGAGATCGACGATGGTGCCATCAACGGTATCAAAGTCGGTCTGATGGGGCCGCTGGCAGGCGTGGGTGACCCTATCTTCTGGGGTACCGTACGTCCGGTCTTCGCAGCGCTGGGTGCGGGTATCGCCATGAGCGGCAGCCTGCTCGGTCCCCTGCTGTTCTTCATCTTGTTCAACGTGGTGCGTCTGGCGACCCGTTACTACGGCGTGGCGTACGGCTACCGTAAAGGCGTGGATATCGTTCAGGATATGGGCGGCGGCTTCCTGCAGAAACTGACTGAGGGGGCGTCAATCCTCGGCCTGTTTGTCATGGGGGCGCTGGTGAACAAGTGGACGCACGTCAACATCCCGCTGGTGGTCTCCACCATCACCGGCCAGGATGGTCAGACGCGCGTCACCACCGTGCAAACCATCCTTGACCAGCTGATGCCGGGCCTGGTGCCGCTGCTGTTAACCTTCGCCTGTATGTGGCTGCTGCGTAAGAAGGTCAATGCGCTGTGGATCATCGTCGGCTTCTTCGTTATCGGTATCGTAGGTTACGCTATCGGTCTGCTGGGCCTGTAAGGTTTTACTGAATACCCCGGGGGCATGTAAGCCCCCGTTTTTTTATCCGGAGGATGAATGACGGTCACGGACATCGTACTGGTTATCTTTATTGTTGCCCTTCTGGCGTATGCCATCTACGACGAATTGATCATGCCCCGCCGCAACGGCACGACCTTGCTGACGATCCCCCTGCTGCGCCGCGGCCGCGTTGATGGCGTCATCTTTGCCGGCCTGCTGATGATCCTGATTTATAACAACGTGATGAGTCAGGGAGCATTATTAACCACGTGGTTATTATGTGCCCTGGCATTAATGGCGTTTTATCTGTTCTGGATGCGGGTGCCAAAAATAATCTTCAAATCCACTGGATTCTTTTTCGCCAATGTCTGGATAGAATATAACCGCATTAAAGAGATGAATTTATCGGAAGACGGCGTGCTGGTGATGCAATTAGAGCAGCGACGTCTGCTTGTCCGGGTGAAGAATATTGACGACCTGGAGAAGATATACAAATTACTTGTTAAAACTCAATGAGATAAAATAATAGCACTGGCTATATTTCAATGGAAAAGCTGCCTGTCATATAGCCAAAGCTATATTTTATTGGTGAATACACGCCATATTATTAACGTTATTTTCACATCAAAATCTAAATGAAAATCGTTATCAACCAGCCGGGAGAATAATACTTTCCGGTTGTTGTTTTAACTTCTCAAAATATGTTAAGGTTGCGCCCGTCGTTGGGGAGTAGCCGATTTCCGGTATACCGGAAATGTACGTGTCAACATACTCGTTGCAAAACGTGGCACGTACGGATTGTATCTGCACAGGCAGAGCGATCAGGCGAGACCATAGACGCATCAACTGCTGTTTACTGGGGGCAGTGATGTGTCATATGGATATTCCCGGTCTGGACGCGCTGATGAACCTCTCTGCAACACTTCTTCTGGCCTTTGGTATGTCGATGGATGCATTCGCTGCTTCCATGGGTAAAGGCGCCACGCTCCACAAACCTAAATTCTCTGAAGCCCTGCGTACCGGTCTTATCTTTGGTGCTATCGAAACCCTGACGCCGCTGATCGGCTGGGGTCTGGGGATGCTCGCCAGCCAGTTCGTGCTGGAGTGGAACCACTGGATCGCCTTTATCCTGCTGACCTTCCTCGGCGGGCGTATGGTTATCGAAGGTATTCGTAATGATGTCGATGAAGATGAGCCTGTACACCGTCACGGCTTCTGGCTGCTGGTCACTACCGCCATCGCCACCAGCCTTGATGCGATGGCCGTCGGCGTGGGGCTGGCATTCCTGCAGGTGAATATCATTGCCACCGCGCTGGCGATTGGCTGCGCGACCTTAATCATGTCCACCCTGGGGATGATGATTGGCCGGTTTATCGGCCCGCTGTTAGGCAAACGCGCCGAGATCCTCGGCGGCCTGGTGTTAATCGGTATCGGCGCTCAAATCATGTGGAGCCACTTCGCCGGTTAACCGACGCGCTGCCAGCAGTGGATGCTAAAATCTGTCTGGCAGCTGAAAATTTCCTGTTTTGCCAGCGTCTCCCACACCTCCGGTTTTGCCCGCCACGCAAACGGCGTCATCTGCAACAGCGCCACCGCCTCTGTTCCGCTCAACGACATGTTATACGCCAGCGACTGCTCCTCCCGGAGCGCAAAGCCTGCCAGCTGCTCTGAGTGCGGCGCATGCAGCAGGACGTCGCTGTAAATCAGCCCCTTCAGCTCCATCAGGTGACGCGGACCCGGCGTGACGGTGATCACCCAGCCGCCCTCTTTCACCACCCGGGCCAGCTCTTCCCCTTTGCAGGGGGCGTAGATGCGGATCACCGCATCCATGCTGCTCTCTTCGAACGGCAGACGGTGGCTGGACGCCACGCAAAAAGTCACCTGCGAATAGCGTTTGGCCGCAGCCCGGATAGCCGATTTAGAGACATCCAGACCAAAGGTCGCGGCACCCTTTTCCTGTGCGGTATCGGCAAAGGCGGCGGTGTAATACCCTTCCCCGCAGCCGATATCGAGGATCGATGTCGCCCCGTCAGACAGTAAGGCGGCCAGCTTACCGGCGACCTCGTCGCGCAGGGGCTGATAATGGCCGGCATCGAGAAAAGCTCTGCGGGCCTGCATCATCTCCGCGCTGTCGCCCGGATCCCGGGAACGCTTATGCTGCACCGGGAGCAGATTGACATAGCCCTCTTTCGCCATATCGTACCGATGCCCCTGCGGGCAGGCGTAACTTTTATCCGTGTGCGTCAGGGGCGCGTGGCAAAGAGGACAGCAGAATGTCATGGTAACTCCGGGCAATCATAAAGGGCGAAAGTGTACCGCTAATCGCCCCGCTATAAAACGGCCTTAACGCATTACGATGAGATGGCTGGAATCGGCCGGTAAGCCATCAGGTTTGATGTTTTCGATGCGCAGCACGTCACCCATAATCTGGCTGAACACCGGTGCCGAGACCGCCCCGCCGTAATAGGCACCGTTTTGCGGATCGTTAATCACCACCGCAAGGGCAAATACCGGACGACTGGCGGGCGCGACGCCCGCGGTGTAGGCCACGTATTTATCAACATAGTTACCGGCGTCATCGATTTTCTTCGCGGTGCCGGTTTTCACCGCCACCCGGTAATCACGCACCGCCGCTTTGACTCCACCGCCACCCGGCAGTGCCACGCTCTCCATCATGTGCTCCACCTCCTGCACAATAGAGGCGGGCATCACCTGGGTGCCGATGACCGGCGGGTCAATGCGGGTGATGGAGAGCGGGCGCTCCAGGCCATAGCTGCCAATGGTGGCGTAAACGTGAGCCAGCTGGAGCGGGGTGACCATCAGGCCATAGCCAAAAGCAAAGGTGGCGCGATCGAGCTGGCTCCAGAATTTACGCTCGGGCAGCAGGCCGCTGCTCTCCCCGGTTAAGCCGAGGCCGGTAGAGCGGCCAAAGCCGAACCCGTGATAGGTATCCAGCAGCCGCTGGATCGGCATCGCCAGCGAGAGGCGGGACACGCCGGTATCGCTCGATTTTTGCAGAATACCGGTCAGGGTAAGCTCCGGGTAGTACCCGACGTCGCGGATGCGGTGCCCGGCCAGGGTGTAGGGATGGGTGTCGATAACGCTGTCCGGCTGCACCAGCCCCTGCTGTAGCGCGGTCATCAGCACCAGCGGCTTGACGGTGGAGCCCGGTTCAAAGGTGTCGCTGATGGCGCGATTACGAAAATCATTCAGCGTGGCACCGTCACGGTTATTCGGGTTGAAATCCGGGAAGCTGGCCATCGCCAGGATCTCCCCGGTCTGGACGTTTATCAGCACCGCCGCGCCCGACTCCGCTTTGTTCCACGCCACGGCGTTGTCCAGTGCATCTTCTGTGAGTGTCTGCAGCCGCTCATCAATGCTCAGCTGAATGTTATGCGCGGGGACCGGCGGGACTTCGGTAATATTCTCTATTACATGCCCATAGCGATCTTCGCGGACGCGTCGCAATCCGGGTTTGCCGGTAAGCTGCGTATTAAAGCTTTTCTCGATCCCTTCGATGCCCTGCCCGTCAATGTTGGTAAAGCCGATCAGGTTGGCCGCCACGTGTCCGGCCGGGTAAAAACGTCGGGACTCATCGCGCAGGCTGATACCCGGCAGATGGAGTTTTTCGATCCACTGGGCCTGGGCGGGATCCACCTGGCGGGCCAGATAGATAAAACGCCCCTGCGGATTGCTGTTGATCCGCGCGGCAAGGCTGGTGAGCGACAGATGCAGGGCGCTGGCTAACGCCTGCCAGCGATCGTCAAACCCGACCCCGCCTTTCGCCAGAACCGTTTTGGGATCGGCCCACACCGCCTGTACCGGCACGCTCACCGCCAGCGGTCGCCCCTCCCTGTCGACAATCATCCCTCTCGGGGCGTTAATCGCCACCTCACGCAGCGAGCGCATATCCTCCTGCTTAACCAGCGGATCCGGTTTCACGATCTGCAGCCAGGCAACGCGCCCCAGCAGGAAGACCAGGCTGCCAAAAATGGCCAGACAGAGAAGGGCAAAACGTAACGGGGTGAAGTTTGCTGCGGGATTGACGGGTTTCTTTTTCACCAGGGCTCCAGGGCTGAATAACAACGCCCTGATTTAACGGCAAATTTGCACCCTGAGGGGGAAAACAATGCTAATACTCTCGCAGCTTTGCAACAAACTGCAAACAGAGACGCAGGTGGTAACACTTTGAAAAAATTGCATTAAAAAGCCCCGCATTCGCGAGGCTTTAACTCTGCAACTGAAACGTCGGAACGCTTCAGACCAGGCAGGGGTTCGATCAGATAGCGGTTACGTTAACAGCAGCCGGACCTTTCTGGCCGTCCTGAATTTCGAACTCAACGTTCTGGCCTTCGGCCAGAGTTTTGAAGCCGTTACCCTGGATTGCAGAGAAGTGTACGAACACATCTTTGCTGCCGTCAGCAGGAGTAATGAAACCAAAACCTTTAGACTCGTTGAACCACTTAACTTGACCTTTAATCTTTGCCATTTGCAAAATTCCTTAGAATGTTTTCTTAGCCCGCGGGCATTCACTGAGATAAAACTGAGACATTACTGCATGAGGCACTAATATAAGGTTCGGCAGAGAAGCGGTATTCAACGACAACGTGTTTACTCAGGACTTCTTTACTGAAAATGCCACACATAAACAGAACTGTACCTCGTTTGACCCAAACCGTGTTATCACACACAACTTAAATAATGGCAAGCCATTTTTAAACGTGTCTCGATCAGCCGCACAAATTCAGGGACTGATTTGCCACAATCTGCACAGTAATGCACTTACGTGTATACATAGCCCGTCTGTTGCTCGATCAGTAACCGTCAGGGTAGACGCTGTTATCAAAGACTTTTTTACCTTAGACCAATAACTTCACGTCGTCCAGCAAGTGAGACCAATTTCGTGCGCCGGTTATTTCAGTTAGAACATTTAGTAAGAAGTTATGCTGATTTGATCGTAACGGCAGGCATTTGTTTCTTTGTAAAAAAACAGCGTTAAGCGCTTCGCTTGTTTAACTTATATACACCGCAACGTTGATTGTCGCTATGCACCAAAATAATGATATTTTTATGAACATGGCTCAAAAAAAAGCAATCAAAACGTTTCGATTAAAATAAAATATGATCAACGTCGGTTTAATAAGGAATAAGTACTAACCGAACAAAGAATAGTTTATATGGATAAATATTGACCAATACGCAAGGGCTGAAATTTTTCACCCGGCAGCGATAAATCCGCCAGTGCCCGAGCAAGCTCTCTGACCGGCTCATCCAGCGACTCATCCGCCAGTTCAAACACGCCCCAGTGGATCGGGATCGCCGTCGGCATCCCCAGTTGTTGCCAGAGCGCTACCGCCGCCTGTGGATCCATATGATGAACCGACATGAACCAGCGTGGTGCATAGGCGCCAACGGGTATCGCAATGGTGTCCAGTTTCCCCAGCCTTTGCGGGATGGTCAGCAGCTCCGGGGTGTAGCCGGTATCACCGCTGAACCAGAAGCGCTGCTTTTGCCCCTCAAAGACCCAGCCACACCAGAGCGAGCGGTTGCGATCCCACAGGGTGCGCATGCTCCAGTGCTGCGCCGGGACGGCGGTGAACCCCAGCCCTTCATAGGTATAGCTCTGCCACCAGTCCAGCTCGACGACCTGTTTCGCCCCGCGCCGACGGCACCACTCTCCCAGACCTAACGGGACGAAAATAGTCAGCTGTGGGAAGCGCCGCAGAAGCTGGCGGATCGTGGCGGAGTCCAGGTGATCAAAGTGGTTATGGGAAATGACCAGCGCATCGAGTTGCGGAAGCGCCGCGACGCTCATCACCGACGGCGTTTTTCTGATCGGCCCGGCAAAGGGGACCGGGGAGGCTCGGCGGGAAAACACCGGATCGGTGAGAATGTATTTTCCGTTCAGGCGCAGCAGCAGGCTGGCATGTCCCAGAAACCAGACACCGTCTTCTTCATCGGCATTGAGGGTGACAGGCTGCCACCACTGGCGAATAAACTGGTCATAGCCCTGTTCGGGCGGTTTTGGCAGACCGGCGGCTTTTCGTTCTTTCTGCCAGCGTTCAACATCGCCGGGCTGATGCTCAGCGCCATCGACATTGCGAAAACCCTGCGGGGTATGATGCGCGAGGGAGGCGTTATACCAGGGATTGCTCCAGGCCATACTCACCTCCCCTGACTGGTTAGCGTTCGGCTACCAGACGAATAAAGTCATCGTCCTGGCTGTTAGCCGTCTCTTCTGCCGCTTTTGGTACTTCTTTCTCTTCCGGTTCATTGGCTTCGCACAGGCGGCGCAGCAGCGCGTTCTGACGTTTCTGCAAATCGACTAAGGTTTCCAGCAGTTCGATTTGCTCATTAGTACGGGAGCTTGCGCGGTTGACGAAAAACCACAGCACCAGACCCACGACCAGCAATACCACCGAAATCGCCAGTGATGCCACATTAAGCATCCCGGAATTCACTAACTCACCCATTTCACCCCCCAATAAAAACGCTCATTCTAGCACTCGCGTTAAGGAAGGAAATCATTTGCGATAAAAATGCCTGTTACCAGGGGATAAACTTATTGATAGAACAAATACCGCTAAAAAACTGTACATCCTGGTCGCACATCACATTGATGGTCTGCGTCCAGAGCAACACACAGGCCACCAGTACCAGCACCAGAATTACCCAGCGTATTTTTTTCACTCCACTCTCCGTCCCATAACTGCCTGATGCCAGGTTATCATGCACAACTTAAACCATGCCTAACTGTAACGTGAAGACGAGCCTTTCGGAATCATAGGCTTGTTAACGCGACTGTATCGGTTACGCTAGGCGGCAGTCATTAAAAAAAAATGAGGCAATAATGCGCTTTTTTATTCGCACACTGATTGTTATAGCCCTGGTCTGGACCGGCTTACTGCTCGCTGGCTACGGCGTGCTGACGGGCAGCAAAGAGAATGCTGCCGGGCTGGGTATCCAGTGCCAGTACCTCACCGCGCGCGGCTTCAGCACCGCGCAGTATATTCATTCTGACAGCGGCATTATCGGCCTCTCACGCTGCCCGCTGCTGCGAAAGAGCGAGACGGTGATCGATAACGGCTGATGCCGGGCATAAAAAACGCTGCCATCTGGCAGCGTTTTTTTATACGGGTAAAACTCAGAACGGATAGTCGTTGTAACCCATCTGCTCAGAAATCTTCCGCGCCGCCGTGTGCAGCATTTCCACGTATTCGTGCAGATGCTCCTCAGAGAAACGCAGCGTCGGGAAGGAGATACTCAGGCCGGCAATGACCACGCCGAAACGGTCGAAAACCGGTACGCCGATGCAGCGCAAGCCTTCTTCCTGCTCCTGGTTATCTTCGCCATATCCCTGCTCACGCACTTTATCCAGCACCGCTAACAGCTCGTCGGTGGTGGTGATGGTGCGTTCCGTGCTGCGTTTATACTCGACGTTCTCGAGGATCTGCTTCACTTCTTCACGGTCGCGCCATGCCAGCAGGACTTTACCGATAGCGGTGCTGTACAGCGGGTTACGACGGCCAATGCGTGAATACATGCGCAGGTTGTACATAGAGTCGATCTTATGAATGTAGACAATGCTGTCTTCATCCAGCGCACCCAGGTGCACCGTCTCTTTCGTCAGACGAGAGAGTTCACGCATCTGAATATCCGCGCTACGGATCAGATCGACGTTCTGCAGCGCGCGTGCGCCGAGTTCAAATAACTTCAGGGTCAGAGAGTACTTTTCAGACTCGCCTTCCTGTGCAACATAACCCAGTGATTTCATGGTCTGTAAAAAGCGGTAAACGGTGCTTTTTGACATCATCACACGCTGGGACAGCTCAGTAATACCAATTTCGCGCTCTTCGCCAAGCGCCTGCAGGATGCCAAACACCTTTAATACAGAAGAAACAGAATCTGGCTGTTTATCCAAATCCGCGATTGCCATTAATCACCTCAACGCAAGTGTTTTATAAAATTCAGAACCGGTTTTTATTATAAATTCGCCGCCGCATTGCTGCAATCAATCCTGGCTAACCTGGTTACAAATCTGCGACATATAACCGAAATAACAGTGATAATATCGTTACCCTGTTAATAATTACCTGTGCTGCTCATTCATTCTCATGACAAAAACTCCCACAGATGGCCTGCCGTTACCGCAGCGCTATGGTGCGATTGCGACCATTATCATTGGTATTTCCATGGCGGTGCTGGATGGTGCCATCGCTAACGTCGCCCTGCCGACTATCGCCAGCGACCTGCATGCCTCGCCGGCCAGTTCGATCTGGATCGTCAACGCCTATCAGATAGCGATTGTTATCTCGCTGCTTTCGTTCTCTTTCCTGGGGGACATGTTTGGCTACCGCCGGGTGTATCAGTGCGGACTGGTGGTCTTTACCCTGACCTCCCTGTTTTGCGCCCTTTCGGACACCCTGCACACCCTGACGCTGGCGCGCATCGCTCAGGGGTTTGGCGGCGCGGCGCTGATGAGCGTCAATACCGCATTGATTCGTCTTATCTATCCGCAGCGGCATCTGGGTCGGGGAATGGGTATTAACTCCTTTATTGTCGCCGTCTCCTCGGCGGCGGGGCCGACGATTGCCGCGGCGATCCTCTCGGTGGCCTCCTGGCAGTGGCTGTTCCTGATCAACGTCCCGCTGGGGATCGTGGCGCTGCTGTTCGCTCTGCGCTATTTGCCCGCCAATGGTCCGAAAAGCAGCATGCCTAAATTCGATCTGCCGAGCGCGGTGATGAACGCCCTCACCTTTGGCCTGCTGATCACCGCCCTGAGCGGTTTCGCCCAGGGACAGTCGCTGACGTTGATTGCCGGCGAGGTCGTGGCGCTGCTGGCGATCGGCTTCTTCTTCGTGCGTCGTCAGCTGTCGCTGCCGGTGCCGTTACTGCCGGTGGATCTGCTGCGTATTCCGCTCTTCTCCCTCTCCATCTGCACCTCAATATGCTCCTTCTGCGCGCAGATGCTGGCCCTGGTCTCCCTGCCTTTCTTCCTGCAGAGCGTGATTGGCCGTTCAGAGGTAGAAACGGGTCTGCTGTTAACGCCCTGGCCGCTGGCGACTATGGTGATGGCACCGCTGGCAGGTTATCTGATTGAGCGGGTGCATGCGGGATTACTGGGGGCGCTGGGGATGGTGATAATGGCTGCCGGTCTTTTTGCCCTCGCCCTGCTGCCCGCGGCGCCGCACGATCTGGATATTATCTGGCGGATGGTGCTGTGCGGGGCGGGCTTTGGTCTGTTCCAGTCGCCGAATAACCATACCATCATCACCGCCGCCCCACGCCATCGCAGCGGCGGTGCCAGCGGCATGCTGGGCACCGCCCGGCTGCTGGGGCAAAGTACCGGCGCGGCGCTGGTGGCCTTAATGTTTAACCTGGCCGGGCAAAGCGGCACGCATCTGGCGCTGCTGACCGCCGGCACGCTGGCGACCGTCGCGGCCATCATCAGCGGGCTACGGATAACGCAGCCACGTTCGCAGGCATAAAAAAAGCGCGTCCCGGGACGCGCTTTTTTATTTCCGATACGAAGCCGTTATTTCAGGTACTCGCCGCTACGCAGCGCTTCGATACGCTTGTCCAGCGGTGGGTGGGACATGAATAGTTCGCTCAGCGATTTCGATTTACCGTTAATGCAGAACGCCATCATGCTGGAGGCTTCCTGCGGCTCGTAGCTGGTTTTCAGACGCTGCAGCGCGGCAATCATCTTCTCGCGGCCCACCAGTTTGGCTGAGCCGGCATCCGCATGGAACTCACGGTGACGGGAGAACCACATGGTGATAATGCTCGCCAGAATACCAAACACCAGTTCCAGCACCATAGAGACCGCAAAGTAGATCAGCGGGTTGCCGTTGCTGGCTTCGCCTTCCTCACGATCGCCACCCATAAAGCCGGCGGCAATCTGCGCGATAATACGCGAGATAAAGATAACGAAGGTGTTCACTACGCCCTGAACCAGGGTCATGGTTACCATATCACCATTGGCAATGTGGCTGATCTCATGGGCGATAACCGCCTCGGCTTCGTCACGGCTCATGTTCTGCAACAGACCGGTACTGACCGCAACCAGAGACGCGTCACGACGCGCACCGGTGGCGAAGGCGTTGATATCCGGCGCGTGATAGATCGCCACCTGCGGCATCGCAATACCCGCCTGGCGGGCCTGGTTGGCAACGGTGGACATCAGCCACTGTTCCATATCGTTACGCGGTTGCTCAATAACCTCGCCGCCCACGGACTTGAGCGCCATCCACTTGGACATCAGCAGCGAGACAAAGGAGCCACCGAAACCAAACAGCAGCGCCATGATTAACAAGCCCTGAACGCTGCTCGACTGAATTCCTGTCAGGCTAAGTACCAGCCCGAAGACCACCATGACCGCAAGGTTGGTGAGCAGGAAGAGCGCGATTCGCATCATAATATTCTTTTAACCTCAGTTTAACAAAACGCACTATGCGATTACCCACATCGTATGGGTATTCCGTATATTTTCAAGGATTGCAGCGGCGTAAGTCACCAGAAAGACACAACTTTACATAGCAAAATGACTGGCTGACGGCAGGATGCGGTTAACAAAAAAACAGGCACAATTTCTTGTGCCTGTTTGGGGGTTATTTCGCCGGTTTGGGGTCGCCGGCAGGATGGTCTTTTTCCAGTTGCGCCAGGTCAATGGCGATCTTCACCGTCTCATCAAGATACGGATCGGGCTCCTGGTAATCCTTCGGCAGGTCGTCCAGTTTTTTGAGGAGCGGCTTACCTTCACGTTTAAAGCGGTCGTTGATACGCGCCAGACGTGTTGCATCATCCTCTTCGTTCTCTTTCAGACGCTGAGCGTAGTTCAGAGAAACGATATTGCGTTTCGCTTTCAGGGCATTGAAACGGGCAATATCCTTCACGATGTACTGGAACTCAGGATCTTTGGCGATGCGATCGTCATGCTGCTTCAACAGCGCCGGACCAAACTGAGTCATATCGCCCGACTTCACGTAGGTGGCAGCATTAACGCTATCCCACGGCAACGCGTTATCTTCGAACTTCTCGCCGGTTTCCGTCTCTTCAGTGCCTGTCGGCATGATGATATCCGGGGTCACGCCTTTACGCTGGGTACTGCCGCCATTCACGCGATAGAACTTCTGAATGGTGTACTGTACCGAGCCCAGCGCTGGCCATTCCGGACGCAGCATCTGATCGTAAATGCGGTTCAGGGAACGGTACTGCTGCACCGTGCCTTTCCCGAAGGTCGGTTCGCCAACAATCAATGCGCGGCTGTAATCCTGCATTGCGGCGGCAAAGATCTCCGATGCCGACGCACTGAAGCGATCGACCAGCACCACCAGCGGGCCTTTATAGTAAACAACGCCATCGGTATCGGCATCTTCACGCACTTTACCGTTGTTGTCGCGTACCTGTACCACCGGACCGGACGGGATAAACAGACCCGAAAGCGAAACCGCTTCGGTCAGGGCGCCGCCGCCGTTGGTACGCAGATCGATAATCACGCTCTTAACGTTTTGTTTTTCAAGCTTCTGCAGCTGAACCTTGACGTCGTCCGTCAGGCCTACGTAGAAGCCAGGAATATCCAGCACGCCGACCTTGTCTTTACCCACGGTTTTCACCGACATTTTCACCGCGCGATCTTCCAGACGGATACGCTCACGGGTCAGGGTAACGATACGGGTCTTGGTGCCTTTACCGGCAGGCAGAATTTCCAGACGGACCTTGCTGCCTTTCGGCCCTTTAATCAGGGCAACCACATCATCCAGACGCCAGCCGATAACATCGACCATGTTCTGACCAACCTGGCCAACCCCCACAATGCGATCGCCTACGCTAATCGCTTTGCTCTTGGCAGCCGGGCCACCGGCAACCATGGAGTTGATGACGGTGTAATCGTCGTCCATCTGCAGCACCGCACCAATCCCCTCAAGGGAGAGGCTCATTTCGGTGTTGAACTGCTCGGTGTTGCGCGGAGAGAGATAGTTGGTGTGCGGATCGATTTCGTGCGCGAAGGCGGTCATCGCCAGCGAGAACACATCTTCACTGTTGGTCTGCGCCAGGCGACGAATGGCAAATTTGTAGCGGCGGGTCAGCGTTTCGCGGATCTCTTTCTCATCTTTACCGGTGAGTTTGAGGCTCAGCTCATCGTACTTCACTTTGCTGTCCCACAGCGCATTCAGCTCGGCTTCATCTTTCGGCCACGGCGACTTACTGCGGTCAAGATTAAAGGTGTCGTTACCCGTGAAGTCCATCGGACGTTCAAGCACCTTAAGCGCATACTGATAGCGCTCGAAACGGCGTTTCTGCGACAGGTTATACAGGTCGTAGAACAGGTCCAGCTTGCCGCTGCGTAACTCGTCGCCAACCTCAGACTGCTTTTTGGCAAACTGTTCGACATCGCTGGCCAGCAGGACGTTGTGACTGTAGTCCAGCAGGTTCAGATAGCGGTCGAAAATTTTTGTCGAAAAGGCCTTATCGAGGTCGAACTGACGATAGTGCGAACGGGTGAAGCGCGAGGTGACGCGCTCACTGACCGTTGCGTGCTGGGTCTCTTCCTTCAGTACCGGAATTTGATCGACACGCGTAATCTCGTCCACAGCGAAAGCGTGGCCTGTTATCGCAAACAGGCCAGCCAGCGCGGTGAGCTTAAAAAATGTGTTCATGCCGGGCTTGGCCTCCGTTTTAGAACAACAAGTGTTCTGCGCGTACAATCATTGACAGACCAGAAGTCAGCTGTACACGAACGCCATCTTTGGTGATTTCCAGTACGGTGGCATCCATGGCGTTGTTGCCCGCTTTCACCTTCAGAGACTGACCGACGCTCAGGGCGGTAATGTCAGAAACCGGGGTGTGGCGCGGCTCTTCACGAGGCGCACGCGGGGCTTTTGCCGCCGGTTGCTCAGCACGTGGCTTACGCTCGGTGTTCTCTTTGCGACGCGGTGCAGGACGTGGCTTGCGTTCACGGCGAGGCGCTTCTTCCTGGCCATTGGCCGCGGCCGCTTCGCGTTTCTTCGCCTGCTGTTCAGCACGCTGAGCCTGAACTCGCGCTTTGGCTTCTTCGAGCTGTTTACGGGCGTGCTCTACGTGTTGCTCATCCAGCACACCGCATGGGTTGCCGTCGAGATCGACACGCGTCGCGCCCGCTTTGATACCGTACAGGTAACGCCAGCTCGAAGTATAAAGACGTAAGGCGGAGCGGAGTTGGGTTTTGCTGAGGTTCATCTCACCTTCAACACGCTCTACCAGATCCTGAAAAATACCAATTTTCAGGGGACGAGCTTCGCCTTCGGCACTAAAACATTGAGGAAAACGTTCGGCCAAAAACGCGATAACTTCTTTACTGCTATTCAACTTAGGTTGATTTTCCATGAAATTTCCTGATTACAACGGACGTTGCCGACAAGCCGCAGGCATGAACAGGCGTCATTATAATGACGCCATCGGTAAATGCTACGTTATCCGTTGATTATCCTGCGACGCTCGCAAAGAATTTATGATAATCGGTCGCGGCGAGAACGTTTTCAAGGTTCGCCGCCAGCTCGCGCAGCCCCTGCTCATCCTCGTGGGTAAAGCGATTAAAGACCGTGCTATCGATATCCAGTACACCAATAATCTGATTATTCACTTTCAGAGGAAGTACGATTTCAGCATTGCTGGCGCTGTCGCAGGCGATATGCCCGTCGAACGCGTGGACGTCGTCAACACGCTGCACCTGGTCTTGCGCTACCGCGGTACCACACACGCCGCGCCCGACCGGAATACGTACGCAGGCCAGTTTGCCCTGGAAGGGCCCCAGCACCAGCGTCTCGCCTTCCAGCAGATAGAAACCGGCCCAGTTCACATCAGACAGACGTTCGAAAAGTAACGCGCTGGTATTGGCCAGCGTGGCTAAAAAACTGGTTTCACCTGCCATCAATGCCTGAAAGTCACGGTTCAAATCCGCGTAGAATTCTGTTTTGTTCATTATTCAATCACTTGGTTGTCTTACAAAATTACAGCATAGCCTATTAAAATAAGCATTATTTACGTTCATGCTCAAGATGAATCCATTCATGAGTTAAGATAACTAATAACTATCCTTTTCTAGCGCGACCGATGGCCCTTAAAACACCGAAAATAACACCGGCGAAAAAGATTACTGTGCATGCGGTCGGCGATGCGCTGCCCCGTGCACATTATCAGCGTTGCCCACAATGCGATACGCTTTTTACATTGCCAAAGATGAAATCATACCAAAGTGCTTTCTGCCCGCGCTGCAACGCAAAAATCCGCGATGGACGCGACTGGTCCCTGACGCGACTGGCCGCGATGGCCGTCACCATGATGCTGCTGATGCCCTTTGCCTGGAGCGAACCGCTGCTCAGTTTGCACCTGTTAGGCGTACGCATCGACGCCAATCTGCTGCAGGGGATCTGGCAGATGACCCGCCAGGGCGATCCCCTCACCGCCTCGATGGTGTTGTTCTGTACCGTTGGTGCCCCGGTGGTGCTGGTGGCCGCCATCGCCTATCTGTGGTTTGGCAATATTCTGGGAATGAACCTGCGCCCGGTACTGCTGATGCTGGAGAGGCTCAAGGAGTGGGTGATGCTGGATATCTACCTGGTGGGGATCGTTGTGGCCTCGATCAAGGTGCAGGATTACGCCTGGCTGCAGCCCGGCAGTGGCCTGTTCGCCTTTATCGCGCTGGTGATCCTGAGCATTCTCACTCTAATCCACCTGAACGTAGAGCAGCTCTGGGAGCGGTTTTATCCCCAGCGCCCTGCCACCCGCTACAATACCGATCTGCGGATCTGTCTGGGCTGTCACTATACCGGGCTGCCCGACACGCGCGGCCGCTGTCCACGGTGCCATATTCCGCTGCGCCTGCGCCGCCACAACAGCCTGCAAAAATGCTGGGCGGCGCTGATCGCCTCGCTGATATTGCTGTTACCGGCCAACCTGTTGCCCATCTCGGTGATTTACGTCAACGGCGCGCGCCAGGAAGATACCATTATGTCGGGCATTATTTCGCTGGCGCAGAGCAACATCGCCGTCGCGGCCGTGGTGTTTATCGCCAGTATTCTGGTGCCCTTTACCAAAGTTGTCGTGATGTTTACTCTGCTCGTCAGTATTCATTTCAAATGTGAACAGGGGCTGAGAACCCGCATACTGCTGTTGCGTTTCGTTACCTGGATTGGCCGCTGGTCAATGCTGGATCTGTTTGTTATTTCGTTGATGATGTCGCTGATCAATCGCGATCAGCTCCTTGCTTTTACTATGGGACCCGCGGCGCTCTATTTCGGCACTGCGGTGATATTGACTATTCTTGCAGTGGAATGGCTGGATAGCCGCTTACTTTGGGATGCACATGAGTCAGGAAACGCCAGCTTCGCCGACTGAAGCGCGAGTTAAAACAAAACGTCGTATTTCGCCTTTCTGGTTACTGCCGGTTATCGCTCTGATGATCGCCGGCTGGTTAATCTGGACCAGTTACGAGGATCGCGGCAATACCATTACCATTGATTTCCAGAGCGCCGACGGCATCGTTGCGGGCCGTACGCCCGTACGCTTCCAGGGGGTTGAGGTGGGCACCGTCCAGGATATCTCTCTGGACAAGAACCTGAATAAAATTGAGGTTCGCGCCAGCATCAAGTCCGACATGAAGGACGCCCTGCGGGAAGAGACGCAGTTCTGGTTGGTGACGCCGAAAGCCTCGCTGGCGGGGGTCTCCGGGCTGGATGCGCTGGTCGGCGGGAACTACATCGGCATGATGCCAGGCAAAGGTGAGCCACAGGATCACTTTACCGCCCTGGATACGCAGCCGAAATACCGGCTCAACAACGGCGATCTGATGATCCATCTGCACGCGCCGGATCTGGGCTCACTGAACAGCGGGTCGCTGGTCTATTTCCGCAAGATCCCCGTCGGCCGCGTCTATGACTACGCCATCACCCCCAATAAACAAGGGGTGACCATCGACGTGCTGATTGAACGACGCTTTACCTCGCTGGTGAAAAAAGGCAGCCGCTTCTGGAACGTCTCCGGCGTCGATGCCGATCTGAGCCTGAGCGGGGCCAAAGTGAAGCTGGAAAGCCTGGCAGCGCTGGTGAATGGCGCCATCGCCTTCGATTCGCCGGAAGGCTCTGAGCCTGCCACCCAGGAAGATGATTTCGGCCTGTACAAAGATCTGGCTCACAGCCAGCGCGGCGTGATCGTCAAGCTGACCCTCCCCTCTGCGGATGGTCTGAAGGCCGATTCCACGCCGCTGATGTATCAGGGGCTGCAGGTGGGGCAGCTCACCAAAATGACGCTCAATCCTGGCGGTCTGGTCACCGGTGAAATGACCGTTGACCCGAGCGTGGTCGATCTGCTGCGGGAAAAAACGCGCATCGAGATGCGCAGTCCTAAACTGTCGCTCAGCAACCCCAGCGTCAGCAGCCTGCTCACCGGCAGTACCTTTGAGCTGATACCCGGCGGCGGCGAACCGGTGAACCAGTTCACTATCGCTCCGGCCGATAAGGCGCTGTTACAAAAACCCGGCGTCCTGACCGTGAGCCTTAGCGCCCCGGAAAGCTATGGTATCGACGCTGGTCAGCCACTGATCCTGCACGGCGTGCAGATTGGCCAGGTGCTTGAGCGGTCGTTAACCAGCAAAGGGGTCACCTTTGAGGTGGCGATCGATCCGCAGTACCGCGAACTGGTGCATGGCGACAGTAAATTCGTGGTTAACAGCCGGGTAGATGTCAAAGTCGGGCTTGACGGCGTCGAGTTCCTGGCGGCCAGCGCCAGCGAATGGATCAGCGGCGGGATCCGTATCCTGCCGGGTGAGAAAGGTGCCATGCGCGACAGCTACCCACTGTATGCCAACCTGGACAAAGCGCTCGAAAACAGCCTGAGCGATCTGCCGACCACCACCCTCACCCTGGTAGCCGACACCCTGCCGGACGTGCAGGCGGGCTCGGTGGTGCTGTACCGCAAATTCGAAGTGGGTGAAGTGATCCTCGTGCGCCCGCGCGCGAACGCCTTTGATATCGAACTGCATATCAAACCGGAATACCGCAAGCTGCTGACCAGTAACAGCGTGTTCTGGGCCGAAGGCGGGGCCAAAGTGCAGCTGAACGGTAGCGGGCTGACGGTGCAGGCCTCCCCGCTCTCCCGTGCCCTGCGCGGCGCCATCAGCTTTGACAACCTGAGCGGCGCCAGCGCCAGCCAGCGTAAGGGTGACAAGCGGATCCTCTATCCGTCTGAAACCGCAGCCCGCGCGGTAGGCGGCCAGATCACCCTGCACGCTTTTGATGCAGGCAAGCTCGCCGAAGGGATGCCGGTGCGCTATCTGGGGATTGATATTGGTCAGGTCCAGAGCCTGAAGCTGATTACCGCCCGCAATGAAGTGCAGGCCACGGCGGTGCTTTATCCGGAATATGTCGATAACTTTGCCCGCGCCGGAACCCGTTTCTCGGTGATCACCCCGCAGATTTCCGCCGCGGGGGTGGAGCATCTGGATACCATCCTCCAGCCCTATATCAACGTCGAGCCCGGACAGGGCAAACCGCGCCGCGACTTTGAGCTGCAGGAAGCGACCATCACCGACTCACGCTATCTTGATGGCCTGAGCATCGTGGTGGAGGTGCCGGATGCGGCATCGCTCGATATCGGTACGCCGGTACTGTTCCGCGGCATGGAAGTGGGTACGGTCACCGGCCTGACGCTGGGAACGCTCTCTGACCGGGTGATGGTGGCCCTGCGCATCAGCGATCGCTATCAGCATCTGGTGCGTAACAACTCCGTCTTCTGGCTGGCCTCCGGCTATTCGCTCGATTTCGGCCTGACCGGCGGAGTAGTGAAAACCGGGACCTTCAATCAGTTTATCCGTGGGGGTATCGCCTTCGCGACGCCGCCGGGTACGCCGCTGGCGCCGAAATCTCAGCCCGGCAAGCACTTCCTGCTGCAGGAGAGCGAGCCGAAAGAGTGGCGCACCTGGGGAACCGCCCTGCCACGTTAATGCCTGCGCTCCGGTGTCAACGCACCGGAGCCTTTGTGGTACACTGCGCGCCTCTTTTTACTCCCTGTGGTGCGCTCGTGTCTCAACGTCCCGTCTATCTGCCAGATGAATTTCTGGCGCAAATGCGCCAGGCTCTGCCTGACCCTCTCGCTCTCGATGCGTTTATCGCCGCCTGCCAGCGCCCGCTGCGCCGCAGCCTGCGCGTCAATACCCTGAAAATCAGCGTGGCGGATTTCCTCACGCTGGTCGCCCCGTACGGCTGGCAGCTTACGCCAGTGCCGTGGTGCGAAGAGGGATTCTGGATCGAACGTGACGATGAAGAAGCTCTGCCGCTGGGCAGCACCGCCGAGCACCTGAGCGGGCTGTTTTACATTCAGGAAGCCAGCTCCATGCTGCCGGTTGCCGCGCTCTTTGCCGACGACAACATGCCCGTCCGCGTGATGGACGTGGCGGCAGCCCCGGGCTCCAAAACCACTCAAATCGCCGCGCGGATGAATAATCAGGGCGCAATCCTCGCCAATGAGTTCTCTGCCAGCCGCGTTAAAGTGCTGCATGCCAACATCAGCCGCTGCGGGATCAGCAACGTGGCGCTAACTCATTTTGATGGCCGCGTGTTTGGTGCCGCCCTGCCGGAAGCCTTTGATGCGATCCTGCTGGACGCCCCCTGCTCCGGCGAAGGCGTGGTGCGCAAAGATCCCGACGCGTTGAAGAACTGGTCCGTGGCCAGCAATCTGGAGATCGCCGCCACCCAGCGCGAGCTGATCGACAGCGCCTTCCATGCCCTGCGCCCCGGCGGCACCCTGGTTTACTCCACCTGCACCCTCAATCGCGACGAGAACGAAGCGGTCTGCCTGTGGTTAAAAGAGCAGTATCCTGACGCGGTGGAATTTCTGCCGCTGAACGATCTGTTCGCCAGCGCCAGTGAATGCGTCACCCAGGAAGGCTTCCTGCACGTCTTCCCGCACATCTACGACTGCGAAGGCTTCTTCGTGGCGCGGCTGCGCAAAACCGCCGCTATCGCCCCGCTGCCGGTACCGAAATTTAAGGTGGGCAACTTCCCGTTTACGCCGCTGAAAACCCGCGAAGCCGCGCAGCTCACCGCTGCGGCAAATCTGGCCGGTTTACACTGGGGAGAGAATCTGCGCCTGTGGCAGCGCGACAAAGAGGTGTGGTTATTCCCGACGGAGATTGAGCCGCTGATCGGTAAAGTGCGCTTCTCCCGCCTCGGCATCCGGCTGGCCGAAACGCACAACAAAGGTTATCGCTGGCAGCATGAAGCGGTGATCGCGCTGGCCGGCCAGGACAATACCTTTGCCTTAACCCAGCAGGAAGCGGAAGAGTGGTATCGCGGCCGCGATGTCTGGCCGCAGGAGAGCCCTGCCGGCGATGATGCGGTGGTGACGTATCAGGGTTTTCCCATCGGGCTGGCGAAAAAAGTGGGCTCACGCCTTAAGAACAGCTACCCGCGCGAACTGGTTCGCGATGGTCGTCTGTTTACCGGTAACGGCGACGCCAGCTAAAAAAAGGCACTTTTTTACTGGCACATTTGCTCTCCTTTGACCAGGCTGAAAGATGGGCGACCATACTGGTCGTACCAGACCACAGCATGATTCTGGAGAGCATTATGACGAAAACCAATGTGCGCATTGGCGCATTCGAAATCGATGATGCCGAGTTAAACGGCGATACGCAGGGCGAACGAACGTTAACTATCCCCTGTAAGTCTGACCCCGATCTGTGCATGCAGCTCGACGCCTGGGATGCAGACACCAGCGTCCCGGCCCTTCTCGATGGCGAACACTCCGTACTCTACCGTGAGCACTACGATCACAATTCCGATGCCTGGATCATGCGCCTTGCCTGATCCGGAGAGAACCCGCCCGCAGGCGGGTTATTTGTCACGTATTACCCCCCTTCCCTGAATCATCCCCTACAATATTAATACGATAGTGAATGCTGAGGGGCATGATGTACGCACTGGTGCTGTTTATTTGTTATCTGGACGCGGGTTGCGAAGACCTGGTCGTGGATGTTTATCGCACCGAAATTCAGTGCGAGGCTTCGATGGACGATCAGCGGATCCGCCACGGCGGCTGCTACCCGGTAGAAGATTTCGTCGACGGCTTCTGGCGCCCTGCCCAGGAGTATGCCGACCTCTGATTATTGCAGCTGCGCCAGGGTCAACGATCCGCCAAACACCGCCCCGGTGTCGATATAGTGCAGGTTCTGGCAATCAAACCGCTTATTTAGCGGCGTATGGCCAAACCAGAAGTGATCTGCCCCGGCGATCCCCTCCTCATGGCCGTTCATCAAGTCCCGCAGGCGCTCCCTGTCCCACAGAATGCTCTGCTTCACCACCGGTTTATCCCATTCATAGTGCGATGACGGGTAATCGGCATGGGCAATCACGTTCACGCCGTTGGTGCAGGTGATTTCGATAATCCACGGCAGCGTTTCGCAACGCCCGAGCAGCGCGAGTGCCAGCTCCCGCTGTTCACCCTGTAATTCGGCAAACCAGACCCCGCCATTCATCAACCACAGCCCGAAGCTGTTATTATGCAGGGCATCCAGCGCCATCTGTTCATGATTGCCGCGCACCGCATAAAACCAGTTTTCGTTTAACAACTGCAGGCATTTCACGCTATCCGGCCCGCGATCGATCAGGTCGCCGACGCAAATAAGTAAATCCTCATACGGATTAATATGTCGCTGCTTTATTTCCTCCATAAGCAGTTGATAACACCCGTGAAGATCGCTTACCACCCAGACGTGCCGCCAGTTGTGACCATCAAGTTTTAGATACATAGCGCCTCCTCAGGATCAGTATAGCCCCTGCGGATGCACTACTGATGAGGAGTGAATGGCGCCTGGTTTAATAACCTCAATCGTTATTAAACGAAGCGGAAATAAAGGCTTAGCAACGGTTAAATGATTATCCGATGACCTTTAAGATAATTGCAGAATTATAAAGAGGTCATCATCGTGTCAAATACTATCCTGCCTGCTGAGGTGCCATACGCGCACCGTTCTTCCGTTATTCTCGCTCTGGCGAAAGGCGATCTTACGCCCGGCCCGCTGTGGCAGAAACGCGATTACCGGCTGAAATTCTTCCTGCGCACCCTGCTGTTCTGGTCCTCGACCACCCGCATGCTGGAGGCTATCTCCCGTCGCGATGATTTTTCAACTTTGCTGAAGGCACAGCCAACGTTGCCGGTGAAAACCCAGCGCCAGTACCTTTCCCGCGGGCTGACGGCCGGTGAGCGCGCAGAGGCGATCCTGCACCACTACGCCTGGATTGATGCCCTGCCGGATAGCGGCCTGGCTCACCTCTTTACCAGCCCGACGCCGCTTCCGCTGCTGCAGTTCGCCACCAAAGAGGACGCCAGCTATACGATCTACGCTACCTCCGCGGTGAAGGCCGAACGCGAGGGCGAAACCACGCTCTGGTTACGCGCCGGGGATAATACTCTGCTGGCGAGTCTGACCTTCTGCGTCCTGGAGAAAAATGGACGCGGCGCGCTGATGATTGGCGGGTTACAGGGGCCGCGCCGTGATGTCGGCCGGGAGACGATCAAAAACGCCACACGCGCCTGTTATGGCCTCTTTCCAAAACGTATTTTGCTGGAAGCCGTCTTCAATCTGGCGAAGCAGTCTGGTATCAGCACTCTTTACGGCGTCAGCGATGAGGGCCATGTCTTACGCGCCCTCCGTTACCGTTTGAGCAAAGGTCGTCATCTGCATGCCAGCTATGATGAGTTCTGGGCCTCACTGGGCGGTCAGCAGGAAAATGCCTTCCGCTGGGCACTGCCATCCGGCATGGAGCGCAAATCGCTGGAGAGCATTGCCAGTAAAAAACGCGCCGAATACCGCCGTCGTTTTCAGCTGCTGGATGAGATCGAGCAGGCCATCCGCGCCCGGTTTTGCCGCTAATACTTGCTTTCATCGGTAACAGGCAAAAATTTAACACAAGCGCTAAAAAGCGCTGGACTTCCGCCGGGCGTAGTGTGGTATGGTTTAACGAAGAACAGAGGATGTTGCCCATCTGTTAAAGTCCGCAACGGGAAAATGCGTTTACTTTCAACAGATAAAAAGAGACCGAATACGATTCCTGTATTCGGTCCAGGGAAATGGCTCTTGGGAGAGAGCCGTGCGCTAAAAGTTGGCATTAATGCAGGCTAAGTCGCCTTGCACTTTAAGAATAGATGACGACGCCAGGTTTTCCAGTCCGCAGCAAAAGTGGCCTGAAAAAAAGCGTTAGCCTGTCCTTAAACACAAAAACCGCAATGCTTCCGAAGAGAAGCCTGCGGTTTTTTTTATTGGAAGCGGGAAACTAGCAGAGCGTATTCGCGCGCTCAATAAAGGGTGCCAGGCTCATCTTCTGCCCCGGATTTTTCGGATCATCAACCTGAATAATCGAAATCGGCTGGCCGTTGCTCTTACCGCTGTCGACCTGCTGCTGCGCCACGTCGTTCAGGGGATACTGCACCAGCGTACTCGGGTTGATGGCATAGAGCGCATGACCCGGACGGCAGGTCAGCATCACCTCTTCCCGGTTAAACGCCCATTTGTCTTTACCTACTTCAAAGCGGCTAACGGTAATCACCTGCGGTGCCGCCAGCGCCGTGCCGGAACAGGCCAGCAATAAAAGAGAAAGTACGGTTTTTTTCATTGTGTTCCACCTCGTCAGAAGGGTTCCCAGGTCGCGAACAGGCTGACTGCCGCCAGAACCAGCGCCCCCAGCACAACCTCAGTCTGCGTCATCCTGATAAAATAACGTTGCTCACGTCCGTCGCCGGAACGAAATCGCGGCACCAGAACATACCGATTCACCAGGGCAATTACCACCATCATTGCCACCAGCGCACATTTCAACAACAGCAGGCGTCCCCAGGCCGAGTGCCAGGGTACGACCCAGCCCTGAATCAGCAGGGTATTGATTGCCCCGGTGAGTATCACGCACGCCACCGCCAGATGACCGTAGCGCGAGAAGCGCATCATGGTGTAGATGGCGGCCTCCCGCCAGCGTCCGCGCGACAGGCGCAGGCAAAAAAGCAGCGGCCACAAGCCACCCAGCCAGACGGCGGCACACAGCAGGTGCAGGGCATGATTGCTGCGCTGCACCCTGCCCAACATGCCTTCATGCATCGCCGCATGCCCGGTTCCCGCCAGCAGGATAAACTGCGCGGCGGTAAACAGCAGGATCAGCGGAACGGCTTTTCGCGGCTCCAGCCAGACAATCCAGAGGGTCATCAGGGCCAGGATCATCTGCCACAGCCAAATCCGGCCAAACTGGGTAGTAAGTACCGCGAGCCAGGTTGGCGCACTGATAACATCCGGCCAGCCATTGCCCATTATCCCGCCCTGCAACGCCAGCATTATCAGCGCCGAAAGCAGGCCGAAAAGCGCGACGATTTTTTGCCGACGGCGAAAACGGCGCGTCAGTAAACGCCGCAGGGAGACGGGCGCCAGCCAGGCGCCGTAGAGGGCGTTACCGAACAGCACCATCAGGGCGGAAAAATGGACAAAGCGCAGCGTAACGTAGCAAAACGCCAGCATGTTACTTCACGCTAAAACGGTAGCTACCCTGGGTTTTGTGACCATCCACGGAGACCACGTGCCAGTCCACCTGGTAAGTGCCTGCCGTCAGGGATGACGCCATTGGCACGATCAGCTGGGTCGGGTCCTTCTCGTTGCGTTTTACCGCCCCGGTTTCGACAGGCTGCTGTTTATCATCCGTAATGGACACGCCGCTAAAGCGCGGTTCGATCCCCTCGGAGAAGTTGAGCGTTAAGGCCTGAGGTGCCGCGTCAACGGCGGCATCGGCCGCGGGGTATTGATGCTTCAAATGGGCATGAGCAAAGACAACCGGCGTTGTCAGCGTAGTCAGTAGCAGAGTCAGCGTGCAGACAGCACGGGAAAGGCGCGTCGCCATCACATACATTCCTTTTTGTTATGCCTGATTGTCAGAGGATAACTCTGTATAATGTTCCAGTCGAGGATCATCCTGCGCGGGCTTGTCAATGCGCCGCCGTTTGGGTAACGTTGGCCCGCAAATGAAGGAGACGGTTATGAAGATTAATCTCGCCACCCTCCCCCAGGAGGAGATGGACAAAGTGAATGTGGATTTAGCCGCTGCCGGCGTGGCATTCAAAGAGCGCTACAATATGCCGGTCATCGCTGAAGTGGTGGAGCGGGAACAACCGGCGCACCTGCGCGACTGGTTTCGCGAGCGTCTGATTGCGCATCGATTGACCTCTGTTAACCTCTCGCGCCTGCCGTGGGAGCCGAAAGTTAAGTAACCTTACCCGCTGTTACAGTTCCTTACACAGATTATGCCAGGATAAAAAGCCCTGAATCATTCAGGGGCTTTATGAATCTCTGCGACTCCGTGCATAAGGAAATCACGATGTCTCACTGGACTATTGCGGCTGCTCAGTATCAGCCGACCCATCACTGCGTGGACGAACATGTCGCGCACCATCTGCGTTTTATCACCGCCGCCGCGCGCCAACAGTGTAATTTACTGCTCTTTCCGGAACTCTCGTTAACCGGCCCGGTCTTACCAGACAGCCAACTCCCTGCCCCACCCGCTCGCCAGCAGCTCGCCCCCCTGCATGATGCTGCGCAGGCCTGTAACGTTTCGGTTATTGCCGGGATCACGGTGGACGACAACGGCCAGCGCCAGCGTGGGCTGGCGTGGTTTAGCCCGGATCGGCCTCAGGCTATTTTCTACCCGCATGGAGCAGGCGCCTGTCTGGAGAGCCGGCACAGCGGCCTGTCCCTTGTCGATGCTTACGCCGAGCCGCCCAATATCACCCCCAACGCCACGCTGTTTACCCGCGGCATGGCGGTGAGTGAAGCCGAGCGGCCCGCCTCATTTGCGCAGTGGCAGCGTTTTGCTCATCGCTATGGGATTTCGGTCCTGGTGGCGAATCACGAGGGCGGCAGCGCCCTGTGGGATGCCCGCGGGCAGTTAATCCTCCGCGCCGATTCCGGAGAGGTATTATTAACGGGGCGCTATGTGGGACAGAGTTGGCAAGGTGAGATCATTCCATTACGCTAAACCTTTTACGGCCAGGAGAGAGCCATGCTACGTGTCATCGACACCGAAACCTGCGATCTGCAGGGAGGGATTGTGGAAGTGGCGTCTGTCGATGTTGTGAACGGGCAGATCGTCAATCCACGCAGCCATCTGGTGCGTCCGGATCGCCCCATCAGCCCGCAGGCGATGGCGATTCACCGCATTACCGAGGCGATGGTGGCCGACAAACCCTGGATTGAAGAGGTGATCCCGCACTACCACGGCAGCCCGTGGTATGTGGCGCATAACGCCAGCTTCGATCGCCGCGTGCTGCCCGAGCTGCCGGGGGAATGGATCTGCACCATGAAGCTGGCCCGGCGCTTATGGCCGGGGATCAAATACAGCAACATGGCGCTCTACAAGTCGCGCAAACTCAGCGTCAGAACGCCGGAAGGGCTGCATCATCACCGCGCCCTGTACGACTGCTATATTACCGCCGCGCTGCTGATTGATATCATGAACACCACCGGCTGGACCCCGGATGAGATGGCCGATATCACCGGACGCCCGGCGCTGCTGACCACCTTTACCTTCGGTAAATACCGCGGGAAAGCGGTGGCGGAAGTGGCAGACAAAGATCCGGGCTATCTGCGCTGGCTGTATAACAACCTCGACAGAATGAGCCCCGAGCTGCGTCTCACCCTGAAGCACTATCTGGGCGGATCCTGATCCGCCTCGCCGGACCGGGCGGTCAGGGTCTCCTGCGCCAGGCCGACGATAAACGCATACTCCAGCGCTACCCCCTCATAGGATTTAAAGCGCCCCGACTTCCCGCCGTGTCCGGCATCCATATCGGTGCAGAGCAGCAGTAGATTATCGTCGGTCTTCATTTCACGCAGTTTCGCCACCCACTTGGCGGGCTCCCAGTACTGCACCTGGGAGTCATGCAAGCCGGTGGTGACCAGCATATGCGGATAGGCCTTCGCCTCCACGTTGTCGTAAGGGCTGTAGGACTTCATGTAGCGGTAGTAGGTTGCATCCTGCGGGTTGCCCCACTCCTCATACTCCCCGATGGTCAGCGGGATGGACTCGTCGAGCATGGTGGTCAGCACGTCGACAAAGGGCACCTGCGCCACCACGCCTTTAAACAGCCCCGGGCGTTCGTTAATCACGGTGCCCATCAGCATTCCGCCCGCGCTGCCTCCCATGGCGAAGCACTGTTTTCGATCGCCATAGCCCAGCTCAAGCAACCCTTCGCAGACATCAAGATAGTCGTTAAAGGTATTTTTCTTTTTCAGGAACTTGCCGTCTTCATACCACTTCTGCCCCAGCTCGCCGCCGCCGCGAATATGGGCGATGGCAAAGACAAACCCCCGGTCGAGCAGGCTTAAGCGACTGCTGCTGAAATCGGCGTCAATGCTGGAACCATAGGAGCCGTAGCCGTAGATGAGGATCGGGTTCTTGCCCTTGCGGAAATGGTGCTTATGGTAGACCAGCGAGACCGGCACTTCGACGCCGTCGCGGGCCACAATCCAGACGTGCTCGCTGCGATAGAGTTCAGCGTCAAAGCCTTTAACTTCGGCCTGCTTCAACACCTTACGCTGTCCGGTGTCCATATCCAGTTCGAACAGGGTATCCGGGGTCGTCATGGAGGAATAGCCGTAACGCAGGCGCGAGGTTTCCGGCTCCGGGTTATAGCCAATCCAGGTCACGTAAGCGGGATCGTCGAAGGCAATACCGATTACCTCCCGGGTTTTGCGATTGATCTGCCGCAGGCTGGTCAGCCCGCGCTGGCGCTCTTCCACCACCAGCCAGTCGGTAAACAGGGTAAAGCCTTCGAGCATGACCTGATCGCGCGGCGGGATCAGCACTTCCCATCTGCGCTCGTCACGCACTTTGGTTTTGTAGAGGCCAAAGTTTTTGCCCTCCCGGTTGGAGCGCAAATAGAAGGTGTGCTGGAAGTGGTCGAGACTGTACTCGTGATCCTTGCGGCGCGGCATAAAGCACAGCGGCTGAGCGTCCGGCAGTTCAGCATCCAGCAGCAGCACCTCGGTGGTGGTGGCGCTGGCAAGGAAGATAATCACGTAGTGTTTCGACGTGGTCTTATGCAGGCTGACGTAAAAGGTTTCGTCTTTCTCCTCATAGACCAGTTCGTCGCTGGTGGACGCGGTGCCTACCGTATGCCGCCAGACCTGAAAGGGGTGCAGCGTGGTGGCGTGCTTTTTGATGTAGTAGACCGTCTCCGAGTCATTGGCCCAGATGAAATCGGGAGAGACGTTATCGAGCATCTCGGGATACCAGTTCCCGGACTCCAGGTTGCGGAAGCGTAAGCCATACTGCCGGCGTGAGAGATAGTCTTCGGCCAGCGCCATAATGGCGTTATCCGGGGACACCGCCATACCGCCCAGAGTATAGAACTCGCTATGCGACGCCCGCTGGTTGGCATCCAGCAGCGTTTCCCACTCCTCCCATTCGGCGCAGAGCACCGACTGGCGCTGATAGATGGCGTATTCGTTACCGGGCTCATAGACGTGCCGGTATCGGTAGCCGTTGCGGCTCCAGGGCGCCGAGACGTCACGCTGCGGGATGCGCTCCACCATTTCGTTGAGCAGACGGTCCTGCAGCGCCTGCTGCGTCGACATGACCCGGCGGCCATAGTCATTTTCATCATGGAGATAGTCCAGTACCTCCGGCTGTGAGCGGGTATCGTCGCGCAACCAGTAATAGTTGTCGATACGCGTGTCACCGTGCGCGGTGAGAGCGTGCGGAATGCGTTGGGCTTTAGGTGGCATGTCAGTATGATTCTTTTACGTTTAACACCCTATAAGGTTGGCAAAACATGCGCACGATGCAAGCGAAACGGGATACCCTGGGGCAAAAAGTTAGCCGGGGAGCGCCTGTTTTTGCTGGCGAATATCCTGCTCAATCCCCTCGCGGACCTCGGCCGGGATTTTCAGCGCATCGCCCAGCGCATTGAGATAGCTGCGCTCCATAAAGTGATCGATATCGATCGCCGCACAGCTCAGGAAATAGAGCTCCAGCGCTTCCTCTTCATTTTTGATCCCCTGCGCCAGACGCTGCGGATCGAGCGGCTGCTCAATGGCCTGAGCCACCAGCGCCCTGCCCTGCTCCTCCACGCCCGCTTCCCGCAGCTGCTGTTCAATAGCGGCGCGCTCCTGGTCGTCAATGTGACCGTCGCTCTTCGCCGCAAAGACCAGCGCCAGGATCAGCCTTTCGCTGCGTACATCCAGCGCCGAGGCCTGCTGACCAAACTGCGGTTCACCCTGATGGGCAGCACGCACCTTGTCCTTGTACTTATTCCACAGCACGGTGCCGGCAATGGCCCCGCCGCCCGCCAGCAGGGCACCGGTGCCGTATTTCGCCAGCAGCTTACGCGAAGATTTATTCGCCACCAGCAGTCCGGCAAGGCCGCCAAGCGCCCCTGGTGCCAGCATTTTGCTCAGGCCTTCTCCCGAGGATGACCCCGTTTTCTGCCCCAGCAGCGACTGTAATTGATTCAACCAGTTTGACATGATTTCCCTCACTTAACGGTGCATGAATCTCACAGCCTAAGCGAGGGGATGTCAGGAAATGTCTGCGGCGACAAAAGAAGCGAAAATTCACTTTTTCGGCGACAGGTACTGTGCGCTGCCCGCTTTACAATCCACCTTCACCTGATAGTGAATATCGGTGTTTTTGCCGCGTACCGTCAGCGGAACGGTCCAGCGATCTTTTTCACCCTTCACTTCTTTAGGGTTAATCCACGCCACCGGGTCGGCCTGGCCGAGCGTCTTTTGATCGTCGGCCCAGCGCACGATGCGATTTTGCAGATAGTCCCGCTTCACGCTGGCGGCAATCCCCTGGGCATCCTGACCTTCACAAGCTGGAAACTTCACGGTTTTCTCATCGGCGGCCTGCGCCGTCAGGCTGGTGCCCAGCAGCGCCAGCGCCATTACTACCCCTGTTTTGTTCATCACGATCTCCTGTATTGGCTCCCCAAAAGCATGGTCGAAAAATGTGGCGATGCAAATAACTGCCTGTCGGGACGGCGGATTTCCGCGAAGCAAGACAGACGCAAACGTTTTCGTTTATACTGCGCGCAACTTTTTCAGGGGGATGATTATGACTCGTTTAGGAACTGCGCTGCGACCGGCAGCGACGCGCGTAATGTTGCTCGGCTCCGGTGAACTGGGTAAAGAGGTGGCCATTGAGTGCCAGCGTTTAGGCATTGAAGTGATCGCCGTCGATCGCTATGCCGACGCCCCGGCCATGCACGTTGCCCATCGCTCGCATGTGATTAATATGCTCGATGGCGATGCCCTGCGTGCGGTGATTGCCGCAGAAAAACCGCACTTCGTGGTGCCGGAGATCGAAGCCATCGCCACCGACACCCTGCTGGCGCTGGAAGCCGAAGGCCAGCGTGTGGTGCCCTGCGCCCGCGCCGCGAAGCTGACCATGAACCGGGAAGGCATTCGCCGTCTGGCGGCGGAAGAGCTGGCCCTGCCGACTTCCCGCTACCGTTTTGCCGACAGCAAGAGCGATTTCCTGCAGGCGGTGAACGACATTGGTTACCCGTGCATTATTAAGCCGGTAATGAGTTCTTCCGGTAAAGGGCAGAGCTTTGTGCGCAGCGCCGACCAGCTGGATCAGGCCTGGGATTACGCCCAGCAGGGTGGCCGTGCCGGCGCCGGGCGGGTAATCGTTGAGGGCGTGGTGCAGTTTGATTTCGAGATCACCCTCCTGACCGTCAGCGCCGTGGATGGCGTGCACTTCTGCGATCCGATTGGCCATCGTCAGGAAGATGGCGACTACCGCGAGTCCTGGCAGCCGCAGCAGATGAGTCCCCTGGCCCGCGCACGCGCCGAGGAGATCTCCCGCAAAGTGGTGCTGGCCCTGGGCGGCCACGGTCTGTTTGGCGTCGAGCTGTTTGTCTGCGGCGACGAGGTGATCTTCAGCGAAGTCTCCCCGCGTCCGCACGATACCGGCATGGTGACCCTGATCTCTCAGGATCTCTCCGAGTTCGCCCTGCACGTTCGCGCCTTCCTCGGCCTGCCGGTCGGCGGCGTGCGTCAGTATGGCCCGGCGGCGTCGGCGGTGATCCTGCCGCAGCTGACCAGCCAGAACGTCACCTTTGATAACGTTGAAGCCGCAGTGGGCGCGGGCCTGCAGCTGCGTCTGTTCGGTAAGCCGGAAATCGAAGGTTCGCGTCGCCTGGGCGTAGCGCTGGCAACGGGCGAAGATGTGGAAACCGCAATAGAGCGGGCGAAACAGGCCGCCGCCAGCGTGCAGGTAGCAGGATAAAAAAACGGGCCTGAGGGCCCGTTTTTTATGGCATTTGTTGTATTTCGTAGGCCGGGTAAGGCGAAGCCGCCACCCGGCAAAACACAATCTTACTGCTGCGCGCCTTCTACCGCTTCGCGCGCCAGCTTAGTGATGCGATCCCAGTCGCCCGCTTCCAGCGCATCCGCCGGAACCAGCCAGGAGCCACCGATGCACAGCACGCTTTTCAGCGCCAGATAGTCACGGTAGTTCGCCGGGGAGATGCCGCCGGTCGGGCAGAAACGCACGTTGGCGAACGGACCTGCGATAGCCTGCAGCGCTTTGGTGCCGCCGTTGGCTTCCGCCGGGAAGAATTTGAACTCTTTCAGGCCGTAGTCCAGACCCAGCATCAGTTCAGACACGGTGCTGATACCCGGGATCAGAGGAATGGAGCCTTCGGTTGCCGCTTTCAGCAGAGGCTCGGTCAGACCCGGGCTGATGGCGAACTGCGCACCGGCTTCGGTAACTTCAGCCAGCTGCTGTGGGTTCAGCACGGTGCCCGCGCCGATGATGGCTTCCGGCACTTCTTTGGCGATGGCGCGAATGGCATCCATTGCACAGGCGGTACGCAGGGTCACTTCCAGGACGCGAACGCCACCGGCAACCAGCGCTTTCGCCATCGGCACAGCGTGTTCCAGCTTGTTAACCACGATCACCGGCACTACCGGGCCAGTTTTCAGGATTGCTTCTGCACTTGTATTCCAGTTTTTCATCAGAGTTTTTCTCTCGCCAGATCGATAATTCTTGTCGTCTTAAAACGTAATACAGGTCGCGCCCTGCTCTGCGCCCGAGAGGTTCTCGCGCAGCGCACTGAACATTTCGCGCCCCGTGCCCACGCGCGATGCGCTCAGGTCAGGAATATGTGGCTTACGTGCGGCAAGCACCGCCTCATCCACCAGTAAGGTCAGCTCGCCGGTCTGACCGTTAACGCGGATGATGTCGCCATCGTATACTTTTGCCAGCAATCCACCGTCGTAAGCTTCCGGGGTGACATGGATGGCAGAAGGCACTTTACCTGATGCGCCGGAGAGGCGTCCATCGGTTACTAACGCAATTTTGAAACAGCGGTCCAATAATACACCAAGTGGCGGCATTAGTTTATGTAATTCTGGCATGCCGTTCGCTTTTGGTCCCTGATGACGAACCACAACCACGCAATCTTTGTCCAGCAGACCGGCTTCAAAGGCGGGCAGCACGTCATGCTGGCTCTCGAATACAACCGCCGGGGCTTCGATAATCTGGTTTTCCACCGGCACCGCAGAGGTCTTCATCACTGCCCGGCCCAGGTTGCCGTTCAACACTTTGGTGCCGCCGTGGTGAGAGAAAGGCTTGTCGAAGGTGGCGATCACGCTGTCGTCCAGCGAGGCATGCGCCCCTTCACGCCAGTCCAGCTCGCCGTCGTTCAGCCACGGCTCCAGGGTGTAACGCTGCAGACCGAAACCGGCTACCGTGTTGACGTCTTCGTGCAACAGGCCGCCCTTCATCAGCTCGCGCATCAGTACCGGTACACCGCCCGCAGCCTGGAAGTGGTTAATATCCGCCGGGCCGTTCGGGTAGAGACGGGTCATCAGCGGCACCACTTCAGACAGATCGGAGAAATCGTCCCAGTTGATCAGAATGCCTGCCGCACGGGCCATCGCCACCATGTGCATGGTGTGGTTGGTAGAGCCGCCGGTCGCCAGCAGGGCCACGATACCGTTGACCACGACCTTCTCGTCGACCATTTTCCCGAGCGGCATCCACTCGTTGCCGTTACCGGTCAGACGGGTCACCTGACGCGCCGCGGCGGCGGTCAGGGCCTCGCGCAGCGGTGCATCCGGGTGAACAAACGACGAGCCCGGCAGCTGCATCCCCATAAACTCAACCACCATCTGGTTAGTATTGGCGGTGCCGTAGAAGGTGCAGGTGCCCGGCGCGTGGTAGGAGGCGGCTTCTGACTCCAGCAGCGCCATGCGATCCACTTTGCCTTCGGCATACAGCTGACGAATGCGGACTTTCTCTTTATTAGCCAGGCCGCTGGCCATCGGGCCTGATGGTACGAACAGCGCAGGAAGATGACCAAACGACAGCGCCGCCATCGCCAGGCCCGGGACGATCTTATCGCACACGCCGAGGTAAAGCGCGCCGTCAAACATGTTGTGCGACAGGCCTACCGCGGCAGACATGGCGATCACTTCCCGGCTCAGCAGTGAGAGTTCCATCCCGTCCTGACCCTGGGTCACGCCGTCGCACATCGCAGGCACCCCGCCCGCGACCTGGCCCACGGCATTGGCCTGGTGCAGCGCTTTACGAATGATATCCGGGTAGGTCTCATACGGCTGGTGCGCCGAAAGCATGTCGTTATAGGAGGTGATGATGCCGATATTGTTACGCAGCATGCTTTTCAGCGAGGCTTTATCTTCCGGCTGACAGGCAGCAAAGCCGTGCGCCAGGTTACCGCAGGCCAGCTGCGAACGATGGACCGTATCGGTCTTCGCCTGCTGAATGCGAGCGAGGTAGGCTGAGCGGGTCTTTTTCGAGCGCTCAACAATGCGCTGTGTTACCCGTAACAAAGTCGAATTCATAGAAGCTCCTGTCATTTATCTGTCCGCGCTCTGGAATTAACAAAGTGTTTAGCAGGCTATAACATCGCTGAAACGCTTGATTGCCGGAGCTCTGGGGCAAAATCGCTTCCGGCAGTGTAATAAAAAAAGCTCCGGGTGGAAATCCACACGGAGCTTAAATGATTAATTATTGTGCGCTGGCCTGAGCCAGATCATGTTACCGGTAAAATAACCCCTAAGGATTAGCGGTAAATTTACTCAAACTCGTTCCAGGAGCGGCCGTCACGAGTGATCATCGCGACAGAGGCAACCGGTCCCCAGGTACCTGCCTGATACGGTTTTGGCGCATCCTGATCCGCCGCCCAGGCTTCGGTGATGGAGTCGACCCATTTCCACGCCTCTTCCACTTCGTCACGACGCACGAACAGCGCCTGGATCCCACGCATGGTTTCCAGCAGCAGACGTTCGTACGCATCCGCCAGATGGTTCTGGTTGAAGGTTTCGGAGTAGCTCAGATCCAGCTTGGTGGTCTGCAGGTTGTGTTTGTGATCCAGACCAGGCACTTTGTTCAGCACCTGAATATCCACACCCTCGTCCGGCTGCAGACGGATGGTCAGTTTGTTCTGCGGCAGCTCCTGCCAGGACTCTTTGAACAGGTTCAGTTCCGGGTTCTTGAAGTAGACGACGACTTCAGAGCATTTGGTTGGCAGACGCTTACCGGTGCGCAGGTAGAACGGCACCCCCGCCCAACGCCAGTTGTCGATATCCACACGGATGGCGACGAACGTTTCGGTGCTGCTGGTTTTATTCGCGCCCTCTTCTTCCAGATAGCCCGGCACTTTTTTACCCTGGGCGAAACCGGCGGTGTACTGACCGCGGACGGTTTTCTCACGCACGTTGGAGCGATCGATACGGCGCAGGGACTTCAGCACTTTCACCTTCTCATCGCGAATACTGTCGGCAGAGAGATCTGACGGCGGTGCCATGGCGATCATGCAGAGGATTTGCAGCAGGTGGTTCTGGATCATGTCGCGCATCTGACCGGCCTGGTCAAAGTAACCCCAGCGCCCTTCAATCCCCACCTCTTCCGCCACGGTGATCTCCACGTGGTCGATGGTGCGGTTATCCCAGTTATTGACGAACAGGGAGTTGGCAAAGCGCAGCGCCAGCAGGTTCAGGACCGTCTCTTTACCCAGATAGTGGTCGATACGGTAGACCTGGCACTCTTCGAAGTATTCGCCGACCTGGTCGTTAATTTCACGGGAAGTGGCCAGCGAGGTACCCAGCGGCTTCTCCATGACCACGCGTGCCGGCTTGGCGTTCAGTTTGGCCTCGCCCAGCCCTTTGCAGATGGCGCCGAAGGTGCTTGGCGGCATGGCGAAATAGTTAATGGTGACGCGATTTTTCTGATCGAGCATGGCGCCCAGATCGGCAAAGGCCGACGTGTCGTTCACGTCGAGGTTGCAGAAATCGAGACGTCCACTCAGCGTATCCCACAAACTTTCATCGATCTTCTCTTTCATGAAAGTTTCCAGCGCTTCGCGCACCACTTTGGTATACGCGTCTTTATCCCAGTCGGCACGACCCACGCCCAGGATGCGTGTATCCGGGTGGATTTGACCCGCTTTTTCCAGTTGATACAGGGAAGGCAGCAATTTCCGGCGTGCAAGATCGCCTTTCGCGCCGAAAATGACCAGGTCACATGCCTGGGCTGTTTGCGTTACCGCCATGTCATTCTCCTCAGTTGGATACCCTGGTGCTTTTGCCAGAATATCGTTGTAATTTTATTACATGCACTCTACTGCTTTTATGTCATTCCCGAAACCATTTGCACTTATCCTCGCGTGCGATACGGCGATATTTCGTCAGGGGATCGCCCCGCGTGGGGTTATAACAGTGAAACGGGTGAAACTTTGCTCTGTCTGGCCGTTGCTAAAATCCGACAGCGATCAAGTAATGAAAAAAAACAACAACATTTTTTTCGGGGTTTGCCCTTTTTGGCAAATCACAGGCGTATATTCTTGCTAATTCGAATCGCGATTTCACCCCTTAATGAAATCGTTTCCACCGATGAGCGCCGTGTTAATAATGAACATGCTGGAAAAAATCCAGTTTCAACTGGAACACCTTAGCAAATCCGAGCGAAAAGTGGCTGAAGTAATTCTCGCCGCCCCCGCTCAGGCCATTCATTCCAGCATCGCCACTCTGGCCCAGGAGTCGGGGGTCAGCGAACCGACCGTCAACCGCTTCTGCCGCAGCATGGAGACGCGTGGCTATCCTGATTTTAAACTGCATCTGGCGCAAAGTCTGGCTAACGGCACTCCCTATGTAAACCGCAATGTCGATGAAGACGACAGCGTGGAGGCCTACACTGGCAAAATTTTCGAATCGGCGATGGCAACGCTGGACCAGGTCCGGCAGTCGCTGGATATGGGTTCCGTTAACCGGGCCGTCGATCTGCTGACTCAGGCGAAGAAAATTGCCTTCTTTGGCCTCGGATCGTCCGCCGCCGTCGCCCACGATGCAATGAATAAATTTTTTCGTTTCAATGTCCCGGTTATCTATTCCGACGACATCGTGCTGCAACGCATGAGCTGTATGAATTGTAACGAAGATGACGTGGTGGTGCTGATATCGCATACTGGCCGCACCAAAAGTCTGGTCGAGCTGGCCCAGCTGGCGCGTGAAAACGATGCCATGGTGATCGCCCTCACCACCACCGGTACGCCGCTGGCGCGTGAAGCGACGCTGGCGATCACCCTCGACGTGCCGGAAGACACCGATATCTACATGCCGATGGTGTCACGTCTGGCGCAGCTGACCGTCATCGACGTGCTGGCTACCGGCTTTACCCTGCGTCGCGGGGCGAAATTCAGAGATAACTTGAAGCGCGTCAAAGAAGCGCTCAAGGAATCGCGTTTTGATAAAGAATTGTTCATCAAGGGTGAAGTTCCCTGATCGTCAATTATAAAGTTGTTACTTTTTTCGGCATTCGGTAAGTTTCCTGTTGGTATTACGGCGGACAACGTGCCGAATCATCGTTCACGCAACACCAGGTTGTTTCAGACAACGGAGTATTACATGTCCAGAAGGCTTCGCAGAACCAAGATCGTTACCACCTTAGGCCCGGCAACTGACCGCGATAATAACCTCGAGAAAATCATCGCTGCAGGCGCCAACGTGGTACGTATGAACTTCTCTCACGGAACACCGGAAGATCATCAATTACGTGCGGATAAGGTCCGTGAGATCGCGGCAAAACTGGGACGTCATGTAGCTATCCTCGGCGACCTGCAGGGTCCAAAAATCCGTGTATCCACCTTCAAAGAGGGCAAAGTTTTCCTCAATATCGGTGACAAGTTCCTGCTCGACGCCAACCTGAGCAAAGGCGAAGGCGACAAAGAGAAAGTGGGCATCGACTATAAAGGCCTGCCTGCCGACGTGGTACCGGGCGATATCCTGCTGCTCGACGACGGCCGCGTTCAGCTGAAAGTGCTGGAAGTTCAGGGCATGAAGGTGTTCACCGAAGTGACCGTTGGCGGCCCGCTCTCCAACAATAAAGGCATTAACAAACTGGGCGGCGGTCTCTCTGCTGAAGCCCTGACCGAAAAAGACAAAGCCGATATCCTTACCGCGGCCGAGATCGGCGTTGACTATCTGGCCGTCTCCTTCCCGCGCTGCGGCGAAGATCTGAACTACGCCCGCCGTCTGGCGCGCGACGCAGGTTGCGATGCCAAAATCGTTGCCAAAGTGGAACGTGCTGAAGCGGTCTGCAGCCAGGACGCGATGGATGACATCATCCTCGCCTCAGACGTGGTGATGGTGGCCCGTGGTGACCTCGGCGTTGAGATTGGCGACCCGGAACTGGTCGGGATCCAGAAGGCGCTGATCCGCCGTGCTCGTCAGCTTAACCGCTCCGTGATCACCGCGACCCAGATGATGGAGTCGATGATCACCAACCCAATGCCGACCCGTGCGGAAGTGATGGACGTGGCGAACGCCGTGCTCGACGGTACCGATGCGGTAATGCTGTCAGCGGAAACCGCGGCCGGCCAGTACCCTGCGGAAACCGTGGCCGCGATGGCGCGCGTCTGCCTGGGTGCAGAGAAGATCCCAAGCATCAACGTCTCCAAGCACCGTCTGGACATTCAGTTCGACAACGTGGAAGAAGCGATTGCGATGTCGGCGATGTATGCCGCCAACCACCTGAAAGGCGTAACCGCGATCATCACTATGACCGAATCCGGCCGTACCGCGCTGATGACATCGCGTATCAGCTCCGGCCTGCCGATCTTTGCCATGTCCCGTCATGAACGCACCCTGAACCTGACCGCACTGTATCGCGGCGTGACGCCGGTGTTCTTCGACAGCACCAGCGACGGCGTGGCTGCGGCGAACGATGCCGTGAACCTGCTGCGCGACAAAGGCTATCTGGTTTCCGGTGATATCGTCATCGTGACCCAGGGCGATGTGATGAGCACCATCGGCTCAACCAACACCACTCGCGTGATGACCGTCGAATAATACGGCGGTTATGCCGGGTGGCGCTGCGCTTACCCGGCATACGTGACTTTTCCCTCTCCCTTTTGGGGAGAGGGTCAGGGTGAGGGGTATTTTTTATTTCTTATCTCTTCGGATACAGCTCTTTGCGCTTGTACGGCTCTTTCTCGCCAGGCTTGCGCGTCTTCAGCAGCTTCAGGATCCAGGTGTACTGCTCCGCATGCGGCCCCACCAGAATCTCCACCTCTTCGTTCATTCGGCGTGCAATGGTGTTATCGTCGGCGGTGAGCAGATCGTCCATCGGCGGGCGTACTTCAATCGTCAGGCGATGCGTTTTGCCATCGTAAATCGGGAATAACGGGACCACCCGCGCCTGGCATACCTTCATCAACCGGCCAATGGCGGGCAGGGTCGCCTTGTAGGTGGCAAAGAAATCAACAAACTCGCTGTGTTCCGGCCCGTGATCCTGGTCCGGGAGATAGTAGCCCCAGTAGCCCTGACGTACGGACTTGATAAAAGGTTTGATGCCGTCATTACGGGCATGCAGGCGGCCGCCAAAGCGACGACGCACCGTATTCCACACATAATCGAAGACCTTGTTCCCCTGATTATGGAACATCGCCGCCATTTTCTGTCCCTGCGACGCCATCAGCATTGCCGGAATATCCACGCCCCAGCCGTGGGGTACCAGGAAGATCACCTTCTCATCGTTGCGACGCATCTCCTCGACGATCTCCAGCCCTTTCCAGTCAACGCGGCTGGCGACTTTTTCCGGCCCGCGTAACGCCAGCTCACCCATCATCGCCATCGCCTGCGGTGCGGTGGTAAACATCTCATCAATGATCGCCTCACGCTCCGCCTCACTCTTCTCCGGGAAGCAGTAGAAGAGATTTATCTGCGCGCGACGGCGGGCGCTTTTACCCAGCTTGCCGGCCAGACGCCCCACTTTACCAAGCAGCGGATCGCGCACGGACGCGGGAAGCATCGCAATACCGGCAAAGGCATACACACCCAGCCAGGCGCCCCAGAAGCGCGGATGACGAAAGGATTTCTCAAATTCAGGAATGTACTCACTGTTGTTTTTTTGGGTTTCCATGCTTTTTCCAGGGCGGGTGATGCTTAAAAGAGTAATGCGTTAGTTTAGCGAGGCAGTGCGCAAGGCACAAAAGAAAAAGCCGGTGCAGTAACGCACCGGCTTTTATCGCTGCAGGATTAATCAATACTGAGCTGCGGAATAACCTCTTTGACCTGCGCCAGGTAATCGCTACGGTCTTTGCCGGTCAGCCCTTCGGTACGCGGCAGCTTCGCCGTTAACGGGTTAACCGCCTGCTGGTTGATCCACACTTCATAGTGCAGATGCGGACCGGTAGAACGACCGGTGTTGCCCGACAGGGCAATGCGATCGCCACGCTTCACCTTCTGACCCGGCTTCACCAGCAGCTTACGCAGGTGCATATAGCGGGTGGTGTAGGTACGTCCGTGACGCACGGCAACGTAATAACCCGCAGCACCGCTGCGTTTTGCCATGACCACTTCGCCATCACCTACCGCCAGAACGGGTGTCCCCTGCGGCATGGCGAAATCCACACCGCGGTGCGGGGCCACGCGGCCGGTAACCGGGTTCAGACGACGCGGGTTAAAGTTCGAAGAGACGCGGAACTGCTTCGAGGTCGGGAAGCGTAAGAAGCCTTTCGCCAGCCCGGTCCCGTTGCGATCGTAGAATTTGCCGTCTTCGGCGCGGATCGCATAATAATCTTTCCCGTCAGAGCGTAAACGAACCCCAAGCAGCTGGCTCTGCTCACGCTTGCCGTCCAGCATTTCGCGGGACATCAGCACCGAGTATGAATCGCCTTTTTTCAGCTTACGGAAGTCCATCTGCCACTGCATGGCTTTAATCACTGAACTGATTTCACCGCTGGTCAGCCCCGCCTCACGCGCGCTGGCAACGAAGCTACCGCCGCCTAACGTGCCTTTGATAGCGCTATTAACCCAGTCGCCCTGCTGCATTTCACTGCTCATCTTGAAACCGTTTTCAGCACGATCGTAGGTGCGGGTTTCACGACGGGAGACTTCCCAGGTCAGGCGCTGTAAATCGCCACTGTCGGTCAGAGTCCAGGAGAGCTGTTGACCAATTTTCAGGTTACGCAGATCTTTATCGGCTGCGGCAAGCTGGCTGATCTCGCCCATTTCAATGCCGTACTGATTCAGAACGCTGCTTAACGTATCCCCGGTAGAGACGACATATTCATGTACGCCCACTTCGGCTTCGGTTTTATCGTCAAGCTCATCCTGGGGAATCGCTTCTTCTTCCTGCGGGGCCTGATCGATAGGTTCACTGGCTTCAGGTAAAAGAGAGCGAATTTCACTCTTTTCCAGCTCAATGGTTTTAATAACAGGGGCAGAATTTGGGTGGTAAATATAGGGCCGCCAGACGGCGACCGCTAAGGTGAGAACAGTAAGCGACCCCAGCATGACGCGGTGGGGCCGGGGCAAATTATTAAATGCCAGGGCGACAGAGCGGGCTATCTGTTGCACGTATTCACTTCCTCGTTAATCTCCTTTCAGGCAGCTCGCATACTGGTTCGCCAGTTGGCTGAGGAACTGCGAATAGCTCGCTTTGCTCAACTGGATAGAGGTTCCCAGTGGGTCAAGGGTGCCCATACGCACGGACGTACCCCTTGCCACGGCTTCAACGACCGCTGGCCTGAACTGTGGCTCAGCAAAAACGCAGGACGCTTTCTGCTCAACCAACTGTGTTCTGATTTCATGTAAACGCTGCGCACCGGGTTGAATCTCTGGATTGACGGTGAAATGGCCAAGCGGCGTGAGACCGTAGTGTTTTTCGTAGTAGCCATAGGCATCATGAAAAACGAAATATCCTTTACCTTTCAGTGGTGCGAGCTCGGTACCCACCTGCTTGTCGGTTGCGGCAAGTTGTGCCTCAAAATCCTTCAGGTTGGCGTCAAGTTTGGCTCGACTTTGCGGCATAAGTTCCACTAATTTTTCATGGATTGCAACCGCCGACAGGCGCGCTATTTCTGGGGAAAGCCAAAGGTGCATATTGTACTCACCGTGATGGTGATGCTCGTCACCTTTTTCCCCTTCAGCACTCCCGTGATCGTGGTCATGATCGTCATCATCAGACCCTTTCATGAGAAGCGGTTTCACACCCGGAAGATTAGCAATGCTAACCTGTTTTGCCGGCGGCAACTGATTTGCCGACTTCTGCATGAAGGCTTCCATCTCCGGACCAATCCATACCACTAAGTCCGCGTTTTGTAAGCGTTTTACATCCGAAGGACGCAGAGAATAATCGTGTTCAGAGGCACCATCAGGCAATAAAACCTGAGTTTCGGTCACCCCGTCTGCGATAGCGGAAGCGATAAAACCGAGCGGTTTAAGCGAAGCGACGACGGCGGCGTTAACATCTTGTGCTGTTGAACCCCAAAGGGCAGCGGATAATGCTGCGAAAAGAAGCGTATTTTTCTGTAACATAATGCGACTATTCATCGTAATGAGTGGGCGGAATGTGATATTATAACATTCGATGACTTCTGCAAGCATAAAATTGACATGACGAATCTGGTATCTCTCGAAAATATTTCGGTTTCATTTGGTCAGCGCCGCGTCCTCTCTGACGTTTCGCTGGATTTGAAACCCGGTAAAATTCTGACACTGCTTGGCCCCAATGGCGCGGGGAAATCGACGCTGGTGCGCGTGGTGCTGGGGCTGGTAGCACCCGACAGCGGCCTTATCAAGCGTGACCGACAGCTGCGCATCGGCTATGTGCCGCAGAAGCTGCATCTCGACGCTACCCTGCCGCTGACGGTGAGCCGTTTTCTGCGTCTGCGTCCCGCGACGCGTAAAGACGATATTCTGCCGGCGCTGAAGCGGGTGCAGGCCGGGCATCTGATCGACGCGCCCCTGCAAAAGCTCTCCGGCGGCGAGACCCAGCGCGTGCTGCTGGCCCGCGCCCTGCTCAACAAGCCGCAGCTGCTGGTGCTCGACGAGCCGACCCAGGGGGTGGACGTCAACGGCCAGGTGGCGCTGTATGACCTGATCGATCAGCTGCGCAAAGAGCTGGACTGCGCCGTGCTGATGGTATCCCACGACCTGCATCTGGTAATGGCAAAAACGGACGAAGTGCTCTGTCTGAACCATCACATCTGCTGCTCTGGCACACCGGAAGTGGTCTCCATGCACCCGGAGTTTATCTCGATGTTTGGCCCTCGCGGTGCCGAACAGCTGGGCATTTATCGCCACCATCACAACCACCGCCATGATTTGCAGGGACGCATTGTCCTGCGCCGGGGAAACGGTAACTCATGATTGAATTATTATTGCCCGGCTGGCTGGCCGGGATGATGCTTGCCTGCGCGGCGGGTCCACTGGGCTCGTTTGTCGTCTGGCGTCGGATGTCCTATTTTGGCGATACCCTCGCCCACGCCTCCCTGCTGGGGGTGGCATTTGGCTTACTGCTGGATGTGAATCCGTTCTACGCGGTGATTGCGGTGACGCTGCTGCTGGCCGCCGGTCTGGTATGGCTGGAAAAGCGCCCGCATCTGGCGGTGGATACACTGCTCGGGATCATGGCGCACAGCGCCCTGTCGCTGGGTCTGGTGGTGGTCAGCCTGATGTCCAACATCCGCGTGGATCTGATGGCCTATCTGTTTGGCGACCTGCTGGCGGTGACGCCGGACGATCTCATTGCCATCGCCATCGGAGTGGTGATCGTGCTGGCTGTCCTGCTCTGGCAGTGGCGTAACCTGCTGGCGATGACTATCAGCCCGGATTTAGCCTTTGTGGATGGCGTGAAGCTGCAGCGCGTCAAACTGCTGCTGATGCTGGTGACGGCGCTGACCATTGGCGTGGCGATGAAGTTTGTCGGAGCGTTGATTATTACGTCGCTGCTGATTATTCCCGCTGCCACCGCGCGTCGTTTTGCCCGCACGCCGGAGCAGATGGCCAGCGTGGCCGTGGGGGTCGGAATGATTGCCGTGACCGGCGGGTTAACCTTCTCGGCATTTTACGACACCCCTGCCGGACCGTCGGTGGTGCTCTGTGCGGCAGCGCTGTTTATCTTCAGCATGATGAAGAAGCCTGCCAGTTGAGCCGCTCCCCGGTGGCGCTGCGCTTACCGGGGCTACATAGACGTGTAGGCCGGATAAGGCGCAGCCGCCAGCCGGCAATTTCCGCAGAGGTTAAGGCATCTCCGGTGGCGTAATGCCAAAGTGATCCCAGGCCCGCACCGTCGCCATGCGCCCGCGTGGCGTACGCTGCAAAAAGCCCTGCTGGATCAGATATGGCTCCAGCACATCTTCAATGGTTTCCCGCTCTTCACCAATGGCTGCCGCCAGGTTATCCAGCCCGACCGGCCCGCCAAAGAATTTATCCAGCACCGCCAGCAGCAGTTTGCGGTCCATATAGTCAAACCCTTCGGCATCCACGTTCAGCATATCCAGCGCCTGGGCGGCGATCTCATGCGAAATAGAGCCGTCGTGCTTCACCTCGGCAAAATCACGCACCCTGCGCAGCAGACGGTTGGCGATACGCGGCGTACCGCGGGAACGCTTCGCCACTTCAAAGGCCCCCTCTTCGCTCATCTCCAGCCCCATATAGCGCGCGCTGCGGCTGACGATGTGCTGGAGATCGGGCACCTGATAAAACTCCAGGCGCTGCACGATGCCAAAGCGGTCGCGCAGCGGCGAGGTTAACGAGCCCGCGCGGGTGGTAGCACCAATCAGGGTAAACGGCGGCAGATCGATTTTAATCGAACGCGCCGCCGGGCCTTCACCGATCATGATATCCAGCTGGTAGTCTTCCATCGCCGGATAGAGCACCTCTTCCACCACCGGTGACAGGCGGTGGATCTCATCGATAAAGAGTACATCGTGGGGTTCGAGGTTGGTCAGCATCGCCGCCAGATCGCCCGCTTTCTCCAGCACCGGGCCAGAGGTGGTGCGCAGATTAACGCCCATCTCGTTAGCGACGATATTGGCAAGGGTGGTTTTCCCGAGGCCTGGCGGGCCAAAAATCAGCAGGTGATCGAGGGCATCGCCGCGGAGTTTCGCCGCCTGGATAAAGATCTCCATCTGCGAGCGCACCTGCGGCTGGCCAATATACTCATCCAGCAGCTTCGGGCGGATCGCACGGTCCACCAGATCTTCTGTCTGAACGCTGCCTGCCGAGACCAGACGGTCTGCTTCAATCATCCTTTACCTCACAATGCCGCGCGCAGCGCTTCACGAATCAGGGTTTCACTGGTAGCGTCCGGTTTAGCAATTTTGCTGACCATACGGCTCGCTTCCTGAGGTTTATAGCCCAGCGCCACCAGCGCGGCAACCGCTTCCTGCTCCGCATCATCCGCTGCCGGGCTGGCAGGCGAGGTCAGCACCAGATCGGCAGCCGGGGTAAAGAGATCGCCGTGCAGACCTTTAAAGCGGTCTTTCATCTCAACAATCAGGCGCTCGGCTGTTTTCTTGCCGATGCCCGGAAGTTTAATCAGCGCGGCGGGATCTTCGCGCTCAACGGCGTTCACAAACTGCGGAGCCGACATCCCGGAGAGGATCGCCAGCGCCAGCTTTGGCCCCACGCCGTTAGTTTTAATCAGCTCTTTAAACAGGGTACGTTCCTGCTTATTGTTAAAGCCGAACAGCAGCTGGGCATCTTCACGCACCACAAAGTGGGTGAAGACAATGGCCTCTTTGCCCGCGTCCGGCAATTCATAGAAGCAGGTCATTGGCATATGCACTTCGTAGCCCACGCCTCCGGCCTCAAGCAGCACTATCGGGGGTTGTTTTTCTAAGATGATGCCTCTGAGTCTGCCTATCACGTGACGCTCCTGCGTTAAGGGCTAAAAGTTACCGCTGCCATAATAAAAAAAGGCTGGATAAACATCCAGCCTGATTTCACATTTAGCGCAATCGACCGCGCGCCAGATTGAGCCGCGACTCGCTTATCTGCATCGCGTTCTGGCTGACGTGGCAGTGGGTAATGGCGATTGCCAGGGCATCGGCGGCATCCGCCTGCGGATTGGCGGGCAGTTTTAACAGAGTACGCACCATGTGCTGCACCTGGGTTTTATCTGCCCCACCGTTCCCCACTACGGTTTGCTTGACCTGCCGCGCGGCGTATTCAAACACCGGCAGATCCTGATTCACCGCCGCGACAATCGCCACGCCGCGTGCCTGACCGAGCTTCAGCGCCGAGTCGGCGTTCTTCGCCATAAACACCTGTTCGATGGCGAAATAGTCCGGCTGGAACTGGGTGATGATCTCCGTCACGCCTGCGTAGATAAGCTTCAGACGCGACGGCAGATCGTCCACTTTGGTACGGATACAGCCGCTGCCAAGGTAGGTCAACTGACGCCCGACCTGGCGGATTACGCCATAACCGGTGATGCGTGAGCCCGGGTCAATACCGAGAATAATCGCCATCACGCCTCTCCGGTTGTCGGTTTAAGCTCAGCCATTACAGCGTTGCCGCAACCTCGTCGGAGATTTCACCGTTGTGGTAAACTTCCTGCACGTCGTCGCAGTCTTCGAGCATGTCGATCAGGCGCAGCAGTTTTGGTGCGGTTTCCGCATCCATGTCCGCTTTGGTAGACGGGATCATGGTGACTTCAGCCGCGTCGGCTTTCAGGCCCGCTGCTTCCAGCGCATCACGCACCGCACCCATCTCTTCCCATGCGGTATAAACGTCAATCGCGCCGTCGTCATAGGTCACAACGTCTTCAGCACCCGCTTCGAGCGCCGCTTCCATGATCACGTCTTCGTCGCCTTTCTCGAAGGAGATCACGCCTTTTTTGCTGAACAGGTAGGCCACGGAACCATCGGTACCCAGGTTGCCACCGGTTTTGGTGAAGGCATGACGCACTTCGGCAACGGTGCGGTTACGGTTGTCGGACAGGCACTCAATCATTACCGCCGTGCCGCCTGGACCGTAACCTTCATAAATGATGGTTTCCATGTTGGTGTCATCGTCGCCGCCTACGCCACGGGCGATAGCACGGTTCAGGGTGTCACGCGTCATGTTGTTGCTCAGCGCTTTATCGATCGCCGCACGCAGACGTGGGTTAGAGCCAGCATCGCCGCCGCCCAGACGGGCTGCGGTAACCAGTTCACGAATGATTTTGGTAAAGATCTTACCGCGTTTGGCATCCTGTGCCGCTTTGCGGTGTTTGGTGTTGGCCCACTTACTATGACCTGCCATAGAAATATCCTCAAAGAGCGCGCCTTTTCAGGCAGCGTTAATTACAAATTCTTCAATCGCCTGCCGGTTGCTCCACGACTTGGTTAAGGACGCGGCCTCGGCCGCGTTAACCCAGCGGTAGGTCAGGTGTTCGGTGAACACGATCTCCCGCTCGTGAGGAAGCGCAAGACAGAACCAGGATTCCGTATTGCGTACAGTCCCCGGCGCATAGCGATGACGTAAATGGCTAAAAATTTCAAAATCCACCGTGCGCTGACAGTCTTTCAGGGTCAGTTGCTCGCGAGCAACGTCAATGGCGACCTCTTCCTTTACTTCGCGCGCGGCGGCCTGCAGCGCGGTTTCACCCTCTTCCAGGCTGCCGGTAACCGACTGCCAGAACGCGGGATCGTCGCGCCGCTGCAACATCAGCACCCGCTTCGTGTCCTGGGCATAAATGATAACTAAGACAGAAACGGGAAGCTTATATGTCATATCAGTTTTTCTCTTCCTTTTTCACCACTTCGATACCCAGCTCGCTCAGGGAGGTTGGGTTAGCAAAGCTTGGCGCTTCGGTCATCAGACAGGCAGCGGCGGTGGTTTTCGGGAAAGCGATAACGTCACGAATGTTGTCGGTACCGGTCAGCAGCATGGTCAGGCGATCCAGACCAAAGGCCAGGCCCGCGTGCGGCGGCGTACCGTACTTCAGGGCGTCGAGCAGGAAGCCGAACTTCTCGCGCTGTTCCTGTTCGTTGATGCCCAGAATGCCGAACACGGTCTGCTGCATTTCACCGCTGTAAATACGCACGGAACCGCCGCCCACTTCGTAGCCGTTAATGACCATATCGTAGGCGTTAGCCACTGCGTCTTCCGGTGCTGCTTTCAGTTCTGCCGCGCTCATGTCTTTCGGCGAGGTGAACGGGTGGTGCATCGCGGTCAGGCCGCCTTCGCCGTCGTCTTCGAACATTGGGAAGTCGATCACCCACAGCGGCGCCCATTTGGCTTCGTCGGTCAGGTTAAGATCTTTACCCAGCTTCAGACGCAGCGCGCCCATGGAGTCGGCAACCACTTTCTTGTTGTCCGCGCCGAAGAAGATCATGTCCCCGTCCTGGGCTTCAGTGCGCGCCAGAATGGATTCGACGATCTCCGCGTTGAGGAATTTGGCGACCGGGCTGGTGATGCCTTCGATGCCTTTCGCACGCTCGGTGACTTTGATGTAAGCCAGACCTTTCGCGCCATAAATCTTGATGAAGTTGCCGTAGTCGTCGATCTGCTTGCGGCTCAGAGCAGCGCCACCCGGTACACGCAGGGCAGCCACGCGGCCTTTCGGATCGTTAGCCGGGCCGGAGAAGACCGCGAACTCAACGCCTTTCACCAGGTCAGCAACGTCCACCAGCTCCATCGGGTTACGCAGGTCTGGTTTGTCGGAGCCGTAGCGACGTTCCGCTTCGGCGAAGGTCATGATCGGGAAGTCGCCCAGATCCACGCCCTTCACGTCCAGCCACAGGCTGCGCACCAGCGCTTCCATCACTTCACGCACCTGTTCGGCGGTCATGAAGGAGGTCTCGACGTCGATCTGGGTAAATTCAGGCTGACGGTCAGCACGCAGATCTTCGTCGCGGAAGCATTTCACGATCTGGTAGTAACGGTCGAAGCCGGACATCATCAGAAGCTGTTTGAACAGCTGAGGTGACTGTGGCAGCGCGTAGAATTTGCCTTTATGCACACGGGATGGCACGAGGTAGTCACGCGCGCCTTCCGGGGTCGCTTTGGTCAGCATCGGGGTTTCGATGTCGAGGAAACCGTGGTCATCCATAAAGCGGCGCACCAGGCTGGTGATTTTCGCACGGGTCTTCAGGCGATCGGCCATTTCCGGACGACGCAGGTCGAGGTAGCGATATTTCAGACGCGCTTCTTCGGTATTGACGTGGTTGAAGTCCAGCGGCAGCGATTCTGAACGGTTAATAATGGTCAGATCGGTCGCCAGCACTTCGATTTCGCCGGTCGCCATGTCGCTGTTGATGTTCTTTTCGTCACGCGCACGCACGGTGCCGGTCACCTGGATGCAGAACTCATTACGCAGCTCAGAGGCCAGCTTTAACGCGTCGGCACGATCCGGATCGAAAAATACCTGCACGATGCCTTCGCGGTCGCGCATATCGATAAAGATTAAGCTGCCAAGATCACGACGACGGTTGACCCAACCACATAGGGTCACCTGCTGTCCGACGTGGGACTGACGCAGCTGCCCGCAATATTCTGTACGCATGAGATATCCCTTAACTTAGCCGCAGGCTACAAGGTCGCAGCTTTCTGTATGTCAAACTGGATGAAAAAAGGCGGCTATTATACTGGAAATTCCGCCAGACGATAAGAGAGAAGCGCGCCAGACGCGCGATTGCTGCTCGCATCCTGCATATTCTCACAAAAATTAACAAAAATATCAGACCTGGAACATGCTGGCTCAGCGTAAGGTATGAGTAACGTTAACTCTTTAACAGGAAAAAACATGTTCACACTCGACGCCTCCCGTACTGCCCTCGTGGTCATTGATTTACAGGAAGGGATCCTGCCCTTCGCCGGCGGCCCACATTCGGCGCAGGATGTGGTCAGCCGCAGCGCGCGTCTGGCAGAAAAATGCCGCGAAAGTGGCTCACCGGTGGTGATGGTGCGTGTAGGCTGGTCTGCGGATTTTGCCGAGGCGCTGAAGCAGCCTGTCGATGCCCAGGGCGCCGCCCATGCCCTGCCGGACAACTGGTGGACTTATCCCGAATCGCTCGGCAAGCGCGACAGCGATATTGAAGTGACCAAACGCCAGTGGGGCGCCTTCTACGGCACAGACCTCGAGCTGCAGCTCCGCCGTCGCGGCATTGATACTATTATTCTGTGTGGGATCGCCACCAACATTGGCGTGGAATCCACCGCGCGCAACGCCTGGGAGCTGGGCTTTAATCTGGTGATCGCCGAAGACGCCTGCAGCACGGCCAACGCCGAACAGCATCAGGCCAGCGTGACCCATATCTTCCCGCGCATCAGCCGGGTGCGCAGCACCGACGAGATAATCAACGCACTATGATCTATCTGGGTTTACCCCAATGGTCGCACCCGAAATGGGTGCGGCTGGGCATTACCGGTCTTGAAGAGTACGCCCGCCACTTTAACTGCGTGGAGGGCAACACCACGCTGTACGCGCTGCCCAGGGCCGAGGTGGTGGCGCGCTGGCGGGAGCAGACCAGCGATGATTTTCGCTTCTGCTTCAAATTCCCGGCCACCATTTCTCATCAGGCCGCGCTGCGCAACTGCGACGATCTCACCGAAGAGTTTTTCACGAGACTGGCTCCGCTGGCCAACCGCATTGGCCAGTACTGGGTTCAGCTCCCCGCCACCTTTGGCCCCCGGGATCTGCCCGCGCTATGGCAGTTCCTCGACGCCCTGCCCCGGGAATTTACCTACGGCGTAGAAGTCCGTCATCCTGAGTTCTTTATGAAAGGTGACGCGGAGAAAGCGCTCAATCGCGGTCTGCACGAGCGCGGCGTCAATCGAACCATCCTCGACAGCCGTCCGGTGCATGCCGCCGTGCCGCACAACGAGGCCATCATCGACGCCCAGCGCAAAAAACCGAAGGTGCCGGTGCATGCGGTAATGACCGCCAGCAACCCGATGGTGCGTTTTATCGGCAGCGACAATATGCCGCAAAACCAGGCGCTGTTTGCCGTCTGGCTGCAGACCCTGGCGAAGTGGGAACAGACCGCCACACCCTATCTTTTTTTACATACTCCCGATATCGCACAGGCCCCGCAACTGGTCGATGCTCTCTGGCAAGCCTTGCAGGCCGTGGCTCCGTCCATTGGCGACGCCCCCACCATTCCGCAGCAATCTTCTCTTTTCTGATCCCAGCCCCTATCATATGAAGTGCCATCTGCCAAAAAACAGGGAGTTTGTATGGTCTGCGCGCTGTATGCGGTGCTGGGTGCGTTACTGTTAATTAAGTTTTCGTTCGATGTTGCGCGCCTGCGGATGTTGTACCGCGTCTCTTATGGCGACGGTGGGTTTTCGGAGCTGCAAACCGCGATCCGCATTCATGGCAATGCGGTGGAGTACATTCCGGCGGCGCTGATCCTGCTGCTGTTTATGGAAATGAACGGTGCCGAGACCTGGATGGTGCATGTCTGCGGCCTGCTGCTGATCCTTGGACGCCTGATGCATTACTATGGCCTCCATCAGCGCCTGTTCCGCTGGCGTCGCTCCGGTATGAGCGCCACCTGGTGTTCGCTTGTGCTAATGGTGCTGGCTAACCTGTGGTATATGCCGTGGGAGTTGGTTTTCTCCTTGCATTAGCGCACAATACGCCCCTTTATTTTTCCCGGATTTTTACGTTATGTCAGATCGCGACACGCTTTTTTCTGCGCCTATCGCCAGTCTGGGCGACTGGACCTTCGATGAACGGGTAGCTGAAGTCTTCCCGGATATGATCCAGCGCTCAGTCCCCGGCTACTCCAATATCATCTCCATGATCGGCATGCTGGCGGAACGCTTTGTTCAGCCCAACACGCAGGTCTACGATCTGGGATGTTCACTGGGCGCGGCCACGCTGTCGGTTCGTCGTAACATCAAGCACGACGGCTGCAACATCATCGCCGTCGACAACTCTCCGGCGATGGTTGAACGCTGCCGCCGCCATATCGACGCCTGGAAAGCGCCTACCCCGGTTGAGGTGGTTGAAGGGGATATCCGCCATATCGAGATTCAAAACGCCTCGATGGTGGTGCTGAACTTTACCCTGCAGTTCCTCGAGCCCGACGACCGTCAGCTGCTGCTGGACAAAATTTATCAGGGGCTGAATCCTGGCGGCGCGCTGGTGCTGTCGGAGAAGTTCAGCTTCGAAGATGCCACCGTCGGCGAGCTGCTGTTCAACATGCACCACGATTTCAAACGGGCCAACGGCTACAGCGAGCTGGAGATCAGCCAGAAGCGCAGCATGCTGGAGAACGTGATGCTGACCGACTCGGTAGAAGCCCACAAAGCCCGCCTGCACAAGGCCGGGTTCGAGCACAGCGAGCTGTGGTTCCAGTGCTTTAACTTTGGCTCTCTGGTGGCACTGAAAGGCGGTAACGCATGATCGATTTCGGTAACTTTTATCAGCTGATTGCTAAAAATCATCTGTCGCACTGGCTGGAAACCCTGCCGGCGCAGATCGCCGCCTGGCAGCGCGAGTCCCTGCACGGCCAGTTTAAGCAGTGGAGCAACGCGGTCGAGTTTCTGCCGGAGATGACCCCGTACAAACTGGATCTGCTGCACAGCGTCACCGCCGAAAGCGAAGCGCCGCTGAGCGAAGGCCAGATGGTGCGTCTCGACAAGCTGATGCGCAATCTGATGCCGTGGCGTAAAGGGCCCTTCTCCCTGTACGGCATGAATATCGATACCGAATGGCATTCGGACTGGAAATGGGATCGGGTGTTGCCGCACCTGTCCGATTTAACCGGACGCACCATTCTGGACGTCGGTTGCGGCAGCGGCTATCACCTGTGGCGCATGATCGGCGCAGGCGCGCATCTGGCGGTCGGGATTGATCCAATGCAGCTGTTCCTTTGCCAGTTTGAAGCGGTGCGTAAGCTGCTGGGCAACGACCAGCGTGCGCACCTGCTGCCGCTGGGCATTGAGCAGCTTCCGGCGCTGGCCGCGTTTGATACCGTCTTCTCAATGGGCGTGCTCTACCACCGTCGTTCCCCGCTGGAACACCTCTGGCAGCTGAAAGATCAGCTGGTCAGCGGCGGTGAGCTGGTACTGGAGACGCTGGTCATTGAAGGCGATGAAAATGCGGTGCTGGTGCCGGGCGATCGTTACGCCCAGATGCGTAACGTCTACTTTATCCCGTCGGCGCTGGCGCTGAAGAACTGGCTGGCAAAGTGTGGTTTTGTCGATATCCGTATCGCGGACGTCTGCGTCACCACCACCGAAGAGCAGCGCCGCACCGAGTGGATGACCACCGAGTCGCTGGCGGAGTTCCTCGACCCGAACGACAGCAGCAAAACCATTGAAGGTTATCCGGCGCCGGTACGTGCGGTGTTGATTGCCACTAAACCGTAGTATTTTGCCGGGTGGCGGCTTCGCCTTACCCGGCCTACAAAAACAGCGGACAAAAAAAGACCCCTGTTGAATTTGCAGGGGCCTGGTACAAACAAGCATCATATTGGGCGACATGATGCGCGGTAAAAACTGTATTAGCGACAATACCTTTCGATTATCGCCTTCATCTCTGCAACCGACTCGCCATCCACGCCATAGCGGGAGTATTCATCCGCCCCGGCATCCGTCGACATCGACAAGCCTGTGTTGCGATAGCGCATGGGTGACGGCAACCATTTGCCTGCCGAGCTGTGAAGCTCTTCTACCCCTGCCTCTAAAAACGTTTCCAGGTTGGCGGCGCGAACGCCAGCACCTGCCATTATTATTGGAACACCTGATTGCGCTTTTAGTTCCTTAATTAATGAAATACCTTTTTCGGCGGAGGCCTGCTGACCGGAAGTCAGCACGCGCGCAACCCCCAATTCCGCGAGATTTTCAAAGGCTTGCTGCGGATTTACGCACATATCGAAAGCGCGATGAAAAGTTACCGCCATCCCCTGCGCGGCGGCCATAATCTGGCGCATGCGCGGCATATCGATATGACCGTCTTCATTCAGCAGGCCAGTCACCAGCCCGGGGAAACCCAGCTGGTTCACCAGGGCGATGTCCTCCAGCATGGCGTTAAATTCGCCCGTGCTGTAGCAAAAATCCCCGCCGCGCGGGCGAATAATCGGGTGCACCGGGATGCTCACCGCCTGACGCACCGATTTCAGTACGCCATAAGAGGGGGTCAGCCCGCCCTCTTTCGGCGCCGCACAGAGTTCAATGCGGTCTGCGCCACGCTCCTGCGCGGTCAGGGCACACTCCATGCTGTAACAACAGATCTCCAGTAATGCCATAAAACCTCCTTATTCTTCGCTGGCGACAATCTGTTCGATGGTCCAGGGATGAAATTTCACCGTCACGCTGCCGTCGGTAACCGCCAGGGTCGGATTCGGCAGACGTTCGCGCTCCCCTTTTGGCGAGCTGGTTTTGACAAAGATCCCGGGCTGGCTTAATCCCTCGTCAGACAGCAGCGCCAGGGCGCGGGCGTTCAGGGTATCGGGGTCGCCAGGCAGGACGATTTCAATGTGTTCCCAGCCTTCGTGGGGATAGCGCTTTTCACCCGGCCACGGCAGCTCAACAACGTCAAAGCGCCAGTGGGCGACGCAGACCGGCTCGTGCAGCTTGAACAGGCAGATCGGACGGCCATTGATGATGTTTTCTGAGAGCAGTTCGCCGCACTGCTCAAACCCGCGCCGCCAGCGATCGGCGGTGGCGTTCTGGTGGCAGCGCAGGGAGATATGGTCCGCCGCGAGCGGAGCGATCTCCAGACCCAGGCGTTCGGCAAGCGCCGTAAAGGCCCCGGTGAAACGCGGTAAATCAGCTGCAATGTCCTGCAGCTCGTCAACTGATTGCCAGTTCGCCATCATTCATACTCTTATCGTCATGCAAAAGCGTTAATTTACTCTGTTGCCGGGCTGCGACCAACCGCTGATTTGAGCCAGTGCTGACGGCAACGGGCAATTGCAGTATACTCCCGGCCTAAATTCTTTAACGGGCGCGGCAGCATGATGGTCCGCGTCAAAAATGTAAGGTATCCCGGTGAATATTCAGGCTCTTCTCTCAGAAAAAGTCAGTCAGGCACTGATTGCTGCAGGCGCACCTGCAGACTGTGAACCGCAGGTTCGTCAGTCAGCGAAAGTACAGTTTGGCGACTATCAGGCCAATGGCGTGATGGCAGTGGCTAAAAAACTGGGCATGGCGCCGCGACAACTCGCAGAGCAGGTCCTGACGCATCTGGATCTCCAGGGTATCGCCAGCAAAACCGAAATCGCCGGGCCGGGCTTTATCAATATCTTCCTCGACCCTGCCTTCCTGGCGCAACACGTTGATGCGGCCCTGAAATCCGACCGTCTGGGCGTGGCGCAGCCGCAAGCGCAAACTATCGTCGTCGACTACTCCGCCCCTAACGTGGCGAAAGAGATGCACGTCGGCCACCTGCGCTCCACCATCATCGGTGATGCCTCGGTGCGTACCCTTGAATTCCTCGGCCATAACGTGATCCGTGCGAACCACGTCGGCGACTGGGGCACCCAGTTTGGCATGCTGATCGCCTGGCTGGAAAAACAGCAGCAGGATAACGCCGGTGAAATGGCGCTGGCAGACCTCGAAGGCTTCTACCGTGACGCGAAAAAGCACTACGACGAAGACGAAGCCTTTGCCGAGCGCGCGCGTAGCTACGTGGTGAAACTGCAGGGCGGCGACGAGTATTTTCGTCAGATGTGGCGTCAGCTGGTGGACATCACCATGTCCCAGAATCAGCTCACCTACGATCGCCTGAACGTGACCCTGACCCGTAAAGACGTGATGGGCGAGAGCCTGTATAACCCGATGCTGGCCGGTATCGTGGCCGACCTGAAAGCCAAAGGGCTGGCGGTCGAAAGCGAAGGCGCAACGGTGGTCTTCCTTGATGAGTACAAAAACAAGGAAGGCGAACCTATGGGCGTCATCATCCAGAAAAAGGATGGCGGCTACCTCTACACCACCACCGATATCGCCTGTGCGAAGTACCGTTATGAAACGCTGCATGCAGATCGCGTCCTCTATTACATCGACTCCCGTCAGCACCAGCACCTGATGCAGGCGTGGACCATCGTACGTAAAGCGGGCTATGTACCGGATTCCGTGCCGCTGGAACACCACATGTTCGGCATGATGCTGGGCAAAGACGGCAAGCCGTTCAAAACCCGTGCGGGCGGTACCGTGAAGCTGGCGGATCTGCTGGACGAGGCGCTGGAGCGTGCCCGTCGTCTGGTGGCCGAGAAAAACCCGGACATGCCTGCTGACGAACTGGAAAAACTGGCCAACGCCGTCGGTATCGGTGCGGTGAAATATGCGGATCTCTCCAAGAACCGTACCACCGACTACGTGTTCGACTGGGATAACATGCTGGCCTTCGAAGGCAATACCGCGCCGTACATGCAGTATGCCTACACCCGCGTGCTCTCCGTTTTCCGTAAGGCTGAGATCGACGAAAGCGTGCTGGCACAGGCGCAGGTCATCATCAATGAAGATCGCGAAGCGCAGCTGGCGGCACGCCTGCTGCAGTTCGAAGAGACGCTGTCCGTGGTGGCCCGCGACGGGACGCCGCACGTGATGTGTGCTTACCTGTACGATCTGGCTGGCCTGTTCTCCGGCTTCTACGAGCACTGCCCTATTCTCTCCGCTGAGAGTGAAGCAGTACGCAACAGCCGTCTGAAGCTGGCGCAGCTGACGGCGAAGACCCTGAAGCTGGGTCTGGATACCCTGGGTATCGAAACCGTCGAACGCATGTAATAACGATAATGTCCGCCTCTGACGAGGCGGACATGTTTATTACAGGGTGACGTAGTCACCCACTAACACTTCGTAATCTTCCACATGCCACTCTCTGTTCTGATAGCTAAAACTGCCTCCTTTCCACAAATGCGTACCGGCTTTACCCACAAACAGACCGTTCGGGAATTTCGCCCGCGCCACATAGAGTTTTTTACCATCGGCTTCTTCGCCCGCCTGAATCGCCCCTGCCGGGATCGCCCTGCCGTGAACCCGCGCCCATTTCACATGGCCGACGTACACTTCAAATTCACGGCAAATATGTTCTTTACCACCCCAGGGAATATAAGCCCCAAACCCGTAAGCTAATTTCCCAGGATGTATGCCACCCTTATAATTAGCACGAACAATAAATAAAGGAATGGGAATATGGACACCCGGCGCGTTATTTTCATAACCCGCAACAGGTGAATTCAGAGCAATAAAAACATCAGAGGACTTCTGCCACATGCTTGTATCCTTATTAATAAAACACAGAGGTAAAAAACGCAAAGGCGTTAAATTAGTTTATTTTTTTATTTTGCGTTAGAAGAACAACTTATGCGAAACAAAAATACGCTTACCGGGGAAAGTATATTGTGGATTGACTCACAAATTATAACGGTGGTAATAGATAATTAATTCATTTCTTGCATGTTTATATTTAACTTAATCATTCAGAAATAATATAAATAAAAAAGCCGCCTCCACGTTTGCAGAGACGGCTTAATATCAAGGTATCAGAAGTATTTGCGTAAATATTCCGTCAGACAGAGGATCGCCATCGCCTGACCATACGGCATTGAGGTTAACGGGATCTGACGATAGAACTCCAGATCGCTGCCCATCCCGGTACCAAACGAGGTTTGCAGCAGTTCCCCTTCCGGGGAGATGTTCTTCACGATCCCGCGAATGGCTTTCTCGGCCACCTCCGCATACTCCGCCGCCACATAGCGTTTACGCACCGCTTTCAGGATCCCGTAGCTGAACCCGGCGGTAGCGGAGGCTTCCAGATAGGAGTTCGGATCGTCCAGCAGCGTATGCCACAGGCCGCTTTCGTCCTGGCACTTCGCCAGGGCGGCAATCTGCGCATTCAGCACCTGCACCAGATAACGGCGCACGGCGTTGTTTTCCGGCAGATCCACCAGCTCGAGGAAATCAGGAATAACGATCGTCAGCCAGCTGTTGCCGCGCGCCCAGCGGGCGTTGGCAAAGTTGTGCTGGCCGTCGTAATTCCAGCCGTGGAACCACAGCCCGGTCTCCCGATCCATCAGGTTTTGCACATGCAGCAGGAACTGATAAACCGCCTCTTCCACGTACTCGGGTTTATTGAGCAGTTTGCCAATCTTCGCCAGCGGCAGGACGGTCATCATCAGGGTGTCGTCCCACATCTGCTGATGGTTCTCTTCCGCCAGGGTGATGTGCTGCATGCCGCCATGATCGGTGCGCGGCATCTCAACCATCGCCCACTCGGCCCAGCTCTCCAGCCACGGCAGCCAGGCCGGGTTACGCGTCTCTTCATAACGATAGGCGAGGGTCAAAAACGGCGACATGGTGTTGACGTTTTTGGTGGTAGCCCCTTCGGCAAAACGCTCGGCAAACCAGCTGTCGATGATATCGCGCATCCCTTCATCCCCGGTCTGGCAGTAATACTGCCAGATGCCGTAGAGACCGACTCCGTGGGTCCACTCCCAGCCCGCCCAGCCTTTGGTGTCGATCACCCGCCCGTCGTCCAGCCGCAGTAAAAACTCGCCGGTTTTATCGTGAATGTTCACCAGGTTATGCGTCACTTTCTGGATCAGCGCTTTCAGTTCATCTCTGGCGATAAAGCGCTCTGGCTGACGCAGTAACGGGCTATGTTTGACAGGCCAAACCTTCATAATCTTAACCTCTGTTGTAAGTCGAATTCAGTGGAGCACGTTCTTTCAGGGACGGTGCAGCGGGTTTATTGCGATTCAGATAGCCGATGTTGTTGTTGCCCCACAGGCAGTCGTACGGCATACCGGCCAGCATTTCGACCGTAGCGCGGGCCTGCGGCGTGGCGGCCTCCGGCATCGCACGGCCCGACTCACGCATTTTGGCCGTCTCTTCACGCAGCGTGCTGTGCGTTTGTAAGTTCAGCTTGAAGCGCAGTGAGACCAGGAAGCCGCAGCACAGGACCAGGATGGTGCCCACGCTCAGGATCATCAGAATGGTATGGCTGACCCCTTCCGGCTGCACTTTCTGACCGCTGACAAAGCCGGACATCTGCATGACGATCCCCACCAGCATGATGGCACCCGCCTGGGACGCTTTACGGGTCAGGGTCATGATGCCGGCGAAAATGCCCTCGCGACGCTGACCGGTGATGACTTCATCCACGTCAGCGATATAGGTGTAGGTATTCCACGGTACATAGTTGATCCCGCCGCGGCCCAGACCCGCCAGAGCAGAAACCAGCAGCAGCAGCGCGTAGATATCGCTCATGCCGGCGTAGTAGAGCCCTGCATAGGACATGGACGCCAGGCCAAACAGCACCACCACCATGCGGTACGACGGCGCCGGTCCAAAGCGGATGCACAGCGGGATCATGGCGATGACGGCAAGGAACTGGAAGATGGCCATGGTGCCCAGCAGGTTAGAGGCCATGGAGGCTTCCTGCATCAGCACAAAGACCACGTAATAGGTAAAGACGGCGTTGAACACGTCCTGCGCGATATAGCCCCCGAGGTACATCCCCAGATGCTGACGGAAAATTTTGATCCGCAGGGTGGAGCTCAGCTCAACGAACAGACGGTTCAGGCTCTGACCGAGGGTCAGCTTTTTCTTCTCCTCTTCAGCACGCAGTGCGGCTTCGGTCCACTCTTCACGCGGACGTTCCCAGGTAAAGAACCAGACGAAGGTCAGCATCAGGGCGCACAGCACCGAGAATACCAGGCTGGCATAGAAGAAGGAGATGGCGTTGTCTTTACCGAAGTGGGTTAACAAAATACCCGGCAGGAACGAGGCCAGAATCGCCGACATCTGCGCCATGGAGATACGCGCGCCGGAAAATTTGGTTTTCTGTTTAAAGTCGTCGGTCATCTCCGGTACCAGCGTTTCGTACGGTACCAGGATCATGGTGTAGACGATATCAAAGATCAGATAGGTCAGCAGGTAGTACCAGAAGCCCATATCCCCGACCCACATCAGCGAGTAGCTGAAGACGCACGGGATGCCGAGCAGGATAAAGAACTTACGACGGCCAAAGCGTTTGCCCAGCCAGGTCGTGCCAAAGTTATCGGTCAGGAAGCCCATCAGCGGACTGACAACGGCATCCAGAACCCTTGCCGCCGCAAAGATGAAGGTGGCCTCAATCGGAGAGAGGCCGCAGAACGTGGTATAAAAATATAACAGCCAGGCAGCGGTTAGCGCTGTGGTTCCCGCCCCGAGAAAATCGCCCGATCCGTAGGCCAGATAGTTTGCGAGTCCAATTTTACGTGTTTTCATTACCGTCGACCCTGTAAGTTTCAGATGACTCCCGGTGAGCCCGGAGGGAACGGGAGTGACTACAGGGTTACAGTAAGAGTATCCCTACGCGGATACCTTTCTGTTTCTGCCATCGCCCGGCGGCAACTGGCAAAAATGCAAAGAGATTTACTACGCGCGTCACTCTTTTATAAAACAGCGTTTCTTTTGCTTCAAAAGGCGGGGTCAATTATGCGAGCCAGTCATCAGAATGAGCTGATAACTGGCGAAAAAGCGGGCGCTTAGCGGTAGTTAACGATCACCTCGTTACGCTGAACCTTCAGGGCGGGGATAAGACGGCCCCCACCGGGTACTTCCCAGATAAAGCGCAGCGGCTCGGCGGCGGGCACATTGTTGAAGGCATTGGTGCTGCCGCTGGCGCCGTTCAGTTCGGTGCAGCGCGCCTGGGAGCATAACCGCACCCGCAGCCCGGCGGGGATCGGGCCATTCAGCTCGTAGCGCCAGACCACCAGCGTCATCAAACCCGATACCGGCTGCTTCGCCGACAGCGGGCGTGACGAGGCCGCCACGCCCCGGTTGTTGAGGGTCAGGCCGATACTGCTGTCCTGCCATGCCCCCTCGCCTGCGGCCTGTGCCATCATCGGCAGCGCCAGTAACCAGAGTAATTTACGCATCATTATTGACCTCCAATGCTGGCGGTCATGCGGATGTGGCGATTGTCCGACAGCTCCATATTCGACAGAACCACCAGCTGCGTCAGGCTGCGGCGCAGGAAGCGCGACAGCAGCGGACGCAACGCGTGATTGACCAGCAGCACCGGCGGTGCGCCGAGCATCTCCTGACGCTGCAACGCCTCCTGGGTTTGCGCCAGCAGACGATCCGCCAGCCCCGGCTCCAGCCCGCCGCCGCCCTGCAACGCCTGCAGCAGCAGACGCTCAAGCGGCGTGTCGAGCCCAATCACCTGCACTTCGCCGTTGCCCGGGAACCACTGCTGGGTGATAGCGCGGCCCAGCGCCACGCGCACCACCGCCGTCAGCTCGTGCGGATCGTTTTGCAGCGGCGCATGCTCGGCCAGGGTTTCCAGAATGGTACGCATATCGCGGATCGGCACTTTCTCGTCGAGCAGGTTCTGCAGCACCTTGTGCAGCGTGGTCAGGGTCAGCACGCCCGGTACCAGATCTTCGGTGAGCTTCGGCATCTCCTGGGTCACGCGATCGAGCAGCTGCTGCGCCTCCTGGCGACCAAACAGCTCCGCCGAGAACTGGCCAATAATATGGTTCAGGTGGGTGGCGACCACGGTACTGGCTTCCACCACGGTATACCCCTGGATCTGCGCCTGCTCTTTCAGGGCACTTTCGATCCAGATGGCCGCCAGGCCAAAGGCCGGGTCGATCGTTTGTTCACCCGGCAGCGTCCCCGCCGCGGTACCCGGGTTAATCGCCAGCCAGCGTCCCGGATAGGCATCACCGCTGCCAATCTCCACCCCTTTCATCAGGATGCGGTAGCGCGCCGGCGGCAGATCCATATTGTCGCGGATATGCACCACCGGCGGCAGGAAGCCCATGTCCTGAGCAAACTTTTTACGGATACTGCGGATACGCCCCAGCAGCTCGCCGTCCTGTTGGGAATCGACCATCGGGATCAGGCGGTAGCCCACTTCCATCCCCAGGGAATCTTCCAGCTGGACGTCATTCCAGGTGGCTTCCACCGCCTGGGCGTTTTCCGGCATTTTAATCGGTGCAGGCTCGGCTTTCGGTTTGATTTCGCGCCCACGCAGCCACCAGGCCAGCCCCAACAGCGCAGCCGTGAACAGCAGGAAGACGAAGTTCGGCATGCCCGGGACCAGGCCCAGCAGCCCCAGTACCGCCGCAGAGAGCATCAGCACGTTCGGGTTGGTGAACAGCTGGCTCACCATCTGCTCACCGACGTCCTGATCGGTGGCGACGCGGGTCACGATCACACCGGCCGCGGTGGAGATCACCAGCGCCGGGATCTGGGCGACAAGGCCGTCACCGATGGTCAGCAGTGTATAGCTTTCTGCCGCATGGCCCATGTCCATCCCGTGTTGCAGTACCCCGACCAGCAGGCCGCCCACCACGTTGATGACCATGATCAGAATACCGGCGATGGCATCGCCGCGAACGAACTTACTCGCACCGTCCATCGAGCCGTAGAAGTCGGCTTCCTGGGTCACTTCTGAACGACGTTTTTTCGCTTCATCTTCGCCAATCAGCCCGGCGTTGAGATCGGCGTCAATTGCCATCTGTTTGCCCGGCATCCCGTCCAGTACGAAACGCGCGCCCACTTCGGCGATACGTCCCGCACCTTTGGTGATAACCATAAAGTTGATGATCACGAGGATGATAAACACCACGATACCGATGGCGAAGTTACCGCCCACCAGGAAGTGGCCGAAGGCCTCAACCACCTTACCTGCCGCCGCGCCGCCGGTATGGCCGTCCATCAGGATGATACGGGTGGAGGCCACGTTCAGCGCCAGGCGCAGCAGCGTGGTGAACAGCAGAATGGTCGGGAACGCAGCGAACTCGAGGGTACGCTGGGTGAACATCGCCACCAGCAGCACCATGATCGAGAGCGCAATGTTGAAGGTGAAAAGCAGATCGAGGATGAATGCCGGGAGCGGCAACACCATCATCGACAGAATTAGCAGGATGAGGATCGGCCCGGCCATGATCTGCCATTGGGTCGATTTCAGGTTGCCGGGGAGGCGCAACATTGCCACCAGATTAGCCATCAGAGTCCTTCTCGTTCATAAAATCCAGCGCTGCAGGCACCGGGAGATTCTCAGGTTTCACAGGCCGTTGACCACCGGCCAGACGCCAGCGTTTCAACTGCCACACCCACGCCAGCACTTCCGCTACAGCGGCATACAGCTGGCCTGGGATTTGTTGTCCAATTTCCGCATGACGGTAGAGCGCACGCGCCAGCGGCGGGGCTTCCAGCATCGGAATGCGGTTTTCATTACCAATTTCGCGAATACGCAGGGCAATCAGCCCGGCCCCTTTCGCCACGACCTTCGGCGCGCTCATTTTGTCTTCGTCATACTGCAGTGCCACGGAGTAGTGGGTCGGGTTGGTGACGATGACATCCGCTTTCGGCACATCTTCCATCATCCGGCGACGGGCAGCGGCACGCTGCATCTGGCGGATACGCCCTTTAACGTGCGGGTCGCCTTCCATCTGCTTGTATTCATCGCGGATGTCCTGACGGGACATGCGCAGTTTTTTCATATGGCTGTAAATCTGGAAGAAGACGTCAAACCCCACCATCGGGATAATCGCCAGCACCACCAGCAGCGAACAGAGCCCCACCAGGTTGAGCGCGTTGCGCATCGCAGTGAAGGGGGATTCGCTGATCAGGCGCATCATCTCCGGCCAGTTGTGCCAGATAAAAAATCCAGCCACGCTGCCCATCAGGGCGGCCTTCATCAAGGCTTTCAGCAGTTCAGCGGCGGTCTGCGCGGAGAACATTCGCGCGATGCCGGGCAGCGGGTTGAGTTTAGAAAATTTAAACTGTAGCGACTTACCGCTAAACACCAGCCCGCCCAGCATCACCGGCGAGACAATCGCCACCAGCACCACCCCGGTAATTAACGGCAGTAGCGCGACCATCGCGCTTTTGATCAGCAGGATAATCTGGCTGAGGATCAGGTTCGGGTCGTTAACCATGCTGTGATCGAAGCGCAACCCGGCCGAGAGCATACCGGCCAGCCTGCGGGCAAGGGATTCCCCGCCGATCCAGATAATGCACACGCCCACTAACAAAATCAGCAGGGAGGTGAGTTCCTTGGATCGGGGTATCTGCCCTTCCTCACGCGCTTTTTCAAGTCGGTGGGGTGTGGGGGCTTCTGTTTTGTCGTCGCTGTCTTCTGCCACGGCAAGCATCTCGCAGGTAGAGGTCTGGACGCTATGATGCCAAAGCGGGGGCTGAACAATGGGTTAATTAGCGGCGATAAATGGGCTGATTTAGGGCTTTCGGTTGTGATCTGGGGTATCGGGGACTTGCAACGAGTAAATGAAGGGAATAAAAAACGCCACCTTTGCAGGTGGCATTTCTGCCGGGTGGCGCTGCGCTTACCCGGCCTACAACATCGTAGGCCTGTGCAAGCGCAGCGCCGCCAGGGTATCAGAACCCTAAGCTGTCCAGCAGGTCGTCGACCTGGTCCTGGCTTGCCACGACACCGGCTTTGGTGGTGTCGAGCTGCGGGCCATTCAACAGGCTGTCGTTCTCGCGCTGCGGACGTGCGGAAGGTTCCGGCATGTTCTCCAGCAGCACCATCAACAGCTGACGCTCAATCTCCTGGATCACATCCATCATGCGCTTGATCACCTGACCGGTAAGGTCCTGGAAATCCTGCGCCATCATGATCTCCAGCAGCTGGGCGTTGGTGAAGCTGGTGTGTCCCGGTACGTCACCCAGGTACTGGCGGGTGTCGGTGACCAGTTCGCGGGCGTCGGACAGTTCGATTGGATTTTCGAACCACTCATCCCAGCGTTTGGTCAGCGCTTTCGCGCCCTTTTCCATCTCATCCTGATGCGGTTGCGACGCTTCAACACTGTTCAGCGCACGCTCAGCCGCCTGGGCAGTCATTTGCACAACGTAATCAAGACGGTCACGGGCGTCAGGAATCGCTTCCGCCGCCTCTGCAATCGCCTGATCCAGTCCCAGCTCACGCAGGCTGTCGCGCAGCATGCGCGTCAGACTGCCGATCCGGGCAATTATGTCGCCGGGTGAATGCTCATCCGTGGGTTTAATCGAAGGCTGCATCATCTCCCGTACCTCACATGCCGAGTTTCTCGAAGATCTTACCGAGTTTTTCTTCCAAAGTTGCAGCGGTGAATGGCTTCACCACATACCCGCTTGCGCCAGCCTGGGCTGCAGCAATAATGTTCTCTTTCTTCGCTTCGGCCGTTACCATCAGCACAGGCATAGAGGCCATCGCAGCATTCGCACGAATGGTTTTCAGCAGTTCCAGACCATCCATGTTCGGCATGTTCCAGTCGGAAATGACAAAACCAAAGCCGCCGGCATTCAGTTTGTTCAATGCATCGACACCGTCTTCTGCTTCTTCAACATTATTAAATCCCAGCTCTTTCAGCAGGTTGCGCACGATGCGACGCATGGTGGAAAAGTCATCCACAACCAAAAACTTGAGCTCTTTGTCCGCCATAAAACTACACTCCTCGTTAAATACGTATTGCCTGTCCGGCACTGATTTTTGCCAGCATCTGCTGACTAACCTGACTGAGATCGACCACTTCGCTGACGCCACCCATATTGATGGCCTCGCGCGGCATGCCGAACACAACACAACTTGCTTCATTCTGCGCGATGGTCCAGGCGCCAGCCTGGTGCATCGCAAGCATTCCGGCGGCTCCGTCGTTGCCCATCCCCGTCAGGATCACCCCAACGGCGTTGCGCCCCGCGTGTTTCGCCACCGAATGAAACAGCACATCCACCGACGGACGGTGCCGGTTAACCGGCGGCCCGTCATGAATTTTGATTTGATAGTTCGCACCGCTGCGCGCCAGCTCCATATGCTTGTCTCCCGGGGCAATATAGGCATGCCCCGGCAGAACGCGCTCGCCATCTTCCGCCTCTTTCACGCTGATCTGACACAGCTTGTTCAGACGCTCGGCGAAGGAGCGGGTAAAGCCTGGCGGCATGTGCTGGGTAATAAGAATACCGGGGCTTGAGAGCGGCAATGGCTGGAGTACATGGCGAATTGCCTCTGTTCCCCCGGTCGACGCCCCGATCGCCAGCAGTTTTTCCGAGCTCAGCAGCGGGCCCGCCTTCAGGGTGACCGGTGCGGCCATCGGCTTGTGCATGGCCACCTGCGCCCGCGCGGCGGTACGAATTTTTTCCGCGATCATCTCGCTGTACGCCAGCATGCCTTCACGGATGCCGAGCTGGGGTTTGGTGACAAAATCCACCGCCCCCAGCTCCAGCGCCCGCAGGGTGATCTCGGAACCTTTGCCGGTCAGTGAAGAGACCATCACCACTGGCATCGGCCGCAGACGCATTAACTTCTCGAGAAAGTCGATGCCGTCCATGCGCGGCATTTCGACGTCGAGGGTCAGCACGTCGGGGTTATATTTTTTGATTAAATCCCGGGCTACTAACGGATCGGGGGCCGTCGCCACCATCTCCATGTCGCTGTGGCTGTTGATAATCTCGGTCATGATCTGGCGCATTAACGCCGAATCATCAACTGACAAGACCCTGATTTTACTCATGCTTTATCCTTACTCAGCGCATATACCGTCTGCCCACGCAGGCTGAATTCGCGCACGAGATTGCTGAAATTCTCCGAGTGCCCGGCAAACAGTAATCCGTCCGGCTTGAGCAACGGTACAAAGCGGCGCAGAATCTCCTGCTGCGTCGTTTTGTCGAAATAGATCATCACATTACGGCAGAAAATGGCGTCAAACGGCCCCGCCACGTTGTACTGCTTCTCCAGCAGATTGACCATGGAGAACTCCACCGCATTCGCCAGTTCGCTGCGCACCCGCACCAGCCCGTCGTGCGGACCGGTGCCGCGCATGAAATAGCGCTGAAGCTGCTGTGGCGACAGGGTTTTCAGCTCGTCCTGACGATAGATACCGCTCTGCGCCTTTTGCAGCACTTCGGTATCAATATCACTGGCGAACACCTTCCAGCGTCCCGGCGCGGTACCCAGGGTATCGGCCAGGGTGATGGCGAGCGAGTAAGGCTCTTCCCCGGTCGAGGCTGCCGCACTCCACACGCGATACTCGCCGCCGCTGCGGCGACGCGCATGGTCCGCCAGCACCGGGAAGTGGTGTGCTTCCCGGAAAAAGGCGGTCAGGTTAGTGGTCAGCGAGTTGATAAACGCCTGCCACTCCGCGCTGTTCGGGTTCGCTTCCAGCATGCCCAGGTAGCGACCAAAATCATCCAGCTCGAGCGTCCGCAAGCGACGCACAAGACGGTTGTAGACCATGTCCCGCTTGTGATCGGCAAGCACGATCCCCGCGCGCTGGTAGATTAACTGACATATCCGACGGAAATGCGCATCGGACAGCGCGAGGCGCTGTGTCATCTGTAACAATAATGACGATTGCCCTGAGGGCAGTGGTGATGTCATAGCGCCTTCTTAATCACGTTCAGGTTCCGACTGGAACGGCCTGCGACCGCCCGACTTCTGTAACTGTTTCACTACGTTCATTCACATTAAATACCGCGACCAGCGAGGTCAGATGATCCGCCTGGCCGGCTAACTGGTCGGTGGCGGCCGCGGCTTCTTCTACCAGCGCGGCGTTCTGCTGCGTCACCTGATCCATCTGGCTGACGGCCAGCGCCACCTGCTCAATACCACGACGCTGTTCATCAGATGCCGAGGCGATTTCGCCCATGATGTCGTTGACCTGGGTGACCGAACTGACAATCTCGGTCATGGTTTTCGCGGCGGTATCCACCAGCTCTGACCCCTGCTGCACCCGCGATACCGACTCTTCAATCAGCACCTTGATCTCTTTCGCCGCGTTGGCGCTACGGCTTGCCAGGTTACGTACTTCACCTGCCACCACCGCAAAGCCACGCCCCTGCTCGCCCGCGCGGGCCGCTTCAACCGCGGCGTTCAGCGCCAGAATATTGGTCTGGAACGCGATGCCGTCGATGACGCTGATGATGTCGCCAATCTTCTGCGAACTGGTGGCGATCTCATTCATGGTGTTCGCCACGCGGGAAGCCTGATCGCCCCCCTTCTTCGCCGTCTGCGCCGCGCTCTTCGCCAGACCGGAGGCCTGACGGGCGTTGTCGGCGTTCTGCCCGACGGTGGCGGTCAACTGTTCCATGCTGGCCGCCGTTTGCGCCAGCGAGGCAGCCTGCTGCTCGGTGCGCGACGAGAGATCGTTATTGCCTTCGGCAATTTCGGCGATCCCGGTGTGCATGGCATAACTGCCCTGACGCACCTCGGTCACCGTTTCACGCAGCGAGCCCTGCATCGCTTTCAGGCTGGCGAAAATGGCCGAAATTTCGTTTTTACCGTACACCGCCACCGGCCGCGCCAGATCGCCCTTTGCAATGCTGTCGAAGTGGCTGCTGATGATCGCCAGCGGCTGGACGATCATCCGGCGTGACCACCACAGCGCGGCGCTGGTCAGCAGGGCCGCCAGCACAATCATGGTGACGAAGACCACGCCCGACATGTGATAGCTGGTGCGGCTGTCATTACCTGCCGCCTGCACAAACAGGTTAATCTCCTGCTGCCAGGCATCGGTGCTGGCGTCAAATGCCGCCTGCGACTCCTGCACCGGCGCGGTGAGGAAATCCGACAGCTGGTTGTTTTCCAGCCAGGTTGCCTGATGATCCAGATCGCTATACCACTGGCTGAACGCACCCTGCATTGCTTTTTTCAGCTCGCTGTCTTTCGCGCTAATTGCCGCCTGTTCATTAAACGTCTTGAACAGATCGCCGGCCTGTTTCAGGCTGCTGCGCGCGGTGGTCATCAGCGCCTTAATGTCATCGGGCGGATAGCTCAGCGCGGTCAGGGTGCCCGCTTTATTCAGCGCCGTGCTGGCCTGCAGCAGTACGGCGCGGCTCTGGGTAAGCAGCGCGCGTTGCTGATTGCTGCTCTGCATCTCCTGCAAGTTCTGATAACCATCGCGAAAAGCCCAAAACGACAAGCCGTTACTGCCAACCTGCAACACCCCACAAAGAATCAAAATCAAAAACAGGGTGGTCGAGATACGAATACGATTTAACATCCACGCTCCCATTTAGCGGCCAGCAGCCGCGATTTAACGTTCGATCAAAATGTTTCCCAGTTCTCATCTTTCCCGGTAGTCAGCGCACGTACCTGAGCCGGTGCATTGACCGGCGCTGCCGGTTGCTGGCTGGCACGCGATGACACCGTTTTTCCAGGTGCAGAAGTAAGTCGAAACGCCGAAACGGCCATCTTCAGACGGCTCGCCTGCTCTTCCAGTTGCGCCGCAGCGGTAGCGGACTCCTGAACCAGCGCGGCGTTTTGTTGTGTAACACGATCCATTTCCGATACCGCCAGGGCGACCTGGTCGATACCACGACTCTGCTCATCAGAGGCCGAGGCGATTTCACCCATGATGTCGGTCACGCGCGTTACCGCGTTAACGATGTCATTCATGGTTTCTCCCGCGCTTTCCACCAGCACCGAGCCGGTATCCACGCGCGCGACAGAATCTTCAATCAGGGCTTTGATCTCTTTGGCGGCATTGGCGCTGCGGCTGGCGAGGTTACGGACTTCCCCGGCTACCACTGCAAAACCACGCCCCTGCTCGCCGGCACGGGCGGCTTCCACCGCGGCGTTCAGCGCCAGGATGTTGGTCTGGAAGGCGATGCCGTCGATCACGCTGATGATGTCAGCGATCTTCTTCGAGCTGCCGGCGATGTCGTGCATGGTTTTCACCACGCCGTCCACCACCTTGCCGCCTTTCTGAGCGGTTTCCGAAGCGCTGTTTGCCAGCTGTGATGCCTGGCGGGCGTTGTCGGCATTCTGCTTCACGGTGGCGGTTAACTGCTCCATGCTGGCCGCGGTCTCTTCCAGCGCCGACGCCTGCTGCTCGGTGCGGGAGGAGAGATCGTTGTTCCCCATCGCGATTTCGCTGGTGCTGGTGTAGATGGCATCCGAGCCCTGGCGCACGTTGGCGACCGTCTCGCTCAGGGAGCGCTGCATATGGTCAACGGTGACCGCCAGCTGGGTGATCTCACTGCGTCCGGCAATCGCCAGGGTATGGGTCAGATCGCCGCTGGCAATCTGACGAATGTGCTCAATTACGCGGTTTAACGGGTTAAGCAGGGTATGACGGATGCCGTACCAGACCCCCACCAGCACGATCGCCAGCGCCAGAGCGAGGATCCCCATCTGCCATTTGGCGAAGGTGTAATCCGCCACGCTGGCGTTGAACGCCTCCTGGTTACGGGCGTCAGAGGCGGTGACATAGTCCCGCAGGGCAGTGCCCAGCGCATTCTGCTTTGACTGGGTCGCCTGAGCGAAATAGGCGTCCATATTGCCGCTCTCCAGGAACTGGATCAGCTCCGTCAGCGCCGCGGCGTAGTCCTGGTATTTGTCATTGATGGTCTGGCTCACCTGCTCCATCGACGGCTGCGGCGTGATGGCGCTGTAGGCCTTGAAGTGTTTGTCCGCTTCCGCCAGCGTGGTGCGGGCGCTATTGATCAGTTCAGGTTGCGGCTTAGAGGGATCCGTCGCCATACGCGCGGAGGCGCGGCTCAGGTTGATGCGCGTTTGCAGCATGTAATCCCAGGTGGAGGTGATTTCGCTTTGTTGAACGCGGAATTCGTTGGAAACCGCAAAACTGTCCTGGTTAGCTTTAATAGAAGAGAAAAACAGACTGCCGGAAACGAGCTGCAACAGAGCAAAGACAGCCAGCACCAACATCAGCATTGTGACAACGCGCATACGGTTCAACATACAACACCTTCTCATAGATTTGTTCTCGGTGTTATCGGCACAACTGACAGGAACTTTACATTTGCGAAAGGGAAAAGCGTGGCTCAGAAGGCGACGTCAACGACCAGGGTGTCGCTGTAGTTACCTGCGGGAGGGGTGGTCTGATTAGTCAGGACGCGGGCGGTGTAGTTATAGCTGCGTAACAGCCCGTCGGCGCTCACCTGTGAAGAAGCACCGCTGGACCAGCGTTCGCTGCCGCTGCTGCCCCAGCGATTGGCAGTGGCTTCTTTATAGATCTCATAGCTCATTCGGTTGTTGCCGCTGGCCATCCGCCGCACGTTATTGCTGGCGTTGGCACCGTTATTAATGCCGATGGTGTAGACGCTGCCCTTGGTGCAGGTGACCGAGATGGCCTGGGAGACGGTCGGGAAGTTCTGCACCAGCGGCGCGCTGTTGAAGTTGACGTTGGGGGTGGTCATGGCGCTGCAGTCGTTGGTCACCGTCATGTTGAGGGTAATGCTGACCGGCGCGGTGCCGGTTTGCGGGGTGGTACAGAGCCCCAGCACACCCAGCGAGCAGACGCTGTAGCTCACGTTGAAATTAAGGGTCACCTGATAGGGCCCGGCGCTGACGTTCTGCCCGGCGACGGTGCGAAAATAGAGCGGAATGTTGTACTGCTTTGAGCCGAGCAGGCCCAGCAGGGAGGCACCGCTCCAGGTGTAGGCTTTGCCGATCAGCACTTCGCTGCTGCTGTTGCACGTGGTCTGGCCGCACAGGCGGGTGGGGATCACGTCGGTGATGGTGGCGTTATCGGTGCGCTTCATCGTCCCGCGACTGCTGGCGGCAATCGTGGCCCCGGTGAAGTTAAGCGTTACCGAATCGTTGGTCAGCAGGTTGAGCACCGCATCGCAGTTCACCACCAGCGTGCCGGTGGTGGCCACTTCATTGCTGCCGCTCAGGGCAAAGGAGGTGACGCTGCCAAAGCTGGCATTGACGGTGCTGACCCGGCACGCCCCCCAGCTGGTTGCCGAAAAGAGCATCAGCATGACCAGCAGCAGCAGGCGTTTCATGGTGCCACCCGGCAGGTCAGCGGCCCGTAGGTTTGTAGCTTATGCTCCGGATTCGCCGCAAGGGTCAGGGTGACGTGGCAATCTTTGCCTTCCGGGGTGATGACCTCGAGCGGGTTGACGTCCGCCAGATCTTCCAGCCAGGCGATCCCGTCATAGCCGACAACGACCGGCTCCCGCCCCTGACGTCGCACCTGGCTGCCGAGCGGGATCGCCTCCCCTGCCCCGTCGTGGAGGATCACGCTGGCGACCCGCTCCTGCTCCATCGGGAAATCGACCAGATAGCCGCTGTTGCGCCGCAGGGCAACCCGGCGCTCGGTCTCCTTCAGGCGGGTGTCGGCGGGTAAATTGAGGGTATTGATGCTGTAGCTGGCCGGGTAGTAGGCCGAGACGCCGCTGATCAGCAGATAACCGTTGCGGTTGGTTTTGCCCACCGGCTGGTTTTCATAGCTGACCGGTACGTCCGGCTGCCCGTCGGTGCTGACCACCACGAAGGCGTCGTTGATTTTGTTGGCGGCAAACAGCTCGCCGTCCATCAACACCACCGCGCCCATCGCCTCGCCCCACCAGGTCATCATGTCGCGATCGCCGTAGCCGCCGCCCTGCAGCTCAATGTTGTTATTCCGCCAGCCCAGGGTGGCCTGCTGATAGTTGCTGGCCTGCGACTGGCGCGCCCACGCCATATTCCAGCTGAAACCGCCGTCGGTGGGCATCGAGTGGTTATAGTTGAGGCGCTGGGTACTGCCGGCATCCGGGGTGTTCTCCAGGGTCACGGCGGCGCTGTCACGTTCCCCCAGCGGGATCTGCAGCGACAGGGCCACCGTCCAGTCGCCCTGCTGCTGGTCCCGGCTGGCGGCAAGATAAATACTGCTGCTGCCCCACAGGTTACGGCTCCAGGAGAGGTTCAGCAGCTCGGTTTTCTTATCGTCGAAACTCTGCACGCCGATCCACGCCGCGCCGATATTGCCGTAATCGCCGAGGTTAAAGGTCAGTGAATATTGATCGGTATTGCGGCTCAGGCTGGCGATGGGCTGGTCGTGTTCATCGTAGACGGTGGGCTGATCGTAGAGGGCGAGGTTGCCGAAGCCGCGATCGCGGCGGCTGTGCTGGGTGGCAATGCTGAAGGCGCTGGTGCTGTACTGGTAGCCCCAGTTGACCTGCCCCCCGGTATCGCCGCGCATCTTGCTCTGGGTCCACGCGCTGTTTACCACCCCAAAGCGCCCGAGCTTAACGATGGTCCCGGCCCCGCCCAGCGCCAGCTCCTCGGCCCCTTCGACGTGCCCTTCCAGCGTCAGCCAGTCGGTGAGGCCGTAGCGATACGAGCCGCTGCCTGCCGCCGGGCCGTAGTCAAAATTATCGATGCCATAGTTGCGCCGCAGGCTGCCGAGGGTCATGGCCCCGTCGCTGAGCCCCTGGCGGAGCAGATCGCTGGTGACGTAGAACGGCATGGTGGTACTCACCTGGCGACCCAGCGCATCGGTGGTGACCAGCACTGCATCCCCGGCACCGTTGATGTAAGGCAGATTGGTGAGGGTGAACGGCCCCGGCTGCAAACGGGTGGAGCCCGCCCGGTAGCCGTTGACGAACAGATCCACCGAGGTGGGGACCGCCGCCTCACCGGAGAATTCGGGTAGCGGCCAGGTAACGAGGTCCGGGCGCAGGGAGAAATCACGACCGTAGCTGATGCCGCCCATGCGCACGCTGCTGCTCCAGCTCAGGGCATCGCTGATCACATCCCCGGCGGTCCAGGTGGTGGCGTCTTCTTCATCGGTGATCGTCAGGGTGGTGTCATAGCGCACGTACCCCTCCTCCTGACCGCTGCCGCCTGACAGGTTTTTGCGCACGTAGCCGGTGGAGGATAACGATCCCCGGTCGTCAAAATAGCGAAACTCATGCCACAGGGAGGCCTGGCCGCCGCTGTGTTCGGTGTGGTTGGTGTAGAAGTCGTAGTTGAGCAGCGCCCCCTTGCCAAAATGGGGGGTGCTGCGCGCCATCTGGCCGCTAAAGGGGGTGACGCGCGCGCCGATCCACTCCCGCGGCACGCTGAGCAGCAGCCGCTGCCCGGTGCTGTCGTACTCGGTACGCACGTCCGCCATGCGGCTGACGTTCACCTCTCCCGGCGGGACATGCTCGGCGGGCAAACCGGCGCGGCGCAGGTCGGCGCTGGCGACCAGATACTCCTCCTGCCGCCGGGTGACGGGCACCACCAGCCCAGTATCGTAGTGGTTAACGATCAGCGCCAGCTGGAACACCGCCTCGCCATTCACCGACTGCGGCACCGGCGGGGGCGGCAGCATATCGTCACCGGGATCGGCCCAGCTTGCGGAACTGACGCAGAGCAGGATTAGCATCGACGGCTTCAGTTGACGGGGGCCGACTGCCATTGCGTATCCCGGGCATTAATTTGCGCACGCATCTGACCCGGCTGGTCGATCCCTGACGGTAGCGGCCAGCTGCGGGCACTGCCCGGTAATACGTAACCCAGCAGACCATCCGCGAGGGTACGATTCTGTCCCCCCTGTTGCAGGGTGACCTGACTGAGGCGAACATGCACATCGCCCTGGTTGCGGACCTGCAGGGCCGGGCGGCCGTTCTCGCGGATCACCCGCCAGTTGAGATCCCGCGTTTCGACCAGGGCATGGTGCGCGCCGTCCTTAATGGTGGCGATCCCCTGCCCGTAGACAAACAGCGGAATCGAGTAGCGCATCTGTAATTTTAACCCCATCTGCGGGGTCTCCTTATCCTGCGGCTGGGGGATCTCATCCACGATGATGCGGTAGGCTTGCTCGACTCCGGCCGGCACTTCGCTCTGTTTGATCAGGCGGATTAACTGCTTGCTGCCCTTGCCGATGGTGACAATCGGCGGGCTGGCCACCACCTCCTGCTGGGCGGTATAGCGTTCCAGCCCGTTCTCCTGCCGCCAGCGCACAATCCGCACCTGCATGGTGGTGGCGCTGTTGCCCTGGTTCTGCACCCACAGCTCCGTGGCTTTGGTATCCGCCGACAGCCACGGGTCAATGGGCCACAGCAGAATGGTGGCCGCCCCGTGGGCGGTGTTGAGCGTCGCCCCCAGCGCCATCAGCAGGCAGAGCGTGCGAGTTCCTGGAAATGCCTTCATCGTCCTTCTCCCTTTATCACCACGACAGGGTCACGGTGAGTTGATCGGAATAATTTCCGGCCGGGCTGAAGCCGGTCAGAAGCGCCACACCAAAGAGCGGTAGCGCAATGTTGTTGCTGTTGGTGTAAGCCACCGACACCGCCTGGTTAACCCCGATCTCACTGTTGGCCGCCAGAGAGCTGCTGCTGTACAGGCGGTACGGCACCTGACTGGTCCCCCCGGCCCGCTGCATATTGCGCACCGAGGTATAGTGCTGGCCGCCGTCGATGCTCATGCTCAGCGCCACGCCGGGCGTACAGGCAATGGACAGGGAACCGTTCGGCACAAAGCTGGTGTTCACCGATCCCCGCTCCACCCCGCTATGGGTGCCGAAGTCCAGGCTACCCAGCAGGCCACCGCTGCCTGCGGCGACGGAACAGCCGGGGGTGATAGTGGCGCTCACCTGAAAGGATTGCGTCGTCACCGCCTCGCCGTTTCCTGCCGCAAGCAGCAGCATGCTCAGGCCAAAAAGAGCGCGCAGTTTTCCCTCTCCCCGGTGATGGAGCTTTTGGTTTTTCACGCTCATTAAAACGTGCTGGCGCTAATAGGTGACGCTGACGTTGATGGTGTCGGTGTAGGTGCCGGGCACCACGGTGACGCTGTTACCCCCGCCGGTGATGCGGCCGTACAGCGTGTAGCTGTCGACACCCCCGGCGGTAGAGGTCACCGGCAGCGGTGCGTTGTTGGCAATGATATTGTTAAACCCGCCGTCGCTGAACAGGCTGTAGGCCACGCCCTGGCTGGTATTGGCGGTATTCACCAGATAACGCGCAGGGGTGCCCGGCGTGCCGACCACGGTGCCGGGCGCCGTAGAGTTGGTATTGCCGGTGATCGCCACCGTATAGCTGGCGGTGGTGCATTGAATGGTGAAGGTGTTACCGCCGCTGGCCCCGGTCAACTGGGTAGTCAGCGTGGAGAAGGTCGCCGGATGGGTACCGAAGTCAAGAGTACCGAAGTTAATGCCGTCCTGCGTCGGCGAGCCGTTGATCAGACAACCGTTGGTCAACGTCAGGGTCGCGCCAATGGTGCCGCTGCTGGTAACAGCCTGACTATTGCTGGCGGCCATCGCCAGAACGCTACCGGTAAACAGCATCAGGAGCTTTTTATTCATTTTCCACCCTCCAGAAAATGTCACTTGGGGTTATCATTTTTTGATAACACTCAGTCTGTTAGCACCCATCATGCTGTTGCCCGGGTGGTTATTGTGAAATTTAGTTTAAGGTTTCGTTCTCAACCACTTTTCACCCCCTGACTCATACTTTTACCGTATTGACACCTATTTACAAATAAAAACAATCAGATAAGAAATGTCATCTGCCGCGTTTTCAGCATGAACGAAAGATATATTGGTTGAAATGTGATCTGAGTCACAATATATCGCCACGAAGTTATTAACAAAACTAATAAATATTAAAAAAATATTGAAATACCCGCTTTTTTACTTCAATTTAGGTTATGAATCATTCATGCGCTGAATAATAAAAATTAGATACATCAGCTGATTAATTTCATCTTTCTGTTAATGAGGTACTTTGGTGGCAAGTGCAAACCGACTCACGATCTTCATCGTGGTCTTTATGCTGGCGGGCATTCTGTCCGGGGCAGTCATTCATGAGTATGCGTCTGCCGACGCAATCGCAGCCTGGTCAGACAATATCACTTTACTGACCGACATCTTTTTACGCCTGATTAAAATGGTCATTGCGCCGCTGGTGTTCAGCACCCTAACGGTAGGGATTATGCGTCTGGGCGAGACCGCCACTATCGGCCGCGTAGGCGGTAAAGCGATGGTCTGGTTTATCAGCTCCTCGGTGCTTTCCATCCTGGTCGGGCTGTTTATCGTCACCCTGTTACATCCGGGCAGCGGCCTGGATCTGGCCATTCCGGCCGGGACGGTGGAGACCGGGCTGGCGACCAGCGGGATGTCGCTGAAAGGCTTTCTTTCCCACACCATCCCCACCAGCATTGCCGGGGCGATGGCCAATAACGAGATCCTGCAGATTGTGGTGTTCTCGATGTTCTTCGGCATTGGCGGCGCGTCGCTGGGGGAGAAATTTAATGCTCCGCTGGTGGCCGCGCTGGATGTGGTCTCCCACATTATGCTGAAAGTGACCGGCTACGTGATGTACGTTGCGCCGCTGGCGATATTCGCCGCCATCTCCTCGGTGATTGCCACCCAGGGGCTGGGAATTTTGCTTAACTACGCTTCGTTTATCGGCGGCTACTATCTGGCGATCGTCCTCACCTGTCTGGTGCTGGTGGCGGTGGGGTATATGGTGCTGAAAAACGAGATCTTCCGCCTGGTGGGCATGCTGAAAGATCCGGTGCTGGTGGCCTTTACCACCAGCAGCTCCGAAGCGGCCTATCCGAAAACCCTGGAGCAGCTGACCCGCTTTGGCTGCTCGCGCAATATCGTCTCCTTTGTGCTGCCGATTGGGTATTCGTTTAACCTGGTGGGGTCGATGGTCTACTGCTCGTTTGCCTCGATGTTTATCGCCCAGGCGTACAATATTCAGCTGACGTTTTCGGAAATCACGGTGCTGATGTTGACCCTGATGCTGGCCTCAAAAGGCATTGCCGGGGTACCGCGCTCGGCGCTGGTGGTGCTGGCCGCGACGATCCCGAGCTTCCATATTCCGGTGGCGGGGATTTTGCTGTTAATGGGAATCGATCACTTCCTGGATATGGGACGTTCAGCGATTAACGTTTTGGGGAACGGCGTGGCGACGGCGATGCTGGCGCAGAATGAGGGGCTGCTGGAGGATGAGCCGGTGCTAGTTGCGCAGCAGTGCACGGTGCGGCAATAAAACGCCGGGTGGCGGCTACGCCTTACCCGGCCTACAAAACCAATCGCATGCAGGATCCGTAGGCCCGGCAAGCGCAGCGCCGCCGGGCGTTGCCGCATCAGGCACGGTGCGGCAATAAAAAAGCCGGGTGGCGGCTTCGCCTTACCCGGCCTACAGACGAATGCGGTCTGATGCCCTCACCCCGACCCTCTCCCACAGGGAGAGGGAGCAAACACTAAAAACGGCAACATAGCTGCCGTTTTGCGTTTACTTAGGCTACATGACTCGCCGCCACGTCCAGCAACGCCATCTCGTCGCTGTTCAGCAGCTTCTCGATATTCACCAGAATCAGCATACGGTCACCGAGCGCGCCCAGACCGGTCAGGTATTCGGTCGACAGCGTAACGGCAAATTCCGGTGCCGGGCGGATCTGCTCGGCGGTCAGGGACAGCACGTCAGATACCCCGTCAACCACGATCCCGACCACGCGCTGGCCAAGATTGAGCACGATCACCACGGTGTTGTCATCATACTCGACGTCGCCCTGGCTGAACTTCACGCGCAGGTCAACGATAGGCACGATAACGCCACGCAGGTTGGTCACGCCTTTGATGAAATCTGGCGTGTTGGCAATGCGGGTCACCTGATCATAGCCACGGATTTCCTGCACTTTCAGAATATCGATACCGTATTCTTCGTCACCTAAAGTGAAAACCAGGAATTCCTGCCCTGATGGCTCGCCGGCCAGCTTGGTTACATTACTCATACCGGTCATTTTTTTACCTTCTTAACTGAATCAGGCGGCTGTGTGCGCCATACGTTGTTCACGATTTAATCCCTGAAGCGCCGAAACATCGACGATCAGCGCCACGCTACCATCACCGAGGATGGTGGCGGCTGAAATGCCTGGTACCTTGCGGTAGTTGCTCTCAAGGTTCTTCACCACCACCTGATGCTGACCAATCAGCTGATCGACCAGCAGGGCATAGCGACGGCCCGCGCTTTGCAGGATCACCACGATCCCCTGCGTGGCTTCGGTTTTGGCGCCGTCCACGTCGAACACTTTCCACAGCTCCACCAGCGGCAGGTATTCACCACGCACTTCCAGCACGCGCTCACCGCCCGCCAGCGGATGTAAATCTTCTTCACGCGGCTGGAGTGATTCCATCACCGCGTTCAGCGGCAGGATAAACACTTCGTCCGCCACTTTGACCGACATACCGTCGAGGATCGCCAGCGTCAGCGGCAGCAGGATACGGATGGTGGTCCCGGAACCCTGCTTCGACTTGATCTCAACGTGGCCACCCATCTCCTGGATGTTACGTTTCACCACGTCCATACCTACGCCACGGCCGGACACGTCCGTCACCTGCTCGGCGGTGGAGAAGCCCGGCGCGAAGATCAGCATGCCCACTTCTTCGTCAGTCATGTTTTCGTTGACCGCCATCCCCTGCGACATCGCTTTCGCGAGGATACGCTCACGGTTCAGGCCCGCGCCGTCGTCGGTCACTTCGATGCAGATGTTCCCGCCCTGATGCTCCGCAGAGAGGATCAGGTTGCCCACCGGGGATTTCCCTGCGGCAACGCGGTTTTCTGGCAATTCAATACCGTGATCGAGGCTGTTACGCACCAGGTGCGTTAACGGGTCGATAATGCGCTCAATCAGGCTCTTATCCAGCTCGGTGGAGCTGCCCATCAGCGTCAGTTCGATCTGCTTATTCAGCTTAGTGGCCAGGTCACGCACCAGACGCGGGAAGCGGCTGAAGACGTACTCCATCGGCATCATACGGATGGACATCACCGATTCCTGCAGGTCACGGGCGTTGCGCTGCAGCTGGCCCATGCTGGTGATCAGATCTCCGTGGTTCACCGGATCCAGCTCGTTAGAACGCTGGGCCAGCATCGACTGGGTGATCACCAGTTCGCCGACCAGGTTGATCAGCTGATCCACCTTCTCAACGGCCACGCGGATACTGGTCGATTCACTGGAGCGGGCGGCCGGTTTTTCACGTTCGCCGCGGTTTGGCGCAGCAGCTTCGCCCGGAACGGCTTTCAGTACTGGCGCAGCAGGCGCCACGGCAGGAACCGCCGGGGCGGCTTCAACGACCTCAGCCACTTCAGCAGCAGGCGCATCCGCTACCGCTTCAAAGTCGATCTGTTCAGGCTCGATCACGAAACAGAGCACCGCGACCACGTCATCTTTGCTGATGCCGCCATCGAGGGTGGCCGCCAGGGTGTCTTTGCCCTTTACCACGTTGCTCAGCGTCGCCAGATTGCTCAGTTCCTCTTCCAGCAGATTCACTTCGCTCTCTTTCAGGCCGGAGAGCACCACGCGCACGCGGTCGTCTGCGGCTGGCGCGGCGCTCGGCGCGGCGTCAACGACGCTCAGTTTCGCCGGGCTGACGGCAACGGCGGCCGTCTCGCCTTTGGCTTCCAGCGCTAACTGACGCAGGGCCTGGCAGATATATTCAAAGCTGGCAGCATCCGGCTCTTGCGAGCTTTTATAGGCATCGAGCTGTTCCTGCATAATATCTTTCGTTTCCAAAAACAGGTTAATAATGTCGGTATTGAGCTGCATCTCACCGCGTCGGGCCTCATCCAGCAGGTTCTCCATCAGATGGGTGGTCTCCTGCAGAATGGTAAAGCCAAACGTACCGGCGCCTCCTTTTATGGAGTGGGCTGCACGAAATATGGCGTTGAGCTGCTCTGAATCCGGTGCCTCAGGCACCAGGTCCAGCAGATGTTGCTCCATATCCGCCAACAGTTCGTCGGCTTCATCAAAAAACGTCTGGTAAAAATCGCTAATATCCATGCTCACGCTATCACCTCGGATTGGCTGGTGGCGATGTTGGAACGGCAGCCGAAGACACAGGGTCTGGCTGTTTTAAATCATCCAGTGACTCATTCTGGCTTTCGGCGTTTTCGTGCAGGATGGCCTGCTCCGCCTGCTTGTTGAGCACTAAGAGACTAATTCGACGGTTGATGGCATCTTCCGGCCCGCGGTCGGTCATGCGCATGGTTGCGGCCATGCCGACGACCCGCAGCACCTTGCCATCGTCCAGCCCGCCGATCACCAGCTCACGACGGGATGCGTTAGCACGATCCGCAGAGAGCTCCCAGTTGCTGTACCCTTTTTCGCCGCCGGCGTAAGGGAAGTCATCGGTGTGACCGGAAAGACTGACTCGGTTAGGGATCCCGTTTAACACCGGGGCAATCCCGCGCAGGATGTCGCGCATATAGGGTTCCACTTCGGCGCTGCCGGTTTTAAACATCGGACGGTTCTGGCTATCGATAATCTGAATGCGCAGACCCTCCTGAACAAGATCGATCTTCAGGTGCGGACGCAGGGCACGAAGCTTGGGATCCGCTTCGATCAGCTGATCCAGATCGCCACGCAGTTTCTTCAGGCGCGCCTGCTCCATGCGTTTTTTCAGCTCGTCGACGTTAGGCTCGCGTTTCACTTCACCCTGCTTTTGGGTGTAGTCATCTCCGCCGCCCGGGATCGGGCTATCGCTGTTGGAGATACGCGGACCCGTCGACACCGCCGTTGCCAGCGGGGTACGGAAATACTCTGCTATCTGAATCAGCTCTTTCGGGCTGGAGATAGAGATCAGCCACATCACCAGGAAGAACGCCATCATCGCGGTCATAAAGTCCGCATAGGCGATCTTCCAGGAGCCATGGGAGCCTCCCCCATGCCCTTTGTGCTTGCGCTTTTTGACTATGACGATGGGATGGGACTGGTTTTTCATGCGTCCTCAGTGCTCGTCTGCTGGTTTGGGTTCTTCACCGCGCGCACGTGCTCTTCGAGTTCGATGAACGACGGACGCTCGCTGGAGTACAGGGTTTTACGGCCAAACTCTACCGCGATCGGCGGAGCATAACCGTTCAGGTTGGAGAGCAGCGTGATTTTGACGCACTGCATCATTTTGGTGGTTTCAGCGCTCTTCTGGCGTAATACGGTCGCCAGTGGAGAGATAAAACCGTACGCCAGCAGGATCCCGAGGAAGGTCCCCACCATGGCGTGGGCGATCAGCGCCCCCAGCTCGGCTGCCGGACGATCCGCAGAGGCCAGAGCGTGTACAACCCCCATTACCGCCGCAACGATACCGAATGCCGGCAAGGAGTCGCCCACCATTGCCAGGCTGTTGGCCGGCACTTCTGCTTCGTTTTCGTGGGTTTCGATCTCTTCGTCCATCAGCGCTTCGATTTCGAAGGTGTTCATGTTGCCGCTGATGATCAGACGCAGATAGTCGACGATAAATTCGAGCATCATCGAATCCGCAAGGATCCGCGGATAGCTGGCGAAGATCTCGCTCTCTTTCGGATTCTCAATGTCGCGTTCCAGGGAGAACATCCCCTGTTGACGTGACTTGGCCATCAGGCGATAGAGCAGCGCCAGCAGGTCCATATACATACTTTTGGTGTATTTCGAACGGCGGAACAGTAACGGCAACGCTTTTAACGTTCCCTTGATCGCCTTGCCGTTGTTGCCAACGATAAACGCCCCTACCCCTGCACCACCGATTATGATCAGTTCGGCCGGTTGATAGAGTGCCCCAAGGTGCCCGCCGGTCATCATATAACCGCCGAAAACTGTACCGAGAACTACCAGGTAACCTAATACGATAAGCACGACATCATCCTTCCGCTAGTGACTTTAGCCAGGAGACAGAGTTCGGGAGTTTAGCCGTCCGCGGGGCAAAAAAAAGCAGCGGTAATTTCTTACCGCTGCTGGAGTCTTGCCCGTGGGGTCGGGTTAAACAGCCTGTTTGATCTGTTCATCCAGCAGTTGTGGATTACTATCGGCAACATCCCGGGAAAGTTTACGTCTTTTTACCGCGCGAGACGGTGGTTGGCACAAACTGCAGGCAAAGCTGCCAGCGGGCTGATGTGCGTGGGTGATAAAGTTACCGCTGCAGCAGTTGCAGCGAGACAACTCAAGCAATCCGCTTTCAACAAAACGCACCAGCGTCCATGCACGGGTCAGTGCCAGCAAAGGGCCCTCTTCAGGCTGCGGACACTGCTCGAGGTAAAGTTTGTACGCTTTAATCACCGCATCAACGCCGCTGCATAAGCCGGTCCTGAGCAGATACTGCCAGGCATTACAGAACATGGAAGCATGAATATTCTGCTCCCACGTCATAAACCAGTCGGTGGAGAATGGCAGCATGCCTTTTGGCGGCGGGCTACCACGTAATTCTTTGTACAGTTTGATAAGACGACCACGGCTCAGCTGTGTCTCGCTTTCAAGCATCTGCAAACGAGCACCAAGCGTAATCAGTTCCATCGCCAGTTGAATGTCACGCGCTTCCTGAACAATGCTCTTCTCACTCATGATTACGCTCTTTTCTTACGGGCTGCGTCATCAGGCTGGCTGATTTCGTTAAGCAAACGAGTAGAAAGCAAAATACCGGTGTGAACCTGCTGCAGATCGTCCACGCGGGACTCCTGAGTCAGCTGCGTCACAGTCTGGTGATTATCGAAACGGAACTGGCACACTAACTGGTTAGTTTCAGCCAGTTTAACCATCTGTGGCAGCGTTAAACCGCCAAGCGTTGTTGCCATCTCTTCCTGAATACCCAGACGGAACATTGCAGAGGCTTTGTCCTGGCTAATCAAACGTTGTGCAAGCAATAAATATGACAGGTTGATGTCATAAATGTGTTTTAGCAATTCGGATGTGTTCATTTATTCCTTCCCGAATAACACTCTATTCTTGTGCGGTAGACCGCACCCCGTGATGTCGCCGGGAAAACCCCGGTAAAAAAAGAAGAAAAGGCTAAAACGCATAGTTGAATTAAGTTTTGTATTGATGAATCACGTAAAGAAAAACAAAAATTGCTTTCTGACAGTTATCACTTCTTACAATTAACTAAGATTTTTCCTAATTCGGTGCAACTCTACCCGTCCGGTGTAGGACATACAATGCAGCCCCGCCCAAAATTTAAAATAAATGTGATCCACGTCACATAATTTAAGTGAATTAGAACCAAAAATCCATCAGTATCACTTCTAAATTGTTTACATTTTGAGCAAATAGCACCCGGATATATTCTGTATGGACGAATATTCATGCACAAGCATGAACAAACCCGGCACGTAACTTGCCGGGGGTTGACAAGTTACAACTTTGCTAAAACCCAAAACATATCTAAGATAGAAACAGCCAATTAAGTGCTTGAAATTACATGATTAAAGTCAAACTGAATCCGTAAGTATTTTCTTTCGTTTGCGCCAGGGCAAATGTTGCAGAGGGGTTAATCCCCTTGTTTTTACCGGGAATTTATATGTATGATTTCCGTTAAGAACACGGTTTTACCCCCCTCAGGAGGGTTTAGCGCTATTCATTACATAAGAATATTTAATGAATAATTATGATAAGCATCACATGTCTGTCACCTTCCCCCCTTGCGCAGGCAAAAAAATCGCGCTAAAGCTGAGGAAACGTTAATGGACAGATGCGTCCGGAGGGTAAAATGAGTTACTCCCATATCCTTGTTTCTGTTTCTGTTTCCCCCGAAAGCCATCAACTGGTCGCCAAAGCTGTCGCCATCGCCCGGCCGACCCAGGCGCGCATTACTCTGGTCACCCTGTCCGCAGAACCTGAGATGTACAATCAGCTGGCCGCCCCGATGCTGGAAGATATTCGTAACGTACTTCAGGAGGAAACCCAGCAATTTCTGGACGATCTTATTGCGCGTGCAGAATATCCCATTGCACAAACACTCTGTGCGACAGGTGAATTAAGTGAGCGAATATTTGATATATGTCAAAAGCAGAAGGTAGACCTGGTCATTTGCGGAAATCATAACCACAGTTTTTTTTCACGGGCAGCCTGTTCCGCAAAAACAATAGTTAGCAACAGTAAAGTGGATGTGCTGTTAATTCCACTCAACGCAGTTTAATACGCTGAGTGGAATATTTATCAGGCGAGTTTAGGGAATGTTGCGACCTTTTTTTGCAGGTTGCTCTCCACGCTGCGAGGAGTGATCTGGTTCAGGTCCGCAATGAAGCGCGCCTGCCAGCGATCGATATCGTTCTCGCGGATCACTTTCATCATATCCGCGTGGCGTGAGATACGCTCCGTGAGCGGCATATTCAGCGCCCGGTGCAGGGCGTTGGCGACATCGTCCCGATCGTAAGGATTGACGATCAGCGCCGAGGTCAGCTCGTTGGCGGCACCGGCAAACTGCGACAGCACCAGCACGCCCGGGTCGGCCGGATCCTGCGCGGCAACGTACTCCTTCGCCACCAGGTTCATGCCATCACGCAGCGGCGTCACCAGCCCGACGTCGGCATAGCGGAACACCTTCATCAGAATTTTGCGTTCAAAATGCTGGTTGAGATAGAACAGCGGGGTCCAGCCCAGCTGACCGTAGCGGCCGTTGATACGCCCGGCTTCGTTTTCAAGCTGGTGACGAATGTCCTGATAGGCCTGCACCTCACCGCGCGAGGTCGGTGCGATTTGGGTATAGCGGATCTTACCGTGGTGCTCGGGATATTTCTCCAGCAGGGTCTCGTAAGCCTGGAAGCGTTCCGGCAGCCCTTTTGAATAATCGAGACGCTCAACGGAAAAGATGTTTTTTACGTTTTTAAGCTCTTCTTTCAGCTGCGCCAGCTTAGGCGGCAGCGGCCCGGAGGCTTGCTCAACAATCTCTTCCGGCTCAATGCCGATAGGATAAACCTCGGTGCGGAAGCGCTTGCCCCATGCGGAGTGCGAGTCATCGTCATGGGCCGTCAGTCGCGTTTTGCTGGCCACGCTGTCGAGGAAGGCCAGTCGGTCGTTTTCGGTCTGGAAGCCCAGCAGATCGTAATCACAGAGCTGTTCAAGTAGCTCGTCGCTTGGCGGCAGCGCGTTGAAGATCTCCGGCGTCGGGAACGGAATATGCAGGAAGAAGCCGATGCGGTTGTTCACGCCGCGCTTGCGTAGCTCGCTGGCAAACGGCAGCAGATGGTAATCATGCACCCACACCCTGTCGTCCTGCTGGACTAGCGGCTGCAGCTTATCGGCCAGCAGGCTGTTCACGCGCGAATAGCCTTCCCAGGCCTCACGCTTAAACTTCACCAGGTCGAGACGATAGTGGAAGGCAGGCCACAGTACGGCGTTAGAGAACTGGCTGTAATACTCATCGTAATTCTGTTCACTGAGATTAAACGAGGCCCAGGTGATGTTCCCGCGCGTAACCTTTTTTAGCGGTTTGTCCTCGTCACCAATCTCTCCACTCCAGCCAAACCAGAGTCCCCCCGTACTTTTTAACGCCCCCAGCACCCCTACAGCCAGGCCACCTGCGCTGGCTTTTTTGTCGTCCGGGGGAGCGATGCGATTAGAAACTACGATCAAGCGACCCATAAGGTTTTCTCCTGTTAATTTGCGCTATTTCTTTTTCTTGTTGATGGTTAGCGGCTTTTATTACCCATTGCCAGACATCGGGTACCGTTGCCAGCCGCCAGCTGGCTTTGGTCTCACCCGCGCCGACCTTCACTGATACCCCTTTAAGCTGGTTGACCACCTCAAAGCCATGCTCATCGGTCAGGTCATCGCCAAAGAACACCGGCGTTCTGCCGAGGAAAGGCGCTTCATGCATAAAGGCGGAGATAGCTTCCCCTTTATGGATGCCCCTCGGTTTGATTTCAACCACGCATTTACCCGGCTGAAGTGACAGCTGCGGGTTGTCATGGACCACCTGTTCCGCCAGGTTAAACACTTCCTTCTCATACTGAGGCGCCTGGCGATAGTGGAGCGCAAACGCCATCCCTTTAGCCTCAAGCTCGGTACCAGGCAGATATAAAAGTGCCGTCGTCAACTGCGCATGCAGCGTCTGGACCAGATCCGGAGGAAGGGTAACGGTTTGCAGATGACCATGGATGTCGCGGCGCTCCGCCCCGTGTACACCGGCAAGCGGAAAACGGTAAGGTCCGGCGAGCTGATCCAGCTCGGCGATTGAACGCCCTGATATCAATGCCAGTGCCCCCTGGTTCAGCTGCGCGAGCTGATTCAGCGCCTCTAACACTTCTACGGGAACTGCCACCTCATCGGGGTGCGGCTTGATAGTTGCCAGGGTCCCGTCGAGGTCAAAAAAGTACGCATAGTTTTCAGTTAGTAACGGCGGTGAAGTTAACGTATCGGCCACCCTGATCCTCCTTACAGTTGGCGAGATGAAAAACTGTTAACATCTCAGTAGCAGTGTAAGTATAGACAGTGTGACGGCGCTCGCCATTTGACAACCCCCTTCCCGCTGCGGCTGGAAAGGGGGTTAAGGTCGCGACTACAATTAAAAGTTAGGTCGCGGAAGGCAGGAAAACGGGTTAAAGGGTACGCTTAGCTTTTTGTTTGTAACGGTCGAAGATCACCGCTGCAAGCAGGATCAGGCCACGTACCACGTACTGCGAGAACGGGGAGATGTTTAACAGGTTCATGGCGTTCTCGACGGTCCCCAGAATCAGGATCCCCGCCACCACATATGAGATTTTTCCGATGCCGCCTTTCAGCGATACGCCACCTAAAACGCAGGCAGAGATAACGATCAGCTCATAACCGATGGAGGTCATCGGCTGGCCGCTGGTCATACGCGAAGCCAGGATAATCCCCGCCGCCGCCGAGACCAGACCGGAGAGCACGAAGATAATAATCTTGGTGCGAACCACCGGAACACCGGCCAGACGCGCCGCCTCTTCATTACCGCCAATCGCCAGGGTGTTACGGCCAAAGGTGGTTCTGTTCAGCAGGAATCCAAAGATAATCAGACAGCCGACGGTCAGCCAGATAGGCGCAGGCAGACCAAGCCAGTTGGCGTAGCCGAGGGTGAAGAAGCGCTCGTCTTCAATCCCCACCGCTTTACCGTCAGAGATGATATAGGCCAGCCCGCGCACGATCTGCATGGTGGCAAGGGTGGTGATCAGGGCGTTGATTTTCAGGCGCGCAATCACGAAGCCGTTCACCAGCCCGCTGAGCACCCCGAGCAGCAGCCCGGCCGCCACGCCAATCCACAGGCTTTCGGTCATGTTGATGACCACCGCGGTCGTTACCCCGGCGCAGGCGATAACCGAGGCCACCGACAGGTCGAAGTCGCCGGACGCCAGGCAGAACAGCATCCCGCAGGCGACCATCCCGGACATGGAGATCGCCAGACCCAGCCCCTTCATATTAATGAAGGTGGCAAAGTTAGGTACAAAGATGGCGCAGCCGAGGAACAGCACGGCGAAGACCACCAGCATGCCGTATTGATCCCAGATCCGCCCAAAGCTGAAGGCCGATTTCGGCGCTCCGGATGTAGTGACAGAGGACATCTTATTCTCCTTACTCAGGCGACAGCCTGGCTGACTTTAGGCATGGCGAGGCTTAACGCCTGCTGTTCATTCGCCTGTTCATGAAGCAATTCACCGGCAATGGCCCCCTCACGCATCACCACGATACGGTCGGCCACACCCAGCACTTCCGGCAGGTCGCTGGAGGCGAAGAGCACCGCCACGCCACGTTTTGCCAGTGCGTAAATCACGTTATAAATTTCGTGCTTCGCCCCCACGTCGATACCGCGGGTCGGTTCATCCAGCAGGATCACCTTCATCTCTTCCGACAGCCAGCGGCCAAGGATCGCCTTCTGCTGGTTCCCGCCGGAGAGGTTCATGATCAGCTGCTCCGCGCCCGGGGTTTTGATGTTGAGCGAGCGAATGTGGTGATCGGCATTGCTGACCTCCCAGGTATCGTTAATCAGACACCCGGCGCGGATGGTCTTACGGCGCGCCGAGATGTTGATGTTGTCCCGCACCGAGTGCACCGGGATAATCCCTTCGGCTTTACGGTCTTCCGGGCAGAGCATCATCCCCGCGCGAATGGCGTGCGCCGGTTTCTGAATATCGATCGGCTGGCCGTCAATAAACACCTGGCCGCCGGTGATGCGGGTCCCGCCAAACAGCCCTTTCATCAGCTCGCTGCGCCCTGCCCCCACCAGCCCGAACAGGCCGACGATCTCACCGCTGCGCACGGTGAGGCTGATTGGCGTGCGCACGCCCGGGGCTTTCACCTCGTCCAGACGCAGCAGCTCGCCGCCGTACTGGCGCGGCTCCCAGTGGTAGATATCCCCCAGCTCTCGGCCCACCATCGCCTGCACCAGCTGATCGTGGTTGACCTGCTGCATGTCGGTGAAGGTACGAACATAGCGACCATCTTTGAAGACGGTGATGGCATCGCTGAGGGCGAAGATCTCTTCCATACGGTGCGACACGTACAGAATGATGCGCCCCTCTTTCCGCAGCTCGCGGATGACCCGGAACAGGTTCTCGATTTCGCGCGCCGACAGCGAGCTGGTCGGTTCATCAAAGGCGATGACTTTGGCATTGCGCGCCAGCGCTTTGGCGATTTCCACCATCTGCCACTGGCCGATGGAGAGATATTTAAGCGGGGTCTGCGGGTCGATATCGAGCCCGAGGTGCTTCAGCTGCAGGCCGGCTTCATAGTTAAGCAGCGAACGGTTCACAAAGCCGCCCTTATGCGGCAGCTGCCCGAGGTAGATGTTTTCCGCCACCGTCATCTCCGGCACCAGATGCAGCTCCTGGTAGATGATGGCGACGCCGGCGTTCAGCGCGGCGGTGGTGTCCGCAAAGGCGACCTCTTTGCCCTGTAACGCCAGGGTGCCCGTAGTGGGGGCATAGTTGCCGCTGAGGATCTTCAGCAGCGTGGATTTTCCAGCGCCGTTCTCCCCCATCAGGGCATGAACCTGACCCGCATAGCAGTCAAAGCTGATGTCGGTCAACGCATTGACACCGGGAAAGGTTTTGCCGATGCCGCGAAATGAGAGATACGGTTCAGACTGTTGCATAACGTCTCCGAGGATCGAGTAGTGAACGTCTGGCCCCCCTGTCTTCCGGGGGGCGCAATCACAGTAAATTACTTACCGCCCAGTCCTTTTTTCTCCAGCTCGGCTTTGAAGTTGTCACGGGTGATCAGCACCACGTCGGTCACTTCAGTAAATTTCGCTGGCTCTGCCCCTTTGGTCACCCAGTTGTAGAGCATTTCGCTGGATTTGTAGCCGTGAACGTCCGGGCTTGGCAGCAGGGAACCGTAGAAGCCGGTCGCCTGTGCTTTAGAGAGTTCGCTCACCGCGTCCACGCCGTTGATGCCGATACCGATCACGTCTGCTGCTTTGAAGCCCTGGCCTTCGGTAGCGCGCACGCCGCCGAGCACGGTGTTGTCGTTCATCCCGACCACCAGCCAGTGTTTCACTTCAGAGTGCTGAACCAGCATGGAGTTGGCCGCATCGAAGGCGCCCGGGATATCGTTAGATTTGGTAGGCACTTTGTAGATCTGTTTTTCCGGGAAGCCGGCCGCTTTCAGGGCATCCATCGAACCGGTGGTACGACGGCGGGCGGTATCCAGCTCATCGGCGGTAATGGCCATCACGGCGGTGTCTTTCACATCCCAGCCGCGTTTTTGCATCTCTTTATACAGCTCCTGGCCCTGACGCTCGCCGATTTTGGTCGCCGCCATCATCACCAGTGGCACGGTATCCATTGGCGCGCCTTTGGCGTTGACGAACTGATCGTCCACTGCGATGACCTTCATGTCGTAGCCGCGCGCTTTCGCCACGATAGCGGAGCCCAGTTTTGGATCCGGAGTACAGATGACAAACCCTTTCGCGCCGCTGGCCGCCAGGCTATCGATAGCGTTCAGCGTTTTTTCACCGTCCGGCACGGCAATTTTGATCACCTCAAAGCCCAAATCTTTCCCGGCTTTGTCAGCGAATTTCCACTCCGTCTGGAACCACGGCTCTTCCGGCTGCTTCACCAGGAAACCGAGCTTCAGGTTCTCTGCCATAGCGGATTGTGACATAACGGCAGCCAGACCGATGGCCGCCAGCGCTTTAGTAAATTTGTGCATGGTTAACTCCAGCTTTAGCGTTCTAATTTGTAGGGAAACAACATCTCAATTCTGCTTAATCGGACTTAAAACAAGGCATTAGCGCCAGGCGTGTTTAAAGCGCATTTGCTTGAGATAGTTTTAGCGGGAAATTAATCATCCATAAGAGAGCGCCATCACACCGCAGAATTACAGTAATTGCGTACATACATTCAGCGAAAAAAGACATAAATACGGAAGGATTTGTCAGACAATTCGGAAGGGGGAAAGCAGATTAGTCCATAAGATCAGCTAAGATATCCTTGTTAGCCGGGCGCATACGCGCCCGGGGAGATCTTACCAGGGATAGTAGATGTGATCGGCGTGGTCGCGCACCGGCGCTTCATCGCCCAACAGGCGCGCAGAGAGGGTCAGCGCGAAGTCAAAGGCAAGGCCCAGACCTTTGCCGCTGATGAGATTGCCGTCTTCCACCACCGGGGCATCGACATACACCCCGTCTTCGACGCCCTGCCAGAGATCGCCCGAACAGACGTAGCGACGCCCTTTCAGCAAGCCGTTCCCACCCAGCACGCGTGCGGCGGCGGAACAGATTGGCGCGATAAGTTTGCCCGCTTCGTCATGGGCGGCGACAAAACGCACCACCTCAGCGCTGGCGGCGAGGTTAACGCTGCCCTGCGGACCGCCCGGCAGGACCACGGCGTCGTAGTAAGTATTGATTCTCTCGCTCAGGGTGTTATCCGCGACCATCGGGATATTATGGTAGCTCACCACCGCGCGCGATCCGGCGCAGGCCAGGGTTTCTACCTCAATGTTAAGACGGCGCAGGATATCAATGGTGATGATCGCTTCCGCCTCTTCAAATCCGGGTGCCAGCAGCACCGCAACCTTTGCCATACGAACTCCGTTAGATAGAAAGATAAAACAATGTTTCATTTTCACAGAGTGCCGTGCGGTAAACTCCATGCCGGATCACATATCGCACTATTTTTCGCAAAAATGATCCTGCGCAATTTTCATCAGGTGTAAGTTTTTATTAATTCCTGGAATTATCTCTATTCCGTTCGGCAGGAATAATTATAAATTTATTTGCTAAGCACATTTTTCGCTGCTACCCGGAAAAACATCAAATATCGTAAACAATACAATTGATTTAATTTTATACAAAATATTATATATCAATTAGTTATACATTAATCTCTTCTGTCCGAATCTCTCCGAATCCTTCACTGTTTTTAATTCCTGATGGGAAGTAAGGTTTAGTAAGAATATATTTATAAGGATTTTCTTATAAAGCAGTCGCTGTTATGATGAATTTTACCCGTTGCCTTAAATGAATATGGGATCACATACAGGGAAAACAGAATGCTTTTATTCTGAAGTGAACTATCGTTAATGATGATTATTTTTTAGGTTACATAAACGAAGAAAAAGGGAATGGATATGGCTGTCTCGGATATGATTACCAGGCTCAATACGCAGATGAACCTTGAGTTTCACGCATCAAATCTCTCATTACACCTCAGCGAGTGGTGTTCAGAACATCAGCTAACCGGTTCCGCGACCTTCCTGCGCATTCAGGCGCAGAGCAACGTCACGCAAATGATGCGCGTTTTTGATTTTCTGAAAGCATCAGGCGCCATGCCGGTGCTGAAACCCGTCGATATGTCTGATGAAGCATGTGATTGCCTGGAAGCGGTTTTCCAGCGCACGCTGGAAGAGTATGAGCAACGCTCTCTGACGCTGAATCAGTTAGCGGATGAAGCGCGGAAAATGAAAGATATCTCCACGCTTAACTTCCTGCACGATATTGAAAAAGAGCAGCTGCAGGATGGGGTATTACTGAAAACCGTCCTCGATGAAGTTCGCCAGGCGCGTCGCACCGGCATGGGTCTGGAACAGACCGATCGCCACCTGCTTAACGTCGTCAACTGCCAGCACCACTGATCCTGCTTATCGCCTGACTTACCCGGCCTGTGCCGGGTAATTTTGTTACAAAATTGCAACCAACCCTTTGCTTTTATTAATTTTTAACAAATCCGATCTGGCTCCCACCGAATAACCCTTCTCCGTGTAATGATTTGCGAAAATTTCATTTTCACAGACGAAGGATACGTATGATTACCGTTGAATTTATTGTCATTATTCTGTGCCTGCTCATTGGCACCCGGTTCGGTGGCATGGGGCTGGGGCTGATAAGCGGCATTGGCCTGTTTATTCTCAGCTTTGTCTTTGGGCTTCAGCCCGGTAAGCCTCCGGTGGATGTCATGCTGACAATCCTCGCGGTCATTGGCTGTGCGGCTACGCTGCAAACGGCCGGAGGTCTGAACGTGATGATGCAGTTTGCCGAACGGCTGCTGCGTCGGCATCCGCAACACATCACCCTGCTCGCCCCTTTCACCACCTGGATGCTGACCTTCCTGTGCGGAACCGGCCATGTGGTCTATACCATGTTCCCGATCATCGCCGATATCGCGCTGAAAAAAGGTATCCGCCCGGAGCGCCCGATGGCGGTGGCGTCCATTGCCTCGCAGATGGCGATTACCGCCTCTCCGGTATCGGTCGCCGTTGTCTCGCTGGTGTCGATTCTTGCCGCGCAGCACGGGGTCGGCCAGGCATTTGGCATTCTGCAGATCCTCGCCATTTCGGTTCCGGCCTCACTGGCAGGGGTGGCGATTGCCGCTCTGTGGAGTCTGCGCCGCGGCAAGGATCTGGCCGACGACGAAGAGTTTCAGGCCCGGCTGCAGGATCCCGAGCAGCGTAAGTTTATCTATGGCAGTACCGACACCTTAATGAATCAGCGTTTCCCGAAACAGGCCTACTGGTCTACGTGGATCTTCTTCGCCGGGATTGCCGTCGTGGTGCTGCTGGGCGCCCTGCCCGAGCTGCGTCCGGCCTTTGAGGTGAAAGGCAAGCTGACGGCGCTGTCGATGAACCTGGTGATCCAGATGATGATGCTGATTGCCGGGGCCGTGATGCTGATGGTGTGCAAAGTGAATGCTGCGTCCATCTCGAACGGGGCGGTGTTTAAGGCCGGGATGGTGGCCATTTTCTCGGTATTTGGCGTGGCCTGGATGAGCGATACCTTTTTCCAGGCGCATCTGGATGAGTTGAAGATGGCCCTTGAGGGGGTAGTAAAAAGTCACCCCTGGACCTACGCCATCGTGCTGTTCCTGGTCTCGAAGCTGGTGAACAGCCAGGCGGCAGCGCTGACCGCGGTCGCGCCGATGGGGTTAATGCTGGGGATCGATCCGAAGATGCTGATTGCTTTCTTCCCGGCGTCTTACGGCTATTTCGTTTTGCCGACCTACCCCAGCGACCTCGCCTGCATCGGCTTTGACCGCTCGGGCACCACGCGCATCGGCAAGTTTATTATCAACCACAGCTTTATTCTGCCGGGGCTTATCGGGGTGAGCTGTGCCTGTGCGGTGAGCTATCTGCTGGTGCAGACCTTCCTGTAATCCTCATGCCGGGCGACCCTGGGTCGCCCGTTCACAAAATTCTCACAAAACCATTTCTAAATTCAAAACGTCGGTTTATTTTAGTGAGACTCGCCCTGCGGCGTGAACTTCAGTTCAATCAGTGCAATGGCTTTCTGGACCGCACGCAGCGTGACCGGGTCAGCCGAGGCAGGATTGCTGGCGAAATCGATGTTTCTGAGCTGGCTGGACATCTTCTCGCGCACCTCTGCGGGGGCGATGATTTCAATCACATCAAGGATTTGTTTGATGACCAGCTGGCAGGCAACAACGTCAGAGATCAGTTCCTGATCGGCACTCAGGTTTTGAGACATAGGCTTCTCCTGTTTGAAAGGCCGCCATAGTAGCAAAACGCCCGCCCCGATGCGGCCTGCAGGCACAAAAAAACCTGCCGAAGCAGGTTTTTTCTTATCAGAACATCGCGCCTGGCGGTACGTCCTTAAAGGTCTTGCAGTAGGATTCGAACATGCTTTTCAGGATTTTGCGCAGTTTCATCATTAGGCTCCGGCTAAATGTTATGCAGGTGTTATCGTTGATGCGCTTATAATATGACCTCCATCACAAAAATCAATTATTTTGTGATATTCATCACGGCAGTTTATTTAAAATAAAACAGCGTTCCTGTTAAAAATAAAAACAAATCATGTAATTAGCAGCGTGTTTGTTCCTGTAAATTTTTAAAAAAAATTTTAAGTGGCAGAGGAAAAATGACCGAAAACATCTCCGGTAAAGCGGCCAGCGGGATCTCTCCCGCAGCGCTGTTGGTGGCGGGTGCCTTCTTTATGGAGTTTCTCGACGGGACGGTGATCGCCACCGCCCTGCCCGATATGGCGAGAAGCTTTGGCGTGCAGGCGGTGGATCTCAACATCGGCATCAGCGCTTATCTCATCACCCTGGCGGTACTGATCCCCGCCAGCGGCTGGATCGCCGACCGCTTTGGCGCCCGCAAAGTCTTCACCCTGGCGCTGGCGATCTTTACCCTTGCCTCGGTGCTGTGCGGCCTCGCCACCAGCGTCGATCAGTTTGTCGCCATGCGCGTCCTGCAGGGGATGGGCGGCGCGCTGATGGTGCCGGTTGGGCGACTGGCGGTGCTGCGCACCACCCCGAAACATCTGCTGATCACCGCCATCGCCACCCTCACCTGGCCCGCGCTGGTGGCACCGATCATCGGCCCGCCGCTGGGGGGCTTTATTACCAGCTATGCCAACTGGCGCTGGATCTTCTTTATTAACGTGCCGCTGGGGCTGATTGCCATCGTGCTGGCGCTGCGCATTATCCCGGACATCTATGAAGAGACCCGCCGCCCGTTCGATACCCCGGGCTTTATCGCCACCTCGGTAGCGATGGTCAGCCTGGTTTGTGCCATGGAGATGATGGGGGCGCAGGAGGTGAATACGGTAATCACCTTCGCGCTGCTGGCTATCGGCGTGGTCACCTTGATCTATGCCCTGCGGCATTTCAGGCGCACCGAATGGCCGATGATCCGCCTTGACGCCCTGCAGGTGCCCACCTTTCGCGTGACGATGTACGGTGGGTCACTGTTTCGCGCCTCCATCAGCGCCGTGCCCTTTTTGCTGCCGCTGCTGTTCCAGGTGGGATTCGGTATGGATGCATTCCACTCCGGTTTGCTGGTGCTGGCGGTATTTGTCGGCAACCTGACCATCAAACCGGCAACCACGCCGCTGATTCGCGGGCTGGGGTTTAAAAAGCTGCTGCTGATCAACGGGGCGCTGAACGTGCTGGCCCTGCTGGCCTGTGCCTTCCTGACGCCGCAAACGCCGGTGTGGGTGATCATGCTGGTGCTGTATCTGGGTGGGGTATTCCGTTCCATACAGTTTACCGCCATCAGCACCCTCGCCTTTGCCGACGTCCCTTCCCCGCAGATGAGCTATGCCAACACCCTGTTCTCAACTGCCACCCAGCTGGCGGTGGGGCTGGGGATCACCCTTGGGGCTATCGGGATCCGCATCGGAGAGCTGTGCAGCGAGATGCTGGGGATAGAGGCGCTACCGGGGATCGGCTTCCGGCTGGCGTTTGTGGCAATTGCGTTGGTCTGTCTGCTGGGGATGGTCGATACCCTGCGGCTGGTGAAAGATGCCGGCAGCGCGGTATCCAGAAAGCGGGCATAAAAAAAGCCAGCATAAGCTGGCTTTTTTACTGGTGCTGGCAACTTAGCCGATAATACCGCGGACGAAGGCTTCGATCTCTTTATCCTGGCAGTTCTCGAAGAAGCACTGCTGGAAACGCTGGCCGGTCACTGCCGTTTTGACCAGCTCTGGATCGATAGCGCGCAGGGTGTCGAGATAGTTCTCTTTAACCACCGCGGCTTTCACCTGGTTCAGGATGCCGGCGTTACGAACCTGCGGCTCTTTACGCTCTGGCGGATAACCTTCGCCGTTACGACCGGTGAAGGCTTTTTCAAAGATGAAGCGAACGTTCAGCTCTGCGCCCCAGCCAAAGCCTTTGGCGAACGGCAGGGAGAGCGCGTTGCCGTTGTTGATCTGGGCGAACAGGAAGGCGTCCGCCGGATCGATGCAGTAGCCGCACACCACGCCCGGGTGGATGTTCAGGGACATCAGCGCGCCCTGGCCGGTACCGCAGCCGGTCACGACGAAATCAACCGCTTTCGAGTTCAGCAGAATGCTCGCCATGATCCCCAGATGAATATAGGTCAGGTGGTGATCGTTTTCGTCGCTCATCCCAACGTTGTAGACCGGGAAGCCTTTCTCTTCAGCAACGGCGTTCAATTCCTTGAGGATGATGGCGTTCTTTGGCGCCTGGCTGTTTTCCATCATCAGTGCAATTTTCATTCTTCGTCTCCTGAATGCGATGCGGGGCACCCCGCTGTGAATAGCTTACCTGTTCAACCTTACTACTAAGCAAACACACTTTCAAATTAAGTGAAAAATAGTTTCAAAAAACAAAGATGCGCTCACAATTTTGTACTCAGGCGCGTTTTTGCCACCGGGAGATAAAGGGATGGCATATGATTGAAGGAGCCGGGGGCTCGTGGCAAAGAGAAGGGGCAGAACAGGTGCTTAATCCTGGCATTGCGGCGCACATCAGCCGCTAGTATAGATTATTTAACGCATTCAGAGTGTTCTATGAAGAGATTATGCACTGGCGGCCTGCTCCTGTTACTGGCGGGCTGTGGCGTTACCCGGCAAGCAGAAGTCAGCAGCGTCGACGTGACGTCAGGTGTCGTCATGCTCAATTACGATCAGGCCATGTTGCAGAACGCCCGCTATGACGACTACGTCACCAGCGGCACCGCGACCCGTGAATGCCAGGCGATGGGCTACAGCACGGCCATGGCCTACGGTCAGCCGGTTAAAACCTGTAGCCTGATCAGCGGCTCGCTATGCCTCAATGAAACCATGACCATCCAGTATAAGTGTTATGGCTATGCTCCGCCGCTCGTCGTTACGACCTCCGCATATTAATCATTCCATTGCCAGCGATCCTGCTGGCAATAATATTTTAAACACGAAACAGAATAATTCTCATTAATATATTTATATTACCCGCAATGCGTTTTATTCCCATTCGTATTATGATTGTTTAAATATTTATTTTACTTTTTGCAAATAAATAAATAACAAATTATAGTGACGCTCACGTTGACCAGTGAATAATAATACGGAGCTACACCATGCTTAAAACTGAAATGATCGACAAGCTTAATGAGCAAATGAATCTGGAGCTTTACTCCTCCCTGCTCTATCAGCAGATGAGCGCCTGGTGTAGCTATCACAGTTTTGAAGGCGCAGCGGCATTTATGCGCCGTCACGCGCAGGAAGAGATGACCCACATGCAGCGTCTCTTTGATTATCTTACCGATACCGGCAGCCTGCCGCGCATTAACCCTGTGGCCTCGCCGTTTGCAGAATACGCCTCGCTGGACGAACTGTTCCGCGCCACTTACGAGCACGAGCAGCTGATCACCCAGAAAATTAACGAACTGGTTCATGCCGCAATGACCAGCCAGGATTATGGCACCTTTAATTTCCTGCAGTGGTATGTGGCAGAACAGCACGAAGAAGAGAAGCTGTTTAAATCCGTTCTCGATAAACTTTCCCTGGCCGGGAAATCGGGTGAAGGTCTGTACTTTATTGATAAAGAGCTGTCGACGCTCGATGCCCAAAATTAATATTACTGCGGCGCCTTCTGGCGCCGCGTTATTTTTAATGACGACAAATTTTACTTTCGTGAGTTGAAAAACCGCTATCCAGCGGAATAAATTTCCCGCGTGCCGCCAGAAAAGCCACCAGCTCCGCCGCGGTCATTTCCGCCGCTGAACAGGTGTGAAAACGCGCTTCCTCACCAAACTGCGCGGTAATTGCCGCCACCAGACGCTCTTCGGTGTACTGCTCACCGGAATCAATCATCATCGTCAGCACATCGTGCCCGTGAATGGATGCCATAAACCCTCCTGAATGAAAGGCACAGCCTGACACACTCCTTCCCTGCACGCCTTGCGCTGGCGCAGGAATCGCTTTCGAGTTCCTTGCCCGCGGCGTCTGATTAATTGCGTAAAGTTTAACTTACAGGCGTTGTAACGCCGGTTTGACGAACCTGCGTTTTTCCCTTACGCTGCGCCGCAGATTTTGTCGCGATAGTGCAAGGCCGTAGAGGAAAACGTGAAGAACAGAACGCTGGGAAGTATTTTCATCGTCGCCGGAACGACGATTGGGGCTGGAATGCTGGCGATGCCGCTGGCGGCAGCGGGCGTCGGGTTTGGCGTCACGCTGGTGTTACTGGGCGTACTCTGGGCGCTGATGTGTTACACCGCCCTGCTGCTGCTCGAAGTGTATCAGCACGTTCCCGCCGATACCGGGCTGGGGTCGCTGGCCGGGCGCTATCTGGGCCGCTTCGGCCAGTGGATCACCGGCTTCAGCATGATGTTCCTGATGTATGCCCTCACCGCAGCCTACATCAGCGGCGCGGGCGAGCTTATCGCCTCCAGCGTTAACGACTGGTTCAACGCCGATATCTCCCCCACCACCGGGGTGATCTTCTTCACCCTGATCGGCGGCGGCGTGGTCTGCGTGGGTACCTCGCTGGTGGATCTGTTCAACCGTTTCCTGTTCTCGGCAAAAATACTCTTCCTGGTGGTGATGCTGGCGCTGCTGGCCCCGCACATTCATAAGGTCAACTTACTGACCCTGCCGCTGGAGAAAGGGCTGGCGCTGTCGGCCATCCCGGTGATTTTTACCTCGTTTGGTTTTCACGGCAGCGTGCCGAGCATCGTCAGCTATATGAATGGCAACGTGCGCAAGCTGCGCTGGATCTTTATCACCGGCAGCGCCATCCCGCTGGTGGCCTATATCTTCTGGCAGCTGGTGACCCTCGGCAGCATCAACTCGTCGACCTTTATGGGAATGCTGGCCAGCCATTCCGGCCTGAACGGGCTGCTGCAGGCCCTGCGTGAGGTGGTCGCGTCGCCGCACGTTGAGCTGGCGGTGCACCTCTTTGCCGACCTCGCCCTGGCGACCTCGTTCCTCGGCGTGGCGCTGGGCCTGTTCGATTACCTTGCCGACCTGTTCCAGCGCAGCCGCACCGTTAGCGGACGTATTCAGACCGGGGCGATCACCTTCCTGCCGCCGCTGGCCTTTGCACTGTTCTATCCGCGTGGGTTTGTCATGGCGCTGGGGTATGCCGGGGTGGCGCTGGCGGTGCTGGCGCTGCTGCTGCCCTCGCTGCTGGTCTGGCAGAGCCGTAAGCATCATCCAGAAGGTGATTACCGGGTGCCCGGCGGGAAACCGGCGCTGTGTCTGGTCTTCGCCTGCGGGATTGCGATCATTCTGGTGCAGTTCGGGATCGCGGCGGGGCTGCTGCCGGAAGTGGGATAACGTGCATTAATGCCCGGCGGCGCTTCGCTTGCGCGGGCCTACGAGAGGGTTTTGTAGGCCGGGTAAGCGCAGCGCCACCCGGCAGAAATGCGCGCTGTTAATGCAGACAGCAGTTCTTGAATTTTTTACCGCTGCCGCACGGGCAGGGATCGTTGCGACCGACTTTGGTGCCGTTGATCACCGGCTGCTGGGCGACCGGCTCCTGCGGGTTGGCAATCCAGTAGTTGTACAGACGCAGCGCCGCCGGACGAATGTTCTCGATGCTCTGCTGGAACTCCTCTTCGCTGAAGCTATCCAGACGCTCAAAGTTCTCTTCCGAGCCGTGGAGGGCAATCAAATCCAGATCGGCACGCAGGGACTCAGGCAGGGATGACCAGTCGGTCAACGCCACGCCGCGCATATAGCCGAAGCACCACTCTTCCACCACGGTATAGGTTTCACCCTCGACATCATTCATGCCGAACATAGGTTCAAACTGATCCGGGTAGTCGCTCAGGCGCTCGGCGATGTCGTTCATGTGCTTGAAGCAGAGATCGATGAAGCGGTTCATCTCGCGATCGTTCTTCCAGCGCGGAATGTATTTTTCGCCACCCCACACCGCCACCAGCCAGCGGTCCGGCTCAACCACTACCGGGCCGGACAGCACCGCGGTCAGCATCCCGTCGAGCTCCGAGACGTCCATCACGGACTCGCCGTCATGACCGTAGGTCATTAAGGTCTCTTCCAGCCACTCCATTTCGGTTTCGTTTAACGGGCCTTCGGTCATGGGTAAATCTCCTGCAGAATAGAATTGCGTGCAGGGTAACACAGAAACTCCGCTAAACGGTCCCTTTCCCCTGCTGTTCCCGGGCGCTTTCGTGGTGCAAAACGGTTCAAATCGTGACCGTTGCACAACTTATGTGCTTTGTTGTTAATGAGATGTGATCCCCGCTGTAATTTCACTTCGTGGTGCCGGGTGGCTTAAAACGGCGCTCTATACTAAAAATTGTCGAAACACAGGCAATTGGCTGCCGTTCTGGCAACCATTTTGCTTACTGTTGTGCTGAGGGTTATCACCCTCAGGCAATCTCGCCTGTTTCTGCGGTATGTCGTCCGTTTAGTGCATTACGTTTTGAACACGTTTTGGATTGGGTACGCCTCCGGCGTTCGACTACACAGGGTTGTGCCAAAAACCACTCAGAAAAGGTACATAATAATGTCGCTGAAATTGATCAGAAGTCCTCTCTCTATCGTGCTGGCAGGGTGTCTGGTGACGGCGTTTTCCGCCCAGGCAGATATCGTTATTGGCGTGGCGGGTCCCTTCACCGGGCCGAACGCCACCTACGGGGACCAGTACTGGCACGGCGCGACCCAGGCCGCGGAAGACATTAACGCCGCGGGCGGCATTAATGGCGAGAAGATCAAACTGGTGCAGGGCGATGACGCCTGTGAACCGAAACAGGCCGTCTCGGTCGCTAACCGTCTGGTTGACCAGGATAAGGTCAAAGCCGTGGTCGGCCACTTCTGCTCCTCCTCCACCATGCCGGCCTCCGAGGTCTATAACGACGCCGGCGTGCTGGCGATCACCCCCGGCTCCACCAACCCGCTCATCACCGAGCGAGGCATGAGCGACATGTTCCGCATGTGCGGTCGTGATGACCAGCAGGGCCAGGTCGCGGCTGATTTCATTATTGATAAGCTGAAAGCCAAACGGGTGGTGATCATTCACGACAAAGACACCTATGGTCAGGGGCTGGCGGATGCCACCAAAGCGGCGCTGGCGAAACGCGACGTTAAGGATGTGATGTACGAAGGCCTGTCACGCGGCGAAAAAGACTTTAACGCGCTGGTGACCAAAATCGGCGCCCAGAAGCCGGACGTGGTCTTCTTCGGCGGCTGCCACCCGGAAGCGGGCCCGCTGGTGCGCCAGATGCGTGAGCAGGGCGTGCAGGCCAAATTCTTCTCCGGCGACTGTATCGTCAACGAAGAGATGGTCACCGCCGCCGGGGGCGCGCAGTACACCAACGGCATCTATATGACCTTCGGCAAAGACCCGCGCCTGATCCCGGAAGGCAAAGCGGTAATCGACAAATTCCGCGCCAGTAAATTCGAGCCGGAAGGCTATACCCTCTACTCCTACGCCTCTATTCAGGCCATTGCGGCGGCCTTCAAAGCCACAGGCGGTGCCGATCCGGCCAAAGCCAGCGAATGGCTGAAGGCAAATTCGGTGGATACCGTGATGGGCAAAAAATCCTGGGACAGCAAAGGCGACCTGAAAGTCTCTGACTACGTGGTGTACGAGTGGGACGACAAAGGCAAATATAAGGAAGTGCAGTAACGGGACGGAATCACGCTCAACGTCGGTATGGCGACATACCGACGCACTAAAACCATCGGGCCGCCCCGCAACCGGCGGCCTATAACCCGAGCGCGCGATGATGGAAACTTTCTTTCTGCAGCAGTTAATCAATGGCCTGACGCTGGGGTCGGTCTACGGATTGATCGCCATCGGCTACACCATGGTCTACGGCATTATCGGCATGATTAACTTCGCCCACGGCGAAGTGTATATGATCTCCGCCTATCTCTGCGCCATCGGCCTGGCGCTTCTCTCCTTCTTCGGGCTGGAATCCTTTCCGCTGCTGATCCTCGGCACGCTGGTCTTCACCATCGTGGTGACGGGGGTGTACGGCTGGACCATCGAGCGCATTGCCTATAAACCGCTGCGTAACTCCACGCGCCTGGCGCCGCTGATCTCCGCCATCGGCATGTCGCTGATCCTGCAAAACTACGCCCAGATCAGCCAGGGCCCGCGCCAGCAGGGGGTCCCCACCATGCTCGACGGGGTGCTGCGTTTTCATATTGGTGAAGGCTTTGTGCAGATCACCTACACCAAAGTCTTCATTCTGATCGCCTCGTTCACCGGGATGCTGCTGCTCACCTGGATCATCAGCAATACCCGGCTCGGGCGGATGTGCCGCGCCGTACAGCAGGATCGCAAGATGGCGTCGATTCTGGGCATTAACACCGACCGGATTATCTCCCTGGTGTTCGTGATTGGCGCGGCGATGGCCGGGCTGGCGGGGGTGCTGATCACCATGAACTACGGCACCTTTGATTTTTACGCCGGGTTTATCATCGGGATTAAAGCCTTTACCGCCGCCGTCCTCGGGGGGATCGGCTCCCTGCCCGGCGCGATGCTGGGGGGGCTGATCCTCGGCATTGCCGAGGCGCAATTCTCCGGCATGGTCAACTCCGACTATAAAGACGTGTTCTCCTTTGGATTGCTGGTAGTGATCCTGATTTTCCGTCCTCAGGGACTGCTTGGCCGCCCTGTCGTAGCCAAGGTATGAGGGAAAAAAGATGACTGCACAAATCGTTTCACAACCCGTGTCCCACGACGGGTTTTCGCTTAAGCGCTGTCTTCTCGACGCCATTTTTGCCGGCATGGTGGCGCTGATCGTTTTTGGTCCCATCGCCGGCGTGGTGCTGGATGGCTACAGCTTTAACTTTGAAGGGCGGCGGCTGGCGTGGATCATCGCCACGGTGATGACGGGCCGTTTTTTACTCAGCGCCTTTCTATCCACCGCGCCGGGCCGGCGCGTGATGGCCCGCTTCGACAACGATAACTCAGGGGTTTACGTCCGCCCGCCGGAGTACAAAAGCCGGATGCGCTGGATCCTGCCGCTGATTATCGCCCTGGCGGTCTGTTTTCCGTTCGTCGCCACCAAGTACGTGCTGACGGTGGCAATCCTCGGCCTGATCTACGTCCTGCTCGGCCTCGGGCTGAACATCGTGGTGGGGCTCGCGGGCCTGCTGGACCTCGGCTACGTGGCTTTTTACGCCATCGGGGCCTACGGCCTGGCGCTGGGCTATCAGTATCTGGGGCTCGGCTTCTGGACCATGCTGCCGCTGGCGGCGCTGATGGCCGCCGCGGCCGGGGCCCTGCTTGGCTTCCCGGTGCTGCGCATGCACGGTGACTATCTGGCGATTGTGACCCTCGGCTTCGGGGAGATCATCCGCCTGGTGCTGAACAACTGGCTGACCTTTACCGGCGGGCCGAACGGCATCTCCGCCCCGCCCCCGACCTTCTTCGGGCTGGAGTTTGGCCGACGGGCGAAAGATGGCGGCGTGCCCTTCCACGAGTTCTTCAACCTGACCTTTAACCCCAATCTGAAGTTCATCTTTATCTACGCCATCCTGCTACTGGTGGTGCTGCTGGTGCTGTACATCAAGCACCGCCTGACGCGGATGCCGATTGGCCGCGCCTGGGAGGCGCTGCGCGAGGACGAAATCGCCTGCCGCTCCATGGGCCTCAACCATGTGCTGGTCAAGCTGTCGGCCTTTACCCTCGGGGCCTCTACCGCGGGCATTGCCGGGGTATTCTTCGCCACCTATCAGGGGTTTGTTAACCCCACCTCATTCACCTTCTTTGAATCGGCCCTGATCCTCGCCATCGTGGTGTTAGGCGGGATGGGCTCCACCCTCGGGGTGGTGCTGGCCGCCTTCGTGCTCACCGTCACACCCGAGCTGCTGCGTACCTTCGCGGAGTACCGGGTGCTGCTGTTTGGCGTGTTAATGGTGGTGATGATGATCTGGCGGCCGCGAGGGCTGATCCGCATCAACCGCAGCGGCTTTGCGGTGCGTAAAGGAGTGGCGCCATGAACGGGACCATCTTAAGCGTCGAGCATCTGATGATGCACTTTGGCGGTATCAAGGCGCTCAATGACGTTAACCTCGAGGTGCAGCGCGGCTCCATTACCGCCCTGATCGGGCCGAACGGGGCGGGGAAAACCACGGTGTTCAACTGCCTGACCGGATTTTATAAAGCCTCCGGGGGCAATATTTTGTTCAACACCCGGAGCAAAACCACCAACGTGATCCAGATCCTCGGGCAGAAATTCCAGCCGGGAGACTGGATCAACCCGGCGCAGTTCGGCCAGCGTCTGTTCTACAAGATGTTTGGCGGGACTCATCTGGTCAACCGCGCCGGGCTGGCGCGCACCTTCCAGAACATCCGCCTGTTCCGCGAGATGTCGGTGGTGGAGAACCTGCTGGTGGCGCAGCACATGCGGGTGAACCGCAACCTGCTGGCCGGGGTGCTCAATACCCCCGCCTACCGACGAGCGGAAAGCGACGCCCTCGACCGGGCCTTTTACTGGCTGGAGGTGGTAGATCTGGTGGACTGCGCCAACCGTCTGGCGGGCGAGATGTCCTACGGCCAGCAGCGGCGGCTGGAGATTGCCCGCGCCATGTGTACCGGGCCGGAGATGATCTGTCTTGATGAACCGGCCGCCGGGCTCAACCCGGTGGAAACCCACACGCTGAGTAACATCATCCGTTTCCTGCGCGATCGCCACGACATCACCGTCCTGCTGATTGAGCACGATATGGGGATGGTGATGGAGATATCGGATCACATCATCGTCCTCGACCACGGGGATGTGATTGCTCAGGGCAAACCGGCGCAGATCCAACACGATGAAAAAGTCATTGCCGCCTATCTGGGCACCGATGAGAGCGAGGTCAGTGTATGAGTGAGGCCATGCTGGAATTTCGCCAGGTGGATGTCTATTACGGGGTGATCCAGGCGCTGAAACAGGTTTCGTTGCAGGTGAATCCCGGCGAAACCGTGGCGCTGATCGGCGCTAACGGGGCGGGCAAGTCGACCCTGCTGATGTCGATTTTCGGCCAGCCCCGTGTACGCGACGGGCAAATCCTGTTTTGCGGGGAAGATATCAGCCATAAATCGACCCACTACGTCGCCTCGGGCGGCATTGCCCAGGCCCCGGAAGGGAGGCGCATCTTCCCCGACATGACCGTTGAAGAGAACCTGCTGATGGGCACCATCCCCATCGGCAATCAGTATGCCGCAGAAGATCTGCAGAGCATGTTTGACCTCTTCCCGCGCCTGAAAGAGCGGCGTAAGCAGCGGGCGATGACCATGTCCGGCGGCGAGCAGCAGATGCTGGCTATCGCCCGGGCGCTGATGAGTCGGCCAAAACTGCTGCTGCTCGATGAGCCGAGCCTGGGATTAGCCCCCATCGTGGTGAAGCAGATCTTCCAGACCCTGCGCGAGCTGGCGCGCAACGGAATGACGATTTTTCTTGTGGAGCAGAACGCGCACCATGCGCTGAAGCTTTCCGATCGCGGGTATGTGATGGTCAACGGCCAGATCCGCCTGAGCGGCAGCGGCGAGGAGCTACTCGGCAATCAGGAGGTCAGAAAGGCCTATCTGGGCGGTGCCTAGTCAGAAGCCAGCCAGGACTCCCTGGCTGGCGGTGATTAATGGAGATCGTCCGGAAGCTGCGCGTAGTCCACTTTTTGCAGCTTAAAGTTGGTCACCCACGGGGTGCCCGCATCCTGCTCCGAGACAAAGGGGTATTTCGGGGTTAACTCTTTCGCCTGAATCCCGGTCCAGACGGAGAAGAAATCGAGAAAATCGTTGGCGGAACGCCGGGCCTTAATCAGGCGATGCTCTTTATCGTCGCTGGACATGATCATAAAGGGCACCTGATAGTTTTGCTGGAAGGCATCACCATGGGCCATATATTGCCCCCCGGTCAGACGGGCTTTATAGGTCAGGCCGTGGTCGGAGAAGTAGACCATCGAGAAGCTGTCGCCGGTGGTCTGCAGCTGCTGATAGAGCTGTTTTAACAGGGCGTCGGTCTGGGTGATGCTGTAGATGTAGCAGGAGGTCTCTTTCGACTCCACAAACTCGACGTACTTACCCTGAGTGCGCTCGCAGGCCTGCGGGTGCGAGCCCATTAAATGCAGGACGATCAGCCGGGGTTCGGTACGGCGGGTGGACAACACCTGCTGCGTCATCTGCAGCAGAGCTTCATCCCGCGGGTTACTTTCATCTTCGTAATACCCTTTGCGCAGGAACTGCACGTCATCCGCGCGCTTCGCAATGCTGGCGATGGCGGTATCGTACTCGCCAATCTGCCCCTGATTGGAGAACCACCAGGTCTGGAACCCGGCGCGGTTCGCCAGGGTGACGAAATTATTCTGATACTCCGGACTTCCCCCGCTCACCCGGCTCAGGGAGAGGCCCAGCGAGGTTTGGGTGGAGGCGCTGGAGGAGACAAAATCCGTGAACAGCGTGCCGTTAACCGAGCTGGCAAAGGGGGTGTTATTCCACTGCCCGCCAAAGGCACCCAGGGCGTCCCGCCGCGCGCTTTCACCGATTACCACCACGTAGTTCTGGTAGCGGGGCTTCACTGCCAGCACGGTCCAGTTGTCCTTCATCTTAGCCAGTTCCAGCATGTGCGCTTTTTCCTGCACCACTTCCCGGTTGTTGATCGCTACGTCCTTCACAAAGCGGAACACCGGATAGCCCACATCCAACAGGGTGAAGTTTCCCCAGTAGACCAGGTTTTTCGCCGGGGTAATAAAGAAACAGGCGACGCTGAAGGCCAGACAGAGCATATCCACGCGGCGCCACGGCATTTTCGGCGTCACTTTACGCCCTATCGCCACTCCGCCTAACGCCAGAATAACCAGGGACACCAGATAGCTGTGCCACGGGAAGATCGTCAGCATCTCAACGGATTCATTAACGTTGGTGGCGTGTAGCGCCAGCAGAGTGTTGAAATTCGGTGCGCCATAGGCCTGTTCAAACGGGAAGTACATGGCCGCCAGCAGGCTGCACAGGGCAATAAATCCTTTCTGCACGCGAGGTGCGATCCGCCAGAGCACAAAGAGTACGCAGCTAAAGGCCACCGAATAGAGCAGGCTGAATGAATATCCAAACGAGTAATTAATCAGCACGGACTGCAGGAAATAAAAAGCGGCCCATGGACTCAGGGAAATATCGCGGATCCAGAGGGTATATTTACTCGCGGTTATATTCATATTGATGGTAATCCACAATAAGCCGCAGCGAAATGCTGGCAACAGGGATCGACACACCGCCATAAAAGGCGATATATGGATAAAAATGGCGCATTTATGGAGAAACTTATCTTAAGATAGAGCGCGCGGGCGGGATGGTCAACGTTTCGTCATGTGATATTTATCAAACTGAAGCAATATCATCATAATTTATTAACAATTATGTGATAGTGCGTCTTTCATATTATTTCTGAAAGACGCCAATACGATGATAATAATTAAGCCATCAGGCATTATTATTATATTCAGGGTTTTTCAATGCGGTTCACAGTTGCCGTATATCCCGTTTTTGCCACCGCCTGTAATAATGTCTCCGTCGGGAAACCTTCCGGGACGATAACGTCGGTTTGACGCGTCTTCAACGAGGCTTTGGCTTTCACCACCCCTTCCGTTTCCCGCAGGGCCTGGTTAACCGAAATCACGCACAGCGAGCAGGTCATGCCCTGCACGTCCAGCACCACTTTTTCATTCGCAGCCTGCGCAACCAGGGGCAATAACAAACTCGCGGTTATCAGCAGTCGTTTCATTCCATCACCTCATAATACCAGGCCACTACCGTGGGGTAGAACAGCACCAGCAACAGCACCGGCAGCGAGAGCCAGAACAGAAGACGCATTTGTCCCAGCGTCATCCGCCCGGTACACCACGGTCGCGTTGAAAAATAGAGCCGCCAGAAGACCCGCAGCATCAGCCCTGACGAGAGCAGGATCATCGGCACCCGCAGGAACTCAAGCTGGCTGAGCCCGGCAAAACCGGCAGCCGAGATACCAAACAGCAGATAGAGCAGCGGCCCGACGCAGCACAGCCCGGCGGTGACGGCCGCCGCGGCAGCCGTCAGCAGGGTCAGCCCCGCGCCCTTAGCGTTGTTCTGTTGAGACATAGTGGTATGTGAACACCTTCGGATCGTAAAAATTGAGCGGGTCGCCGTCCACTTCGGCATAGGGGTAGCCGAAGTTATTCACCGCACCCTGCTCCGCCGCCGGGTAAAGCTCAAAATCGCGTCCGTAGTTAAAGCCTACCCAGTTCATCTCCCAGTTGCCAAACAGGTACGTATTCACCGCCTGTACATCGGGATCCTGATGGGCTTTTTTCTCCGCCAGGCGCATTTTTGTGACGTCAGCCGGATCGCATGGCAGCCAGCCGTAACCCGCCAGATAAAACTCCGCCCGGCAGTGCTGCCCGCCGCTGACGTCGGACACGCCCGCGCTGTCGGCCTTGCCGAAGGCGCTGGCGGAGTAACGTTCGAGTTTGTTGGCCCGACCCAGACGGATGCCGAACAGCTCACGCGCCGGGATGCCGCTGGCGCGCGCCAGAGCGACAAACACCGAACTGATATCGGTGCATTTGCCGCTAAGCTTGCCGCTTTGCAGAATGGTTGCCACATCGCCGGTGCCGCAGCCAATCACGTCGTTATCGCGCTCCATATGGCTGCTGACCCATTCGTAGATCAGGCGCGCTTTCTTCAGCGGATTGGTTTCACCCGCGGTAATTTTTTGCGCCGTTTCATGTACCAGGCCATCAACCGGAGTGTGGGTTGTCGGCAGCAGGTACGGCTTCACTGCCAGCGGATAGACAATCTGCTCCGGTGCCTGCCAGTGTTTCAGGGCGTCATGTTTCAGCGGCTCCCAGTCTGCCGTTTCGATCTCCAGATCGAGCTGGAGCAACAGATCGCCGTCGGATTTCGGCCAGGTCGCGAACAGCGTTTTGGCCCCGTAGGCGTTGTTGGTGGTGATATACGCCTGCTGGTAGTTGCCGCTGAACGACAGGCCGGTCATCTGCTGATAGGCAGTATCCACCGGTAACGGGATCCAGAGTTTCACCACCCCGCTGGAGCCCTGCGGCGGAGCCAGTTTATAGGTTTGCGACAGGACGAACCGACGGCGCATCACCGGTGCGGCGAGCGGGGCGCTGTTTTGCACCACCGTCTGGCTGGCGACGGCCGGGCCTACCAGACCTGCGGCAGAAAGAAGAACGCTGGATTTAAGAAATTGTCGACGCTGCATGGCTAGCTGTCCCTTGAAAATGAATGTTCATCACAGCAGACAGAAGCTGGCGCGGAGTGATAGAGATGATTCATCAATAACAGACCTGTTAACTGTGAATGAGAGATTAAGCGCCGTTATTAGGCGGCATTCTGGCGGGGTTGTACAGCCATGAAGGCAAAAAATCGAGAATAACCGCAATAATTGCAGGGCTGGGGTTCGGAAGTGTCTAAATAGTGTGCGGCCTGCTCCCCCTCACCCCATCCCTCTCCCTTAATGGAGAGAATGCCGATCGTGCACTTATTTAATTCACAGACCCATAGGGTGAATCATTATTCTCACCTAATATTAATTTGAACACGGCTTTATAAAACAACATATCCAGATAGTCATTTTAATTTTTTACCACCCTACAGAGGTATGAGATGAGTAAAATAAGCTTAACAAAATTATTGTCTGCGAGCTTGCTCGGGTTGATGGTTTTCTCGACCTCTGCAATGGCGAAAGAAATTGAAGTAGTCAATATTTCCAAGATAGACGGCATGCCCTGGTTTAATCGCATGGGAGAAGGCGTCACCAAAGCGGGCAGCGATCTCGGGATTAAAGCCTCTCAGGTGGGGCCGTCCAGCACCGATGCGCCACAGCAGGTTAAAATCATTGAGGATTTAATTGCTAAAAAAGTCTCCGCCATCGGTATCGTGCCTAATGACGCCGATGTTCTCGAGCCGGTATTCAAAAAGGCGCGTGAGGCGGGCATTGTGGTATTAACCAACGAATCCCCGGGGCAACCCAGCGCCAACTGGGATGTGGAAATTATCGATAACCAGAAATTCGCCGCCGATAACGTTGAAGAGATGGCAAAAGCCATGGGCGGCAAAGGCGGCTATGTCATTTATGTCGGCAGCCTGACCGTGCCCCAGCATAACCTGTGGGCGGATCTGTTCGTGAAATATCAGAAAGAACACTACCCGGAGATGCATGAAGTCACCAACCGCATGCCGGTGGCCGAAAACATCGACGACGCCCGCCGTACCACCATCGATCTGATGAAAGCCCATCCCGATATGAAAGGGATTGTCTCATTTGGTTCTCAGGGCCCTATCGGTGCAGGCCGCGCGGTGAAAGAGAAACGGGCGAAAGGCAAAGTCTTTGTCTACGGCATGATGATCCCATCTCAGGCCGCCTCGCTGATTAAAAGCGGCGATATTGCCATGGGGATCACCTACGATCCGGCCTCTGCGGGTTATGCCATCACCGCCATTGCCGACAAGGTGCTGAAAGGGGAAGAGATTACCCAGGGCCTGGAAATCCCGAACCTCGGTAAAGCTGACGTGGATCCCGAAAAACGCATCATCAAATTCCACAAAGTCCTGCGCGTCACCAAAGAGAATATCGATAGCTTGTATTGATCCGTTGAACCCGCACGCCCTTCAGGGCGTGCGGCATGAGCCCCTGAGAGGTAGACATGGAGCCCTTTATTTCACTGGCTAAGATCAGCAAGACCTTCTACGGTGTGAAAGCGCTGGATAACATCAACCTGACGCTGTTTCCCGGCGAAGTACACTGTCTGGCCGGGCAGAACGGCTGCGGCAAATCGACGCTGATTAAAATCATCTCCGGTGTCTATAAACCCGATCCCGGATTCGAGATCGCCATCGAAGGTAAGCCTTACGTCCATCTTTCGCCCATCGATTCCGTTAAAGCCGGGATTCAGGTGATCTATCAGGATCTCTCTTTATTTCCCAATTTAACCGTCGCGGAAAACATCGGTATCCACCAGCACCACCATCATCTTCTGGTCAACAAGCGGGAAATTCGCCGTATCGCCGAGCTGACGATGAAGAGTATTGACGCCCGGCTGGATCTGGATGCCAACGTGGAGTCCCTGCCTATCGCCCAACGTCAGATTGTGGCCATTTGCCGGGCGCTGGCCCAGGAGGCAAGGCTGATCGTTATGGATGAGCCCACCGCTTCGCTGACCATGCAGGAGGTGAAGGGGCTGCTGCGGGTCATCGGCGACCTGAAGAAAAGAAATATCTGCGTGGTATTTGTCAGCCACCGGCTGGATGAGGTGCTGGAGATCTCCGATCGGATCAGCGTGCTGAAAAACGGCAGCCTGGTCGGTACTTACCCCGCCAGCGACATCAATAATAAAAAACTCGCTTTCCTGATGACCGGCAAAGAGTTCTCGTATGCGGTCCTGCCGCCGATTGAGAAAATTGGCGACGTGGCGCTTAAGGTCACGAATCTCACTAAACATCAGCAGTACAAAGACATCTCTTTCCAGATCCATCAGGGAGAGATCCTGGCCATTACCGGGCTACTGGGTGCCGGGCGCACGGAGCTGTGCCTGAGCCTGTTCGGGCTCACGAAGCCCGATTCCGGCGAGATAGTGCTGGAGGGTAAGACGGTGCAGTTCGCCAGCAACCGGGATGCGGTGAGAGCCGGGATAGGCTATGTCTCTGAAGACCGGATGAGCACCGGCCTGGTGATGGATCAGTCGATCAATGACAACATTATCTCCACCGTGCTGCAGCGGCTGAAAACCCCGTTCAGGCTGCTGGACAGGTCCAAATCGGACCGCATCGTCACGGATCTCATCGAGCAGCTGAGCATTAAGATTGGCAGCGTCAATCTGCCCGTCAACACCCTCTCCGGCGGCAACGCCCAGCGCGTGGCGATTGCCAAATGGCTGGCCATCAACCCCAAAGTGCTGATCCTCGACTCCCCCACCGTCGGCGTCGACATTGCTAACAAAGCGGGGATCTACCAGATCATCTCCGCCCTGTCGAGAAAGGGGATCGCGGTGCTGATGATCACCGATGAGATCGACGAAGCCTTCTTTAACAGCCACCGGATTTTAGTCATGCGCAAGGGCGCGATCGTCGCGGAAATTCTCCCGGAAAAAACCACAGAGGCCGCGCTGGCAGAGGTCGTCAATGGTTAAGAAAATCGGGGTGAAAACCCATGAGCTGTTCCTCGGGCTGACCATTATTGTGATTGGCGGTTATCTCTCGTTTGCCAGCGCCGATTTTATGACGCTGGGCAATATCTACGATCTGATCAACAACTACGCCATGTTAACCATCCTGGCCTGCGGGCTGTTCATTGTCCTGATCTCCGGCGGGATCGACATCTCATTCCCGGCGATGACTATTATCTCCCAGTACGTCATGGTCACCCTGATTCAGGGCACCAGCGGCAACTTTGCCCTGGCCTTTGCGCTGTCCGGCGGGCTGGGTCTGCTGCTCGGGCTGGTTAACGCCACGCTGGTGAACCGGCTAAAGGTGCCCTCGATCATCATTACCATTTCAACCCTCAATATTTTTTACGGTCTGCTACTGTACCTGACTAAAGGGGTGTGGCTGTACAGCTATCCGGAGTGGTTTGAAGAGGGGGTGTTGCTGTTTAAATTTACTGCCGCCGATGGCTACGACTACGGTTTAAGCCTGCCGATTATCACCCTGCTGGTGGTAGTGGCATTGACCGGCTTTATCATGAACAAAACCAGCATTGGTCGGATGATCTACGCCATGGGCGGCAACCGCGAAGCGGCCTCCCGCATGGGATTCGGTATCTTTAAAATGCAGCTGTTTGTCTACGGCTATATGGGGCTGATGTCCGGCGTCGCCGGTGTGGTGCAGTCCGCGACTGTCTTAACCGTCGCCCCCGACTCCCTGCTCGGCTATGAGCTGACGGTGCTCGCGGCGGTGGTGTTAGGCGGAACCAGTATTGTCGGCGGGCGCGGCACCTTACTGGGCACCCTGCTGGGGGTGATTTTACTGGCCGTGATACAAAACGGTCTCAATCTGACAGGGGTCTCCTCTTACTGGCATACGGTGGTTACCGGGGTGGTGATCGTTACCAGCATCAGCATGACGGCCTGGAGCCAGCGCAAAGGACAGGGAGCATTAGCATGAGCGCCAGAAAAACCCAGGATCGCGTTGAGATTTACCTGAGTCTGTTAATCGCTCTCGTCGTGATCGCGTTTAGCTTCCTTATCCCCGCTGTCTTCTGGTCGTCAGCCAACTTCCAGTCTATCGCCTCGCAGATGCCGATCCTCGGCGTGCTGGCGCTAGCTATGGCGGTGACTATCCTCACCGGCGGGATCAACCTGTCCATCATCGCCACCATGAACGCCTGCGGGCTGGTGATGGCCTGGGTCGCCACCCACTATCCTCCGACCCTCAGCAGCCTGCTGCTGGTGCTGGCTGCCGGGTTAGCCATGGCGATCGTGATTGGGTCGGTCATTGGCTTTTTGATTGCCGTGGTGCGCGTCTCGCCGATTTTAGCGACGCTCGGGATCATGACCCTGCTGAAGGGGATTAATATTCTGATCTCCAAAGGCTCGTCTATCTCGAACTTCCCGGATTACGTACTGGTGATCAACAGCACCAATGTCCTCGGTATCCCGCTGCCGCTACTGGTATTTCTGGCCGTGGTCGCGGTGCTGTGGGTGATCCTCGAAAAATCCGCCTTCGGGCGCACCCTCTACCTGATTGGCTCCAACGAACAGGCGACGCACTACTCCGGGATCAACACCCGCAAGACCCTTATCTGGGTCTACATTCTCTCCTCGGTCTTGTGCGTGATCGCCGCGCTGCTGATGATGTCCAAGCTGAACTCGGCCAAAGCCTCTTACGGTGAGTCGTATCTGCTGGTGTCGATTCTGGCGGCGGTGCTGGGCGGGGTAAACCCCGACGGCGGCTTCGGTAAAGTCTTTGGCATGGTGATGGCGCTGATCCTGCTGCAGATGCTGGAAAGCGGACTGAACATTCTCGGGGTAAGCAGCTATATCACCATGGCCCTGTGGGGCGCCCTGCTGCTGGCGTTTATTTTCCTCAAAGGGGCTAATTTGTCGCACCTGTTTAACCGATCCTGATGGTCAGCGGAGGCAACCAGATGGCGTTAAATCTCTTTTCACAGCTTCCCGGGACGGGCGTTCATAATGAGGCTGAAATCTTTGACGTGTTACTTAGTGCGCCGGGGATCAAAATTGAGCGTATCCTCTCCACCGGCCAGGCCAGCCCGCCTGGCTTCTGGTACTGCCAGGATGAAAACGAATGGGTGGTCGTGCTGCGCGGCTCGGCGGGGGTAAAATTCGAAGCGGAAGATGAAGTCCGGGTACTGCATGCGGGAGATGCGGTGCATATTCCCGCGCAATGTCGACACCGGGTGGAGTGGACCGATCCCGATGAGCCGACGGTGTGGCTGGCGGTGTTTTATGGTGGTGTGCTGGAGAGCGACCAAAAATAACGGGTCATATCAGAACAGTAAATTTCAGGCACAAAAAAACCACCTTTCGGTGGTTTCACGACACTGCTTATTGCTTTGATTATTCTTTGCTTTCCCATGGTAGCCGGAGTGGGACTTGAACCCACACAGCGCGAACGCCGAGGGATTTTAAATCCCTTGTGTCTACCGATTCCACCATCCGGCCTCGGGAAGAAAGTGGAGGCGCGTTCCGGAGTCGAACCGGACTAGACGGATTTGCAATCCGCTACATAACCGCTTTGCTAACGCGCCTTAAATCTTTTGTCTTACGACTGACACCCGCGATTGCGCATGTCTTAAATTTGGAGCGGGAAACGAGACTCGAACTCGCGACCCCGACCTTGGCAAGGTCGTGCTCTACCAACTGAGCTATTCCCGCAATCATCAAGTCATTATGCTAATCACTTGATTTTCTTATCGACTAACGAACCGTGCCGTCGTTCGATGCGTTGCATTCTACTTACCTGACGTTTTGAGTCAACGTTATTTTTCTCAACTCAAGATCGTTTGCTGAAAATTACGGCGAAACGATCACTGATCAAGCAAATCGCCGCGCGCAGCGTTCAAATATTGCAACATTGACCAGAGCGTCAGCACCGCCGCGACCATAAACAGACCAATACCGGCCCACTCCACCCACTCGTTCGGACGCCACAGCATCCACACCAGTGCCGCCATCTGGGCGGTGGTTTTTACCTTACCGATCCAGGAGACCGCCACGCTGCTGCGTTTACCCAGTTCAGCCATCCACTCGCGCAGAGCCGAGATAATAATTTCACGGGCGATCATGGTCGCCGCAGGCAGGGTGACCCACCAGCTGTGGTAATGCTCCACCACCAGCACCATGGCGATGGCGACCATCACTTTATCGGCTACCGGGTCAAGGAAGGCACCGAAACGGGTGCTCTGGTTCCAGCGTCGCGCCAGGTAACCGTCAAACCAGTCGGTCACGGCCGCGACAAAAAAGATCAGCGCACAGGCGAAAGGAGCCCAGACGAACGGCAAATAAAACGCCAGCACAAAGAAAGGGATAAGGACGACGCGGAAAAGCGTTAACAACGTAGGGATGTTTAATCGCATAGTGACGGTAACTGTTTGTTGTCAGTAATTATTAGCCCTATGTTGCTACAGAGCCCTCAATGTTTCAACGAGTAGTAGATCTTTTCTGCCAGCCCTTGCGAAATACCCGGCACTTTTGCAATTTCCTCCACGCTGGCGTTGAGTAATCCTTGCAAACCGCCCATGTATTTCAGCAGCATCTGGCGACGCTTTGGCCCGACCCCTTCGATCGTTTCCAGCGTACTGGTGTTTTTCACCTTTGCCCGTTTTTTACGGTGGCCGCCAATCGCATGATCGTGCGACTCGTCGCGAATATGCTGGATCACGTGCAGCGCGGGTGAATCCGGAGGCAGGCTAAAGCCCTCCCCTTCCGGCTCGAGGAACAATGTTTCCAGCCCGGCTTTACGGTCGGTGCCTTTGGCCACGCCCAGTAACAGCGGATGATGCTTATCCCAGGAAACGTCCAGCTCGGCAAACACCGATTTTGCCTGGCCGAGCTGCCCTTTGCCACCGTCAATGACGATAACGTCCGGGATCTTACTCTCTTCGATAGCTTTACCGTAGCGGCGGCGTAACACCTGATTCATCGCGGCGTAGTCATCACCGGGGGTAATGCCGGTGATGTTATAGCGGCGATATTCCGCACGCAGCGGCCCGTTGGCATCGAACACCACGCAGGAGGCAACGGTCTGTTCCCCCATGGTGTGGCTGATGTCGAAACACTCCATCCGTTTCACTTCCGGCAGCTGCAGCGTCGTCGCCAGGGCGGCAAGACGCTGGTGAATGGTCGACTGCTGGGACAGTTTGGTGCTCAGCGACGTCGCCGCGTTGGTGCGCGCCAGCTTCAGATAGCGGGCACGATCGCCGCGCGGTTTGGTCTGGACGTTTACCCGACGCCCCGCCAGCTCCGACAGCGAATCGGCCAGCAGCGTCTTATCGCTCAGATTAAAATCGAGCAAAATTTCCGACGGCAGAGTGCGCATCTGGCTGCCCTGCAGATAGAACTGGCCGACAAAAGTCTCTACCACTTCGCCCAGCTCGGTGCCGCCCGGCACTTTCGGGAAGTAGCTGCGGCTGCCAAGCACCTTGCCCTGGCGGATAAAGAGCACATGCACGCAGGCCATACCCGCATCAAAGGAGACGCCAATCACGTCCAGGTCATCGCCGTTATTGGAAACAAACTGTTTTTCCGTCACCCGGCGTACGGCCTGGATCTGATCGCGTATCCGCGCCGCCTCTTCGAAGTTCAGCGCCTGGCTGGCCTTCTCCATGCGGGCAATCAGCTGGGTCAGGACCTGATCGTCTTTACCGGCGAGGAACAGGCGCACATATTCCACCTGCTGCGCATACTCCTCTTCGCTGACCAGCCCTTCCACGCAGGGCCCGAGGCAACGACCAATCTGATACTGCAGGCAGGGACGGGAGCGGTTGCGATAGACGCTGTTTTCACACTGGCGAACCGGGAAAATCTTTTGCAGCAGGGCCAGCGTTTCCCGCACGGCATAACCGTTAGGGAACGGGCCGAAGTATTCCCCTTTCGCATGCTTGGCACCGCGATGGGTCGCCAGACGCGGATGGGTGTCGCTGCTGAGAAAGATAAACGGATAGGATTTGTCATCGCGCAGCAGCACGTTATAACGCGGCTGATACAGCTTGATGTAGTTATGCTCCAGCAACAGGGCTTCGGTCTCTGTGTGTGTCACAGTGACATCGATCTGCTGGATCTGGGCGACCAGAGCCTCTGTTTTGCGGGAGGCAAGATTGCTGCGGAAATAGCTGGAAAGTCGCTTTTTGAGATCTTTCGCCTTTCCGACGTAGATGACCGTCCCGCCAGCGTCATACATCCGGTAGACGCCTGGCTGGCTGGTAACGGTTTTCAGGAAAGCACTGGATTCAAACACTTCACTCACTGACTAATTAGGGTCTCGGCATTGCACAGACCATGACGGATGGCCAGGTGAGTGAGTTCAACGTCGCCATGGATGTTCAGTTTACTGAACATCCGGTAGCGGTAGCTGTTCACCGTTTTCGGGCTGAGATTAAGCTGCTCAGAGATCTCATTCACCTTTTGGCCTTTGGTAATCATCAGCATAATCTGCAATTCGCGCTCAGACAAACTGGCAAACGGTGATTCGGTCTTTTCTGGCTCAATCTGACTCAGGGCCATCTGCTGCGCGATATCGGAAGCGATATAGCGCTGCCCGGAATAGACAGAACGGATCGCATTGACCATCTCCTGGGGGGCGGCGCCTTTGCTTAAATAGCCAGCAGCACCTGCCTGCATCACTTTTGCAGGAAGGGGATTTTCAGTGTGAACCGTCAGCATGATCACTTTGGTATCAACCCAGGCACGCGCGATTTTACGCGTCGCTTCCAGGCCGCCAATACCGGGCATGTTCATGTCCATCAGGACAACATCAGCGGTATTCGACCGGCACCATTTAACGGCATCTTCACCGCAGCAGGCCTCGCCGGCAACTTTAATACCTTTTATATCTTCAAGAATGCGTCGTATCCCTGCGCGCACCAGTTCGTGGTCATCAACAAGAAGGACGTTGATCAAAGGGAAATTCTCCAGAATAGGGATAACGCTACAGACAGTTAATTCGGCACATATTAACGGGTTTTATCCGAAACTGAAAACGATTAAAAATGCCTGCCATCGATATAGCACTTTTTTTTGGAAATTAAGTTGTACATCGACTGGAAACGGAAGCCTTGCGCCATGCACTTTTGCCCACTTTTTTTAGATGGTTGTTTTCAAAAGCTTACAAATTATCAGCGCTATTTTATTGCTATTAAAATACACCTTATAAATTTGTAACAATAATTAACCTCTCTCCTACTTTCATCAAACAATTAACCCACACTAAAGTCTTAGAAAATTCAAAGTTAATGTTTGTTCAATCGAATAAACAAAGCGGAGAAAAAGGTCAAAAAACAAGCACTGCGTTTTTCTGAACGGCTTGTGGTATACTCCGCCGCCTTAACTTGGTCTATGCGCCCGAGCGCTGTTTTTATCATGAGGAAAATAAATGAGCACACCTGATTTTGCCACTGCGGAGAATAATCAAGAACTGGCACAGGAAGTCTCCTGTCTGAAAAACCTGCTGGCTCTGATGCTGCAGGCGATGGGCCAGGCAGACGCCGGCCGTGTGATCATTAAGATGGAACGTCAGATTGCGCAGATGGAAGACCAGGCTCAGGCCGAGGTATTTTCCAGCACCGTTAAGCAGATCAAGCAAGCTTACCGTCAATAAAACAAAAACGGCTGAACGCAGTGCATTCAGCCGTTTCCTCGCCTGCCACGCAGAACAGAAGTGTAGTCAGATAATCCCCGTCGCTGCCGCATAGCACGCGATCTGCGTCTTGTTCGGCGCATTGAATTTCTTCTGCATATTTTTCTGATGGAAGTTCACCGTATTTTCAGAAATAGAAAGAATGATCGCTATTTCTGCCGAGGTTTTACCTTCCGCCGTCCATTTCAGAATTTCTTTCTCGCGCTTGCTGAATTTCATCTCAGGCGGCATCACCATTTCATGCTCCAGCCGCAGCAGCGTGGTCAACGCCAGTTGCACCAGAATTTGCAGACGCAGTTCCACCACTTCACCCGCCATGAGGTTCACTGACAGACTGGTACTGGAGACCGACAGGAATCCCATCGCATGATTCGGTAGCATCAGGCACTGGGTGATCCCTTTACGCACCCCGTGATCGCGCGCGCCGTCCCATAAAGGTTGCGCCTCAGCGAATAAGGCATCGTTCCAGGGTAAGTGTCCGTGAACGAAATTCTCAGGTTTAAGCACCGGATCGATAACGAAAAAATTTTCCGCGTGATACTGAGCCATCCACTGTTGCGGATAGGACGAATGCACCGAGACTTTAGGGCGCGTGAAAGGCACCGGATGACGTACGCAGAGCGAAAAGAAATCGTAGCCCAGGTTCTGCGTTTGTCGCTGAAGTTCGGGATATACCTCGTCGGCAGAAGTCATCTCCTGAAAACGGAGGAAGCATTCCCGTCGCCATGTGAAAAAGTCTAAATCCTTCATACTGACTGAATTAAGCCCCTGTAAAAGATAATCATTATTATGGATTCTTAAACTAACACATAAATCTTATTTATATGTATAAAATATCGACCCTGGGATAATTAGCTACACAATTTATGCACTTATAGCGGTTCAGACGGGATAAAATCAGGAGAGCATTCATATCGGGGATGAATATATTGCTCCGGGGATTATTTCCGGAGCAATTGAGAGCAAACATGCTATTGCATGAGGAATTTTTCGAGGAACTGCCGGGTGCGGGGCTGCTGAGGATCGGCAAACAGTGATTTTGCTGGTCCCTGCTCAACGATGCGTCCCTGATCCATAAATATCGCCCTGTCCGCCACATCGCGGGCAAAGCTCATCTCATGGGTGACAATCACCAGGGTGCGCTTTTCCTGCGCCAGCTGACGAATGGTGTTCAGCACCTCCCCTACCAGCTCCGGATCCAGCGCCGAGGTCGGTTCATCAAAGAGGATGACATCCGGGCGCATCGCCAGCGCGCGGGCAATGGCCACCCGCTGCTGCTGCCCGCCGGAGAGACGACGCGGGTAGCTGGTCTCTTTACCGGAAAGCCCCACTTTTGCCAGCAGCTCGCGGGCGCGGGCAGTGGCCTCCTCCTTCGGTTCACCTTTCACAATCACCGGCCCTTCAATGATGTTTTCCAGCACCGTGCGATGGGGAAACAGATTGAAGCTCTGGAAGACGAAGCCGACGTGCTGACGCAGACGTCGAATTAAACTCTTCTGCTGGCTCAGGGACTTGCCGGTATCAATGGTGATCTCACCCACGCGGATGGTGCCGCCTTCCGGCTGCTCCAGCAGGTTGATGCTGCGCAGCAGCGTGGTTTTGCCCGAGCCGCTCGGCCCGATGATCGCCACCACTTCGCCCTCCTGCACTTCCAGGTCGATGCCGTGCAGCACCGTCTGACCATGAAACTTCTTCACCAGGTTTTTAACGTCGATAGCACTCATTTCGGATCACGCTCCTGGCGGTTAAGCTGGTTTTCAAAATAGTTTTGCAGCGCCGACAGCACCGTCGCCATCACCCAGTAGATCAGCGAGGCGGCCAGATACATGGTAAAGACCTCCAGCGTGCGCGAGGTAATCAGCTGCGCCTGGCGGAACAGCTCCGGCACCTGAATGGTGGCTGCCAGCGAAGTGTCTTTCACCAGGCTGATAAAGCTGTTACTCAGCGGCGGCAGCGCCACGCGAGCAGCCTGGGGCAGGATCGCCCGGCGCAGGGTTTGCCAGGGCGTCATACCGATACTGGCTGCGGCTTCCCACTGCCCTTTCTCAATGGAGGAGATCGCCGCGCGCAGGGTTTCCGAGGTGTAGGCCGCAGTGTTGAGCGACAGGCCGATCATCGCCGCCGGGATCGGGTCGAGCTCGATACCAAACTGCGGCAGGCCGTAATAGATCATAAACAGCTGGGCAATCAGTGGGGTGCCGCGAAACACGGAGATATAAAAACGCGCCAGCCAGCGCACCGGCAGCACTGGCGACATGCGCATCAGCGCCAGAATAAAGCCCAGCAGCAGACCAAAGAACATCCCGCCAATACTCAGTTGCAGCGTAAACACCGCGCCTTTCAGCAGGTAGGGCAGCGAATCAATCACCAGTTGAATACTTTCTTGCATTATGGTTTTTCTGCCTGTGATTAGACGTGAGGATGGTAGGCAAACAGAGCTGGCGCCCCGCCAGTATGAATAAACAGAATCGGCCCTTCATCTTTGAAGCGCTTCTGGCTGATGCCGTCGATAAGGCCGGCCATCGCTTTGCCGGTATAGACCGGGTCCAGCAGGATCCCTTCAAGACGCGCCAGCAGTTTTACCGCTTCGGTGCCTTCGTCATTCGGGGTGCCGTAACCCGGCGCGAAGTAGTCATCCCACAGAATAATATCGGCATTGGCGCTCACCTCCAGCTGTTCGGCCACCGCCTGCTGCAGGGTAACCACTTTCGGCTTCTGGTCCGCCACGCTGCGCGATACGGTGACGCCAATCAGCTCAACTTCCGGCATGAGCTGCTCCAGCCCGACCGCCAGCCCGGCATGGGTGCCCGCACTACCGGAAGCGACCACTACCGAGGAGATACCCACCGCCCCTTCACACTGCTGGGCAATTTCCAGCGCGCTTTCGACGTATCCCAGCGCACCCAGCGCGTTCGAGCCGCCCACCGGGATCACATACGGACGAAAGCCCTGGGCTTCAACGCGGGTGGCCAGCTCATGCAGCTGCGCCACGGGGTCGGTCAGCGCATCGCACATTTCAATTTGCACGTTGAACAGATCCAGCAGCAGGCGGTTGCCGTTGCTGAGGTAGTTTTCTGCCTGGGTGCCAATCGGGTTTTCCAGCAGGGCGATACAGTGCAGGCCCAGTTTTGCCGCCACGGCGGCGGTCTGGCGCACGTGGTTGGACTGGATCGCCCCGGCGGTGATCAGCGTGTCGGCCCCTTCACGCAGGGCATCCGCCGCGAGAAACTCCAGCTTGCGCAGTTTATTGCCGCCCATCGCCATGGGCGTCACGTCATCACGTTTGATAAGGATGTCGCGCCCGAGGTAGTCCGATAAGCGCGGCAAATATTCCAGTGGCGTCGGGGCGCCAATAAATTCGAGGCGCGGAAAACGCGTTAGATTCTGTAATGACATGAAAACCTCCGTAACCCTGTCTAAGTCTGTCTTTTTTTATTATGCACGTTGCTGGCGAGGAAATAAAAAAGGCGCTTATCAAAGCGCCTTTTTTTGCATTCAACTGCTTACTTTGTGACGTCTGCCCCGAACCATTTTTCGGAGAGCGCCTTCAGGCTGCCGTCTTTCTGCATATCAGCAATCGCACCGTCGACGGCTTTCACCAGATCGTCGTTGTCTTTGCGGATTGCAACACCTGCTTCCTGACGGGAGAAGGCATCACCGGCAACTGCCAGGGTGTTGTTGGTCTTCTTCACCAGATCCAGCGCCGCCAGACGGTCAACCAGAATGGCGTCGATACGGCCTACGCGCAGATCCTGGTATTTGGTCGGGTCATCATCATAGGTACGAATATCGACGCCCTGCACGTTCTGGCGCAGCCACTCTTCGTAGTTAGTCCCCAGACCGACACCGACTTTTTTGCCTTTCAGATCGGCGGCAGATTTGATCGTGCCTTCATTGCCTTTTTTCACCAGCGCCTGGATACCGGAAACGGTATACGGGGTGGAGAAGTCATACTTTTTCTTACGCTCGTCAGAAATGGTAACCTGGTTAATCACCACATCAATACGTTTGGAGTCCAGCGAGGCCAGCATGCCGTCCCATTTGGTCGGCTTCAGCGACGCTTTTACGCCGAGGTGTTTGGCCAGCTCTTCGGCAAACTCCACTTCAAACCCGGTCAGTTTGCCGTCGTCACCCTGGAAGCTGAACGGAGGATAAGTGCCTTCCAGCCCAACCAGCAGCGTGCCGCGCTCTTTGACTTTATTTAACAGACCTTCTGCCGCGAACGTTTTCACGCTCATACCGGCAACCAGCGCAACGGCCATTACACCCATCAGCGCCTGACGACCCAGAAGTGCAAATTTCATACTTACCCCGATATCATTGGAATTTTGAGTGTAGTGTAGGGCGTTCGGCCGCAAGGTCAAACACGACTGCGCTACATGTTATTCATTTTTAATATATATCAGAAGTTGTTTCGCGGTGGACTTTCTGCTTCGGCGTCACCGGCATTTGCGTTTTAAATTGCGCATACTTGCGCAGCGCGATCCGGTAGTTATTGGTGCTGGTCGCCGGCAGCCACGGCTCCAGATTCTCATCCAGATAACCGCTGGTCAGTAAATCACGGGAGATACGCTGCGTGGTCAGGTGCTGACCCAAGCGACGCAGACGCACAACATATTCGCGCACCGTGCCGTGGCTCATCTCTGTTTGCTCAAACAGGAATTGCTTAAAGCCGATGATATCGAAAAAGTCGCTCTGCTCTTTACAGTGCAGATCGCCACAAAAACGACATAACGCCACCCACTCTTTCTGCTCTTCCAGCCATCCGGCTTCATCCAGCAAAGTATCGAGACGGGAAATCGCAATTTTATTGACGATTTCTCCGCGACGAACCAGCGTGATACGGTCGAGCAATTTATGGCAATGGGCGCAATGCGTCTGGCTGTGCTTAAAGTCTTTCAGGTAGCGGCTTAATGGCCGTCTTTTAGATTGCTGCACCGTCATGATAACTCCTGGTTGTCAATACGTTGTGCGGCACTTAACGGGTGATATGGATCACCTATAACTTACCCAGCTTAGTACGTAAGCGTTTAATGGCCTGGCTGTGCAGCTGGCTAACCCGTGACTCTCCCACCTCCAGTACGGCCCCAATCTCCTTGAGATTGAGCTCCTCCTGGTAATAGAGGGTCAGCACCAGCTGCTCGCGTTCCGGTAAAGCTTCGATGGCTTCCATCACGCGCTGGCGTACATTGCCTTCCATTAACTGGTGCAACGGGTTTTCCTGCTGATGATCGTCCGTCACCAGTTCGATGCTATCGCCATGCTCTTCGCGCCACTCGTCATAGGAGAAGAGCTGGCTATTGTTGGTATCGAGCAACATCTGGCGATAGTCAGCCGTGGTGATCCCCAGACGCTCCGAAACTTCGGTTTCCGTCGCGTTACGTCCGAGCTCCTGCTCCAGCTGCCCCATTGCTTGCGCTACTTCGCGTGCATTGCGTCGAACGCTGCGCGGCACCCAATCACGGCTGCGCAGTTCGTCGAGCATCGCACCACGAATACGCTGTACTGCGTAAGTCGTAAATGCCGTTCCTTGCAGAGCGTCGTACCGGTCAACTGCATTCAATAACCCGATACCGCCCGCTTGTAGCAGATCGTCCAGTTCCACACTCGCCGGTAGCCGCACCTGAAGCCGCAATGCTTCATGTCGCACCAGCGGAACATAACGCTGCCACAGCGAGTGTTTATCCATTACACCTTCAGCGGTATAGAGTGAATTCACGATAAACAGCCCTGCGTTAGTTGAGTTATCGGCATGATTATCCGTTTCTGGAGGGGTTTTAATCGTGTGAATAGTGGGTGAAATGGGGGGTTATTTAGGATTTTTCCCGTTAAGGATCCTAATGGATCCTTAACGAACGGGCATTCCGGAGCCGATTTGGTCGCGCCGAAGAGACCCGCTTTTATTACCCCATCACCTGCACGTTTAACAAATGCCGAGATATTAAATGGTTACGCGGGTTGCCGAGCGCGCGCTGTGCTGCGTCTTTTGCAGGAAGTCCAGGCCACGCAGCGCGGTGTTAGCCCCTGCTGAATACGCTGTCTCTTCTCCCCGCAGGCTGGCCGCAATGTCGGCATAATAGTTGGCGAAGGCCTCAATAAAGCCCGCCGGGTGACCCGCCTTGAACCGGCAATACCGTTCATGGTGAGCCACACGGTTTTCGCCAGATGTGCGATCCACCAGCGCGATCCTCCCTGCACTGTCGCTCATGCGCAGCACCTCGGGATCCATCTGCACCCATTCGGCGCTGCCTTCAGAACCGTAGACGCGGATGCGCAGTCCGTTGCGGTAGCCCATCGCCGCTTTGCCGTACCAGTAGTTACACACCAGATCGTCGGTATAGCGCGACACGATATGCACGGTATCCACCACGCCCGGGATGCGGGCGAAGGTGCTGTTCACGGCATAGACGTCCAGCGCCTGTTTATTGGTCAAAAACTCTACCATATGGTGGACATGCACTCCCAGATCGAGAGACACGGTCGGGATCGGGCCGTCGCTACAGCGCCAGGACTGCGGCGTTGCGGCCGAGCCATCGGCTCTGAGTCGGGCAAACCCCTCCTGAGGCATTTCAACCATCACCTGCTGGATCTTGCCCAGTTCTCCGCTCAGCAGACGTTCCCGCAGCTCGCGGATCATCGGATAACCGCTGTAGTTGTAGGTCACGAACAGTTTCCCGGCCAGGCGTTCCACCTCGTCAGCAATCTCCTGCGCCTCTTCCACCGTCGCCACTAACGCTTTTTCGCAGATCACCGGCAAACGGTACTCCAGGCAGGCGAGAATAATTTCCCGATGTGCGGGGGTCGGAGTCAGGATCACCAGCGCATCAAGTTCGTTATGGCACTCTTCAAGCAGCACCATGGCGTCGCGGTAGATCTTCTCCGGCTCAAGACCCCACTGCTGCCCGGTCTGGAGATTAATGGCCTGATCCCGGCTAAAACAGCCGGCAACCAATCTGAAATGCCCATCCATTTGACTGGCGATTTTATGCGTCTGGCCGATAGCGGAATTGATACCGCCACCGATAAACCCCAGAGAAAGTGGCTTATACATCCGAGTGTCCTTCATAGGCATTGAGCAAAAAATAATCTTTGAGATGCGGCGTCATCTGGCGCAACGTGGCCTCATCCCTGAACTCTGCAAAAATCAGCCCCGCTCTGTCGCCCGGCGCTGGCCCCACCAGGGTGCCCGGACTGGTCAATGGGATCACTTCAATGAGATCGGCAGGCAGGGATTTGAAAGCAAAGCCGGTAAAGCGCATCGCGCGGTCAACAGAGACGGTATGGCGCGCAATCGTTCTGGTCTGCGCCGGACGGCGCGGCGCGGTCGGGGTCGTTTTGCCCAGGAAAGGCGCGACAAACCACCCGGCGTAGTTCACGCCGGTGGACAACTCAATCAGGCGGGAATAGAGATCGCCCGGGCAGCGTCGGGTTAATTCGATCAGCCAGAACTGGCCTTCGCTGGCGATAAACTGCGTGTGCAGCAGGCCATCCACCAGCCGCAGATCGCTGACGATGCTCTGCATGCATTCGCTGACGCTATCGCGCATCCCGACGGACAAGTTTTGGCTGAGGCTGCTGCTGTTTACCTGCCAGGGGTAAACCGTGCAGTATTCGTCGACAAAAAACTCGCAGACGATTTCGCCGTTGCGAATAAACGCAGAGTGGCTGTAGAGCGCGCCTTCGCAAAAGTTTTCCACCACGTACTGTTTGCCCGGCGAGGCGCTGCAGGCAGTCTCAATCGCCGTATCCAGCATCGCCCAGTCGGTCACTTTGGTGATGCCGTTGCCGCTATAGGCATCAACAGGCTTAACCAGTAAGGGCAAGGTCAATTGCCGCGCCTGATCGGCGGTCCAGGCCGCCTGCGGCACAGGCAAGCCTTTGCTGAGCGCCCAGGCGCGGAATTTATCTTTCAGGAAAATGGTGTCGCTGACATCAGGGGTATCAAAACCCGGCAAGCCCAGTGAATGAGCTACCCGGCAGCCGCTCAGATAGGAGACGTCGGTCACGCCGGGTAGCAGCGCCGCGATCTTCTCTTCCCGGGCAATGGCCAGCACGGCGTCGGTATCGGCATAGTTTTGCAGGCGTGACGCATCGGCATACTTCATCCCGGCGTCACCCGCTTTGCCACTGCACACCAGAGTACGGAAACCGGACGCCTTCACGGCGTGCTGCAGCGGCAGAGAAGCAAATCCTGCATCCAGCATTAAAGCCAGCGGTGACGTTGTCATCCTGTGCACCTCTCAGGCACGAATTCAGCATCATTGCTGTGGCTGCGGAGCGTGGCCGCCCGTTTAATGGTCTCAACAATGCGCAGCTGATCCTGTACCGAAAGCCCCGGATAAATGGGTAGGCACAGCACCTCATCGGCAATCTTATTGGCGTAGGGCAGATTCTCTGGCGAGGAGGTCGGTAAGCCACGGTACATCGCGAAGGAGCTGATCAGCGGGAAGAAATAGCGCCGGGTATAAATGTTCTCCGTTTTGAGGAGCTCATACACGTCGTCCCGGCTCAGGGGGAAGGTTTTCTTGATCAGGATCGGGAAGTAGGCGTAGTTCCAGCTCACGTTCTCCGGAACCTGAATCAGGTCGATATCTTCGATGTCGGCCAGCAGTTCGGTATAGCGCTGATAGATCGACGCCCTTTCGCTTAGCGCAGCATCAACATGTTTGAGTTGCAGCAGCCCGAATGCGGCTTCCACCTCATTCATTTTGGCGTTAATCCCTGGCGCGACGACCCGGGTTTCACCGGCAAAACCAAAGTTTTTCAGGTAATCAATCCGCTGCTTAGTGGCCGCATCGTGGCACACAATGGCCCCGCCTTCGAAGGTATTAAACACTTTCGTGGCGTGGAAGCTCAGCACCGAGAGATCCCCTTGATTAAGAATGCTGACGCCATCCTGCCGCACGCCAAAGGCATGGGCCGCGTCATAGATGACCTTCAGGCCATAGGCGTCTGCGATCTGCTGAATTTTGTTCATTTCGCAGGGGATACCGTAGCAGTGCACCGGCATGATGGCGGTGGTCTGCGGGGTGATCAGCTCTTCCACGCGACGGGGATCGATATTAAAGGTGTCAGGATCGATGTCGGCAAATACCGGCGTCAGGCCATTCCACAACAGCGTATGTGAAGTAGCAACGAAGGAGTACGGGGTGGTAATCACCTCCCCGGTGACGCGCAGCGCCTGCAGGGCGGTTAACAGCGCCAGAGTTCCATTCGCAAACAGGCAGATGTATTTCACGCCGAGGTAGTCCGCCAGCGCTGCTTCCAGCTGCTGATGAAACTCCCCACCGTTAGTCAGCACTTTGTTGTGCCAGATTTTTTCCAGGTAGGGGATAAACTCCTCCAGAGGGGGGAGCAACGGACTGGTGACATACACGTTATCACTCATAAGAGAACCTGTGGAATGAGGGGATTATCACCAATCATAACGACATCATCTGCTGAGCTATCGGTAAAACAAGGCGTCTTTCGAGGGGTAATTACGGGGAACGACGTAAAAAGCATGGCAGGCGCTCCGAAGAGCGCCTTTTATTACATAAACAGCGACTGGATGAGGGCCGGCACGCTGTGCGAGTCCCAGACATAAGGCTGGAGATCCGTGGCTGAGACTTCAGGGGTTAGCACTGATAACAGCGCCTGCTGCCACTGCTGCGGATCGGCTTTGAGGCGCAGAATCGGCAGATCGTTGCGCAGTGAAGGGACATCGCTGGCAATCACCACGCAGCCGCTGGCGGCAAGCTGTACGGCGAGATAGTCATCTTTAAAACGATTATGGTCGCTGTTTTGCCGGAACAGAACCGCCGTGTGAATACGTAACGCGCGCAGCTGTCCGGAAGAAATGCCCCCCCCGCTCTGCCAGCGAACCGTCTCCGCCACCAGCGGCAGCCAGGCTTTTGGCCAGCTCCCCAGCAGTACCCAGTCCAGGTTTTGCCGGGTGGCGGCGATAATCCGCCCCATAAACTCACGCTCTTTTTCCGATAATGTTCCGGGAATACACAGGACGCGCCTGCGCTCAGCCGGCGCAGGCATAGCCTCTGTAACCTCTTCCCGCGACAGCAGTACCGGCAGACGCGCAACCGGCATTTTACGTTTAGCGAGCTGGATTTCACGCTCGGCGGACCAGGTGAGCCACTGCGAGACCACCGCGCCTGGTGACCCGTTATTGACCGCACCGTCGCTTTCGGCCAGCGCGAGGACGCGCAACGCAGACACAGAGTTTGCCGCGGCAAGCCGCCCCGAAAGCGCCGCATCCGGTGCGCCGGTTAAGACGACGGTATCCGGTGCCGCGCGCAGAATTTCCGGCACGCTCAGCGTCGGGCTGGCGTGTTTAAGCAGAATCGTCCCGTCCTTTGCCAGCATCTGTAGCAGACAGGTCATGCGCTGGGTGTATTCCCCCGCCTCGCCGTTATTTATCAACAGTACGCAGGACTGCGCCGGGGAGAAACTCGCCAGCCAGTTTGCGGGGGCCTGGTCAGTGACAAAGAGCGGGTCCTGCAGATCGCAATGGCGGTTATAGGCCGGATCGTCGGTGAAATAGCGGGGAATGGAGGCCATCAGCGCCTGACGCTGCGCATTTCCGCTCACGCAGACCTGTTCACACAGGCGGGCATTATCGGAGGCCACCACGCTGAACGGCGTCCAGACCGTGAGATAGCCCGAGGCGCTCAGCGTCAGGGAGGCCATAATGTCGATCGCATGCGCATCATCATAGCCGGCAGGCAGCCCCTCCACCCGTTGCCAAGCCTCGCGCCGGATAAGCAGGCAGTTGCCGCTCAGCGCAGAGTAGTTTTGCTCGCACTGGTAGCGGGATAAATACCCCTCAGCCTGCCATGGCTCCCCCTGCCCTGCGTGTCCCACCCAGCCCCTGGCACCCACAATCACCCCGGCGCTGAGCAGCCGTTGATCGGTGGTGATGATTTTAGGCCCAACGCAGCCCACTTCGGCACGCACCGCATGGCTCAGCAGGGTCTTAAGCCAGTTTTTAAGGACAAACAGCGTATGCAGATTGAGCAGCAACAGATAGTCCCCGGTCGCACTCTGCTCCAGGTAGTTCATCCTGCTGGCGTAGTTCTGCTGCGCCTCACACACCAGCACCTTCAGCGGCATCACCCCCTGGATCTGGCGGATCACGTCGCGCATCGGCTCGCTGGCGTTTTCACTCACCGCCAGCAGGACCTCTTTGTGCGGCCAGTCGGTGTTGTTCATCAGGCTTTCCACACACCGCACCAGCAAGGCGGGATCGTCCCCGGCGTCCAGCAAAATGCTGACGGTTTCGTTCTCAGGGCGATGATAGGTCAGCCGCCAGGAGGCGTTATTCTGCCTCTCCAGCTGCGCGTCAGGGTATCCCCGCCGTTGCAGGTACGCTCCGAGGATGTGCTGCTCCTCCTCCGGGCTGTGCCGATCAAAGAGCGCGGCAGGCGCGATCGTCATGACGTCCGCGATATGGCCGATACTGCCGGTGCCCCACTCCAGCAGGTAGTGAACGAGCAGTTCAGGCTCGAACGCGTGGCGAAGGTCAGGGTTAAACCCACCGGCCGCCAGCCAGCCCTCGCGACGGAACCAGACCCGATGCAGATAGCGGTGCGGGGAGGAGAGGAACAGATCCAGATTAAAATCGGGCTTGCGCACCGGAGTGACTTCGCCGTTTTCATGACGAATGGCTTCGTCGGTATAAATCGCCTGGCACTCTCCCGCCTCTGCCAGCATCTGACGCATCAGCCCAACGCTGGCGGGCGCATATTCGATCCCCGCGTCAATACAGTGCAGCCAGTCAAATGCCCGGGCTTCGGCCAGCTGGGTCAGGCATGCCACCCACTCATTCGCCCCAACCACGCAGGCATTAAAGGCGCTGAGATCTACGTCAGACTCCGGGGCCACCAGCAGGACGGTGTGCGTATCCACGCCCTGCTGCGCAAGGGAGCTGAGCGAGGTGGCGATCGCGCTCGCCTGCGCGCCCTGACACAGGATCACGTGCAGCAGCACCGTTTGCGCGGTCACAGCCTGCGGCAGCGTGCGCTGCGTCAGCCAGCCGCCGAAGGAGGCGCTAAACTGTTCATCGTGCTGCTGCTGCGCTTTTGCCTGCGTCAGCGCCAGGAAGTTGTCCAGCTGCGTCTCCAGCACCCGCCGTTTCGCCAGGACCGCTTCGCGTACCAGGGGCAGGCCCGCGCGGATCTCCGCCAGCGCCTCGGGGGAATCGGCATAACCGAACCCGGCCCCGCCAAGATCCTGCAGCGATTGCGCGTTCAGGGCATAGCTTTCATAACCCGGCGCGCTCAGGGCCACCACCGGGCAGCCGCAGAGGTTCGCCAGTAAGTTGGTGCCAGAGGATTCGTAGGTGTAGAGCACCCTGCCCCGCTTCAGCAGCGCCGCCAGCTCGTGCAACGGCAGGGGGTTATGCATGGAGAGAATGGTGATACCGGCAGGCAGGGCTGCGAAATCGACCAATGATTCCGGAATGCGGTTCAGATAGAGAAAATCCAGATCCTTATTCGGGTTGTCATCCTCAAACAGCGACAGATCGTAACACTCGATGCCGAGGATATTCGGGTCAGGCTCTTTATCCGCAAACTCTGAACGATACCAGAAGAAGAGATCCTCCGGTCCCGCCTCGATCGCATTGCCCATGATCACCGTTTCCCTGTTCAGCATATAGCGAGCGATGACCGGGGCGGTGAAAGGGTTGCCGGTTGCCACTTCGGGATAAACGGCAATCCACGGGATCCCGCTGGACATCACCTGGTTATACGCCTCTTCCGTCAGCGCGGGCGCATTCCATTTGTCATTCACCTTACAGCCGACCATCCAGGCGCTGCCGCCCCGTTCATTAATGAGATGACAAAGGCGATGCAGCACCTGAATACCTTGCGATGACTCCCGGTAGTCAGGGGCCGCAATAAGATAGGGATAGCGTGCCGTAAACATCATAAGTAATCCTGTGTCATATCAGAAATCCAGCCAGCCGTGACGCCAGTCATCGAGCCCGCCCTCGCGCAGATACCAGTCGCGCTGCACCGCTTCACGCAGCGCATCGCCCTGCTTTGTGCGGTAGTCGGCATCATGCAGATAGAGCTGAACTGCGTTCAACCAGTCCTTGTAGCGGTTTTCCACCAGCGTCACCGGCAGGCCGCAACGGTACGGGGCAATATCGGTGGCGATAATCGGTACCCCGCAGGTGCCGATCTCCAGCAGGCGTAAGTTGCTTTTGCACTCGTTGAACTGGTTACTTTCCAGCGGCACCAGTGCGAGGTCGAGATTGAGGTTCGCCAGCTTCTCCGGGTACATCTCAAAGGGCACGCCAGGGTGGAATTCGCACTGGACGTTGCGCGGTTTCATCCCCATAAATACCCACTCCACCTGGTTTTCAAGGGCTTTGATCAGCGGCTCGATGATCTGCAGATCGCCGGTGTGGGTACTTCCCCCCGCCCAGCCCACTCGCAGTTTTTTACCGCTGCCGCGCTGGCTTTGCAGATGTCCCCACAGATCGGGTGCCAGCCGGTTTTGCGCGATACGGATATCCTGATGAAAACGGCTGTAGGCCTCGGCAAGCGGCGCGGTGGAGACCACCACCCGGTCTGCGCTCTCAAGGATTTTGCGGAAGCTTTTGACGATGTGCTGCGGGTAACTGCTGCGGTTGCCGTTTTTCAACGGCACGTTGAGCAGGAAGTCATCATACTCAATGATGATTTTGGCATCACAGACGTTGCGCAGCTGGGTAATGATGTCGGGGAAACGGCTACCGGTTAGCGACTCCAGGACGATGACATCCGGCTGCTGCTGGGCGGCCTCCATCACGCCAGGGATGGTATTGATAAGGCCCCCTTCCAGCATCAGGTGACTTTCCATCGCTTTGAACGGCTGCATAACGCGGTAGTTGCCGCACCCGTTCCAGTCAACGTGATGCGCCAGCACCACCGGGAGCGGACGGCCAGGCAGCGGGGCATGCAGGCGCGCGCTGCTCTCGCTCAGGGTAAAAGGCGCCCCCGTTTTTTGCATCAGCGGGTGGTACGACGGATCCTTCAGCAGACCCGCTTTCCACTCATCACGCAGCTGGACGTAGTGTTCCAGCATCGGGCGCTCCGGCACCTGGTATTTCCCGGCCAGCATCCGCGTTGCGCCACCCATGTGCTTCACGCGGGCGAACGGCGTCCAGACGTTCAGATAACCCTGCTGCTGCAGACGTAACCCCAGGTCCACATCGGCGAAATAGATCGGATAACGCTCCTGGGTAAAGCCGTTAATCGCGAAGAAGATCTCTTTGCGGATCATCAGGCAGGATCCGCTGACGGCCGCCACGTTGCGCGGCGTCTTTAAATAGTTCTGGAAGCCATGGCTCTGGGGATCCGCGCCGTCAAAGGCCACTTCCACGCCATTCTGGACGCCCAACAGATAGCCACCGTGCTGGATCCGGCCATCCTGGTACTCCAGCCGGGCACCTACTACCCCTACCTCCGGGCGCAACGCTTGCTCCAGCAGCGCATCCAGCCAGTCGCCGTCAATAATTTCACAGTCGTTGTCCAGGAAGACCAGCACCTCGCCGCGGGCCTGCTGTGCCGCCGCGTTGCCCATTTCGGCAAAATTAAAGGGCGCATCGTAATGCAGGACACGGATCTGCTCCAGACCCAGCCCGGCGAGATCGTTCAGGAAACGGCAGGCATCCTCGTCAGCCGACTGGTTATCGACAATCAGAAGTTCGTAATGCGTATAGCGCGTTTTTTCCATCAGGCTTTCGATACAGCGCTGGATCAGGGCAAAGCGATCGCGCGTCGGGATCACGATCGACACTCGCGGTGTGGCGTTCCACTGGTAGCGCAGGCGGGGAAGCGATTCTGCCAGCCCGGTATCAAAGGAGGCGGAGATACCGAGGCGCGTCAGGTGCGCCAGCACGCTCTGCTGGCATTGCGCGATAACGTCAGGATCTTCGCTCCAGGCGGTGGCCAGCGCCGGGTTTTCCACCAGCACTTCCGGGACATGTGCCAGCGCCACCAGCCCCTGGCGTTCAATCAGACGCCAGAGCAGATCAATCATCGCGCAATCCGGGTAGCGCCCATCGATGCCCCCCACCGCTTTCGCATGCTCCCGGTTAACCAGCATCACCTGGCCGATGTAGGGTTGACTGCGGAGCAGATCAATATTGACGCCGGGACGCAGTACCACCATCGGCTCGCTGTTTGCCTGGTGTGTCATTTCATCGCAATAGAACGCGCTGGCGTCAGGCTGATTGATGCCCTGCTCCATAAATCGCAGCAAGGCATCATCCCGCAGGGTGAATCCTTCCGGGATCACCAGCAGCATCCGGGCGTCACGCTGCTCAAGCAGCGTATTCAGATCAGCGACGGACGGAACCACGTCCAGCGACTGCGGCGACAGTGATTGCGATACCAGTGAGGCCAACGTGCTCTGGCACGCGGCGCTGTGCTCGTCACGGGCAATTACCGCCACCCCGATGCTGGCCTGCTCGGGCAGCGCCTGAGCAAAGGAGCGCAGCGCCTCGCGACGCGCAGGGGTAATTTTACGGTCGTCCAGCCAGCGCGGAATAGAGTACTGCCGGGCCTGCTGGGCCAGCATCGCCTTGCTGTGGAAGGATAAGGTGTAGCGCTCTTTTTCCGTCAGCACATGTTCCGTCGGCGCAGGCAGCTCATCGATCAGCCCGGCGAGGTGCAAATTGAGATCCCAGCGGGTCAGGAACGACTGCCGGTGGCTGTTCGCCCAGTCAGCGGCTCGTTCATATCCGGCGGTCAGTAGCTCAAGCCACTCCTCCGCACCCGGGCAAAAACGGAGCGAGGCCCCGGAAAAAGCATTGCGCTCATAGCGAGGCAGGTTGTCATCATTGAGATAGCCTTCGACGTAGCCATCCTGTGCCAGGAATACCGGAATGCCGAGCGCCAGGGCCTTCGCCGCAGGCTGGTCGGTGGTGATAACCACGTCATACCCGGCGAGCCACTCCGGCTCAATGCCCCGCATCTGTTGCGACAGGTCGAGCCATTCAAACTGAATGTTCGCCCGGGCGGCGTGCTGCTGAACCTCGTACATTTCGGTGGACATCTTTTCGGCAATGTAGAGCATTTTTTGCAGCGATCGCGCGGGCGTGGCGCGCTCAACGTCCGCAAAACGAGACGGGATCACCCATGGGAAGATCCGCAGCTTGCTCTCTTCAATGCCGGTCTGCAGGAGCACTGGATGACTTAGCTCGCATAGCCCCAGTACCGCGTTCGCCAGCCTGTTCTCCAGCTCTGCGCCCCAGGGGATATAAACGTCGTTGTAATCGGTGTAGTGACGGAAAATAAACGCCCCGGTCGTGCGTTGCGTCGTCAGCGCGGTCAGCAATTTTTCACTGAAAAAGCCCTTCACGATCCAGATCAGATCGTAGTGGGATCCCGGCTCACCGCTGGCGTCAACGATCGTCTGAAAGTGCGGATCGCCCGCCAGACGATCGAGTTCGGGCTGCAGCATTTTGCCGGCTGAGGAGGTGCATAACGTGACGTGCCACTCTTTTGCCAGCAGCGCGTCGGCAATGTCGATAATTTCCGTGTTAGCGGGAGACCAGGCGTCAAACTTATCAACGCTAATCAAAATTCCAGGCATTTTTTGTCCTCAGCGTCGATAGGGAGACGCATCCAGGCCTATTTTCGGTAATACGATATTTTGCGCGGAAACGAAAAGTTCGAGAGGAAAAGCACGGGAACGAAACGGGGTTAAATCTGGCGATTGGGCAAAAAAAAAGGCATCCGAAGATGCCTTTTATGCGCGTTATAAAAATTAACGCAGCAGGGACAGCATGGTCTGTGGAACCTGGTTGGCCTGGGCCAGAACAGAAGAGCCAGCCTGCTGCAGGATCTGCGCGCGGGACATGTTGGACACTTCGGTCGCGTAGTCAGAATCCTGAATACGGCTGCGGGCAGCGGACAGGTTGTTCACGGTGTTGTTCAGGTTGGTG
>Ga0160490_100039_pt1 | contig 203752 bp, 190 predicted proteins | sample DIDnMG_7_FD_108210 | JGI IMG/M metagenome (GOLD analysis project Ga0160490, IMG submission 108210) | Enriched soil microbial communities from UW Madison campus, WI, USA - DID2934_E24_Lignin MG | ecosystem: Environmental > Terrestrial > Soil > Unclassified | place: USA: Madison, Wisconsin... | reverse complement strand
TTAGCCCGAAGGGTTTTTAAAATGTTTAGTGAAAAGAGAACATTTTTAGTAGAGCGATTTATAGCCTTGAGTTTTTGGTTACTTTTTAGTCAAGTAAAAAGTAAAAGAAAGATTTATTGACAACTTCGGTAATTCGACTTTTCTCAATGTATGCTTATTAAATTCAATTATGACAAAGAACTTAATTTTATGAAGGATGAAGAAAATGGTATTAATACGCTCACGTTAAGAAAATGTTTGATTAAAACGTTAAAAATATTTTAGCTCGCAGGGTTTTTAAAATGTTTAGTGAAAAGAGAACATTTTTAGTAGAGCGATTTATAGCCTTGAGTTTTTGGTTACTTTTTAGTCAAGTAAAAAGTAAAAGAAAGATTTATTGACAATTTCGATAATATCAATGGATAATGAATTGAAAATCCGAAATTCTGAAATCGATTTGAAATGATAGAAAAAGAACAATCAATTTCTTAAAAATTAATCAGAAAAAATAACATTAAAACCACCTTTACTATGTTAGAAAAAGAATTTGAATTATTGAAAAAAGGCGATTCTACAGCTTTTGAACGTATTTATGCCAGATACAATAAAAGAATCTTTTGGTTTGGGAAACAAATAATTGACGATGAGTTTGTAGTGGAATGCTTGTTACAAGATGCCTTTCTGAAATTATGGGAATTCCGAGAGAAAGTTGAAACTCCTAATCATATTTTTTTCTTTTTACGATTTGTAATGAAATACAGTTGCTATTCAAATTATAATAAACCAAAGAATAAGTTTTTTAGAACAGTAAACTCGCTAGAGAGTTATGAAAATTATCAACATTATTTGGCTGGATATGACCCCGCTGATGTCATTCAAAATCTGAAGAATCAAGAATTAGAACAACAATATTTTGATGAAATTATAAAAGTATTACCCTTGTTAAGTGCGGAAAGAAAACATTTGATTGAGCTCTGTTTGAAACATGGATTTCAGTACAAAGCAATTGCTCATGCAATGGGAAAAGGAATAACTGAAACCAGTAACGAAATTAAACGGGCTATTGCAGATCTTAAGAAGATTCTAAATAATCAGGATAAATTAGTTAGTAAAAACAAAACGATTTCTCCTTTAGAGAAGCAAGATAAAATGACAGAAAAACAAGCGATGATTCTAGAATTGCGTTGCGAGCATAAACAATCATTTGCCAATATTGCGACAGCATTACAATTATCTCAAAAAGAAGTACACCATGAATTTTTAGTTGCCTATAAATTTATTCAGCAAGACAAGACTAAATCTCTAAACTACTGATGATGAAAAAATCTACCTTAACCCTTACAAGAAAAATTCAGTTAATTGTTGATCTACCAACCAAAGAAGAACGAAAAGAGGTTTTAGATACACTTTATAGATGGCAGAACAGATGTTTTAGAGCAGCTAATTTGATTGTTTCTCATTTGTATATACAAGAAATGATTAAAGATTTCTTATATCTCTCAGAAGAAGTTAAATACAAGTTGATAGACGAAAAAAAAGATGAAGTAGGATTATTACAACGCTCAAGAATGAATACCACTTATCGTGTGGTATCAGATCGTTTCAAAGGTGAAATTCCTACCAATATATTGGCATGTTTAAACAATAGGCTCCATAGTTCATTTAACAAAGATTATCAAAGATATTGGAAAGGAGAAATTTCTTTAAAAAACTTTAAAAGAGATATGGCATTTCCTTTTGGATTAGAAGGTATTAGCAGATTAACTTACAATCCCGAGAAAAAAAGTTTTTGTTTTCGATTGTTTCAACTTCCATTCAAAACCTATTTAGGAAAAGATTCTACAAGTAATAGAAGGTTATTGGAACAAGTGATAAACGGTGAAATTAAATTATGTACATCACAAATAAAACTAGATAAAGGTAAAATATTTTGGTTAGCTGTAGTTGAAATTGAAAAAGGACACCATAAATTACAACCAGAGATTATTGCAGAAGCTTCCTTGTCATTAGAATATCCATTAGTCGTAAAAATAGGCAAAAATCGTCTTACTATCGGTACCAAAGAAGAGTTTCTTTACCGCAGATTGGCAATACAAGCATCTCGTAAACGAATGCAAGTTGGAGCAACTTATACAAAATCGGGAAAAGGTAGAAAAAGAAAACTAAAAGCAGTAGAAAAAATGAACCAACTAGAGCATAATTATGTACATCATCGACTACATGTTTACAGTAAAAAGTTAATTGATTTCTGTATCAAATATAAAGTAGGGACACTTGTTTTATTAGATCAACAAGAAAAGATCGAGATAGCCAAAGAAGAAGAATTTGTACTTAGAAATTGGAGCTACTATGAACTTTTAACTAAAATAAAATACAAAGCAGATAAAGCAGGTATCGAGCTTATTATAGCGTAAATTATAATTTTTTTGAGGGTGATTGCACACCCGTAAGGGGAGGTTTATTTATAAACACTCACTAAATGTTAAACATATGCAACGCGTGGGATCTCTTTTTATTTTATTTATGATACTTGTTAATCTTGACTTGATATTTATTAAATTTTTACGGATTTATAAAAGTCTAAAAACGGTGAATTGAAATAGTTTCATTTTATTATCCTTTATATAATAGAAAATTAAGAAATTGATGGTTCCTAGATATTCCCATGATATAGGCTATAAAGTTGCTAACTAATTGCTATTTCGATTTTGTTGTTTTGTTTTTAATAATGAATATGTTATTATTTTAGATAAAAAAAACAGTTTTATAAACTTAATTGTTTTATTAAATATTAAGAAATTTTTTTCAGATTGATTCTTTTTATCTATTTTTAATCAATAACCAAATATCTATGAACTTTAAATTTTTATTTTTTATTCTTCTTTCAATTTATTTGAGTGGTCAAGAAAAATTTCAGGTAAATTATACTTATAAAATAACAGAAGATGTAGATTATATGGTCAATAAAATGGTATCAGAAACCAATGGTGCTGTTAACGCTAAAGATTATAGATTGGCGCTTCTTGATCGATTAAATAAAGAATCGGAGTTTATTTTAATTTCTGATAATAAAGAATCTATTTTTTCTAGTGTTGCAAAATTAGATAACTCACAGGTGAATTCTTTATCAGTTTCTTATGGTGATGAAAGTTATCTTTTGTATAAAAATTTAAATGAAAAAATCTATAAAACATCTAATCAAGATTTGGGAAAAGAATATCTCATACAAGATAAACTTAAGATTTTTGATTGGAAAATTTTAGACGAGAGTAAAACTATTTTAGGATACAAAGCTTTCAAGGCTATAAGTGAAGATGAAAACCTTATTTACGAAGCTTATTTTTCTGAAGAATTCAAAATAAATAATGGTCCAGATATTTATCAAGGTTTACCTGGACTTATTTTAGAAATAAGAATTGTCAGTAAAAACAATCATTTATCAACAGTTTTTTATCAAGCGAATAATGTTAAAACAGATACTAAAGTTAAAATAAAAGAACCCAAAAAAGGAATTTTAGTTTCTGATTTAGAATTTAATAATCTAAGTGAAAAATATTATAATAAAGCAAGAGAAGTTCATTCTCAGAGAATTGATATTGATTAGTTATTATTGCTTAAAATTCTAATTGAAAATTATTTTTTTTTTGTTCATTTATTTTACTGAAGAATAGTAATTTAAAACAAAATTTTATTTTTTAGTGAAATTCCTTTTTGTAGTTAAGATTTTTATTCCTAATTTTAGGCTTATAAAAAGTAAGATAGTTGAAATTAAGAACTAATAATTTGTCAACTTCTTAAAATTTACTTCAATAAATTATTAATGACCTTTTATTTGTAAAGGTTATAAATTGTCTGTATTTAATAAAAATTGATTTATGTTATTAATTTAAGGTTAAACTTGATGTAAGTTTGCGCCCGCAATTAATTAAAACTTAATGAACAAGTTATTTCTTTGTGCTGCAATTTTTATGAGCACAATTTCTTTGAAAGCACAAGTTGGTATCGGTACTGCAAATCCAGATTCATCTTCTATTCTTCATTTAGAATCTAACAATAAAGGTTTTTTATTACCTAAAATTTCTTTATCAAGTTCAACAGATAATTCTACGGTTGAGAATCCTGCAGTCGGTTTGTTGGTTTATAACTCAGCAAGTTCCAATGATATTACTCCTGGAATTTATTATTGGACAGGAAGTAAATGGAACTCAATGTCAAATTCTAATGCATCAAATCCTGTTAGTGCACAAGGATGGACGTTGAAAGGAAATTCTGCGACTTCTACAGACTTTTTAGGTACAACAACTTATCAGCCTTTAAATTTTAGAGTAAATGATATTGCTTTCGGAAAATTAGAACCCAATGGAGGTTTTAATGTTGGACGAAATAGTAAAGCGAATGAAAATCAATCAATAGCAATTGGTGAAAATAGTAAGGCAGATAATCAAATTCAAGCGTTGGCTGTTGGGATGAACTCGAATGCAAGTGGTTTTCAATCAGCTGCTTTTGGTTATGCAGCTTCTAGTACAAGTGAACAATCAATGGCTTTGGGTATGAATTCTAATGCAACAGGTTTTCAGTCTGCAGCAATAGGTTTTGGTGCAAAAACAGTTAATAATTCAGCTTTAGCTTTAGGTTCTTTTACAGAAGCAAATGGATTGAACACAACAGCTTTAGGATCAGAATCAAAATCTACTGGTCAGAATGCAACAGCAATTGGTTATAGAGCTACAACAGATCAAGCAAATGCTATTGTTTTGGGTAATTTTAACGATTCTTCTGCCAAAGTTGGTATCGGGACAAATAAGCCTGATGAAAAATTACATGTTGCTGGGAAAGTAAAAATTGTTGACGGAACTCAAGGCGAAGGTTATATTTTGACTTCTAATAATGTTGGGGTTGCTTCTTGGCAAAAACCAGAAATTGCAAATAATATTTATTATGCTGAGTTGTATAAAAGTGTTGATACAAATCTGAATGCTTATGACGGAATTCCGATGGAAACTGCAGGTGAAAAATATAGATTAACCACAAATTATAACAACATACAAACAGGGGAAAAAGTAGGAGTTTACAAAGTAACTTATACCGTTAGTTTAAGAAAACGTGATGGTGATGTAGTTAATCCAGAGTTTTACTTAAGATTGAACGGAAACGAAATTAAAGGTAGCCGAACTTTTGTAACTTTATCTAAAGGGCAAACAGAAACAGTTACTTTTACCAAACTGGTAAACATTACAGGTACTTATCAAAGTATTAGTGTAATGTCTAGTTTAACTGATCAAAATACAACAGTATTAGCAAACGGTACAAGTTTGTTGGTAGAATTTGTGCGCTAAGTTTTTCTAGAATATTTTGTATTTTTGATGAATGCTGAAAACACTAAAAAAAATAGTGAATGATTTTTTTATCTTGATAGCTTTACCTTTTATCTTGATATATGAAATTTATTGCACAATCTATAAATACAAAAAATGATATTTTCTTTTTAGAAAATATCATTTTTTTATTAATCAATTTTTATTGTTTTCAATGTAACTGGGAGTTCAGTATTTTCAAATGTCTTTTTTGCTTCATCTAAAAATACTTGATAATTATCGTAACGATTAGAGAAATGTCCCAAAATTAAACGTTTTACATTTGCATCCTTGGCAATTTGCGCTGCTTCTTGCGCTGTGCTGTGTCCAGTATAATCTGCCAAATCTTTTAGTTCATGTAAAAAAGTACTTTCATGATACAATAAATCTACTTTTTCTATGATTGGTAAAATATCTGGTTTGTACCTAGAATCTGAACAATAGGCATAGCTTCTAGCTGGTTTATTGTCAAATGTTAAGTAAGAATTTTTTATGATTTGTCCATTTTTAAGCTTAAAATCTTTACCATTTTTCAAGTTTTGATAATCACAAACTTCAATTTCAGGAAATTCAGAAATGGCGTCAGTATTCAATTTTCTTGCTTTTGGTTTTTCTCTAAATAGATAACCATTAGTATAAATTCTATGATCTAACGGAATTGTAAAAACTTCTACTTTATCATCTTCAAATATTTTTACAGATTCTTTACCTTCCAATTCATGAAAAATTATTTCATAACCATGATAAGAACCGGATAATTTCATCTGAACACTAATGAATTCATCAATTCCTTTCGGACCATAAATATGCATTGGTTTTTCTCTTCCTAATAATTGAAAAGAAGATAATAATCCAATCAAGCCAAAAACATGATCGCCATGTAAATGTGAAATAAATATGTGATTTATTTTACTGAATTTCGCCTTTGCTCTTCTCAATTGGACCTGAGTTCCTTCTCCACAATCAATCAAAAAATGCCTTTGGGCAATGTTTAATAATTGTGAACTTGGATGTGAATTTACCGTTGGTAATGCCGAGTTGTAACCTAATATAGTGAGTTCTATAGCCAATTTTAATGGTGTTGAGTTAGAAAATCGTTCAATTTTTTTGTTGCTAAATATCGATGACTGATTTGATTTTTTTCTTCTGATGACATTTCTGCAAAACTTTTATCGTAACCATCAGGAATGAAAATTGGATCATAACCAAAACCATCAATTCCTTTTATCTCATGAGAAATAGTTCCATGAACTTTTCCTTCGAAAAAATGGAATTCTTCATTCAAAATTAAGCAGAAAACCGCAATAAAGTAAGCTTTTCTGTTTTCTACATTTTCTAATTTTTCTAAGACTTTGTGGATATTATCTATACTATTTCCTGTACCAGCATAACGAGCTGAATAAACGCCTGGTTCACCATTTAAAGCTTCGATAACCAAACCAGAATCGTCAGAAAAAACATTTTTCTTGGTTATTTGATGAATTGTATTTGTCTTGATAAAAGCATTTTCTTTAAAAGTTGTTCCAGTTTCTTCTATTTCATCATGAAAATCAATAGCTGTTAAAGAAATAAGATTTATGTAAGAAGGAATCATTTGTTTGAGTTCTTCTAATTTATGTTGATTGTGAGTGGCAAGGATTAATTCCATTCGGGTTTTGTTGTTGTTTTAGTTAAAAAATAAGCAGCTAAAATGCTTAATATTAAACAGATGAAAATTGGTGAGGTGGCAGATTCGTCAAAAACATTTTCTTCGATTTTTTCGTATTTAATCATCAAAACAAAAGAAAGAATATTATTTAGCGCATGTAAAAAAATACATAATATCAATGATTTTGTTCTGTAATAAATATAACCAAAAACGATTCCTAAAAATCCAGCTCCAATGAATTGCCACGGATTAAGGTGTGCTGCACCAAAAATCAAACCACTCATGATAATTGCAACAATAGGATTTACTTTATTTTGTAACATTCCTCGTAAAACAAATCCTCTGAAGATGATTTCTTCTAAAATTGGTGCTAAAATACAAACGGTAATAAAAGCTGCAATTTTATAATCGAGCATCATGGTAAAACTGACTTCGAAACTTTCATACAGATTTTTTAGGATAGGAATATCGGTCGGAATAAGACCTGTAAGAAACTCGGCAAAGGGTAAAGCCAATAGAAAAATTAAAATTCCTAATCCAAAGTTTTTAAAACTGGTAGGTTTTTGCAACCAAGAAATAATTTCTTCTTTACTGATTTTGAACCAAGCCATCAATAAAATAATCGAAGCAATCGCACTGCAAAAAAATGCTAATGGTAATAATACATGATATAAAATATTGTAAATTAGAGCTGGTAGAATTACAAATCCTTGTACTATTTGTATGGTGAGTGTAATTCCGACGCCAACAATTATTGCATACAATGCAGAAAACTTCAGTTCTTTTTTATCAGAAAAATTTTTATTTACTTGCTTACTCATGGTGATAAGGTTTACCTTGCAATATACTAAAAGCTCTATAAATTTGCTCTGTTAAAAATAATCTAACCATCTGATGTGTAAAAGTCATCTGTGATAAAGATAACTTTCTATTAGCCCTATTATAAAGGATTTCGTCAAAACCATAAGGACCACCAATGACAAAAATTAAATTTTTAATGGATTGATTCATATAATTTTGAATGTCATCAGAAAAAACTTTCGAATTCACTTGTTTTCCTCTTTCGTCTAACAAAATAACATAATCAGATGGATTTATTTTTTGCATGATTAACTCAGCTTCTTTTGATTTTTGTTGCTCCTCTGATAAGATTTTACGATTTTTGAGGTCTGGAATTTCTATTCGCTGATAATTGATGAAATTAGGAAGTCGCTGCTCGTATTTTTTTAGCAGAGATTCTATCGGAGCTTCATCGGTTTTCCCGATGCAAATTGTGAGTATATTCATAACATTGTAAAGTTTAACAAAAATAAACGCTATTGAAGAAATTAAAAGAAATATTGGGAATAAAAAGATTGTTAATTTGGACAAAAAGAAAACGATTAAAAAAGTTTTCTAATATTCCGTTGTACGATTTGCTCAAGGTTTTCTGGATTCGTGTCATGAAAGGTAATTTTCCTGTAAGATCTGGCGCAATTTCTTGGACATTGTTTTTTAGTTTATTTCCATTTGTTCTTTTTTTATTTAGCTTACTGCCTAAAATTCCACATTACGAAGAGCTTAAGTTTTTATTATTCAATCAATTTATTCCACAGATTTTACCAAGTTCTATTAGTAATGAAGTGATTGGTTACATCGATGCAACCACTCAAAATCAAGAACAAAGAAAAGTAAATTGGTGGTTTATGGTGATTACGATTTTTATGTCATCTAATGGTGTGCAAGGCGTGATCAATGGTTTTAATGTAAGTTATCAAGATGTTTTTGAGAAAAGAAATAACAATAAACAGCGTTTGATTTCTCTAATATTGACGATTTTTTTTACGATTTTTTTGATACTTCAATTGACTTTGATGTATTACACTGGCGTGATTTGGCGATTTTTAGCTAAAACAGATTTTTTCTTCGATTTATCAAAAAGTTCAGGATTAATCAATGTAATCAGTTGTATTTTGTTCTATTTCTTGTCGATGTGTATGTTGTATCATTACGGACCAAATAATAAAAACAAGTCAAAATCTACGGTGATTCCTGGTGCATTATTAACCACATTTCTCTTTTTATTGACTTTGTTTTTGTTTAATCTGTATTTAAGACATTTCAATAATATCGATTTTTTATATGGATCTTTAGGATTGGTTATGTTGGTAATGATTTTTGTTTACATCAATGTAATCATTATGTTGGTTGGATATGAATTGAATATGTCTTTAACTTATGCTAAAAATTACGAAAGCATGGGGAAAATCAATCATAGAAATTTTATTGAATTAGAATTAGATTCAGAAAATGAAAAAACTTAAGGATTTAATAAATGTCCGCAAGTTTTGCAGTAATTAGCACCATCAAGATGGTAATTATCTCCACAATGTCTGCAAACATCTGTGTTATCTGGTACTTCTTCTTTTGACGATTTTGAGAATTCTTGTGACATAATACCTGCAGGAACAGCAATAATTCCGTAACCTAATATCATAATGATAGAAGCTAAAAATCTACCCAAACTTGTAACTGGTGAAACGTCGCCATAACCAACGGTTGTCATAGTTACAATTGCCCAATAAATACTCACCGGAATACTCGTGAAACCAGATTCTGGATGATCTTTTTCTATCACATACATAAAAGAACCAATCACCACAACAACCAAGATGACAAAGGATAAAAAGACAATGATTTTATCTTTACTTCTTTTTAATCCCAATAATAAAAGATTTCTGTTTTGAGTCAATCCAGAAAGATTAAAAATTCTTAAAATTCTGAAAAGTCTCAAGATTCTTATACTCGATAAGTATTTAGTACTTGGAAAGAAAATTCCTAAAAAGAATGGTAAAATACTAAGCAAATCTATGATGCCATAAAAACTAAAAATATACCGCCAAGGTTTCTGCACGCTATAAATTCTCAAACAATATTCGATGGTAAATAAAATGGTAATGATCCATTCACTTACAATTAAAAAAGTATGATACCTCGCATTGAAAGATGGAATAGATTCCAAAACAACCATAGCAACACTTAACATGATAAAGAACAACAAACCAATATCGAATAGTTTTCCATATGGTGTGTTGGCTTCGAAGACGATGTCGAAAATTTTCATTTTTAACTTATCTTCTTCGTCTTTATCTAGCTTTTTCCAACGTAGAAATTTTAGTTTCATGTTTTCAGTGTCTAAGTTATTGGCTAAATTAGAAAAAAAAACAACATGAATATTTTAGTTTCGGGTGGAACAGGTTTTATTGGAGAAAAATTAGTTCAATTATTAATTTCTAAAGGTCATGTAGTTAGGGTTTTGCAAAGGAAATCGAAAGATTTACCATTTTATTGGAATCTTGATAAAAAAGAAATTGATGAAAAATCATTTGAAGATTTAGATGCGATTATTCACTTAGCTGGAGCTCCAATAAGTAAACCTTGGACAAAAAAGTATAAAAAAGAATTGTACGAAAGTCGAATTTTTACGGCTAATTTTTTGTACGAAAGTTGCAAGAAATTTTCTTCTTTTCCTAAAGTTTTTATCTCAGCTTCTGGCGTTGCATTTTATGGTAATGATTTAACCAATAAGCTCTTAACAGAGGAAGATGATTTTGGAATTGATTTTTTGAGTCAGTTAACAGTTGATTGGGAGAAATCTGCCAATCAATTTTTAGATTTTGGGACCAGAGTTTCAGTTCTAAGAACACCAATTGTTTTAGCAGAAAAAGGTGGGATTCTTGATGTTTTGAAACCAATTTTTAAACTAGGTTTAGGTGCCAATATTGGCAATGGTAAGAATTATATGTCTTGGATTCATCTTGATGATTTGATCTCGATGTATGATTTTGTACTTAATAATCCAGTTAGAGGTCCAGTAAATGCAGTTGCAGATGAAGTGGTAAATCAAAACGAATTCAATAAATCATTAGCGAAAAGTTTAAACAAACCTTTTTTTGTTCCAAATATTCCAGCATCAATAATCAAATTTGTTTTAGGTGAACGCAGCATTTTGGTTTTATGTAATGGACGAATTTCTAATGAAAAAATAAAAAAATACGGTTTTACTTTTCGATACAATTCACTCACTGATGCCTTGAAATAAGGAGTATAGTTAAAAATTAACATAAAATTATTAACATAAAAAGTATTAAAAAAGAAAAGGATTAAACTTGGTTGTTTAATCCTTTTCGCATTAGTTTTTTCCTCTATTGTGTTAATTATGAAGCCATTTCGTTGTGTTATTGAAACGATTTCTTGTTGTAAAATTAAGCATAATTTTCACATATCCTAATGTTAAGGTAAAAAAAATGTTAATTAATATTAAAATTTGTTACTATCGATGATTATGTTTGTCTTTTTTTGATTTATTCTTAAAAATTTATTCAATATTTTAGTTAGTACATAAATTACCTTTAAAAATAGTTATTTTTTTATTTAGATTTTATTAGCATTTTTGAATTTATTAATACAATTACAAACTAAAATCTGTAAAAAAAAATCTACAAATTTTCTTTGATAAATTACAAAATCTGGTAAAAGAAGAATACTTGATTGATTAATTTTCTTTACAGATTTTTAGAAATATATTTGCTAAAACTAGAAAAAAATGAAATTAATAGGTCCATTTAAACAAATTCTAACCTTAGAAAATTTACCTTTAAAAGGAGCATTAAAAGATGAACAATTAGAACTAATAGAAAATGGTGGAATTCTAATTGATCACGGATTTATTTTACAAACAGCAGATTTTAATTGGTTAAAATCAAAATATCCTCAAGCTGAAATTGAGTTAATTTCTGATGAACAAGTTTTATTACCCGGGTTTATAGATGCACATACTCATATTTGTTTTGGTGGAAATCGTGCCAAAGATTTTGCCATGCGTTTAAATGGTAAAACTTATTTAGAAATTGCAGAAAGTGGTGGTGGAATTTGGTCAACGGTTACACAAACACGATCAAAAACTGTTGAAGAATTAGAAGAGATTACCAAGAAAAATTTAGAGAAAATCATTCAACAAGGGATTACAACTGTTGAGATAAAAAGTGGTTATGCTTTAACGGTTGAGGAAGAAATCAATATGTTGAAAGCGATCAATATGGTGAAAAATTCATCTAAAATAGATATAGTTTCAACTTTTTTAGGAGCGCACATGAAACCTAAAGATTTTGATGGTTCTAATTTAGAATATCTTAAAATGTTGGTAGAAAAAGTTTTTCCTAGATTGAGAAAAGAATTTTTGAGTAATCGTATTGATATTTTTGTAGAAAAATCAGCATTTTCTGTAGAAGAAAGTGATTACTATATTAATGAAGCAAAAAAACAAGGTTTTGAGATCACAATTCATGCCGATCAATTTACTCCTGGTGGAAGTCATTTAGCGGTTAAATATCAAGCCCTGAGTGCAGATCATTTAGAGTTTTCGGGAGAAGAGGAAATCAGTGCATTAGCACATTCAGACGTTGTCGCAACTGTTTTACCAGGTGCATCTATTGGTTTGGGAATGCAATATTCGCCTGCTAGAAAATTGTTAGATGCCAATTGTTGTGTGGCAATTGCTTCTGATTGGAATCCTGGCTCTGCACCAATGGGTAATCTTTTAACACAAGCATCTATTTTAGCAACATTCGAAAAGTTATCAATAGCAGAAATTTTTGCAGCGATTACTTTTCGAGCAGCAAAAGCTCTAAATTTCAATGATAGAGGAACTTTAGGTAGAAATAAAATAGCTGATTTTATTAGTTTTCCAACCGATGATTTTAGGAATATCATTTACCAACAAGGTCAGTTACAACCAAAAAATGTTTGGAAAAATGGTGAACGAATCGTTTAAAATCATCTAAATAATCCATTTTTTATAACTTTAAAATCAAAATTATCACTGTTAAATTAGAGTATAAAAACTATTTTATGCTTAGTTTTGCAGACTAGATTATCTAAATATTATGATACAATCCATGACCGGATTTGGCAAGGCTGTTGTCGAATTACCAGAGAAAAAGATCACGTTAGAGATCCGTTCTTTGAACAGTAAAACATTAGACCTTAATACAAGAATTCCGTCTTATTATCGTACAAAAGAATTGGAAGTTAGAAATATTATTTCTGAAAAATTACAACGAGGTAAGGTCGATTTTATGATTAGTTGCGAGTTGAATGTTGCCGCAAGATGTCAGAAAATTAATGCAGATTTGATAAAAGCTTATATAGAAGATTTTAAAAATATTACACCTGGCGTAACCGATGCAGAATTGTTGCCAGTTGTTTTACGTTTGCCGGACGTTCTAAACACTGCGCAAGAAGATTTGAATGATGAAGAATGGAGTCAAATCCATAAAGGAATCATCGCAGCGATAGAAAATCTAACTGGTTTTAGAAAAGATGAAGGAAAAGTTTTGGAGAATGAATTGAGAACTAGAGTAGAAAATATTCTGAATTTGTTGCCAAAAGTAGAACCTTTTGAAGGGGAAAGAATTATAACCATTCGTGAGCGAATGACAAAAAGGTTAGAAGAATTATCATTAGAAATTGATAAAAACAGATTTGAGCAAGAAGTTATCCTTTACCTAGAAAAATTAGATATTACTGAAGAAAAAGTTCGTCTTAAAAATCATTGTGATTACTTCTTGAAAGAATTAAATTGTGATGAATCTAATGGTAAAAAATTAGGATTTATTTCGCAAGAAATTGGTAGAGAAATCAATACTTTAGGATCAAAATCTAATCATTCTGAAATGCAAAAAATTGTTGTTCAGATGAAAGATGAGTTAGAAAAAATAAAAGAACAAAGTCTTAACGTATTATAATTACTATTTATGAATAAAGGTAAATTGATCGTTTTTTCTGCTCCATCTGGCGCTGGTAAGACAACTTTGGTAAAACATGCGTTGAGTATTTTTAGCGATTTGGCTTTTTCTATTTCTTGTACAACAAGAGATAGGAGAGATGGTGAAGTGGACGGAAAAGATTATTATTTTATTACAGCAGATGATTTTAAAAGTCGTATCAAAAAAGATGATTTTGTAGAATGGGAAGAAGTTTACACAAATAATTTTTATGGAACCTTAAAATCAGAAATTGATCGAATTACAGATAGTGGAAAATCAGTTATTTTTGATATTGATGTAGAAGGAGGTTTAAACATCAAAAAGATTTATCAAAACCAATGTTTAACAGTTTTTGTTCATCCGCCTTCTTTAGAAACATTAAAAGATCGATTGATTTCTAGAAATACAGAAAGTGAAGAAAAGTTGAAACAACGTTTAGAAAAATCTGAGCAAGAAATGTTGGCAGCTTCTAAGTTTGATGTCATTCTTTGGAATGATGATTTGGATAATGCAAAAAACGAAACTGTCTCTATTATTAGGAATTTCATCAGTACACAACATACTTCAATATAAAGAATAAAAGCCCGCTATAGGGCTTTTTTTATGCTCTTAGTTTTATACTCCAAGTAAATTTAAAAGTCGCAACAACATCATTTTCTTCATCTGTACCAACAGATGTCAGTTGGAAAGTTAAACCTTCTTTTGTTTCAATCGCTTCTTTTATTTTCTGATCGATCAACTCTCCATCTTTACAGCTAAAAACAATTTTACCAACTGCTTTTTTGGTAAAAGTAGATTCTTGATGAACAACCAATGTTGCAATATTTTGTTGACTAGCCGTTACTTTACCAAGCAACATCATACCGCCACAAAATTCTGCTGCCATACCTTGTACAGCCCAAAACATACTGTTAAAAGGGTTTTGATTTAAAAAATCGAAATCAACAAAAGTTTTAACTTCATTTTTATCAAAACTTTCTAGACGAACACCTGCAATCCAAGCAATTGGAATTTGACTGGTTAGGATTTGTTTGAACTGTTCTTGTGTCATTTTTTATAAAATATTATAGATATATGATTTAAGTTAGCCAATATATAAAATATTTCCTAGTATTTTTGTGAAAATTATCTTGTTAACAATGACGGCAGTTATTATATTTTTTGTTTTTCAGTGGTATTCATCATTGTTCTTCCAAACGTTTTTTCATCATCGATATGCAGCTCATGGAATGTTTAATATGAGTCCATTTATGGAAAAAGTTTTTCATGTTTTATCTTTTATATTTCAAGGATCATCTTATCTAAGTCCTTATGCTTATGGTGTTATGCATCGTATGCATCATGCGTATGCAGATACAGAGAAAGATCCTCATTCACCGATTTTTGATAAAGATTTATTTAATATGATGTGGAGAACACGATTGATTTACAATGAAATAGACCGTAATGAAATGGATGTTCAACAAAAATTTAAGAAAGGTGTTCCTTCTTGGAGAGCGTTTGATAGAGTAGCAGAAAATAACCTAATTCGTTTACTTTGGGTTGTAGTTTATGTATTGATTTATATACTAATCGATGCACCACTTTGGACTTATTTTGTTTTTTTACCAATGCAAATACTAATGAGTCCAGTACATGGAGTTGTAGTCAATTGGTTTTCTCATAAATATGGTTATAGGAACTTCGAGGTGAAAGATACTTCTACGAATCTTATGCCTATCGATTTCTTGATGTGGGGAGAATGTTTACATAATAATCATCACAAGTTTGGTGGAAGACCAAATTTTGCGGTAAAAAAATGGGAGTTCGACCCGATGTATCCATTCATTTGGACAATGGCAAAAGTTGGGATCATACAATTTAAGAAAGGGAAGTTAGATACGGACTATATGTAATGATAATCAATTAATAAAAGTTTAAAAAGCATGAATATTTTCATGCTTTTTTTTGTTAAATTAGCAAAAAATAACATAACATATGAAAAAATTTACTCTTGTAAGTAGTATGTTTCTTTTGTTAGGTTCTTCTGTTTTTGCACAATTACGTCCAATAGCACAAGAAATTGCAAATTTAACTGCTCAAAAACAAACCTTCCAAAAAGTTTCCTTATTTGAGAAACAAGAACGTCCAGAAAAGAAAAATGAAGTAAAAGATGCTCAGTTTCTGAAATTGGATATCAAATCATTAAATTCTTTAGCAAAAAATGCATCAAATAATTTAGAATTCTCTGTTCCTTACAACAATACAAATATTGTCTTAGAACTTACAGAAACTAAAAATTTATTAGATCAAAGTTTTTATGTGACTGATGAGAATTTTAAACCTCAAACTTATAATCCAGGTAAATATTATCAAGGAATTATAAAAGGAGATAATAATTCATTGGTAACAATCAGTCTTTTTGAAGATGAAGTGATAGGAATCATTAGTTCTGAGAGTTTTGGAAACTTAAATTTAGGAGCTTTAACAGATGCAAAAGGTAATATGATTGCAAAATCTACAGAGTATGTTTTATATTCTGATCGTAATTTACCAGCAGATGAGTTGGGAACTTTTTGTGGTGCAGATAGATTAGTTGAGAATGAAGATAAGGGCTTAGATTTAGATAATCCGAATAGAGGTAAAGCAGAAAATCTAAAAACACCAACTATATATTTCGAAATAGACTACAATATCTATCAATTCAGAGGTCGAAATATAGAAACTGTGATGAATTGGTTAACAGCTCAATTTAATTTTACAAAAACTATTTATCAAAATGACGATATAAGTGTAGCGTTGAGAAGTACGATGGTATGGACAAGTTCTGATCCTTATCAAAATGTAGGTACTAATTCTGAAGTTTATTTGAATAAATTTAGAAAAACTAGAGGTAGTTTTGATGCAGATCTTGGACAATTAATTGGAGTTGATCCAGGTCCATTAGGAGGTATTGCTTGGGTAAGTGCATTATGTTCGGGGAATAATTATTCGTATTCTGATGTTAATCATACTTATGAAGATTATCCAACATATTCTTGGAATATCATGGTTATTACACATGAATTAGGACATAATTTAGGTTCTAGACATACACAAGCTTGTGCTTGGAATGGAGATAATACAGCGATTGATGGTTGTGTTGCAGTTGAAGGTAATTGTGCTAGACCAGGTTTACCAGAAGAAGGAGGTACAATTATGAGCTACTGTCATATGGCTTCTGTAGGAACGAATCTTACCAACGGATTTGGCCCTCAACCAAGACAGAGAATTATAGATTTTATCAATTCAACTTCTTGTTTATTTGATACATTAGGAGATGAATACATTACTTATCATCCTTATTATGAAGTAACAGATGTAACAGAAACTTCAGCTAAATTAGATATTACTTTAACTAATGAACAAGTGGTTTCTTGGGATTATAAATTATCAAGATATAATCAACCAATACCAACAGCATGGTCTAATTTAGATAATTCAAATTCTTTTGTATTTACAGATTTAGTACCAAATACGTATTATCGTTTACGTATAAAAAAATCAAATGACGATAGAAGTATCAATAGAAATGGTGTTGATTTAGTATTTGCTACATCAGGTGATTTTTGTTCAAATGAATTACAGTTTGTTGACTTTGGAGGTCCAAATACAAATTATATTGCAATGGAGAATTGGACAAGAACATTATTACCTTCTAACCCAAGTGATAAAATAAAAGTTGATTTTGTTTCTTTCAATACAGAAAGCGGAAATGACATTCTTCGTGTTTATGATGGTGTTAATACAGAGGCAACACAATTAACTCCTACCGCAGGTTTATCAGGTAATATTACATCCGATTTACCTTCTTACGAAGCTACAAATGAGGAAGGTGCATTAACATTTAAATTTGTTTCTGATGCTTTTACTAATGCTGCTGGTTGGGTAGCAAATGTAAGTTGTAAAACATTGGGATTAGAAGAAAACGGACAATTAGTAGATTTTTCTTACTATCCAAATCCTGTAACTAATGATCTGAATTTAACAGCTAAATCTCCTTTTAGTTCAATTGAAATTTATTCTTTAGATGGTAAAAAAGTTGCGAGTAAAACCTATAAAAATGTTTTTGCAACCAAAGTTTCTATGGAACATTTACCTAAAGGAGTTTATTTGGTGAAAGTGAAATTCGAGAAGAAAGAATCAACTTTCAAAGTAGTAAAAAAATAATCAATCAATATTATAAGAATAAAAAAATGCTTCAGAATTCTGAAGCATTTTTTTATTCCCATTTTCGAATGGTTAGATCATCCATTTCTTCTGGATTGTATCCATCAAAAACGCTCAAAATCAAATCATAAACTTGTTGATAATGCAACAGTTTTTCTTTAGATAATTGATTATTAAAATCCATTAAATCAATTAGAAATAAAAAACGATCATATTTCGTGATTTGCATAATCACCGAATGATCTGTAATAAAACCAACATGACTGCCATCGTAATCTGGCATCAAATGAAAAATCTCAATTGCTTGTTCCAAAGAGCATTCTAAAGGATTCTCAATGGTAACTTCTAATTCATCTGCAATGTTCTGAAAAAATATTTTCATGCTTCAAATATAATCACAATTGTCGTTAAGATTAGCTTCTCAATTTTCATATTAATAGATATATTTCTAAATTAGCACAAATTTGCAAATATGAACTACGACATTATAGTAATAGGAAGTGGACCTGGTGGTTATGTTGCCGCTATTAGAGGATCGCAATTAGGAAAAAAAGTAGCTATTGTAGAAAAAGCTGAATTGGGAGGAATTTGTCTTAATTGGGGATGTATTCCAACTAAAGCTTTATTAAAAAGTGCTCAAGTATTTAAGTATTTGAACCATGCTGAAGATTTTGGTATTAATTTACCTTCTGATATTGGATTCGAGTTTCCAAACGTTGTAAACAGAAGTAGAGGAGTAGCAGATCGTATGAGTAAAGGTGTTCAATTCTTAATGAAAAAGAATAAAATCGATATCATACAGGGTGAAGCTAAAGTTTTAGCTGGTAAAAAAGTTGCTGTAAAAACTGCAGAAGGTACAACAGAATATCAAGCTGGGAATATCATTATTGCAACAGGAGCTCGTTCTCGTGAGTTACCTTCTTTGCCACAAGATGGTAAAAAAGTAATTGGTTATAGAGGTGCTTTGTCTTTAGAAAAACAACCAAAATCTATGATTGTTGTTGGTTCTGGCGCAATTGGTGTAGAATTCGCTCATTTTTATAATACTTTAGGAACAGAAGTAACAATTGTAGAATATTTACCAAGAATTGTTCCAGTAGAAGATGAAGATATTTCTAAACAATTACAACTTTCTCTTAAAAAATCTGGAATTAATATTTTAACAAATGCAGAGGTTACAGGTGTTGATACATCTGGAGATTTAGTGAAAGCAACTATTAAAACAGCAAAAGGTGAAGAAGTTTTAGAAGCTGAAATCGTTTTGTCTGCTGCTGGTGTTGTTCCAAATACAGAAAATATTGGCTTAGAAGAAGTTGGTATTGTTACCGAAAGAGGTAAAATAGTAATCAATGATTATTGTGAAACTTCTGTACCAGGTTATTATGCAATTGGTGATGTTGTAAAAGGAGCAGATTTGGCTCATTTAGCATCTGCACAAGGGATTTTAGCTGCAGAAAAAATTGCTGGTTTAGAAGTAGAGACAATCGATTACGGTAATATTCCTGGTTGTACTTATTGTTCACCAGAAATTGCTTCTGTTGGTTTAACAGAGGCTAAAGCTAAGGAAGCTGGTTACGAAGTAAAAGTGGGTAAATTCCCATTTACTGCAAATGGTAAAGCTGTTGCCAATGGTTCGACAGATGGATTTGTGAAAGTAGTTTTTGATGCTAAATATGGTGAATGGTTAGGTTGCCACATGATTGGTGATGGTGTTACAGAAATGATTGCAGAAGCTGTTGTTGCTAGAAAATTAGAAACAACTGGTCACGAAATTATGAAATCGGTTCATGCTCATCCAACAATGGCAGAAGCAATTATGGAAGCAGTTGAAGATGCTTACGGACACGCAATTCATATTTAATAAGTCTTAATTTTATTCTTGATTTATTTCGAGAATCAAACATAAATTAATCAGTAACGAACTTAGTTTGTTACTGATTTTTTATTTTATTAATTATCAGTATTTTATGTTAGGTGAATTGCTTATCTTAGTCAAAATCATGTTTTTAATATCTCGATATTATGAACATTAATTAATTGACATGGCAAAAAGTTTTACTTATTATCTAACTATTTTTGTAATTAAATTGAAAGGCATAAAGAAATCGTTTAGTACAGATCCAATCGATTATAAAAAGCTGAGGAAAAGCGATGTTCATTTTCCAAAAAATAAATTTTACAATCGAAATCAATATGTGAAAAATCTAAAAATTTCAAACACAATTGTAACAGAAATCAAACCTGAAAATGAGAACCAATCCAATAAAATTTTAATATTTGTATATGGTGGCGCATTTGTTTATGGTCCAGAAAAACATCATTGGGATACGATAGAAAAATTGAGTAAGCAAACCAATTTTACTATTTGGATGTGTGATTATCCTAAAGCTCCAGAAAATAAAATTTCGGAAATTACAAATAACATTGCAGAGGTATATAAAGAGGCACTCGAAAAAGTTGGTGCAAAAAATGTTTTTTGTATTGGAGATTCTGTTGGTGGAAATTTGTTAATCACTTTGACGCAAAATTTGGTTAGAAATACGAACGATTTACCTAATAAATTAATCTTGATTTCTCCAGTAATTGATGCCTCATTTACAAATCCAGCAATAGAAAAAATAGAACATTTAGATCCTATTTTATCTAAAAAAGGAGCACTTAGTGCAAAGATTATGTGTGCAGAAAATGGAAACTTAGATGATCCATTAATCTCACCGATTTCTGGTAGTTTCAAGAATTTTCCTGAGACTATTATTTTTGTAGCAGAAAATGATATCACTTTTCCAGATCAACAATTATTCATAGAAAAGTTAGAACAAGAAAATATTCAGCATCGTGTTTATTTAGGAAAAGGAATGCCTCATATTTGGCCATTTTTACCAGTAATGAAGGAAGCGAAATTAGCATTAAAAGAAATCATAAAAATCCTAAATGAGTAAAGTTAATTTATAGTTTTGATGAAAAGAAAACGGACTTCAAATTTATTTGAAGTCCGTTTTTATTTAGATTATTAATCAATTAATTATTTAGAAATAGTTAACTCATCAATAATGTTTGTTGCTCCAGCATATTTGTCAATAATCCATAGAACGTAACGAATATCAACCGAAATTGTTCGTTGTAATTTAGGATCAAATATAACATCACCAGCCATAGCTTCGATATTTCCATCAAAAGCAATTCCAATCAATTCTCCTTTTCCATTCATTACAGGTGAACCAGAATTCCCTCCTGTAATGTCGTTGTTAGATAAGAAATTAATAGGCATAAATCCAGCTTTATCTGCATATTGACCAAAATCTTTCGCTTTAGCTAAATCTAATAATCTTTGAGGATTTTCGAATTCTTCATCACCAGCTTTGTGTTTTGCAACTAAGCCATCCATTGTTGTGTAATAGTTTGATGGCGCATCTGGTTGACGATTTGGATTTGTACTTTTTGGTAAAGATTGTACTGTACCATAAGTTAATCTTAACGTACTATTTGCATCTGGATATTGGATATGCGCAATGCCAGATTCTCTTAATCCTTTTACTAATAATCTGAAATTTTTAGTGTATTGATCTTCAATTGCTTTAGATTCATCGGTTTCATCATTGTATTTCTCAATTAATGAAGATGATATTTGATACAAAGGATCATTTTTTAATAAATCAACATCAGGACTATTCAAGAAATTTTCGATTTGTTTTTTATCAGCAAAGAAACTTTTTGCAAAAGCATCATTTACCCAAGCTGTAAAATTGTTGTTATTTTTAACAGCAAGATCTGCAACATAAGTTGCTAAACCAGCTTCTTTAGCTTTAGAAGAATACAAATTAAGTTGAGCTGCAAGAACATCTTTTTCTAAAGGCAAATACATTTTATCGTAAGTTGCATCTAATAAATTCTGAATTTGAGGACGTAATTCTGCTCTTTTTGCATCATTAGCAGCTGCATAATTTTCTAATGCACTCCCGATTCTATAAGGTGCCATTGCAAATGCGCTAGAACGCAACATTCCCATCAAATAATTATCATGACGAGCTTGTAAGTTTGTTTTAGCATAAACCTCATTTAAATTTTTAATAACGTTACCGTATTCTGCTTTGTTTGCAGCTTTATTAGCCCATTTATTAAATTTATCTTCGGTTTTTGTTTTTTCTGCAACAGTTTTATGAAGTTTTAAAGCATCGATCATTCCTTGACGATTTTTCCAATAATTCGCAACTCCAGCATATTTAGAAGCATAATTAATTTTTACTTCTTGGTTTTGATCCATGTATTTTTTCATCTGATCCATTCCAACTTTAGAAGCTTCTACCCATGCAGGATAAGCAAAATCTATGTTTTGAGCAACTCCTTGCGCAGGCATCCAACGATTTGTACGACCAGGATAACCTAAAATCATAGCAAAATCATCTTTCTCATATCCTTTTAAAGATACAGGTAAATGATATTTTGGTTTCATTGGAACGTTAGACGTAGAATAAGGTGCAGGATTACCGTTAGCATCAGTATATACACGGAAAATAGAAAAATCTCCTGTGTGACGTGGCCATTCCCAGTTATCTGTATCTCCACCATATTTACCAATTGCATTTGGTGGTGTTCCTACCAAACGTACATCTTCGTAATCTTGATAAACAAAATAGTAATACTCATTTCCTTGAAAAAATGGACGAACAGAAACAATGTATTTTCCGTTTTCACTATTTTCTTGTTCTATTTTTGCAATCTCTTGATTGATTGTTTTTTCTCTGTCTGTTTCTGACATTTGATTGTTAACCTTACTCAAAATTCTTTCAGAAACATCGTCCATACGAACAAAAAAACGAACCTTAAGACTTTCTGGTTTTAATTCTTCTGTTTTAGATTTTGCCCAAAAACCATTCGTAAGATAATCGTGCTCTGGTGTAGATAATTGTGCAATGTTACCATATCCACAGTGATGATTGGTTAATACCAAACCTTGATCAGAAATAATTTCTGCTGTACATCCGCCACCAAATTGTACAATGGCATCTTTCAAACTATTGTTGTTGATGCTGTAAATTTCTTCAGGCGTTAGTTGTAAACCTAGTTTTTGCATATCACGTCCGTTTAAACGTTTGATGTGCATTAGAAACCACATTCCCTCATCTGCTTTTACTTGCGCAAGTGGTGCAAGCAAAATTAGAGTTAATGCAGCTAATAAGAATTTCTTCATTTTTCTAATTTTATACTTTCTGTGGCTAAAATAAGTTATTCTATGTAAATATCAATCATCTGAGAAGACGAATTAAAACATAATTGTATTGATTACAAATTATATATCCAATCTTATTTAGTTTTTTGTATTGATTTGAAGAATGATTTGACTTAAAACTTTATTAATAATTTATCTTCAGATTTAAAACTGGTTTAGCTTAAAAATAACAATGATTTAAAGTTAGTCTTAATTGTTAAAAATTTCACAATAGAGAATTAACGATAAGGTAATGTGACCCGCTTATTTTTGGCGAAACTTTAAAAATGAAAAACATACTAAAATTATCCTTATTTGTTCTAGGACCAATTGTCTTGGCGCAAAGTGGAGTTATTTCTGGGAAAGTGATGGATCAGAACGATCAGTTTTCTTTGCCAGGCGCAACTCTCCGAATAGAAAACACGAATAAATACACAGTTTCTGATCAGAACGGAAATTACCAATTTCTTAATCTTACACCTGGCGTTTATACAGTTTCTATCGATTATTTAGGTTATGAAACAACCACTCAAGAGATAGAAGTTGTCGATAATCAAACAGCTGTAATCGATTTTACATTGAGTTCTGGTCTTAATGAATTAAGTGAAGTTGTTATCATTGGAGATTATCTAAAAGGTCAAGCTAAAGCTTTAAATCAACAAAAAAATAACGGAAACATTACCAATATTATTTCATCTGATCAAGTTGGTCGTTTCCCAGATGCGAATGTAGGTGATGCTCTAAAACGTGTACCTGGTATTACCATGCAAAATGACCAAGGTGAAGCAAGAAATATTATTATTAGGGGTTTGTCACCAGAGTTAAATTCGGTTATGTTAAATGGAGATCGAATTCCGTCTGCAGAAGGTGATAACAGAAATGTCCAAATGGATTTGATTCCGTCTGATATGATTTCATCAATCGAAGTAAACAAGACTTTAACGCCAGATATGGATGCTGATGCGATTGGTGGAGCAGTGAATCTTATTACAAGAGCAGTTCCAAACAAAGAGAGAATTTCTTTCACAGCTTCTGGTGGTTATGCGCCAATTCGCGAGAAAGGTTTGTATAATACAGCATTTATTTACGGAAATCGTTTTTTTGACAATAAATTAGGAATCGTTGCTTCTGGTAGTTATCAAGTTCAGAATTTTGGTTCTGATAATGTAGAAGCTGTTTGGGAAAAAGGTGTAAATGATGAATTTTACGTTTCTGAAATGGATATTCGTAAATACGACGTTCAACGTGTAAGAAGAAGTGTATCGTTTTCATCAGATTTTAAGTTTAATGAAAATCATCGCATCGATTTAACAGCGATTTATAATTGGAGAGATGATCGTGAGAATAGATTTAGAACAAGATACCGTGACATTGAACAAGAGTTAGATGCAAACGGAAATTATGTTTATACAGGAGAAATTCGTAGAGAAACAAAAGGTGGATTAGATAATAATCGTAATAAAAATAGACGTTTAGAAGATCAACGTGTTTACAATGTTTCTTTGCGTGGTGAACATTTGTTATCACCAAAATTAGATATGGATTGGGGAGTTTCTTATTCTAAAGCTAGCGAAGATCGTCCAAATGAACGTTATATTGATTTTCGTCAGAGAAATGTAAGTTTAAATGAAGATTTATCTGATGGTAATTATCCTTTGGTTTCAACAGTAAATTCAGATGATCCAGCAAATTATGCAGTTAGACAAATTTCTCAAAATTTTGATTACACAGAAGAAACAGAATTTGGTGCGAAATTAAACTTCAGAGTTCCATTATCGATTATTGCAGATCAAAAAGGTCGTTTGAGATTTGGTGGTCGTTTGAGAATCAAAGATAAAGAACGTAACAACATTTTTTATACATACGAAGCTATTGATGGAACGCCAAATTTAAACGGAGTTCAAAATGTTTTCTATAGTGGTGAAGGCTACAATCCAGGTTCTAAATATGTTCCTGGATATTATGCAACAAGCGGATATTTAGGTGGTTTGGATTTGGATAATACGAATTTGTTCGAATCGTCTTTAGAACCATCAGAGTATTTGTCATTAAATTACAAAGCAAAAGAAAGAATTACAGCGGGTTATATTCGTTGGGATCAGGATTTATCTAGTCAAACTTCTATTATTGCTGGTGTGCGTTTAGAAAATACTAATATCGAATATACAGGGAATTACATCGAAGATGAAGAGGACTTAGTTGGTGAAATTTCACATAAAAACGATTACCTAAATGTCTTACCAAGTATTACATTAAAACATAAATTTACAGATGATTTTATCTTAAGAACTGCTTTTACAACAAGTTTGGCTCGTCCAAATTATTATTCACTTGCGCCTTTTGTGAGTGTGATAAGAGAAGATTCTGAGATTTCTGCTGGTAATCCAGATCTTAAATCAACTTATGCATTGAATTTTGATGTGATGGCAGAAAATTATTTCGAGAATATTGGTATTGTTTCTGGAGGGTTTTTCTACAAAAAGTTAAACGATTTTATTTATACTTATCGTAACAATCGATTCAATTCTTCTGATTTTGATGCTTTATTTCCTGATGTTGCAAATCCAATTCCGACAGATGAAACTTGGCAATTGACGCAAGCAAGAAACGGTGATCATGTAAACGTTTGGGGATTTGAAGTAGCTATTCAACGTCAATTAGATTTTATTCCAGGACAATTTTTCAAGAATTTGGGAATTTATTTGAATTATACGTACACTGATTCTAATGCAAAAGGAATTACAAATGAAGATGGTGAAGTTCGTGACGATTTAGATTTACCTAGAACAGCGCCTCACATGTTTAATGGTTCATTGGCTTGGGAAAATAAAAAGTTTTCAGTTCGTTTTTCGATGAATTATACAGCGGCTTATTTAGATGAAATAGGTGGGAATGCAGACGAAGATAGTTACTACGATCAACAATTGTTTTTAGATGCAAATGCTTCTTATAAGTTTACTAAAAGTCTTCGAATTTTTGCAGAAGCTAATAATTTAACGAACCAACCTTTGCGTTATTATCAAGGTGTTTCTAATCGTATGAAACAATTAGAATTCTATCAACCAAGATTTACTATGGGTTTAAAATTCGATTTTTAAGATGAAAAATATTTTAGCTTTTATCATATTTAGTTTAATAGTTTCAACTTCGGTGTTTGGTCAGCAAAAAGCTGATCATTCATCGATAAATAAGAAAACAAATCATTCGGATTTAAAATCCGTAGAAAACGGAATTTCTTTTTTAGTCATAGGCGATTTTGGTCGTCATGGAGCTTTTACTCAAAAAGAAGTTGCAAATGCAATGGGAGAAGTAGCAGAGAAATTAGCCATAAATTTTACAGTTTCTGTTGGAGATAATTTCTATCCAAACGGCGTTCAGAGTACGCAAGATTATCAATGGATTTCTTCTTACGAAACAATTTACACGCATCATTTTTTGCATGAACCTTGGTATGTTGCCTTAGGAAATCATGATTATGAAGGAAATTCACAAGCGCAGATAGATTACTCAAATCTTTCTCGTCGTTGGGAAATGCCAGCGAGATATTACGAAAAATTGATTAAAATAGATTCGGATAACTATGTACAATTATTGGTTATAGATACCAATCCATTTGTGTCAAAATATAAAAAAGATCCAGAAAAATATTTAGGTATTAATGATCAAGATACTCAAACTCAAATCAAATGGTTAGAAGACAAATTAAGTAATCAAGATGCTAAAATTAAATGGCGTTTGGTTGTTGGACATCATCCTTTATATTCTGGTGGAAAACGTATTAAAGAAAAAGAAACGTTTGAAATACAAGAGGTTTTCGAACCAATTTTTCAGAAATATAAAGTTGATGCTTATTTCACAGGTCACGAACATGATTTACAGGTAATTAAAAATCCAGGAAAATCGTTTACTCAATTTTTATCAGGTGCAGGAAGCGAATTAAGACCAACAGGTGAAACAAAAGGAACAATGTTTGCTGCTTCTGTGCCAGGTTTTATGGCTTTTTCTTTAAACAATCATGTACTGAATGCTTATGTTATTCAGGCAGATTCTAATGCTTATCAAATCATTTATCAAACGTCAATTTCAAAATGAAAAAAATATTAATCACAGTTTTTACAGCCTCAATTATTGCTTCATGCTCAAGTTCTAAATTAGCTGCTATTCCAGAAAATGCGCTTCAACCAACGATTGTTACAGAAGCTACACCAAATGATACCGATGATCCTGCAATTTGGATTAATTATCAAAATCCTAGCGAATCGATTATTGTAGGGACAGATAAACAAGAAGATACAGGTGGTTTGTATGCTTATAATCTGAAGGGTGAAATCATCAATAAAATTGTTCCATTAAATCGTCCAAACAATGTAGATGTTGCTTATAATTTTGATTTTAATGGTCAAAAAATTGACCTAGCAATTACAACCGAAAGAGCTAATCATAAAATAAGAATTGTTTCTTTACCAGATTTTAAATTAATTGATGATGGTGGTTTAGATGTTTTCGAGAACGAAGAAATTCGTGATCCGATGGGAATTGCAACTTACAAGAAAGATGATCAAATTTTTGTGATTGTTGGTAGAAAAGATGGACCTTCTGATGGTTATTTACATCAATATTTACTAGAAAATAAAGATGGTAAAATACAATTGAAATTGGTTCGTTCTTTTGGTCAATATTCAGGTAAAAAAGAAATCGAAGCGATTGCAGTAGATCAAGAAGCTGGTTTTGTTTATTACAGTGACGAAACTGCCGGAATTAGAAAATATTATGCAGATCCAGAGAAAGGAAACGAAGAATTAGCTTTTTTTGGTCAAAAAGATTTTAAACGAGATCATGAAGGAATTGCCATTTATAAAACATCAGAAAAAGATGGTTATATTTTAGTTTCAGATCAACAAGCAAATTTTTTCAATGTTTATAAAAGAGAAGGAAGCGAATCGAATATGAATGATCATCAATTGATTGCTAAAATTCCAGTTTCTACAATAGAATGTGATGGAGCAGATGCCGTGAATTTTAATTTCGGAACTGTTTTTCCAAAAGGTTTTTTTGTAGCGATGAGTAACGGAAAAGTTTTTCAGCTTTATGATTGGCAAATCATTCAGAATGAAATTGATAGACAATCAAAAAAATAAATAAAGTTTAAACTAAAAGTCCGAGATTTCTCGGACTTTTTTATAGATTATATTTAAGATTTTAGACCTAAAACATCTGTAAAAGATAAAGCTGCTTTGTGTACTTGTATCGTCCAATCTTCTGCTGCATTATCATCAGCACCATCAGAAATATATTTAAGACAAAGAAAAGGAATTTCTTCTTTTTTTGCGACCAAAGCCAAAGCATAAGCTTCCATATCAACTACATTGTAAATACTTTCTGCATGTTCCATCTCGAAACTATCGCCAGTACCGCAAATTCCGTTTGGTAAATTTTCATAAGAAAGTCCATAATTCAGAATTGGTGGAATACCAGAAAGTGGTGTTTCGTATTGTTCAAATCCTAAACCTCTAACATCCATATCACGTTGTACAAATTGATGACAACAAACAACATCACCTTTATGAAAATGATTACTGCCAGCAGATCCCAAATTAATGATTAGCGAAGGTTTTCTTTTCTGAATAGCTTTCATCAGATGATAAGTTGCATTCACTTTACCAATTCCGCAAATGATAAACGGAAAATTGTCGAATAATTTTGCAGCTTCTGATTCTAAAGCAAAAGTAAAAAGTACATCTTCTATAGGATAAGAAAGTTCAGAATTTATACGGATTATTTGATTCATTTTGTCTTGATTTTTTCTGTTAGAAAAGTGATTACAAATTTAGGTTTTTTGACGATTTTAAGAAAAATTCTCGACTTACAATTCATAAATCAAACGGAAAAACGAACTGAAGCTTTCTTCTTTATTATCAATTGGTAAACCAGCCACCAAACCAAGTGCTAAATCATCATTTAATTGAATTTTTACTTGAGGATGTAAAGTTGTTTCTAATTTATCTTTATGAGCAATTTGATTGACTTCTAAACCAATGAAATGTCCTTGTGGTAAAGTGTAATGAAAAGAAGTGTTGATGTGCCAATTAAACAAAGTTTCTGAAGTTGCAAATTCTTGATCGAATCTTGGACCAGTATAAATAAGAACATGGTATTTATCTTTCCAATTTTTAGCTGCAATAAAAAACGGATTATAAGTTGTGCTCAGAATTGTTTTGTCATTTTTAAGTTTTTTAAACTCATTGAATTCGAAAATTTGAGTATAACCAACTGCCAATGTTGTTTTGTTTTTCTCAGAAACGTAAAAAGAATATTGTCCCGATAATCTCAAACTTTCTAAAGAATGTTTTTTTAAAGATTCATGATTAGTCGATTTGTAAAAAGCAAAATCAGTTTCGACTTCTAATCCCAATCGATCGATTGGCGCAAATTCATATTCTACCAAATAACCATATTCTTTGTTGTTTGTATTATTTTTAAATTCTGCACCAATGTTGATTTCTTTTTCACCTTTTCTGGCACCTAAATCTCTAACCAAATCATTAAATAAAGGTTCTGCATGATGAACTTTTGGTAATAAACTATCTTCTTTAAATGTTTCTTGTGCTTTAATTGTCAGGTTGATAAATAATGTCAATACCAAACTTAGGACAATTCTGAATGATTTATTTTTGTTTTCCATGCAGCAAAGCAACAAGGGAAATCTGCAAAGAATTAGGAATTGTAAGTATTAAATCAAATTTTAAGCAAGATTATAACATGATCCAGTCCATGATAAATTTCCAAAATCCAGTTGTTAAAAATCCAAGTACAATACTAATTCCGATAATCAAATTGATTAAACGTGTATTTAAACGAAATTGTTCTGCAATTAAACTTCCGGTAACTAAAGTTGGCATAGAAGCTTCAAAGACACTGATTTTTGCTACGTTACCATTTACGCCAATTAATAAAGCAACGATTAAGACAAGTGCTGGTGCAATCATTAATTTATAAAGTGTTGCCATACCGATTTGTGATATTTGTTGACGCCAACCTTTAAATTTCAGTTGTAAACCAACAGAAAATAAAGCCAATGGACCAACAGTTGCAACTAATTTATCGAAAAAAGGTTCGGCAGGAGATAAATCAATACAAAAAGATAAAATTAATGCTGTTACACAACCAATAAGAGGAGGAAAGCTAATTAATCTTTTGATGATGATAGATGGTTTTACGCCACCAGTTTCGGCTCTATTTCCTTTGACTGCACAAACAATTCCGGCAGTTGAAAGCAATAAAAACATTACTTGATCGCAAATAATTGCAATACTCAAATCATGTTCTGTGTAATAAGCCATAATCAACGGAAAGCCTATAAAAGAAGTGTTGCTGTATCCACTAGCAATTTCTAAAGTGCTTCTAGATCGTTGACCATATTTTTTGTAACGACAATAAATTTCCATGAAAAACCAACTTCCTAACCAAACAATTAAGGTAGATAATGCTGGAAATAACATTTGTGCACTCCATTCGATTTTTGGAATGAATTTGAAAGATACAGCTGGTAATGCAAGATATAAAACCCAAGTATTGATGCCTTTGTGCGCATCTTTTGGAATTAGGTTTGCGGATCTGAAAATCATTCCGGCAGAAATGCTAAAGGCTATTAGTATAAAATTGATCATGGTTGATAAATGATAAAATTCTTCTATTATTTTAAAGCAAATTTACTTGTCAATTCATTGATTTAATTTGTATATATATGGCAAAATCATGTATATTTAGGTTAGTTTTATTTGATGAGTTATGTTAAAACTGAAACAATTCAATTCCTTGATTATTCAAGAATTAGTTGGTGAATTAATACCTAAGGAATATCACAGTCAGAATTATTATGAATTGGTTTATATTTTTGAAGGAAGTGGAATTCATTTATTGAATCAATTGAGCACTTCTTATTCCGCAGGCGATTTGTTCATTGTATCGCAAGAAGATACTCATTTTTTTGAACAATTAACTGCAACAAAAATTATTGTAATCAAATTCACCGATAGTTATTTTAGTCAAAATAAATATCAAACTTTTCAGAATGAAAGTGGTTTTCATCCAGAAAGTATTATGAACAATAAAAGTTTAAAAGAGATGAAACTTCATTTTTCTGATGAGGTAAAAATTTTAATGAAATCGACCATCAAAAATATTTTAGATTATAGTAAAATAAATGAGATAACTAATTCTCCTGTTTTGTTTTATCAGATTTTATCTGTTTTTGGAATGATTAAAGAAACAATGGATAAAATGTATTATAATTTGAACGATAATTTACCTGATAAAGAATTTTTAACTGCTTATATTCATCAAAATATTTATGATCCAGAAAAGATAAAAGTTGATTTTATAGCAGAACATTTCAATATTTCTGCAACTTATTTTAGTTCTTATTTTAAAAGAAAATTTGCAATGTCTTATAGAAATTACATCGATCAATACCGAATGAAATTAATAGATCAACGATTAATTTCTGCAAGAAAATCGATGAAAGAAATTGCAGATGAATTTGGTTTTAATGATGGAAGCCATTTTTCGCATTATTATAAAAATAAGAAAGGTTTTAGTCCGTCTTTTTATTTGGGAAAAACGAAAAATAAAGATGAATTTAGTTAAGAATTAAATAAATCAATCCGAAAATTAAACCAATAATTCCACCAGAAATTATTTCTTTTAAGCTGTGTTTTTTCAGTATTAATCGGGAATAAGCAACTAAGAAAGTCAAGACTAAAAAAATAAAAGCAAGTCCTATATTTTGACTAAAAAGTATGCAAGTTAAAAATAGATTAACGCCCGTATGTAAAGAAGATTTAATGAAATAGTTGATGATGGCAAAGCAAACAACCATTGAAAAACTAATCCAAAGTCCGACTGAAATTTTACTGTTTTCTATTAAAAAATTATCGATTAGTAAAAAGATAATCAAGACAATAAGTAAATATAAATAGAAATTTTTTCGCTGATTTTGATTAGAAACATCAAAATTAGAATATGATTTTTTCTTTAGTTTATATAAATTATTCGCTACGGTTAAAATAATGATACCGAATAAAAGTGAACTTTCTAAAATAATTTCTGAAAACTGAAAATTTTGAAGAAGAACAAACTCTATAATTAAAGGAACTGTCAACAAAGGATGACCAATTATCGAAAGGAAGTTTGCTACTTTAGAATTCAATTTGATAATTTTCTTTTAATGACTTTTGGTAAAAATTTTTGGTAAATGTAAAAAAACAATAAACCTGTTAAGACACCAAAAATAAAACCAACAAAAACATCTCCAGGGAAATGGACACCAACATAAATTCGGCTATAACCAACTAAAATTGCCCAAAAAACGAGAAAAGTTAAAATGTATTTGAATCTACTTTTTAAGATAAATCCAATGAAAACTGCAAGCGCCATACTGTTTGATGCATGAGCAGAATAAAAACCAAATCGGCCACGATGTTCACAATCTACACCTCTAAAATGTCCTTGTAAAGTGACATCATGACAAGGACGAAATCGCTCGAATCCGTACTTGAATAAGTTGGCAAATTGATCTGCAAAAAGAATCATTAAGGCAACTAAAAATAAAATATATAAGGTTTGTTTGGTAGAAAATGTTCTATGTAACAAAAAAATCAGAAGAAGATAAAGAGGAATCCAAGTAAGTTTATTGGTAACAATTAACCAAAATTTATCCCAATTAGAATTACCTAAATTGTTGAGAAATACAAAAACTTCATGATCCAAAGAGATAAGTTGCTCCATACACAATTGTTCGATTAACGTTTAACCGAACCACCTAAAGCATCATCAACAGAGGAATCTATTTCTTGTTTTGCTTCGTTAATTGTTTCGCGAATTTCCTTGGTTGGATCTAAATCCTCAACAGGATTCATAATTTCATCTTTAATATTTTCTGTTGCCTCTTTTAATTGACGAACAGCCTGACCTAAACCACGTGCAATTTCTGGAATTCTTTTTGGACCAAAAATCACCACGCAAGCAAACAAAATAATTACAATTTCTTGAAAGCTAATAAATCCTGGAAGTAATATTAATGTATTCACAGGACAAATGTAGTCAATATCAAACAATAAAAAAACCGTTGACTAAATAATCAACGGTTTCTATATGATAAAATATTCTTAAAAAATTATTTATTCATGTGTCCTTTTTTTGTTAAATCGTACAATAATGGCGATGCAACAAAAATAGAAGAGAAAGTACCGATTACTACACCAATCAATTTAGCAAACATGAATCCTTTGATGGATTCTCCACCAAATAAGAAGATAATTAATACAATAAGGAACGTACTTAATGAAGTATTAATTGTTCTTGATAAGGTTTCTGATGTAGAAATATTGATGATATCGTATAATTTGTGTTGCTTCTCTACTGTTAAATTTTCACGGATACGATCCAAGATAATGATCGAGTCATTCATCGAATAACCAATTACCGTTAAAATTGCTGCAATAAACGCTTGATCGATTTCTAAGTTGAAAGGCAACATTCCTTTAAAGAAAGAGAAAACACCTAAAACAATGATTACGTCATGCGCCAATGCAATGATCGTAGAAACAGAGAATTGCCAACGTTTGAACTGAATAATTAAGTAAACAAAAATTGCAACTAAAGCTAAAGATACCGCAATTACAGAAGCTCTTGTTGTATCATCTGCGATTGTAGGACCAACTTTTGCTGATGACATTAATCCGATAGAAGCATTATCTTCAGAGAAATCTTTTTCAGAAATATTTGTTGGTAAATACGTTTTTAAACCTTGATATAATTTAGATTTGATTTCGTCATCAACTTCGGTTCCATCTTCATCAGCTTTGTAAGCAGTAGTAATTTTGATTTGATTTGCGCTACCATAAGTTTTTACTTGTGGGATCATAGCATCACCATCTAATACAAAAACACCACCTAATTTTTCTGCAACTTCTTGTGCATCTACTGGTTTTTCGAAACGTACAGTATAAGTTCTACCACCTTGGAATTCGATACCTAAATCAAAACCTTTTGTAAAGATAGAAGCTAATGCAGCAATCGTTAATACTATTGAAATTCCGTAAGAAACTTTTTTAGTTTTCAAGAAATCAACATGAATGTTTTGTAACCAATGCGCAGTGAAATTAGTAAAGAAAGCAACAGTTTTACCTTTTTCTAATCTACTTTCTACAAAATATCTAGTAATAAATAATGCTGTGAATGTAGAGGTGAAAATACCAATCATGAACGTTGTAGCAAAACCAACAACTGGACCTTTACCAAAGAAGAAAAGGATTAATGCAGTGATTAATGAAGTTGTATTTGCATCGAAAATTGCAGAGAAAGCACCTTTCCAAGAGTAAGCGAAATCAACAGCTTGTCTTAGAGATTTACCTTTCCTAATTTCTTCTTTTACACGTTCGTAAATGATAATGTTGGCATCCATACCAGTTACAAGTGTTAAGATAATACCTGCAATACCTGGTAAAGAAAGTGTTGCTTTTAAGGAAACTAATAATCCTAATAAGAATAATAAGTTAACAACTAAAGCAACGTTAGCATAGATACCAGCTCTAGAATAGTAGAAAACCATCCAAACCAAAACTAAAGCAAATGCTGCTCCGAATGCCATTAATGAACTATTGATTGCTTCTTGTCCTAATGATGGACCTACAACTTCTGCAGAAACAATTTTAGAAGAAGCTGGTAAAGAACCTGCCTGTAATATGTTTGCTAAATCTTTTGCCTCATCTAATGTGAAGTTACCAGAAATAGTAGATGTACCACCTGTAATTTGGTTTTTGATACTTGGAGCAGAATAAACCATGTTATCTAAAACAATAGCAACACCTTGTCCATTTGGATATTGTTGATTTGGTTTTAATTCATCTGTGATTCTAGCCCATTCTTGTGCACCTTCTTGGTTCATATTCATCACCACGATTGGTTCATTACCAATAGAACCTGCATTTCTTTCACCAGAAGCACTAACAACTTTATCACCACCAATTAATGGTTCGTTTTGTCCATTTTTACCTTTCAATGCAAAAAGTTCTAATACTTTAGGTGTATTTGCACCAGTTGCTAAAGGTTTATTAGCCCAAACAAATTTATAATTTCTAAGGTTTGATGGAATCAATGATTTGAATTCCTTATCGTTCAATACACGATTTACAACAGCAGTATCTTGTACGTTTACAACTGTTAAAGCGTTTGACATTTTTCCTAAGAAAACTTCTCCAAGATTAGAAATGATTCTTCCATCTTTAGAAACGTTGTATTTAGAAGTTGCAATACCTGCAAGTGATGCAACTGTTTGTTGATCGTCAACAACTTGCCAAAATTCTAATTTAGCAGTACTTTGTAATAATTTTTTTACACGATCGGTATCAGAAACACCTGGTAATTCTACCAAAATACGTCCATCACCTTTGTCTCCTAATCTTTGTACAACTGGTTCTACAACACCAAATTGGTCGATACGAGAACTAATTACTTGATAGGCTGTAGAAACTTTCGCTTCTATATCTTTTCTAATGAAGTCTTTTACTTGATCATCGGTTGCATTGAAAGAAACACTACTAGAGTTTGCTTTTGTACCGAATAAATCTGGAGATGCATATTTAGTTCCTCCTCTTAATTTGTCGAATTCCTGAAAAAACAATTCAACATAAGGTGCATTTCCTTGTGCTTTTTGTGCTTGATCTGTGTTATCAAGAGCAGTTAATAAGATTGGATTTTCTTTGTTTCCTACTAGGTTTTCAATCAAATCACGTTCAGATACTTGTAAAATCACATTGATTCCACCTTTTAAATCCAAACCTAAATTGATTTCTTTGTTTTTAGCATCGTTATAGTTATAGTTTACAACACCTAATTTCAAAGTGTCTTTTGCCAAACTATCTAATACTAATTGTTCCTGAGCAGGATTTTTCGCAATCGCTTTAGCCTCTCTTTCTACCTTTGTGGTAAACCAAGTATAGCTTAATTGACGAACGCAAAGTAACCCAAAAATGATTGCAATCGTTGCAATGAGCCATCTTCCTCGCATAAGTTTTTTTCTTTAAAGAATATTTTTAACGGGCAAATATAATAGGTTTAAGAAAACTTTCACAATTATTTGAATATAAATCATCAACAAACTGAGATAAATTTTCTTTCAACTATTTTTTCCAAGTATATTTTAATAGTTCAGATTTTTGTGTTTCATCATCATTATCGTAACATAAAATAAAATCAATGGATTTTTTATGGTTTTTATAAATACTCAAACCTTCTATTTTATGCGTAGATGAAATAGATTCTGTTTTTGTAAGTTTCATAGTTTTTACATCAATTTCACCGATTATTGATCCTAGAACTTGTCCATCTTGGAAAGTTGATAATGCACCTTCTGCAGATGCTGTAAAATAAATTTTGCCTTGATGATAAACGCCATCACTAAAACCTGATGGATGATTTTGTATTGTAGGCAAATCAATTCGATGAAAATTAAAATCGTCTTTTGTCCAATCATCTTTTGTCAGATTTTTTAGATCAGTCATAAAAATTCCGTTGATGTTGTTTTCACCATTTCCCCTTTGTAAAAAATAAGCTTTATTTTTTTCGATAAAAAAACCTTCGATATTGAATTCCTTCAAAGAAATATTAAAATTATCAGATAGAAAATGATAGAATTTTTTAAGGTCTTGATGTTGAACTTTCCCGTTCTTTTTAGAAACTACATATAAATCGTTTCGATTTGCTCCAGAACCAGAACCTAAAATATATAAATGATTTTTGTATTGCGCAATCGATTCAAAATCTGGCTTATTTTTTTTATCAATTTTTTCTTGTTCTAATTCAGTTTTTAAAATGAGTTTATTGGCTTTTTTAGTTTTGAAATTGTATGTGTACAAATACGGACTTTTATCGCCTACAACATAGAGATTGTCTTGGTCATAAACTAATCCAGATGCAGCTTCAACACCAAAAAAGATTAAAAAAGTTTTGAGTAGTAAAATGAAATTCATTGTCTTGATTTTTAATGCTTCGAAATTATAAAAAGAATAGGATAAAATTAGGACAATCGTACGAAAACCTTGTATTTTTGCATTGATTTTATTGTCATGAAAAAAATTATTCAATTATTTATTAATTCTTACAAAGGTTTATCAAACGAATCTTGGATGCTCGCTGTTGTGATGTTGATTAACAGAGCAGGATCTATGGTTTTGCCTTTTTTGGGAATTTATATGACAGATGAATTAGGTTTTTCTTTTCAGCAAGTTGGTTGGGCATTAAGTTGTTTTGGAATTGGATCGGTTATTGGTTCTTATTTTGGCGGTTGGTTAACCGATAAATTTGGAGAATTTAAAGTACAAACAACCAGTTTGTTTCTGAGTGCTCCGATGTTTTTATTGTTAATTTTCTTCAAATCTTTTGAGTCAATTGCATTGATTATTTTAATTCAAAGCACCATCAGCGAAACCTTTCGTCCAGCAAATTCTGTAGCAATTACCAAACATGCAAAAAAAGAAAATATCACACGTTCTTTTTCTTTGAACAGAATGGCTGTTAACCTAGGTTTTTCTATTGGTCCTTCTTTGGGTGGTGTTTTATCTGGGATTTCCTACGATTTTTTATTTGTTTTCAATTCGGTTACTTACCTTATTGCAGGTACCGTTTATTACTATTATTTCAGAAATAGAAAGTATAAAAATGAGTTGGTAGAAAAAGAAGAAATTATAGTCGAATCTACAAAAGAACGTTCACCTTATACCGATTTTCCATTTATTTTATTTTGTATTTTTTGTACATTTTTTAGTGTGGCATTTTTCCAGTTTTTCAATACGTTGCCGTTATTTTACAGAGAAGTTGCTAAACTTTCACCAACAACGATTGGTTTATTATTAGGTTTCAATGGTTTTTTGGTAGTTGCTTTAGAAATGATTTTAGTTCATGCAGCAGAAAAACGATTTTCTATCAATCAGATCATCGTTGGAGGTTCAATTCTTTCTGGTCTTGCATATTTATTTTTAGGAATCGATTATAGTTTATTGTTTATATTTCTAAGTATGATTTTCCTAAGTGTCGGAGAAATTTTAGCTTTACCTTTTATGTCAACTGTAACTGCTTTACGTTCTGGTGTTAACAATAAAGGTGCTTACATGGGAATGAACGGGATTTCGTTTTCTTTGGCGTTTATTATTTCGCCAACGCTTTGTACTTATATCGCAGAAGTTTATGGTTTTCAATCTTTATGGTTTGGTAGCACAATTTTATTGATGTTAACTTCAATCGGATTTTACTTAATTATTCCAAAATTATTTCATCAGAAAAAGAACATTTAAAAATTAATTTTATAATATTTTATTATTGATTTTTGTAAAAAAATCTTGACGATAAGTATCTCCTAAAGGCAATTCTTTATCTAAAACCCAAACTGCATTCGTATCTGTTTTTTCGACTTTATTCAATGAAACTAAAAATGATTTATGAATTTTGATGAATTGATTTTCAGGTAAACTTTCTTCATAATATTTCAACGTATTGTATGTCACAATTTCTTCTTTTTCTGTATGAATGATAACATAGTTTTTGATGCTTTCGATATAAAATATTTCGTTCAGAAATATTTTCTTGAAACGATTTTTTCCGTCTGTTTTTATAAAAAAGAAATCTTCGAATTTCTCGGGAATTTCTAAATTTTGTGTTTTAGAAAGTTGATTTTTTACTTTTTCAACCGATTGTATAAATCGGTCAAAAGAAATTGGTTTTAATAAATAATCTACGACATTCAATTCGTAACCTTCCAACGCAAATTGTGCATAAGCCGTCGTAAAAATTATTTTGACCTTATCTTTTAATAAAGTAGAAAGCTGAATTCCTGTTAATTCTGGCATTTGTATATCTAAAAATAATATATCAGGATTCAGTTTATCTACCAATTGCAAAGCTTCAATCGATTTGTTAGTTGTTGCAACACAAGTTAAATCTGGATATTGTTCGGTGTATTTTTGTAAAATTCTTACCGCTGGTGGTTCATCATCAACGATGATACAAGTTAAATTTTTGTTCATGATAAAAATGGAATTTGCAATTCTACTCGATAAAAATTTTCCAATTCTTTAATTTTTAATTGATGATTTTCTCCGTATAAAAGTTCTAATCGTTGTCTGATGTTTTTATAACCAATTCCAGTTTCATCATAATTTTCATTCAAAATGAAATAATTTTCTACAGAAAAATTCAATTCTTTTTCAGTGGTTGATAATTCAATTTTTATTGGTCTTTCACAATCAGTTGTGATTCCGTGTTTCAATGCATTTTCTACAAAATGGATCAACAATAAAGTAGGAATTTTTGTTTGATTTTGATGATTAAGCACTTTAAATTCGATAGCAAGCTGATCGTCAAATCGGCGAGAAAATAAAGAAATATAATTGTTAATGAACTGAATTTCGTCTTTTAGATAAACCAAATCATTTTCATTTTCGTAAGTAATATAACGCAACATATCAGATAATTTCAGAATATCGTTTGCAGTTTTTGGCTGTGAATCCATCAAATCAGCATAAAAACTATTCAACGTGTTGAATAAAAAATGTGGACTTAATTGATTTTTTAAATTCTGTAATTCGGCTTGTTTTTTTTCTAATAATAATTCATTCATTTTCTGATTAGAATTCCAAAGATACTTCACAAAATAAAAAACTAAACTGTATAAAATAATTCGGATAGAATAATAAGAATTGTCGTAAACGTAATAAACTGTGTAAAGCGATTTGATGTGATAATTGTGTCTTCCTGTGATTTCGAAAATGATAATTTCTTCGAATATATGTCTGAGAACTGCAAATAAAATGATCAAAAAAAGTTGACCTAAAATCAGTAAAAACCATTTTTTTTGAGGAATCGTTTTTTTACAAATCCAAGAATAATTAAGATAAAAAATAATAATTTGTAAAAGTGAAAACGAAGTGATGTGAAGAATGTACCACAAATCTAAAAAATCTCTGTCTTTTAGAAATTCAAAGTAGAAATTCATTTCGAGAAATAAAATCCAGAAACCAAAATGTAGGCTTATTTCTTGTTTTTTTGTCATGATACAAATGTAAATGGAAAATTATCAGTTCGAAATCATAAAAAGAATTCAATTAAAAACTTTATACAAACTAGCTTTTTCATACAATCAAAACCTAAAATTAAGTTTTTATCGGTTTTGTTTTATGATTTTAGTGTTTGTAATTATTTAGAAAAAAAAGCAATTGTTCTAATCTAAAATTGCATCAAAATTATAGAAAATATGAAAAAAATATTCTTTGTTTTGATGTTTCAATTGCTGGCAAATTTTCTTATAGCACAGACAATAATCAAAGGTAAAATTGTAGATCAACAAACTAATGAACCTATTTCTTTGGTCGATATTTCTTTGTACAATTCTTTAGAAAATGAATTTTTAGAAGCTTATTATTCTGATGATTCTGGGAATTTTACTTTGATTTTACCAGATTCAAAATTGATTTACAAACTAGATATTGAGGCTTTTGGTTACGAAACTCAAACTTTGACAATTAACAACCAAGATTCGATAATTATAAAATTGAAACCAAATTCAACTTATGTATTGAATGAAGTTACCGTGATTGCGAAGAAAAAAGCAATTACGATGAATGGTGATAAAATCATTTACGATGTGGAACAAATGGGAATTTCAGCGGCAAATAATGGTTTAGAAACTTTGCAACAATTGCCAGGTGTGAGTTTGGATAAAGACGAAAATGTAAAATTTAGAGGAAGTACTGGAATTCAGGTCATGATTAATGGTAAAAAATCGATGTTACAAGGCGATGCTTTACGAGAGTTTATTCGCTCATTAAAAAGTGATGATATCAAATCTATCGAAATAATTTCTCAACCTTCTGCTCGTTACGAGGCAACTGGAACAACCGGAATTTTGAATATTGTTCTGAAGAAAAATATTACCCAAATGATTGGTGGAAATTTGAATACTTTTGGTAGTTATGGTGAATATTTTAAACATCAAACTGGTGGACGATTTTTTTACAACGATGAAAGTTGGAGTGTCAACGCGAGTGGTTCTTATTATGAAGGAAAATCGTTTAATGATCGTGCAGTTAACCAGGTGATAGAAACGGCGAATGGACAAAGGAAATTAGATCAAACTAATTATTGGTTGCCATCGAATGTTAGGAAAAGTTTCAATTTAGGAATTGAAAGAAAACTGAATAAAAATCAATTAATCAGTACAGAATGGCAATATTTTTCTGATAGAGAAAATGCAGAAACTACAGGTAAAACAAATGATTTTTTGAATGGAGATTTACAAAAAGAAGTAAAGTTGTTGAGCAAAAACCGTACGCCAACAGATCAACTTTCTGGGAATTTGTTTTATAATTTTACATCGGATAGTTTGACGACAAAAATAGATGTTCAACTGAATTATAGTCGTTACAAAAAATCGATTAATGGTTATCAACGAAACGAATACATCGATCAAACTTTTGATCAATTAAATGGATCGAATCAAACAAAATATGATTTGATGAATGCTCAAATTGATTTGAATCAAAAACTATCTGACAAATTATCTTTAGAAGCTGGTGCTAAATTTTCTTATGTAGAAATGAATTATTTTAACCATTATTCGGCAGTTGATGGAAGTGAATTTTTTATTTCTGATAGTTTGATGGTGAATGATTTTTTGTACAAAGAAAAAATTACTTCTGCTTATTCACAATTCAATTATAATTTAGAAAAGTGGAATTTTCTTGCTGGTTTACGAATGGAGAATTATCAATATGATGCGATTTCGAAAATCAATCAACAAAAAAATCAAGATAATTATACCAATTGGTTTCCTTCTGCGTCAATTAATTATCAAAACAAAAATCATCAATACCGTTTGAGTTACAGTAAACGAATTGCTCGTCCAAATTATTTAACGCTTAACCCTTATGTTCAATATATAGATGCCTATACTTTAGATCGAGGAAACCCAAATTTAAAACCGCAGTTTTATGATAGTTTTGAGCTGAATTATATTTATAAAAGTAAATTGTCTTTCGGTTTGTATGGTTATTTATATCAAGATGGTTTTGTGAATGTGATTGATTATCAAACAACAGAAAATTACAATATTTTGTATGAAAGTAATGCTTCTAAAGGTTCTCGATTTGGGTTTACAGCAAGCATTCCGTTCGAAGTTGGAAAGTTCTGGACAATGCAATTTGGTTTAGATGCTTATTTAGAAACAGAGAAATCTAACATCCAAAATTACGCTTATGATGGTACAGGAGCTGGTTACGAAATCAACACCTATCATCGATTTACTTTGCCTGATTCTTGGGTCATTAGTCTGAATGGATTTCTTACAGGACGCAATAATACGCCGACAGGTTATAATCCAATGGTTTATGATTTTAGTGGTTCAATAAAAAAATCATTATTAAAAGATAAAATTCAGGTAGTAGCAGGCTGTAATAATATTCTAAAAAAAAGTATGTGGAACTCTCATTCTACGGTGAATAATGTGCAAACACATTGGGTAAACAAATGGGAAACGCGTCGTTTTTATCTTCAATTGACTTATAATTTTGGTAGTAATAAAGAAAAGAAAGTGAAAAATACATCACTAAGTGATGAGCAAAATAGAATGTAAAAAGTTGTTTTTATTGATGTTTGACGATTCTAAACAAGTAGAATTTCAAATCAAAGATTAGAAAAGATTTAGTTAAGTTTGTATGAATGATTTTTATTTAACGATAAAAAAGAAAGTCAAACCATGAAAATATATACTAAAACAGGCGACAAAGGAACAACCAGTTTATATGGCGGAACAAAGGTTGCTAAAAATGATATAAAAATTGATTCTTACGGTACAGTTGATGAATTGAATTCAGTTATCGGAATTATTAGAAGTTATCCTATAAGAAAAGAAGCTATAGAACAATTGATTCAGATTCAGAAAGATTTATTTAATCTTGGAGCAGAATTAGCAACGCCAGTAGAAAAATTGTTTTTGGCAAATGGAAAACCGAGATTGGTTGATAGAATAGAGGAGAAGGATATTGAACAACTCGAGAATTGGATAGATTTATTAGAAGAAGATTTAGAACCATTGACACATTTTATTTTGCCAGGCGGTAGTATTCCAGCATCGCAGGCGCATCTCGCAAGAACGGTTTGTCGTAGAGCAGAGCGTATTACAGTGGCTTTGGCAGAAGTTGAGGAAATTAGTGTTTTGTTACAGAAATATTTGAATCGTTTATCTGATTATCTTTTCACTTTGGCGCGAGTAATTGCTAAAGATGAAAATATTCTAGAAGTTAAATGGATTCCTGGAGAATGATATGAAAGTTGCTTTGTTTATAAATGGTGAAGAACCAGATTTTTTGATAGATTTAACTCAATACGATTATGTTCATTGTACAGATGGAGCACTCGATTATTTACTAAAGAAAGGAATTGTTCCTGATGTAATTTCTGGTGATTTTGATTCGATTGATCCAGATCAAATTCTAGATTTAGATTCAGAAATCATTCAAACTTTTGATCAAGAATTCCCAGATTTCGAAAAAGCTTTGCAAATTATTTATAGTAAAGGTGCAGAAATGGTGCATGTTTATGGTGCAAGTGGTAAACAGCAAGATCATTTTTTAGGGAATCTCACTTCGGCTTTCAAATACAAAGATCGCATGACATTGATTTTTTATGATAATTACAGTTATTATTTTTTTGCAGAGAAAAAAATGATTTTAGAATCGTACAAAGATCGAATCATCTCTTTGATGCCGTTTTACGAAACAAAAGGAATTGTAACAGAAGGTTTAGAATATCCATTAAATAAAGAAGATTTGCATTTGTTTGGACGAGTTGGTACAAGAAATAAAGCCATATCAGAAAAAGTTAGCATAGAATTTGAGGAAGGCAATTTGTTGATTTTTATAATGAATCAATAAATTATTAATTAAAAACAAAACCAAATGAAAAATTATCTTTTACCAGTTGCGATTACATTAGCTTTAGGAATTGTAATTAGTGCATTTGTTTTAGGTGGCGCTTTCAAATATAAATTTAAATCGCAAGATCGCATCAATGTGGTTGGAAATGCAAAACAAGATTTCGAATCCGATGTTGTGGTTTGGAGCGGAAGTTTTTCTAAAAAAGATTTTGATCTAAAAACGGCTTCTGAATCTTTGAACGCTGATAAAGCAACTGTTCTGAATTATTTAAAAAACAAAGGAATTAAAGAAACCGAAATTACTTTTGATGCTGTAAATATTAACAAAGATTACAATTATTTTACAAGAGAAGACGGAACATCATATCAAGAATTTTCTGGTTATACTTTAACTCAAAATGTTTCTATCGAATCGAAAGATATTAATCGAATTGAAAAAGTTTCGAGAGAAATTACAGATTTAATCAGTTCAGGAATCGAATTAAGTTCTAGTCAACCAAGTTATTATTATAGTAAATTAGAAGATTTGAAATTAGAATTGATTAAAAAAGCATCTGAAAATGGACGACAAAGAGCAGAGAATATTGCTTCAGAATCTAAAGCTTCTTTAGGAAATTTAAGAACAGCAGATTTAGGTATTTTTCAGATAACTGGTCAAAATACAAATGAGGATTATTCTTACGGTGGTGCTTTTAATACAACTTCTAGAGCAAAAACTGCAAATATTACCGTGAAGTTGAGTTATGCAACAGATTAATAAAAGTCAATTATATTCAACAAAAAAGTGATCCATTGGATCACTTTTTTATTTATACCAACTGCTATAAAGCAAGTAGTTATTTGCAATTCGTTCTATTTCTCCTTCTTTTAATTCTTGTGGAACGTCTTTTATTTTTTTTGCCGGAATTCCAGCCCAAAGTTCACCTTCTTTTACATGTGTTCCTTTTGTTAGAATCGCACCAGCAGCAATTAATGAATTAGATTCTACCAAACAATCGTCCATTACAATCGCTCCCATACCAATCAGAACATTGTCTTGTATAGTACAACCATGTACAATTGCGTTATGACCAATAGAAACGTTGTTACCAATAGTTGTTGGTGATTTTTTATAAGTCGCGTGTATAGTTGCATTATCTTGTACATTCACTTTATTTCCCATTTTTATAAAATGTACATCTCCACGTAAAACTGCTGAAAACCAGATAGAACAATCATTTCCCATTTCTACTTCTCCCACAATTACGGCATTGTCTGCCAAAAAACAATTTTCACCAAATTTTGGTGAGTTGCCATTTAATTCTTTTATAATTGCCATCGTTAAAATTCTATTAAACCAAGTAAAGATACACGATAATAACTTAAATTTGTCTTATGAAAACAGTTTATACAGAAAATACACTTAATCCCAATATATTGAAGTTCGTTTGTAATAAACAATTAACGGCTGGTGGGATAGAATATAACAAAGAAAGTTCTGCAGAGAATTCTCCTTTGGCACAAGTTTTATTGACGTTTCCTTTTGTAGATAAGGTATTTATCACGTCTAATTTTGTTGCCATAGAAAAATTACCAATGGTAGAATGGTCTGATGTTACGGATGATTTATTAGAAATTGTGCAAGAATATTTTGATGATAATAACATCATTTTCGAGGCAGAAAAGAAAGTTCCTGTAACGGTTTATGCAGAAATGACACCAAATCCTGCGGTTATGAAATTTGTGTCTAATAAACTTTTGGTTCCTGAAATTATCGAAATCAAATCAAGAGAAAAAGCAGCTTTGGTTCCGTTAGCAACTGCAATTTATCAAGAATATCCTTTTGTTGAGGAAATTTTTATTGCAGAAAATTATGTATCGTTAACTAAAAATGATACCGAATTATGGGATTTATGGACGATGGATGTACGTTCTTTTATCTTGAATTATTTACAAACTGGTGGAAAAGTTTTTGAGGATAATTACGAATTTATTACAGAAACACCAGAAGAAGTTTATGTAAAACCAAAAGAAGAATTTACAGATGTTGAGCATCAGATTAAAGCAATTTTAGACGAATATGTTCAGCCAGCAGTTGCAAATGATGGTGGAAATATAGAACTAATTGAGTTTGATGAAGCTTCTAAAACAGCAAAAATGTTGTTACAAGGTGCGTGCTCTGGTTGTCCATCTTCAACAGCAACACTTAAAAACGGAATTGAAGGTTTATTGAAGCAAATGTTACCAGATGTGGTAGATAATGTAGAAGCCGTAAACGGATAAAAAATATAATTTAATTTATAGAAGCATCAATCTAATTGATGCTTTTTTTATCTCTATAAGTGATAAAAAAATCAGCTAATGAAAATTAGCTGATTTTATAAAAAGTTTGATTTATTAAATCTATTTGTTTTTTAACAAGATAGAACCAGATTTGGTTTGTTTGTCGTTTAACTTAATTAGATACCAATAGTTTTCTGTTGTCATTGGCGTTCCGTTCAGTTTTCCATCCCATTTAAAATCATCTTTTATGGTCAAAACTCGAAGTTTTTTACCGTAACGATCAAAGATTTCGACAACTGCATCAGGATAATTTTTCAAATGTTTACTCAAATCCCAATAGTCATTTATACCATCGCCATTTGGTGTAATTGCATTTGGTATTACCAAAGCTTCGGCTTCTAAAGAAGTGATACAATCACCATTATCTGATTTAATTTTAATTAAATATTGACCTTGTGGAACATTGAAAAATGTATTGGACGATTGCCAAGGTTTTACAACTGTTCCGTTAAGATTTTCTAATTGATAAAGAACAGACGTATTGCCACCAGCTGAAACAATAATCATTGAATTGTCAAGATCCGAATTGACACTAAAAGTTGGAAATTCTACTAAAACAACTTCAGTTTCTAGGAGTGCTTCACAACTTGCAGATTTTACTTTAACCGAGTATTTACCTGAGGTAGTTGCAATTAAAGTTTCTTCTGTACCAATCAAATTATTGTTTTCATTGTACCATTCGTAAGCATCAAAAGTTCCGTTAACAAATAAAATAACAGAATCATCCATAGTTGGACATAAGTAGAACTTAGGATCAATTTCTGCATTTAGTTGATTTTGAATCGTAACCGTTAATTGTTTACGGTCATTTCCACAAACGTTATTTTCGATAACTTCTAAGGTGTAAGTACCGATTGGCGTATTGCTCCAATCGATTTCTATTTGATTACCTGATGAGGTTAATGGTCTAATATTACCAGAAAAATTTGATTCTAAAACTGTCCATTGATAAGTTGAATTGGTTGTTCCGTCACCTGAATTTTCTGTTTCATCTACTTTATACGTTTTGATTGCAGCAGCACATATCGTTTGTTGACCATATAATACAATACTTCCCAAACCGAGAAGCATTGTAAAATATAGCTTGTAATTTTTTAATTGATATGTACCTAAATTCTTCAAAATGATTAATCAAATGTGATTGTAGATGTTGTAACTGTTGTGATCTGAGTTTTAGCTTCTACTGTTGTTGTTATCGGAACAATCACACCATTAGACAATTCAACTGAAGTTAATGTTACCACAATTTCTGTAGCGCCAGCAGTTGGAGTTACTGTAATTGTAGATTCACCAGCAGCATCAACAGTAACTGGACTAGTTGTTGTAGAAGTACCACCAGTAATTGTAAATGTAACTTTACTATTTGCAGGAGCATTAGTAATTGTAAAATCAGTTGGTGTACCTAAACATGTTGCAGCATTATCTTCTTTTATTGTAGGGATTGATGTAGCATTTATTGTTACTAAAATAGTTTCTTCTGTACCAATACAACTAGCATTATTTTCTGTCACGTGAACAGTGTATTTACCTGGGGCAGTAGTTCCCCAATCAATTTGGATTCTATTTGTAGCAGGACTATTTGTATAACTTAGTGTTAAAGTTGAAGCCGTTGTAATGTCGACAGGAGTAGCGTCAGTTGTCCATACAGACCATGTATAGGTAGAACCAACTGTACCATCGGGCGTAGAAACTCCACCTTCGTTTGTATCGACAGAATAGTTTTTTATGTCACCAAATTCTATAGTTTGCTGAGCATATAATCCTACTAGCATCAAAAAGAAGATGCTAGTAAGAATGTATTTTAAATTGAATGTTTTCATAGTTGTATAATTTTTAGACTTAGTAATTTTATGATGCTTGTATCGGTGATGTTTTTGGTAAAGGATTTACTGTTACAGTAGCATTAACAGTTACAGTTGTTGTACATGCATCTGCTGTTGCATCAGAAGCTACAGCTGTTACATTTATTGTTGTACTAGCTGTTACATTAGGTACAATAATATCTGTTGATCCGTCTGCTTCAATTGCTATTGTTTGGCTTGCACCTCCATCAAAATTATAAGTTACCACATTACCTGGAGTGCCAGTAATTGTAAATACTGCATCATCTCCTTCACATATTGGTCCATTAGGTGTTACGGTTGGAGCAGAAGGTCCCGCTGTAATCAAAACAGTAAAAGTAACAGGCGCCGATTCACAATTAGAAGCATTTGTTTCTATTACTGTAACTGTAACAGTCGTTCCAACGGCAACACCTGTCCAATCTATTGATGCTTGATTAGAGTTAGGATTTATTTGGGTTAAATTACCATTACTTGTAGTCCAAGTATAGGTTGAGCCAGGTGATCCTGTTGTTGTCTCATCACCACTACCTAAAGTAGGATTTGTATCCACTGTAAAATTATTAGAAGTTTTACATGTTTGTAAATCTTGGGCTTTAACTTGAAATATTAACAAACCTAATAAGCTTGTTAATAAAAATTTTAATGTAGAATTTTTCATATAAATGTTTTTTTGTTTTTTAATTTGGAACTATCGGAGATATAATAGGTTTTTTATTTATTGTTACTTTATAATACCCAGAAAATACATTTCTTGTTGATGATGATGCTTGTTGAGTGTCACTTTCAAACCATTTTAATTGATATGTAATTCTAGAAAAATAATAGATACTTCTATCAGCATTTAAAGGAATGGAGTTTGTATTTATATTAATTAATCTAGTATTGATTGAATTTGAAATTCCTGGCGAATTTCCTGGCGAATTTCTGTTATACCATAAAAATCCTGTTTGTATAGAATTAGTTGGATTATCTGTGTCATATTCAATTTCAATTTGTAAATCATCGTCTTGACAAACCTCAAATTCATCTAATTGTTGGATAATTTCTAGTTTCTGAAATTTTGTTTGATTTGCATGACTGATAAATTCACTACAGTTAGCGAATGATTTCCAATTATTAGGATTTATAATTCTTATAAACCACTCGTCTTTAGAAGTAGCTGTAGTTGGACCATCATAAAATCTATATTTTTGATTATTATCCCTAGGTGTGAAATGATACGATTTTATATCAAATCTCGAATTTGAGCCAGAGTGTGTGCCTGGTAATCTTGAATTTGTTGCATTATTGGCGTTGTTATACCATACTTTTTTAGAATTATAACCAAATAGAATTTCTGCATTTGTACCAGTATAATTTCCTGATGACCAATTACCATTTTGAATTATAAAAAATTGGTCAGAATCAACATTTAACGCAAAATTATTACCAAACCTCTGTATTAAGTTCCAATCGTTAGGTATGTTATTATTGTTATTACTTTGATTAATATCTAATTTAAAAATCGTACCACTAGGAATTGTACCACCAGATCTTTGATATTTTACATAACCTTCATTACTAGAAAATAAATTATTATCTATAAATCGATTATCTGTTAATTCTATGATTGTACCGTTTGTAATATCTTTAAAAGCGACTAAGTAAATATTATCATAGTCTGCTGAAGTGTTATTGTTAGAACAAGTATTATTTTTATTATCTGTATTCACCCCAATAACCATAATATCTCCTTTACCCAAAGTAGTTTGAGCAGACAACTGAAATGCATTGATGAATAGTAGTAATAAAAAAAGTATAAATCTTTTCAATAGTTCACATATTATCGAAATGCGAAATTAAGAGATATTTATCATGTTTCGATAAAAAGATATTAACAAAATATTAAAATTTTTAACAAATAATTTATAATTATTTAAACATGATTAGAATTGTAGATTTAATTGTTTTTTGATTGATTAGTTATTAATTTAAAAATATCACCTAATTCTAAGATGTTAATGGTTTTATTTTTAGTGTATAAACTGTTTTGTATCGCTTTTGCTAAATCAGAAACTTTTATAGGTTGGTAATTTTTCAATAAACCTAATGTGTTAAGAAAAGTTAAAGTTTTTATCAAGATTTTTTCACCCAAGCGATCTGTATTTGGTCGAATCAAACCTGCTGGTCTAAAAATAATTGTTACGTTAAATTTTAACTCAAGAATTTTTTCTTCTAATTTTCCTTTCATTTTGGTGTAGAAAAAACGCGAGTTAGGATTACTACCGATAGAGGAAACTAAAACAAATTGTTTCACATTTTTTTCTTTACAGATTTTTGCGAAATTCAGTTGGTAATCAAAATCAATTTTCCATTGGTTTTCTTTACTACCAGCATCTTTTAATGTAGTTCCTAAACAAGAAATCGCAACATCAGCATCAAGGTCAAGAGTTGCAGATTCTAAGTTTTCAAAATCAATAATTTTTTGTTCGAGTTTGGGATTTGATGGAAGATTAGCATTTCTTACCAAAGCTAGTATTTTGGTGATGCGATCATCGTTCAACAAACAATTTATCAATGCTTTGCCAGTTGCTCCCGTAGCGCCAATTATTACAACTTTCATCTCTTTTTACTTTAATAACCTAAATCAATACAATTAAAAAACTAAATATAGTAACTTTATAAAAAACAATTTTATGTCGAATATAGATTTCATTTTTCCAGAAAAAGCAGCAGATATTGGTAATTTTTTAGTGGGTAGATTATTGCCTTTCAAACAGAAGCGTTCTATCGGACCTTTTGTTTTCATCGATCACATGGGACCAGCATGTTTGGCAGATCATCAAAATTTAGATGTTGGTCCGCATCCTCATATCGGACTTTCTACTTTGACTTATCTTTTTGATGGTGCAATTATGCACAGAGATTCTATTGGTACAGAAATAGAAATAAAACCTGGTGCTGTGAATTGGATGACAGCAGGAAAAGGTGTTGCGCACTCAGAAAGAACGCCAGAATATTTACGTCAAACAGATAAATTTTTACATGGTTTACAAATTTGGGTTGCTTTGCCAAAAGAATTAGAAGGTATGGATCCTACTTTTCATCATATTGGTGCTGAGGAATTGCCAGAATGGGAAGAGAATAATGCAGAGTTCAAACTGATTGCTGGTGAATTCGAAGATAAAAAATCTGGTGTGCCAGTTTACAGTAAATTATATATGATCGAAATAAAAGCGAAAGCAAAAACCAAAATGAATTTCACGGGAAAATTATTTGGCGAAAGTGGATTGTATATTTTACAAGGAAAAATTAAAAATCAGGAGTTTGAATATGGTGAAAAACAAATTCTAATTACAAAAGATGCACATTTATGCGAGTTTGAAATGGAAGAAGATACCATTGTTTATATTTTTGGTGGCGAACCTTTCCCAGAAGATCGATTCATAAAATGGAATTTTGTTTCGAGTTCTAAGGAAACTTTGCAGCAAGCAGAAGACGATTGGCGAAATCATCGTTTTCCTAAAGTGATAAATGATGATGATTATGTTCCAATGCCGAAATAAACTAAATAACGCCTCAACTTGTTGAGGCGTTATTTAGTTTCTAAAATTCATATTTTGTATTCTTACGGCATTTAAAATTGCTAACAAAGCAACACCAACATCAGCAAAAACAGCTTCCCACATATTGGCTAAACCGCCAGCTCCTAAAATCAATACAATTATTTTTATACCAAACGCTAAAATAATATTTTGCCAAACAATTTTTTTAGTTGCCTTACTAATTTTGATTGCTAAAGGAATTTTTATAGCATGATCATCTTGTATCACAACATCAGCCGTTTCTATTGTGGCATCGCTACCCAAACCGCCCATTGCAATACCAACATCGCTTATCGCTACAACAGGCGCATCGTTAACTCCGTCGCCAACAAATGCAACTTTTTGATTGTTTGCTTTTAATTTTTTTACATAATTCAATTTATCTTCTGGTAACAAATCTCCAAAAGCATGTTCTATTGTCAATTCTCGAGCGACTTCTTTTACAACTGTATTTTTATCACCACTCAACAGAGTAATCGGAATATTCATCTGATGAAGTTCTTTTACAGCTTCTTTCGCGTCTGCTTTCAATTGATCCGCAATCGTAATGTAACCAACAAAATCGTTGTTCTTTGCAATGGTAATTATTGTGAAAACAATTTCATCGATTTCTTTTGGATATGGAATAGAATGTTGTTCTAACAGTTTAGGATTTCCAACCAAATAAATATCGTTATTAATTATTGCTTTTAGACCTTTCCCTGCAATTTCTTCTATTTTATTTAATTGGATATTTTGATTGATTTCTCCGACATATTCATGTATCGCACTTGCAATCGGATGCGTAGTTTTACTTTCGATAATATTAACAATGTCTAATATTTCTTGCTCATTAAATTTTGTGTTGATATTAATTTCCTGAACTTTAAAAATTCCTTCAGTCAAAGTTCCTGTTTTGTCGGTAACTACTTGTTGTATTTCTGCTAATAAATCAATAAAATTTCCACCTTTAAAAAGTATTCCATTTCGACTAGCAGCTCCAATTCCACCAAAATAACCTAACGGAATCGAAATTACCAAAGCGCAAGGACAAGAGATAACTAAAAATACCAATGCTCTGTATAACCATGTTTCGAATTGATAATTTGCTACAAAAAGTGCAGGTATTAAAGTGATTGCAAGTGCTAATGCAACGATTATTGGTGTATAGATTCGAGCAAATTTAGAGATGAATAATTCGGTCGGTGCTTTTTGTGAACTCGCATTTTGAACCAATTCTAAAATTTTAGAAAGTTTACTATCTTCATAAGTTGTTGTTACTTTTACAAGCGCAATTGTATTCTGATTGATCATACCAGCAAGAACTTCATCATTCATCAATTTCGTGTCTGGTTTACTTTCACCTGTTAAAGCTGATGTGTTAAAACTTGCTTTTTCTGATAATAAAATGCCATCTAAAGCTAATTTTTCACCAGGTTTTAGTTGGATGATATGATTTATTTTTACTTCTTTGGCCTGAATTATTTTAGTTTGATTATCTTCTAAAATAGTAACTGTATCTGGTCTTTGATCTAATAAATTTTTGATGTTGGATTTTGCTCGAGTAACTGCCATTGACTGAAAATTTTCTCCAACCGTATAAAACAACATCACAGCAACAGCTTCAGGATATTCTTTCAAAACGAAAGCACCAATTGTTGCAATTGACATTAGAAAAAACTCTGAAAAGAAATTTCCGTTTTTAATGCTGATAATTGCATCTTTAATAACAGGGAAACCAACGGGAATGTAAGCTGCAAAATACCAAGTGAATCTAAATAAACCTACAAACCAGCTTGTTTGTATAAAATTATCTAGAATCAAACCAACAGCAAGAATAACAAAACTTGCAATTGCAGGTAAAAATAATTGTAAGATTCCGCCTTCTAAGTCATGACTATGATCGTGTTCGTGAGAATGACTTTCATGTTCATGGTGTTTATGTTCGGTATGATGGTTTTCGTGAGAATGGATCATAATTTTTTTTCTTCAAAATTACAATTCAATCCCATGCAACACTATTGCAAAGTTTCTAAACAAAGATTACAAATTCCTTTTGTTAAAAACTGAAATTCATCAAATCTGTAATTTTTAGGTAAAGCCAATTTAGATAAATCTAGATCTTCTAAACAGCTTGTTTGCATACAATTCGTACATAAAAAATGAACATGAATATCGTGATGATTTCCTTCTGAGCATTCATTATGACAAAGTAAATAGCGAGTAGAATTATTTTCGGTTATGGTATGCAACAAACCTTTTTGCTCAAAAATTTTAAGAGTTCTATAAATAGTTGTTCGATCAGCGGTGTCAAAAGTATTTTCAATATCAGACAAAGACAAAGCGTTTTTTTCGTTCAAGAAATGATTGTAAATTAATAATCGCATGGCAGTCGGATTAATTTTTTTATCAATCAATTGTTGTTCAGAAGATTCTTGTGTTTTTTTTAGAGAATTCATGACCGAATTTTTAAAGGTTTAATTTACGATTTATTCTAGAAATTGATTCGTAATTTGACCTAAAATTTATCATTTATTAAGAATACTTTCTCTATAAAACGATGTAATTTCGTTTTCTAATCATTAATCAAAATTCATTTAAAATGACTTTAGAAGATTTATTTCCGATGGAAGCTAAAAATATTTTACCAAAAGATGGTGAGGTTATTTATTTTGGTAAAGTTTTTGATAATCATCAATCTTCGAAGTTTTTTGAACTACTGAAAGAGTCAATTGAATGGGAAAATGATCGGGCGATTATTTTTGGTAAATTAATAGAAACCAAAAGAAAAGTTGCTTGGTATGGCGATCAAGAATTTGAATATACTTATTCTAATATCACCAAAAAAGCAAAATTATGGCATCCGATTTTATTAGAACTAAAAAAACAAGTAGAACAGCACACAAAATCTAATTACAATAGTTGTTTGCTCAATCTTTACCATGATGGAAACGAAGGTATGGCTTGGCATAGCGATGGCGAAAAGGATTTACGTAAAGATGGTTCTATTGCTTCTCTTACTTTTGGAGCAGAAAGGAAATTTGCTTTTAAGCATAAAGAAAGTAAAGAAGTGGTTTCACTCATTTTAGAAAATGGTAGTTTATTAGACATGAAAGGAAAAACGCAAACTTATTGGTTGCATCGTTTACCACCAACAAAAAAACTATTTGGAGTAAGAATTAATCTCACTTTTAGGTATATCAATTATTAATATTATATTTGTCCATACTCAATCCTAAATTCTTATTTTAAATTTTAAATTATAAACCTAGAACCTTTAAAAGTTTTATTAATAAAAAAATTTAGATTAAATGTTTAGAATATTTCCTGCAGAAACTTTCAAAGAAGTTTTTTTCGAACCCAAAAGAAGTAAACGTTATGCTATTTCAGATTTTGGACGATTGATTTCTTTTAAAGAAAATTTTGAAGATGGAACGTTGGTGAAAGGAAGTAAAACACAAGGTTATCGATTATTTAGATATAAAAATTTTAATAAAGGTAAAATAACTTACGGTCATTTGTTTTTTTCTAGAATGGTAGCTGATAATTTTTTAGAAAAAACATCAGAAGATCAAGAATATGTTTTGCATTTAGATTTTAACAAAGCAAATGATTTTGTAGGAAATCTAAAATGGGCAACAAAAGAGGAAATGTACAAACATCAGCAAGAAAGCCCAATGGTGAAAAAAGCGCATGCAGAACGTGTTGGTAAGACAAGACAAAAAGGTGCAAAATTAACTTTGACCCAAGTAATCAGAATTAAAAAACGAATAGAAAATCCTAATAGAAAAACCCGTTTACGTTTGATTGCAAAAGAATTTGGTATTAGCGAAATGCAATTGTACAGAATAAAAAGAGGTGAAAATTGGGGAAATGTAAAAGTTAATGTTGGATCTAAGAAAAAAGAAGAATCTACACCAATAGAAAAAGAAAACGATTAAAATACATTTAGATATAAAAAACGCACTATTTTTTAATAGTGCGTTTTTTTGTTTTATGAATAGATGATTTAAACTGATTTTTTATTACTGACTAACGAAATGATAATCGAACAAATAAGTACTGTCCCAATAATTGCTAACGAAATCAACGAGTCGAAATGATAAAAAGGCATAATCAACATTTTGATTCCTATAAAAGCTAAAATAACTGCTAAACCATAATGTAGTTTATTGAATTTATCGATGGAATTTGCTAAAAGAAAATACATCGATCGTAAACCAAGAATTGCAAAAATATTAGAAGTATAAAGAATAAACGGATCGTTTGGTGCAATTGCAAAAATCGCAGGAATACTATCTACAGCAAAAACCAAATCTGTAATCTCGATAACCATTAAAGCAACAAATAAAGGCGTTGCCATTTTTACTCCATTTTTAACTGTAAAGAATTTTCCACCATCAAATTCATTGGTCACTTTGAAAAATTTATGAACCAATCGTACACCAATGTTTTTATTCAAATCTTGATTTTCATCTTCTTCATTATCAGATGACCAAGATTTGATTCCGGCATAAACTAAGAAGAAACCAAAAATGGTCAGAATAAGATTAATTTCTCGATTTTCACCAAAAAGAGGAACTGTAACGTAAGTATGTTTAATGACTTCTACACCAGCAAAAATAAAAATCGCTCTAAAAACTAAAGCACCAATAATTCCCCAAAACAAAACCTCGTGTTGGTATTTTTTTGGAATTTTGAAGAAGGTAAAAACCAATACAAAAACAAATAAATTATCAACAGAAAGTGCCTTTTCTATCCAATAAGCTGCTTGGTATTGCGAGAATTTTTCAATAGCAAACGCATGTCCGTCATCCGCTTTAAATACAAAATAGATAACCGCACTGAAAACCATCGATAAAGAAATCCATAAAATGGTCCAATTCAAAGCTTCTTTGTTAGAAATTTCATGTGCATTTTTGTTTAAAACACCCAAATCTAACAATAACATAATGATTACTGCGACAGCAAATCCAGCAATTAACCAAGGATGGTTAAACATATTGTCCTGAACAACAGCTAATAAGTTCATTTAATTAAGAATTTTTTTATGGTACAATTTTAAGCTAATTTTAGCAGATTAAACTTTCTAATTAGCTAATTTTTATTTTTTTTTACAAAACTTAATCCAAAGTGATTCATGAAAAAAATATTTTTAACAGTAATAACTTTTATATCAATACAATATCAATCAAAAGCACAGATAGATTCGCCTTTATATCAGGATTCTATTCAGATGAATTGGGTAAATCAGAAGTACGATGAAATGACAATGGATCAGCGAGTTGGTCAATTATTTATCGTTGCGGCTTATTCTAATCGAGATGCAATTCACGAAAGTGAAATAGAAAAGTTGGTCACTGATGAAAATATTGGTGGTTTGATTTTTATGCAAGATTTGGTTGATAATCAAATTTCGATGACGAATCGTTACCAATCAGTTGCTAAAATCCCATTGTTAATCGGAATGGATGCTGAATGGGGATTGGCAATGCGACTGAAAAATGTTGAACGTTTTCCTTGGAATATGACTTTGGGCGCATTAAAAGATAATCAATTAGTTTATCAAGTTGGTCAAAACATTGCTTTTCAGGCACAAAGAATGGGTGTTCATTTTAATTTTGCACCATCAATCGATGTAAATGTTAATCCAAATAATCCGATCATTGGTAATCGTTCTTTTGGTTCTAATCCAGATCGTGTGGCAGAAAAAGGAATTGCGTATATGAATGGTTTGCAAAAGAATCGTGTAATTTCTTCAGCTAAACATTTTCCTGGTCATGGCGATACCGATCAAGATTCTCATAAAACATTGCCTCAAATTTCTGCTAATTTAACTGATTTAGAAAAATACCATATCGCACCATTTAAAAAATTAATTGAGAATGGTGTACAAAGTGTTATGGTAGCTCATTTGAATGTTCCTGCTTTGGATGATTCTGGAACTCCATCAACTTTGTCATCAAAAATTATTACCGATTATTTAAAAAATAAATTAGGTTTTAAAGGAATTGTAATTACTGATGCACTGAATATGGAAGGTGTTGCAAAAGGAAGAAATGCAGGCGAAATTGATTATTTAGCTTTTAAAGCAGGAAATGATGTTCTATTATTTTCTCAAAATGTAAAAGATGGTAAAGCAAAAATTATTCAAGCGGTTGAGTCTGGTGAAATCCCTGAAAGTAGGATAGAAGAAAGTGTGAAAAAAATATTGATGGCAAAATATTTAGTTGGTCTTAATAATTTGAAACCAATTGAGCCAGCGAATGCTTTGCAAGATTTAAACTCGAATCAATATTTGGCATTGTCTAATAAAATATACGAGAAAGCAACAACTTTGGTAAAAAATGAACGTCAAGTTTTACCAATTAAGAATTTGGTTAATCAAAAAATTGCATTTGTTCCTTTAGAGCAAAACGATTACCAAACTTATTTTGAAACATTAAATCGTTATTCGAAGGTGGATTTGGTTGAAGTGAAAAATCAAAATCAAATCAATAAACTAAAAGATTATGATTATGTGATTGTTGCTGCATTTTTATCAAATGAAACGGTTTATAAATCTTATAAGCTAAGTGATAATTCTAAAAAGATTTTAGAAAGTTTACCAAAAGATCAAAAAGTTATCTTTTCACTTTTTACAAGTCCTTATGGTCTGAAAGATCTTAATTTGACAAATGTTGATGCTGTTCTATTAAATTATCAGAATGTAAAAGATGCACAAAGTGCTTCTGCTCAAGCGATTTTTGGTGCGATAAGTGTTGATGGAATTTTACCTGTTGACGTGAATCAAGATTACAAAGAAGGTAAAAATATTTTTCTGAAATCAATTAATAGATTAGGCGAAGCTTTACCAGAAACTGTTGGTTTAGATTCGAATATTTTGTCTAAAATAGGTCAGATAGCAGAAGATGCAATTGCAGAATCGTATACGCCCGGAATGCAAATTTTGGTAGCAAAGGATAATAAAATTATTTATGATAAAGCTTTTGGAAATCAAACCAAAGAAGAAAAAAAAAAGTAGAAAAATCATCAATTTATGATTTAGCTTCGGTAACTAAAGTAACTGCGACTTTACCTTTGGTTATGCAAGAAGTGAGCAAAGGTGAATTAGACTTAAATCAAACTATTGAATCTATCGACATTGATTCTAAAAATACCAACAAAGCAAATTTAAAACTGAAAGAAGTTTTGGCGCATCAAGCTGGTTTAGCACCTTGGATTGGTTTTTATAAAGAAACCGTAAATGTGAAAAATGCTCGATTATACCTTGATTTTTATTCGAGGAAACAAGATGAAGACCATCCAACAAAAGTGACAGATAACATCTATATCATCAAAACCATAAAAGACACCATTTACGATGATATTTACCATTCGGCATTAGGTTCTAAACGATATGAATATTCTGATTTAGGATATTATATTTTTCAAAAATATTTAGAAAAAAAGTATCAAAAATCTTTAGATGTTTTGGTTGATGAACATTTTTATCAATCGATGGGAATGTATAGAACTACTTACAACCCGAAAAATAAATTTGATTTAGAAGAAATTGTTCCAACAGAATGGGATAAAACATATAGAAATCAATTAGTTCATGGATTTGTTCATGATCAAGGAGCTGCAATGATGGGCGGAATTGCCGGACATGCAGGTTTATTTTCTACATCAAATGATTTGGCAAAATTGATGCAAATGTATTTGAATAAAGGTAATTATGGTGGAATAGAATACATAAAACCAAAAATTATTGATGAATTTACAAAACAACAATTTTCTGGAAATCACAGAGCAGCAGGTTTTGATCGAATGAGTTCTTCTTCTAAAAATGGACCATCATCTGAAAGTTTTGGACATACTGGTTTTACAGGAACAATGGTTTGGGCAGATCCTAAATACAACATCGTTTACGTATTTTTATCTAATCGTGTAAATGTAACTGCAGAAAGCAATCAATTATCATCAAAAAAAATTAGAGAAAATATACGAGATGTAATTTATCAAGCGATAATCCCGTAAATTTGACGAATGAAAGATCTTATGAAAATAGGAATAGTATGTTATCCAACTTACGGAGGAAGTGGGATAGTAGCAACAGAATTAGGAATGGATTTGGCAGAAAAAGGTCACGAAGTGCATTTTTTTAGCTTGAATGTTCCGGCAAGATTAAACATCAAATTACCCAATATTTATTTTCATCGCATACATGTAGAAAATTACCCATTGTTTCAGTACCAACCTTATGATTTGGCTTTGAGTACAATTTTATATGAAAAAGTGTTACAATATCATCTCGATTTGGTTCACGTACATTATGCGATTCCACATGCGTATGCAGCCTATTTTACAAAGCAAATGTTGGCAAGTAAAGGATATAATTTACCAATTGTAACAACTTTACACGGTACAGATATTACTTTGGTAGGAAAACATCCTGTTTACAAAACGGCGGTCGAATTTTCTATTAATCAATCGGATATTGTAACTTCTGTTTCGGATAGTTTGAAACAAGATACAATTTGCGCTTTTGATATTGATAATGATATTCGAGTTGTTCCTAATTTTATAGACAACGATCAGTATTTACCCGAAAAATGTGTTTGTTGCCGAAATAATTTTGCTTTGCCAGAAGAAAAAGTTATTCTGCATGTATCGAATCTTAGAAAAGTTAAAAGAATTCAAGATGTGATCGCCGCATTTAATATTATTCAAAAAACAATTCCATCGAAATTGATTATCGCTGGTGAAGGACCAGAATGGGAAACTGCTGATAATTTGATTCAGAAATTTGGTATCGAAGACAAAGTGAAAAGTTTAGGAATGGTTAGTGATTTGAATGATGTGTTAAAAGCAGCAGATTTATTTTTATTACCATCAGAACAAGAAAGTTTTGGTTTAGCAGCTTTAGAAGCGATGGCAGCAAGTGTGCCTGTGATTTCTTCGAATGCTGGTGGAATTCCAGAAGTTAATATTGATGGCGTTACCGGATTTGTTTGTAATGTTGGTGATGTTGAACAAATGGCAGCAAAGGCAATTTATATTTTAGAAGATAAAGAAAGATTAGCAAAATTTAGTATTCAAGCGAAAGATCAAGCCTTGAGTTTTGATAAGAAAAATATCCTTCCTCAATACGAAGAATTGTATCGAGAAGTAATTAATAAAAAATAAAAAAATCGAGCTTATTGCTCGATTTTTTTATGGTATTCTTTTTCGAAAACTTCGATTAATTTTTCTAAATCATGTCGCCAGAAAAATTGTTCTTTCATTTCTTCTTCGTTATTTTCGGTATAATATAATCGAAAAGCTGACATATTTCCGTTTCCAATTTTTTCAATTTTTTTGACATTTTTACCCAATTCTTTTGCTCTTTTTTTGAGTAATTGTAGTTCGTCATTTACAGAAATATAATCCATCATATTCTTTCTTTTTCAAAAATTAATTCTAATCCATCTGAAATTAAATGAGCAATTTTTGGATTTTGAATTTTTAATTCTTCCAATCTAGCAACTGTTTCTTCTGCCAAAGTAATATTTGGCTTTTTTACAGCTAATTCTGTAATTTCTACTGTCAATAACCAATCTTTCGGGTGATTATTTTTTACTTCATCAAAAATTGAATTCAAATCTGTTTGTTCTAATCCTTCTCTATGATTTCTAACTTTTTGATATAAATTTTCTAGAGCCAAACGTTCTTCAGATTTCTTAGCTTTGATAGTTTGCGATGAAGGAACATGTGAAATCATATCAAAACTTTTATAATCTGCAGGACCAGAATAAGCAGAGGCAACTTTTTTACCGATAGCCATGTCGTAAATTCCCCATTCTGGCTGAAACAAAATTTCATCACCATATTTTACAGTACAATTTTTAAAAGAAATCAAAATGATTTTACCTTTTACATCACGGCGACCAGTAATAATTTCACCTTCAACAGTAATTCCACCTTCGAATTCTAAATGCGTCACTTTACCTTCGTAGATATCATACGCACTTAAATCTTTAGGACTCATATCCTCAATGGCAAGATTAATTCCTTTCAGTTTTCCGACAGGTGAACCAAATCCATCACGATGATAATCAACACCATGATTAATCAATTCAGTTTCATGGTAAGCCAACGCTGTTGGTCCAGTTGTTTGATAATAAATTGGTTTCCCTTTAGATTCTATAACTTTTGTGAAAATACCAGAAACTTGTATTCCCGTAGTTAATTCTATCGTACCAATAGCACTAGAATCGACTAATTTTTTCAGACCATTTAAACCGCCAGTTCTTATCGCCATTGTATTCGCAAATTCTTCTAAAATCATACTTAGATAAGCAAAATCTGGCGTGACAAATAATTGCGGTTGAGGTTTTGTAATATCAAAACCTTGATAAGCAGCTTCTAAATTATAAGGTAATTTTTTTACTTCATCTTTCATGCACCAAGTCGATTCTCCAATAGATGACAATAAACCAGCACCGTAAATTTTTGGTTGATCTACCTCACCAATTAAGCCATATTCAACTGTCCACCAATGCAAGTTTCTAATCAATGCCATTTCTGATGGTTCTACAGTTTTTGCTTGTAAATCATCTACTTTTTTTCGAGCCTTATTTAGAATTTCTTCTGCTGTGCCTTCGGCCTCTTCTAGTATAGATAATTCTCTGATTGCTTCATAAATTTCATAATCATGAGCAGATGAAATTGCCTTACAACCAATTTCGCCAAATCGTCTTAAATATTCTGCATATTCTGGATTAGCAATAATTGGTGCATGACCAGCGCCCTCATGGATAATATCTGGTGCAGGAGTGTATTCTATATTTTCTAATTGTCTGATATCTGACGCAATAACCAAAACATGATATGCCTGAAACTCCATAAAAGCATTGGGTGGAATGAATCCGTCAACAGCAACTGCAGCCCAACCTATTTCTTTTAGAATACGATTCATACCATACATGTTCGGAATTTGATCGATTTCTAAACCTGTTTTTTTAAGACCTTCTACATAACTTTTGTGCGCAACTTGAGATAAATAATCTACATTTTTTCTCATAACATAACGCCAAACTGCTTGATTAATAGGTGTATAATCTTCGTAGTTTTGTGGTTTTATAAATTGTTTAAGATGTGGAGGTAGGCGATCAATTAATGGATTTGACTCATAATTCGTTTGCATATTTTTTCACTTTTGCGGTTTCTAAAAATACAAAATATTTCTAGATTATGCCAATCTTACTGCTATTTTCCATTTGGCACTTGATTTGAAATCTTAATATAAGTTATAAAAGATCATCAATAGGTTAATTTGTAATTTATTGATTGATATTTATTTATGTTTTGTTTTTTTCTGTCAGATTTAGAATAGAGATTCTCAAAATAGTTTAGATAATCAATAAAAAGACATTTTGTCATAAAAGTCAATGGAAGAAGAAATAGAATTGATTCCTTTAATGAGTAAGGAAGAAGAAAATAAATTACAAAAACAAAATTTACCAGAAGTTTTACCTATTTTATCTTTAAGAAATACGGTTTTATTTCCTGGTGTGGTAACTCCGATTACGGCTGGGCGTGATAAATCGATTAGATTATTAACCGAAGCTTATAAAGATGGAGGTTTGATTGGTGTTGTTTCGCAAAAAGATATCAGTGTAGAAGATCCGTCAATAGAAGATTTATTTTCTATAGGAACAGTCGCAAAAATCATTCGAATGATTAAATTACCAGAAGGTAATATTACGGTGATTTTGCAAGGAGTTAAACGTTTTGAGACGATTCAGTATCAAGACGAATTTCCTTATTTTACTGCTGAAGTGAATATTCTGAAAGAAAAAGTTCCAACTGCAAGAAATAAAGAATTTCCAATTATTATCGAATCAATAAAAGAATTTTCTTATCAAATTATCGAGAAAAATCCAATGATTCCTTCAGAGGCTTCAGAAGCGATGAAGAATATAGAAAGTGATCGATTTTTAGTGAATTTTGTTGCATCAAACTTGACACTTTCTATCCAAGAAAAACAAGATTTGTTAGAGATTTCTGATATGAAATTGCGTGCATTGGAAATTTTAAGATACATGAATTTGGAGTTGCAAAAATTAGAACTCAAATCAAGTATTCAAAGTAAAGTAAATCGAGTATTAGATCAACAACAAAAAGAATATTTTCTTAATCAACAATTAAGAACAATTCAGGAAGAATTAGGAGGAAATACAGTGGAGGCTGAGGTTGAAGAAATGAAAGAGAAAGCCAAAACTAAAAAATGGACGAAGGAAGTTGCAGAACATTTTGAGAAAGAAATGGGAAGATTGAATCGTCTAAGTCCTCAAATGCCAGAACATAATATTCAGCGTAATTATTTAGAATTTCTACTAGAATTACCTTGGAGTGAATACACACAAGATCAATTTGATTTGAAAAATGCACAACGTATTTTAGATCGAGATCATTATGGGATGGAAGATGTGAAAAATAGAATTATAGAACATCTTGCAGTCTTGAAATTGAAAGGAGATATGCGTTCACCAATTTTATGTTTATATGGCGCGCCTGGTGTTGGTAAAACTTCTTTAGGTAAATCGATTGCCGAGGCGATTGGTAGAAAATATGTTCGTATGTCTTTGGGTGGTTTACATGATGAGTCAGAAATTAGAGGACATCGTAAAACCTATATCGGCGCAATGCCTGGTCGAATTATTCAATCGATCAAAAAAGCTGAATCTTCGAATCCAGTTTTTGTTTTAGACGAGATAGATAAAATGTCTTCTAGTGCTCATGGTGATCCATCTTCTGCAATGTTAGAAGTACTAGATCCAGAGCAAAATACAGCGTTTTATGATAATTATTTAGAATTAGGTTACGATTTATCTAAAGTGTTTTTTATTGCAACTGCAAATAATATCAGTAACATTCCTTCTCCTTTAAGAGATCGTATGGAAATGATTAATATTTCTGGTTATACAATAGAAGAGAAAACAGAAATTGTTAAACGTCATTTGCTTCAAAAGCAATTAGAAGATCACGGATTAAAAGTTGGTGATTTAGTTTTGTCTGATGAAATTATAGAATTTGTAATAGCTGGTTACACGCGAGAAAGTGGTGTGAGAAAATTAAATCAGATCATTGCAAAATTGGTTCGTTACGCGGCAAAAAATGTTGCGATGGAAAAAAAATACGATGTCAATTTATCTGAAGATGTTATTCACGAAATTTTAGGACCACCTATTATTTCTGATCGTTATGAAAATAACGAGACACCAGGAGTTGTCGTTGGTTTAGCTTGGACAAGTGTTGGTGGAGATATATTATTTATTGAATCAATTTTATCAAAAGGAAAAGGCGGACTTTCTATCACAGGAAATCTTGGGAATGTGATGAAAGAATCTGCAACTATTGCCTTAGAATATATCAAAGCAAATGCAGAAGAGTTAGGTATTGGTGCAAAGATTTTTGATGAATATAAAGTTCATATTCACGTACCAGAAGGTGCAACTCCAAAAGATGGACCTTCGGCCGGTATAACAATGTTGACTTCTTTGGTTTCTTCTTTTACGCAGAAAAAAGTTAAAGCCAAATTAGCCATGACAGGAGAAATTACTTTGCGTGGTAAAGTTTTACCAGTTGGTGGAATTAAAGAGAAAATTTTAGCTGCAAAACGTGCAGATATTAAAGAAATTATTTTGTGTGAAGACAATAGAAAAGATGTAGAAGAAATAAAAAAAGAATATATCAAAGGTCTAAAGTTTCATTTTGTAAAAGAGATGAAAGAAGTTTTGGATATTGCTTTAACAAAGCAAAAAGTAAAAAACGCAAAAAAATTGATTGGATAAAATCTTTTTTATAAAACTAAAATAGCTGAATCACAGATTTAGCTATTTTTATATTTAATCGTAAATCAGATATTTCGATCTGATTTTTTTGAAGTTATTCAAATCTTCTTGCCAAGTTTCTTTAATTTGGTCAGCTGTCCAACCAGCTTCTATTTGCTTTCTCAATTCATCGGTTCCAGCCAATTGATCAATCCATAATTTAGCTCCATTTTTAGTCCAAAAGGGCTGTTTTGTATTGGCTTTATATGCTTTTATCAACCATGTTAAATTGATTTCGTTCAGGTAAGTAGTTTCTCTTAAATCTTCACCATAACAAAGTTGATTTTTAAATTTCGGATCAGTTGCTCCTGCTCTAGAAATTGGTGTGTATTCGAATGGCATATTTTTAAGAAACGGTGAACCATAAACCTGAAATTGCATTTCTGTTCCACGACCTTCGTTTACATTGGTTCCTTCGAAAAGACAAGTAGAAGGATAGAGATTGATAGCAGTATCATTCGGTAAATTTGGGGATGGTTTTATGGGTAAACTGTATTTCGATTGATGAGAATAATTTAACAAAGGAACAATTTCTAAATCAGCTTTTGCCTGATTTGCTAACCAACCTTCACCATTAATCATTTTTGCATATTCGCCAATCGTCATCCCATAAACTATAGGAACAGGATGCATACCAACAAAAGATGAAAATTCTTTTTTCATAACTGGACCATCTACATAATGTCCGTTCGGATTTGGTCTGTCGAGAACAATTACTTTTTTATGATTCTCTGCAGCAGATTCTAATACATAATGTAAGGTAGAAATATAAGTATAAAATCTAGCGCCAACATCTTGCATATCAAAAATCAAAATATCTAAATCAGCAATTTGTTCCTTGGTTGGTTTTTTATTTTTTCCGTACAAAGAAATTATTGGTAAACCAGTTTTTGCATCTTTGCTAGAATTTACTTTTGCTCCGGCATCGGCATCTCCTCGAAATCCATGTTCTGGTGAAAATATTTTTGTGATATTTAATTGATTTTGAATTAAAAAATCAACAAGATGAATCGTTTTATTTTCTGATCGGACGATTCCTGTTTGATTAGAAATTACGCCGATTCGCTTATTTTGTAGTTGATCTAAATAGGCTTTTGTATTTTCTGCTCCAACAATTATTTCTGATCCTAAAGATTGATTTTCGATTAGATTTTTATCTGATTGATTTTTTTGTCCATAAGTCAGAAAACTGCAACTTATAAATAAAGCAATTGATGTATATTTGACAAAGTTTTTCATATGATTAATTAAACTTATTTTTTGTGAGTTTAGTTTTTAACGAATGAATTGATGGTTTCATTGTAAAAATATAAAACAAATTGAATTTCACTTGGTGGTATGCTGATAAAATAGCACGTAGTAAAAATAAAAAAAATAATCTTGCCGGTATTATTATCGCCATCGGTCGTTTGGCAGTTGCTTTGGGGATCATTGTTTCTCTGATTACTATTTCTTCTGGTGTTGGTGCCAGAAAAGCGATTAAAAATAAATTAGCAGATTTTAATGGACATGTTACCATCAAAAATTACAACAGTAATTTATCACTAAATTCTGATTCATTGTCCATCAAACAAAATTTTTATCCGACTTTTTCTCAAGTTCCAGAAGTTGAGCATATCCAAGCAATTGCAACAAAAAGTGGTGTGATTAGAACGGCAGAAACTTTTAGTGGAGTGGTTTTTAAAGGTGTTGGAACGGATTATGATACCAAACGATTTGCAGAATTTTTAACCAAAGGTAGATTTCCTAAAATAAATGCATCAGAATTTTCTAATGAAGTTTTGTTGTCAGAAAAAATAGCAAAAGAACTTAAACTAGATATTGATAGTTCTTTCGTGATGTATTTTGTAAAAAACGATTCTAAACCAATTTATAGAAGATTTGATATTGTCGGTTTGTATCGATCAGACATCAAAAATTTTGATGATATTTATCTTTTAGGAGATATTAAACATGTGCAGAGACTCAACGATTGGGACAGTTTAACTGTTGGATCTTTTGAGGTTTTTGTGAAAGATATAGAAAATGTAGATTATGTAGCAAAGAAAATCAATGAGTTTGTTGGTTATAATTTGTATGCAGAATCGGCAACAGATTCTTTTGCTCAAATCAACGAATGGATCAATGTTTTTGATAAAAATATCGTCATTATTGTCATCATTATGTTATTTGTGGTGATAATCAATATGATGATGGTTTTATTGATTTTAATTCTAGATCGTACACCTTCTATCGGTTTGTTGAAAGCTTTTGGCGCAACTAATTGGCGAATAAGAAGATTGTTCATTAGTTATGCAATTTTGATTATGATTCCGGGATTAATCGCAGGAAATGCAATCGGAATCGGTTTGTTGTTATTGCAGAAATATTTTAGAATTATAAAACTTCCAGCAGAGAATTACTATTTATCGTATGCGCCTGTTTATTTGGATGTTAAATATATCTTATTGTTGAATTTAGGAGCAATCATAATTTGTGCAATTGTCTTACTTTTGCCTTCTTATATGATTTCGAAAATAACGCCTTCTAAGGCTATAAATTTTAGATAGATGAATTACGCAAACAATATATTAGAAACCATTGGGAATACGCCTTTGGTAAAATTAAATAATTTAGTAAAAGATTTGCCTTGTACGGTTTTGGCAAAAGTAGAATATTTTAATCCTGGACATTCTTGTAAAGATAGAATGGCTCTAAAAATGGTAGAAGATGCCGAAAAAGATGGTCGTTTACAACCTGGTGGGACGATTATAGAAGGAACTTCTGGTAATACCGGAATGGGATTAGCTTTGGCTGCGATTGTAAAAGGTTATAAATTAATTTGTGTTATTACAGATAAACAATCCAAAGAAAAAATGGATATTTTACGTGCAGTTGGTGCAAAAGTTATTGTTTGTCCAACAGACGTAGAACCAGATGATCCACGTTCGTATTATTCTGTTTCTAAACGTTTAGCTAAAGAAACTCCTGGTGGTTGGTACGTTAATCAATACGATAATCCATCAAATACACAAGCAAATTATGAGCAAACTGGACCAGAGATTTGGGAGCAAACAGCTGGTAAAGTAACGCATTTTGTGGTTGGAGTAGGAACTGGAGGTACAATTTCTGGTGTTGCAAAATATTTAAAGGAACAGAATCCAAACGTGAAAATTTGGGGTGTTGATACTTATGGGTCGGTTTTCAAAAAATATAAAGAAACAGGTATTTTTGACGAAAACGAAGTGTATTCATACGTAACGGAAGGAATTGGTGAAGATATTTTACCAGAAAATGTGAACTTTGATTTGATCGATGGTTTTACTAAAGTAACAGATAAAGATGCAGCAGTTTATACGCGTCGTTTGGCATTAGAAGAAGGTTTATTTGTTGGGATGTCTTCTGGTTCTGCAATCAAAGGATTGTTACAAATGAAAGATGAATTTGGTCCAGATGATGTTGTGGTTGTACTTTTTCATGATTCAGGTTCTCGTTATGTAGGTAAAATTTTTAACGATGATTGGATGCGTGATCGTGGTTATTTGGACGAAGAATTTTCTAAAGCAACAGATTTAATTTCTGGTCATGTAGATAAACCATTGATAATCGCGAGAACAGAGGAATTGGTTTCACATGCCTTAGATCGTATGCGAAAATTCAAAATATCTCAAATTCCTGTTATAGATACTAACGGATTTGTTGGTAGTTTAGATGAATCTGATTTGTTTCAGGCATTTATAGAAGATAGAAATGTAGCAGAAAAACCAATCAAAGAATTGATGGGAAAACCTTTTCCAATTGTACATACAAATGCAACAATAGAAGAAGTTTCTAAATTAATTACCAAAGAAAATCAAGCAGTTTTAGTAGATTTGGGAAATGGTAAATTTCATATTGTTACCAAATACGATATTATCAATTCAATACAATAATCCTTATGGGAATTATTTTAAAAGGTCAAAATCTAATTAAAGATTACGGTAAAAAACACGTAGTTAAGAATGTTTCTTTTCAAGTAGAACAAGGAGAAATCATTGGTTTATTGGGTCCAAATGGTGCTGGTAAAACCACTTCATTTTACATGATTGTTGGTCTGATAAAAGCAACAGAAGGTAAAGTTTTTCTAGATAAACAAGACATTACAAGTGATGCGATGTATAAACGCGCACAAAAAGGAATTGGTTATTTGGCACAAGAAGCTTCTGTTTTTAGAAAATTATCGGTAGAAGATAATATAAAATCGGTTTTGCAGTTTACAAAATATTCTAAAAAAGAGCAACAAATGAGAACCGATGCTTTGATAGAAGAATTTAGCTTAGAACACGTTCGTACCAACAGAGGTGATTTGCTTTCTGGTGGTGAGCGTCGTAGAACAGAGATTGCACGTTGTTTGGCAACAGAACCAAAATTTATTCTATTAGATGAGCCTTTTGCAGGCGTAGATCCGATTGCTGTAGAAGATATTCAGAAAATTGTTCGGTCACTAAAAGATAAAAATATCGGAATATTAATTACCGATCATAACGTTTCTCAGACTTTAGCAATAACCGATAAAACGTATATTATGTTCGAAGGTAAAATTCTAAAAGAAGGTTCACCAGAAGATTTAGCTAATGATCCTGATGTTCGCCGAGTTTATTTGGGTGAGAATTTTCAATTCCAGCAGATTTAAAATTATAACAATAAAAGATCAAAAACTCCGGAAATATTTCGGAGTTTTTTTCAATCAAATAATTAATACATGACAAAATTTTTACAACTTTTTATATTATTTTCAGCTTTTAATGCATTCGGGCAAACTCAGAAAATATCATTCGAGGCATCAGAAAATTATTCTTTAGGAACGATTAATTCGCAACAAAATTGGAAAATCGATTCTAGTCTTGATGCTAGTTTTTTTAAAGTAATAAAAACAGTAACCACCGATGGTGAACAAGCTGTTGAGGTGAAAAGTGATGGTAATTTTACATCAGAAGATCATTATGTTTACCACGATTTACCAAATTATAACCGAATTTCTATTAGCGCAGATGTAAAGTTTGAAGCCAAAGATGGATCTAATTATTACGCTTTATCTTTGTATGATGGTTCTAATTGGGCTGGTGGTTTTAATGTCATGTTTACAGGTAAAATCTATGCAGATACCAATGATGAATTTAAAGAAATTGGCGTTTGGGAAGCAAATAAATGGTATAATTTAAAAATTGAAATAGATCACGTTTTACGAAAAATTTATTTTTATTTAGAGAATGAAAAAGTGTTTGAAAGAGATTTGTATCATGCGATTAATCGTGTAAATGAATTAAATTTTGAATTTGACAATGATGGTTCCGGATTTACTTTTGATCATATTATCATTCAGAATTTAGATGATTTATCGGCAAATGAATTCATTTCCCAAGAATCAATAACTATTTATCCAAATCCAATTGTTGATTTTTTAAATATTTCATCATCATCAAAAGTAATCTCTGTAGATGTTGTAGATGTAATAGGAAGAAAGGTAAAATCTATTACAAATACTACTCGTATAAACTTACAAAATTTGCCAAAAGGAGTTTACTTCTTGAAAATTAAATTAGAAAACGGAAAAACTGAAATTCAAAAAATCATTAAAAAATAGTTTTTTTGATAGAATGAAAAAAAGCACTCAATTGAGTGCTTTTTTATTGTAAATATTCATCGTGAGAAGCAATGTTTCCTAAATGTAGCATTTCCTTAGCCAATTCAATATCTCGAATATTTCCGGTATGTTTATTTCCTTCGTCAGAAAGTTTTACAACGCCAGTCCACGGAATGTCGTAAGAAGAAATTTCGGTTAATTTCATAACAATATTCATCGGTCGTAAACCAACATCATTCGTAAGATTTGTACCAATACCAAAAGAAATTCCGATTCGACCTTTACAGAAATTCGTAATAGTTTCTACTTTTTCGGCATTTAAACCATCAGAAAAAATAATGGTTTTGTGCAACGGATTGATTCCCATTTTCTCGTAATGTAAAATAGTCATTTCTGCAAATTCTAATGGATCACCACTGTCATGACGAACGCCATCAAATAATTTGGATAATTTTTTATCGAATTGCCTAAAGAAAATTGCGCTTGTGTAAGTGTCAGTTAGAGCAATTCCTAAATCACCATAAAAAACTTTTACCCAACGATCTAGACTAATTGAATTAGCGATCTTGTAACCAAATCGAGCTCCGTGAAACATAAACCATTCGTGTGCATGTGTACCAATCGGTTTTACATCGTATTTATGCGCAAAATGAACGTTGGAACTTCCTACAAAACTTTTTCCTGTGTGATTAGTTAATTCACGCATTACCAAATCATGTACTTCGTAAGAATGTCTTCTTCTTGTTCCAAAATCGGCAACAGTGACTCCTAAACTATTAAATAAATCAACTTTTTCACTTGTATTTTGTACAATTAATTCATCAGAATTACGTTCAGAATTTGTCATTCTGTAATACAATTCACTTATTAAGGATAAGATTGGTACTTCCCAAAGAATTGTTCTATACCAATTTCCTTTCGCTCCAACTTCTACATCTGTTCCGTTTTGATGAATTTCTATTTCGTTAGGATCATATCGATAACCTTGTAAAAAATCTAAATATGACGGACTGATATATGGACAATTTTCTAATAAATATTTCTTTTCGTCTTTTGTCAGAGCTAAATCAGCCATTGCATCGACTTGTTTTCTAAGTTCTTCACCAAAACCTTCAGGGAATTCGTGTTTACCACGATTAATAAAAGCATATTTTGCCTGTACATCTGGATACAATTTGGTTACAGCAAATTGCATCGTGATTTTATAAAAATCGTTATCTAATATAGAGTTGATAATTCTTTGCATATTGATGATCTAGATAACGAAAATAAAAAAAGCCTTTTAAAATAAAAGGCTTTATGTTATATTTTTTTTGAGATGTTATTCTTTTCGTGGTAATATTTTATGCAATTCAAACGAAATAATTAAACTGTAATCTCTTTGAGCTTGATCTGTAATATATCCAGATGTATCATATGCCATATTACGAGCATAAGCCAATCGAGAAGGTAAGATAATAGCTCCTTGGATTTTTATTTGATCAATACCATTATTATTAGTTGATTTGAAGTGTTTTAAACCATCAACAAAATTATCTAAAACATAGTATTCAGATTTTACCCCAGCTTCAGTTTGTGCATCTGTTAAGTAAACATGATAAAAATAAGGATCGAAAACTGGATTACCACTACCTAAACTAATAGTAGATAAATATGTTGAAACTGGTAAAAATTTATATTTTAAACTTGTGTCAGAGCTAGCTCTAAATCTTTGAACTTCATAAGAAATCAAAATAGAATCATTCGTGTTTGACGTAATACTTGGTCCTTCTGCAGTAACTTCAGGATTAATTACATACCAATAACCTTTCGCATCTTTTTGTGCTAAATTGTTTAAGGTAACAAAATCATCATCATTAATTCCTGTTGTTGGATTAGTTCCAACAATGGTATCTTTCGCCGTTAAACGTCCGCTAATTGGATTAAAATAATATTGAGTTAAATATTGTTCAATTGCTTGATCGTCTAAAGTATGGCGTTCATTTAAAGGAATATCAACATAAGTTTCTGTACTCGTACTGTTATCGTCATTTTTACAAGAAGTAACAGCGATACTTGTACATGCTATTAGGGCTAAAATGAATTTTCTTATCATTTCTAAATATTTCGTTTTAAATTGCGAATTTAAGTAAAAATAACTTAATACTTTCTTAAAATATAGAGAGACTTATGAGATTAGATAAATTTTTGTGGAGTGTAAGGTATTATAAAACCAGAAGTCTGGCAGCGGATGCATGTAAAAAAAATAGAATTAAGGTAAATGGCGAATCAGCAAAAGCTTCTAGAGATATAATTCCTGGAGATGAAATTCAGGTTAGAAAGGACCAAATTAATCTTTCGTTCAAGGTGATTCAGGTGCCTCAAAATAGGATAGGAGCCAAATTATTAACGCTTCATATCCTTGATACTACACCTAAAGAAGAATATGAAGCATTAGAAATTAGAAAACTCTCTCAGGATTATTACAGAGAAAAAGGAGAAGGTCGTCCTACCAAGAAAGATCGCCGTGATTTAGATGATTATGTTACGGGAGAATCTTTTGATATTGAAGATGCTGAATAAGCAATTCGACAATGTCATTTGGTGCTAAATCTTTGGTATTAAATGTTGTTTTAGATTGTTCATAATAATGACGACGTTCAAAAAGATGTTTGCCAACATATTCTGTTAAGTTTTCTTCAGTCAAATGCTGAATTAATGGTCGAGTACCTTTGTTCTGATTTAAACGATCTACGATCGCTGTAATTGGTGTTAATAGATAAACAGAATGCGAAGATTCGTTAATTGTATCAATATTGTTATAATAAACAGGAGTTCCTCCACCAAGAGATAAAATTGTATTAGGAAGTAAAACGGATTCTTCTAAAACTTCCTTTTCAATTTTTCTGAAACCAATTTCACCCTTTTCTTTAAATATTTCTGGAATTGTTTGTTTATATTTTTTTTCAATAAGCTCGTCAAGATCTAAAAAATCAAAATTTAATCGTTTGGCAAGTAATTTCCCAATTGTTGTTTTTCCACTTCCCATGTATCCAATAAGTGTAATATTCATCTCGAACTATTTTTTTTGCAAAGGTGCATTAAATTTTAAATCAAACAATTAAAAAAAAATAATAAAAAAAGTTGCTAAAAGGTTTGCAAATATGCAGAACTTGTCTCTATATTTGCACTCGCAATTCGCAAGAGACCTGGTAGCTCAGTTGGTAGAGCACAACACTTTTAATGTTGGGGTCCTGGGTTCGAGCCCCAGCCAGGTCACAAACGATAATTGCCCATATGGTGGAATTGGTAGACACGCCATCTTGAGGGGGTGGTTTCCTTCGGATGTGCTGGTTCGAGTCCAGTTGTGGGTACTAAAAAATAAAGATTAAGAAGTTTTTCTTATGACCTGGTAGCTCAGTTGGTAGAGCACAACACTTTTAATGTTGGGGTCCTGGGTTCGAGCCCCAGCCAGGTCACAAACTTCTAAGATCTTTAAAAAAATAAATACAGGTAGACCTGGTAGCTCAGTTGGTAGAGCACAACACTTTTAATGTTGGGGTCCTGGGTTCGAGCCCCAGCCAGGTCACAAAAAAAGCTTCAGTTTTCTGAAGCTTTTTTTATTTTTTATTAGGTTATTGAATTATTTACTCACTTCATTTAATAAAGCAAGATCTTCTGCATCTAAAATTAATTTTGGTGCATCGAATAATGTTTTTAACTGATTTTGACTTGTAGCACTTACAATAGGAGCTGTAATCAACGGATTAGCCAATAACCAAGCTAAAGTAACCGTTGCAGGTTGTGAATTGTGTTTTGCCGAAATTTTATCTAATACTGCTAAAACCGCTTTTCCTTTGTCATCAAAATATTTTTTGATTCCTGCACCGCGCGCTGTTTTGTCAAAATCTTCTTCGGTTTTGTATTTTCCGGTTAAAAAACCTGCAGCTAAAGACCAATAAGGAAAAACACTTAAATCGAATTTTTCTACCAAAGGTGCATACTCAGTTTCAAATTTCTCTCTTTCTACCAAATTATAATGTGGTTGTAACGCAACATATTTTGGGAAATTATTTTTTTCGGCAACTTCAAAAGATTCTATCAATCGTTCTGGCGAAACATTAGAAGCAGCAATGTAGCGCACTTTGCCTGCTTTTACAATTTCATCATATGCCGAAAGTGTTTCTTCTATTGGCGTTACATTATCATCAAAATGTATGTAATACAAATCGATGTAATCTGTACCTAAACGTTGCAAAGATTCGTCAACAGACTTTAAAATGTGTTTTTTACTAATGTCGTAGCCATGTTCTTTGGTTTCTGAACCTACTTTGGTTGCAATTACTAAATTTTTGCGATTATTACGTTCTTTCATCCATTTTCCGATGATGGTTTCCGATTGTCCACCAATGCCATTTACCCACCAAGCGTAAGTATCAGCCGTATCAATAAAGTTAAAACCAGCTTCTACAAACTGATCTAAAATATCAAACGATTGTTTTTCGTCCAACGTCCAACCAAAAACATTTCCACCAAAATTTATAGGTGCAATTTCTAAATCGGTATTTTTTATTTTTCTTTTATTCATGATCTATTTATTTATAATTATTAGCGTTTAATTTTAAAAAGCGGTATCTACAACGCCACCATCTACACGTAAAGCTGCACCTGTTGTGGCAGATGATAACGGACTTGCGGTGTAAACAACCAAATTAGCCACTTCGTCGGCTTCTACAAATTTACCAACGATAGAAGATGGTCTTTTTTCCTTTACAAATTCGATTCCTGCTTCTTCTACATCGATACCTTTTTCATCGGCTAAAGCTTGCATATTTTTTAGGTTTGATGCAGACCAAGTTGGACCAGGTAAAATAGCATTTACGGTTACATTTGTTCCTTTTAGATGTTTTGCTAAACCTCTAGACAATGCTAAATAAGCAGTTTTTGTTACGCCATACAAAATCATATCGTCTGGAATATTGATGGCTGATTCACTTGATATAAAAATAATTCTTCCCCAATTTTTTTCTTTCATTTTTGGAGCATAATGTCTTGATAATCGCACGCCACTCATCACATTGATTTCAAAATCATGAAACCAAACGTCATCTTCTGTAGCTTCAAAAGGTTGTGCGCCAAAAACACCAACATTATTAACTAAAATATCTACGTTTGGAAGTTGCTCAATCAATTGTTTTACTTCTTCAACTTTAGAAAAATCAGCAACAATTCCTTCTACATCAGCATTGGTAACTTCTTCTTTAAGTGTTTTAATGCTTGCATCAATTTTTTCTTGTGTACGTCCATTTATGAAAACTTTCGTGCCTTCTTTCAATAAACCTTTGGCAATAGCATAACCGATTCCTTCTGTTGAACCCGTTACTAAAGCGGTTTTATTATTTAATTGTAAATCCATTTTTTAAATTATTTCAATAGTTCTTTTAAAAACAATAACGTATGATTCCAAGCTCTGTCTGCCATTGTTTTGTTATATTCTGGCGATTCTGGATTGGTAAATGTATGCCCAGAATTTGCGTAAGTAATGATTTGCCAATCTGTATTACCAACATTCATTTCTTGGATTAAATTGTCATAATCTTCTTTAGATACACTTTTATCATTTGCTGGATGTTCTACAAGAATTTTAGTTTTTAGTGCTTGATTGGGTCTGTCAGAAGCTTTTGCCAAACCGCCGTGAATAGAAATAACTCCAACCACAGGAAATCCAGCTCTGGCAGTTTCTAAAGCACCAGTTCCGCCAAAACAATACCCAATAACTGCAATTTTATTACCATCTGCACCTTGTTTTTTCAATTCGTTAAGAGCCAATTCTATTCTGTGTTGATACGCTTTGTAGTCGCTTTTATAAGATCCAGCAATTTTCGATGCTGCAGCATTGTCTGCTGGAATATTTCCTTCACCATAAATATCTGCAATAAAAGTGATGTAACCTTGTTTTTCTAACTCCAAAGCTGCAGTTTTAGCTTCTTCATCAATTCCTTTCCAAGCCGGTAGAATCAAAACACCAGGTAAATTTTTTCCTGTATTAGAACTTACCAAACCATTTAGTTTTTGATTGCCATCTTGATAAGAAACGGGTTTTAAATTTTGAGCTTGTGCCGTCATAATCGTTAAAATTAATAAGGTTGATGCAATTATTTTTTTCATGTAATATTAGTTTTTATGTTTATTTTTTTATTAATCGACTTCCAATAAAATGCACGATTAAAAGTAAAATCGTTAAATAAATTCCAGCACCTGAAATTCCCGTCCATTTGAAATAATACCAAATGTATCCGCCAACAAAAGTTCCTAAAGCGCCACCTGTAAAATAAAACACCATATAAACGGTATTTATTCGGTTTCGAGCTACAGGATTTCCTTCGAAAATAATGGTTTGATTGGTTATGTGAACCGATTGAACACCAAGATCTAAAATAAAAGCACCAATAATTAAACCAATTAAATTTTCAGACGAAAAACCAATGATAATCCATGAAATTAATAAGATAAAGATTCCATAAAAAATCAGTTTATTTTTATCCATTTTATCACTTAATTTTCCAACAAAAGAAGCTATTAAAGCACCAGCAATTCCAACCAATCCCATTGCGCCCGCAACGTCACTTCCCATATTGAATGGTTCGTTTTCTAATAAAAAAACGAGTGTAGTCCAGAAAATACTGAAACTTGCAAAATCTAAAGCACCTCTGAATGCTGCTAAACGTAATTTTGGTTGCGTACGGAATTGTTCTACAATTGATTTTATTAAACTAGCATAGGTTCCTTTAAATTCTGGATAGATTTCTGGTAAAAATTTTACTAATACGAAGAATAAAATCACCATCAATACAGCAGCGATCAAGAACATGGCTTGCCAACCTAAATGTGCACCAACAAATCCACTAATTGTTCTAGAACCTAAAATTCCAATGAACATTCCTGTCATTACAGCACCAATTGCCGCGCCTCTTTTTTCTTCGGTTGCTAATTGCGCAGCCATAGGAACCATAACTTGTGGTACAACACAGGTTAAACCAATACAAAAACTGGCAATTTTTAATTGTAAAGGATTTTGTGCAAATGCGGCTGCAAGTAAAGCTAAAATGATAAAAACAAAATCGATTAGAACTAATTTTTTTCGTTTGAATTTATCTCCTAAAGGAACAATTAAAAACAAACCAAATGCATAACCAATTTGAGTTAACATAGAAACAGAACTGATTTCTAATTCGCTAACGTGGTAATAATTAGCCATTAAACCCAACAAAGGCTGATTGTAATAATTATTAGCAACAACCAATCCTGTGGTCAATGCCATGATAAATAATAGTTGCGGAGTTAGCTTTTGAACGGCTAGATTTTCTGTTGTCATTTTTTATTTTTCGAAACCATTAATATTAAAAAGTCATTTTCAAAACTATTTTTCTTAAGGTAACTTCACTTTATAAACACGATAAGGTAATTCGGTACGATTTTGACCATTGTTCCATTGAGGATCTCGAGGTAATTGTGCGCATGAAAAATACAAATAACCATCGGTTCCGATGCCTAAAGAATCAGGCCAAATCAATCTAGAATCTTGTAATAATGTATGCAATTTCCCGTCTGGACTTAAATATTTTATGGTGTAATCTAACGAGGTTGTCAGAAAAATATTACCTTTTTTATCGGCTATTAATCCATGCGTGATCCCAACATCACCCACGTCTTCAACTTTAGATTCTAATTCTTTTTCGCTTAATTTTTCATCTGCTAAATAGTGTGTTTCGATGCGGAAAAGATGTGTTTTATTAATTGGTTTAAAGTAAAAATATTTAAAATCGTGTGTCAATGCAATTCCGTTTACATTCGATAGAAATGGTTTACCATTTTTATCTCGCATTTCGATTCCATCGTAAGACAAAACAATCGACGGATCTGCCAACGTAAATTTTGTTTTTTCTAATGCTTTACGTGTTTTTCCAGTTTCCAAATCCATTACAATAATTGCAGCTTGCGCCGGATCAGAAAAATAAGCTTTATTTTTAGCTATATCCACACGAATATCATTTAATCCAGATTTTGTTTTATCCAAATCATCAAACGTATAAACACGTTCAACTTGATTGGTTTTTGTATTGATTTTTAACAGTTTAAATTTTCCTTCAACTGCTTTTCCATTATCACCAAAAATAGACCCCGAAGGCGATGGTTTTGAATCTAAAACCCAAAGAAAATCATTGGCATCAACATACAAATCTTGTACGCTTACAAAGTGATCGGCTTCTTTTCCCGATTTGTTCCATTCTTCGTTTGGATAAGGAATTTTTTCTCCATTTACAATTTCGGTTAAACCGTATTGATAATCATCATTTAATTTCGGAAACGAAACAAACAATCGATTATGAGAATTTACGCTTACACCAATTGGTTTGTATTTACTAAAAGAAGCGGATTCTAGCAAATTTTCGCTGTGGTATTTTTGGGCAAATGCACTCATAGTTGTAAAACTGATTAAAGCTGTGGTAATTATTTTATTAAACAAATTCATTTTTTTAATTTTTATCGAATGAATAATCCTTTCTTTAAAATGCCTTTCTTGACTAATTCTGGCTGAATAATGTTGTCGTGACTAACAATCAATTGAATGTTTTTTTCTGGTAAAGTGTTCAACCAATCCAACTGAAACTGAATTTTTTTAGCATCTTCACCAATGCGTTTAATTTGATCTTTTGGTTTTTGTCTTTTCTCTTCTATTCCTACATAAGACCAACTCACATCACCTGTAAACAAATATTCTTTGCCGTTTTCCAATTGCACATAAACCATAATTTCGCCAGGTGTATGACCAGGCGCTTTGATGAGAACAACGCCGGGTGCAACGGGTAAAATATCATTAAAATCAACAGCAATAAAATCTTTTACTTGTGCCGAATCTATTTTTAATTGTGGCATTTGTGGTTTATTGATTAAGGTATTAATTTGTTGGTAGGTTAGCAAAGTTTTTGGTGCTAAATTTTTGTAATTTTTAGAACGTAAAACGCCCGCTACATGATCGCCGTGTTCGTGCGTAATGATGATTTTACTTGCTTGATTTAATGCTAATTGTACTGAATCATTTGTTTTTGAAAAGTAAGGTTGCTTTTTACCATTTCCGAAAAAGTTATGCACTTCTTCGTCCATTCCGGCATCAATCATCACAGTAGATTTTGGGAAAACCAACTGATAAGCTGTTCTGGCTTGTATGTATGGCGAATCGTCGCCACCTTCTACCGTTGCGCTAAAAGTTCTTGGACTTTCTGCAAAAATTACATAGAGAACTTCTTTTGTTTTATCGCCTTCGATAGACTGGGCAGCAGTTCTTATTTTGCTCAGTAAATCATCGTTGTATGTAATGGATTGAGCTCCAACTAAATTAATTTGAAATAGAAAAAATACTAAAACAATTAACATTAGATTTTTTAATTTATTCATTATTTAAGATTTTTAGATTTTGATTTTCATAAATCCAAATTAGACCAAACAGATAAAAAGCATGCAATAATTGTGCTTCGATTGCGCTCCAGTTTTCTATAGAACAACTCCCGAAAATTAAAATACTCATTAAAACTAATCCAGCGTAAATGGTATATTTTGTTTGAAATCCAATGAGTAATGATGCTCCAATAATTGTTTCTAAAATTGGTAAAACGTAGCTAAATGGAATAATTAAGAAATCAGGTATGAAGGATTTTTCCATGCTAGAAACCATCCATTCACTAAAAGATGCTAATTTTGGTAATCGAACCAAACCGTGACCTAAAAGCGAAACAGCAACTGGTAATCGTAAAAAGAAAAATAGCGTTTTGAAATCATTCATTATTTGGAAATTTGTAATAACGTAAATTTCCAAATAATTTAATTGAATGACTTGTAAATAGGTTTTATATTTTTGTAAATATATTTTATTAAGTGATGCGTTTAATAGTAATTAGCAAAAAACTATAGAAATTCCCAATTGGGTAAAAACAGAACTTTCTGAATACGATGGAATTTAATAGAACTAAAACTCCACCACCAATTTGCCAATGTTTTTACCAGATTCTAAAATGGTATGCGCTTTTTTGATGTTTTCAACCGTTAAACCTTTCAATACTTCGTTGTGTAAGGGTTTAAAAAAATCTTGTTCAAACAAAGCTGCATTTTCGTTAAGCAAATCGTGTTGTTTGCGTTTGTCTTTGGTGTTGAATGTTGGTCTTGTAGAAGTAAATTCCCAAGCAAAACTCACACTTTTATTTTTCAGAACAGATAAATCTACAGGACCCGTTGGATCAGAAATAGAAGCAATTTTACCTTCAGGCGCAATGAGTTGAGCCATATTGTTCCAATGTTGGTTCAGGTTAGCTAAGTCCACTATAAAATCTACTTGTGTGATGCCTTCTTTATTTAATTCTGCAACCAAATCGCGATGATTCACCACCAAATCGGCGCCATAATCATAACACCATTGCACAGTTTCTGGGCGAGAAGCAGTTGCAATCACTTTTAAATCCAAATATTTTTTTGCAAACTGAATGGCAAATGTCCCAACGCCTCCTGCTCCGCCAATAAATAGTATCGATTTTTTAGCGTCATTTTCTTTAGACAAATACATTCTGTCCAATAAAAGTTCAAAAATGGTAATGGCTGGAACGGCCAAAGCGGCAGATTCCACCATCGATTTATTTTTAGGTTTGAAGCCTACAATATTTTCATCCACCAACTGATATTCGGCATAAGAACCGGGTTTGTCCACTTGTCCGCTATAATAAACTTCATCGCCAATTTTGAATAAACTTACTTCGTCACCAATGCCTACAACTTCGCCAGCAGCGTCCCAACCAATAATTCGGGGTGTGGGCAATTCTTTGTCACCAAGCGCATATTTTCTAAATTTAGTATCCGCAGGATTTACCGATATCGCTTTAATTTTTACTAAAATTTGGTTGCCAACTGGTGTTGGAATTTTAGTTTCAAATTCAAAAAAACTTTTTTCGTCTTCTATAGGTAAAGAACGTGTAAAACCTATTGCTTTCATATTTTAACTATTTTTAATTTTCGAATTACCACAATTTATCGTCTATATTCTTTTCAATAATAACGCGTGGATTATTTTTTCAAGCCTTTTGGTAACACTAAAGTTAACAGTAGGGTTTGTTATTTTGATAAAAAATCGTAAATACTCAGTATTCCAGTAATGAGAATACCTAATGCATATTCTTTTAGCAAAAACCATAAAATTATTTTTCTTCTTTGATTTTGGAAACTCGAGTTTTTAGGTATTATTTCATATAATAATTCTTGAAATTTCTTAGTATCACAAGTTGCACAATTGAATAAATATTGATTTCGAGTTTTAGAAAAATTTTGAATTTTGTTTCGCGGCTTCTTAACAATTTGCATATACTCAGCGTAAGTATATTCTGTTACATTCTTACAGTTTGTACATTTGAAAGCCACCTTTATGCCATTATTTACGGCAAGTAATTTGACTTTTTTTCTCACATCAAGTAAAAGATAAACTGCAAAAAAAATCCAAATGCATAATACTATTATAAAAGGTATCTTTAAAATGATATTGTCAAACATTTCAGTATAATATTTATTAAATCGAATTTTTGTAACCTTTTAAAAGTCTTGAGACAACGTTCTTCGAATATTAGTAATAGTTAAAAACTAAGGCGAACTACGGTTCAGTTTTTCCAAAAACGATAGCCAACGCTGTGAGCCTTTTGGTAAATTTATTAAAATAAAACGATAGAATTCAAATATTTACAAATAATAATTTGTTATTAAATGAATAATAGTTTTTTCGTAAAAGTTTGGAATAATTTGTATTTTGTTGACACTAAAGTTATACTAACAAAGCCCTATGAAAAACGATCTGAGTACCATTCGTGCGATTGAATTATTTGAGCAAAATACAACGCCTCAACTGCCTGAAAGTATGTATCAGGCAATTTTGACACACGCGAAAAATATACCGAATGCCAATGCTATTAAGTTTTTTCTGCAAACAAAAGATTTTAAGAATCCAAGATCAATATCGTATAAAAATTTAGCGGAAGAATTGACAGCAACGGCAAATTTGTTTAGAAAATTTGGTATTGAAAAAGATGATGTGGTTTCGTTTGTTTTGCCCAATTCTTTAGAAACGGTATACACTTTTTTTGGTGGTGAAGTTGCTGGAATTGTAAATCCGATAAATCCTTTGTTGGAACCTAGTCAGATTGCTGAAATTATGAACGCAGTCAAAACGAAAGTACTGGTGACTTTAGCCCCATTTCCTAAAACGGATATTTGGGAAAAAATAGTAAAAATCGCCAGCGAAATTCCATCATTGGAAACCATTTTTACTGTGGATTTGGCTAACTATCTTGGTTTTCCGCAAAAACAATTGGTGAAAATTATTCGTAAAAGAGCCAAATTAAATTCCAACATTCAGATATTAGATTTTGTAAAAGAAAAAAGTAAAGTGAATAATAATGCTTTGACTTTTGATAGAAAAATTTCGCACGACGATACGGCGTCTTATTTTCATACAGGTGGAACTACAGGAACCCCAAAAATTGCCGTTCATACGCACAAAAACGAATTATACAATGCGTGGGCAATTTCCGAATTGTTGAAAGGAAATGAAGATCCAATTAATATTTTTTGCGGACTTCCTTGGTTTCACGTGAACGGTGTTACGGTCACAGGAATTGCGCCGTTTATGATTGGTGCAACAGTAATTCTGGGAACGCCCGCGGGTTATCGAGGCGAAGGTATTTTAGCTAATTTTTGGAAAATTATCGAGCATCATAAAATTTCGCATTTCAGTTGTGTACCTACGGTTTTGCAATATTTACTTGGGATTCCTGTTGGCAACACAGATCTTTCTAGTGTGAAATTTGCGGTTTGCGGCGCGTCTTCGCTTTCACAGAAATTATTTACGGATTTTCAACATCACGCTAAATTTAAAATTGTTGAAGGTTACGGAATGACCGAAGGAAACTGTGTAAACAGTGTAAATCCTGTTTTTGGCGAGAAAAAAATTGGGTCTGTTGGATTGCGTTTACCTTTTCATTTTTTGAAAATTGTGAATTTGGATGCAAATGCAAATTATATTGATGAGGCTGAAATCGATGCAGTCGGAACAATTGTCATTAATGGCGGAAACGTTTTTCCAGGATATAAAGAACCGCATCACAACCAAAATATTTGGGTAGAAATAGAGGGTGAAAAATGGTTTAATACTGGTGATTTGGGCAAGATTGACGGAGATGGATATCTGTTTATTTCGGGTAGAAAAAAAGAAGTCATTATTCGAGGTGGTCATAATATCGATCCCTTAGCAATTGAAGAACCTTTGATGCAACATCCTGCGGTTACTTCGGTTGCGGCAATTGGTCGACCAGACAAGGTTTTGGGTGAAATGCCCATTGCTTACGTCACCACAAAATCGGAAGTTTCTGAACAAGAATTGTTAGAATTTGCTAAAAACGCCATCAATGAACGTGCTGCTGTTCCGAAAAATATTTACATAGAAACTGAATTACCATTAACCGCAATTGGAAAAGTTTTTAAACCTGAATTGATTAAACGTCAAATTCTAATTGTCGTTAATGAAGAATTACAAGAATTCTCTTCTCAATTTTCCTGCGATTGCGATATCAAAACTGTAAAAAATGAAAATATTGTCGAACTAAAAATCAAAGAAATTGATAATTCAAAACTTGAAGAAATAAAACAATTGATTGATGAAAAGCTAGGAAATTATACGTTTAAATATTTGGTTATAAACTAAGACAAACAATTATTGTCTTGTCATTTTGGTTGTAATCCTTCTATTTTCTTAGAAATTTAAATTATTTTTTTATTCTGATTTTTAATATCGAAAAGATAGTGCAGATTTGATTGTCAAAAACTAAAATTCAATCTTAGAATTTATCAGTTTAAGATTTCAAATAATTTAGCTTTGATTATTTATACAAAATATTTACCTTTATCTATCTATAAGTAGGTAGGAAATGGGAACAAAAGAACAACTCATACAAATAGCTTCCGATTTGATGATTGCAAACGGATACAATGCTTTCAGTTACAAAACTATATCTGAGAAAATTGGTATCAAAACGTCATCAATTCATTATCATTTTCCTGCGAAAGTAGATTTAGGAATTGCAGTTGTGGAGTCACATCGGCAGGCTTTACAACATTTGCGTAACCGAACACAAAATGCCGACGCCATTACCAAACTTGGCAAATTGTTCAAATATTATCAAAACTTGGCAAGTGAAGGAAAAGTATGTATTGCAGGTGCTTTGGCTTCGGATATTGGCACTTTAGAAGAAGATTTACGCACGGCTGTAATTCAATTTTCAGAGGAGATTATGGCGTTTCTGGTTTCTATTTTTGAGCAGGGTCAATTGGAAAATAGTATTCCGAAATTCAAGAATAATGAGACTAAAACACGAAACGTCTTTGCCAATTTAATGGCTCTTTTGCAGTTTAACAGAATCGATCAACATAAAGCTGATTTTACGAATTCTATTAATGATTTATGGGAAGAAATTACGATAAAAAACTAAAAAATGAAACAAGAAGAATTTGAAGTCCTGTGCAAAGACGGAGTAAAATTGTATGGAAATTTATTAATTCCTGAAAACCCTAAAGCAGTTGTTCAGTTCAATTGCGGAACAGCAACCAAAAAAGAATTTTACCTTTCTTTTTTGACGTATTTAGCTGAAAATGGCTATATCTGTTGTCTTTGGAATTATCGAGGAACGCACAAAACAGATGATTTGAAAAACTGTGATTATCATTTTTCTGATTATGGAATTAAAGATATGCCGACCATTAAAAAGTATTTACAAAATCGGTTTCCTGAATTGCCATTTCTTTTTGTGGCGCATTCGGCAGGTGGACAACAATTGGGTTTAATTCCTGATTTAAGCGGTGTGAAAGGCGCTGTAAGCATCGCAGTTTCGGCAGGTTATTTTCCGAATATGCCTATTAATTATCGTATGAAGGCTTATTTTTTCTTTTATATGTTTTCGCCTTTGAGTATTTTGTTCAATGGATACGTGAAATCTAAGCCTTTTGGATTTATGGAAAATCTGCCCAAAAATGTAGTTTTAGATTGGCGAAAATGGTGCGGAAAACCAAAGTTTTTTTTAGATAAATCATTTTACGGAAAAACCGTTCCGATAGGAAATTTTCAAAATTTTGAATTTCCAATTCACGTATTTTATTCAACTGACGATACCATTTCCAACACAGAAAATACAAAAGCCTTTTGGAACGATATCAAAAGCACGCAAAAGATCAAATTTTCTGAATTAAAACCTTCAGATTTTAATTTGAAAGTTATCGATCATTTTGGTTATTTCAAAAAGAATATGAAAGAAACACTTTGGCCACAAATTCTGGCAAAATTAGACGCTTTTTTGGATTAATCTTTTCTGTTATTTTTTATCTTGATAATATTCTTCATCTGTAACAGGTTCTAGCCAAATGGTTTTATTGGCTTTAAAATCGGTCACGAAAGCGATATGTTTCATTTCTGTATCGGGTAAAGCTCCATGCCAATGCGTTACGTTTGTTGGGCATTTTACGACATCACCTTTTTTGATGATGATTTTCGGTTGTCCCTTTTCTTGGTAATAACCAGTTCCTTCTAAAACAAATAAAACCTGTCCCGTTTTGTGTTGATGCCAATTGGTTCTAGCTTTTGGTTCGAAGGTTACAGTAACCACATTTGCATTATAATCTTCGTCAGGATGAACATTAAGATTCATCCATGCATTTCCTGTAAAATTTTCTTTAGGTCCAAGTTTTCCTTTTTCTTCAAAAGAAGAAACTGTCGTTTGTGCTTGGATCGTGAAACTTGTTAATAGAAAACTTGTAATTAAAGTGTAAACTGTTTTTGATGACTTTTTCATTTTAAATATAATTAAAAATATCAATTAAAATAGAGAAAAAATCTAGTTTAAACGACACTTTGTATGACTTTATCGTTATTAATTACATTATTTTAAATTAATGACAGTTTTATTAGGTAAATGATTGAAAAATGAATTTATGTCTTTAATTCATTTTCTTTTTGACTCGTAATGTTATTGTTTAATTTTTGTAAATATTCAGAAGGAGTGGATTCGGTTTGTTCTTTAAAGGCTCTATTAAAAGTGGTTTGACTGACAAATCCCGCTTCTGTATATAAATACAATAATGTTACTTTTTCTAAAGCATTGGTATTCATCATTTCTAAAACATATTTTATTCTATAAGAATTGATATAGTTATTGAAGTTGCTATAACCTTGATATCTGATGGATTTCGAAATATAGTTGTTGTTCACTTTTAATAATATACTAAGTTTCGAAATATTAAAACTGGAATCTTTAAAAACTTGGTTAACGTTCATTTCATGCTCAATTCTGTCAAAAAGAGATTGTGAATTTTTTATTTCTTGTGTGTTTATCGAAACAGGAAGAGGAATTTTTTCTGTGTTTTCTAATAGATTTAATAACTCCAATTCTCTTATTTGATCTTTGAGATAAACTAATGCACCAATGATTGCAATATTTATTAGGATAATAAATAAATCTGATGAAGTGATAAAAACTTGAGGATATTTGGTGAAATTTAATTCGACAGTATGTACGACGAATATTCCTGAAAATATAATGAATAAGGCATAAATACTATATAATATAATTTCTCTTTTTGTAAAAAAAATATAAGCACCCAAAGGTATAGGGACAAGCCAAACTAAAGACACAACTGATTGATCAAAGAACTGCAGAAAAATGTAGAAACAATAAAGTGGTGCAATGATTAAATACTTTTTTACATAGTTTTCGACATTCAGATTTTTTCTAGATAAAAGCCAAGAAGCTTCTAAAACCACTCCTCCAGTTAGAAGATAGAATGCCATAAATTTATCATCAATTAGAAAATAAATCAAAAAGTAAAATACATAAATCAGTGTCATAAGAAGCACATAAAATTTAATCAATTGCTTTTTGATTTCTAAGATTTTTTGATCTCTTAGAATTTTTCCTTGGTACTCAGTTTTCATTTTTAGGTTTTTAGGTCAGTCATTATTGAAATATGATTTACGTAACCAATTATTTTTTAACGTATTAAATAATTGTAGTCATATCTCACATTCTGTTGGTGCTTAAAAATAAAGAGCTTGTTTAATCTCTAAATTTGAAAACACCGTTTAAAATTAAACTAATAATAACCAAAACTAAATTTATGAAAAAAGTTTTATTGTCGAATTTACTGCTTATTTCAGTTTTTTCATTTGCGCAAGTAGGAATTAATACACCAAATCCGCAAGGTATTTTTCATGTAGATTCCAAAAATAATAATAATGAAACAGGAACTCCAACAGCTGTTCAACAAGCTGACGATTTTATAATAACTTCTAACGGAAGTATTGCAGTTGGGACGACTGTTCCAGACGCATCTGCTATTTTAGAACTGAATGTGAATGAATTAGCTACTGGTAGTAAAAAAGGATTTTTAGCACCAAGATTGTCACTTTCTTCTCGTTTGGATACCTCTACTATTCCTAATCCTGCGATTGGATTGTTGGTGTATAATTTAGGGGAAGTTTCTACATTTAATTATGATGGATACGTTTTTTGGAACGGAACGGAATGGCGAGCGTTGAATGGTTCATCTTTAGCAGATGGTACTTTAGGTGCTATTACTTGTAATGGAATTACATTGGTTCCGAGTACTTATATTGCAGGAACCCCATTCAACGGGACAATGAATGTCCCATATACTGGTGGAAACGGTGGAATGTATCCTGATCAGACAATTGGACCAATTAATGGATTAACTGCAACTTTATCTTCGGGTAATTTTGCAAATGGAGCAGGTACTTTAAGTTATTCAATAACAGGAACTCCTACAATATCTAGTCCTGCTACAACAACCTTTTCTTTAAATATTGGAGGAAAAACTTGTGCTGCAACCGTGGGAGAAGGCGATGGTATTGCACCTGGTGATTTAGTGTATTTCAGAACAAATGCAATTTCTGCAAATATAGAAGGTAGTGGAGGTGATAATGGAACACAAGACATCGGATGGTTAAGCTATTATCAGAGAGATTTACCAGTAATTGGTGGAAAATTGCGATTAGATGGTTATTTTTCTGATAAAGCTGATGGTGAAGGAACAGTATCATTCAATCCTAGATTAGTAAATATTTCTGACAATCCTGTTAGATTTTATTTTAGTGTTTTAACAACAGTTAACAACTACAACACAGCCAATATTGTACTACCAAAAAATTCATGGGTTAATTTAGATGATGGTATCTACAACGGACATGGTGAAAATAATACAACAAGCTCACCAACTGTTGCTCCTGGAGCAGGTAAAACAAGTGTAGGACAAAGAAATACCGAGGTTGTAACTTTAGATTTATCGGTTGATGATAAATGGTATAGAGTATATTACTATCCAATAATTGATAACATGAATACAACAAATACATCTGATGATGTGAGAAGGATATTTTTATCAATCCAAAGATTATATTAATTATTTGCTAGTGACTTATTAGAACTTCATAGTAAATAAAAATTAATGTGATAAATCTATTGACATTATAAAATCTATACCAACTTTTTAAACTGCAACAGTTCCATTTAGTTTTTTATGTGGAGCTGTTGTTTTTCTTATTTTGGATAAGTTTAAAGTTTTACTTTTTCCAAATTGATTTTAATCCGTCAGTATTTCCCAATAAAGGATCGTTAGTAGGAAACGGAACTTTTGCAATATTTTTTAGGGATTGTGCATGTTTGGCTTTTTCTTCTTTTATCAAATCATAATCCATTCCGTTGGGATAAGCGCCAACGACGGTAAAATTGTCAGAATGTGAAATACATTTATGACCAACGCCAGCAGGAATCACCAAAATATCGCCTGCTGAAATTTCTAAGATTTTTCCATTTGGTCCGCCCATGTGTACTTTTGCATTGCCCTGAAAACAACCCAAAACCTCGTGCGATGTACTGTGGTAATGATGAAACGGATAAATTCCCCATCTCCAAGAGTTGTACCAATTATTGGTTTTAAATTTCTTTTCTAACCAATTGGCACCTTCATTTCCGCGAGCAGAAAAAGCATTTTTGTAAATCAATAAAGGAAATTTGCTGTTCGGAATGATTCCATCATCTTCAAAATAAAATTCTTCTGGCGTAACCGATAAATCGAGCATTGCATGAAGTTTTAAAATAGGGAAGATGGATAACCCCAAAATACTGGTTTTTAAAAATGCTTTTCTGTCCATATTATAATAAATTTTTCTGTACAAAATCTACCAAATCCTTAATTTCTTCTTCTGAAATTGAATGTGACATGCCTTCATAGGTATGAAATTCAGCTGAATAATTATGAGCATCTAACCAAGTTTTAGAAGATTTGGCTTGTGAGTAAGGAATTCGGTTGTCAAGATCTCCATGCCCTATGAAAATTTTGAGTTTACTCGGTTTTTCATTTTCTTTTAGATCTTTTAAATCATTAAAAATTGTCCCACTCAAAACACCAATTCCTTTGATGATGTTTGGATTTCTTAAGCCAATTTGATAACTCATATTTGCACCTTGACTAAAACCACCGATAAAAGTTTTATCAGCCGAAACTTTGTATTTTTTTTGAAGAGCAACAATGAAATTCTCCATTTTATTGATACTCTCAGATAATTCATCTGTTTTTCCATTAGGATTACCTTTTGCATCTTTTTCGCTCGTGTACCATTGATAATTAGAATTCCCAATTTTATATGGTGCTTGAGGTGTTACAACAATATAATTTTCAGGAAAATAATTAGCCAACGGAAACAAATCTTCTTTGTTTGCACCGAATCCATGCATCAAAATTACCAATATTGGTTTTTCTTTTCCTTTTGCTTCTCTGACAAGATATTGTAAAGAATCAGTAATGTCAATCTTAGTTTCAATTTTAGAATCATCTGTTTGAAATGATGAAACTTTTTGTGATTTTCCTTCACACGAAACGAAAATTAATACAAAACAAAAACTTAAAAATAGACCAAATTTTTTCATTATTTTTCTTTCAGATAATTTATAATTCCAATTACATCATCAGTACCAAAACCTTGATCATGAGCTGCTTGATAAGATTCAAAAATAGTTTTACCAAGAGGATAATTTGCGCCAGCATCTTTAGCTAGTAAAACATCTTTTAACATTAAATCTAAACCAAAAGCTGGTGTGAAATCATTCTCTAGTAACAAAGGAGTTTTTACTTTGGTAGCACCACTTCCAGATGCACTTTCATTGATGATTTCTAACATATCATTTTTATCAATACCTAATTTATCTGAGAACAAAATCGTTTCTGCAAGCCCTTGATAAATCATCGATAAGAAATAATTAATGGACAATTTCGCAGCTAAGCCTTTACCATTTTCGCCAAGATGTTTTACCAATTTTCCCATTTTTTGAAGATAAGGTAAAACTCTTTTTAAATTTTCTGATTCGCCACCAACCATAATAACTAAATTACCTTCGGCGGCTGGTTTAGTGCTTCCTGCAACGGGAGCATCAAGAAAATTAGCTTCTTTTATTTGAAGTGAATTATTGATTTCTTTAGAAACTTTGGGCGAAATCGTACTCATATCCACAAATAATTTACCAGTCAAATCAAATTTTAAAATTTCATCATAAACTGTTTGCACCGCTTTGTCATTTGTCAACATGGTGAAAATGATATCACAATTGTCAACCAACTCAAAAATGCTTTCGCAAACCTTTGATTTATTTTCGAAATCTTTTGCTTTCTCAATAGTTCTATTGTAAACTGATAAAGTAAAACCTGCTTTTTCTAGGTTTTTTGCCATCGGATGCCCCATGTTTCCAAGTCCGATGAAACCTATTCTTTCATTGTTCATAATATTTTGATTTAGTCTATTGGTAATCGATCTGGCCATTCGTTTGGTAATTCTCCACTGAAACCCATTTCTGGAATTTGGTTAATTTGTTCCATTTCTTCAGTTGTTAATTCGAAATTAAAAACATCAATATTATCTTTAATTCGCTCTAAAGTAGTTGATTTCGGAATCGGAATTACACCATGTTGAACACACCAACGTAAACAAATTTGCGAAATTGATTTCTGATGTTTTTCTGCAATTTTTTGAAGCAATTCATTCGTGAAAACGCGACCTCTTGCCAAAGGCGACCACGCTTCTAAAATGATATTTTTACTCTCACAATAATTTTTTAATTCGGCTTGCCAATAACCAGGATGAAATTCTATTTGATTGATTGCTGGTGTAATTTTGGCGGTTTCTAAAAGCGCATCAAGATGTTCGATCCAAAAATTACTTACACCAATTGATTTTAATTTTCCTTCTTTTTGTAACTCTTCCATCGCTCGCCAAGTTTCGGCGTTTACATTTTTCCAATCGTTACCAAAGTTTTTAAAATTTGCTGGCCAATGAATTAAATACAAATCGATGTAATCTAATTGAAGCTTTTTTAAGGAAGTTTCTACAGCTTTTTTTGTCTGTTCATAATCCAAATTTTCTCTCCAAACTTTTGTTGTAACAAAGATTTCTTCACGTGCAATTCCACTTTCTTTTATTCCAATTCCTACCGCTTCTTCGTTTTCATATTTTGCTGCGCCATCCAATAAACGATAACCATTTTGCAAGGCTTGTTTTACAGATTCTATTCCTTCTTGTTCGTTGGCTTTATAAGTTCCGAAACCGATAGATGGGATTTTATTGCCGTCATTTAACTCGATATAATGCATGATTTTGTAAGGATTTAATTAGAAATTATTGACGAATGAATCGATGGTTTCGATTTCTTCTTTTGATAAATTAATTTCAATTGCTTTTGCATTTTGTACCGCTTGATCCGCATTTCTTGCACCAGCCAAAGCAATGGTAATTCCGGGTCTTTCAATCGTCCAACGTAAAACCAATTGACCTAAAGTGGCGTTGTGTTTATCTGCGATTGGTTTGATTTTAGCTAATAATTCATTGGTTTTTGCGATAAATTCTGGTTGAAAATGAGGCAAATTTGCACGATGATCACCTTCTTGAAATTTGTAATCCGAAGTAATTTTACCTGTTAATAATCCTCTTTCTAACGGACTGTATGCCAAAATTGACTTTTGATTTTCTATGCAATAAGGAACCGTTTCTTTCTCAATTCCACGATTTACCATACTGAATGGAATTTGATTGGATACCAATTTTAAAGTTTTCTCAGCTTCTGCCATTTGTTTTGCATCGTAATTACAAACACCAGCAAATCTTACTTTTCCTTGCTCTATTAATTTTGATACGGCTTCGAAAGTTTCATCGATAGGCGTTGTAGAATCTGGCCAATGGATTTGATACAAATCGATATAATCTGTTCCTAATCGCTTTAAACTTTGTTCACATTCGTAAATGATACTTTCTTTTCCAGCAAATTTGTAAACATCAATAGCTTGTCCGTCATTATTTTTGCTGTGCATGGCAAAATCGCCTTTTGCTAAATCCCAACGCATTCCGAATTTTGTCAAAATCTGAACTTTATCGCGTGAAATACCTTTAATGGCTTCACCAACAATTTCTTCACTTGTACCTTGTCCGTAAATAGGAGCTGTATCAATAGAAGTCACTCCAACATCATAAGAAGCTTTTATGGCTTCAATTGCGTCGTTTCTATCGGTGCTTCCCCACATCCAACCGCCAGCTGCCCAAGCACCAAATGTAATTGCTGAAACTTCTAAGTCGCTGTGTCCTAATTTTCTATATTCCATTTTATATCTATTTTTTGGTTATTCTGTTTTAATTTTTACGACTAAATAAGGTGGTTTTCTTAAATCTTTACCACTGTTAAACCCAGGTAAACGGTTCCACTGACCAAGAGTTACATAAACGTAACCGTTGCGATATGCCAAACCATCGGGCCAAACAAAATTGTCTTTGTCGTGTGCTAATAATGAATATTTACCTTCAGGATTTCTTTGTACAATTGCTTGTTGTTCAAATGCTCCAAAGAAAATATTTCCTTTTTCGTCTTCGGCTAAACCATCGCAAGCAGGGTGTTCTCCTTCGTATTTTACGGCATCTTCAATTTGTTTTTCTGTTGCATTAAAATCACTCAAAATATTTGTAGGTAAGCTGTATAATTTTCTACCCGTAATTGCGGTCCAATACAAGGTTTTTTCGTCTGGACTAATGGCAATTCCGTCTGCACCACCATTGGGAAATGTTTGGTTTTTGAAATTATATTCATGTGGTTTTCCTTCTAAAAATCCCATAAAACCAGCTTCAGGTGATGTTGAATAATGATTGAGTAGAACCTCTTTTCCTTTTCCTGTTGCAACATCTAAAACCACTAAAGAATAATTTTGTCCAAATCCAGAATTTGCAATATAAATTGTTCCATTTTTTCCATGAGAAAGATCAACACGTAAATCGTTATAATGAGCATCGCTTGATAAAACATTTTTTGGAATAATTACCGAGTGAACAATTTTTTTGGTATAGATATCAATTGCCACTACTTTAGCGGCACCTTCGGGAATTTCTTTTATTCCTGCACGCTTGCCGTCATCCAAAACCCAAAGCACATCGTTTTTATCTATGTAAATTCCGTGTGGCGAAACCAACCAATCTTTGTACGGTTTTGTGCTTGGATACACATATTCTTTATTCGGAAATGGAACCAATTCATTATTTACCAATTCAGCCAAAGCAAATTCGGTATGATTGTCAGCATGACGAGGAAAACCTAAGAAAATTCGATTGTTTTTGCTTACTGCAATACCAGAAGGATCGGGATTTGGAGGTGCAATTTTTGTAACGATTTCGTAATTGGATTGCGCTTTAGAATTGATGAAATTCAACATCAAAAAAATGATTAATACGATGGATTTGATTTTCATAGTTTTAAAATTTGATGTTTGTTCTTTACAAATTTAGTTTTTATCAGAATTTATCAGTTGTAATAATATTTTAAAAAATTGTAATTTTGTATGATTAGCATTTCGTTATGAAAAAAACTCAATTTGATACTTTAGTGATTGATGTGATGGACAGAGAACAGTATAATTTGCCCGATCACAGTCATACTTATTATGAAATGATTTATGTGATAAAAGGTAATGGACAACATTTTTTGAATAATAATGTGTTTAATTACAAGGCAGGCGATTTGTATTTGATTTCGCCAGAAGATCATCATTATTTGGAGTTTCATAGAGCATCTAAATTGATTTTTATCAAATTTACAGACGCTTATTTTCAGGATAACCACCATTTGTCGCCCGATAATTTTTCTATTAATTCACCTTTGAATGTGATGCGAAAGCAGATCTTAAAAGAAGAAAAATTGATTTTTGATGAACCTTGTAAAAGTATTTTGAGAAAAACGATAGAAAATATCATTGCGTACAATGAAAAGAAAAATATTGCCAATTCACCTTTGATATTTTTTCAGATTTTATCCATTTTTGGTCTGATTAGAGAAGCTGCTGATAAGAATAATCTGAGAATAGAAGATGGAATGCCGAATAAAGAAGATTTGATTTCTTATATCAATCAGAATATTTATCGACCAGAAGAAATAAGAGTGAAAACAATGGCGAATCATTTTAATATTTCTCAAAATTATTTCAGTAATTATTTCAAGCGAAATTTTGGGATGAGTTATCGGGAATACATCAACGATTACCGAATTAAATTATTAGAAAGAAGAATTCGATCAAATCAGAACACAATCAAACAGATAGCCGATGAATTTGGTTTTACAGATGAAAGTCATTTAACCAATTATTTCAAGAAAATAAAAAATATAAGTCCAACAAATTTTAGAAATCAACAATATTAGTTCACTATGAAACGTGTGAAAAAACTAACTAATTGTATCTAAAATAACTACTAAATAACCACAACGAAAAAAAATCTCAATAAAAATTGATTTTAATATAAAAAAAAGAGTATTTTGTTGTAATTTTGCAGTCTGAAAAAAAGAAGATGCAAAACATTCGTAATATAGCGATTATCGCTCACGTTGACCACGGTAAAACGACGTTGGTTGATAAAATTCTTCACTCGACAAATGTTTTTAGAGAAAACCAAGAGTCAGGTGAATTAATCATGGACAACAATGATATCGAACGTGAAAGAGGGATTACGATCTTCTCTAAAAATGCTTCGGTTGAGTACAAAGGAGTAAAAATTAATGTTATTGATACTCCTGGTCACGCCGATTTTGGTGGTGAAGTTGAGCGTGTTTTAAAGATGGCAGATGGTGTTATTTTATTAGTAGATGCTTTTGAGGGGCCAATGCCTCAAACTAGATTCGTATTAGGAAAAGCATTAGAACTAGGATTAAAACCATTAGTAGTAATTAATAAAGTTGATAAAGAAAACTGTCGTCCAGATGAGGTTTATGATAAAGTTTTCGAATTATTTTTCAACTTAGATGCAACAGAAGAGCAGTTAGATTTCCCTGCTTTTTATGGTTCTTCTAAACAAGGATGGTTTAATACAGAAAATGTACCGACAGAAAATATTTTACCTTTAATGGATGGTATTTTAGAGCATGTTCCAGCACCAGAAGCACATGAAGGTACATTACAAATGCAAATTACTTCTTTAGATTATTCTAAATTTTTAGGACGAATTGCAGTAGGTAAAGTTACACGTGGTGAAATAAAAGAAGGAGATTGGATAGCTTTAGCAAAACCAGATGGATCTTTCAAAAAACATAAAGTTAAAGAATTATATACTTTTTCTGGTTTAGGTAAAACTAAAGCTACAGAAGTAAAAGCAGGTGATATTTGTGCAGTTGTTGGTATCGATGGTTTCCAAATTGGAGATACAATTGCAGATTCAGAAAATCCAGAAGCTTTACCAGTAATGCATATTGACGAGCCAACGATGAATATGTCTTTTGGTATTAACAATTCGCCTTTCTTTGGTAAAGATGGTAAATTTGTAACTTCTCGTCACTTAGTAGAACGTTTAGAAGATGAATTAGAACGTAATTTAGCTTTGCGAGTTGAGCCTACTAATGATTCTAATACACAATTGGTTTACGGACGAGGTATTATGCACTTATCAGTTTTAATTGAAACAATGCGTCGTGAAGGTTATGAGTTAACTGTAGGGCAACCACAAGTTATTTTTAAAGATATTGATGGTGTAAAATGTGAACCATACGAAACTTTAGTTATCGATGTTCCTGATGATTATTCTTCTAAAGCTATTGACTTAGTAACACAACGTAAAGGTGATTTATTAGTGATGGAGGCAAAAGAAGGAATGCAACATTTAGAATTCGAAATTCCTTCTCGTGGTTTAATCGGTTTACGTTCGTTAATGTTAACTTCAACTGCTGGTGAAGCTGTAATGGCACACAATTTCTTAGAGTACAAACCTTTTAAAGGAGCTATTGCTGGACGTTCTGCAGGTGTAATTATTTCTAAAGATCAGGGGACATCAACACCATATTCTATCGATAAATTACAAGATCGTGGTAAATTCTTTATCGCACCAGGTGAAGAAGTTTACGAAGGAATGATTGTCGGAGAGCATTCTCGTAATAATGATTTAGTTGTTAACGTAATCGAAGCAAAGAAATTAAATAACATTCGTGCAGCAGGTAAAGATGATTCTTCTTCTATTGCTCCAAAAATCGAAATGACTTTGGAAGAATGTATGGAATATATCCAAGCTGATGAATGTATTGAGGTTACACCAAACCATATTCGTTTACGTAAAATTCACTTAAAAGAAAATGATCGTAAACGTTACGAAAAATCAATGGAAGGTGCTTAATTAAGCATTTGATGATGATAAATTAAAAAAGGAAATTCAAATTGAATTTCCTTTTTTTTGTTGAATTAAATCAAGTAAGTTTTATCTGCTAAAATTAAATTAAAATATAATTCTATAGTAATAATAAATCCAATTATGTTGATCACTGAAAATAATAATTGAAAATAAATACTTTCATTATTAATTTTTATATAAATATTTTTTATTGATTTGATTAATAAGTAGATATATATTAGAATGAAAGGTGATAATAAGTAAAAAAAATGTATTGAATTAATAAAACCATAGATTGTATTTATTAAAATTATATTGAATAAAATAATACTAATTATTAAAATAAATACTGGAAGAAAATAGTTATTATGAATTATTGTTTTAGCCTGCATATTCATTACTTACTTACTTACTTACTTACTTACTTATTTTTCAGTAAAATCGAATTGTTTATACTAACTTTTCTCGTAGTATTAGGTTCTGTCCATTCGATATTGTACCAATAACTTCCTGTTTCTAACGGAATTCCATTTACTTTTCCGTCCCAAGTATAATTATTCTTTTCTGTTCCAACAAATAGTAATAAGCCGTAACGATTGTAAATTTTTAGGCTAGGATTGTCTTTGTTTTTAAGTTCAGATAAATTCAAAACATCATTAATACCATCACCATTTGGAGAAATAAAATTAGCAACTTGTATCAAAGAAAAATTCATAGAAACAGGTAAACAATCACCAGATTTCACATAAATTATATGATTTCCTAATGTAACATTGGTGAAAATATTTGAGTTTTGATATGTTCCACCATCCAAAGAATAAGAATAAGGTGGAGTTCCGCCAGTAACATTTACCGTAATTGTAGAAGCTTGTATATCGATCGATTGTATGATTGGATCTTCTGCTTCTGTTATTTTAACTTCTTGTGTAAAAATACAGCCATTAAATTCTAATTCGACTTGATAAATTCCTGCAGGAACATTTTCTAAGGTCTGATTGGTAGAATTGTCATACAACCAACGATAAGAATCAAAACCAGAACCTGCATCTAAATTAGTAACTTCACCTTTACAAATAATTTGATCGACTAAAGTTTCTGAGCGTTTTGGTTGTTTAAAATTGAATGAAATCGAGGTAATATTGTCACATAAACCAATTTGTTTAAATCTTACCCAAAACGTTTGATCTGAATTGATGATTTGGTTTGGAGTTAAATAATTTTGATTCTTTTTTGCATCATCTTCATTTTCGAAAAAACGCGGATTTCCATCTAAATTATTTGCAATAAGATAATTATAATCTGATAGAAAAATTTCTTCATCGTTACTTAAATCAACATCACAAATTTCGATTGTAGAAATTGTATTTGCAATGCTTAATCCATTTTTAATGAATTTTATTGGTTCGATTATAGGCGTGCAATTTGCAGATTGTAATCGGATGTAAATCGTTTTTTCATTTTCTGATGTTAAAAACTTTATGTTGAAAATTTGATTTGATTCTGAATTGGCATCAGTTAAGTTATTATAGAAATCGATTTTGAATTGATTGTAATTCGCAACAATTTCCTCAATATAATTTTGTAAATTTTCTTCAAAATCTCCAGTTAAATAATAATCACAAACCGTAATTTCCTTTGTTTTAAAAACAGGATTTGGATATTGCTCAACTGTAAGATTAGAAAAAACACTGCAACCATTTTTTAGTTTTATTTCTACTTCATAAAATCCAGCTTCATTAATACTTAACTTTGGATCAGTTGAATTTTGAATTTCATTTCCATCTTTAGAAAATATATAATTTGTAGCATCTAATGTTGTAGCGTCTAAAATTCTTGTTTCATTAAGACATAATGCATTTTGTGTAGAAATTAACCAATCTTTACCCAAATCTACATTTCCTGTAAAACTTCCACCTTTTAACAATACGGCAGAATCGTAGCGTCCATTACGATCACCATGATCTGCAATAACAAGTTTGATATGGTATTTAACACCTTTTTCTACATTCGCGACAGCTTTTAAAACTTTGGTTTGTCCATTAAAATTTGTCGGACTTGAATTAGGTGATTCTAAACCAATAAATCCTCCAAAATAATCAATATTGCGTGGGCAGTCTGTTGCACCGTTAATTGTTGTAGATGTCACGGGAGTGTTTGTACCAGGAATTAATGCGATGTTTTTATAAGATTCAGAGCCATCTGCTTTTTTAATAAGAAAAGCAAAAGCATCAGAATATTGACAATTGTTAGTTTGATATTCTTCTGAAAGAAACATATAATCAAAACTAATTTGTTCGGTAAGATTCGAAACAAAATCAAACTCTAAATAAGTCGCGTTTAAAATATTATTGGTGTTTTGACCAGATTCTCTTAGAATATTAATTAAATCTTGATCTCCATCCCAACCAGATTCGTAAAAATCTTGTAAAAAAGTTTTTGGTCCAGGAGCATCGTTTGCTTTACCAGTAGAAAGAATGATACCGTCTTCTAAAGGAAAACTAGATCCGTTTTGATTAAAATAACCAAAACTTTTTTGATTGAAACTGCCTTCCCAGCCTTCAATAGAAATGTTACTGATATCTATACAACTTGAGTTGTTTGCGCCAAGAAAAAAATCTCTAACTAATTGTTCTTTAGAATAATTGGTACTGACGCTAATGTATTGTGCAGATACAAAACTGCTTAATAAACAAATCGATAAGATTTGCATTAAAAACTTTGAGGTAAAGTTTTCCTTCATTTTTCCTTTTAAAAAATTAAAATTTTAGTTGAAAATAGAAGTAGATGGTTGGACATTAACCAAAAGAATAATCTATCTTTTGGCTAATGACTTATTTTTATATTGTGTGCTGCAGAATTAGATTTTTTTAAGATTTTCTGCAATGGTTTCTATAAAGCTAGTTAATGGTTTTTTAGCCATCATTTCTATCATCATATTAAATTTCCCATCGAAGTTTAGTTGAACATCAGATGAGTTATCATCTACTGCATCGATAGAAATTGTCAAATAATATTCGAAGCTTGGAGCTGGAGATTCAAAAACAATTTTAGAAGGTTCTTCTGTTTCTTTTATTCTCATTCCAACTTTTGGTAAAGAACCAACACCAACTGTAAAACCTTTTTTAGACTCGTGAATTTCAAAAGAATTTGTGTCTGCAGGCATCAATTGTTCGTAGTTCTCCATGTTTAATAAAAATTCATAAGCATCTTGTTGATTTTTATTGAAACGTACTTTCTCCGTATTTACATTCATGTTCTTAACTTTTTTTTAATAAATTTGTATCAAACCAGTCAAATGTACAAAGTTTTTTTTAATGAAAATTGCATAACCTTATCGAATCAAGCAATTGAGGGTGCGAAAAATATTTTATATCATTATATCAACCAATTAGATGAGGCAATTCATTTTCTATCGACCTCACAAAATGCCTATGTCAATATTTACAGTGAAGATTTAGAAGAATTATGGTTTGATTTTAAAAATCATCTGAAGATTATAGAAGCTGCTGGTGGAATTGTAAAAAACACTCAAGATGAAATGTTGTTTATTTACCGATTAGGTAAATGGGATTTGCCTAAAGGTAAAATGGAAAAAGGGGAGAGTAGAGAAGTTACTGCAATTAGAGAAATTGAGGAGGAATGTAAAATTTATGATCTTGAGTTAAAGGATTTCATCATGACAACTTATCATATCTATTTTCAAAAAGAATATATCCTCAAAGTGACGCATTGGTACAATGTTTTTTATCCAGGAAATGAAATTCCAGAACCACAAATAGAAGAAGGAATAGAAAAAACAGAATGGGTAAAAGATTATGAATTGGAGGAAGTCGTTAAAAATACTTATCCGAATATTAAATTATTATTAGATACCTATAACAATACAAATACATCAAATTACCATGAATAAGATAATACTTACTTTATTAACCGTTGGTTTGTTTGCTTCTTGCGCAAATAAAGCGGTAAAAACAGAAACGAATGAATTGGTTTCTGTTACAAATGACGGAAATGAATACGATGTTTTTGGAGAAGGTTTTGATTTGAAAAACACCTTAACTAAAGATGCGATGTTCACAAAATACGAAGGTTTAAAAGTTGGAGATACCATACAAAATGTTCAGTTCGAAACGACAATTAGTTCCGTTTGTAAAAAGAAAGGTTGTTGGATGAAATTAGATTTAACGAAAGACGATAAACAAGCGAATGTAAGATTCAAAGATTACAGTTTTTTTGTTCCTATGGATTCTGAAGGAAGAACTGCAGTTGTACATGGCAAAGCCTATGTAGCTGAAGTTTCTGTTGCAAAATTGATACATTATGCAGAAGATGCTGGTAAATCTGAAGCTGAAATTGAAGCGATAACTAAACCAGAAACTCAATATTTGTTTATGGCAGATGGCGTTCTAATTGTAAAGGATTAAATTTTTTTTTTAACTTTTTATCATAAAAAAAGCTGTCCAATTGGACAGCTTTTCGCATTTTGTAAAACCACGTTTCTCAACATCATTATTGTAATCCACCACCAAGTGAACGATATAATTCTACCAATGCTTGTAATTTTGCAAGTTTTATATTTGCCACACTTAGGTCTGCATTTAGAGAGTTATCACGAGCTGTGATTACATCTAAATAATTCGTCATACCATAGTTTAACAATTCCTCAGAATCTGCAACATTTTGTGTATATAAACTAGCTTCTTTTACTTTTAAATCTATTTTTTTATTCGCTGCGTCGTATGCAAATAATGCATCAGAAACTTCTTTACTCGCAGTTAAAATAGCTTGTTTGTAAGCAATTAATGCTTGCTCTTGTTTCGCAACAGCAACTTCTTTTTGTGTACGAAGCGCTCTTTTATTAAAAATGGGTTGCGTTAAACCTGCAGCAACACTTGCAAAAAGTGAATGTGCATCAAATAATTTATCAATATCAATACCTTGGATACCACCAGTAGCAGAAGTTAAGGTAAGTGATGGATAAAAACTTGCATTGGCAACATTTACATTTTGGAAAGCCGAAGCCAATCCAAATTCTGCAGCTTTTACATCTGGTCTATTTTCTAACAATTCAGAAGGAACTCCAACCGATAAATCAGAAGTAATTTGTTGTTGATCTAATGTTGATCTTTCTATATTTTTAGGACTTTCTCCAATCAAAATACTGATGGTATTTTCTAAAACCTTGATGTTATTATCAATATCAATCAACAAAGCTTCTGCGCTCAATTGTTGCGCTTCTGTTTGGTTTACCGCAACTTGCGTTACATTTCCAGCTTCTTTTAACGCTTTGGTTGTTTCTAAACTCTGCGCTCTGTTTGTTACTGTTTCTTCTGCAATTTTTCTTTGCTCGTCTAATGCTAATAATTGATAATATGCATTGGCAATAGAAGAAATGATTTGCGTTTTAACAGCTTGATGCGCAGCAATTGATTGTAAGAAATTTGCTTGCGCACCTCTCTCTGTGCTTTTTAATTTTCCCCAAATATCTGCTTCCCAAGAAACGGTACCAGATAATTCGTATTGAGAAAGTGATTGACTTCCTAAAAGTGCACCAAATTGCGTATTTGCAGATGTTTGGTTGAAAGTGTATTTAGGACCAACACTTAGCGTCGGGAAATATCCTGCTTTACCTTGCTTTACATAAGCTTGCATCACATTAATATTCTCCAAAGCATTACGAATATCCAAATTATTGGTTAAACCTTTATCTATTAATGCTTGTAATTGCGCATCTTTAAAAAGTTCTCTCCAAGATATTTTAGCAATAGATTCAGAATCTTTCACTAAAACATCTGTACGATAATGGGCTTCTGTTTTTACGTCTTCAGGACGTTGATATTCTTTTGCTACAAAACAAGATTGAATACTAATCAATCCAATGGCAACAAAACTTATTTTTAAGATTCTATACTTTTTCATTATCGAATTGATTAATGGTTATTAACATCATGTTGTGGTTTGTCGAACTTTACAGGAACAATTTTTTCTTGAATTGCTTGGAAAATTACAAACAATACCGGAATTACAAATACTCCTAATACAGTACCAATCAATAAACCAAATGCAGCACCTGTACCGATAGAACGGTTACCTACAGCTCCAACACCTGAAGATACAACTAATGGCATTAATCCTAAGATGAATGCAAAAGAGGTCATCAAGATTGGACGTAAACGTGATTTTGCACCATCAATTGCAGCGTCTATAATGCTTTCACCATGTTTTCTACGTTGTAAAGCAAACTCCACAATCAGAATGGCGTTTTTGGCTAATAAACCAACAAGCATTACCAATGCAATTTGAAAATAAATGTTGTTTTCTAATCCTGCAATATGTTGACTTAAATAAGCTCCCATCACACCACAAGGTAAAGATAATAATACCGCTAATGGTAAAACATAACTTTCGTATTGAGCACTTAAGATGAAGTAAACGAATACAATACATAACATAAAAATCAATACAGTTTGACTACCAGCATTAATCTCCTCACGAGTTAACCCTGTAAAGTCAATATCGTAATTAGAAGATAAATTTTGTTGCGAAACTTCTTGTATTGCTTTAATTGCATCACCACTCGAGAAACCTGGATTTGGTGCTCCTGTAATATTTGCGGCAGTAAATAAGTTGTAACGGTTGATAGATTGTGGTCCATAAACACGTTTCAATGATAAGAACTGTGAAATTGGTGCCATTGCTCCAGTAGAAGTTTTTACAAAGATTTTGTTTAAACTTTGTACATCTGAACGATCATCTGGTAAAGCTTGTACCATTACACGATATTGTTTACCGTATTTTGTAAAGTCAGCAGCATAAACACCTCCAATATAACCTTGCATAGATGATAAGATGTCACTTACAGATACACCAGATTGTTTAGCACGTTCTACATTAATATCCATTTGATATTGAGGATAATTTGTGTTCAAAGAAGATTGCGCATACATAATTTCTGGACGTTGCATTAACGCTCCTAAATATTGTTTAGAAACCGCATCAAACTCATTCAAATCTCCACCAGCTTTGTCTAATAATTTCAATTCGAAACCAGAAGACATACCATAACCAGGAATTGATGGTGGTTGGAAGAAGATTGCACTTACATCAGGAAATTGAGCACCTACACCAAATAATTGTTTGATGATGTTATCTGCAGACATTTCATCTGTATTTCTATAATCGAAATCTTTTAATTTAATTAATCCAATACCGTAGTTAGAACCTTGTCCAGAAATTAAACTGAAACCAGATACAACAGTTACAGATTCGATACCATCAATTTGACTCGCTTTTTTCTCAAATTCTTTTTGTACTTGATAAACACGATCTGATGATGCACCAGCAGGAAGCTCAAAGTTACCCATGATAAATCCACGGTCTTCATTAGGTACGAAACCAGAAGGCATCATTTTATTAACTAAAAATATCACACCAACAGAGGCAATTAAAATGACAAATGTTACCCATTTATGTCTAATTAAAAACTTAAATGAATTCGCATATTTTCTTGTCATTGTATTAAATCCTTGATTGAATTTATCAAATCCTTTTTTGATGATATTTCTTTTACTTCTATCCTCATTAGGATCATGAGGTTTTAATAATAAAGCACACATTGCAGGACTCAAAGTCAAGGCGTTTACAGCAGAAATAATGATCGCAACAATCAATGTAATACCAAATTGTTGGTAGAAAACTCCCGTTGGTCCAGAAATGAATGTTACTGGTACGAATACGGCAGCCATTACTAATGTAATCGAGATAATCGCTCCAGAGATTTCGCTCATCGCACTAAGAGTTGCAGGTTTTGCTTCTTGATGTGTTTCTTCCATCTTTGCATGAACTGCCTCGACGACCACAATGGCGTCATCCACCACAATACCAATGGCGAGTACGAGTGCAAAGAGTGTTAATAAATTTAAAGAGTATCCAAATAAATTAAGGAAGAAGAAAGTACCAATAATCGATACAGGAACGGCTATTAACGGAATTAATGTTGAACGCCAATCTTGTAAGAAAATATATACCACGATAAATACCAAAATAAAGGCTTCTACTAATGTGTGTACTACTTTGTCGATAGAAGCATTTAAGAAATCATTGGTATCAAAGTTTATGAAATAATGCATTCCACTTGGTAAACTCTTGTCAATTCTTTCTAATTCGATTTTGATGTTATCGATAATTTCTTGTGCATTAGAACCAGGTGTTTGATAGATTGCCATCGCCACACTAGGTTTTCCTCCTAATTCAGAAACTCCGGCATAATCCAAAGATCCTAATTCAATTTTAGCAATATCTTTTAATCTAAGAATACTACCATCAGCTAAAGTTTTGATCACAATATCTTCGTACTGAGTAGCTTCATTAAATTTACCTGGATAAGTAATGATGTATTGGAATGCTTTCCCATCATTTTGTCCTAATTGTCCAGCCGCAGCTTCTAAAGATTGCTCATTAATTGCTGCTGTAACTTCTGCAGGAACTAAACCATAATTAGCCAATTTATTTGGATCTAACCAAATACGCATCGAGTAATTTCTAGATCCGAAAGCAGATGCATCACCAACTCCATTAATCCTTTTAATTTCAGGTATCACATTGATATTCATATAATTTTGAATATACAATTGATCGTAAATTGGATTTTCTGAGTAGAAAGACAAGAACATCAATGCAGAGGTCTGCTGTTTCTGAGTAGTTACACCGGCTCTTGTTACCTCTGATGGTAATAAGGCTGTAGCACGTGCAACCCTGTTTTGTACGTTTACTGTAGCAATATCAGGATCTACTCCAGACTTGAAGATAACATTGATCTGAGCTGTACCACTATTTGATGCAGTAGAAGTAATGTAATCCATTCCTTCTACACCATTTATTTGCTCTTCTAACGGGATAATCACACTCTCCATTACCGTTTTGGCATTAGCTCCCGTATAGTTAGCTTGTACCTGAACGGTTGGTGGCGCAATGTCCGGATATTGTGTAACAGGTAATATGGTAAGACCAAGTATACCTAATATTACGATTATGATAGAAATTACCGTCGAGAGGACGGGTCTTTCAATAAATGTTTTAAGCATAATTTATTTTCTTAAAATACTTTTTTAATAGAATTTACGATCGAGTCAAAGTTTGTTGGTACAGGTTTAACAGGAGTTTTATCCTTTACTTTGTCAATACCTTGAGCCACAATTTTATCGCCTTTTTTCAATCCATCTTTTACAATAACCATGTTATTTGCACGATCTGTAACTTGAATCATAGATTGTCTAGCTGTATCTTTTTCTACTTTGTAAACGTAAACATAACCTTGTTGTTCAAAAGTTGCAGATTCTGGTACAACAAGCGCATCAACATAAGATTTAGGAATTCTAATACGTCCACTGTTTCCGTTACTTAATAATTTATCAGCATTACTAAACGTTACACGAAACTGAATAGAACCAGTTGCAGGATCAATTTGTCCAGTAACCGCTTGGATATTTCCTTTTTCAGGATAAACCTCACCGTTTGCTAAAACCAATTCTACAGGTGGCATATTTTTCAATTTATCACTTAATCCTTTTCCTGGAGTTTTGATGATAAAATCTAAATATTCTGCTTCGTTCATAGAAAAATAAGCATACACTTTACTTGTGTTTGATACAATTGTTAAAGGTGTTTGATCTGTTGGACCAACTAAACTACCTTCTCTAAAGTTGATTGCTCCAACAACTCCGTTGATTGGACTTCTTACAACAGAGAAATTAATATTAGCATTAACTTCATTCAAACTTGCTTTAGATTGTGATTCACCAGCTCTAGCTTGTGATAACGCAGCAACCGCTTGACTATGTGATGCCTGAGCTTGTGCTAAATTTGCTTTTGCAGTTTCTAATTGTACGTTAGAAATGATCTTTTTTTCTACAAGAGGAATTAATTTATTTACTTCTACCTGAGCAGCTTGTACACCAGCTTGAGCAGCACTTACATTTGCCTGAGCAGCTTTTACATTAGCAGCAGAAGCAGAAACACCAGATTTTGCAGCATCTGCACTTTGCGTCAATACATTGGTTTCTAATTTGAATAATGGTTGACCTGCCGTTACATATTGTCCTTCGTCAACATAAACGTTTGTTACGTAACCTTGGATTTTTGCACGTACAGAGTTGTTATTTATACCTTCTATTGTTGCAGGAAATTCGGTATAACTATCTACAACTTTTACTGGTACATCTACAACGGGGAATGGAGTAGGACCTTGCGCTTGCATTGCAGCTTGGTCGTTTCCACTTTTACATGAGAAAATGCTGGCTGCAGCAACTCCCAATAGTATGTAATATTTATTCTTCATAAAAATTTAAATTCAATTTATTAGTTATTTTTCTAGTTTCTCAAGTGTTTCTTCTATTAATTGTTTTTGTTTGATCATATAAGTTTTATAGGTTTCTACTTCAAAAACCGTATTCTCTAGGTAACCATTTTCTTTTTTATAATTATAGATTAAATCAAAAAATTGACACTCAGATTCCATATTGTGATTAATCTCCATTAAACGATTTTTAAAATGATTCGGATTTAATCTAAAGTATCGTTTTCGATTACAATCTTTGTAAATGTAATCTAGCTTATCCATTTCTAATAGTTGATTAATACTAAAAGAGATAGAACTTTTACTGGCTTGTAAAGCGTTGACTAACTCATCGAAAGTAACACCTTCATCACCAATTTCAACAATCATAAAAGCCAAGAGCTTAGATGTTAATGGTGGTAAAGAATGTGTTGTCTCAAAATGATGAACCAATATTTCAGTAAGTTCTGTTTTATTTAATACAGACATATTCTAATAAATATTTTGCAAATTTAATTTAAGTTCGGTAATTACCAAACTAATTTTTTGACATTTTTGTTAATTAGTGTTAAAAATCAAAATCTTCATCTTTACTTAACTTACATCAATCTCTAACTCTCGTTTTGGATATATTTTTGCATCAATAATTATTAAAAACAAAAAAGAATATTATTATGAAAAATTTACTTTTAACATTTGTATTATTATTTGGCTTCAATGTTTTTGGGCAAAATGTAACATTGGATAAAGCACACGCACAATTGCAATTCTATGCAAAACACTTGACGATTTCTAACGTAGAAGGAAAATTTACAAACTTTGATGTTCATTTGACTGGTTTGGATAAAGGAGATTTGTCTAAAGCAAAATTTCATGTGGTAGCAGACATCAACTCAATTAATACCGGAATTGATGCGCGTGACAATCATTTAAAATCTGCTGATTTTTTTGATGCAGAAAAATTTGGTAAATTAGAGTTTACTTCTACTTCTGTTAAAAAAGAAAAAGGTAATAATTACAAGTTAGCTGGTAATTTGACTTTACATGGTGTTACAAAACCAGTAACGTTAACTTTGGTAAGCAATGGTTCTGTTGTAAATCCTATGAACAAAACAAATACACACGGTTTTACAGTGAAAGGAACAATTAATAGAGCAGATTTTGGTTTGGGTGCAAACTTCCCAGAAGCTGTTGTTGGTAATGAAATTACAATTGTTTCTAACTTAGAGTTTACAGAAAATAAATAATGATTAACTATAAAAACTACAATATTATGTCAACAAAATGGTCATTAGATGCTTCACATTCAGAAGTTATCTTCAAAGTAAAACATATGGTAATTTCTACAGTAACAGGTCATTTCGATAAATTTCATGGTGATGTTATTGCAGAAGATGAACAATTTAAGGATGCAAAATTCAATTTCGGAATCGAAGTAAATTCAATCAATACTAAAAATTCTGATCGTGATGCACATTTAAAATCAGAAGATTTCTTTGCTGCTGAAAGTTTTCCTCAAATTTTATTTTCTAGTGAAAACGGAATAGAAAATGGTAAATTAAACGGAACAATCGAAATTCGTGGAGTGAAAAAAGAAATCACTTTAGATGTAGATTTTGGTGGAGTAATCGTAGATCCTTATGGTAACAATCGTGCAGGTTTCGAGTTTTCAGGATCTATCAATCGTAAAGAGTTTGGACTTAATTGGAGCCAAACAACAGAAGCTGGTGGTTTAATCGTTTCTGATGTTGTAAAACTTACAGTGAACTTAGAGTTTGTGCAAGCTTAAGAAAATCACTTTATTAATAAAAAAATCTCAATCAATTTTCGGTTGAGATTTTTTTATTTAATTACTTTTGCAGTCAAATTAATGATGTTTAGATAAATGAAAAAGATTGGTTTATTTTTTTTCTTGATTGTTTCTTTGATGAAAGTTCATGCTCAAAACGATTCTTTGTATATAGAAAGTTTTGATTCTCTTCAAACTGAAAATTTAGATACTATTTTGTCAATGGAAAATCAAACTATTATTGAGGATTCTATTGTGAAAAAATCTAATCTTTGGACAAATTTCAAATCAGATGCTCATTTAATTGGTGGAAGTTTTATTAATGGTTTTACACAGCCAACAAGATGGCAAAAAGACGATTATATAAAGGCTGGAGTAACCGTTGCTGGGATTTCTATGTTGTATCTTGCAGATGAACCTTTGAGCGATTTTTTCAGAAAACAAGAAGATCATGTTCCGCACGGAATTCGAAAAGCTGGTTGGGTTTTTGGAAGACCAGAAGCAAGTTATGGTTTAACATCAGGTATTTATCTTTATGGTTTATTTACTAATAACGAGAAAGTAAGAGAAACAGGTGTTTTATTAATAAGTTCTGCAGCAATTAGTGGCGTTTTACAGCAAGTAACCAAAACGGTTGTCGGTAGAGGAAGACCACATTTAGATAAAGGTCATAACCAATTCAAATTATTTAAAGGTGGTGACGATTATGGATCTTTTCCTTCAGGACATTCGATTTTATCAACAACAGTAATTTATGGTTTATCTAAACAGTTTTCTAATCCTTGGGTAAAAGCAGGTTTTTATACAGTAGGTTTGCTAACGCCAGTTTCTAGATTATGGGCAGGAGCACATTGGTTTACCGATGTGAGTTTGAGTGTTGTGACCAGTATAGCGATTGTTGAAGGTGTGGATTCTTTTCTTAAAAAGAAAAAAAATAAAGCATTGATTTATAAAGATGTTGATGAAGATTTGATTCCGAAACAAAAAATAAAATGGACCTTAAATGCAGGTCCATCGAGTATTGGGATAATTGGTGTTTTCTAAATTGTTGGTTGTATTAACCATTTGAATTGCGGTCCGAATTCAGGGATTTTGATTCGTTCTGAAATTCGTTTCATACGATTTGGGAATTTTAAAATAAAATCTTGCGCTTTTTCTGCTTCAGGAGTCAAACCAGTAATGTTTTCTATATTCCAAGCTTTGATTAATTTCTCCATAATATCAATATAATCAAAAGCTGTATAAACACCAATTCTTTGTGCAGCATCTGAAAAAGTTTCGAACAATTTTCCGATTCCTTCACCAGATTCGCGTAAGAAATGAGCAGGCATCACAATTTTTAGTTTAAACATGTATTGTACAGCTAACATCATTTCACTCGCATCTACCTCAAAAATTCTTCTTACGAATTCGGTATAAGCTAAATGATGTCGCATTTCGTCACCTGCAATTATTTTACACATTCTGGCAATGTTTTTAGCACCATGTTTTTTGGCAATCGTAGAAACGTTGTTATGCGAAACATAGGTTGCTAATTCTTGAAAACTTGTGTAAACAAAGTTTTTGTAAGGATCATGAGAAGTTCCGATATCAAAACCATCATTAATTAAATATTGAGTAGAAATTTCTACTTCTCGCATGTTGATTCGTCCAGATAAATATAAATATTTATTCAATAAATCTCCGTGACGATTTTCTTCACCTGTCCAATGTCTGATCCATTTTGCCCAACCATTTTCTATATAAGTACCATCTTCGTTACTTACACCATCTAGCTGCATCAACCAAGATTCGTAAGTTGGTAAAGCTTCTTCTGTTACCATATCTCCAACCAAAGAAACCCAAAAATCATCTGGTAAATCTTTTGCTAATTCTCTAAGTTCTGTAATTTCGTCAAAGAATTTAGAATCTTGTGAATCTGGTAAAAAATCAGAGGGTTGCCAAATTTTTTCTACCGGAATAAGAAACTGATCCATATAACGATCAATATCTTTTTCGATTAACTGCATGACTTCTTTTCTGACATTGTGTATTGACATACTTCTATTTTTTTGGATCTATAATACTTTCTTTTACAATTTGTTCTGTTTTTGCTAATAATTCATCAAACGATAAACTTGTTACAGCAATAGGATCATGGCATTCTACAGAAATTGCAGAACACAAATTCATAGGGAAAGATTTTTGTTGCATCTTCCAAGAATTGTTGATCGTAATTGGAACGATGTAGGCATTGTTGGCGTATTTACAAAGAATTTTCAGTCCACTTTCTTTAAAAGTTTTCGGATAACCATCTTTACTTCTTGTTCCTTCTGGGAAAATCACAGCAGAATAATTATTCTTTTTTATATAATTTCCTAAGTTTTTAATGATGATTAAAGATTCTTTTGCATTTTTACGATCAATCAACACAGAACCACCATGTGTTAAATTATAAGAAACACTAGGAATTCCTTTACCTAATTCTTTTTTACTGATGAATTTTGGATTGAATTTTTCTAAATACCATTCGATAGGAGAGATGTCAAACATACTTTGATGGTTAGATACAAAAATTATCGGAACACCTGTTGGGATTTTCTCTTTACCAGAAAATGTGTAAGATGTACCTAAAACTTTTGTGCATTGCATCAACCACCAATTCATGTATTTTACAGATTTGTGATGCGTTTTATATCCACCAAGATTATAACTAAGATATTGTATTACATGGAATAACACTAAAGTGCTTCCAAATAACAAATAAAAAATGATTGTTAATGGTATGGAAATAATCGATTTCACTGGTGTAATTTTACCACAAATGTAAAATTTTTTATGCTTTGCATAAGAAATAATTTGTGTTTAATTGTTTATTTCTTTGTAAAACTCATCAATTCTTTGTTTTCGCTATCGTAAATCGTTAATACATTATTACTTATTTTATAAGAATTGGCTTTGTCTAAAGCTTGCGTAAATTTTGTTTCGCTAACGCCTTCACAGAACATTTTTGTTGAAGCAGAATTACCAAATTTCAATGAATTGTTGTTTGTTGTGAAATCTCCGAAAATATTGTTACAACCAGAGTTGCCAGTAAATTTTTTGGTGACAGGCTCAAATGTTAATGATGGAAGTTTATTCGGGAAATCTTCAGTAATTTGAGTATTCGCTAAACTACTAAGATTCCAACTGCCTAAAAGTGCAATATTTGTAGTAGAACTTGTGTTTTCGTTTGTATTACTCGTTGTGTTGGTTGTACAAGATGCCAAACCTAAAATTGCAATTGCTAAGGTGAAAATTTTAATACGTTTCATAATTTATATTTTTTACATTGTTTCAAAAGATAAGCCAAATAATTGCTGACCAACTAGAATTTTGGTTAGAATTTATTAATTTTATAAAGGAAAATAACGATAATGATTCTAAAATCGATACATCAAACAGAAAAGATTTCTAAGGAGGATTTCATCAAAAATTATAAAAAGAAGCAGATTCCTTTATTAATCAAAGGTTATGCTAAAGAATGGCAAACGTTTGATCAGTGGAATTTTGATTATATAAAAGAGAAGGCGAAAGGACAAGTTGTACCAATTTACGATAACAAACCTGCAGATGCAAACAAAAGTTCTGATACGCCCGCAACTCACATGAAAATGGATGAGTACATCAACGAAATTCAAAACCAAGATTCAGATAAACGTATATTTTTTTATATCATAAAAAATAAATTACCAGAATTGTTGGATGGTTTTGTTTATCCAGATTTTGGGATGAAGATTTTTAAACAAATTCAGACCTTATTTTTTGGGGGAAATCAAGCTAAAGTATTGATGCATTATGATGTGGATATGAGCGATTTTTTTCATGTACATTTTGAGGGAAAGAAAAGAATTTTATTGTTCGATCAGAGTCAATCGAAATATATTTACAAAGTTCCTTTATCAGTTCATACCATAGAATCTATTGATTATGATCATCCTGATTACGATAAATATCCAGCATTGAAAAAAGCTGAAGGTTACGAAGTTTTTATGGAGCATGGCGATATGTTGTATATTCCAAAAGCTTGGTGGCATTTTAACAGATATGTAGAAGCAGGTTTTTCTATGTCGATGCGAGAAATGCCAAATCCGTTGAGGTTTTCTAACTTTATCAATATGTTTTATCAAGTTTTTATCATGAGATACACAGATAAAATTTGCCGTAAAATTGGAAAAGAAAAATGGATTAAATACAAAGAAGATTGGGCGTTTAGAAACTCAGAAAAAGCATTGAAGAAGTTAAATCAATAAAATCTTCAATACTTTTATTGATTATGTTACTGAATGATTTTTTTAACTAATATTTTTATTTTAATCTATTTGAGACTAAGTAAAGTCGGAACTAGATAATCAACATTTTTTTATTACTATATTTGTTTTTAATAATTGAAATAATTTATGAAAACTATTCACATTTTAACAATAAGCATTTTTTCTTTACTGATATTTTCATGTGCTGCTGTTCACGATAGACTTCAGACAGGAACTGTTGTTAGAGATTGTACAGGAACATACCTAAGAATCGGAGAAAATGAAGATTATTTGGTTTGTAATTCTGATTTATTGAATTCTAAAAACGAAGGAGATAAAGTATCAGTTGTGTTTGATTACACAAAAGAGTGTAAAGAAAAAGAAGGCGAAGTTGTTTGCATGATGTACCATGAAAACAAAGGAATGATAAAAATAAAAAGCGTACAATAGAAGTTTTAAAAAAAAGGTTGTAAAATTTTTACAACCTTTTTAATAATTTATTTTAAAGAACCAACCATATCTTCTGGTTTCACCCATTCATCAAATTCTTCTGCTGTTACATAACCTAATGCAATTGCAGTTTCTTTTAAAGTAGAATTATTTTTGTGAGCTGTTTGAGCAATTTCTGCAGCTTTGTAATAACCAATTTTTGTATTAAGAGCAGTAACCAACATCAAAGAGTTATCTACTAATTCTTTAATACGATCGTAATTTGGCTCAATTCCTTGTGCACAATGTTCGTCAAAAGAAACACAAGCGTCACCAATTAAACGAGCAGATTGTAAGAAATTTGCTGCCATAACTGGTTTAAAAACATTTAATTCATAATGACCTTGTGTACCACCAATCGTAATTGCAACATCGTTACCCATTACTTGTGCAGCAACCATTGTTAAAGCTTCACATTGTGTTGGATTTACTTTACCTGGCATGATAGATGATCCTGGCTCATTTTCTGGAATTATAATTTCTCCAATTCCCGAACGTGGTCCAGAAGCCAACATGCGAACATCGTTAGCTATTTTGTTTAAAGAAACAGCTAATTGTTTCAAAGCTCCGTGTGTTTCTACAATTGCATCATGTGCAGCTAATGCTTCGAATTTATTCTCAGCTGTAACAAAAGGATGTCCCGTAAATTCTGCAATGTATTTTGCAACTACAACATCGTAACCATTAGGTGTGTTAAGTCCTGTACCAACTGCAGTTCCACCCAAAGCTAATTCAGATAGATGACTTAATGTATTTCGTAAAGCTTTCAAACCATGATTCAATTGTGCCACATAACCAGACAATTCTTGACCTAATGTTAAAGGCGTAGCATCCATTAAATGTGTACGACCAATTTTTACAACATTCATGTACTCAGCAGATTTTTTTGCTAATGTATCACGAAGTTGTTCAACTCCAGGAATTGTAACTTCTACAACAGCTTTGTATGCAGCAATGTGCATTCCTGTTGGGTAAGTATCATTAGAAGATTGAGATTTATTTACGTCATCATTTGCTTTCAAAACTGGTTCACCTTCACCAATTTTAAATCCAGCCAAAACTTGCGCACGATTAGCTACAACTTCGTTCACATTCATGTTAGATTGTGTACCAGAACCTGTTTGCCAAATTACTAACGGAAATTGATCATCTAATTTTCCTGCTAAAATTTCATCACAAACAGCAGCGATAGCATCACGTTTTTCTGCTGGTAAAACACCCAATTCTGTATTGGCAAACGCAGCAGCTTTCTTTAGATAAGCAAAACCTTCTATGATTTCTTTTGGCATAGAAGCCGCTTCACCGATCTTGAAATTGTTTCTAGATCGCTCTGTTTGTGCACCCCAATATTTATCTGCAGGAACTTTTACTTCCCCCATGGTGTCTTTCTCAATTCTATAATCCATTTTTTAGATTTTATAATATTATATTAATGTCTTGATACAAAGTTAAGAAACAGAAGTTTCAAAAGAAAGTGATAATTATTAGTTTTATATTAAATATTAATTTAATACATTTGTTGCATAAAATAATACAAGTTATGATTCAGTTTATAGGATTCTTAGTGTTTATGACAATTGCTTTATGTGGTTTTTGGGGAATTATATTCTTATCAATTATGGCAATTTCTTGGATTCCGTTCTTTCTAGGAAACGTAAAAAAAGAAAGAAATGGAGTTGTTACTGCAGAACCTGCACGTCCTACATTACCAAACCAAGAAGGAGTTACTGTATTATTTAAAAAATAAACGAATACTTTTTATATAAATTAAAAGCGTCTAAACTATGTTTAGACGCTTTTTTATGTTTAGAAGTTAATGAATTTCAGACCAAGAGTAAACCATTGTGAAGGCAAAGGAATTGCTCCAATTTCATGGTAAACTGTATTGAAAATATTCTGAGCATCAGCATAAAGTGTTAATTTCTTATCTAAGAATTTATACGAAGCTCTCGCGTCTGTAATCCAATAAGAATCGCCTGCATATCGTTCATTGAAACGATTGGTCATGGTCACAGAAAATCGATTCGCATTGTATTCGATGATATTGGTTAACTGATGTTTTAGACTTTCTATTTTATATTTTGATGCAAATTCTTCATCAACTTGACTAAATTCACTATCTAAAAAAGAATAGCTCAAACTCAGATTAATATTCTGATTTGCATTCAATAAAAATTTATTTTTTGCTCTAAGATTAAACCCATTCGTTTCTAAATTTCCAAAATTATTTGCTTCCCAAGGTTCATCCGTTGACAAACGAACCCAATCTATAAATTTATCAATTTTTCTGTAAAAATAAAAACCTTCTAAAGTAAAATTGTTTTTATAAAATTTCAATCCTGTTTCTGCCTGAAATGCTTTTTCGGGTTCTACGTTCGCATTGCCTATATTTCCTGGTCTTTGATCCAAATACAAATCGGTAAAAGAAGGAATTCGCTGACTTGTTCCCAAATTCGCTACGATTTTTAATGGTTTCAATAATTGATAACTTGCATCAATTCCTGGGAAAAATTGCCAATCGTATTTACTATTATAATTGGTATAAAAGCCAATATTTGTATTAAATTTTTCTGTCCAATCTACTTTATATTCACCATAAAATCCAAAATTATTACGATTATGTTCGCCAATTGCAGTAGAATTTATTTGTTCGTGTCGATATTCTAATCCGAATCCTAAAATTCCTTTGTTCAATTCGTAAGTAGAATTAATTTCAGATCCAAAAGCATTAGAATAATGTTTGCTTCTTGCTTTAGATAAATCGTTTTTGTAATAACGATAATCATCAAAATTGTAACGATAACTGATTTGTGGTTTGATGATAAAACGTTCAGAAATTTGATGCTTAGATTGAATTGATCCTAAAAACGTTTCGATAATTTCTTTTGAGTCTTTATCGCCAGGCGCAGCATAAAAACCATTAGCTCCAAAACCATTATTTACGTAACCAAAAGAAGAATTAATTTCGTTGTTTTCATTTAATTGAAAATGATTTTGCAAATAAATTTTATTGTTTTCGAATGCGGTGTTGTATCGATAACCATTTCCTTTATCGTGCGAAAGAAATAGTAAATGTTGTTGATTTTCTGTGTTATAAGCTCCACCAATTTGGATTCCTCTTGCAGAGTAACGTTCGGATTCTTTTTCTATGTTTTTCTCGAAATTCGTCCCAAAATATGAATTGGCATAAAAACCAGATTTTTTAGGTTTTCTGGTAATAATATTAATCACACCAGTTAAACTATTGTTGCCATAAATACGAGCTCCAGGACCTCTAATAACTTCGATTTGTTCAATTGCTTCTACCGGAATTGGTAAATTAAGCGCATTATGAGCAGTTTGATGATCAGTAATTTTTACGCCATTTAATAAAACCAAAGTTTGCTCGAAACTTCCTCCATCAATACTTACATCAGCTTGCGAGCCAAAAACACCTCTTTGTCTCAAGTCAACGCCATTTGCATATTGTAAAATTTCTTGAATACTTTTTGCTGGGATTTTCTCTATTTCTTCTCGTTTAATAACAGTTGCATTTCTGTTTTCTTGTGAAATAGGCGTTTGAAATCTATTAGAACTAATGATAACTTCATTTACATTAATCGTGTCTTGTGTAATTTGTGACCATAAAATTCCACTTAATAAAAAAGCTGCGGATATACTTATTTTCTTCATGCTAAAAAATGTGTTGCAAAAATAGTATCTTGCCGTACTATCAAAATGTACCAGTTTTTATAAAATGAATAGTCCGGTAGAAATTCCATATCAATCTTTAATTGTTTTAGATAAATCTTCTAAAACCTCAATTTATATGCAAATTGCAAATCAAATTATTAATGCAATTCAGCGTAGTTATTTAGTAGAAGGTCAGCAATTGCTTGGTTCTAGACAAATGAGTTTGGTTTTGAAAGTGCACAGAAATACAGTTGTTGCAGCTTATGATGAATTAGAATTACAAGGTTGGATAAAAAAAGTTCCCAATGTTGGATGTTTTGTTTTGAATGCCAAATCAGAAGTGAAAAATAGATTTATAGAAAAAGATATTTCATTAAAATTATATCCTGATAAAAGTGGTTTTAGTTTCGATAAATCGTCAATTTTATCTTTTGATCAAGATAATTCTCAAACCAAGTATTCTTTAAATGATGGGATTCCTGATATTCGTTTGACAGAAGTTGAGTTGTCTTCTAGAATTTATTCGTCTAATTTAAAACGTAAATCCAATAGAAAAACTTTTGGTTTAACGTCTATCGAAGGAAATTTATATTTCAGGAAAAATCTCGCTAATTTTCTTAATCTTTCTCGTGGTTTACATATTTCATCTCAAAATATTACAATTACAAGAAGTTTAGAAATGTGTATTTTTATTGTTTCAGAAATTCTTTTACGTCCCAAAGATTTGGTAATTGTTGCAGAGTTAAGTTACCATATTCCGAATATGATTTTCAATCAGAAAGACGCAAGAATTAAAACGATTCCTATTGATGAAAATGGCATTGACACAAATGTTTTGCGTAAAATTTGTGAACAAGAAAAACCGAGATTATTATACCTTACACCACATCATCATTACCCAACAACGGTGACTTTATCTGCCGAAAGAAGAATTGAATTGTTAGAATTATCTAAGGAATTTAATTTTGTGATTTTAGAAGACGATTATGATTATGATTTTCATTTTGATCATCATCCAATTTTGCCTTTGGCAAGTGCAGATCAGATAGGAAATGTCATTTATGTTGGTTCTTTCGGGAAGTCTTTAGCACCCGGATTTCGAACTGGTTTTATAGTTGCGCCAGAAGATTTTATACAAGAAACTAAAAAGTTTTTAAATATTTTAGATCGTCAAGGAGATGTTCTAACAGAACAGGTTTTAGGTGAATTGATAGAAGAAGGAACCATTCATCGTTATTTAAAAAAAGCAAATAAAATTTACAAAGAAAGACGCGATTTTTTGGCTACTGAATTGCATTTAAAATTAAACGATTTCATCAATTTTCAAGTTCCGTCTGGTGGTTTGGCTTTTTGGATTGAGTGGAAAAATTTAGAAAACTTGATGTTATTAAAAGCAATTGCTAATGAAAAACAATTGAACATTCCACAAGCAATTTTGTATCAAAACAAAAATATTACCGCTATGCGATTTGGATTTGGACATTTGGATTTAGAAGAAATAGAGAAAATTGTTGGTATTTTAAGAGAATCTTTAGATAAATCGTATTGAAATAATTATATATTTACGCCTCTAAAAAATTAACAAATAATGAAGATATTATCAAAAGATGTAGATCAGTTCAATCCAGAAATTCATAACGAAACGACACCTTGGTCACAACTTACAGTTTTTGATAGAAATCAAAACGGATTGCTTAGTAAAGATCAAAAATTTGGTTTAATCAATCCAGATGGTGATGTGGTTTTAGATTTTATTTACGATAAAATTGTACCTGCTTTCGAAGATACTTATAGCGCATCTAAAGAAGGGAAATGGGGATTCGTTAATACAAAAAACGAAATTATTATTCCATTTGATTACGATTTGACTTCTGATTTTTTTGATGAATTTTGCGCTGTGAAAAAAGACGATAAATGGGGATTCATAAATAAAAAGAATGAACTTGTGATTCCGTTTGAATATGAAGGTTGTACAGATTTTCGTTTTGGTTATGCAGGTGTAGCAAAAGATGGTAAATGGGGAGCAATTGATAAAAATAACCAAACAGTTTTACCTTTTGATTGGTTGTACATGCTTTCTATTGGTGAGAATATGTTTACGGTAGGAGAGAAATCGAAGATAAAAGTTTCTAGACCAGATATTATGGCGCGTTTCCCTTATTTCGGGACAGCGGATTACCACATCATAAAATTTGGTTTGATAGATTTAGAAGGTAAACAATTGAGTAGATGCGTGTCTGAATTACCAATTACACAGTTTGAGAATGGTAAACCAGTTGTAAGAGTAAATTATGAATTTGGGACATTAGAAAATTTTACTCATTTCATTAAAAAACCAAAATACAAAGCAAATCCTTACGATTTGAAAATTTTGAAACAATTAGGAGTAATCGAAAAATAATAATGAAACAATAAAAGCTACCATTTGGTAGCTTTTATTGTTTTAAAAAATAGATTATTTCTTTTTAGCATCTTTTGCGATTTTATCTTCTAACGTTTTCTGACTTAATTTTTCATTATCAAAATTAGAGGAAGGAGGAAAATAAAGAACTTTACCGTAGTAATCTACTTTAGTTGTTGTTGAAAGACGATTGAAAGTGCTTCTGGTATAAATTATAAAACTTGTTTTGGAGAGGTGCTGTGATTTTTTTATTGTTCAGAATTGAAGAAAACTTTGTAATAAAACATTCTTTTTTCTTCATCGTAACCTTTCTCTAAATAATCTTCTGCAGCATCAGCAGCCATCAAATCTATTTTAATAGCAATATTGGTATCCAATTTTATTTCGCTTTTAATCTTCTTAGATTCTTTTATTAATAATGGACGATTTACTTCAAAAGCAGAATCAAACTCGACTTTGTAATCTTCTGCATATTGATTTTTGAATTTCTTATAATCATCTACCAACTCAAATTGCTCAAGAACATTATCTTGAATCATTTCATCAGAAACAAGTTCATTCATGGTTAATAAATTGATGGTTTGAGCCAAGAAATTTGCTTGAGTTTGCTTGTCACCTTTATCCAAAACTACTTCTTCTGCAAACGTATTCATCATTTGCAAGTATTGTTTGGTTTGATATCTATTATCTTTAATATCAGTAATTTCTAGGAAATTTTTCTTCCAATATTCCGATTCGTTTTGTAAATCGTCAATAGAAAAAACAATAAAACCGTCATCTTTTTGTGTATTGACAATAAATGCAGCTTTGTCTATTTTATCTAATTTGTAACCTTTTTGTATGTTGTAATCAATTGCTCTGGATTCATCGAAACGAATAAATTTTTTCTTATTTTCTAATTTATAAATTCCGATTCCTTGTGTCGTGATTTCGTTATAAATGATATTGTCGAATATACAAATAAAAACTTCACCAGATTTGATTTGTGGATGCAATGATTTTTCGTATAAATGACTCAAAGTTTCAACCGAAAAGTCTAAAAAATCAGTTTCTTCGTTAAACATTTGATGTGCTAAATTATACATAACATTAAATTCTAATTTTTCTGTATAATGTGAAAAATGATAAGAATCTAAACTTTTTTTGAAAGGTTGGGTAAGAAACGGAAATAAATCTTCTTCTTTTTTTTCATCTACTTGTAAAGCTTCCTGAGCAAAGATATTGCGTTCTTCTCTTACCTTATGTCCAACTTTTTGTAAAGACAAATAAGAAATGTAAGCATTTTTAAAATCAATCATCTATTTATTTCGTTTAGAATTGCAAATATAGAACATGAGAATTGCTTCTGGAAATCTATTTTTTTACATAATTGTTAAACAATATTGATAAATTTATCTTGTTGATAACTAGCTAGATGTGAAAATTTATGAAATATTTTTGATTTATGAGCAGGTAAAATATAAATTTTGGCACACTTATAGAAATAAGAATAGATACAAAAAAATACGAATATGAAAGCACTAAGATATACATTATGTAGTTTAGTTTTGGTCGGAAGTACATTTACATTTGCCCAAACGGCAAGAGGAGAGCGAGCATCATCTTCTAGAGCAACAGTTTCGCAAAATGATCGTTCATCTAGTGTGAGAAATAACCAAAGTACGAGAGCTAATTCTTCTCAAAGAGCGACAACAACTAGAGTAGAGGCTAATCAATCTTCAATTAGAAATCAAGCCAATAGAAATAATGAAGGTTCGGTGAGACAAACAACTAGAAGTCAAGCATTAAATACAACTGTTCGTTCAACAGATAGAGCGAATAACAATTCTGTAAGATCTACAGAAAGATCTAGTGCAAGAAATGGTGTGAATGTAACTTATGATAACAATAGACGAGTAATCAATACTAATAAAAATGCAGCAAGAGAAGTGATAAGATTACAAAATAGTAACCATAACAGAAATTACAATACGTATATAAATAATGTAAATAATTACAATTCTTATACTTATAATAATTATAATTTTTACGGAAATAATGGTTTTTATTACAGATCATACAATAATCGATATGTAAGATTTATGCCTCCTGTGGGTTTTAGGGTAAATGTAATTCCCGTAGGTTATTATAATTTTTATTACAATAATGTGCAATATTACTTTTACGAAGGCGTGTATTACACAATGCGAAATAAACGTTATTACGTAGCAGAGCCTCCTTATGGTGCTGTTGTGGAAGCTTTACCTGCTGGATATGAAAAGGTAAATTATAACGGAGAAATTCTTTACGAGTTTGGAGGAGTTTTGTACGAAAAAATATACGATAATTGGGGTTATGCTTACCAAGTTGTAGGGTATTTGGATTAAGCAGTTATATTTAGTTTAGTTGGTTAAGGAGCTCAGAAATGAGCTCCTTTTTTTTAAAAGTTCTTTTTTATCAAAAAAAAGCTAAAACTTATTTAATTTTTTTTGGTTAATAGGATTCATTTAATATCTTGCGCACAGAAAAAAAATAATATGCCTAAAAAGAAATATCAAATAGAATTTGCTATAAAAGCCTCACCATCGCTTTTATATAATTATATCTCAAATCCATCAGGATTATCAGAATGGTTTGCAGATAATGTAAATTCTCGAGGTGAAAAATATACATTCATTTGGGATGGACATCAAGAAAGTGCTTTTTTGATGAAATCTAAAGTGGATACTTATGTAAGATTCCAATGGGAAGACGATGAGGATACAAAATATTTCTTTGAGTTAAACATTATTGTTGACGAATTAACGAATGATGTTTCTTTAGTAATTACAGACTTTGCAGAGGAGGATGAAGTTGATGAATCTAAACAACTTTGGGAAAGTCAAATAGAAGATTTAAAGAAAATTTTAGGATCATTATAATCATAATAAATCAGTTTTGGTAGTTAATTTCAACGGACAGATCATCGATCAAAATCAACCAATATACTCAACTCAAAATAGAATTGTCAATTTTGGTGATATCGTAAAAGAAGTAATCAGAGTGAAAAATGGTGAAATCCATTTATGGGAAAATCATTATTTCAGTTTGATGGCATCTATGAGAATCATGAGAATGAATATTCCGTTGAATTTTACACCAGAATTTTTCCAAGATCAAATTCATTTACTTTTAGAAGAAAATGAGGTTAAAAACGGAAAAATAGAATTTGTATGTTCTCGTAGTTTTAGTGATGATTTATTAAAAAGTGGAATCGATTACTTTATTCGATTTTCTCTTTCTGATAAAACATGGGAATATGAAAATCTGCCTGCAGAAATAGATGTTTACAAAGATTATTATGTAAACGATAGTTTTTTCTCGCAAAACAATATTGTTCGACCTGAAGAAAATATTGCTAAAATTTATTTGTTAGAAAATGAGTTTGATGATTTGGTTTTACTTAATCAACACAAAAAAATGGCTAGAAGTTTAAATGGAGCAATTTTTTTGATTAATGATGATATTATCAAAACACCAAAACTTTCAGAAGGTGTTAACAAAAGCGTTTTGAGAGATCATTTCATTGCTCAAATCAACCAATCAGAAAAATATAAAGTAGAAGAAACAGATATTTTTCCATTCGAAATGCAAAAAGCCGAAGAAATATTTGTTTTAATTGATGGATTTGGATTAAAAGCTTTTACCCAAAATAGAAAGAAAACTTTTAGAACAGAAAAAACAGATTCTTTGCTACAATTTTTGGATTAATTCATTGAAGGATCAGCTGGTGCATTTATCCAAATTAAGTTTTCACCACCTAATTTTATCAATTGTTTTTTCCATAAATCAACTTCCCAATCACGGAAAATATCGATATCTTCTCGGACCAAAATCCAAGCATTCATTTTCAATTCATTTTCCAACTGATTAGTTGACCATCCAGAATAACCTAAATAAAATCGAATCTCGTTTTCTGCAATTTTACCGTTATTTATTGCTTCTTTTACATCTTCGTAATTTCCAGACCAATATATATTATCTGCAATTTTTTCACTCTCACCAATCAAATCTGGACGAGAATGCAAGTAATAAATATTTTCTTTGTCCACAGGACCACCTTCATAAACAATGGATTCTGAATTCATTTGAGAGACAAAAATATGCAACGGAATATGAGAAGATTTATTCAAAATAAAACCAACAGATCCATTCTCACTATGTTCTGTAATAATGACAACACTTCTATTGAAAATATCATTGCTAAGGCTAGGTTTTGAAATTAAAATATCTCCTTTTTTTATGCTTTTGTAATCCACGACTTTCGAATTTTTATTAATAACTTCGTTTTTAATTATGAATTAATTAGTATCCTTTTTACTAATTTAAAAAAAAATCTGAATGAAACAAGATTTATCTGACAAAAGAAAGGTTTATAATAAAAATTTTATTGACTTTAACGATTTGAAAACAAATCCTTTAGATCAATTTAAGATTTGGTATGATGAAGCAGCAAAGAATTCATCAATAGACGAAGCAAATGCGATGACAATTTCTACCATAGAGTTAGATGGATTTCCAAGGAATCGTGTCGTTTTATTGAAAGAATTTAATTCTGAAGGTTATATTTTTTACACCAATTATAATAGCGATAAAGGGAAAGCCTTAGAGGTGAATTCATCAATTTGTTTAAGTTTTTTTTGGGCTGCTTTACAACGACAAGTCATTATAAAAGGAATTGCAGAAAAAGTTGATGAAAAGATTTCTGATGAATATTTTGCAACCAGACCAAGAGAAAGTCAGATAGGAGCGTGGGCTTCACCACAAAGCGAGTTTATTGCTGAGAATCACGATTTTGAGAAAGTTGAAAATGAATTGAAATTAAAATTTGAAAACGAAGAAATTCCTAGACCAAAACATTGGGGTGGTTATCTTGTAAAACCAGTTGAGGTAGAGTTTTGGCAAGGACGACCAAGTCGTTTACATGACCGAATTTTGTACAAGAAAAATATAAATGGAGAATGGGAGAAATTCCGTCAGGCGCCATGAATATCATTATATAAAAAAGGGTTTTCTAAATTTTAGAAAACCCTTTATTTATAAAATTAGTTAATGACTTAACTAAACATTTCTTTTACTCGATCAAAAAAAGATTTATCTTGTTTTGTAGGATCAGGATTAAAATGTTTGTCCTCTCTCATACTTTCAAAATATTCTTCTTGTTCTTTCGAAATTTTTTCTGGTGTCCAAACATTCACATGAACAAATAAATCACCTTTACCATATCCATTAAGATCAGGAATACCTTGACCTTTTAAACGTAAGACCTTACCAGATTGTGTTCCTTTATCGACTTTTATTTTTACTTTTCCATTAACAGTTGGTACTTCTTTAGAAGCGCCTAAAATTGCATCAGGAATAGAAATGTATAAATCGTAATGTAAATTGTTACCATCGCGTTTCAATCTATCGTGTTCGATTTCTTCGATTACAACAATCAAATCTCCAGGAACTCCATCAAAAGGAGCATCATTACCTTTACCACGAACTTGTAATTGAATTCCTTCTCTTGCACCAGCAGGAATTTTTAGATCAATTGTTTCTTCTGTTTTAATTAATCCTTGATTATTTGCACCTGGCGGAATATGATCTGCAACTCGACCAACACCTTGACATGTACTACAAGTTGTAGCGGTTTGCATTTGACCCAAAATTGTATTAGTTACACGTACTTGTTGTCCACTACCATTACAAGTAGGACAGATTTTGGAAGTAGCACCTTCTGCTTGCTTGAAACGTTTAACTTTAACTTTTTTATCAACGCCATTTACCATTTCTTCTAATGTCAATTTGACACGAATACGTAAATCTGTTCCTCTCATTCTACGAGGACCACGAGATTGACCACCAAAGCCACCAAAACCGCCGCCGCCGAAAATATCACCGAAATGCGAAAAAATATCTTCCATATTCATTCCGCCACTTCCGCCACCGAAACCTCCAGCGCCACCCATGCCAGCATGACCGTATTGATCATAACGAGCACGTTTGTTATCGTCACTTAAAACTTCATAAGCTTCTGCAGCTTCTTTAAATTTTTCTTCGGCTTCCTTATCATCAGGATTTTTGTCAGGATGATATTTAATGGCTAATTTTCTGTAAGCTTTTTTAATTTGTTCTGGTGTAGATCCTTTTTCTATACCTAATATTTCGTAATAATCTCTTTTTGACATCTTCTAATTTTATTACATTCCAACAACAACCTTCGTGTATCGAATTACAGAATCCCCTAATGTATAACCTGTATCGATTACATCGATGATTTTCCCTTTTAAATCCTCGGTAGGTGAAGGAATTTGAGTAATGGCTTCGTGGAAATCTGTATTGAAATCATCACCAGCTTTTACTTCTATTGGTTTTAAACCTTTTTGACGTAAAATATCTAAAGTTTTAACATGTATTAATTCTACACCTTTAAAAGTACCTTCATCGGTGTTGGCTTGTATTGTAGGTAAAGCACGTTGAAAATCATCTAATACAGGTAAAAGTGCTTGTATAACTTCTTTGTTTGCTGTCTTAAAAATCTCTATACGCTCTTTTGTTGTTCTTTTTTTGTAGTTATCAAACTCAGCAAATAAACGTAAATATTGATCTTTTTCTTTTTGCAATTGTTCTTTCAAAAGTTCTGTTTCATTTGATTCTTGCTCATTTGCAACTTCATCATTTACTTGATTTTGAGATTCCTCATTAGGATTCAAAATTTCTTCTTCTTGTATATTTTGGTCTGACATCATCTCTATATTTTAAAAACTCCTTCTAAAAGTCAAATAGTTTGCCATTTGCTATTTTGTGTCTATTTGTCATAAAAAAAACATCCTTCAAAAGGAAGGATGTCAGATATGCAGTTTTTTTATTTATTAAAATTTTACATTAAGTTTTGCGTTTAAGAAACGTCCAGTTAAACGATTCGGAACCGCATAAACATTTGGTGTGTTAACGTCTCTAATCCAAGTATTACTGATTTGATTTCTGATATCAAACACATTGAAAACATCTAAACCAATTGATAATTCTTTAAAGTTACTCCAAAAGCTATTTTTAGGTTTTAAATCCTTTTGATTGATAATTTCTTTCACAAAACCAATATCGACACGTTTGTAATCTGATAAATAATTTTGATGTTGATAAGGATCTGTATATTGTGGTGATCCCATTGGTAAACCAGATGCGTAAACAAAGTTTACATTTACTTTGAAAGAAGGCAAAATTGGCATGTAATCTTGGAAAAATGCAGAAGCTCTAAATCGTGGATCGGTAGGTAAAGGAATATCACCTCGTCCATCTATATTTTGATAAGCTCTAGCATAAGAAAGCGAAAACCAAGAGTCAATTCCTGGTACAAATTCACCAAATAAACGTGCATCAATACCATAAGCATAACCTTCTGAATTGTTATTTGCTTGGTATCTGATTCTTACATTATCTACGTAATAAGGATTCAGATCATTGAACATTTTGTAGTAAACTTCTGTAGTCAATTTGAATGGACGATCCATCATTTTGAACTCATAATCATTTCCTACAATAAAATGTATAGATTGTTGCGATTTTACTTCGTTATTTAAACTTCCATCCAATCTTCTAATTTCTCTGTAAAAAGGCGGTTGATAATAAATACCCGTTGCAAAACGAAACAGCATGTCTGCTTCCCAATCTGGTTTGATTGCAATTTGTGCTCTTGGGCTTAAATTTAATTCTTCGTTGTAATCCCAATATGTAGCTCTAAGACCTGCATTAATCATTACTTTTGCTGTATTCCAATTGAATTTTGTAGAATATTGAGCATAACCAGAAAAGCGATTGGTTTTTAAATAATTTTTAGAATTTACAGCATAATTCAATTCAAAATCATTCGGATTGTTAGGAATAGAATAACCTACTGAATCTAAAACTTGCCATTCGCCCATCAAATCTCTGATGTCTTCTTGTTGGTATTTAATTCCCCATTCGACATCATTATTAGAGTTGAATTTATATTTTCCTTTGTGTTGGATTCCGGCAACAACAACGTCAAAATTGTTACGTGCATGATCTATTTGTGAACCAACATCATAGGTTTGAGTTGCATGTCCGTTATCGTCAACTTCCGAAATTCTATATGCACCTTGTATATCGAAATATTCTCTTTCTTTGGAATGATAAGCAAAAGCGTCAATAGTTAAATTTAATTTAGAACTTGCTTGGTAATTGAATTGTAAATTCCCTGTCATAGTCTGGAATTGGTCATCTTCTTTACCATCATAGAAAACGGTTAATAACATTGGGTTGTCTAACGAACCAAAATAAGTATCTCTAGTATTTGGCTCCATTTCGTAACGAGATTTAGAGAAAGTTCCTAAGAAATTTACATTCCATTTTTCGTTTAATTGATAATTAAGAAAAGTTTGAATGTCATAATACTGAGGATTAAAATCGGTATCACCGTCTAATGTATTTAAGATTAAATTTCTATTTTGATAACGTCCACCAACAATTGCAGAGAATTTTTTATCTTTTGTACCATGTCCAAGTGTCAAACTTCCGCCCATCATACTTGCTTCTAATTGACCCTCGAAATTGGTTGGACGTTTGTAATAAATATCTAAAACAGAAGACATCTTATCACCAAATTTAGCTTCCCAACCACCAGCAGAAAAATAAACACTCTGCGTCATGTTAGGATTTACAAATCCTAAACCTTCTTGTTCACCAGAACGAATTAACTGTGGTCGATAAACTTCCATTCCGTTTACATAAACTAAGTTTTCGTCGTAACTACCACCTCTAACCATGTATTGCGAACTCAATTCTGTATTCGAGCTTACGTAAGGTAAGGTCTTTAATAAATCAGTCACACCACCAGTTAGACTAGGTCCTTCTGCCATTTGTTTTGCACTTAAAGCAACACTTTGTAATGGAGTTTGTTGACGTTGAAAAGAAATTTCTGCGCCTTGTAATTCTATTCTAGATTTTGGATCTTCTGCTAATTGGACGAATAAATCTTTTGATACATGATCTCCTAATTTCAATCTTTGGGTAAAAGGCAATCTTCCTTCTGCTGTCACTGTAACAACAACTTCTTGATTTGATGGAATCTCGATGATGAAATTACCTTCCATATCGGTATAAACTTCCTGTTCACCAACCATTATCGATACATCTTCTAATGGCAAACGATTTTCATCGACAATTTTTCCTTTTACATTGGCAGTTTGTGCAAACAAAACACCAGAAATCAGCATAAAACCTAAAGTACTAAGAGCTCTTAGAGAAGTTAGCTGAGTAAGTTGCAATATTGTTTTTTTCATCCTTCACGGTTAATTCTAATGTGTGGGAACCAGTTGTAATTCCCTCTTTATTCAGATTGATGGTTAATAAATCGACTTTCTTGTCATATTCTGCAAGAATCCATTTGCCATCAATATAAGCTTTATATTCTTTTATTCCTGATTGTGTATCTTTAATTTTGAAACGTATAATTCCGTTTGTAGCTGTAAAAATACTACCTTCTTTTATATTTAACGGAGAAATACTTGGTTTTGTATGATCTATTTCGATAGAAAAATAACCAAAATCACGAGCTTCGGCAATTAATTTTCCATTTTTTAATTCAGTTTTCAAAAAATCTTTTCTCCAACTTCCTCTTCTCATGTATTCTCTTATGATTATTGCCTTGTCTAATTGTGCAACACTAATGTTTTCTGTTGGATTCATAACCAACGTATAATAAGTATGTGTTGGCATGTAATAATCTCCTAAGATATGTTTATTTCCTTCTTTTTTATAATTTAGATAAAAGTCATGATAAAATGTTCCTTTCGGGAAATATGCTTGTAAATCATCAGTTTTGAATTCATTTTCTTTATTCCAAAATAAATGATTTTCTTTTGATTGATTTTCAGTTTCTGTTAGATTATTAATATTACCTTTTACAGTAAAAGTTTTAGTGGTTTGATTGCCAGCATAATCAGAAACAATCATTTTGATTTTATAGGTTTGATCTGCTAAATCTAGCGTTCCATAATCTTTTAGATTAGAAAATAATCTTAACGGATTTCCTTCTTGTACATGCGATTGATAAACCCAACTGTTATTTTTTTGTATATCCTCAAAATCACAAACAGAATTGATGGCTCTTGTCTCATCAAATGCTAAACGACTTGCAGTAAAACCATAAATTTGTTCATCATTTACAAAAATATCTATTTTATAAGTTCCGTTGTTGTTTTGTGCTCCATTGTGTTTGTCATAAGTTTTTATTCCAAAACCAATTTTACCAATTGCATTCACAACACCACCATCTGCAATTGACATTCTAGATTTTTTTCCATTAACTTGTCCGTTGATTGGATAAATGTACATTCCTGTAATAGATGGTTTCTGAGTATCTGGAATATCAAAACCAAATAAAAAAGGATTGATAGGTTCTTCTGATTTTGTATCTCTAATCTCGAAATGTAAATGAGGACCACCAGATCCACCAGAATTACCAGACAAAGCAATTATATCTTTTTGATTGATTTTTAACTCATTTTTATTTGGATAAATCTCAACTGCAAAAGTTTCATTTTTGTATTGATAGGCTCTTACATATTTCTCAATTTCGTCATTAAATTTTTGTAAATGCGCATAAACACTTGTATAACCATTAGGATGATCTATGTACAAAGCATTTCCATAACCAGTTGGAGAAATGTTGATTCGAGAAATATAACCGTCACCGACTGCATAAACATTCAAACCTTCTCGTTGTTGAGTTTTAATATCTAAACCAGAATGAAAATGATTGTTTCTAAGTTCTCCGAAATTCCCTGCTAAATAATTGGTAATATCCAAAGGATTTGTAAAATCTTTTGGGTAACTATCCAATGGCGGAAATTCTTTCTTTTTTTGTCCTTGAGCAAAACAGAAAAGTATAAAACTTCCTAAAACAACAATTTTCTTTTTCATAAAAAAGTTTATGCTAATAATGTCTAAATCGATTAAAAGCAAATATAAAAATATTCTTTACTAACTAAAATTTGATCTGCATTTTTGATAAGATAATATTCGTCACATTTGATAATTTTACTTTTGATTCATTGATTTGATGGATGACTTCAAAAATCACTTAAGCAATTAATAGCGAATTAACTAAGCTGAATTTGATTAAAACAGCCAATAAAACTTGTTAGCGTATTAAAAAAAGATTAAATTTGCATACAAAGCTAGAATGAAAATCGATTCTCTATGAATGATGAAAATTTAGGATTCAAACAATTAGAAGCTAAAGTTTTAGCATTATTAGAGCGTCATCAAAATATAATGAATGAACGTAATGAATTGCAAATTCAGGTAGATGTTTTGAAAGAGAAACTAAACCAAACACGTTCAGAAAATATTGCTTTAACCGACCAAGTCAACCATCTGAAAATGTTGAGTGCAATGAGTGGAAGTCAGGAACATAGAAAAATGATGAAACTCAAAATGAATAAGTTGATAAAAGAAGTAGATGCATGTATTGCTCAAATAAAAAATAAAAATTAATGGCTACGCAGCGTATAAAATTAACCATTGCCAGTAGGCAATATCCATTGACAGTTCCTTCTGAAGAAGAGGAAATTGTACGACAGGCTGCAAAAGAAATTAATGATACTTTGAAAATATTTGAGGAAAAATATGCCGTTTCTGATAAACAAGATGCGCTTGCCATGGCAGTTATACAATATGCAACAAAAGATTTTAAATGGCGAAAAAAAGCTGAATCAAGTAATCAAATCCAAACGAATGATTTAGAAGATTTAATTACAAAAATAGATCAGGCTTTAGCCATAAAATAAAATATTAAAGAGAAGTTCTTTCGCTCAGATGAGCAAAACATGATATTCCTACATTAGTTCTAGCTATTTGGTTAACTCAACACTTATAATGTTACCGAGTGAACACCGTCCGGAAAGCGGGCCGCAGCCTTAGGGTTCAAATTTATTTGACAGCGGATTATTGACTGACGGACTAACTCAAATCCTGTTTACAGGAGTTAACGCAATTTAAATGAATTAATGTAGGTTTTTTATTTTATAGAAACACACAGACAACTATGGACGTATTATCAATTGTAATTGGAATTATTGCCTTATTAATTGGTGCTGCTGTTGGTTATTTTCTATCTAAAAAATCAGTAGATAAAGAAAATCAATTATTAATAGATCAAGCTACTCAAAAAGCTGATTCTATTCTTAAAGAAGCACAAAAAGAAGGCGAAGACATTAAAAAGGAGAAAATTTTTCAGGCTAAAGAAAAGTTTTTAGAACTGAAATCAAAACATGAAGAATCAGTAAATCAAAGAGAAAGAAAGATTTCTGATCAAGAATTTAAACTAAAAGAACGCGAAGATCGTGTAAAATCTGATTTTTCTGAAGTTCAGAAAATAAAAGATGATATCAAATCGGAGCAAGGAAATATCAAAGCAAGAACAGAAAAGTTAAATATTAAACAAAAAGAGGTGGATACGATGCATAAAAAGCAAGTTGAAATCTTAGAAAAAATATCTAATTTCTCTGCAGAAGAAGCTCGTTTAGAACTAATGGAAGTTCTAAAAGATGAAGCAAAAACAAAAGCTCAAGCGCATATCCAAGAAATTATGGAAGATGCAGAGTTGAATGGTAAAAACGAAGCTCGTAAAATTGTTATTCAAGCGATTCAACGTATTGGAACAGAGCAAGCTATAGAGAATGCGGTTTCTGTTTTTAATATAGAATCTGATGAAATTAAAGGTAGAATTATTGGTCGTGAAGGTAGAAATATACGTGCAATAGAGGCTGCAACTGGTGTAGAAATTATTGTAGATGACACGCCAGAAGCCATTATTCTTTCTTGTTTTGATCCTGTTCGTAGAGAAATCGCGCGTTTATCTTTGCACAGATTAGTGACAGATGGTCGTATTCACCCAGCAAGAATAGAGGAGGTTGTAGCGAAAACAACGAAACAAATAGAAGATGAAATCATCGAAGTTGGTAAGAAAACTGTCATGGATCTTGGTATTCATGGTTTGCATAAAGATTTAGTAAGAATTGTAGGACGTATGAAATATCGTTCTTCTTATGGTCAAAACTTATTGCAACACTCGAGAGAAGTTGCGCATATTGCAGGTACTTTAGCAGCAGAATTAGGTTTAAATGCTAAATTGGCAAAACGTGCAGGTTTGTTACATGATATAGGAAAAGTTCCAGAGCAAGAGTCTGAATTGCCTCATGCTATTTTAGGAATGCAATGGGCAGAAAAATATGGAGAAAATCCAGAAGTTGTGAACGCAATTGGAGCTCACCATGATGAGGTTGAAATGACTTCTTTAATTTCGCCAATTATTCAGGTAGCTGATGCGATTTCAGGAGCAAGACCAGGAGCAAGACGTCAGGTTTTAGAATCTTATATTCAACGTTTGAAAGATTTAGAAACTACGGCGCTTAATTTTGATGGTGTAGAAAAAGCATACGCAATACAAGCGGGTAGAGAATTAAGAGTTTTGGTAGAAAGTGATCGTGTTGATGATGCTAAAGCAGCTGAATTATCTTTCTTGATTTCTGATAAAATACAGAACGAAATGACATATCCAGGTCAAGTTCGTGTGACTGTAATTCGCGAAACAAGAGCAGTGAATATCGCAAGATAATCTTATCATAATGAAATTTTAAAAGGACAGCATTGCTGTCCTTTTTTTTATCAGGAAAAATAAAGGTAATTATTAAAGAATAAGATTTTAGGTAGATTTAGCTTAAATATTAACAATATTAAAACTCTAAGTTTAAAAATTTTTAGACAAAAAAAGCGATTACAATTTGTAATCGCTTTTCAATAAAAATATGAAAATAATTAATTTTTAATAAGAGTAGTAACTTCTGAATTTCCATTAGCAAAAAATGATTTTACTATGTACTTTCCTTTCTTTAAGTTAGAAATATTAAGCTTAACATTATTACTGTCAGGATTAACATTTAAAACTTCGTTACCAATAATAGAATAAATCACAACTGAAGCTAACTTATTAGCAGTTTTTTCTGCATTCAAAGTTATTTGATTAGTTGCTGGATTAGGAGATATTACAACGCTTTTATCCTCTAACTGATTGGCAATAGGATTGTTTCTAGTGCCAGTTTGAGCAGATAATTGTGTTGTTCCTATAAATGTAAATAATATAATAAGTAAAAAGTTTTTCATAAACTTATAGATTTTACCGATTCAAATATAAAAATTAAAATCTGAATATCAAATAAAATTCAAATAATATGCCAATTAAAATTTACGCGCATTATTTTCTAAAACAAAATCGGCTATAACCAAAGCAGAAAGTGCATCGATGATAGGGACAGCACGTGGCACAACACAAGGATCGTGTCTTCCTTTGCCATGCATTTCTAGCAAATTACCATCAGCATCGATGGTAGTTTGAGCTTGCATGATTGTCGCAACAGGTTTAAAAGCAACTTTGAAATAAATGTCCATTCCGTTCGATATTCCACCTTGTATTCCACCAGAAAAATTACTTTTCGTTGTTCCATCAATATTAAAAAGATCATTCATTTCAGAACCTTTCATTTTGGTAGAATCAAAACCTTTTCCGTATTCAAAACCTTTAACCGCATTAATACTCATCATGGCATGCCCCAATCTTGCATGTAATTTATCAAAAATTGGTTCACCAAGTCCAATAGGTAAATTTTGAATAACACAAGTTATTTCACCACCAATCGTGTCACCTTCTTTTCTTATTTTTTTGATTAAATCTATCATTTCTTCTGCCTTTTCAGAATCAGGACAGCGAACGATATTATCTTCAATTAAATCGAAATTTAATTCTTGATATGGTTTTTCTAGCTTGATGTTTCCTACAGAAGAAACATAAGAACTGATTTTAATTTCTGGAATCAAATGTTTTGCAACAGCACCGCCAACTACCCAATTTGCAGTTTCACGAGCAGAAGTTCTCCCGCCACCACGATGGTCACGATTTACATATTTTTTTTGATAAGTGAAATCGGCATGTGAAGGGCGAAAAATATCTAAAATATGATCGTAATCGTTTGATTTTTGATTACCATTTGGAATAATAAAACCAATAGAAGCACCAGTTGTTTTTCCATTATAAATACCAGAAAGAAACTGAACTTCATCGGCTTCTTTTCTTTGTGTAACGATTGCCGACTGACCAGGTTTTCTTCGGTCTAATTGATTTTGTATTTCTTCTAAATTCAACTCAACATTTCCTGGCATTCCATCAATAATTCCTCCGATAGCAGGACCATGACTTTCACCAAAAGTTGTCAGTTGTAGTAGATGACCTATTTTATTCACTTGATTAGTATTTGTAAACGATCGCGTTGATATTCATACTTGCGCCAACAGATGCAAAAACAAGATGGTCGTTTGTATTAAATTCGTGTGAACCTAATTCTTTGTTTTCGATTAAATCATACATAATTGGAATTGTAGAAACCGAAGTATTTCCTAATTTTTGTACGGTCATAGGATCTACATTTTCAGGGACTTCTTTATTGTATAATTTATAAAGTCGTTCAATCATCGCGTGATCCATTTTTGCATTCGCTTGATGCAATAATATTTTCGACACATCGTCGATATCGATATTCGCTTGTTCGATGGTAGCTTTAATTGCATTCGGAACATTTTTCAAGGCAAATTCGTAAACCTTTCTACCTTTCATGCGAATATTTTTATTAGAACCTACATAATCTTCTTTTAGAGAAGGTCCGTTTTCTAAATAACATAATTCTTCACCAGTAAAACTTAAAGAATCGTAAGAAATAATTCCTTTTTTCTCATTAGATTCTTCTGCGGTTAAAATTGTTGCTCCAGCACCATCAGCAAAAATCATCGCTGTACGATCATGTGGATCGACCGCTCTAGATAAAGTGTCAGAACCAACAACTAAAATATTTTTGGCGTTACCACTTTGTAATAATTGATGACCAAGAATCAAACCTTCTACCCAACCAGGACAACCAAAAATCATGTCATAAGGACGACATCTAAGATTTTGTATGCCAAGGTTGTGTTTTACTTTTGCAGACATAGATGGCATTAAATCTACTTGTCTTGTTACGGGATCAATATCACCAAAGTTTTGTGCAACGATGATATAATCTAAGGTTTCTTTATCTATTTTAGCATTTTCTATTGCTTTTTGTGCAGCAATTGTAGCAATGTCAGAATTCAGCATAGTAGGATCCGCATACCTTCTTTCTTCGATTTCTGTAATTTCTTGAAATTTTCTAATAATTTCTTCTCCAGATTTTTCTATTTTTTGACCACTTTCGTCATAAAAATCATAATCTTTGAAATGTGAATTAAGAACTACGTTTTCTGGGATATATCGTCCACTACCTTTAATTACTGAATTTATCATTACTATATATTAGCTAAAATTTTTAAAGAAAATAAAGGCAAATATAAAGATTTATATAATGCCAAATAAAAAATGCAGGTACTGTTTTTTGTATTAACAAACAATGCCTATTTTTACCGAATGAAAAAGAATCCTGCATTAGTCGGTTTTTTGGTAGTTTTAGGAATATTAGGAGCTATTGTATTATTTTACTTTTCTTTTTTAGATAAAAAAAGTGGATATGTTGTAGATAATCCATCTGATCAGAAAATCGAATTAGAGATTAATGGTAAAAAATACAGTGTTGCACCAAAACAAACTGTTCGTTTAGATCTCGAAAAAGGTGAACAAAAGTTAAAATATCAATACAAAAATCAAGTTGTAGATACTGTTATTGATATTCAGAAATCAAACGGATTGTTAAATCCGACAGGTGCAGAATATTATACATTTAACCGACCTTATGGTGTAAGAGAAAATGTAGATTCTTTGTTTAGATCTTCGCATGTAACTATAGATGACAAAGTTTATTTTGGAAACATAAAAAAATCAAATAAGATATATATAGAAAACTTTTATTATAATCTTGATGAAAATTTTCCGAAATTATTTTTTAATAAAGAAGGAGAAGCATTCTCTTATTCTTTCTCAACTAAAAAAGAAAGAACGAATCTTACTAAAATCTTTAACGAAGAAGATTTTAAACAATTTTATTTTGAAAATTACGAATAATTAGAAATGGCAAACCACGATCACGTAAAACCTTACGAAGGTTCCGATTTGACGAAAAAAAAGCAAGTAGAACAAATGTTCGATAATATTTCACCGAAATATGATTTACTCAATCGTGTTTTATCTGGTGGAATTGATATCCAATGGCGCAAGAAAGTCATTAAAATTATTCAACAAGCACAACCAAAATCAATTTTAGATATTGCAACTGGTACAGGTGATTTGGCAATTATGATGGCTAAAAGTACTGATGCTAAAATTACAGGTTTGGATCTTTCTGCAGGAATGTTAGAGGTTGGAAGAAAAAAAGTTGCTGAAGAAAAATTAACCAATCGAATAGAAATGGTGCAAGGAGATTCTGAGAATTTACCTTTCCCAGATAATACATTCGATTGTATTACAGTTTCTTTTGGTGTAAGAAACTTCGAGAATTTATCACAAGGATTGAAAGAAATCAATCGAGTACTAAAACCAAATGGAACGTTTGTGATTTTAGAGTTTTCTTATCCAGCAAAATTCCCAATGAAACAATTATATACTTTTTATTCTTCGACAATTTTACCTTTAATTGGTAGGATGGTTTCTAAGGATCAAAGTGCTTATACTTATTTACCAGAATCTATCAGTGCTTTTCCACAAGGAGAAGAAATGAAAGGCTTCTTGGTAAATGCTGGATTTAAGAATCCAAAAGATCAAAGATTAACGTTTGGAATAGCAAGTATTTATTCCTCTGTAAAATAAATTATTATTATCTTCGTTCCGATTAATATTATGAAGAACAAATTATTACTATTAATATCTTTTGTTGGTATTTACAGCTTTGGACAATTTCGTCCGAATTACGATAAACAATGGAATAGGGAGTTTACAGATCAAAAGAAATATTCTTTTGGATTTTTTATAGGAACAAATGTAATGTCTTATAAGGTTGTACCTAGAGAATATACAAATAACAGTATTCCAGATGATGGTTCTACGCCAGAAGGACAAGTGTATTTGGCACAAGAAAATTCGCCTGGTATTTCTGTTGGATTGATTGGTAGAATGCGTGTGAACGATTACATCGATTTGAAGACAGAACCTGGTATTCATATCTCAGAAAGAACTTTATATTTCAGAAATGTTAGTTTAGAAAATACCACAGATTTACAACGAGACGTAAAAGCAACCTATGTAGAGATTCCTATCTTAATCAATTTCCATGGAGATCGTTGGTTCAATACAAGACCTTATATTCAAGGTGGTTTTGGTTATGCGATGAATTTACAATCGAATCAAGATAAAGTAGATGATAATTTAGCAGGAATTTTTAGAACAACTAAAAATAACTTCAACTGGCAAGCAGAAATTGGAGTTGATATTTATTTTAAGAAATTCAAAATGACTCCAGCAATTAAAGGTGTTTTCTTCTTTAATAATGAAATAGTTCGTGATGATGACGAAGTTAATAACCCACAATATACTGGGACTTTATATGAATTGAAATCTAGAGGAGTTTTCTTTTCTTTAAAGTTTGAGTAAACCTAATTACAATCAATTTAAGCAAACAATCAAATCATACAGAAATGAATTTTCAACTTACAGAAGAGCAGCAAATGATACAACAAGCTGCTCGTGACTTTGCAAAAACAGAACTTTTGCCAGGTGTTATAGAGAGAGATGATACCTCTACTTTTCCTTATGACGCCGTAAAAAAAATGGGAGAACTAGGATTCTTAGGAATGATGGTAGATCCTAAATATGGTGGTGCAGGTCTAGACAGTGTATCTTATGTTTTAGCAATGGAAGAAATTGCTAAAGTTGATGCTTCTGCAGCCGTAGTCATGTCAGTAAACAACTCCTTAGTTTGTGCTGGTATGGAAAAATATTGTTCAGAAGAACAAAAACAAAAATATTTAGTTCCATTAGCTTCTGGTGAAGTAATTGGTGCATTTTGTTTATCAGAACCAGATGCAGGTTCAGATGCAACTTCTCAAAAAACTACAGCTATTGATAAAGGTGATTATTACCTTTTAAATGGTACTAAAAACTGGATTACAAACGGAGGTAACGCTTCTACTTATTTGGTAATCGCGCAGACAGATGTAGAAAAAGGACATAAAGGAATTAATGCTTTTATTGTAGAAAAAGGATGGGAAGGTTTTGAAATAGGTCCTAAAGAACAAAAAATGGGAATTAGAGGTTCTGATACACATTCATTGTTTTTTAATGATGTAAAAGTTCCGAAAGAAAATAGAATAGGCGAGGACGGTTTTGGTTTCAAATTCGCAATGAATGTTCTAAATGGCGGAAGAATCGGTATTGCTTCTCAGGCATTAGGTATTGCTCAAGGTGCTTATGAATTAGCATTAAATTATGCTAAAATTAGAAAAGCTTTCCGTACAGAAATCATCAATCATCAAGCAGTTGCATTCAAATTAGCAGATATGGCGACTAATATTTCTGCTGCGAGAATGTTATGTTTCAAAGCAGCTGTTGAGAAAGATGAAGGAAAAGATATTTCAGAATCTGGTGCAATGGCAAAATTATTTTCATCTACAACTGCAATGTGGGTAACTACAGAAGCGGTTCAAATTCATGGTGGAAATGGTTATGTACGCGAATATCATGTAGAACGTATGATGCGCGACGCCAAAATTACACAGATTTACGAAGGAACTTCTGAAATTCAGAAAATTGTTATTTCAAGATCAATAGCAAAATAGAATTATTTATTTTCAATATATTAATTAAGGAATCCAATTGTTGGGTTCCTTTTTTATTGATTTAGGTTGATAATCAGATAGCAAAAATCATGTAACTAGGCTAATTAGTTCCTTTTTTTATGCTTTATATTTGCACCGGAAAAAATATAAACAAATGAGATTAATAAGATTTGGAGAGAAAGACAAAGAAAAATCAGGAGTTGTAATTGACGATGTTAGATACGATGTTTCTGATTCTGGAATTGTTTATAACGAAGAATTTTTTGGTTCTGATGAAAAAAAAGCTGCATTAGAAAAATTCGTAGCAGAAAATAAATCGACTTTAGAAGTTGTATCAAATGATGTTCGTTTAGGACCACCAATGGTTAGACCTGGTAAAATTGTATGTGTAGGACTTAATTTCGAAGATCACGTAAAAGAAACTGGTTTAGAACAACAACCAGAACCTATTACTTTTCTAAAAGCCAATCAATCTTTTTGTGGTCCAGAAGATGGAATTATGCAACCTTTTGGTTCTATAAAAATGGATTGGGAAACAGAATTAGCGGTTATTATTGGTAAAAAAGCGAATAATGTTTCTGAAGAAGAAGCTATGGATTACGTTTACGGTTATGCATTGTTGAATGATGTGAGCGAAAGACATTTCCAAACAGATAGAGGTGGAACATGGGATAAAGGTAAAGGATGTGATACTTTTGCACCTTTAGGACCTTGGATTGTGACAAAAGATGAAGTGAAAGATACCAACAACATTGGTCTTTGGTTGAAACTAAATGGAGAAATGATGCAAGATGGTAACACAAGTGATTTTATTTATCAGATTCCAAAATTAATTGCTTATCTAAGTCAATTCTTTTCATTTATGCCAGGTGATATTTTATCAACAGGTTCACCAGCAGGTTCGGGAATGGGAAAAGAACCTCAGATTTGGTTGAAACCAGGAGATGTGATTGAGTATGGAGGAGATTTCTTAGGAAGTACAACTCAAACAATATTACCTTTTTCTAGAGATTAAGATTCAAGTTAAAATATAATCAAATAGAAAATTCGTTTAGTATGATTATCAAATCTGCTGAACGAATTTTCTGCTTTTATTGATTAATCATGAATTGATTAATTTAACTTTCTAGAAAAAGATAGAATAAAAAATCAATTCCTTTTTGGAATATAAAAAGGAAATTGTACATTTGCAACCCGATTATAGTATCGGTAAATAAGTAAAATATTAAAAATCAAGATAGTGGACACGTTAAGTTACAAAACTACATCAGCTAACAAACAGACTGCTCAAAAGGAATGGGTAGTTGTGGACGCTTCTGGCCTAAGTTTAGGTCGCCTAGCATCAGGCGTAGCGAAGCTAATTAGAGGGAAGCACAAGCCAAATTTCACACCGCATGCGGATTGTGGAGACAATGTTATTGTGTTGAACGCAGAAAAAATCAAATTAACTGGTAACAAATGGGACGATAAATTGTATATCCGTCACACAGGTTATCCAGGAGGTCAAAGATCTTTAACAGCTACAGAGTTGTTCAATAAAGATCCTAAAAGATTAATTGATAAATCTGTGAAAGGAATGTTGCCTAAAAATAAATTAGGAGCAGCGTTATTGAGAAATTTACACATTTTCGAAGGTACAGAGCACAATCATGAAGCTCAACAACCAAAGAAAATTGATATTAACGAATATTTATAATTAATTCCATGGCAATAGTTCATAAAATAGGACGTAGAAAGACTTCTGTCGCTCGTGTATATTTACAAGAAGGAAATGGAGAAATCTTCATCAACGGACGTTCTTTAGCAGAGTATTTTGGTACAGACGTATTACGTTACAAAGTAGAGCAACCATTTTTAATCACTGGTACAAAAGATAAATACGATGTAGCTATCAAAGTGTTTGGTGGTGGAAACACAGGACAAGCAGAAGCTATTCGTTTAGCAATCTCTAGAGCTTTATGCGAAATTGATGCTGATTTCCGTTTACAATTGAAACCAGAAGGATTGTTAACTCGTGACCCAAGAATGGTTGAACGTAAAAAATTCGGTCAGAAGAAAGCACGTAAGAAATTCCAATTCTCTAAACGTTAATCGATTATCCAAATTATTAAAAATCCATTTTCCGTTGAGTTTAGCATCTAAACTATTAAGGCTGATAAAACCACTTGATAGTTGCTTGTTGATAAAACGGAACGTAAACTAAGAAATAAGAAAATGGCAAAAACAAATGTAAAAGACCTTTTAAATGCAGGAGTGCATTTTGGTCATTTAACAAGAAAATGGAATCCGCACATGGCTCCTTATATTTTTATGGAGAAAAACGGAATCCACATCATCGACCTTCACAAAACTGCTGTGAAATTAGATGAAGCTTCTGAAGCATTAGGTAAAATTGCAGCATCAGGACGTAAAATCCTTTTCGTTGCTACCAAAAAACAAGCAAAAGATGTAGTTGCTAAACATGCTGACGAAATCAACATGCCTTATATTACTGAGCGTTGGCCAGGTGGTATGTTAACAAACTTCGTGACTATCCGTAAAGCAGTTAAAAAAATGAACTCAATCGACCGTATGAAAAAAGACGGAACGTTTGAAACTTTATCTAAAAAAGAAAGATTACAAATCGATCGTCAAAGATTAAACTTAGAGAAAAATTTAGGTTCTATCGCAGACATGACACGTTTACCTTCTGCAGTTTTTGTTGTAGATACAGTACGTGAGCATATTGCAATTGCTGAGGCTAAAAAATTAGGTATTCCTGTATTTGCAATGGTAGATACTAATACTGATCCTCGTATTGTAGATTATGCAATTCCTGCGAATGACGATGCTTCTAAATCTATCGATATCATCTTAACGACAGTTGCAGATTCTATCAAATCTGGTTTATCTACTCGTAAAGCTGAAAAAGAAAAAGCGAAAGAAGATAAAGAAGAAGGAGCAGAAAAAACTCAAGAAGCTTAACATTTAATTGATGATTAATTCATCGATATAATATAAAATTGTAGCTCCTACGTTCTCGAATGTATGAGCTACTTTTGTTTCAAGAAAAATAAGATATTAATAAAACAAAAAAATAATTATGAGCTATAAAGCAACAGCCGCTGAGGTAAGTAAATTAAGAAATGCTACTGGAGCAGGAATGATGGACTCTAAAAAAGCTTTAGAAGAAGCTGAAGGGGATTTTGACAAAGCAGTTGAGATCTTACGTAAAAAAGGTCAAAAAGTTGCTGCTAATAGAGCAGATCGTGAATCTACTGAAGGTGCAGTAATTGCAAAAGTTAACGAAGGTGCAAACAAAGGGGTTATTGTAGCCCTTAATTGTGAAACTGATTTCGTTGCTAAAAACGAAGATTTCGTAAAATTAGCAAACGAATTAGCTACTTTAGCTTTAGATTTCAACTCAAAAGAAGAATTATTAAAAGCTCCTTTTGCTGGAATTACTGTTGAAGAAAAATTAACAGAACAAACTGGTGTTATTGGTGAGAAAATCGAGATTGGAAACTTCCAAACAATCGAAGGTTTTTCTTTAAATGCTTACATCCATGCTGGTAATAGAATTGGTGCTGTAGTAGCTTTATCTGGAGAATATGAAGGAGCAAAAGAAGTTGCTTATGATGTTGCAATGCAAGTTGCAGCTATGAATCCTGTAGCTTTAGATGAAACTCAAGTTGCTCAATCAGTTATCGATACAGAATTATCTATTGCAAAAGAGCAATTAGCTGCAGAAGGTAAACCAGAAAACATGATCGAGAATATCGCTCAAGGTAAATTACAAAAATTCTTCAAAGAAAATACATTAGTTCATCAAGCATCAATTAAAGATGGTAAAACTTCTGTACAAGATATTGTAAAAGCGGTTAATCCAGATTTGAAAGTAACAGGATTTATCCGTTACTCAATCTAATCAATTTATAGGTAGTAATATCTAAATTATATAAAGCCTGAAACTTTTATAAGTTTCGGGCTTTTTTGTTATCTTAATTTAAATCAAATCTATATTGATTCCTCTTCTTTGATAATGTAATGATAACTTCTAAATTCATCTAAAAAATAATAGACATGAAGAATTTTAAAAGTTATATCGTTGCGTTAACGACTCTATTAATAATTGGTGTATTTACAAGTGCTAAACAAATAAATATAATAGACAAAGGCAAAGAAGTTTCTTTGAACCTTGGTTGGAAGAATCTTAAAGTATTACCACAAGACATTTCTGAAGAAGAACTGAAAGGTGTGATGAGAAATTTTAATACTTCTTTAGGTGTAAAATGTGGATTTTGTCACGCACCAAATCAAGAAGGTAAAATGGATTTTGCGAGTGATGCTAACAATAAAAAAGAAATAGCTCGCTCGATGATGAATATGACGAATAATCTGAATAAAGAATATTTTGGTGTTGATGTAACTAAAGATCAACTACAAAAAGTGACTTGTTTTACTTGTCATCAAGGAAAACAAGAGCCTGTTAATTCTTTGAAATCAGAGGTTGAGTTGAAATAACCTCTTAATGGAAAGACATAAAAAAATCCGAGATAATTCTCGGATTTTTTTGTTATACTGTTGTTTTGATATTTAATTCAATTTTTTGTTCTTCTGCAATAGGCGCAGGTGCATCGATCATGACATCTCGTCCCGAATTATTTTTAGGGAAAGCAATGTAATCACGAATAGTTTCTGATCCATCTAAAATAGAAACAAAACGGTCAAAACCAAAAGCTAAACCTCCATGTGGTGGAGCTCCATATTTGAATGCATTCATTAAGAATCCAAATTGTGCTTCAGCTTGTTCAGCTGTAAAACCTAACAATTCAAACATTCTTGCCTGAATCTCTTTATCGTAAATACGAATAGATCCTCCGCCGATTTCATTACCATTTAAAACTAAATCGTAAGCATTCGCACGAACTTCTCCTGGTTTTGTAGCGATAAGTTCCATGTCTTCTGGTTTTGGAGAAGTAAACGGATGATGCATTGCATGGTAACGTTCTGTTTCTTCATCCCATTCTAATAACGGAAAATCAACAACCCAAAGTGGAGCAAATTCTTCTGGTTTACGTAAACCTAAACGTTCAGCAATTTCCATACGTAAGGCAGATAATTGCGCACGAACCTTATTTGTATTACCAGACATAACCAATAATAAATCACCAGCTTTTGCATTCATTTTTTCTGCCCAAGCAGCCAAATCTTCTTGCGAATAGAATTTATCAACAGAAGATTTATAGGTTCCGTCTTCATTACAACGAACCCAAACCAAACCAGTAGCTCCAATTTGTGGACGCTGAACCCATTCGATTAATTTATCTATATCTTTTCTTGTATAAGAATTACAACCTTCGGCTGCAATACCAACAATTAATTCTTGCTCATCAAATATTTTGAAATCATGTCCTTTGGCTAAATCAGTAATTTCACCAAATTCCATCCCGAAACGAATATCTGGTTTATCATTACCGTAACGACGCATTGCATCTGCAAAAGTCATGCGAGGGAAATCGCCAAATTCTAAACCTTTAAAAGTTTTAAGTAAATGTTTAGCCAAACCTTCGAAAACATTCATAATATCTTCTTGTTCTACAAATGACATTTCACAGTCGATTTGTGTAAACTCTGGTTGACGATCAGCACGTAAATCTTCGTCACGAAAACATTTCACAATTTGGAAATATTTATCTAATCCACCAACCATCAATAATTGTTTAAAAGTTTGTGGTGATTGAGGTAAAGCGTAAAATTCTCCTGGATTCATACGAGAAGGAACCACAAAATCACGTGCGCCTTCTGGTGTAGATTTAATTAAAACAGGCGTTTCTACTTCTACAAAATCTTGTGCATCTAAATATTTACGAACTTCTTGGGCAACTTTCGAACGGAAAATTAATTTTTCTTTTACTGGATTACGACGAATATCTAAATAACGATATTTCATGCGGATATCTTCGCCACCATCTGTATTGTCATCAATGGTAAAAGGAGGTAATGCAGATTCGTTTAGAATAGTAATTTTATCTGCTAAAATTTCTATTTCACCCGTTGGAATGTTTGGATTTTTAGAAGCTCTTTCGATTACAGTTCCCGAAACCTGAATCACAAATTCGCGTCCTAGTTTTCTTGCTGTATCAAATAATTCTTTAGAAGAGCGATCTTCATCTAAAATGATTTGCGTAATTCCGTATCGATCACGTAAATCGATCCACATCATAAAACCTTTATCACGTAGCGTCGAAACCCAACCGCTAAGTGTCACTTTTTCATTAATGTTGGCTTGTGTTAATTCTCCACAAGTATGCGTTCTAAACATTTGTCGTTAATTTATTGCACAAAGGTATAGTTTTGAGGTGAAATAAAGAAGTTTATCTAAATCTTTGATAAGATAAAATTAGGATGATTTTCTTTTAGTTGTATGAAAGAAAAGTTCGATAAATGCTGTTAATAAAGATAATATTAATAGAAAAGGAAATGAATTATATAAAATATATTGTAAATTATAATGAAGAGAATTACTATTGAATATTTCTTCAGAAATTATTGGTTTACTTACGAATTGTTGTATTTTAATAAAATGAATAATAGCACAAATAAATACAATAATTATAAAAGATATGGTATAATACTTTATACTTTTCATAAAAATTGAAATTTTCCATTTAAACACTTTTTTTAAAACTATTTGATAGAATATAAAAACAATACCAATACTACAAATTAGTATTAAGACGATATTATCTGAAAGTATTATTTGTAGATAATAGTCCAAACTTGTGTTTCCTTCTTTATAAAGATGATTTAATCCCAAAGAAAATATAAATTGTCTTTCATAGGTTTGATTATAAAATATAATTTTTATATAAATGAAATTAAGTAAAAGGAAAAATGTAGATAACAGAAATGAAATCGTTAAACTAATTATACTTTTTATAATGAACTTACTTACTATTCTATACATTTCTCAATTTACTATGTTTGTATCCGTAAGAAAAATAAATAATCAGACCGATAACTAACCAGATTAAGAATATCAACCAATTTTTGATTCCTAATTGTGCCATCATATAGAAACAAGAAAGCATTCCTGCTAATGGAATCATAGAAGTTTTCTTGAAATATGAGCGTATAAACATACCAATATAGATAATGAAAAATATATACATTGGAATTTTATGTTTAAAAACATTCCAACCAGTTTCTAGTTTTTTGTGTTCATCAACAGGCAAAATTTCTAATGTTTTTTGATAATTTTCTTCAGATAAAGTATTCAGATAATCATCAATATGATCGATTGTTTGACCAGAACTTTGTTCTAAAACTTTATGAGCATCTTTTAATTCTTTTGCATTTAAAGAACTTACAAATGTTGAGACTGGCATTGGTTGATCGTCGTTATTGAAGAATGATAAAGTTTCAGATTTCAGAGTTGTGAAAGATAAAACTATTAATGCAATTGTAACAATTGGCATAATGATTCGCGCATCTATAAATGGAGTTCTAAACGTTCCTCTAACAGCGTTTGGATCTGCATCTAATTTGATTACGGCCGCACAAACCAATACAAATGCAAATAAAGTACCGATAGAACAAGCATCAACAACAAATTCTAAATCGGTAAATAAAATAGGTAATCCAACAACAAAACCAGTAAAAATCGTGGCAAAAGAAGGTGTTTTAAATTTTGGATGAATCTGAGAGAATTTTTTTGGCAATAATCCATCACGAGACATCGTCATCCATATTCTTGGTTGTCCGATTTGGAAAACTACAAAAACACTTGCCATTGCAATAACTGCAGAAATAGCAATGATACCAGAAAGCCATTGTAAATCTTGTACACGTTCGAAAACATAAGCCAAAGGATCACCAACGTTTAATTCTTTATAATTGACTAATCCAGTAATTACCAAAGCAATTAAAACATATAAAATGGTACAAATGATAATTGATAGAAAAATTCCTTTTGGTAAATCTTTTTTAGGATCAACACATTCTTCAGCAGTTGTACTGATTGCATCAAAACCAATATAAGCAAAGAAAACTGAGCTTACTCCTGCTAAAACACCTGTTATTCCGTTCGGAGCAAAAGGATTCCAATTGTCTGGATTTACATAAAAGAAACCAACTCCAATGACTAATAAAACAACAATCAATTTAAGAACAACCATGGCATTGCTCATTTTTCTTGATTCGTTTATACCTCGATAAACCAAAGCTGTAATAAGAAATGTAATAACTAATGCAGGAATATCGACAACAAGATTAAACCCAATTTTAGGAGCATTTTCAAAAGCCAAATATTTAGGAATATCTTGAGCATAAGATGTTGTTTTTAAACCTTCTAATGTAAAACCTTTACTCAACTGATTTGCAATAATTTCATGACCAGTTTTGGCTGTGAAATAATCCATTGTCATCCATTCGGGTAAATGTAAACCAACTCCCGAGAGGAGAGTTGTAAAATAATCGCTCCAAGAAATGGCGAGGACGATATTACCAATGGCATATTCCATGATTAATGCCCAACCAATAATCCATGCGAAAAGTTCCCCAAATGCTACATAACTATAAGTATAAGCACTACCAGAAACAGGAACAATTGATGCAAATTCTGCATAAGCAAAAGCAGTAAAACCACAAGCAATTGCAGTGAATATAAATAGAAAGATAACAGCAGGACCACCTTCGTAACTTGCACGACCAATAGTACTGAAAATTCCGGCACCAATAATTGCGGCAATACCAAATCCGACTAAATCTTTTGTTCGTAGAGTTCGTTTGAGGTTGTGGATAGAAGATTCGCTTTCTGCTAAGATTTTATCAACTGATTTTTTTCTGAAGAGTTGGGACATCATGTATAATTATAAGTTGTAAATATAGTATTAAGGTAGGTTTTAATTCAAATTTTAATAGAAAATTGAATAAATTTACATTCAATCTATGTTTTTAATAAAAATAAATAAAAAATTAATACATGAAACATCTCTTTTTATCAATGCTTCTCGCAAGCGGTTTAATTTCTTGTTCGGCTCCTAAAAATCTTACGAATGATTCGATCATACAAAAGTTTACGAATGATGTTAGTGAAGCTGAATTAAAAAAACAATTGTACATTATTGCTTCTGATGAAATGCAAGGTCGTGATGCTGGTAAAGAAAGTGAACGAATGGCAGGTGATTATCTGAAAAATTATTACAAAAAATTAGGGATAGATTCCCCAACAGAAGAAGGTTATTTTCAGGTGATTCCAGCAAATACATTCAAAAGAGTTGCAGGTGAAATGAGAAATGTAATGGCATTTATAAAGGGTTCTGAAAAACCAGAAGAAATTTTGGTGCTTTCTGCACATTACGATCATGAAGGTATAAAAAATGGACAGATCTATAATGGTGCTGATGACGATGGTTCTGGAACTGTTGCTGTTATGGAAATTGCTCGTGTTATGAAAGAAGCTCAGAAAAAAGGAAAAGGACCAAAGAGATCGATTTTATTTTTACATGTTTCTGGAGAAGAAAAAGGATTGTTAGGATCGAGATATTATTCAGAAAATCCCATTTTTCCGTTAGAAAATACGATTGCAAATGTCAATATAGACATGATTGGTAGAGTAGATGATGAGCATAAAAACAAAGAAAATTATGTTTACATTATTGGTTCTGATATGTTGAGTTCTGATTTGGATAGAATCGTTAGACAAGCAAATAATTATGTAAAAATAAATTTGGACGAGAAATACAATACCAAATCAGATCCTAATCGTTTTTATTACCGATCAGATCATTATAATTTTGCTAAAAATGGTATTCCGTCTGTTTTTTATTTTAATGGAGTACATGCAGATTATCATCAACCAAGTGATACGCCAGATAAGATTGCGTATAATTTATTAGCAAAAAGAACGCAATTGATTTTTTCAACAGTTTGGTTATTAGCCAATTCAGAAGAACGACCAAAAGTAGATAAAACAGAAGATTAATAAGTTATTGATTAATTTTAAGAATTAATATTCGGATTTAAACCATGTTTTTTTTATTTTAGTGAAAGAAAAATGGTCTGTATGCAATTCGAGAAAATCAATAACAAAGGTCAAGCTCAATTATTTCAGAACAAATATTTAGAAGCTTTGACAAAGGGAAGTCCACAATTGAGTTGGGGAATTCATTTACCAATATTACTTTATTGTTTTTATTATGGTTATTCCCATTTTCAATTACCTTTAGGAAGAATGTTGATGATTAGTTTTGGAGCTTTCTTCTTTTGGACTTTTTTCGAATACATTGCACATCGATACATTTTTCATCTAATTAGTGAAAACCCAAAAATGCAAAGATTTGCTTATGTAATGCATGGCAATCATCATCATTATCCAAGAGATAAGCAAAGATTGTTTATGCCGCCTGTTCCAAGTTTAATAATAGTTGCAGTAATTTTTGGTGTACAATATTTGATCTTGGGTAAATACACTTTTGCTTTTTATCCTGGTTTTATTTTAGGTTGGTTAATGTACGCAACCATGCATTATATGATACATGCAATTGCTCCGCCTTTTAAATTTTTAAAACCTTTGTGGCGTAATCATCATTTACATCATTACAAAGATGAACATTTAGGTTTCGGAGTTTCGAATACTTTTTGGGACAAAATTTTTGGTACGATGTTCGATTTATCAAAAGAAAAAGAAGATAAATCAAAAGTAAAAGACTTGATGTTCGAAAAGAAAAAATAAACTAAATTTAGCTTTCAATTTAATGAGAGCTTTTTTTATATCAACAAAACAATTTAAAATGAAAAATACACTATTAACTTTAAGTTTCTGTTTCATGATTCCTTTAGCAGTTTCTGCTCAAACACTTTTAGATAAAGTTGTGACCGATTTGTCTGCAGATAAATTTATGGGTAGAAAGGTAGGAACACCAGAAAACCAAGAAGCTGCAGAATATTTAGTAAAAGAGTTTAAGAATCTGAATTTGACACCTTGTGTTGGAGATTCATATTTGATTCCGTTTGATTACAATGGACAACAAGTGTACAATGTTTGTGGACTGAAAAAAGGTAAAACCGATAAAATTATTGCTTTAGGTGCTCATTTTGATCACGTAGGAAGTGACGATCAAGGAGATGATAAAATTTTTAATGGAGCAGATGATAATGCAAGTGGCGTTGCTATGACGGTTGCTTTGGCAGAAAAGTTAACCAAAAAATCATCAGATGATAGTTTTATGTTTATAGGTTTTAATGCAGAAGAAGTTGGCTTGGTTGGTGCAAAAGAATTGGCAGAAAATAAAGATTTTGAAAAATATTTGAATAAGATAAAAGCCATGTTTGTTTTCGAAATGTTAGGAACAATTTCTAGTTTCGGAGAAAATAAAGTGTATATGACAGGTGATGATCGCTCTGATTTCATTGGATTATTAAATAAAAACCTGAAAAACAATTTTGTTATCGAACAAGATCCATACAAAAAATATCAATTGTTTTATAGATCAGACAATGCACCATTTGTAAACAAAGGAATTGTAGCGCACGCATTCTCTACAGTTGATATGCAAACGGCTAAACATTATCATCAAAAAAATGATGAAATAGATATTATAAATCTAAAAAATATGAATCAATTAGCAGATTCATTTTATCAAACAATAGAAGCTTTCTCTAAAAGTAAAGCAGAACCAAAACTTAATTAATAATTTCTTGATTTATGGAAAATACTTCTAACGAAAACCTAGATTATAATTTAATTGAACCAGAAAAAGATAAAAAATTCAAATTACCATTTATAGTAAAATTAGCTGCGGTATTAATTAGTATTGTCATTCTTTTTTACATTTCGATCATTGGTAAAACGATTATTGTTCCTTTGTTTATTGGTTTTTTAATTTCGATGTTACTCTTACCAGTTGCTAATTTTTTAGAGAAATTTTTACGCTTACCTAGAGTTGTATCATCATTAATATCACCCATTTTATTTGTTTTATCAGTTTTGGGAGTTGGTTATTTATTAGGATCTCAAATTATCGAGTTTCAAGAAGATATTCCAGAACTTAAAAATCAAGTAATTGATCTTTTTCATCAAGGTCAACAATTTGTTGCTGATAAATTTAATGTATCAGAAAAAGAACAATTAAACTATATAAAAGATAATACAGAAAGTACGATAAAAAGAGGATCTGCAATGGTTGGAGGTGTTTTAATTTCTGTTTCGGGCGTAATTGCAAGTGCTTCTTTTGTATTTCTTTACATCTTTTTTATTTTGTTGTACAGAAGCCATTTAGTAAAATTTGTCGTTTGGTGTTTTCCTCCAAAAGATCAGAAACAAGTAAGAGATGTAGTAAATTCTATTCAGAAAATTATTAAACAATACATCATTGGATTAGGAATACAAGTTATTTTTATCACAGTTGCTTTGTTTGCAGCATTTTCTATCATCGGAATTAAATATGCAATTTTCTTTGCTGCTTTGTGTGGTTTATTGAATTTGATACCTTATGTAGGGATTTTTTCCGCAACTACTTTAGCTGTACTGATAACTTTAGCAACAGGTGAACCGATGGATGCACTTTGGGTTGTTGTGTCGGTAATTGTTGTAAATTCGATTGATGGAAACATCTTAACACCAAAAGTAATTGGCTCTAAAGTTTCACTGAATTCGTTTGTCGTTTTATTCGGTATAATCGTAGCAGAAAGTATTTGGGGAATTGCAGGAATGTTTTTGGCAATTCCAATTTTAGCAATTGTAAGAATCATTTTCGATGCAGTTCCTGAAACTAAACCTTTTGGTTTTTTATTAGGAGAAGATAATGCTCCAACACCAGCTTTTGAGAAATATTACGATAAATATATTTTGAAGAATAAACCAAAAGACGAAGATTTACCTACTGATTTTAATACAGAAGAACAAAATCATGAAGCATTTGATGAACGAAAAAATAAAAATTCTGAAGAAGAATAGATGAATAAAGCTCAAAAAAAAGTTATTCTAGAAGTTAAAAACTTTAAGGTGTTTTATGACAAGTAAAGTGAAATGTGATTTAGAGTTTGTAGATTTAATGAAACTTTATTCGAATAATCATGTTTTATTTAAATAATGTTTAGATGTATCTAATAAAATAACTATAAATAAACTGAGTTCGATACAATATCGAACTCAGTTTTATAATAATAAATTTTTTAGGTGTAATTTATTTATGAGGATTTTATTCTTGTTAAGAATTATTCTTCTTCGTCATCTTCTTTCATCGTGTGATAGACGTTATTAACGTCATCATCTTCATCAAATTTTTCTAATAATTTTTCAATATCAGCTTTCTGTTCTTCTGTTAATTCTTTTGTTGTTTGCGGAATTCTTTCAAAATCAGAAGAAATTATTTCATAACCACCTTCTTCTAAAGATTTGAAAATCGTACCGAAATTCTCAAAAGGAGCAATCAGAACAACTCCATCTTCATCTTCAAAAACTTCTTCAACTCCAAAATCAATCATTTCAAATTCAAATTCTTCCATATCAACTCCTTCTGGTTTTAGGATTTTGAAGTTACAAATATGATCGAACATGAATTCTACAGAACCTTGCGTACCCAATTGTCCATTACATTTATTAAAATAGGAACGAACATTTGCTACTGTTCGATTGTTATTATTGGTAGAAGTTTCTACTAAAACAGCAATTCCGTGAGGTCCATAACCTTCAAAAATTACTTCTTTATAGTTTTCTGTATTTTTATCAGATGCTTTTTTTATTGCACGTTCTATGTTATCTTTTGGCATATTTGCCGCTTTCGCATTTTGGATAACTGCACGTAATTGGGAATTACTATGTGGATCAGGACCTCCAGCTTTAACAGCCATTACGATGTCTTTACCAATTTTTGTGAAAGCTTTTGACATTGCTGCCCAACGTTTCATTTTACGTCCTTTTCTAAATTCAAATGCTCTTCCCATCTGTTCTAATTTTTTTGCAAATTTATCATTTACTAGAAAATTAATGAAATTTTTTTAAACGAAATTATTCTTATAATATGATTAGAAAAATGATTTAGGTTTGATTTAATGAAACTTAACTGTAATTTTGTATCTCTTATGAAATCTACCAATTTGAAACATTTTTTATCTTTTTTATTAGTTGTAATCAGTAGTTGTCTTCATGCACAAGTTAGGCGAGATGCAGAATATAGAGATATTTTAAACACGATTTATAAATCTAAATCGATTGTAGCAAAATCTAAAATTGATGATTTTTATTATAAAAATGTACGAACAGAAGATAAAGCAAATCAAGCTTGGGCTAATTATCTTTATGCAACTTTATATAAAAAAGATGAAGATTTTAAAGAAACCTTCCGATACGCTAATCTAACCAGTCAATATGCAAAAAATAATGACGATGAAATTCTCTTGATTTTAAGTAATGAGATGATTGCTTGGGTTTATTACAATATGGATTGGTACAAGCAATCGAGAGAATTATTAGACGAAAATTTTAGATTGGTTAATGAGGTTAAAGATCAAAGAGAGAAAAATTATTTGTTTTTCAAAACTGCCTATCGTAAAGCAGGTTTGATTCGTGAAGAAAATGGTCCGTTAGATTCGGTGATTTATTATTACAAGTCAGGTATAAAACACATTAACAGAAATTTAGCAGAAGAAACAGATCGTTTGGTGATTTACGAGAATTTGTCATCACTTTATGATAATTTAGGTTACGCTTATTTAACCAAAAATCAAGATTCGGCATCTTATTATTTTTTTAAAGGTAAAGAATATGTAACCGACCATAACAAAGTTCGAAACGCAATTATCGATTTGCATTTAGCTGATATCGAGACAAATAAAGGTGAGATTCTAAAAGCAAAAAACCTGATTACGAATTCTATTCCAGAATTGTTAGATTCTGAACATAAATTTTTGGCAACATTTGCGTATAAAAAACTAGCAGAGCTGTCTAAGAAATTAGGTGAAAATAGAGAAGAAATCTTAGCAACAGAGAAATACATCATTTACAAAGATTCTTTGGATATTAAAAAGAAAAAATCTGTTCATTTAGCTTTGGATTATATTCAAAATGAAGGTCAAGAAAAAGAATATACATTTCCTAATATTTATATTTATTTAGGTGTTTTAGGTTTGATGTTTTTAATTATTCTTTATTTAATATATGATAATCGAAAACAAAAAAAATCTAGAAATAATATTGAAGAAATTTTGAGGAACATTCATCAGAATAATATCAATACGAAGACAAAAATTATAAAAGAGGAAATCAAAACAGATGATGATTCTAATGATTTGAAGAATAAAACCTTGAATGCAATGTTTCAGAAAAACATCATTTTCAGAGAATATTTTAATCAATTACATCCAGGTTTCGAGCAAAGATTATTAGAAAAAGAACCTTCGTTAAAAAGAGCAGATCTCGATTTTTGTTATTATTTACGCATGAATCTTTCTACAAAAGATATTGAGCATGTTGCAGATATCAAAACCAAAGCAGTTGAGTATAGAAAATATAAATTACGTAAACTGTTTCAATTAGATTCAAAAGAAGATTTATATCAATGGATTAATCAAATCTAATTCATTATTTCTCGTTAAATTTGAATAAAATTTAGATTAAATTGGACTTAGAAATATTAAAAGAATTAATTCTTCAAAACAATGACTCTTTACCAGGTTGGGAATTTCAGCAATTAGCTTCTCCACCTTATCGTACCAAATACGATTTAGAAGAAGTTAAAAAAAGCAATCCACGCGTAGCAGCGGTTATGATTTTGATTTATGAAAATGAAGAAGGTGATTTAGAATTTCCAATCATTTTGCGTGTTGTTTACGATGGTGTTCACTCCAACCAATTGTCTTTACCAGGCGGACAATTCGAAGATTTAGATGTATCGATTGATGAAACAGCAATTAGAGAAACTGTTGAAGAATTAGGTGTTGATGAAACGAAAATTGAAGTGCTGAAACAATTAACAGAATTGTACGTTCCGCCAAGTAACTTCTTGATTTATCCGTTTATTGGATATTATCCAGGAATTCCAGACTTTATACCACAAGAAGATGAAGTTCAGTATATTATTCCAATTAATTTAGAAGCATTTTTAGAAGCAGAAATTGGAACATTTGATTATGATTTTTCTGGAAATGTTGTTGAAATGCCAGGTTATGATATCGGAGAAGAAGTTTATCTTTGGGGAGCAACAGCAATGATTTTAGAAGAATTTAAAGAATTTATCAAAAAGAGTATAACTTTGTAACCTAATCAAATCACCGAAAAGTGGGACAGAAAACAAATAAAAAAACGGTTTATCGTGATGTCTTTGGACATCTTTTTTTTCTAAAAAGGTCGTTGATCTTTATTTTAGGAGGATTAACCTATAATCGATACAACGGTTTTAATAAACTGCAAGTGACAGGAACAGCAAAACTGAAAGATTTACCTAAAACAAATGTTTTGTTTGTGTCTAATCATCAGACTTATTTTGCAGATGTTTTTGCAATGTATCATGTTTTTTGTAGCGTACAAAATGGTTTTGTCGATACGATAAAAAATCCAGTTTACTTATTAAATCCTAAAATTGATTTCTATTACGTTGCAGCAGAAGAAACAATGAAAGATTCTTTTCTTACCAAACTATTTGCTTATACAGGAGCTGTTACAGTAAAAAGAACTTGGAGAGCAAAGGGTGAAAATGTAAATAGAAAAGTTGATCTAAGCGAAATCAATAACATAGATAAAGCCATACAAAATGGTTGGGTTGTTACTTTTCCACAAGGAACTACAAAAGCATTCGCACCAGGTAGAAGAGGAACTGCCCATTTAATAAAAATGAATAAGCCAATCGTAATTCCAGTTGTTATTGACGGTTTTAGAAGAGCTTTTGATAAAAAAGGATTGTTGATAAAAAAACGAGGAATTCGTGCAACTATGAATTTCAAAGATCCTTTGGATATTGATTATGATAATGATTCTTCTGATGTAATCATGAAAAAAATTATGGATGCGATTGAACAGTCGCCAGAATACAATAAAGTAAAATCGATTGATGAAATTTTAGATGAATACGAAAAAGTTTCATTAGATGATTATCTAAATGAAGATGATGAATTGAATGAAGAGGAAATGAAACAAGTTGAATCTGAAAATAATTCTGAAGAAAATCCAACACAAGAATCATCAGATCAAGATCAAATCGATCCAACTAAAGAAAATAATTAATTTACAGAAAATAAAGTATAAAATTCGGATGAACAAGGTACATTTCATAGCAATCGGAGGAAGTGCAATGCACAATTTAGCAATCGCTTTACACGAAAAAGGATATCAGGTCAGTGGATCAGATGATGCAATTTTCGAACCTTCTAGAACAAGATTGCAACAACGTGGAATTTTACCAGAAGAATTGGGTTGGTTTCCAGAGAAGATTACAGATGATTTAGATGCCGTTATTTTGGGAATGCATGCACATGCAGATAATCCAGAAATGTTGCGTGCGCAGGAATTAGGAATCAAGATTTTTTCTTATCCAGAATATTTATATGAGCAGTCAAAAAACAAGACACGTGTCGTAATTGGAGGTTCTCATGGTAAAACAACGATTACTTCTATGATTTTACATGTTTTGCATTATCATGATATTGATGTAGATTATATGGTTGGTGCACAATTAGAAGGTTTCGACGTCATGGTACATTTAACAGAAGATAACGAATTTATGATTATGGAAGGTGATGAATATTTATCTTCGACATTAGACAGACGATCAAAATTTTTGTTGTATCAGCCAAATATTGCCTTGATTTCTGGGATTGCTTGGGATCATATTAATGTTTTTCCTACGTTCGAGAATTACAAAGAACAATTTGTAAAGTTTGGAGAAAGTATTGTGAATGGAGGAGCTTTAATCTATAATTCACTTGATAAAGAAGTTGTTGAGGTTGTAGAAAGTATAGAAAAACCATTAAAGAAATTTCCTTATGAATTACCTAAATCATTTATAAATGATGGTGTTACTTTTCTAGAAACAAGCGAAGGTCCAATTCCGTTAGAAGTTTTTGGTGAGCATAATTTAATGAATTTAGAAGGTGCGAAAGCAATTTGTAAACAATTAGGTGTGATGGAAGATGATTTCTTCGAAGCTATTCAATCTTTTAAAGGTGCATCAAAACGTTTAGAATTAATTAATAAAACAAAAGATTTTGCTGCTTACAAAGATTTTGCACATGCGCCAAGTAAAGTAACTTCTGTTACCAATGCAGTTAAAGAGCAATACCAAGATAAAACAGTGGTTGCGTGTTTAGAAATTCATACATATTCTTCACTCAATCCAGAGTTTTTGGTGCAATACGATGGTGCTTTATCTAAGGCAGATATAAAAATTGTCTTTTATGATCCAGAAGCCTTAAAAATAAAAAGAATGCAAATGATTTCTCCAGAAGATATTAAGAAAAGTTTTGGAGATGAAGATATTTTGGTATTCACAACATCTGATGAATTAAAAACGTATTTAGAAAATTTAGAAAAGCAAAATAAGGTGTTTTTGATGATGAGTTCTGGTGGTTTTGGAGGAATAGATCTGAAACAATTATTTCAATAAATTAAAGAATATTAAATATTTAACATTGGATTCCTTGCACGAATCAAAAAAATGTTTATTTTTACAAGCAAATCACTGTTAGTAAATAAGAGTAATTTTAGTTTTTAAAGTTTTTTTCAATTAAAAAACATTTGTATAAGCTCATAATATGGATGAGTGTCTCTACGGCTAACCGCAAATATGCCTCTACAAATTGTTTTTTATTCTTCTTTTGAGTTTTTAAAATCCTCATTTATTTCCTTTTAAAGTTTTTAACACGATTGTTAATAAAATTATCATTTAAACAAGATTTAAAGTTTTGATAATATCTAAGATTAGTTGTAAATTTGTCAAGCCTTTTAATAGAAAGGGTATAGTTATATAGTTTACAACATTTGTATAGCTCATAATAAGGTTGAGCGTCTCTACGGCAGACCGTAAATAATTGCCACTACAAATGATTTTTTTAAATCATCAATTCGTTTCGAGTTTGTGTTTTAAAAGTATTATTTGTTTAGAGTTTACGAATGTTCAGATTGTTACACCGAAAGTGCAAAACAAATAAATGAACCAGAGACTTTTCATTCAGAAGAAATCCAATTTTGACATTATCAGTCAGAAGACTACAATAGAACTTAGAAACCTTGTACCTAATATTGTGTGCAAGGTTTTTGTTATTTATGACATTTTTAATATTGACGAAAACGATAGTAAACGTGTTGAATTTAAAATATTTGCTGATCCTGTAACCGATGTTATTTATAGATTTTTAGAAGATGCAATTAATTATTCGATTCCTTATTCTAAAAATTTCTTTGCAACAGAATTTTTACCAGGTCAGTATAATCAACGCGATGATTCTGCTGAACAAAGTTTGGTTTTGATGAACGTCAATGAGGTTACTGTGAAATCTGGATTGTTCTATGTTTTTAATGATGATTTAAGTTCTGATGATTTACAAAAAGTAAAAGATTATCTGATTAATCCGATCGAATCTCGCGAGAAAGATTTGTCAAAAATGGAAATTCCATCAAATCCAGAAGCAACTGAAGTTCCGATTATTGAAGGATTTATTTCAGCCGATGAAAATCGATTAAAAGAAGTTTATGATCGATTTGGTTTATCATTAGAAATGGATGATTTAGTTTTTATTCAAGAACATTTCAAATCTATCAATCGTAATCCAACAGAAACTGAACTCAAAGTTTTAGATACTTATTGGTCAGATCATTGTCGTCATACAACTTTCGAAACTGAAATTACAGATGTAAAATTCAATTCGAAATTTAATGCTACGATTCAAAAAACATTTGATTATTACCAACAAATTCGTCAAGAATTAGGAATTACGAAACCAATTCGTTTGATGGATTTAGCAACCATTATGGGAAAATATCTTTCTCGCACAGGAGTTGTTAAAAATATTGATGTTTCTGAAGAAATTAATGCATGTTCAATTGTTGTTCCAATTGATGTTGATGGTATTGAAGAAGAATGGTTGTTACAGTTTAAAAACGAAACTCATAATCATCCAACTGAGGTAGAACCTTTTGGAGGAGCATCAACCTGTGTTGGAGGTGCAATTCGTGACCCTTTAAGTGGACGTTCTTATGTTTTTCAAGCAATGAGAATTACAGGAGCAGCTAATCCTTTAGAGAAAATTGAAGATACTTTACCAGGAAAATTACCACAACGTAAAATTTCTAAAGAAGCTGCAAATGGTTACAGTTCTTATGGAAATCAAATCGGTTTAGCTACAACTTTCGTAAAAGAAATTTATGACGAAGGTTACAAAGCTAAACGTATGGAAGTTGGTTTTGTGGCTGGAGCAGTAAAGAAAGAATATGTTCGTCGTGAAGAACCAGTTGCTGGTGATAAAATTATTTTATTAGGCGGAGCAACAGGTCGTGATGGTGTTGGTGGAGCTTCAGGATCATCTAAAACACATGATGGTTTAAAGCTAGATGATTTATCTGCTGAGGTGCAAAAAGGAAATGCAATTGTAGAACGTAAAATTCAACGTTTATTTCGTAATCCAGAAGTTTTGGCATTAATTAAAAAATGCAATGATTTTGGTGCGGGTGGAGTTTCAGTTGCAATTGGTGAAATTGCTCGAGGAATTAATGTTGATTTAGATAAAGTTCCTTTAAAATATGCCGGTCTTAATGGTACTGAATTAGCGATTTCTGAATCTCAAGAGCGTATGGCTGTTGCGGTGGAGGCAAAAGATGTCGATTTATTTATCGCATTAGCAAAAGAAGAAAATTTACAAGCAACTTGTGTTGCAGATGTTACGGATGATGAAACGATGACTTTGGTTTGGAAAGGAACTAAAATTGTAGAATTAGACCGTAAATTTTTAGATACAAATGGTGTTCGTAAACAAGCTAAGGTTGAGGTTGCGGACGAAGAATATACAAATCCTTTTGAAAATAAACCTTTTAATAAAAACGAGTTTATTGCAATGATGCAAGAATTAAATCATGCGTCACAAAAAGGTATGGTAGAGATGTTTGATAATAATGTTGGACGTTCTACTATTTTAAATGCTTTTGGAGGAAAAACTATGGATTCTCCAGAAGATGTTTCAGTACAAAAATTCCCAACAGACGGCTTTACAAATGCGGTTTCAATCGCTTCTTTTGGTTATAATCCAAAAGTTTCTCATTGGTCAAATTATCACGGAGCTTATTTTGCGGTAATCGATTCAATGACGAAAATTGTAGCTGCTGGTGGTAATTATTCTGATATTCGATTAACTTTTCAAGAATATTTTGAAAAATTACGTAACGAAGAAGTTCGTTGGGGAAAACCATTTGCTGCGATTTTAGGAACAATTGAAGCCCAAAAACAGTTTGGTATTCCTGCGATTGGTGGTAAAGATTCGATGTCTGGTTCTTATCAGGATATTGATGTTCCGCCAACCTTAATTTCATTCGCAGTCGCTCCATCAATTTCAGAAAAAATTGTGCAAGGAACATTAGCAAATACTAATTCAAAACTTTCTGTTTTTGTTCCAATTCAAAAAGAAGATTATTTAATTGATGAAAATAATGCAAAATCAATTTTTGATTTTATTTCTTCTTTAGATCGTGAGAATGTGAAATCGATGATGACGGTAAAATTTGGTGGAATTGCAGAAACTTTGGTGAACATGGCTTTTGGTAATGAAATCGGATTTGAGGTGAAAACGGATTTAGATTTAGTAAAATATTATCCAGCATCGATTATCATTGAGCATCAAGATGAATTAAACATTCCATCAGAAATTGCACAAAATTATTATGTTTTGGGTCAAACCAACGAAACGGACTTTTTTAGTTTTAATGATGAAGAAATCAATGCAAAAGAATTGAAACAAGTTTGGAAAGAAACGTTTAATTCATTGTTTCCATACAAATCCAATTCAGAAATCATTGTAGAAGAAAAAGATTTGAAAGCTGAACAAATTAGTTTTGCATTTGCAGATCATAAAGTAGAAAATCCAAAAGTTTTTATTCCGATTTTCCCAGGTACGAACTCAGAATATGATTCGGCAAAAGCTTTTAGAAGAGAAGGAGCTTTAGTTTCAACTTTGCCTTTTAGAAATCTCTCGCAACAAGATGTAGAAGAATCGGTGGAAGCTTACGTAAAAGAAATCAATCAAGCGAATATTTTGTTTATTCCGGGAGGATTTTCAGCGGCAGATGAACCAGATGGTTCGGGTAAATTTATTGCAACGGTTTTACGTAATGAGAAAATCAAAAATGCAATTCATAATTTATTAGAAAGAGATGGTTTGGTTCTAGGAATTTGTAACGGTTTTCAAGCGTTGATAAAATCTGGATTATTGCCTTACGGTAAAATTCAAGATTTAGATGAAAATACGCCAACTTTAACTTTTAATGAAATTGGTCGTCACATAACGCAATTGGCAAAAATTCGAGTTAATAAATCACATTCACCTTGGTTAAAAGGAATGGAAGGACAAGAATTTTGGATTCCATTTTCGCATGGCGAAGGACGTTTTGTAGCAAACGAAGAAGAATTAGAGAAATTGATTGATAAAGGACAAATCGCAACACAATTTGTTGATTTGGACGGAAAATTAGCTGGTCAAATGCCTTATAATCCGAACGGATCTACATTTGCTGTTGAAGGAATTGTATCACCTTGTGGTAAAGTTTACGGTAGAATGGGACATCCAGAACGTTACGAAGAAGGATTGTTTAAAAATATACCAGAAAATAGATACATGAATATTTTTAAAAATGCTGTAGCCTATTTTAAAGGTTAGAAAAACGAAGTTCGAAACTCGTAAAACGAAAAAAGATGAGTTATTATAAAAATTTACATATTTGGATTAAAGCAATGGAATTAGTTAACCTTATTTATGAGTTAACGAAAGTTTTTCCAAAAGATGAAGTTTTTGGATTGACAAATCAAATAAAAAAATCAGCAGTTTCGGTTCCTTCTAATATAGCAGAAGGTGCAGGTAGAAATTCTAATCAACAGTTCATTCAATTTTTATCAATATCTAATGGTTCTTTGTTAGAATTGGAAACACAATTATTGATTGCTAATAATCAGAATTATATATCTGAAGAAGATTTGAATAAATGTTTGGAATTAATAGAAGATATTCAAAAAATGAATTATAAACTTCAATCTAAATTAAAAGAAACAAAATAACGAAGTTTTCGAAACTCGTATAACGAAAAACGATTAAAAACAAACAACAAACATATTGTTTTGAGTAATCAGAACAACGAGAAAGAAACTTAAACCGTTGACGATCTCGGCAAACAAACAACAAACACGAAGTGGACTTTTTCATTTCAAACAAAACAAAAAAAACAAAAGTTAACAACAAACATTAACGATGAGCTTAACAAAAAAAGACTTCATTTACGAAGGAAAAGCAAAACAAGTGTACGCTACAGAAGAAGCAGACAAGGTAATTGTTTATTACAAAGATGATGCGACAGCTTTCAATGCGCAAAAACGTGGAACTGTAGAGGATAAAGGCGAAATGAATAATAAAATTTCGACTTTGATTTTCAATTATTTGATTGAAAAAGGAATCCCAACACATTTCATCGAGCAATTGAACGATCGTGAGCAATTGGTGAAAAAAGTGACGATTATACCAATAGAAATGGTAGTTCGTAACTATGTTGCAGGAAGTATGGCACAACGTTTAGGATTGGAAGAAGGTGGTAAATCACCAGTTACAATCTTTGATATTTGTTACAAAAAAGATGAGCTAGGAGATCCGTTGATTAATGATCATCATGCTGTTTTGTTAGGTGCAGCAACTTATGATGAGTTGAAAGAATTGTATGCGATTACAGATAAAATAAACGAAGCTTTGAAAGAATTGTTTTTAAAAGCTGGTTTGATTTTAGCTGATTTCAAAATAGAATTCGGTAAAGATGTTGACGGAAATATCATTTTAGCAGATGAAATTTCTCCAGATACTTGTCGTTTATGGGATGTTGAAACAGGAAAAAAATTAGACAAAGATCGTTTTCGTCGAGATTTGGGTGATGTTTCAGAAGCTTATCACGAAGTGTATAATCGTTTGTCAGAAGTTTTAAAATAATTTATTTTTTTCATTCGAAATGATTGATAAAAAAATCCATAAAAACCAATTAAAAGAGGAATATAAAAAGAATTTCTATGAAAGAAATTTATTAAAAAAATATGCCTCAGATACGGTTGATAGTGTAAATGAAGAATGTGGTGTTTTTGGAATTTATTCCCCAAATAACATCAACACATATTCGATTACACAATTTGGTTTATTCGCGCTTCAACATCGTGGACAAGAAGCGTGTGGTGTTTCTTTTCTGAAAGAAGGAAACATAAAAACAGTGAAGAAAGCAGGTTTGGTTTTGGATGTTTTCAAAACGATGGAAAAGGAAATCGAGGAATACCAAGGTAATGCTGCGATTGGTCATACACGTTACACAACTGCTGGTGATGGTAGTCGACGAAATATTCAACCACTTTATACGTATAACATTTACGGAAAACCTCATTTTTCTATTGCTCATAACGGTAATTTGATCGAAGTTGATGGTTTGAGACAAGAATTAGAGGCTGAAGGTTTACCTTTTTTAGCAACATCAGATACAGAAGTTTTATTACGTTCGATTCAAAAATATTCACATTTAGATATTGTTGAAGCAATACAAAAAGGAACAGAAAAGATAAAAGGTGCTTTTTCTGTTTTGTTATTGGCAAACAATCAATTGGCTGCTTTTCGTGATCCAAATGGTATTCGTCCGTTGTGTTTAGGAAAGTTAGATGATGCGTATATTTTTTGTTCAGAAACTTGTGCATTAGATGCTGTTGGCGCAGAGTTTATTCGTGATGTTGAACCTGGAGAATTGATTGTTGTAAACGAAGAAGGATTAAAATCTTATACACTAAATCAACCAACAAAGAAAAATATTTGTGCTTTTGAATACATTTATTTTGCTCGTCCAGATTCGAATATAGAAGGGAATGAAATTTATGATTTAAGAGTTGAGTCTGGAAGAAAGTTGTATGAACAATCTCCTGTTGATGCCGATATTGTTATTGGTGTGCCAGATTCTGGTATTCCTTCTGCAATTGGATACTCAGAAGCATCAGGAATTCCGTATGAACCAATTTTGATTAAAAATCGATACATGTCTCGTTCGTTCATCGTTCCTTCACAGGAAATGAGAGAACGTGTAGTAAATCTAAAACTGAATCCAATCAAAAATAAAATTAAAGGAAAACGTTTGGTTGTTTTAGATGATTCTATTGTGCGTGGTACGACTTCTAAATTGTTGATTAAAATTTTGAAAGAAGCAGGCGCAAAGGAAATTCATTTCCGTTCAGCTTCGCCACCAATTATTGCACCTTGTTATTTGGGAATTGATATGCCATCGAAAGCAGATTTAATCTCAGGAAACAAGACAATAAAAGAAGTAGAAGATTATTTACAAGTAGATTCTTTAGATTTTTTAACAGTTGATAATTTAATTGATTTATTGGGAAGTAATCAGCATTGTTTTGGATGTTTTACAGAAAAATATCCTGTGAATTATAGTAAGCAAATAAAAGAAGAATCAACTTCTTGTTGTTAAATAGTTAAAAAGAAAATCGATTTTCGAAATTCGAAAAATCAAATCATTATTAAAATGAGTAATACTTACAAACAAGCCGGAGTAGATAAAGAAGAAGGTTATCAAACGGTATCAAAAATAAAAGAAGCAGTTTCTGCAACACATAACTCTAATGTATTGAATGGTATTGGAAGTTTTGGAGCTTTTTACCAATTAGGCGGTTATAAAAATCCGGTTTTGGTTTCTGGTACGGATGGTGTCGGAACAAAATTGCGTGTTGCTTTAGATTCTAAAATTTATGATACAGTTGGTGTCGATTGTTTTGCAATGTGTGCCAATGATATTTTGTGTCATGGTGCCAAACCATTATTCTTTTTGGATTATTTAGCTTGTGGAAAATTAGATTCTGATATTGCTGCTGAAATTGTTGGTGGAATTGCAAAAGCTTGTAAAGAAACAGGAACAGCTCTTATTGGAGGAGAAACCGCAGAAATGCCAGGTATGTACCAAGTTGGTGATTATGATGTTGCTGGTTTTTGTGTAGGTGTTGTAGAACGTGATGAGATTATCGATGGCTCTAAAATAAAAGCAGGACAGGTAATTGTAGCATTACCATCAAGCGGATTTCATTCAAATGGATTTTCTTTAATAAGAAAAATATTTCCAGATTTTAACGAAGAGTTTGAAGGTAAACCTTTATTTGAGACTTTGTTAGTTCCTACCAAATTATATCAAAATGATATTTTTGCGATAAAAGATGCTGGAATAGAAATGACCGGTATTGCGCATATTACTGGTGGAGGATTAATAGAGAACGTTCCTCGTATTCTAGCTGATGGAATATGTGCTGTAATCGATAAATCTAAAATTAATGTACCAACTGTGATGCAAGAATTAGCAAAAAGAGGAGAGATTACAGAAGATGAAATGTTCGGAACATTTAATATGGGTGTCGGAATGATTGTAATTGTTGACCAATCTGATGCTGAAAGAATTGTGAATATTATTGACGGAAGTGCTGTTATTGGAGAAATACAAGAAGGTGCAACCAAGATTATATTGAAATAAACTTTAAAAATTGATTAGAAAGATTGGACGAGTTTACTCGTCCAATTTTTATTTACTTATTTTTTAAAATAATAGAACCTTCTATTTTTTCACCATTTTCTAAGTGAATGATGTACCAATAGGAATCTGAAGGTAATAAATAACCATTAGATTTACCATCCCAAATTAGTGGTTTTTGATCTTTGGACTTATTAAAAATAGTTCTTCCATTTCGATCAAAAATAGAAACAGATTTTAAGTCTTTAATATAAGATACATCCCAATAATCATTAATACCATCGCCATTAGGAGAAATAAAACTTTGGACGTCTTTGTATAGATAAATTTCTTGTACTTCTATACAACCATTCGTGTTTTTGAAATAGAATGTGTATAAACCAGGTTCTAATGTAAAACTATTAATTTTAGACCAATTGATGCCATCTAAACTAGATTCAATAGTTGGATAATTTATAGCTGAAAATTGAACAAAAACTCCGTTATATATATAATTTATAGAAATGTCATCGTAATTTTTAATTTCGAATTCATGAGTGATTGAACAAAAATCATTTTTAACAGTTACACTATAATTACCAGCTTTATTAATAATTATTTTATCGGTTGTTTCGCCAGTGCTCCAAAGAATTTCTTTGTATGTGGAATCTAATGAAATTTCTATCGTATTATCTTTACACTTATAATATTCTTTTTCTAAATTTATTTTAGGATTAATATTTTCTATTAATGTAATTTTTACATAAGTTTTACATAAATCCGTAGTTAAATAACTTGCATATAATTCGCTACTATTATCAAGATTAGAGAAGTTTTCATTAAGTGGATTTAAATTTTGTTGAGCATCAGAAAATGTTTTATAAAAAATAATCTCATTTTCGTTTACATTTAAAAGTGTTGCTATTTCTTTCTTTTTCTGATTGAGATCAAAAATACCAATTGTATCAAAATCTTTACATATTATGTAAGGTGTAGAATTTAGTAAGGTAAAGTTTGTAATATTTACAATTACAGAAGTTCGAGATGTACTCTCACAATTATTAATAGTTTGTGAGGCAAAATAAGTTCTACCATCTTCTAAGATTGTATTTATAGGCAATGGTGAACTTGAGTTTGGAGTTTCATACCAAATAACATTTTCTCCTAGTATAGAAATATCACTTATTATAGGGTTGTTATATGAACAAAAAGTTTGAATTAATTCTGCTGATGGTGCAGTAGTTTCTTGAATATTAATGTTTAGTAATAATTTATTACTCTCGCAACTACTTACATTTTTTTGTGTAACATAATAGTTACCAGTTGTAATAATTTCGTCAACATCTATCAAATTACTATTTATATCATAAAAACTTAAACTATCACCTTCAATTTGTAGATCTTTAAATCTTTTATTTTCATCTTTACAAAAAATTAAGACTTCTTTTATCGTTGGTACTTCACTTTTTTTAGATGTTTTTAAATAGAAACTCGTTTCTGATATACAAGTAGAATTATCTAAAAAGTAACCTCTAACAATAATTTTTTCTTCGAATTTAGTTGTATTTTTATAATGTGTGTTTATAAAATCAGGAATTTCAATATTGTTTTCATTATAAAATTTTAAATCGTATAATTTTTGATTATTAGTTAATAATAAAGGAATACTAGTGGTGTCAAAAGTGCCAATACCTTCATTTGCATTATTTTCACAAACTACAAAATCGTTTATTGAATTTAAAATCAAAGACTTTTTTATATTAATTTCATAAATAAATTCTCTTTCTTCTCCTTTGCAAATAATTTTGACCTTTACAATGTATTTCCCTGGATTATTATAATGGTTTTCTGCTATTTTATTTGTTGAAAAATTACCATCTCCAAAATCCCACTTTATGGAATCAAATTCACCAGAAGCGATGAAACTTGTTTTTTCACCGTAACAAGAATTTTCAATATTTATATCAATATTACTTGGATTATTTTCGAAATTATATTTATAAACAAAAAAATCGTCATCACCATTTCCACTTTTATTAGGAATATGTATATTGTTGATTTCAAAATTTAATGAGCTAAATATACCACCAACCAAAAGTTCATCATCTTTTAAAAATTCTAATCTTTTTAAATTGTCTATCTTAGTATCATCTTCTATTTCGCCAGTATTAGTTGCTAAAATAACATTGTGTAAATTTAGGTTAACAGGATCAAATTCAGATACAAATAAATTTCTATTATAATAATCCTCCTCATATCCTTCTGCTACTTTTGGTCTTTTGGGTTTCAACTCAGTACCACCAATATTGATAACAACATCGAAACCTGTGCCCAAAAAAGTTTTATTAGAATTTTCTGCTATGTCTAGAAAACTTACGTAATCATTTTTAAATTTTTTAATATAGTTTAAAATTTTATGTTTATTAACAAAACCATCATCTTGATTGATGTTGAATAGAACAGTATTGTTAACAAAATTTTCTTTAGGTTCTAATTTTATTCCATCAACATTTACGGTGTTATAATACGATGCTAATAAAATAAGTTGCTTAGATCTATTAGTAAAATATAATTCTAATGGTTTAAAGGATGAATTTGCAGTTGATGTACTCAGTGTTTTACTAAAGATATGGTTTAAGTCTTTATTGTGTTTTTCTAAAACAGTAGAGTTTTTATTTTCCTTGTAAAAAGATTTGATTGTATAAATGTTTCCTTCATCATCAATTTGAGAAGTTAAATATTCATCATAACGATAGTCATTTATAACACGATGATTTACGTATTGTCCATCTAAATCAAATTTTGCAATGTATGCATTATTAAAAGTTCCATGTATATTTAGATCACTAAAATCTTCATATGTATTGCCATTTATTACTAGTTTATGTCCAAAAACACCTACTAAATAAATATGTTGATCAAATATATAATAATTAATTAAAATAGATGTACCCTTCCAATCTATAGAGGAATCACTAAAAGTTATTTTCCATTTATTATTTCCGTTTTGATCGTATTTAGTAATTCTACCACCTGACCATGCATTTACGTGACCATTTTCTAAAACATATGAATTGTCGTTATTATCAATAATTACATCACTTACATGATAATCATATTGATATTTTTTTTCCCAAATCATATTGCAATTGTTATCATAGTATCTTAGCTCAGGATACCCGTCAATACTTGGGGATAACATTCCAGAAAAAGCCATCAGAAAACCATTGTTTGCTTTCTTTATATTGTATAAATAATCATCTGTATGACCACCTTGACTAATAATACACTCAAAACATTGTGCTTTAGTAATATTCAATATAGATAAATAGATTAATAAGAAAAGTAAATTTTTTTTCATTAATAACGTGTAAGGTTTTGCTACAAAAGTATTAATAATAGATTAATGATTGCTAAAATTTATTTTAACTTAGAAGTTTAGATTGTTTTGAATTGATATTAGCTAATACATCTATCAAACAAATCTTATATTTGTTATTTCATTAGAAAATTAAATAGAAATGCAACAATCAAAGGCTTTAGCAATATTAAAATCTGGAAGAAATGTCTTTTTAACAGGTTCTGCTGGCGCCGGTAAAACCTACGTTCTCAATCAATACATTAAGTACCTCAAACAACATGGTGTGCCCGTTGCAATCACCGCTTCTACTGGGATTGCAGCAACACATATGAATGGACAAACCATTCACTCTTGGGCTGGAATCGGCATCAAAGATTTTGTTTCGGATCGTTATTTATCTTCTTTAAGAGATAAAAAATATTTCAGAGATAAGATGGACAAAGTCAAAGTTCTGATAATTGACGAAATTTCTATGTTGCATAGAAATCAACTTGATGCAGTTGACTATGTCCTGAAATTTTTTAAACAAAATGATGAACCTTTTGGTGGGGTTCAAGTGATTTTTTCGGGTGATTTTTTTCAGTTACCTCCAATCGGGGAAGAATGGGAAGAATCTAAAGATAAATTCTGTTTCATGTCAGATGCTTGGGTAAATTCTAAAGTTCATATTTGTTATTTAACTGAGCAATATCGTCAAACCAATAATGAATTGAATCAGATTCTGAATCAAATTCGTTCTGGTTTAATTTCTCAAGAAACAATAGATTTATTAGAGTCAAGAATAGAATATTTTCCTGATGAAGCCGATTCTCAAACACGCTTATATACTCACAATATGGACGTTGATCGAATTAATAAAGGACAATTAATCAACATCGATTCATCTATAAAAACGTTTGAAGCTAAGGTTTCTGGTAATCCAGCTTTGGTAGAAGTCTTGAAAAAATCGGTTCTAGCAGATGAAATTTTAGAGTTGAAGATTGGAGCAAAAGTAATGTTTGTTCGTAACAATTTTGATGTTGGTTTTGTGAACGGAACGCTTGGAATTGTGACTGGATATTCTGAAAAAGACGAACCAATTATCAAATCATTAGATGGTGAATTTTTTGTTGCTAAACCAGAAACTTGGGCAATAGAAGATGAGAATGGTAAAGCTTTGGCATCTTTTACACAAGTTCCTTTGCGTTTGGCTTGGGCAATTACCATTCACAAATCACAGGGAATGACTTTAGATTCGGCGTTTATAGATTTGTCAAAAGCATTTGAGAAAGGACAAGGTTATGTGGCGCTTTCTCGTTTAAGAGATTTAAAATCTTTGACTTTACATGGTTTAAATCAAACAGCTCTAGAAATAGATTCTTTAGCAATGAAAGCTGATAAACGTTTTCAAGAGCTTTCTGCACAAATTGATGATTTTTTAGACGAAAAAGAATTACAAGATTCTTGGGCTAATTTTATTCGTTTTTCTGGTGGAACTTTAGATAAAAAACAGATTGCAAAAAATAAAGAAAAAAGTGCTGCAAAAGAAAAAACTGTTAAAAAATCTACATACGAGATTACATTGGAATATGTAAAAGAAGGTTTAAATCTAACTGAAATTGCAGATAAAAGAGGTTTATCGACTTCTGCGATTGTAGATCATATTGGTAAAATCAAAGAGTCAGAACCAGATTTAGATTATACTAAATTTAAACCATCAGATAAAATCATCAAGCAAGTTCGTCAAGCTTATAGCGAAATAGAATTTGAAGAAAACAAAATATTAAAACCAATTTTCGATTATCATAATGGTAAAATCGCTTATGAAGACATCAAAAAAGCATTACTTTTTATTGATTAGTTTCAATTTGTCATTAAAAATTTGTAAAAACTGACAAAATTGGTTGATTTCTTTGAAAGGAATAATTGTTGTTGAATACCAATTAGTTTATTAAATAAATGGAAAAGATTTCCATATAAATCAGAAATTTCAATTATTATGTCAATAGAAAACAACAATGTAGTTTCGGTTAACTACACATTACATACCATAGAAGCAAATGGTGAAAAAGTATTTGTAGAACAATCAAACGTACAAGATCCGTTAACTTTTTTATTTGGAGCTGGAATGATGATTCAAAAATTTGAAGAAGAGTTAAAAGGATTATCAATTGGTGATAAAAAATCTTTTGTAATTTCACCAGAAGAAGGATATGGACAAAGAGTAGAAGATGCATTTGCTCAGATACCTGTAGATATGTTTAAAGAATCTGGTTTACCACCTGTTGGTGCAGTTTTACCATTAACAGACGATTCAGGTAATCAATTTCGTGCAACAGTTGTCGAGGTAACAGAAGATGCTGTAATTGCAGATTTAAATCCTCCAATGGCAGGAAAAACATTAGAGTTTGATGTTGAAATCTTAAATGTTCGTCCAGCAACAGAAGAAGAATTGTCACACGGACATGCGCATGGCGTTGATGGTACAGAATCTCATTAAAAAATTAAAAAGCTATTTCATAAACGATATAGCTTTTTTTATGTTGACTATTCGTTAATAATTAAATTAAATCCAAGTTGTATTTTTACAACTTCCCTCAACTAAAATCATATCTTTGTAACACAAACAAGATTACTTACAAACAAACATGAAAATAGCTGTATTTGTATCCGGAGGTGGAACAAATCTTCAAAATATCATCGATGCAATCGAAGATGGAACTTTACGTAATGTAGAGATTTCTATGGTGATGACAGATAGAGATTGCTATGCAATAGAGAGATCATTAGAAAAAGACATCAGAACTTATGTTTTGGATAGAAAAACTTTCTCAGAAGATGCCCAACATAATCTTGAGGATGAAGATATTGATTTAATTGTTTTAGCAGGATTCTTAACAATATTATCTCCTGAGTTCACTTCAAAATGGGGATCTAAAATGATTAATATTCATCCATCATTACTACCAAAATTTGGAGGAAAAGGCATGTACGGATCAAAAGTTCATCAGGCAGTTTTAGACGCAAAAGAAACAATTTCTGGCGCAACTGTACATTATGTTACTGCTGGTGTAGATGAAGGTCAAATTATTTGTCAAGAATCATTTGTAATAGAAGAAAACGATCAAATAGCAGATTTACAAAGAAAAGTTGCTAAAGTAGAAGGTCGAATTTTTATACAAGCAATAAAACAAATCAGCGAATCATAAAATTATGAAACCTCAATGTGTTGTACGTTGAGGTTTTTTATTAAGAAATAAACTTTAAAAACTAAATACAAAATGCAAAAACAAGCGCTAATCAGTGTTTCAGACAAATCAAATTTGTTAGAGTTTGCAAAATTCTTGGTAGAACAAGATTATAAAATTTTATCTACTGGCGGAACTTTCAAACATTTACAAGATAACGGAATCGAAGTGACAGAAGTAAAAGATGTGACCGGATTTCCAGAGATTTTAGATGGTCGAGTAAAATCCTTGCATCCTGCAATTCATGGTGGTATTATGGCTCGTCGTTCAGATGAAAAACACATGGCTACAATTGCAGAGCATGGTATCAATCCAATCGATATTGTTATCGTGAATTTATATCCGTTTTTCGAAAAAATGAATACGGGTTTATCAGAAGCTGAAATGATTGAGTTTATTGATATTGGTGGTCCATCTATGTTACGTTCTTCTGCTAAGAATTTTAACGATGTAACAGTTGTAACAGATGTTAATGATTATGAAACTGTAATCAACGAAATTCGCGAGAATGGATCAACTTCTATCGCAACACGTAAATTATGTGCGGGTAAAGTTTTTAATTTAACATCTGCTTACGATGCTGCAATTTCTACTTATTTATTAGGTGAAGATTTTCCACAATTTTTAGAATCTTCTTACGAAAAGGTAATGGATTTACGTTATGGTGAAAATCCACATCAAAAGGCGGCTTATTATGTTGATAAAACGAAAAACGGCGCAATGAAAGATTTTGAATATTTACAAGGAAAAGAGCTTTCTTTTAATAATATTCGCGACATGGATTTGGCTTATAAGGTTGTATCAGAATTCGAAGAAACAACTTGTTGTGCAGTTAAACATTCAACTCCTTGTGGTGTGGCAATTGGTGAGAATGTTTTAGAGGCTTATCAAAAAGCATACGAATGCGATCCTATGTCAATTTTTGGTGGGATTATCGCCTTCAATAGAGAAGTTGATGCAAATACAGCAATAGAATTGAACAAGATTTTCTTAGAAATTGTAATTGCTCCAGCTTTTACAGATGAAGCTTTAGAGATTTTTACACAAAAGAAAAATTTAAGAATCATCCAAGTTAAAAATCTAGTTTCTGATAAAGTAACTTACGTAAAAGTTGATGGTGGTTTGATCGTTCAATCAACAGATAATCAGTTTTCTACTGAATTAAAAGTGGTTACAGAAACACAACCAACAGAGAAACAAATGACTGATTTGGTTTTTGCCCAAAAAATAGTAAAATGGGTAAAATCAAATGCCATTGTAGTAGCAACTAACGGGCAAGCTTACGGAATTGGTGGTGGACAAACCAATCGTATTTGGGCTGCGCAACAAGCTATTGCTCGTGCAAAAGAAAAAGTAAATGAAGATTTAGTTTTGGCTTCTGACGCATTTTTTCCTTTTAGAGATGTGGCAGATTATGCTGCACAAAATGGTATCAAAGCAATTATTCAGCCAGGAGGATCTATAAAAGATCAAGATTCTATTGAAGCTTGTAACGAATTTGGAATTCCAATGGTTTTTACCGGAATGAGACATTTTATGCATTAAGATTAATTAATAATTAAATATCATCTTCTAAAACCTTCTATTTTATAATAGGAGGTTTTTTTATTAAAATTTAATAAAGTTTAAAATTATTTTTTGATCTAATTGTCTTAACTTTAAGAGTGTTAAGAAAAAAATAACCAATAAATAATTACATTATATGTCAAAAAATGTTGCTTCTCAAATAGTAGAAATTTTAGTAAAAAGTGGAGTAAAAAGAATTTATTCTGTAACAGGAGATAGCTTAAATCATTTAAATGAAGCTGTAAAAAAGGAAGGTACAATAAAGTGGATTCATGTAAGAAATGAGGAAGTTGGAGCATTTGCTGCTGCTGCTGAAGCTGAATTAGATGGAATTGCGTGTTGCGCTGGTAGTTCTGGTCCTGGTCATGTGCATTTAATTAATGGATTGTACGAAGCAAATCGTGGAAATGTTCCTGTGATAGCAATTGCATCAACTTGTAATACTAGAGAATTTGGAACAGATTATTTTCAAGAAACCAATACGATTAAGTTGTTCGATGATTGTTCTGTTTATAATCAAATTGCAACAACAGCTCAACAAGCTCCGAGAATGTTACAAGCTGCATTACAGCACGCAATTGCAAAGAAAGGTGTCGCGGTTTTTGGAATGCCAGGAGATTTAACAGATCAACCTGCAGTAGAAAATATTAGCTCATCTTTTACGTTTCCATCAGCGCCAGTTGTTACGCCAAATCCAATTGATTTACAAAAATTGGCTGATGATATTAATTCTGTAGATAAAGTTACGATTTATTGTGGATTTGGTGCTTCAGAAGCTCATTCAGAAGTGGTCGAATTGGCTCAGAAAATTAATGCACCTGTCGGTTATTCTTTTAGAGGTAAAATGGGAATTCAGTACAATAATCCAAACGAAATTGGTATGACTGGTTTGTTAGGTTTACCATCTGCATTCCATTCGATGTGTAAATCAGAATTGATTTTGTTATTAGGAACAGATTTTCCTTATGTTGATTTTATGCCTCAAGGATTAAAAATTGTTCAGATTGATGAAAAACAAGAACGCTTAGGTAGAAGAGCGCAATTAACAACGGGCTTAACAGGAAAAATAAAAGATACGTTGCAGGTCCTTAATCCATTAATCAAATCAAAAGAAAGTAGAGAATTTTTAGATCAACAATTAAAGAATTACGATAAAGTGAATCAAAACTTGTTGGCTTATGTCGAAACTAAAGGTTCTGAAGATAAAATTCATCCAGAATATGTTGCAACAATTATTAATAAACACGCAAAAAATGATGCAATCTTTACCTTAGATACAGGTATGTGTTGCGTCTGGGGGGCGAGATATGTGCATGCAACAGGTGAAAGAAAAATGTTGGGGTCTTTTATGCATGGAACGATGGCAAATGCAATGCCAATGGCTATTGGAGCGCAATTAACTTATCCAGATAGACAAATTATTGCCTTTTGTGGAGATGGTGGTTTGTCTATGCTTTTAGGAGATTTGGCTACGATAAAACAATACAATTTACCTATAAAATTATTTGTTTTCAATAATCGTTCATTGGGAATGGTAAAATTAGAAATGCAAGTGATTGGTATTCCAGAGAACGAGACAGATATGCACAATCCAGATTTTGCTTTAGTTGCTCAAGCAATGGGGTTTGAAGGTATTAATGTTCATGATCCAGAAAAAGTAGAAGAAGCTGTTGAATATGCATTGAAAACTGATAAGCCAATTTTGGTAAATTTCTTTACAGATTCTAATGCATTAGCAATGCCCCCAGAAATATCTTGGGAACAAATGAAAGGAATGGGAATAACCATGTCGAAAATGATGCTTGATGGAAATGTACAGGAAGTTTTTGATACTATAAAAAGCAATTATAAACACATAAAGGAAATATTTTAAATAGGTTAACATTTACTTAAAGCTACAAGTTTTTTTCTTGTAGCTTTTTTTATGACTAAATATTTGTGATTTTTTAAAATTATTAATGTTTTGATGTAATATTTTTTATATTTATAAATAATAATTGATGATTGATTAAATAAATGGAGTTTTTTTTAACGACACCTGAAAATGATTCTAGAAAAATCTATGTAACAGGAAATTTTACTGATTGGAACCCTCAAAATAATCATTTTGTGATGGATCAATTAGATAAAGGAGTGTATTACATCAAAATAGATGATGATCTTTTACCAGATTTAATTGAATATAAATTTACAAAAGGAGGTTGGGGAAATGTCGAATTAGATAAATATGGGAACATTACACCAAATCGTAAAATAGAAAAAAAGAAAGAAAAAGTAAAAGATCATGTAGAAAAATGGCGATTGAATTGGGGACCATTCAAGAAAGAGTTTTTTCCGATTGTGGAGTTGGTCGATAAGGAATTTTATATTCCACAATTAGATAAAACTAGAAAAGTTTGGGCTTTGTTACCTTATAATTATTACAAATCCAATAAGCGTTTTCCTGTTTTATATTTACATGATGCCCAAAATTTATTTAACGAATCTTCTACTTATGGTAATTGGGAAATAGACAAAAAGTTGTCCATTTTATCAGAATATGGTAGAGGAGATGTAATTGTAATTGCTGTAGAACATGGGAACGATGATCGAATTAAAGAATATGTTTTCGAGAATCCGAAATTAACAGAAGATGCAGAAGGTAAAAAATATATCCGTTTTATTACAGATACTTTAAAACCTTACATAGACTCAAAATATAGAACTAAAAAAGATAGAAATAATACAGGTGTTGGTGGTAGTTCATTAGGAGCTTTAATTAGTATATACGCAGGCTTTTTGTATCCAGAAGTGTATTCTAAATTGTTGCTTTTTTCTCCTTCTCTTTGGGTAGAGCCAGAAAATAATTTTCCGATGTTGAGTTTTCAACATCAATTTAAAACGAAAGTTTATGTGTATGGAGGAAGTAAAGAAGGTTCTCAAATGGTGAAAAGAATAGAATTGTTCGAAAAAGAAATGAATAAATGGGAAAATCAAGGGCTTTTCGATTTTGAGGTTAAAAAAAGTATTAATGAACAAGGTGAACATCAAGAATTTTACTGGTCACAAGAATTCCCAAGAGCTGTAGAATGGCTTTATTATGACAGTAAAGAAGATCCTGTAGAAATTTTAAAACAACAAACTAACTTAGAACAAAGTGATAAAAATTGATAATAAAAAAATAACAGCGAATCAGAATATCTATCTTTTTACGGAAGAAAATTGGAATGATTTAACTTCAGATTTCAAAAAAGTAAGTGCTTTTTTTTCTGCTAAAAAAGGAGAATCATTTGTTTTAGTAAACGAGGTAACTAATATTTTTATTGGTTTAGGAATTTCGTCAAAGCTTAATGGATATGATGTGCAATCCATTGCGAATAAATTTTCTTATGATTTCAAAGATAAATTACAAGCAATAGAAACTTCTATTTTCTGCGATTTATCTAAAGATTTATTCGAAGAATTTATCAAAGGTTTATATCTCGGGACATATTGTTATCCATTCGAGAAATCACACGTTTTTTGGAATGAAACATTTAGTCTATATCATGATGGTTTAGAACAGACTGAATTAGAAGAAATAACAACAAGAGCAGAAGCTTTATGTTATGGACAATTTGCAGGAATGGATTGGTTGAATAAACCAGCTAATTACAAAACTGTAGATAAATTATCAGAATTTCTAAAAAACGAAAGTGAAATTAATGGTTTGACTTATAAAGTTTTAAATCGTCAAGAATCTGAAAAAGAAGGTTTAGGAGCGTTTCTGGCCGTAAATCAAGGAAGTGCGCAAGAAGCTGCTTTTACAATTTTAGAATATCATACCAAAAAAGAAAATGCACCAACAATTGGTTTGGTTGGTAAATGTGTGTTATTTGATACGGGTGGAATTTCTATAAAACCATCAGATAATATGCACTACATGAAAAGTGATATGGGTGGAGCTTCTGCTGTTATAGGAACTTTGTTGACTGCAGCAAAGCTTCAATTACCTGTAAATATTGTAGCGATATTGCCTATTACAGATAATGCAGTTTCAGAAAGAGCCTATTTACCAAGTGATGTGATAACTGCTTATAACGGTAAAACAATAGAAGTTTTGAATACTGATGCAGAAGGTCGAATGACTTTGGCAGATGGTTTATCTTATTTGTCGAGAAATTACAAAACTGATGTGTTGATAGATCTTGCAACGCTTACTGGTAGTGCAGTTCGTATGTTTGGTTATACTTGTGGTGCTTTGTTTTCTAATAATCTTGAATTGAAACAAAGTCTAGAAAAATCAGGAGATAAAACCAATCAACGTTTATGGAATTTACCACTTTGGGATGTTTGGACTGATGATTTTAAATCGGATGTAGCAGATTTCAAAAACATTTCATCTAAACCATTTGGAGATTGTATTGTTGCCGCAAAATTTTTAGAACAATTTATAGAAGGTCATGAAAAATGGGCGCATTTGGATATCGCTGGTGTCGCATTTGATGCAGTTAATTATACCAAAGAAAAAGCTGCAACTGGTTATGGTGTTCAATTATTACTCGATTTTATAAAAAAATATCAATAATACCAATTTAAAAAAACTATGGAAAAAGTAATTGTGTGTATTTCTAGTTATTACAAAGGCTACGATTTTATGGTCGGTTGTAAAGAATTAGGCAATAAAGTGATTTTGATAACTTCTGAAGGTTTGAAAGAAGAAAATTGGCCTTGGGATTCTATAGACGAAGTTTATTACATGCCAGAAGTAGAAAAATATGTATGGAATTTAGATCATTTTATTGATGGATTTGCGTATCTGATGAAGATTCATGAAATCGATGCGGTTGTAGCTTTAGATGATTTTGATGTTGAAAAAGCAGCGTTAATTAGAGAAACTTTTCGAATTCCAGGAATGGGGCAAACGACTTATCGATATTTTAGAGATAAGTTAGCTATGCGTCAAAAAGCACAAGATAGTGAAATCTCAATACCAGAATTTTCTTCGGTTTTTAATGATGCAAAATTGCAAAGATTTGTAGATAAAGTTCCTGGACCTTGGGTATTAAAACCACGTTCAGAGGCTTCTGCAATGGGAATTAAAAAAATTAATAATCAAGAGGAATTATGGCAGGTTCTAAATGATTTAGGACATAATCGAATCAATTTCTTGTTAGAATCCTTTAAACCTGGTGATGTTTACCATGTAGATTGTTTGGTTTATAACAACAAAGTTGTTTTTTCATCTTTTTCTAAATATTTATCAACTCCAATGAAAGTTTCACATGAAGGCGGAGTTTTCAGAACAATTACTTTAGACAAAAAGTGTGATGATGTAAAAGGTTTAAATAAGATAAATTTAGAAGTTTTAGCAAGTTTCGGAATTAGAAATGGAGCTACACATAGTGAGTTTATCAAGGGTGAAGATGGAACATTTTATTTCTTAGAAACATCTTCTAGAGTTGGTGGTGCGCATATTCCAGATATGGTAGAAGCTGCAACAGGTGTGAACATTTGGAAGGAATGGGCAAAATTAGAAACTTCACTTTTAAGTAATGAAGTCTATAAAGTCAAAGAAACTAAGAACATTTTTGGAGGTTTGATTTTCTCTTTATCAAAAGATAAACATCCAAATAAATCTGAGTTCGAGAATGAAAATGTTGTGAAATTTATAGACAAAGATTATCACATAGGAATTGTTTATGAAGCAAAAAATCAAGAAACAATATTAGAAAGATTGGATGAAGCTACTCAAAAAATTACACAAAGTTTTTTAAGTGTAATTCCACCAAAAGATAAAGCAACATCGTAACATTTAATCATAAAATAAACCTTAAACTAGAAAAATAAAATGCCAAAAATAGAACATACAGATTACTATTCACATATATTAGGATTGAGTATAAAAGTAGAAGTTACCGGACATTTTGGTTATCCTGTAATCATGTTTCCTACTTCGCAAGGCGATTATACACAAAATGCAGATTTCCATCTGAATGCGACAATTTCTGATTATACAGAGAACGGAAAATTAAAATTATATAATTTACAGACGATCGATAAAATTAGTTTTTATGATAAAAAATTAACTCCGGCACAAAAAATTTATAATTACGAACTTTATATGCAATTTTTGGTTCAAGAATTTATCCCTTTTATACAAAGAACGCATCAAACGCATCGAGTTGCAGTTGCAGGAGCAAGTTTTGGTGGTTATCATGCAGCTAATTTTGCATTTCGTTTTCCAGATCTTGTTTCTCATTTATTTTGTTTATCTGGCGCTTTTTCTATTAGAAATTTTATGGATGGATTTAGTAATGATTTAGTTTATTTCAATTGTCCAGAAGAATTTGTTAGAAATGATGAAGCATGGAAATATAAACACATGCACATCGTTTTGAGCACATCAGATCAAGATATTTGTTTAGGTAAAACAAGAGTTATGGCAAGTATTTTACATGCTAGAGGAATTAGCTGTTGGTATGACGAAGCTAAATGGATTTCACATGATTGGCCTCTTTGGCGAATGGTATTTCCAAGATTTATACAAGCATATTTTTAAGAATTAAATAAAAAAATAATCAATAAAACTGTTAGAAAAGAAAAAGTTATGGCAAAAAAAATTGGAATTTTATTCGGGATGGAAGATACATTTCCTTGGGCATTTATAGATAAAGTAAATGAATTAGGAAAAGGAAAATTTGTTGCAGAACCTGTTCGTATAGATAAATTAGAACAAGGTGCAGATTATGGTTATGCTGTAATTATTGATCGTATTTCACAAGATGTACCTTTTTATAGAGCTTACCTAAAAAATGCAGCTTTAAACGGAACTTATGTAATTAACAATCCATTTTGGTGGAGTGCAGATGAGAAGTTTTTTAATAATTGTTTGATGTCAAAATTAGGAATTCCACTTCCTAAAACAGTTTTGTTGCCATCTCATAGTCGTCCCGAAAACACGTCAGAAACATCTTTTAGAAACATGGCATTTCCACTTGATTGGGAATACATTTTCGATTATGTAGGTTTTCCTGCTTATATGAAACCTCATGATGGTGGTGGTTGGAGAAACGTTTATCGTGTAGAAAATCCTCAAGATATGTGGGATAAATTATCAGAAACAGGTGAATTGGTGATGATGGTACAAGAAGAAATTGAGTTTCAAGATTATTATCGTGTGTATTGTTTAGGCAGAAAATATGTACACATTATGCCTTATGAACCTAGAAATCCACATCATTTACGTTATGCAACAACGCATCAAACAGAAGGTAAAGAATTAGAAAAATTACTAAAAACCATCGAAGATTATACCTTAAAAATGAATGAAGCTTTAGGTTACGATTTCAATACAGTAGAATTCGCAGTAAGAGATGGAATACCTTATGCAATAGATTTCTGTAATCCAGCACCAGACGCAGATAGAAATTCTGTTGGAGAAGAAAATTTTGCATGGATTGTAGAGCATGCAGCAAAATTAGCAATAGAAAAAGCAAAAGATTACAAGCCAGGAAGAGCAAATATTACTTGGGGAAAATTTGTAAATCAAGCAAAGTAATAAATCAACTTAAACCATAATTAATACATGCATACATTTACTATTGGTGTCGAAGAAGAATATCAAATTATAGATGCCGAATCACGCGATCTTGTTTCTCATGTTTCTAAAATTATAGAAGGAGGAAAAGCTATTTTGAGCGAAAACCTAAAACATGAAATGCACGAATCTGTCATAGAAATGGAAACTGGAATTTGCCAAAATATTAAAGAAGCTCGTGAAGAATTAACCAGTCTTAGAAGAAAATTGGTAAAAACTGCTCATGAACAAGGTTTGAGAGTTTCTGGTGGTGGAACGCATCCTTTTTCTGATTGGAAAGCAAATCGTATCACACCAGCCGAACGTTACGATAAAATTGTTAGTGATTTGGGCGACGTGGCAAGAGAAAATTTAATCTTTGGTTTGCACGTCCATATCGGAATTCCAAATAGAGAAGAAGGTATTCGTATTCAAAATGTGATGCGTTATTTTTTGCCACACGTTTATGCTTTATCTACCAATTCGCCTTTTTGGGTTGGAAGAAATACAGGTTTTAAATCTTATAGACAAGAAGTTTTTGCTAAATTTCCTAGAACTGGTCTGCCAAGTTATTTTAGTAGCGTAGCAGAATTTGATGCTTATATAGATTTGATGATCAAAACAGAAACCATAGATAATGCAAAAAAGATTTGGTGGGATTTACGCGTTCATCCATTCTATCCAACGATAGAATTTAGAATTTGTGATATGCCTTTAACAATAGACGAAACCGTTTGTTTAGCAGCAATTATGCAAAGTCTTGTGGCTAAAGTTTATAAAATGCATCAACAAAATATTAGTTTTAGAAGTTATCGCAGATTATTGTTGACAGAAAATAAATGGCGTGCTTCTAAAGATGGAATTCATGCAAGTTTAATCGATTTTGGTAAAGAAAAAAGTGTTCCTTATCCAGAATTATTAGAAGAATTGTTACAATTTATTGATGATGTTGTTGATGAATTAGATTGCAGAAACGAAGTAGAATATGCACGAGAAATCATTAAGAACGGAACAGGAGCAGATCGTCAACTTCAGGTTTTAAAAGAAACAGGAAGTTTAAAAAAAGTTGTCGATTATATGATTTTCGAAACAGAAAAAGGTTTGTTTGAGGAGAAGTAAAAAAGAAAAATGAAAACAAAAGAAGTTCGAATTGCCTTGTTGGATATGAATAATCGTCATCCAAATCAAGGAATGAGAAATATTATTGATTTAGCCGAAAGTTTTAAAAGTCAAGTAGATTTTCATGTATCAATCACAAAATTCGATGTTAGATACACAAGTGAAGTTCCAAATATTAATGATTTTGATATTTTTATTTCATCTGGTGGACCAGGTTCACCGTTTAAAGAAGGATTGATTTGGGAAGATTTATTTGCTGATTTTTTAGATAATTTATGGAAGCACAATCAAGAAAATAAATCTAAAAAATATGTTTTTTTAGTTTGTCATTCTTTTCAATTAGCTGTCATTCATTGGAATATTGCAAAAGTAAATAAAAGAAGATCTTACTCTTTTGGCGTTATGCCGATTCATAAAACCGAAGATGGTAAAACCGATTTTTTATTGAAAAATTTACCAGATCCTTTTTATGCAATAGATTCTAGAGCTTATCAATGCATAGCTCCAAACGATGAAAAAATAGAAAGATTAGGAATGAGAATTTTGGCTCTGGAAAAAATAAGACCTCATGTAAAATTAGAACGAGCGGTAATGGCAATTCGTTTTTCTAATGAGATTTTTGGTACACAATTTCATCCAGAGGCTGATCCTTTTGGATTTATGGAAAATCTAAAAGATGAGAAAAATAAGAAAAGAATGATTAAGCAATTTGGTGAAGAAAAATATCAAGAAACCATTGATAGAATAGATGATGAAGATAAAATTGTCTTGACTCAAGCGCAGATTATTCCTCGATTTTTGATTGATTCTGCAAATAAAATTTTAGATAATTAGTTGATTAATCAACTGAAAAAATTAACCAATTTTACCTTATGATCCCAAAGTATAGAAAAGAATTTAACGATCAATTTTCATCAGAAAATTATCAGAAAGTAAAGGATTTAATTTTAGAAGAGTGTAAAATGAATCCATTATTTAGAATATCAGAAAGTCCAATTTTTTTATCAAAATCATTTCAGAGTAAATTAGAAAGTGCTTCAAAATCGATTATTGATCAAATCAAAAAAATGAGTGATGAGGATTTACAAAAAGCAATTCCAGTAAATTGTCGAGTGCCTAATGATACTAAAAAACCTCATTTTTTAGCAATTGATTTTGGTATTTGTAGAGATGCTATTCAAGAGATTTCTCCACAATTAATCGAGTTACAAGCTTTTCCTACTTTGTATGCGTTTCAACCTTTTTACGAGTCAATTATATCGAAAGTTTATCCATTTTTAAATGAATTAAAAACCTCTTATCCAAAGGATGAATACGTAGAGAAATTGAGAAAATTAATTGTGGCTAATGAAAATCCAGAAAACGTAATTCTTCTTGAGATTTTCCCAGAAAAGCAAAAAACAAATATCGATTTTAAGGTAACAGAAGATTTAATTGGTATAAAAACGGTTTGTTTAACAAAGGTGAAAAAAGAAGGAAAGAAGTTATATTATATGGATGGTGACAAGAAAATTCCGATTCATAGAATATATAATCGAGTAATTTTTGATGAATTAGATAAAATTCCGAATCTTGATTTAGCATTTGATTTTAGAGATGAGGTTGAGGTTGAATGGGTGACACATCCGAATTGGTTTTTTAAAATTTCTAAATATATTTTACCAAAATTGACGCATGAATATATTCCAAAAAGTTATTTTTTGAATGAATTTCCCCAAGAAGAAAATTTAAATGATTTTGTTTTGAAACCTTTATTTTCGTTTTCTGGTAGTGGCGTAAATTTATATCCTAAGTTAGAAGATTTGAATGCAATAGAGGATAAGCAGAATTATATTATGCAAAGAAAAGTACATTACGAACCTTTGTTTGAGGATATTGATGGTGATTTTTCTAAAGCAGAAATTAGAATGATGTTTATTTGGAATTCAGAAGATGAAAATCCAGAATGGGTTGCAAATTTGGTGAGAATGACTAAAGTAGAAATGGTAAATGTTGATTTTAATAAAAAAGATGCTATTTGGATTGGCAGTTCATTTGCCTTTTTCGAGAAATAAGTATCCCGATTTTATCGGGATTTTTTAATTAATTTTTTTGAAGAATTTAAAAATCTTCTACAATCCAACTCGGATATTCGTCAACATAAATCCACTCATTGTTTTCTTTTTTGATGAAAATAAAACTGCGACAAATTTCATTTTCTTGACATTTAAAAGAAAAAAGATAACAGGCTTTTGTTTGGTTTTCGTTGAAAACCAAATGATAAATTTTATCTGCATTAATACAAAATTCATCTTCACATTCGAGTTTGTTTTTTTCATATTCATAGAAAGAATAATCTAATTCTTTAGGTTGAATGTTTGTGTTATTTCCTTGATAATGAATTTGTTTTTTGATTAAATCTATGTATTCTTCACCAATGATTTGACTAAATCTTGCCAAATTGTTGTCTTTGAAATCTTCTAATAAATATGAATAAATATTTTGCCAATTTTTTTCTAATCGTACATCTGTATTTTTTGGCAAATATTTATAAGAATTAATAGTAAAATCGGATAATCTTACGGTTATTTTCTTCTTTTCTAAGGCTACTGAAATAGAATCTACATATTGATAAAAATCCTCTAAATCGTTTTTTAATTGTTGTTTTTTATCCAAATCATCTTCTAATATTATAGCTGAATTTACAAGAAAATATGTGTTTTCATAACCTTTATTGTTTTTTAGATAACTCGCAATAGAATTTGGATTTGTATCTAAATATTGACTCAAAGTTTGTTTGATGATATCTTTTTCGGTTTTTTCGTCAATAGTTTGTCCAAAAGATAATTGAGCAAAAAAGATTAGAAATAGGTAAAATAATTTCATTATTAATAGATTTAGTTTCCTTTTGATGGTTGAACATCAGTTGCGTCAGCATTTTTATTTTTTTCTAGATATTTAGTAATTTGCTTTGCAAAATTATTCGTAATATAAATTTTCTCAATTTCAGAATTCATAAAAGAATAATTTGGAGAAGTGAAATTTTTGATGAAATTCTTTTTGTATTTGTCATTTGTAGATACAAATGAAATGGTAATTTCAGTTTGTTTTTTATTTATACCTTCAACTTTTAAAACCCAATTTATTTCTCCATTTCTAATAACAACATCATGTCGTAGAGGAGGTTTTATAGGACTTTCTTTATATTCTGGTTTTAGATTTTCTTTGAATAAAATGACCAAGTTAGTTTCATTGTCATTTTCAACAGTTTCTGAAAATAATTTATGATTTTCTACAACAAGTGCAGAATTGTATATTTTATTTTCTGTAAAATGTAAAATAGCTAAGTCTGCTTCATAGAAAATTGTGTCTAATTTCACGGTGCTTAATTCGTAATCTTTTAAGCTAGTTGTATTAAAATCACTAAAATAATTTACGATTTTTTTAGCAGAAAATGGAAGAATAATTTTTTGATCATTATTACTGATTTCTTGTCCAATCGATAAATGAAATGGAAAAAGAAAAATCAAAGTTAGTATGATATTATGAGAAATTGATTTTATCATTTTAATAAGTTTTTTCTAAAAGTTGAATTAGTTTATTAAAAATACAAAAATAAGTTTTAGTCTTGATTGTTAAATTTTTGTTCGTGATCCAATAACCATTTTTTTCTTTCTAATCCACCTCCATAACCAGTTAATTTGCCGTCTTTACCAATCACACGATGACAAGGCACAAGAATAGAAATTCTATTATGACCATTGGCAGATGCAACTGCTCTTATAGCTTTTGGATTTTTTATGTTGATTGCTTGTTGCTGATATGTAGAAGTTTTACCATAATTTATTTTTAACAAATTCGCCCAAACTAATTGTTGAAATTCGGTTCCTGGAGAATCTAATTTTACGTCAAATATTTTCCTCGTTCCATTAAAATATTCTGTTAATTCTATTTTTGCTTGTTTGATGTGTTCATTTTCACCAACAACAATATTTGCTTTTAGTTTTAGTTGTAAATCTTTGAATTCGGTTTCGAGCATTTTTCTATCAACAAACTCTAATAAACAAACGCCAAAATCAGTTGCACAAATAAACATTGGACCTAATGGAGTCGTCAAACGGTTTATTAAAATTATATTTTTGTTGGTGCTATTTTGTGGAGATTTACCCATAATTTTTTTATAAGTATAACCAAAACCACTCAAAGATTCGTATCCAGAATCAAATGCTGTTTCAGTCGTGTTTTTTCCATTTTTTAATTCCTCAAAAGCAACATTTATGCGATACATTCTCTGAAAAGCCTGAAAAGTCATACCATAATTTTTGTTAAACCATCGTCTTACAATTTCTGGACTGATGTTTTCTTGACGAAGCTGAAAATCTTTAATCTTTGTTTTAGGATTATTTTTAATCAAAGAAATTGCTCGTTCTACTTGTTCTGGAGCTTCGTTTGCGTTTTCTGTTGGTTTACAAATTTTACATGGTCGATAACCATTATTCAACGCATCCTTAAAATTTGAATAAAATTCTACATTCTCTTTTTTTGGTTTTCTTGCTCTACAAGTTGCAATACAAAAAACAGAAGTGGTTTTTACGCCAACATAGAAAATGCCTACAAAATTTTGTTTTCGCTCAATTAAAGCTTCGTAATATTGATCGATAATTTTACTTTCTGTAATTTGCATTAGAAAATTGGTTTAAAGGATTTTTTTATTAAAACTTCTTTCATTTTAAGATGAAAATGTTGATACATATTCTCGAAAAGAAAATTTCCCATACTGATGCGTTTTATCCCAATTTTATTCAAAGTTTCAAAATCAGGAAGATTTGGCATACACATTACATTTATTGGTAATTCAGTTGAATTAACAAGTGTTTCGATTTCAGAAATATGTTCTATGCAAGGTACGAAAATTCCATCAGCACCAGCTTTTTCGTATAAGTGAATTCTAGTTAGCGTTTCTTCTATTTTATTAGAAATATCGAGTAAGAAAGTATCTGTTCTAACATTTATAAAAAGATCGATTTCTTCATTTCTTGTAATTTGTATGATCTCTGATAAATGATTTGCGAATATTTCGACATTTATTAAAGTTCTATTTTTATTGACAAGGCTATCTTCTATATTGATTCCAACAACTCCTAATTTCGCTAAATTTTTGATGTGATTAGCAACTTCAATTGGTTGTTTACTATAACCAGATTCTAGATCAACAGTTAAAGGTAAATGAGTATTTGATATAATTTGTTTGACAAAAAATTCTAGTTCTGTAAATGTCATTTTCTCACCATCTTGATAACCTAGAATAGAAGCAATTGCGGCGCTAGATGTGCCAATCGATTGGAAATTAAGTTCTTCTGCAATTTTTGCACTTTTTACATCCCAAACATTTGCAATTAATAACGGATTTTTTTGGTTGTGTAATTGTTTAAAATTCATCTTAAATTATTTTAGTACAAAGAACAGAGGATGAAAATTAGTTGGCAACCGAAAAATGGACAAGTATTTTTTTTGAAGATTATGTTTAATATTGTCAAAAAAAAACGGCTAATTTTAGCCGTTTTATATTTAAAATGTTTTTGGAGAATCTTTTGGTAAGACCAAAATGAATTCTGTTGGTACAAATTTTTCTTCTTTTGGTAAAGTCATTTTAAGATCTTCATCAGATTCTAAAATAGAAATTACAGCAACTTTTAGATTTGGATTGGTGTTTTTTAAATACCAATAAATCCCACCATAATTTTTAGAATGATAATCACCATTGTAATGAATGAATATTCCATTTTTAGGTAAGTTTCTAAGAATAGATTCGCTCATTGTTGCATCTTTCAAAGCTTGTGCATCTACAAATTGTTTAGCTTTCATGCCAGAATGTTCACCCATCATTTCGATCATCTCAGGATATCCAGGAGCTTCATAATCTACGGTCAAAGGTAATTTTACAATCCATTTTTTTTCGTCAGCACTCAAATCATCTAAACTTTTTAGACTTTCTTTGGCAACTTTAGAGGCATATTTTCTAGGAACATTTGTAGCGATTGCAGCCAATTTATTTTTTTTAGCAAACTCGATCAGTGGTTGATAATCTGTTTTGTAATTGTTCCAAAATCTTACAGAATCTTTGAATTGTTTTTCATCCAAACCATTCAATACATAATTGGTTAGATAAGTTTGATTATCTCTTTCGAACATCTCCATTCCTAAATGAATGTTTTTATTTTGTTCGTAGATTTTTTCTGTAATTTTTAGTTGTAACCAATGGTTAACAGCGTCGTTATGATGTTCTCCAAACAAAACAACATCATATTTAGCTAATTCTTTTGCTACTTTTTCTACATTAACTTTTTTACCATTTTTTTGATAGAACTGAAAATTTGTTAAATTTTGTCCAAATACAGTAGAACCAATAAGATATATAAGAAGGTATCCGAATAATTTTTGCATATTTTTTTTTGCTGTGAATGTAACAATTTTATTCTAAATAAGACTTATTAAAAATATACCTAATAGATGAAAAATGTTTTAGAAATTAATCAACTTTCGAAAAACTTTGGATCTTTAAAAGCTGTAGACCAAGTATCATTTTCTGTAGAAAAAGGTAATGTTTATGGACTTCTTGGACCAAACGGAAGTGGGAAATCGACAACACTTGGGATGATTTTAAATGTAATCAATCCATCGAGTGGATCTTGGAAATGGTTTGGAGAAGAACCAAAAACAAGTAGTTTACAAAAAGTAGGTGCAATTATAGAAAGTCCAAAATTCTATCCTTATTTATCGGCACAAAAAAACTTAGAAATTGTAGCAGATATTAAACATGCACCTTATGAAAAGGTAAATGAAAAGTTAGAATTAGTTGGTTTAGCAGATCGTAAAAATGATAAATTCCAAGGATTTTCCCTTGGGATGAAACAACGTTTGGCTATCGCAGCTGCACTTCTAAATGATCCTGAAGTTTTGATTCTTGACGAGCCAACCAATGGTTTAGATCCGCAAGGGATTATTCAGATAAGAGAAATCATTAAACAAATTGCTGCGAACGGAACGACAATTATTTTGGCAAGTCATTTATTGGATGAAGTAGAAAAAGTTTGTTCACATGTGGTGATTCTGAATAAAGGTAAAATGTTGTATTCGGGTTCTGTAGATGAAATGAATCCTAGTTTTGGTGCATTAGAATTGAGTTCTTCTAATTTAGATGCATTGGAAAATGAATTGAAAATGATGAATTACTTTTCTAAAGTAAATCGTAAAGACGATAAAGTTTTTGCAATTCTAAGTGAAGAATTACCAAGCGAAAAATTGAATCAGTTGCTTTTCGATAAAGGAATTGTTCTGAATCATTTAGTAAAAAGACGAGAAAGTCTAGAAAACCAATTTTTTCAACTTATTCAAAATAGTCAATCATGATGCGCTTATTACATATCGAGTGGAATAAAATTTTCTACAATACAGGAACAAGAATTTTTATCATTCTTTATTTCTTAATGATTTTGGGAATGGGATTGATTTTACCAAATTTTCATCCAAATCTCAATGGAGTTGAAGTGAATTTTATCAAAATGGGAGCTTTAGAATTTCCTGTTATTTGGCATAATTTAACTTGGTTAATCGGTTTTGGAAAGTTTTTCTTAGCAATTATTATCATCAATAACCTATCGAATGAATATTCTTTTGGAACGATGAAACAAAATTTGATTGATGGTCTTAGTAAAAAAGAATTCTTTGGTTCTAAGGTTTTAATTACGTTTTTATTGACTTTATTTTCGACTATTTTTGTTTTGGTTTTAGGATTAGTTTTAGGAAATATTTATAGTGAAAGTAAAGATGTTTTTAACGGAATTGAATTTGTTTTAGGCTATTTTGTAGAAATATTTGCTTATCTATCTATAGCAACGTTCTTAACTATTTTCCTTAAAAAAAGTGCATTCGCCATTCTTTCTTTAATTGTATTAAGTATGGGAGAATCTATTGTAAAAGCTGCTGAATTTATGTTGAGAATAAATGTTTTTGATAAATCAGATCAAGAAATAGAACAATCTTCTACGGCGATTAAATTGTTTTCTAATTATTTACCATTCAACTCGAATGGTGGTATTATCGATTATCCGCCAATAAGTTTAACTAATTTTTTAACCAACGGTAAACTTTTTACTTTGTCAGAACTTAAATGGGATATGTTTGGAATAAATGTATTTTATATTCTTTTGTTTTTAGGTTTATCACTTTGGATATTGAAGAAAAGAGATTTATAATTAGACAATTTCGTTATATTTGCAACCATGCAAATGACAAATTTCGAGGCTTTGAAGAATCTTTTAGCCTCACCAAAGAAAATCGCAATTTTACCACATAAGAATCCAGATGGTGATGCCATTGGTTCTACGTTAGCTATGAGTCAATACCTTAAAAAATTGAATCATACGTGTACAATTGTAGCGCCAAACGATTTTCCTAAATTTCTGAAATGGTTGCCAGAAGCAAAAGAAATAGTAATTGCAGATTACAATCCAAAGAAAGCAGAAGCAATTATTTTGCAAGCTGATTTGATTTTTATTTTGGATTTTAACACAGTTAATAGAATAGATGAATTGGGAGTTTGGGTAAAAAAATCTCATGCACCAAAAGTTTTGATTGATCATCATCAAGCTCCCGATTCATTTGATTTTATGTATTCCGATACCCAAATGCCAGCAACCTGTCAAATGGTCTATAATTTTATAGAGGCAATGAACGATTTGCAGCATTTAGATAAAAATATTGCAACTTGTATCTATACAGGAATTATGACCGACACAGGCGGTTTTAGGTTTAGAAATACTTCTTCATCAACTCATAGAATTGTTGCTAATTTGATTGATAATGGAGTAGAAGTTGATAAAGTTTCCTCTTATGTTAACGATTCTAATTCTCCATCAAGACTAAAATTACTTTCTATAACTTTAGATCAACTTACGTTTTTACCAGAATATAGAACAGCTTTTATGTTTTTGACAAGAAAACAAATGAAAGAAAATGGTTTTCAGAAAGGAGATACAGAAGGCTTTGTGAATTATGGTTTGAGTGTAGATAACTATGTTTTTTCGGTAATATTTATAGAAGATACACAAAATAATTTTATTAAAATTTCTTTACGATCTAAAGATGGTTTTGATGTGAATGAATTCTCTAGAAAACATTTTAACGGAGGTGGACATATGAACGCTGCTGGTGGACGATCTGATTTGCCTATGCAAGAAACTTTAGATAAATTCCAGGAGATTTTAAAAGAATATCAAGCAGAATTAAATGCAGTTGTTTTATGATGAAGAAATTTGTTTTAGGTTTTGGTGTTTTGATGGTTTTTAATGCTTGTGGAGACAAAGTAATTCAAAAACCAGTTGTTTACAAAAACGATGATTTCATGGCTCGTTCACAAGAAAGAGCAAAACTTTTGTTAGCAGAAGAAAATCAATGGTTTGATGATTATAGAAAATCATCAACATTAAATTTTAATCAAACTTCGATGGGATTCTGGATTTCAAATTCGGGTAAACCAACAGAAAAAACTGCAAAAAATGGTGATTTTGTAAAATTCGAATATCAAGTAAAAGACATCGATAATCAATTGATTTATTCTTATCAAGACAATAAAATTCAGAATGTAGTTTTAGGAAAAGTAGATTTACCTAGAGGTTTGCATACAGCTTTACAATTAATAGAACCAAATGATTCTGCAACTGTTTTGTTGCCTTCGTTTTTAGCTTATGGAGGTTTTGGTGATGAGAAAAAAATTGATGCGGATACACCAGTTATTATGGAAATAAAAGTACACGAAATACGAAAAAAATAAAAATGAAAAAAATAGTATTAATCCTTACACTGATGCTAACAATTGTTAGTTGTGGTGTAAAAATGCCAAGTACGATGAGTAAAGAAGAATTTAAAAGTTTAGAAGATGGTTTATATGCGAATGTAGTAACTTCGAAAGGTACTATGTTGGTTAAATTTTATGAAGATAAAGCCCCAATGACTGTTGCTAATTTTACAGGATTAGCAGAAGGTAAAATAAAAAACAATGCAAAAAAAGAAGGTGTTCCTTTCTATGATGGAATTATCTTTCACCGTGTAATTAAAGATTTTATGATTCAAGGTGGTGATCCAGATGGTCAAGGTACAGGAGGTCCTGGTTATAGCTTCGAGGATGAATTTGATTCTTCTTTGAAACATGATAAAAAAGGAATTTTATCTATGGCTAATTCTGGTCCAGCAACGAATGGTTCACAGTTTTTTATTACAGAAGTTGCGACACCTTGGTTAGACGGTCGTCACACTGTTTTTGGTGAGGTAGTAGAAGGTTTAGAAGTAATCGATACGATTGCTAATGTAGAAAAAGGACCTCAAGACAAACCAAAGGAAGACATTGTAATAGAAAAAGTAGAGGTGATTCGTAAAGGAGATCATTATAAAAAATATGAGCCTGCAGTTTCTTTTGAAGAAGCAAAAGCCAATCATGCTAAAAAATTAGCAGAGCAAAAAGCAAAAGAAGAGGCAGAAAAAGCAAAAGAAGTTGCTCGTCTTAAGGATGCAGAAGCAAAAGCTTCTTCAACAGATTCTGGTCTTAAATATTTTATAGAACAAGACGGTTCTGGTGCAGTTCCAGTTCATGGTGATCCAATCAAAGTTCATTACACTTTACGTTTAGCAGATGGTGAGAAAGTAGATTCTTCTTACGATAGAAACGAACCTTTAGAGGTTACTGTAGGAGTTACAGGTTTGATTCAAGGTTGGATGGAAGCTTTAACTTTATTCAAACGTGGATCAAAAGTTTTGTTAATCATTCCTTCAGAATTAGGTTATGGTGCTAGAGGAGCAGGAGGTGTAATTCCACCAAATGCAATTTTATATTTCGATATGGAAGTTTTAGATCAATAAATAAAACAATCAATTCAAATAAAAGCAGGCTTAGGTTTGTACTGGTCGGAAGAGATTCCGACCATTTTTTATATTTAAGTATTGAATATTTTATAGGGAATTACACTAGCAAATATGATTAGTATATTAATAATCAATTATTAAGAGACAAACTGAATTTTATCATTTTTATAGCTCTTTTAGTTTATTCCTACTTTAGGATTATAAGAAGCGTCTGCAATAATCTTACTATTAACACTGATAAGTTTATATTTTTTGACTTCTGTTTATGAATAAAGTGCCAATAAATTAGTTAGAAAATTTTTTTAATAGAATTGGTATTGAATTTTGATAGTCTCTCCGAGTTAGAAATTCTGTTTAAATTTTCCCTCTTCTCTTAATCCGAAGAACACTTTGAAACTACTATTATTAAAGTAATTCTCTAAATTTCTTTAATTTAGTTTTTTATGATTAAAAATACAGAAAAGAGTAAGTAAAACACTTTCTTTTTATGAAGAAATTTTACTGTAAAGCATACTATTAATAACAAATAAAATTACCGATAATGTGTAATTTAATCTTAGAATTATACATTTAAAAAGAAAAAAGTCGGAAGAAAAATCTTCCGACTAAGATTAACCATTTGGTAGCTTTTATTATTTAAAAAATAGATTATTTCTTTTTAGCGTCTTTTGCGATTTTATCTTCAACTTTTTTAGCTCTTTTTGCACTGTCTGGATGACTAGACATAAGTTTTTGTGCTGTTGTAGCTTTTGTATCAGATAAACTTCCTAATTTTTTAAATGCCGAAGCTAATGCTGCAGGATCTTTTCCTAAAGCAACCATAAATTTATACGCATAATCATCAGAACCAGATTCTTGACTCTGAGAAAATTGTGCAGATGTTAATTGCGTTGCAATTTCACCCACTTGTGAATTAGATAAAGTAGCCATTGATCCGTTCGTAGAACCAGCGTAGTCTGCTAATGCAGAAGTGATTAATGCTTGTTTGTAAGCTTTTTTGGTATGACCTAATTTTACATGTCCTATTTCGTGACCAATTACACCTAAAATCTCATCATCAGTCATTAAATCCATTAGACCAGCAAAAACACGAACGCTTCCGTCATACGTTGCAAATGCATTGATATCACTTACCCAATATACTTTGTAATTAATATCCAAACCATCGTAACCTTTTACCGGAGCAATGATTTTTTCTAGACGTTCGGCATATGCTCTTTTCGTTTTGTCTTTATCATCTAAGGTACAAACCGGATTGTTTGCGTCCATCCAATCTACAGATTCTTTGGTGTAAGTTTTTAATTCATCATCAGAAACCGTAAAAGCTTTAGCGCCTTTAACTGCAGCTTCAATTTTACCTGCATTTATTTGAGCTTGAACTGTTGTCAACCCAAAACATAAAGCAATTCCTAAAATAATTTTTCTCATAAATAATTTAATTGATAGTTTCGGTTTCGAAAATAATTATAATTCATATAAAAAGATTAATTTCGGGTCGTATTTAACTTTTAAAGAAATAAAAAGAAATGGCAAATATAAATTGGCAAACCGTAAAAGAATATGAAGATATCACTTTTAAAAAATGTGATGGAGTAATGCGTATTGCTTTTAATAGACCAGAAGTTCGTAATGCTTTTCGTCCGAAAACAGTTTTCGAATTGTTAGATGCTTTTCAATTAGCAGAAGAAGATAGAGAAGTTGGTGTGATTCTATTAACTGGTGAAGGACCATCACCAAAAGATGGTGGTTGGGCTTTTTGTTCTGGTGGAGATCAACGTGTTCGTGGTGCAAAAGGTTACGAAGGTCAAGATGGTGTTGGCCGATTAAATATTCTAGAAGTTCAACGATTAATTCGCTTTTCTACAAAAGTTGTTGTAGCGGTTGTTAATGGTTGGGCTGTAGGAGGCGGTCATTCTTTACATGTGGTTTGTGATATGACTTTGGCTTCTAAAGAATACGCAATTTTCAAACAAACAGATGCTGATGTTGCTTCTTTTGATGGTGGTTATGGTTCTGCTTATTTGGCAAAACAAGTTGGACAAAAACGTGCAAGAGAAATTTTCTTTTTGGGTCTTAATTATTCTGCACAAGAAGCTTATGATATGGGAATGGTGAATTTAGTTGTGCCACATGATGAGCTAGAACAAGTTGCTTTTGATTGGGCGCAAGAAATTTTGACTAAATCACCAACAGCTATAAAAATGTTGAAGTATGCTTTTAATTTAGTTGATGATGGGTTGGTTGGTCAACAAATTTTTGCTGGTGAAACAACGCGTTTTGCTTACGGTACAGAAGAAGCTGTTGAAGGTAGAAATGCATTTTTAGAAAAACGCAAAAGAGATTTTTCTAAATTCAGATAATTTTGATTAATTATTAATCAATGGAAGATTATAAAAGACTATTTTTATTTATTGTTTACATCGTTGGATTATTAATTTTATATCCGAAAGGAAACAAAAGAGAAAGAATAGCACTAATTATAGTCACTGTTATTTTAATAATCGCAACAATTTTATTTTATTATTGATATAAAGTGATGAATTTTTTCATCACTTTTAATTTATATACGAAATGTGAATATAGATTTCCCTGTAACAATCGAACTATTTACTGTCAAAGTTCCTATTCATCCAATTCTAGAATGGTTTGGGATTTTTTTAGGAATGCGTTTATATGTGTTTTTAAAAAGAAAACAACAAAATAGTTTGTCCACTATTCAATCATTATCTATTATTTTAGGTGCATTGTTAGGTGCGTTATTAGGATCTAAATTAATCGGAACCTTAGAAAATCCACAAGCTTTTTTAACAGCCCAAAATCCATTTTTGTTTTTTTGGACAAGCAATACAATTGTTGGTGGTTTGGCCTTTGGTTTGATTGGTGTTGAACTCACAAAAAAAATCATTCATCATAAAGATAGCACAGGTGATTTAATGGTTTTTCCGCTTATTTTAGCCATGATTATTGGTCGAATTGGTTGTTTTCTTACAGGTGTTTATGAACAAACTTATGGTTTGCCAACACAATCTATTTTCGGTATGTATTTGGGTGATGAATATTTGCGTCATCCAGTTGCTTTGTACGAAATTGTATTTTTAATTTTATTAGGAGTTGGTTTAATATTTTTCCGAAGAAAATTTTCTTATCAATCGGGATTTATATTTCAACTTTTCATGTTGAGTTATTTTACTTTTCGCTTTTTTTTAGATTTCATCAAACCAAAAATCAATTTATTTTTAGGTCTTAGTATGATTCAAATAACTTGTGTTTGTGTTGTTTTTTATTATATCTTTAAATTATCAAAAAACAAAAGAAGCATTCAAACAAAGAGTTAATGGGAGGTGTAATTGTGATTATTATTGTATTGTTTATTGCAGGAATTATTGCCCAATTAATAGGATTGGTTTATTACTTATCTTCTAGAAAATACGACAATGAAGTTTACAAAGAAACAGCTTTGAAAAGTTTTGTTTTCGGAACAGTGATGTTTTTATGTTCTGGCGCTTTGTGTGGATCGATGTTATTATTTACATAAATTATGATTTTTGCTGAAGTAGGATTTGGGAACGAAATTATTTATCTGATCATCGGGATTTTACTAGCTATTTCGGTAGGAATAGGATTGGTTGGAACTTTATTTGTCTTTGTTTATCATTCATTAACCAAAGAAAAAAAATCTACAAAATATTATGGATTGGTTTTTCTGATTAGCGCAGTTATCGGATTGACTTTATCTGGTATTATCTGCGGTGGAATGCTTTGATTTTCTAATCTAAAATTACGAACGAATGCCTGTAAGAGATTATACATATTACGATTATACTTTGAGTCTTTGCCCAGAATGTCTGAAACGTGTTGGCGCAAAAATAATTTTACAAGACGATCATGTTTACATGACGAAACGTTGTCCAGATCATGGGTTTTTTAAAACCAAGATTGCAACTGATATAGAATATTACAAAAACATCAGAAATTATAATAAAGCATCAGAAACTCCGATTCATTTTGGGACAGATGTAGAATATGGTTGTCCTTATGATTGTGGTTTATGTGTAGATCATGAGCAACATTCTTGCCTTTCGATTGTAGAAGTTACAGATCGTTGTAATCTTACTTGTCCTACTTGTTATGCAATGTCTTCTCCACATTATGGCTCGCATCGTACGTTAAAAGAAATAGAAGCAATGTTCGATGTAATTGTTAAGAACGAGGGCGAACCTGATGTCGTTCAAATAAGTGGAGGCGAACCGACAATTCATCCTCAATTTTTCGAGATTATGGACATTGCGAAATCTAAACCAATTAAACATTTGATGTTGAATACCAATGGAATTAGAATTGCAAATGATCCTGGTTTTGCCGAAAAGTTAGCAACTTATGCGCCAGAATTTGAGGTCTATTTACAGTTCGATTCTTTTAAATCAGAAGTTTTAGAAGATTTTAGAGGAAAAGATTTGACGGATATTCGCATGAAGGCTTTAGAAAAATTAAATGCACTTAATCTTTCAACAACTTTAGTTGTTGTTTTGCAAAAAGATAAAAATGTTGATGAAATTGGACAAATTATAGATTTTGCTCTAAAACAAAAATGTGTTCGTGGAATTACTTTTCAGCCAGTAGAAATTGCTGGTAGAAATAGAGAAGATTCGGTTCATGAGAAAATAACTTTGACAGAAGTTCGTCAAGAAATTCTTAATCAATATCCATTATTAAATAAAGACGATATTATTCCAGTTCCTTGTAATCCAGATGCTTTGGGAATGGGTTATATGCTGAAACTTAATGATGAGGTTATTCCGTTAACGCGTTACATTAATCCTGCAGATTTATTAAACAATGATTCTAAAAATACCATTGTTTATGAACAAGATGAGGAGTTAAAAGTACAGTTGATTGATATTTTTTCTACAGGAATTTCGGTAGATAAAGTACAACCAAAGGTTAATCAATTGTTATGTTGTTTACCAGAAGTTACTGCACCAGAATTAGATTTAGATTACGATAATTTGTTTCGAATTATCATCATGAATTTTATGGATGCTCATGATTTTGATGTTCGTGCGGTAAAAAAATCGTGCGTTCATATCGTCAATAAAGATTTAAAATTAATTCCGTTCGAAACCATGAATTTATTTTATCGTGACGATAAACAGCAATATTTAGAAGAACTAAGAAAAGAAGATAAAGTTTTGTTTTAAAATTTTTATAAGATGACGAATTGTTTGTTTTTTGGTGATAGTATCACTTTTGGCGAATATGATGGTGTTTTTGGTGGATATGTTGATTATCTTAAAAGATTTTGTTATTCAGAATTTTATCATCATCAAGCAAAAGAAGTTAATTGTTTCAATCTCGGGATTGGTGGCGAAATAACTTTTGGATTATTAAATCGGTTTGATATTGAAACTAAAGCTCGATTATCGCCTGAAGAAAATTTGTTTTTCTTTTTTTATGGTGCAAATGATTTGGCTGTAAATAACGGGAACGAATTAGTTTCTTTACAGGATTTCGAGAAAAATTTGATGCAAGTTATAAAGAAAGTAAAATCTTATTCAGAAAATGTTTATTTAATTAGTATTCTTCCGATTTCTCAAAAGATAGATGGAGTAAAAGTTGCATCTGGTAAATTACGTTCAACAGAACAAATCTCTAGATACAATGAAACTTTAAAGAAAATTTCAACTGAATTAAATCTTCAATATTTAGATGTTTTTTCGATTTTTAATTTACAAAAAGAAGAATTGATTTCTAAAGATGGTATTCATCCAAACGAAAAAGGATATGAATTAATTGCCGAAAATCTAAAACCAATTCTTTCGAAATATTTGTAAGATGATCTTTTTCTCAATCAGATTTAATAACTTTGTATAGAAAGTTTATGGTAATTTTAATCACATCAAATTTATCATAACAAACGAAATTTTCTTCGGGGCAAGGTGAAATTCCTTACCGGCGGTTATAGTCCGCGACTCCTTAAACTTTGTTTTTGGACTGATTTGGTGAAAATCCAAAACCGACAGTATAGTCTGGATGAGAGAAGAAAATTGAACAAGAATTAAAGTTTTGAGTTAAAAGTATTGAGTATGATCTTATTACTTATAATTCATCATTTTTATATTTTGTTCCGCCCTGAAGTGATGTTTCATTAAAAAATATTATCAAATGAAAACAATCACACAATTTGGCGAAAATGCCAAAACAAGAATTGCGAATGCAATAAAAGATTTACAAAACGGAAAAGGAATTCTCCTTATTGATGATGAAAATCGCGAAAACGAAGGCGACATCATTTTTCCAGCCTCAACTATTACAGCGCCAGATATGGCTTTATTGATTAGAGAATGTAGTGGAATTGTCTGTTTGTGTATGACACAAGAAAAGGCAAATCAATTAGATTTACAACCAATGGTATCGAATAATAGTTCGAAATTTCATACTGCTTTTACAGTTACTATAGAAGCAAAAGAAGGAGTAACAACGGGTGTTTCAGCTGCAGATCGTGTTCAAACGATTAAAACGGCTATCAATAAAATGGCGAAACCAGAAGATTTGAATCGTCCTGGACATGTTTTTCCTTTAATAGCCAAATCGAATGGAGTAATCGAAAGACGTGGTCATACAGAAGGAAGTGTCGATTTAGTTAAATTGGCAGGTTTGGGTAACGAAGCTGTTTTATGTGAATTAACAAATCCAGATGGATCAATGTCTAAAGTGCCAGAAATTATAGAGTTTGCAGAAAAACATCAAATGACAGTTTTAACAATAGAAGATATTTACGAATATCGTTTACATTTAGAGTCTAAAGAGGTTTTAGAATTCGCTTAAGTAAAAATTAATACCATAAACTTTCAAGAATCTTCGGGTAATTTGCTCGAAGATTTTTTTATTTATGATGAAATAAAATTCTTATCGAAAATCAAGTCACATTGAAAAAAATCAATGTACATTTATTTTTTATTTTATAATCGTTATCAATTCTAATGGAAACAGAAGAACAAATTCCATCTGTATGGAAGAATAAAGAATTTATTCCCTTCATTTTTTTAAGATTTTCTTTAATTTTTGCCTTATTTATTCAAAGTACTTCAGTTGCTTATGAAATTTTCAAAGTAACTCAAAAAGAAATTTATCTTGGTTTAATAGGATTAGCAGAGTTTTTTCCAATTTTATTAACAGCATTTTATGCTGGTCAATTAGTAGATAAATTAGATAAGCGAATGATACTCGTTCGCAGCATTGCAGCTTTTATGACTGCTTCTTTTGTGTTGATGATTGTTAATTTTCCGTCCGTTAGAGAAACAATCGGAATTCCAGTTTATTTAGGCGTTTGTTATTTTGCTTTTTTTATTTTAGGATTAACGCGTGCTTTTAGCGGTCCAGCTTTATTTGCATTGTTAGCTTTGGTTGTTCGGAAAGAAAATTATACCAAAGCAATTCCTGTTTCTTCTTCTGCATTTATGATTGGTTCTGTTTTAGGTCCTTTGGCAGGAGGAATATTGTTAGCAAAATTCGGAATTGAAGTTTCCCTGATTACAGCTTTCAGTATTATGTGTGTATCGATGGTAATGATTTTATTGATTTCTAAAAAACCTGCAGAAATTTCTGAGTCAGAATCAGCTGAATCTCCTTTAACTAGAATTAAAGAAGGTCTGAAATTTATTTGGGCTACACCAATTATATTGGCTGTACTTAGTTTGGATATGTTTGCTGTGTTTTTTGGAGGAGCAGAATCTTTATTACCTGCATTTGTAGAAAAAGTACTTAATCAAGGTTCTGAAGCTTTTGGACTTTTGCGTTCTGCTCACGGTATAGGTTCTTTAATCATGATGCTTTTTCTTTCTTCCATTCCAGCGCTTCTAAAAGGAAATGTCGGTCCAAGGTTATTATTTGCAGTAGCTATGTTTGGTATTTGTATCATTTCTTTTGGTTTGAGTCGTAATTTATACCTGTGTTTTGCCATTCTTTTATTTGGTGGTGCATTCGATGCAGTTTCAATGGTAATACGTCAAAGTATTCTTCAAATCAAAACTCCAGAAAATCTAAAAGGTCGTGTTTCTTCCGTCAACTCGATTTTTGTAAGTTCCTCAAATGAGCTTGGTGCATTAGAAAGTGGTATCGCTGCAACATTTTTAGGATTGGTTCCTGGGATTGTTTTTGGAGGATCTATGACCGTATTAACTGTAATTGTAGTTGCTGTCTTATTAAAACAAATCAGAAATGTTGAATTAAAATAATCACCACATATTAATATATGTAATAAAGAGTCAAGTTAAACTTGACTTTTTTTATAGATTGGAATTAATTTTTGAGGATAAAATCGGTTAAGATTATAAGAATTAAGAATAGATTTAGTGTCTTGATAGAATAAAAACAAGAAATAACTATTTGATAATGTATGTATTGAAAAATATTTTAAAAAAAGAGTATAAAAAAGTTTGGTAAAGA